>Ga0209376_1000001_pt1 | contig 465559 bp, 447 predicted proteins | sample GraSoiAngelo_134_FD_185891 | JGI IMG/M metagenome (GOLD analysis project Ga0209376, IMG submission 185891) | Grasslands soil microbial communities from the Angelo Coastal Reserve, California, USA - 14_0929_05_30cm (SPAdes) (version 2) | ecosystem: Environmental > Terrestrial > Soil >... | reverse complement strand
GTAACGACCAAAATACTGGCGTGCTCACCTCGCAATCTTGGGCGGGAGCTCGATGTCAGAAAAACGCTCCTCTCCTTGCGGAAGGGGAATTGTTTTTTCTTGACATCCCCCCTTTATAGAACCCCGATTTTGACGGCTTTCAGCCGCCCAAAGTTTTGCGAGGTCGCTCCCGCCCGCCCCGAGCAGCTCGGGGCCGTGTTTCGGCCGTGTGCAAGAGTCGGAGCAAACAGTTTGTAATGCAGGCCGTAATGCATCCCGAATACCGAAAGGAGGAAAGCGCTTGGCACTTCTGAAGGCACCATCGAAACATCCAAAAACTACAACCCTGCAGGTCCGACTAGAGGATGAAGTCCGACACAACTTGGACAGATACGCTGAGTTCATCGACGCAAACGCTTCTTACGTCGTCAGCGAAGCGCTCAAGCTGCTGTTTCGCAAGGATGAGGACTTCAAGCGCTGGCTAGGCCAACACACCAACAGTCACGATCAAAAACAAATCCAAGGAGACGCTCTTACAAAGACCGCATAACAATATGAAGTCCTCTCCAAAACAATTAGGTGTGCGCGAGAATACAGCGTCATCACGACGGCATGCTTCGCGCCTGGTAGTGGATTCGTTGCCATCGTTGTCTGAGACTCTGCCGAGAGGTTCGCAGCATCGACACCCAACGCCAATCTTGGCATTGCGCGCAAGCGAGCTGGACGAACCAGGCATCACTAAGCCGCTGGACGCGGCCACAGGGGGAGAAGAGGGAAGAGGCGCCAAAGCCTTGTCCGCGCCGGCGAAAGTCACCGCACCCAATGAGTCAAGGCAGGTATTCGAACCATTGATAAAGGAGCTGAGCGCCTTCTGGAAGGCAGTTAGCTTTTCGGTGTGCTCGGTGATGGCTAATGCGCTTAGAGTGACAGCGACTTTGCCCTTGCGATTCACGAATCTTCCCATTAGGTCGGCGGTCAGAGATCCGCTCGCCATGGTATCCACAGAAACAACCGCGATTCTGCTGGTGTCAGGCGCATCCGTGGATACGCAAACAACGGGGATTTTCGAGCGCGACGCGCGGCGCATCCAGGTGCCCAGGTCGCGCGGATGCAAGCAAGGAGAATGAGAAGCTCTATGAGGGAGTACCCAGTTCGGTTCCGATCACCCAGTTTTCTGCGTGAGCGAACATTCATTTCTACCCCTCAACAAAACTCTGCGACGTTTCCAGCCCATCGGATGGCGTGTTCTCGCAATCGTCGCGGTCATAAGAGGGTGCTAATGACAGAGACGGCTACGAACCGCGCGAAGGGCCGTCACTGTCCCCCAGCTAACATATAGAGCGAAGTACGGTTACCGTAAACTGGCCTCAGGCACAGAATTGGTTCACTGGCCGGAAGTTTGATCGTCCAGACCATTTGGCATTTTCGTTGTTAACGTAACCGAGTCCCTAAGAAGAACGCGCTTACACAGCAACGGGAGGAGCGGAGGGAAAGAAAAGCTAGAAAGCCGAGAGGAAGAAAGGCGAAGAGCGATTCAAGGCGAAGGAGATAGCGACCTATAGTCGCCGCAACAGGGAGCAGCGGGGCGGGGAGTTAGCGGGAGGCGGCGGTGATGGGGACGCCGAGTTCCTTGAGTTTGGCGCGGGCGAGGCGATCTTCGTCGCTGCCGGGGAAACGTTTGATGACTTCGCGGAGTTCGCGGACGCCGCCGTTCTTTTGGCCGAGTTCAAGAAGTGCCATGCCTTTTCGGAGACGCGCGGGGCCGAGCTTGAAACTCTTGGGATAGTTGGAGAGGACTTTGTCGTAGGCTGCGACGGCGTCAACATACTGCTTCTGCTTGTAAAAGATTTCGCCGAGGTAGAACTGAGCGTTGGAGGCGAGATCGGTTTCGGAGTAATACTTGAGGTAGTCCTCAAATTCGGAGCGGGCGAGATCGTATTTGCCGCTGGTGATGTCGCGAAGACCGTTGGAATAGAGCGTGTCGGCGGAAGGCGCGCCAGCGGGAATGCCGCCGGAACCAGAGCCTCCAGAATAAGCGGTGGGCTTTGTTGTACCGGTCGTGCCGGTGGAGGAAGTGGGAGTGGCGAGGCCCGCGGCCGGAGCCGACGTGGCGCCACTGGAGATCTTGGCATCGAGACTCTGCACGGAGTTCTGGAGATCAACGAGCTGCTGGTTGAGTTTGCCGAGGCGGGACTTAATTTCTTCGAGGTTGTCCGAAAGACCCTGGACCTGCGTGGACATCGTGTCCAGGCGCGCGCCGGCATTGGCCTGAACGTCCTGGACGGACTTCTGGAGCGAGCTCATGGTGGAGCCAAGCTTGCCGACGGTGTCACTGGATTGGCTGATGAGCGTCTTCATGACAGTGTTGTCTTGAGTGACTTGCGTGGAGAGATCCTTCTGGCCCTGGAGAAGGGAGGTGACGTCGCGCTGAAGCTCGATAAGTTCACGGGCGACGGCTTCGGCAGGACGAGGGCCGACCAGGCTTCCGGCGAGAGCGCCGGCCAAAACGGCGGCGCTAAAAATAGCAATGTGACGAATACGCATGAACATCCTCCTAAGGGCTACTAAGGGACTCCGCAGGGCTGCAAACGAATGAAGGCTGCTGGGCAGCCAACAAAAAATCCTACAGGCCAGGGGAACAACTCCCACTCTAATAAGAGAGCCGCGAGGTGGCAAGGGTTTGCCTGGCCTCGCGGCTGAATTCGTTACCAAACGGTCATGGCGGCGGACAGGGTGAAGCGGCTCAGTTAGCTTTGACGAAGTGGCCGCGGCGGTTCTGCTGCCAGCAGGCTTCGTTGCTCTCCCTGCAGAAAGGCTTCTCCTTGCCGAAGCTGACAGTGCTCAAGCGGTCAGCAGAAACGCCCAGAGAAACGAGATACTGTTTGACGGCGTTGGCTCGGCGGTCGCCGAGACCGAGGTTGTACTCGGTGGAACCACGCTCGTCGCAATGGCCTTCGACGGTGACCTTGATGGACGGGTGCGCTTTCAGGTAATCAGCGGTTTTCGAGAGCGCCGTACGAGCGTCGGGACGAATGTCTGCTTTGTCGTAGTCGAAATAGGCGTCGCGCACTTCCTGGTTAAAATCGGGCTCGGGCTCCACTTTCTGAGGCGGTGGAGGAGGCGCATTGACGGTGACAGTAGCCGTGGCGCTGGTGGAGCCGCCAGGGCCGGACGCGGTAATCGTGTAGGTCGCGGTGTCGGAGGGCGTGACCTTGGCTGTGCCCTGAGCCGGCACGGCGCCAACTCCTGGATCGATGGAGAGTTGCGTAGCGTCCGTAGAATTCCAGCTCAAAGTGGACGATTCACCTGCATTGACGGAAGACGGGCTAGCCTGCAAAGTTACCGTGGGACGCGCGGGCGCTGGTGCGGGCGCTGGCGGCGTTGGCGGCGGCGCGACGGTTTTCTTGCCGCAACCAACGATAAGAGCAGCAGCGGCGAACGCGACGAGGAAACCGGCGCGGTAGAGCGAGCGTGAAACCGAGTACATGCTTATCCTCCTGGACTATAAGATCCCGTGAATGTCCCACCAGGGCCAACATGGTACCACCAGCGGGCTGGGTCCGGGTAATATCTCGTATCACGATATATTATACATGGCGCAAGAATGCCTGCCTGGGATTACGCGAAAAAGTAAACCTTGATTGTTTCAACAGAGCCCCAAAGAAAAGCACCGTGCATTGGTGAGATGCATGAGCCGGCCGGTCTGGTTCCAAAAAGTTTTTCACTTTGGCGACCAATTGGGCGATTCGTTGTGGCCGCCGGTGGTTAGCTGGCGCGCTTGAGAGCCATCAGCGAGCATAGTCCAGATCTGCCGCGTGCCGCCACGGGTGGATTCAAAGACAAGGTGGCGGCCATCAGGAGCCCAACTGGGGCGCTCATTGCGGCCCTGGTCACGCGTCAACTCCACAAGCTGGCGGGTGACTGGGTCTATGACGTAGAGGTCGTAGTTATCGTTGGGGCGGCGCCAACTGAAAGCCAGTAACTGGCCGCTGGGGTGCCAGGCGGGGTCGATGACGTAGCCCTTGTCCGGCAGGTCGAGTTTGGTCGTGCTAGTGCCGTCGGAATTCATCAGGTAAAGCTGGGGAGTGCCGCCGCGATCGCTGACGAACGCGATGGTCTGGCCGGTTTTCGGATTCCAAGTGGGGGACATGCTGGCGCCGTTGGCGTTGGTCAAGCGCTTGGGGCGCCCGCCATTAATGTCAGAAACGTACAGCTCGGGATTGCCTTGCATTGAAGAAGAAAAAATAATCTGCGTGCCGTCGGGAGACCATGCAGGAGTGATATTGGTGCCGTGAAAGCGTGGGAAGGAAACGAGTTTGCCGCTGTCCATCGAATACATGCAAATCTGCGCGCTCGTGAGGCCCGTGGATGGAGCGAAACAAGTGAAAGCGATGCGCGAAACGTCGGGCGACCAGCGGGGCGTCAGGGCAATGGATTTCAGGTTTGTCAACTGGCGCTGATTTGAGCCGTCATAATCCATAACCCAGATTTCCTTGGGGCCGCTGCGGGAGCTTACAAATGCGATTTGCGTTCCGGCGACGCCGGGGAGACCCCCAGAGAGCTTGGCGATGATTTCGTCGGCAAACTGGTGTGCAAATTTTCGGACTTGAAGATCGGTGGGAGCGCCGCGATAGACTTTTCCAACGACTGCCGGCGAAGAAGGATTGCGGACGTCATAGAGCCAGGCTTCGATGGCAACTTCGGCGGTGGACTCGGTGAGATTGCCGAAGCCAAGGAAATTGGCGTTGGTGGGGGGATCCATCCAAATGGCTGGTTTCAGTTCGGCGGGCACGGTGGGGGGTTGCGTGGGATAAAAACTGGGGCTTGCAAGTTCAAAGATGCCGCTGTATTCGAGATCGTCGCGAACGACCTGGGTAAAAAGGGTGGCGTGGGACTTGGCGGCATCAGAACGGGCTGCGAAATCCGCGATGGCTATGCGGGGCTTTGCTTCACCGAGCCCGGTGGCAATTCTGATGCGGTCCTGGGCCGCAGCAGAGTGTGCTACGAGCAGGATAGCCGCGACGAAGAGCAGCGGCCTCGTAAAGTTCCCAAGATTCAGCACATGCACCCCCCAGAGATTTGAAACACGTAGTTCCAGAAAGACACCCTTGCTACTGCATCAGCGAGAGATCGAAATCAAAGGTCACGTCCACATAGGATCCCATGTAATCGTTGGGGAGCGCGCGGAACGAGTCAATGCTCTGCAGGGCCCTCAGAGCCGAATTGTCCATGGATGAGTTGCCGCCGCTTTGGGACATGCGAATATTAGAAATGGCGCCATTCGTGCTGATTCTGAATGTCACCACTGCATGGGCGCGGCGGGCCGCCCGTACGGCCGGATCAATGGTGGTCTGATCCCAGGCTTGGCGAACCCTGTTACGGACCGCATCCACATACCAAGGATAACGAGCGCCAAAGTCTCCGCCTCCTTGACCCATGGTGGCGACACCCGAGGACGCGCCGGGATTCTGGGTATAACCTGAGGAAACGTCAGGATTGCCCTGTTTGCCATAGGGTACATCGTTGTCGTGAACGGGCGCCTTATTCTCGAGGGTTCTGGACTTAGGCGAAGGAGGAAGTGGTTTTTCCTTCTCAAATTTTCGGATTTTCTCGGCATCGGTTTTCGGCTCGGGCGGTTTGGGAGGCTCTTCCTTGTGAAGACCCTTTGTGGGATCGATTGCCTTGCTTTCTTTGACCACGGATTCCATGGGCATGGGGATGCCGGCGGAAGTAACCAGGTTGACTTTCGTTCCGCCAAGTTTGCCTCCGACTCCGCCCCATGTGTCGCCGCGACGCTCGAGAAAGGAAGCGCCAACCACGGCCACGGTTAACAGGGCATGAAACACGACCGAGTAGAAGAGGTAACTTTTGAGGTTGAAATCGTTCGCATTGGCGACGGCACTGGTCATTTCTATCTCGTCCGCGCACGCTCGGTGAGGGGTTCCGTGACGATGCTGATGTTATTGATGCCGGATTGGCGCAAGGCATCGATGACGGACGCAAACGCTCCGAAGGGCACGGTTTCATCACACCGCAAGAAGACGCTGCGCTGAGTACTTTTCAATTGCGCATGAATCCTGGCCCCAAGTTCGTGAATACTGACGGGGTCATTGCCCAGGTAGACGCGCTGCGACTTGTCGAGGGTGACGACGAGACGATCCTGGCTGATATCTTTCACCGTGCGCGTCTTGGGGACGTCGACTTCGATGCCCGACTGCAGGATGGGGGCGGTGATCATGAAGATGATGAGCAGCACCAGCACCACGTCCACAAACGGGACCATATTGATTTCGGAGAGCGAGGTCTGCGTCGATTTGGAGAGTTGCGGCATGTTCCCATTTTACCAAGGCGGCCGGTTGGGGCGGCCGCGAAAATCTAATTCATGGCTTTTTCAATCAGCGCGGTCACTTCCAATGAAAAGGTATCCAAGCGCTGAGCGAGATCACGGATATTTTGCAAAAAATGGTTATAGAAAATGACGGCGGGGATCGCGGCGAAAAGGCCCGCAGCAGTAGTGACGAGTGCTTCAGCGATGCCCGGTGCGACAGCGCGAAGGCTGGCAGCGCCTGCGCTGCCGAGGCCGGAAAAGGCATCAATGATGCCCCAAACGGTCCCGAAGAGGCCGATGAACGGCGACACCGCGCCCGTGGTGGCGAGCCAGGACATTCCCTTTTCCACCCGGCGAACTTCTTCGGCGGAAGCAAGCTGCATGCTGACGGTTACCGCCTGCAAACTCTTGAGCCTTGGCGGGTGCGGGTTGCTGGAAACACCGCCGACCTGGCTTTGCAACTCGCGATAGCCTGCCGCATAGACGTTGGCGAACGGCGAAGGCACCATGACAAGCGCTTGCGGGTTCGCGACACTGCGCGTGGCGCGAAAAATGCGCAGGAACTCGTCGCTTTTCCGCCGGATGCGGCCGAACATGCCTAGCTTCTGCAGAATCATGGCCCAGGAAACGACGGAAAAGAAAAGCAGAAGCAGGAGAACGATGCGCGCAACCAAGCCGGTTTGCTTGAGAATGTCAAGGAGATCGGTGACAAAAATTGCGGTGAACAGAAAAATGACGTACCCCTCAGTGGAAACGAAATTTTTTCTGGGCGTTCAAAACGTAGCACACGCATCCAGAGCACGCAACAAATAGGATGCAACTGTTTCTGAATCTGCTGCTTATCGGGCAAGGGGTGGCTTACTTACCCAGGACTTCGAGAGCGGCGCGGAAGCCTACGGCGAGTTCTTCAGCGGAACCGCGGCCCCAGTAGTGAAGAAAAATGACCGTAGGCTGCGTGCCGAGCATGTGGTGGTGAATGGCGACAACATCGAGCTTGTGAGAGCGAAGCGCCTTCAACACAGGCTCAACTTCGGACTCGCGCATAGCGATGTCACCGGCGATTTGCGCGTCGGCTTCGTTGCCTGCTAAGGCAGCCCAGGAGTTCAGGCCCATGCGCGCATTGATCGTTGCGCCGTGCTCTTTGAGGTTGAGATCGTCGCGTCCGAGAGTGAACTTGTAAACAGAGCCGAGGGACTCTCCCTGTTGGCCAACGATCTTGTCCAGGGCGACGAGATTAAAGGCGGGCGCGGCGGCGGGAGCGCCCGATGGAGCCGTTGCGGGAGGCTTTGGGATGAGGTCCAGCGCGGGCTTGATGGAGTGCGCCAAATTCATAGCTTCACCGTGCCCGTGAACGTGCATGTAGAAGAGGCGCGGTTCTTCGAAGAAAAAATGGTTGTGCAACGCGGTGACTTCGATGCCGTGTTCAAGGAGGGCGGACATGACCGGATTGACTTCGTCTTGCGTCAGGACGAGATCGCCCATGAGGACTTCGGCGCCGGTGTCGCCTTTGGTCATGGCCACCCAGCCGCCGAAGCCGAAAGGCGTCGGGGTGGACTGCCCGGCGATGGTCACCTTGAGATCATTGCGAGGGACATTTATCTTCAGCACTTTGGCTTTGAAATCGCCGCTACGGCTGAGGAACGCGAGAACTTCCTGATAGTCTTTGGGGACGTCCTGGGCCCCAACGGGAGCCGAACTTAGCAGCAGTGCAAACAAGGACGTAGCAAAAATAGCGCAGACGAGTTTCATTGATGCTCCTCCAAATCCACTTTACTGCGAGACGGCGAAATTCGAAAGCAAAGCGCCGCCCGACAGAATAAAGCAGGTATGTTAAACTGCGAATTGGGCATGGGCAAACCGTTCGACATCGAATTGGAAAGACTGACGGGACGAACGTCTTATTCCGCAGTATTTCCCAGTGTGGCTGCAGGGCAGCGGGGAACATTTTTCCTCGAAACGTTTGGCTGCCAGATGAACGACCACGATTCCGAAAAGGTCGCGGGCATGCTGCTCTCGCGCGGCTACCAACAGGTGGAGACGCCGGAGGCAGCTTCGCTAATCCTTTACAACACATGCAGCATTCGCGAGAGAGCGGCGCAGAAAGTTTTTTCGCGGCTGGGTGAATACCGGGAGAAGCAGAGCGAAGGCAAGGTCATCGGAGTGCTGGGTTGCGTGGCGCAACAGGAAGGCGAAGAGATATTCAAGCGCGCGCCGTGGGTGAGTTTGGTTTGTGGTTCGGCAAGTTACCGCAAGCTGCCGGAGATGCTGGCGCAACTAGAAGCGGGGAATCAGCGCGTCACCGGGCTGGATACGGACACCGACGAGACTTTTGAGACGGAGATGACGCGACGGGACAATCCCTGGCGAGCCTACCTGACGATTATCGAAGGCTGCGACAAAGCGTGCTCGTACTGTGTGGTGCCGTTCACTCGCGGTCCGGAGCGGAGCCGCGCGAGCGATTCCATCCTGAGGGAAGTTAAGCAACTTGCCGAGCTTGGATATTCGGAGGTTCAACTTCTCGGACAAACGGTGAATTCTTACGTGGATCCGACTCCGCGCAAGATGCGCTTCTCGGAGTTGCTGCTGGCAGTGGCGGATGTACAAGGAATTAGGCGCGTGCGGTTCACCACGTCACACCCAAGTGATTTCACGCCTGACATTGTGGAAGCCATCGAGCAGCAGCCGAAAATCTGCGACCACGTTCATTTGCCGGTACAGTCCGGTTCGACGAGAGTGCTGCGCGCAATGCAGCGGACGTATTCGCGCGAAGAATATTTGGAAAAGATCGCCATGATACGCGGGGCGAGCAAGCCGATCACGATCACCACGGACATTATTGTGGGCTTTCCAGGCGAGACAGAATCCGAGTTCGCGGAGACCCTCAGTTTGTTGGAGGAAGTGCAGTACGACAGCATGTTTTCGTTCAAGTACTCGCCCAGGCCGAATACCCCTTCGCTTTCGATGAGTGATTCGATTTCGGAAGAGGAAAAAGGCCGGCGGCTCGCGATTCTGCAGGACCATCAGCGCGAAATTCAGGCTGCCAAGCACTCCCTCCTGGTAGGGGAGCGTTTCGAAGTTCTGGTCAGCGGAAAATCGCGGCGCGAGAATCAGTGGACGGGGTATAGCACTTCGCACCGCATGATAAATTTCGCTTCACAAGGGAGAGAGCTTCTGGGAACCTACGTGCAGGTGCGAGTTACGGGAGCGACGCCGAACGGTTTGGCGGGAGAGCACGTCACCTAGCGGAGGGAGGCATCGATGGAAGTGGAGATGAAAATCCGCGGCCTGATGATGGATCCCGTCACGAACATGCCCATCGTGGTGTTGAAGGACGTGCAGGGGCAGGCGATCCTGCCGATCTGGGTAGGCGTTTACGAAGCGAACGCCATCGCGCTGGAAATCGAGAAAGTGCAAACTCCTCGCCCGATGACCCATGACCTGTTGAAAAATGTTCTGCTGGGACTTGAAGTGCGCGTGCAGAAAATCGTGGTGAATGATCTGAAGGACGATACGTTTTACGCGCTGATCTGGGTGGAGCGCGAAGGGCAGATGATGACGATCGACTCGCGGCCCAGCGACGCGCTGGCTCTGGCGCTGCGTATGGACTGCCCCATCTTCGTGGATGAAGCGGTTCTGAAGAACTCCAAGATATCGAGCGCCTTCACCGAGCGCAACACCAACGAGCAACTGCGGACCTGGCTCGATGGGCTTTCCGATGAGGACCTCGGCCGTTACAAGATGTAAGACGTTGTAAGCCAACCGCGCGATCTTCCATCCTGAAGTGATTTTCCCGCCAGCTTGAGTTAGCCAGCGTGTACTAAGCGACGGACGGTGCGCCGCCAGGCGAAAAGCAAGACGATACCGATCAAAATGAGCGCCAGGCTCAGGCCGGCCCACAGGCCGAAAGCGCCCCATCCGCGCTTAAAGCACAGCCAGGCGCCCAGCGGAAGACCAATAATCCAATAGGCAATGAAGTGGCAGAACATTGGCGTGCGCGTGTCGCCCGCTCCGCGGAGAGCGCCGGTGGCGACGGTCTGGATGCCGTCGAAAAGTTGGAAGGCCGCGCCGGCAGCCAGCAGGGTCACCGTATTCTTAATCACAACAGCGTCCGGAGTGTAGACCCGCGCGATTGCATGTGGAAATAGCAACAGAACGATGCCCGCAAGAGTCATGAAACCTGCGCCGAAGAAAATGGCGCTACCGCCCGCGGAGGCGGCGCCGGAAGGATCCCTCCGGCCAATCGCCTGGCCGACACGCACGGCAGCTGCCGATGAGATGCCGAGCGGCACCATGTAGGTGAATGAGACAGTGTTCAGAGCGATCTGGTGGCCCGCCAGAGAAACAGCTCCGAGACGACCAATGAGCGCCGTGACCAGTGCGAAGACGCCGATTTCCAGCGTGATCTGCAGGGCTGCGGGAAATCCGAGTGCGATGAGCCGCCGGATGCGCGCCAGTTCTGGATGAATCGGAGTGCGAAGCAATTCGGTGCGATGCTTCTGGTCGTACCAGAGCAAGTAGCCAACGAGGATGGCCGCTAGATAGATGCGGGCGAAGGCCGTGGACCAACCGGAACCGACGGCACCCATCGCAGGCGCGCCAAGCTTTCCATAGATCAGAAGCCAGTTGCCAACGGCGTTGATGATGTTCGCGGTCACCAGCGCAAAGGAGATGGGGCGAACCATGTTCATGCCCTGCATGCAACGCCGTACTGCGAAATAGAGCAAAAGTGGCAGCGTGCCCCAGGCCATGGCCCTCGAGTAGGGCACGGCCACGGAAATGATGTCCGGTGAGATGCGCGCGAAACGAAGCAGCGGATCGAAGAACCAGACCGGTGCCATAAGCAAAGGAGTGAGAGCGAGGCTGAGATAAATGCCGTGCAGAAGCGAACGATGGCAATCTTCGCGCTGGCCTGCTCCAAAGGCTTGCGACACAAGCGTGTCCAGCCCGATGAGAAGTCCACCGCCGAAGAAAGCCAGCACATGAACGAGAATGCCTCCCAGGCTGACGGCAGCGATGGCCATGGCGCTGTTGGGGAGCCGACCGACCATCATGGTGTCGACGATGGCCATGCTCATCCAGCCGAGTTCAGCGAGGACTAGAGGGATCGCGAGCTGCAGGGTGGGGCGGAATTCGGCGCGAAGTGTCTGGAGTCCGATCATGAGCTAGAGACAGGAGAAACGAGTGTAAGCGGGGCGGCGAAAAGGAGCAACGGATGAAGGCCGGACGGGGTGGGAACTCGGCCTGGAGTTACAGGAGCCTTTGGCGGATTTTTGGGGCCTGGACTTCTAGCGTTCCCGGATCACGGTCATCTACAGCCGGAACCCCGCCTACCGTTTTCCACCGAAATCCTGCTGGTCCGACCACTTTTCCCTTGCCAATGATCCGGTTGCGAACGTAGAGTTAGCCTAGGCCTTGGGGGTTTTCTGGAGGCGGCACCCATATATAGGAACCCTGTTGCCGGATCGCTGCGGCTCGAGTTTTGGTGCGCGGGCGGAGGCACGAACAGATGACTGCCATCATCACGGTTGCGAATCAAAAAGGCGGCGTCGGGAAGACCACGACGGCGATCAATTTGTCCGCGGCGCTGGCACATCGCGGCAAGCGTACGCTGCTGATTGATCTCGATCCACAGGCGAATTCGACAATCGCGTTTTACGATACCGGGGAAATTGCGACGAGCATGTTCGACGTGCTGAGCGACAGCCGCACGACTCTGACTGCGGTGATCAAACCGACTAAAGATCCGCTGCTGTTTCTCGGGCCTGGGCGGTTGTCACTTGCAAAACTGGAACAGGTGCTGGCGGGACAATTTGATGCCCCCTTCAAATTGAAAGACGCGATGACGCCGGTGCTGAAAGATTATGACTACGTTATTCTTGATACGCCGCCGTCACTGGGAATCCTGACGGTAAATGCGCTGGTGGCTTCGACCCATTTGCTCGTGCCTATCCAGGCAGCGTACTTTGCGATCGAGGGGACGGACGATTTACTCGAGACCTATGAACGAATCCGCGCGCGCCCCAATCCGGGGCTGAAGGTTTTGGGAGTGGTGATTACGCTTTTTGACAGGCGGACGAATATTTCCAAGGATACGCACGGGCAAATTCGATCGGTGTTCGGCGAAGTGTTGTTCAAGACAAAAATCACCAAGAATGTGCGGCTGGAAGAGAGCCCCGCGTATAAAGAAACGATTTTGACGTTTGCGCCGAAATCACCCGGTGCCGTCGAATACAAGAAATTGGCAGGGGAGGTAATCCAACGTGTCGAAGAGAATCGGGCTACCCATCACGCTGAAGATGCGGCATGACGCGCACTACGTCGAGTCGCTAACGAGTTACAGCGGCGCGGCGGTCGGGCGGATGATTCGCGTGGACCAGATTCGCCCGAATCCGGACCAGCCGCGCAAAGCCCTCGGCGACCTGCGCGAGCTTACGGAGTCGGTTCGCGAAAAGGGCGTGCTGGAACCGTTGCTGGTGCGCTATGTCCCGCGCGAGGACTGCTTCCACATTATTTCGGGCGAGCGGCGGTACCATGCTTCGCGCGCGGCGGGCCTGCGGGAAGTGCCCTGCATTGAAAAAACGGCAGATGACGCGGAGACGCTCGAAATCGGGCTGATCGAAAATATTCAGCGGAAGGATTTGACGCCGTTTGAGGAAGCGGACGGGCTGCACCGGCTGAGCGCGCAGTTTGAATACACGCACGAGGATATCGCCAAGAAAATTGGCAGAGCGCGGTCCTCGGTGACGGAAACATTGTCGCTGCGGAGTATTCCTGATTCGCTGCGGAAGAAGTGCATCGAGCACGGGATTCTTTCCAAGTCGCTCTTGCTGCAGATTGCGCGCCAGCCCACGGACAAGAAAATGGTTGAGATGTTCCATCGAATCATGCAAGGCGGATTGACGCGCGATGAGGCGCGGCGCGAACGCCGCGAAGAGCAGGCTGGGCCGCAACGGCCGCGGCCATTCATCTTTCAATTCGAACCGCCTTCAGAGACGTTTAAGTTTCGGATTCAGTTTAAGAAGAGCCACGTTTCGCGCGATGAGCTGATTTCAACGCTGCGCGAAATCCTGTCGCAGCTCGAAGGATCCTCGGCGGCCGATTCGACGGCGGCCTAGACAGCACAAAGCCAAGGGGTAACTGAAGTTCGCCCTACAAAGACCCGCTTCCAAAACATGCAGGAACTGACGCCGCAACAAATGCAGATCATCCATCGGCTCTTCGAAGCAGGATTTCGCCCGATTGCGATTCCGCCTTACGAAAGTGCTTTGTGTATGAGGAAGGGTGATTGTGCAGCCGTCTTGTCTGCCGTTCCGCACGGCGGGATTAGATTACTTGCGTCGCCATCGTACTTGCTTGAGGGAAATCTCAGCGTCAAGCTGAAACGGAGCTCAGGCGAAGTGTTTGTATGGAAGAAGAAGGAAATGGAGGCGACGCCAGAGCGATTGAAGGAATTAGAAGCGTTTCGGCGGGAACTCAGCGAACTCCTGGATATGCCTTCGAAGCAGTAGACTTGCGGCAATTTGCAATTCCGAAAGACTCCCGGCAAACTGAAATTCCCATGGATGTTTACGACATTATTTGCATTGGTGCTGGCCCGACCGGCCTTGCCACGGCCATTGAGGCCAAGCGCGCGGGACTGCGACCCCTGGTCATCGACAAAGCCTGCCTCTGCAATTCGATCTTTCGTTACCCAGTGAACATGGTGTTTTTCACGACGCCGGAACTCCTTGAGATCGGTGATTTGCCGTTGGTTTGCGCGGCGGAAAAGCCCACTCGCGTCGAAGCGCTGAAATACTATCGGAGGGCGGCGGAACATTATGCGCTTGAATTGAGGTTGTACGAACGAGTCATGCGGTTGGATGGCCAGAACGGAAACTTCACGGCTGTAGCCACGAACGAGAACGGGACAGAGCAGAAATACCGAGGCAAAAAGATTGCCGTAGCGACAGGGTATTACGATTTACCGAACAAACTGGGAGTGCCGGGCGAGGAACTGCCGCGCGTATCGCACTACTACACGGAGCCCTTCGAATATTGGAATCAGGAGGTTGTCGTGATTGGCGGAAAAAACTCCGCTGCGGAGGCGGCGCTCGATCTCTATCGAAACGGAGCACGTGTGACGCTGGTGCATCGGAAGAAGGAACTTGGTGCGACCATTAAGTATTGGGTGCGGCCGGACATTGAGAATCGCATCAAGGCCGGCCAAGTGAAGGCCATGTTCGAGACGCATGTGAGACGAATCACGAATGACGAAGTTATAGTTGAAAATGGAGCCGGCGAGAGCAGATTGCCCGCGAGACGTGTGTTCGCGTTGACGGGCTATCATCCGGACTTCACGTTTATTCAGGGCCTGGGGGTGCGGCTCGATCCGGAAACCTGCAAACCGGCGCTCGATCCAAACACGCTGGAAAGCAATGTGCCGGGGATTCATTTGGCTGGCGTGGTCATCGGAGGGCGGCATACCGGCGAGATATTTATCGAGAACGGGCGCTTCCACGGAAAGCAAATCATTCAAGCACTGACGGCGTCACGCGGATAGAAACATAAATTAGTGGGGCCAGATTTGCCCGGCCCGAACCCCTTTGCTAGACTGAAACCATGGCATCGATCCTGCGGGAAGTGGGCGAGACGTTTGGCGCGCTGGTTAGGGGCTTCGGCGTAACCTTCCGAAATATGTTTCGTAAGACAGTTACGGAAAACTATCCATACGAACCGGTGCATTTTCAGCCGCGTTACCGCGGGATCCACGTCCTGCACCGCGACGAAAATGGTCTGGAGAAGTGTGTTGGCTGCTTTCTCTGCGCGGCGGCCTGCCCGGCGAATTGCATTTATATCGAAGCCGCTGAAAATGTGGATGCGAACCGGATTTCCGCGGGCGAGCGTTACGCCAGCGTGTACAATATCGATTATTCGCGCTGTATTTTCTGCGGCTATTGCGTGGAAGCGTGTCCGACCGATGCCATCACGCACGGTCATGGCTTCGAACTGGCGACCTACGACATAAATTCCCTTGTTTACCGCAAAGAACAACTTCTTGAAAAAGAGCCTGCTCCTACGGTCGTGTCCGCACGGTAGTTTCTTGCTAGTCTAATTTAGACTAGTTTTCCATAACATTCAGCAGCGACCATTCTGTGGCCGAAGTGTCGCTGTTGCCCTTCAGAATTAGCGTCCTCTAATAGATATAAAGCAGCCAAGACGTAAGTCTGAGGAGGGCGCGTGGACGCGGCGGCTGCGAAGAACTTCGGAGGGAGACGCCAGGCGTGGTTAGGCGAGGCGTTCGGGAGGAACGCTGGAGCAACCGAGCGGAAGCCGCTGCGGCACACCACGGCGGACACAACTCCACGTCCAAATGACCGCGGCCTCGTGAGCGCCAGAACTAGCGGCGAACTACGGATTGAGCGCCGAAAAATAGCCTTCCCCTCAAGCAGAGTCTCGATTTACCTGCGGCGTGACCGACAGATCCGCAAAAAAATTATCGGACGCAGCATCGCCGTTTTTCTGGCGAACTTCTCCAGGAACGGCGGCTTCGTGGATCTGCTGCGGGCGTTCCGCCTGCTCCATCAGCCAGCGGGCCAGCATGGCCGCGGAATTCTCCTCCATCCACAAGTCGAGCAGCGCGCCGATCTCCTTGCGGAGATTGGCGGCATGGCTGAGCCGCGAAAGTTCGTAGCTCTGCAGCGAGTTTCGCGAAGCCGAGAGAAGAAACTTCCACGGAGGCTCAGTCTTGTAATGGTTCACGCGGGCCTCCAGGAAGGCGGTAGCCGTACATTAACACTTCGAAAAAAATAGTCAAGAATAACGAGAAGGTAATACGCTGTGGAAAAATGTGGAAAACTCTGGCGGCAGGCGCAGCGGACTGCTGCTCAGTACGCGATGCGCGGCGGAGTGTACACGATAAATGGCGCCGGCGTGACAGGAGCAATGCGCGCTTGCAGCGCTTGCGCGGGGGATTACGAGGATCCGGACCGCACGGCGTGGACTCCGGACGATGCCGATGATGAGCGCGAGGACGAACCGCGCGCGACCACGGAAGAGTTTCCTGCTGAGGAGTGAAACGCGGCGGGAAGGGGGGCAAAACGAAAATGCGGAAAACTCACAGAAGGGAACTCTTGCGAATTGCAAGGCGAAGGCAGCGCGACGTGCTCTGCGACGTGATGCTGAGCGCGCGGCAGTGCGAGACGTGGCTGACGCTGGACGAATTGGCGAAGCTGACGCATTACCCCCCGGCAAGCATTTCCGCGCAGCTGCGGCATTTGCGCAAACCGGAATTCGGCGGCTACGACGTGGAGAAGCAACCGCGTGCCGCGGGCAAAGTCCTGCGCGGCGAAGACTTCGGAACGGTCTGGGAGTATCAGCTGAGGCGCGCGATTCGCAGGAAAGTCGCGAGGGTTCGTGCGCGAGGGGCAGGCAGGAAAGTTTCGGTGCGGGTGGCTCGCTGAGTCGTTACGAGTTCAGTGCGGAGGGGAGATGAGCGTCAAGCCGGAACTTGCTTTCGACGTCTGTTGGGAAGTCTACCGCGGCGCGCGCGAAGTGCTGGAGACGAAACGCGGCATTTCCGCGCTGAACTGGAAGGACACGGGAAAGTTCCTGTGGCGGCCGGACTACCGCGCACGGTTGAACGAGTGGGTAGCGGATTTCGCTCTGGCGGGAAAATCGGCGCTCGATGGGCCGGACTGGGCTTCGCGCATGGTGCTGTTCCGCCTCTACTACCTGGGACTCGCGCCATACGAAACGGCGCGGCATTTTCTCGGCTTGAGCGAGACCAACTGGGTGAACTGGACAGAGCAGATTCGCCACCGCTGCGGAAAAGAGCTAATGAGCCGCGGCATGTTCCCGCCGCGCAAGTATTTTACGAACGGCACCTAACGCATGGATCAGAGAAATGCAATCTTCAAAACGGAGCGGTAATGGCGTCATTTGAAAAACCATTTGACTCAGAAGCCGTATAATGCCTTGCGGTGCCAAAACTACCCAAACCCATCAAAGACATTTTGGAGCAGCTTGGCTTCTCTCACGAGTCTGCTCAGAAGTATAGGTTTGGAGGAATTGTGGGCAAGGTAGCTTTGGTGGCTCTGGGAGGGTTTGCCGCCGCTATTGGGGCGGCAAAATATGCAACGGGTTCAATTCAGGTCGTCTTGGTGATCGCAGTTCTTGCGACGACCGTTCTTATTATTCGATGGATTTTGGCCTACGCGGAGAAGCATCCGTCACTTGCTACGCTTGAAGGAACAGAGGTAATTCTTTGGCAGCAACAGCAGATCATGCTTGCTGCCAAGAACATGACGCCACCCAACGAATCGATCATCATCGCGAATCCGAAGGGGACACCGCCGCAACCGAATCCGCCGCAAGGGGAGGATCAGTGACGGCGCGATTCATCCACGTAGCTTTTAGTATTAGTGGGCCGGTGCCCATCGATGCGTTGAAAAAAGTATTTGACACCGCCCTCGATTGGATTAGATACGACGACAGGTGTTGGATTCTCTATACCAACACCGAGATCGATACCTGGAGAGATAGAATCCGAAAAACACCAGGCATAAAAGTGACCGATGGCTTCTTTCTGTGCGAATTTGAGGGAAAGTACTCTGGTTACATGGACAAATGGGTTTGGGATTGGCTGCAAAAAGATAGATCAAAATAATTCTAGTGTGGTCCAAACGCCATCCGTAGTCTTCGCTTGTGTTACCACTACCTGGGGCGAATCGCCGTTTGTTCTGGCGAGGTGGACGGCGGTAAAATAGAGGCGCCGGCCCAGAGTGGAGGGAAGAAATGGACTCCGAAACGAAGCGCGCCTGGCGCAGGCTGACAAGAGAACTAGGAGAGCGCTCGCATCCTAGTGCGCAGATGGGCTTACCCGTCTTCGCCCGTAATTTACAGATTCAAAAGCTCTTATAAGATTTGGCTTGACTTTTGTGCGATTTGGCGCATCATATGTGCAGCCTGTAAAAAAGATTGGCGGTGCAATCCCGCCAGCGTACTCACCGCAGCCACCTTTGAGGTGGCTGTGGTGTTTCTAGAGGTAAATCGGGGCTGTGGGGCTAGGATATCAACAAAGCAGGATGGATTCGCGTGCCTTGCCTCCATTTCTTGATATTCTTACGCGCGACTGGAAAACTACTGAACGGCACGATGACCGTTGAGCGGGTGTGGGAATCTCCAGCCAACGCAATTGAGAACGAATAGGGCTTGCTGTCGTACTCTTTGATGTAAACCCACTTCGCTGTTTTGGCCTTTGGGTTGTCTTCCCATACCTCATCAGGACTGGCGAGGGTTTCGTAGGCCGACCGAAGATGTCTTCCCCGAGAGCCGCCCTCTATCATTTCATAGTGAGCAAAACCGACATGCGTTTCTAAGATAGTGGACTTCTCTGTTTTCATTGACAACTCAGGAACCCCAGCTACTATTATTCCGGCCATATGAAAGAAATGGTGCTCAAAACAATAGATTCTGTGGCCGCACGGGCTAGTGATTAATGATTTCGCGCCAGCAAGGAAAATATTCTCGAACTCTAGGTAGAGTTCTCGAATAGAGGCAAATACGACGTTCGCCGGGCGTTTTGGCGATTGAGGGGCTATGGTTGGCCCACCAGTTCCCGAAGTTTCCACATGTGGTCACTGATTTCTGTGGACATTGCGTGCATGGTTGTCAAACTCCGACGAATTCTTCAAAACCACGATTCGAAGTGTAGCGCACGAGCGGGCATTCATTTAGTCAATCTGAAATAAATGTATTCATCAATCAACTAAAACACGCAGGCTGCATTCGCATCGTTACGTGCTAAGTTTCCATAAGGGATATGGGGGCTGTCGTTTTGTGTCATGTGGCCGACGGCGGTAAAATAGGGGGGACAGCCCAGAGTGGAGGGAAAGATGGACCCCGAAACGAAGCGCGCCTGGCGCAGGCTGACAAGAGAAGTACGAGAGAGCACGCCCATCGTGTTGCGCGGATTGGCAAGCGAAGGGAAACAAGTACCCCGTAAGCTTTATTCCGCCGCTGTTCGCGGCATGAAATCCTTGACCAGTCGCGCCAAAGAATGGCAATTGCCATTCGGTGACAGAAAAGCGCTGGTCTCCCGGCTCGCTCGCGTGCGATTGCGCTCGCCGATCTACAAGGCTTGAACGATCGACCGCGTTCCGGTCGATTGACAGTCAAGGACGAGAGTTAAGGGCCGCCCGCCGCAATTTCAAGGGAGTAGTGTCGCCAGTCGTTAGATTTGAAGCTAGGTGGCGTCGGACTCGACTACGGCATCGCCGGCCCTTTTTTCCTGGGCTCGATAGCGACCGTAAGCCGCATCGTCGAAGACGTAATCGAGAGTCGGCACGAGGTGCACTTCTTCTCCGCCGAATTTTGCCTTGAAGGTGGTAAAACTCTGCCACGGATGGTCCGGCTGATTTGCCGGAGCGATTCCCCACAGGTCATACCATTGATGGCCCAGCGCTTTGGCTTTGCGCATGATCTCGAAATGAAGCAGATACGGGGCCATCACGTGGCGGTGAATGTCCCGTGATCCGCCAAAGAAATACGTGGCCCGCGCTCCGAAGTACACGACCAAAGCGGTGGCAATCCGCACGCCCTCGAATTCGGCGAAGAAGAGCGACCGGTGCCGCGAAGGCGCGAACACGGACACGAGCGGCTGAAAGTAATCGCAAGGCTTTGCCTGGATTCCCTGGCGAACGGCCGTTTCTTCGTAGATGGTTTGAAAATCCGCGAGTCCCCGCTCTGATGTGTCTTCCGTGATCGAAACGCCGTGCTTCCTGGCGACATGAATGTTGTACCGGCCTTTGGGCTTCATCTGTGCCAGGATGGCGTCTTCCGAAGGGCGCAGATCGATGCAGCGCGTGTCCCTGGCTTCGAGGTAAGGATCCGCAAGCGGCGGGACCGGCCGAAATCCAGAAACAAAGCTGGGCAGGCTTAGCCAGCGCGGCTCGATGCGGAGATGGCTGACAGTGCCGGGCTCGGTTTCGCGCCGCTCTTCGATCTCACTGAGGATGACGCCAAAAATTTCTTCGGCGACGAGCGGGTCATCGCACGGAAGCACCGGGCCGTCCTGAACGTAATAGAAGCAACTGTCTTCGGCATACCAGAATTTCAAGACCACTGCGCCGCCGGCAATGCCGTTTTCGCCTTTCAGCGTGATGCCGAAGTTCTCGAATCCGCAGGTGTTGCGAAAATCCACCCACCAGGATGACTGCATAAATCCAGTTTCGGGCGTGGCTTCCACGAACTCGTTCCAGGCTTTCCAGTTGTCCGAAAGAGCCGGAATTGGAGATACCGGCGCGGAGGTCAATTCCTCGTTTGGCGGAGGACACGAGGAAGCTACGGGGCCGGGCATGAACTGATCGCTCACTCTTTTTTACGCGGCGGAAAGCCGGCGCGATTTTGCCGGAGGGGAAATCCTCTCGTTCCGGATAGCCTGATAAACGGTGCCGTCGTAATCCCGGCAGTTTGGCGCGCTTGGACGCCTGTCCCAATAATTGACCAACAGGGTCAAGCGCAATTCGGGCTGCTCTTCATTCTTCCTAGGGCGGCCGAACTGTTTCTTCGTTGTGCCGTTAGCCACCACACCGTGGCGCAAATCGCCGCGAAAAGCCACGTAGTGGTTCGGGACAGCGTCGAGCGACCTTCCCGCTTCTGCCACCGGGGGAACCCAGGACTTCCCGTCAGGGCTCAATACTTGATCCAGGACAACTGTCGGGCTGGAAGGAAAACGGTTCAGGTACAAGATGCTCGACCACAACGGATGGACGATTTGCCCGGTCAGGTGCCTGAGACTGCGGTCGCGGTCGGTGTGGAAGGGAAGGGCTTCGCCAAATTTCAGCCGGCCAAGCCACCACTCCATCCCAATGCATTTGGGACCAGGGCGGACCAGGTCATACAGTTTGCTAATACTCTCCTCTACGATGTTCGTGGGCGTCGCGCCGATGGGAAACCAGAACGTGGTGTTGTAGCTGCCCATGTTTTCCATCCGTTCCGTGCCCACGGCTTGCACGGCGCGCCCCAGCCGGCGAAAAAGCGAAATTGGCAGTGCGTCCTTGAATAAATTGATCTTGTCCATGTTGTGTAGGCCCTCCCGAGTCTTAACTTGCTGCCTGACCGCTCAGCAAAAAACAGTTGTCGTGCTCTTCTGTCGCGCATCTTCAAAGGGCGGGCGCGAAGGTTACGTCCACGTCGAACTTCACCGTGACCTGGCGCAACCGGCGGTAAACGCTCATGACTTTGCGCAGTCGCGGATCGAAGTAATCCTTGAGCATCATCGGCCGCGGATCTTGCAGGAAAAAGTTGGGGGCGTCCGTGACAGCCGTGCACGCCAGGACGCTCAATTCGTCGCGCGAAGAAATGTGCTGAACGATACAGGGAACGCGGGTGACTCCCAGGTCGCGGAGCGCGTAAGCCCGATGGCTCCCGTTGTTGAGGATGAGCCGGTTCTCCGTGTAAATGGCGTTCAAGAAGTTGCTGCCAAATCCCACCGCAAGCCCAATTACGCCGGCGAGGTTGCCGGGGGGAGGGTAGTCCTTAATATTCTCCGCCTCCATCGGCATGGCGCCGAGAAAGCGCATGTCGTCTGATGGGGACATGAAGACGAACGTGTCTCGGTGAGAGCGAGTCCATTTCACCGGCGGAAGAGAAGGCGCGCACGGCAGGCAGGCGCGGAAGACTTCTTCTTCGCTTGGCGAGGGCCCTAGCTTGCGCTTCAACTGCTCGACGTGAGTCAAGTCGATGTGGTGTTGGTATACGACCATCCGATCCAAGTCAACGTAAGCGACCTCCGTCGGCACGGTGTTGAAACTGTGGCGCACAAGAGGCACTTGCAGGAATTCAAGGAGCAGCGTGTCTTCGGGGTCCACCGGTGCAAGCGAAGGATTGTCGGCAAGGCCGGCCTCCTCTTTTTCCAGCTCGCGGACAATTTTGTTGGCGGCATGCCATTCTTCGACGAGGTCGCCCGAACTGGGCGGATGGATGGCGTTGTCCTTGACGAAGCGAAGAAATTGCTTCAGCGTTGGACGGCCGATCAAATACAGGTTTTCGCTCGAATCCGGCTGCGCATCCTGCGCAGCGACGGGCTCCGGGACGTCCGTTGTCATTTCTGGCGCCGCCGCGGTATCAGATTCCTTCCTGAGGGGGGCTAGAGCCATGTTTTTTTTCCTTTCGCGCTGTTGAGTACCAATCGGCATGCGGCAAGCCCTCACAACCAGGACCAGAATTCAACCTTGATGGTGTGCGCCAAACGCCGCGTAACGAGGTCCAGGGCGCGGCGGCGGCCGCAGAGAATCTTCGCTTGCCCGGTCATCTCCGGTTTGAGCAGCAGCGAGTGATTGTCAATTTGAGTGGTGATCAAGATGGTTCTCTTCGCTGCGCTGGAGGAGCTGCTGGAAGGCAACGGCAGGGAAGCGGCTTCTCCGGTGGCGCCGGCCGGAGCCGTTCCCAGAAGGCTCGTGGAGACAAAATTGACCTTCCCGTAGAACTCTTCATTCGGAAACGCGCGAGCCCGGAGCAAAACTCTTTGACCGACTTGCACGTCGGCAATGTCTTTTTCATCGATCGCAATTTGCGCCGTCACCGTTCGCAGGTCGAAAATCTTAGCGATCAAATCTCCTTTTTTCACGAGTTGATGCGTCAGTTGCTTCAGTTGGAGCGTGGGCGTGGCCACAACGCCCTCGGAAGGGCTGTAGACCATCAGCATGCGGCGCTGCTCCCCCAGGTGACGCTGGTCCGCTTTAAATTGTTCGATCTGCGCCCGTGTTGCTTCGATGTCTTCCGGACGCGTGCCGCTGAGAAGCAGATTGAGTTGGTCCCTGGCAACGGCGAGATCGTTGCGAGCCGCGCTTTCCAGAGCGGCCGCATCCTCATACTCCTTCCGGGAAATAAGATTTTCGTCAAACACTTTTTTGACCATGGACAGCCGGATTTGCGAGTACTTGAGGTTGTCCTCGGCCTTGGTGACGTTGGCTTTGGCGACTTCGATCTCATTGGCAGTGGGACCTGCCACTTGCATCTTGAGCTTGGCGCCAGCCTCCGCAAGTTGCGCCTCCGTTTTTTCAAGAGCGGCGCGGGTATCGATGTCCGTGAGCCGCGCAATGGGTTGCGCTTCGTGGACGTAATCGCCTTCGTGCACGTAGATTTTGTCGATCACGCCATCCACCGACGCCCGCACGTCGGAGTTCTCGACGGGTAGAACGTTGAATGGGCCTCCGACACGCAGTTCAGCGTGCCCGCGAACCAGAGCAAACGCAGCTCCCGCGACCGCAGCAACCCACACTGCCTTTCTAACGCGGCGTCCCCAGCGGCGGCTTTTCTTCTTCTTCTCTTCGGCGGGCTTTTCCACTCCGCTGTCGGGTTCTGGCGCTTTCGTGTGATGGCCATTCTGCGGGGCGACGTCCCGTTCAACAGTGCTGATCGGCGGTGTCTGCGCCTTGTGTCCGTTCGCCGGCGGTTCGGGCTTTGGCGCGTGTGTGGTGTAGGCCTTGTCCGACGAAGGTACGCTCTCGTCGAACTGTGGGACTGATGCCTGATACGGCTTGGCAGGCCCAGGTTTGGTCACAACGGCATGGCCGTTAGAGGGCGCGGGTGGTTCGTCCAAGACGGTGACGGTGTGCGACGTTTCAATGCTGCCGCTGCCAACGGAGCCTTCGGCAGCAGATGAATTGGCCTGCAATTTGCGAAGATGCCGCGCGTACACCATTTGAAGGAGCTTGTCCCGCGTGACCGGCCCTTCTGATTTCGCGGACTCAATTTCTTTGTTCCAAACCACGTGCTTCTCCGGCTCCATCTTCGGCGCGGTAATCCTATCCGGCGCCCTGGCAGTGACCGACGTCCCTGCAGGCGGCGGTTGCTCGGAGACGATGTCGTCTTCCGGCGAGTCGAAGTCTTCATCGTCGAATCCGCCGCCCGACGATCCGGACGCCTTGCCAAACATCCTGCGAAAGCGCCTGCGATACCTCATGCCCAGCAGGCCCAAAGTGACGAATACCGCCGTGGGCGACCGGCCGTCGACGAGCGCACCGCCCGCGGTCAGGATGATGAATCCCAGGATGGAGAACGAACCTGCCAATGCCGTCGTGCCGTAGATGGAGAAAACAAATCGTTCACGCGGCCCCAGATTTTCTTCGTCGTCCGGTCCCAAGCCGAAGAGTTTTTCCACCAGGCTTCCGACATAGCGAAACGATCTCCTACGCAAGTTGGGCAATTCCAGGTAGTCACTCAGCAAGTAGTAGCCGTCCAGCTTGATGAGCGGGTTGAAGTTCAGCAGCGTTTTAAGGCCGGAAGTGGCCATGACGCTGAGGGTCACGAAGTTGATCCATGTGTCTGGTTCCGTCATCCGCCAGGTCAGGACGGACAGCGACCAAAGGAACAACTCGAAGTACGGACCGGCAAAACCCACCCACAGGCGCTTGGATTTTTCTGGAAAAAGCCAGGCGTCGCTCACGTTGCAGTAAAAGGCCGGCTGAAGAAAGATCAGCGCGCAGCCCATCTCATGAACTTCGCCGCCAAACCGCGTGCAAGTGAGGCCATGACCAAATTCATGCGCCCCGACAACCAGAAAATTCAAAAATATCACCACAGCGATCGAAGCCCAGCTGGTATAGAGCCGGGGCAGCTCCTCGCGGAATTCGCTCCAATGCGTGATAGTCACGCTGGCGGCCGTCAGAATCATGGCAGCCGAGAGAACGCAGAAATAGGGCGTATAGAAAAAACCCGTTCGGGAAACGAGGCGCTTCAGAATCTGGCACGGATCGAATACTTTGAACCGGCAATACAGGGCGCTGCCACGAAAGCGCGGCGGTTCCCGGTACGGTTTGCTCCCGGTTCCGTCCTCCCCCTCCAGGAACCCGTACTTATTCAGGTTTTGCAGGAAGCCGTTCAGGGTCTCCATCGGAAGTTCGCCGCCAAAGCGAACTTCCACGCTTTGCCGAATCGCCTCGAGCGGCGTTTTTCCGTCCAGTTGCTCGGCGATGAATTGCTCAACTTCTCCCATCCGAAAGAACTTGCGGGATATTGGATCCTTGACGATGACAGACGTCTCGTGAGCCGTCTGCTGGGTGCAGACGATTAGGTCCTTTCGGAGCCTCGGCGGGCGAGAATTCATGAGCTCCTTCGCAAGAAACGGAGTATTCTTAGTAGAGGGCGGCGGGTTCTTTTCCGCCACCCTCTATTCGTCCTTGAAAGAACCACCAGGCGTCCAGAGTGCAACTGACGCCTGGTGGGTGCCCTGAGTCTGATTACACCAACGCGGGCGACTTATTTGGAGCCGTGGCTCTTGGAGCCGTGGCTCTTGTCGCTCTTGCCGCTCTTGTGGCTGCCGCCGCTTCCACAGCCGCAACCGCCTGGTGCGATCCGTTCCTCCAGCTTCTGCAGTTGGAGACTGATATGCTTCATGTTTTTTCACCCCCTTTCTTTCGCAAGGTAGGCGTCGGGAAATGTTCCCGAGGGCTGTGTGACGCCTATTCCGAAGTCCCTGAGATGAAATAGGCTGGGTCCGAGGGCACGCGCCATCCTCTCAGAGCCAGCGTTTGGTTGGTGGTTGTCAGCCGCAATAGGCTTGGACGCGGGCCAAACTGAGGCCTGTGTCGTGAAACTCTTTAAGAGCGGCGCCCCTGACAATGCGGGCTTCCTGACGAGCATGACTCATCCAGGGCTGAAAGAAGCTGATCCGCCAGTATTCGTTTCGGTGCCTTTGTCGAATTCGCTGAAGCACCAAACGTCACGCAGCGGCCGCTGCATGTTAATTTTTGCCCACGCAACCTGCGGCCGGGATCAGACGCGGCATCGTCTGTGCTTGGTTGTGTGGACCGGGTAAAATGCCAAGACTCAGGTCCGGTCCAAACTTATACGTCGGACGGGGCCGCTCTGCAATCGGGTGCATTCATCAAATCTTCATAAGGGAATAGCTGAACTTTAATTGCTATTTATGCAGGAATTCCCCTAGCAACGGAACTGAATGGAGGACGGCGGGTTCTTCTCCGCCGTCCTCTATTCGCTCTTGAATAAGCACCCAGGCATCCAGATTGCCGCTGGCACCTGGGTGGACACCCTGAGTTGGACTAGGTCAGCGAGAGCCGTCTTACTTGGAGCCGTGGCTCTTGGAGCCGTGACTCTTGTGACTGCCGGAGCCGTGGCTCTTGTGGCTGCCGCCGCTCTTGCCGCTCTTGTGGCTGCCGCCAGTTCCGCAGCAACACCCGCCTGGAGCAATGCGCTCCTCCAGTTTTTGCAGTTGGAGACTGATATGCCTCATGTTTTTCACCTCCTTCCTGTTTTGGATTGGCGAGACTTCAGATCTTTGTTCTTTGACTGGGCCCGATTCTGAAGCGCCTCGCGAAAGAATTGACCATCGGACGCACGATGAGCGCTCAGTCTGGGGAAATCAATTCCCAACACGGCCTAACCCAAACGGATTAGGGGATAAGGCGTACAAGCGGTGACACGAGGAATCGGCGGATCAAAAAACAAAGAGAGACGGCGGTGGCTAAACGACAAATTGCAAACCAATTCGGTATTGATTTGTGCCGGTGCGTTTCTCGCTCCAGCACACTTTCACCAGCAAAGGAATGTGGACGGGAACACCGGGTAGACGAAGCTCGCAGCGCATCAGGCCCGTGCTCTCCAACGGCCGGGTGGAGTGAATACACAGGCCCCCCGCACTGATATTCTCGGTTTTGGCGTGCAGCAGTTTCACACTTGGCCGCGCTTTGCCGGCAGGAGAGAGCAGGCTCGCCTGTAACTCCGTGGCAAAGGGAAACCGGGCGTGCCCCCGCTTTGGCTGCCCTCGCTGCAACTTCATGACTTGTAGAGAATGCCGCTTTGTTTCCCGCACATCTATACACTCGTTGGGTTAGTCCAAAGGGTGGGACCGGGCGGGCACCAAAAGGCAGCAAGAGTGTACCGCGATCTAGGTCTTGGCGTGGATAAATTTGCTCATGATCCCGGAGCGCGAGGTGACCCCCATCTTCATCATCGCAAGCCGCAGAAAAACCTTCAGAGTGTTCGTGCTGATGTTCATGCGAGCGGCGATCTCTTTGCTTGCTAAACCCTGCGCCAGAAAACGAACGGCTTCCTGCTCGCGCGGCGTAAGATGGTACTGCTGGCAGATTTTGACAACGTCCGCGGCAACTTCAGTACTTCGCTCCAGCAGGAGAGCCAACGAGGATCCGTTCGCCCCTCCTGACTCGCTGCCTGGCGATTGCACATTGAAGAACCGGCAAATGTAATGCCGGCCACCGGAGAGGAATTCCTTACACTCAGGGATCGTGGTTTTGCGAGCTCCGTTTGCGACCATCGAGCGAATCTTCGCGGCTAATTGTTCAGCGAAATCCCTGGTCTTGGCCGGCTTTTCCGGGTGGAAGAGGATCTGCGCCGCCTGCGGGTTTACATACAGTGGCTTAAAAGTGGTGCTCAACAACAAGAAGCCCGTAGCGGAGTGGCTTGACTTGCGCGTGGCGTTTGCGCTGGCTTCGGGGCCGTTGGGTCTGCCGACTTGGGGGACCTTGCGTGCCTGCCGGGTGGAACGCATCGTTATTCTCCGAGCGTTACCCTGAGCTGCCATGGTGCTATTGCGCGAACATCGTTTGCGCAGGATTAAACAAAGCGCCGGCCCCGCATACTCCAGCTTGATGCCCACGCGAACTCAGCGAAGCACCAAAGCCGTACAGAGGCCACCGCATGTGAATGAGGTCGAGTCGGCGAGTGGCCAGGATCAGACGCGGCATCGTCTGCGCCAAATTGCGGGGACGGAGCAAGATTGCGCCGAAACTCAGGGTCCGGCCCAAGCTTATACTTTGGAAGAGTACGCGCCGCAATCAGGTCAATGCCTCAAAAATTGATGAAGAATTATCGGAGTGTTCATAGTTGTCCATGAATGCGCAACGGGAGAACTCCGTAGTATCCAACTTATGGAAGGAAGTGCGCGTGCGGTGCTGCGCCGCGCCGGAAGACTGGCTAGATGTTGAGCGCGTCGCCTGCGCGCAAGACTCTACCAAATTCCGTAGCGGCCACGCGCGTGTTGGTGGCCAGGTGGTAGTAGTGGTCGAAGCGCGATTCCGGGGTCCAGGCAGGGAGATTGGCGCGGCGAAAATCGGAGAGGCGCTTCTGGAAACCGGGGATGATCTCTCCCGTGCGCGGGTTGCGCGGGGGAACGGGACAACGAGCACAAGGATTGCTGCCCTCGAAATTCACTTCGCCAATGCGGAATCTGACGGCGCTGCGTTCTTCTTCGCCAAAGAGTTGGTCTTCCCAAAATGCCAGTACGCCATCGATTTCCAGAGTGGTGCGGAAGCGCTGGCGCGTTTCGTCGACGTCCATGCCATCAAACAATTCGCTTACAGCTTGCAAAGTGGCCATGGAAACGATGGTCGGGCCGTTGGCGATGTTGTCGTCGGGGAAGCCTTCGGGAGAATAGCGAACGGTGATGGGTTGCTCGAGAAAAGCGGAAAACCATTGGGAGGCCGCGGCGGTATCGCCCGGGAAAACGAATGACTTGGTGGGGATTTTGCGACTGTCACCCGGAACGGAGAGGGTTACGGAGCTAATGTCGGGTGCGAAAATTGCGCGAATCAAGTGGACGGCCGCCGTGCGCTTGCCATTCACCCATTGCCCATCAGCGGAATAGAGCGCCCAGACGCGGTCAAATTCGAGCCCGCCGCCCGGGCCGATGCGCGCTTTCTTCACTTGCACCGGATCGAGCGACTTGATGGGATGAAGACGAATATTGGCGAGGCGTGGCGATGGATGTTCAGACATCACGGAAAGATCTTAGCAGAAGGAAGGGAAGCAAGCAGACGGGCGCGTTTGTGCGGGCATTATCCGGAAACGCTGGCCGTGCCGAAGATCAGCCAGGCAAGAAAAACGGCGCCAACGAGCGCCAGCGAGACGCTCAGCAGCGTGCCAATCAGAACGTATTCGGCAAAACGCGCGGATTTGAATTCTGGATAACGGGTGATGGCTTTCGCGGTGAGAATCAGTCCCACGGCCGCGGGAGATCGTAAGAGCAGCGCGGTGAGAATCAGGAATCGCTCGAGCCAGCCGATATACAATCCCGCATTTTGCAATTGCTCCCCGGCTTTCTCGAACTCATCGTCTTTCACGGTTTCCGTCAGGGAGCGCGTCAGTGAGCGAATCAGATAGCCGCCGCCGAAAATCACTCCGAGGTAGATCACGGGTACGGCGAGGAACTTGTTCCCCAGGCTGCGGGAAGCTTTCAGCGGAGCGGCGAGCGCCGTGAAAGACATACCTGGCGACAGCAGCCAGGCCGCAAGAACTACGGTGAGCAAATGAACGAGCTGATCGGCAACGTAGGATCCGGCGACACCACGGATCACACGCTTGGTCTCGAGCTGCACTTTGGCGGAATCGATCAGCAAATGAACCAGTGCAAGCGCCGCGATCACCAGGTGCGTCGAGAGGGCGACGATCGAGCCGGGAACAAAGAATCCAACGAGCAGGATTGCGGAAAGATAGTGAATGAGCCCGTGCAGAAGATACGCGGAGGGGCGGCCGCGCAGCTTTGCGTCGACGAGGCGGCGCGTCTGAAAAACAAAATCAGCCAGCAAGTGGCCCAGGTAAACGGCCAGCAGAGTTCGTAGAAAGATTTGCATAATTTCGTGCAACTTCCAGGATTTGTACGTTTCTGTACAACTAGCCAAAAGTGCGTTCGATGAACGATCCAGCCCGGTTCACCGTTTCCGCCAGCTGCCAATAGTAGCCGCGTTTGAGATTCCTGGAAACCGTGGAAATGTCCACTTTGAGGCGCCGGGCGGTTGGCGCAAGGGTCTGACGGCTGAGAAACGTCCCAATAGCCTCCCATTGTTTTGCGGTGATCTGCAGCACCAGCGTGTCGTGCAAGCCGTAGATCAGGTTGATGGTCTCGTTGAAGTCCTCGTTCCCGGATGCAAATGCCGTGAGCACGTTGAACTTGAAGAGCCGGCCCTCCTTGATGCTTTCGATCGCGCGACGCGCCAATTCAAACGCCTCGCCGGTGAGCTGGTTGACGGGCGGTTGAATGCGGCCGGAAACGCGGCCGATGCCGACTCCCACACGCAGAGAGAGAGGCCGGAGCGCGGACCGCAAATCCAGAATCAGCGCGGGAAGCGCTGGCAGCTCCGCCGTAATGGTTTGAAATTCGTCACCGGCGGTAACGGAATAGGGCAACCGGATGAGCTTCTGGCGCAGATGCTTTTCCGACGCGGCCGCGAGGTTTTTCCTCAGCAGGGCGCGCACGTCCCGGCGGGCGGTCGAGGCAACGATATCGGCGATCAATACGGCGTAGATTCCGTCGGCCATAAAGTCATCCGGGCACATCCAACTGCTTGCGCGAATCTGTACAAACAGTGTTATTTGTACGTATTCGTACAAATACTGTCCTTTGCACAATAACGTACAAGCTAGGAAATGTCAAGTCCGGAATCTCTCGGTGGGAATTCAGTATTGCTCGTGCAACTCCGGTGGATGGGGACGGCTGGCGGGTGGAACGATTCCGTTCTCGCGCAAGTACAGGAGCATTTGCCCGTAGTGATCGGCAGCGTGCCAAACCACCACGGTGGCCAGGCCGAGGCGCGTGTTCGGCCCGGCATAGGGCCCTTCGATGGGGTCGAACATGTTGTTGGCGTCGATGGCGCCGAGCGATTTGCGGATCGCGGCGAACGAATCGCGCAGGTAAATCAGCAATTCTTTTTTGGATTTCGCGGGGCTGGGGCCGCCTTTGTCACAGGCTTCGGGCGGCTTCTGCCCGTCGAATTCGGCGGCAAACCCAAAATTGCTGCAGGCCACGTGCTTGACCTGCTCTGCAAATGTGCGCACTTCGGCGGGACCAAACTCCGGCTTCTCGTTCTTGAATTTTCCTTCCGCGGGACGGTAGCCGTATTTCTCTTCGGGCATGGCTTCCGTGGCGGAGCGTACTTCGTACTCCTGGTAGAGCAGGCTGCGCAGCAGGGCGGACGCCACGGTTTCGTTCTTGCTTATTTCCGCAGCAGTAGGAGCATGCTGCTGTGAGGCGTCTTGGACACTCTTATCTTCGAGGGGTTTCGTCTGGTCGGGCCGCTGCCACTGTACCGGGAAGGGCGGCTGCGAAGATTGCGCTTTAGTGGACTGGCCCGTGAAAGCGCAGACCACGAGCACGACGACGGCAAGTGCACGCGGTAAAAGGCGAGCGGCAAGCAGACATTTGCGGCGCATCGCTTCCTCCTTCATGCATGCGAAGTCTATCACTGGCGGACGGCGAGCACCGCGGAAACGCAAAAACCCATCTGCCCCTAGCGGACAAGCTCCGCTGTGAGATTCTGTACTTGAATCGGCGGCCTTTCTCGGAATGCTTCCGCTTATGGCCGTGCGGCAGCACCGCTCGCTGCGGCAGCGACCGGCTTGTATCCGCAAGTCGCGGCTTTACGCATGGCCTCGATGCCCTCGGCGTTGGACATCAGCGCTGTGGTCTGGCAGTTGCGCAACGAACCGCCGGCAGCAAACGCCAGAGCGATCGCGGCAGCAGAAACGTTGTCCGGCATCTCGGTGATGAGAACGGCATCGTATTGCCCGAAGGCGAAATACGAGTTCATCACCCTTCCACCAAGTTTCTCGATGGGGCCCCGCACGGCGTCAAACCGATCCTGGGGATTGGCAAGTAACCGGGTCAGAGCTTCAGGCGTATAGCTGACTTGATGAAGAAAAAAGGGCATGGCAGGTCTCCTTTCGGGGAGAAAATACGGGGGATAGGCGGACTATGCTCCCGAGAGTAGAAGGAGTCAAGCGGTATCGTGCGTTCCCTGTAACGAATGGTTGCCTGATGTGGTCGTACTTCCGGGGGATTCCATGTTGCTGAAAGTAGAAGACTAAAAAGTTTTCTCAAGGAAATGCCAAATTTCCCTTGACAAAACTTTATAGTGTGATACACTTTCTTCTGTAGAAAGTTGCGTCCCGGTTTCGACCGGGACGTTTTTCTTTTTAGGGCACGAAAGTCACGCGAGCCGCTCAAGCGACCTGATCTCAGCTGTCGAGGCTAAATCCACAGTAAATACCCGAGCCGTTATCGGGCGATTACCTGATTGAAGTTGCTGTGTGCTTCCGGCAGAGTATTTCTATCGTCCTCCCAGTCCGACGGGCTGCCGTCGATTCCCGCGGCACTCGGATGGTAAATGGACTCGCGCCCTTCGCGCCGCACTGAAAATCGCGTTCCTTTGGAAGTGAGCATAACGCTGGTGAGCATGGACCTCGTCACTTACGAGGTTACTACCACGCGCGACGTGAGCCTTCATGGAGCCAGCGTCTTGACGAAGAAACAGTGGGCGCCCAACCAGCGCATCGACGTGCGGTCTCTTCAGGGCAGTTTTAGTGGTTTTGCCCGCGTGGTCCACCTTCAGCAAAGAAAAGACACTCCGTTCGTCATGGGATTAGAGTTCTTTTTCACCGACGGACAGTGGAAGCACAGTCTCGGGGCGGCCATGCCGGTGATTTCCCGACGAGCCAAAATTTTCTCTTGACATTAATTTATTCTGTGATATACTGACTCTCGTAGAAAAGTGCGTCCCGGTGCAAACCGGGACGTTTTGCTTTTAGGGCTGCCCGTCGCGCCCTCTCGCAGCTATTTCCTCACATTTCGCCAGACCACGTTAAGTCGTCTGCCGCCAAGAATTCGCGCCGCAACATGACGTTAAGGCCGGCGTGTGCGCGCGGTCCAGGCACAGGCGAACGTAGTTGTGTCAGCAAGGAGCAAACATGCCAGTGTATGCGAACAGTCTCCCGCCCAGCTCCCTCGATGCGGGCGCAGTGCAGAACGTCTGGGTCACCGGTGACGGCAACCTTACCAGCGGAACCAAGACGCAACGCGTGGCGCTCGTGCAGCGTCCAGGAGGGGAACCGATCAAAGTCGCTTTCCGCTGCGCGTTCAGCGGCGCTCCCGGAGTGATCGCTCTGCAACTGCAAACCTCGGACACCGACGTGGACACCGACTACGTCAACGAAGGCGCGGCCATCTCCACCGTAAACGCGTCTAACGTCGCGCGCGGGGAATTTCCCAGCGTCGCCGCAAAATTCGCCCGGCTCCTCGCCACCACGGTCACCAACGCAGTGACCGCGACCGTGGATATCGCCAGCTAGAGCACTGCCAGTCAGGCCTAAGCCGTTGAATCTTCCATCGGCCTGTCTTCAAGGGCAGCAAGGTTACCAAAATTTAAGGTGCTTTCGGAGGTTTGCGTGAGTAACGCCGAACGTAATCTGTGGCGAGCCGTTTTGGGGCAGGCATATGAGGACGCGGAAGCAAAGTTACTCGCGGACGAAACCGCGGAAGAGCCTTTCGAGGCCTCACGAGCACGCCGCTACTTGCGCGCGGATTCTCCTTTTGAAGCCGCCAATCTCGCGATGGTCTGCGAATTCGCGGACTTGCCCGCGGATCGCATTGTTTTGTGGGCGCGGCGCCGCTTTCCGCTCGCCGCTTGAGGAGATGTTGTGACACTCCCTAAAAATCAGCGCAAACCCAACGGACACGCCGGAGGACACGACCGCGCCAGTGGTGGCGGCCACAAGGTCAATGGTCATGCTCCGGCCTCCACGGACCGGGGCGGGGTCCCAGTGAAGCCGGACCAAGCTGCGTCTGACGACGCCGGCAGAGCATCCCTTGCAATGGGCGCAAGCGGCACTCACGCGTCCGGCACGGACTGCGAGGCGTACGCTGAGGCGGCACCGTCCCGTCCGAATGGAAATACGCGCGCCGCGTCAGGACAAGGGGCAAATGCCGCCACTGAGGAACAAATTCCTGGCGGCGAATTTCGATTGCCGGACAATCCCGCCGAATTTGTCGAGGAAATTCACCGTCGCGTCGATCTGTTCGAGGTCTGGCAGAAGTTTCTCGAATCCAAAGACGACAAGATCAGGCAGCGCGCCGTCGAAAAGCTGACCGAGATGCGCTACAAGGGCGCCGCCGCATTGGCCGACGAGCCGCAGCAGATTGTCATCGATATCGATAGCGCTGTCGCTCGGCGCGCAATGGAAGGAGCAACGAAATGACAGAAGTTTTCGTTCCTGGTCCTTCGTTTTTCGAGAAACTGACGAACGCCATCCATTTGGATTATGTGCTGAAGGTCGTGGGCGTTGGCGGCTTCGTCTGGGCGTTTTTGGCTTCCTGGCACACGCTCGGTCTCGGAGTGAAAGCTGGCATGCTCGCTTCCGTAGCAGCCTGGCTGGTCGGCAGCCGCTTTTCAAAGATCTATCGGTAAGTGTCGCTCAGAAAATACTATCGGCCTTTCCAGCGCCAGCAGCAGTTTCACGACAGTACCGCGAAATACAGGCTCTTTGGAGGAGCTGCGGGCCCGGGCAAGACGAAGGCGCTGCTCTGGGAAGCAATCTTTCAGTCTTATCTGGTAGCCGGGGCGGACACGCTGCTCCTGCGGCGAACTTACCCTGAGCTGGAATCTTCGCTACTCGCATATTTCCGGCGCGATGTTCCGCGCGCGATGTACAAGAGCTACAACGAAGCGAAGCACGTGGTCACTTGGACGAATGGTTCCACAACACGCTTCGGCTACTGCCGCAACGAGAACGACGTTTACCAATATCAAGGCGCGGAGTTCTTGTTCATCGGCATTGATGAGCTGACGCATTTCACGCTAAAGCAGTGGCAATTCCTGACGTCGCGCAACCGCTGCCCGGTGTCAAATAGTTTTTCCAACATGGCCGGCGCAACGAACCCTGGCAACGTCGGTCACGCCTGGGTCAAAGCGCTCTGGGTGGATCACCAGCCGCCGCCGGGGTTTGAGCGCACGGATTTGTACGACCCGCGCGACTACGAATTCATTCGCGCGCGGATTGACGACAATCCGATTTACGCCAACGACGCGGAGTATCGCCGCACACTGGAATCGTTGCCCGAGCATTTGCGTCGTGCGTTTCTCGACGGCGATTGGAACGTTTTTGCCGGGCAGTATTTCGACATTTTCGATTATGGGCGGCACACCGTCCGGCCGGAGGAGTTGCGGCTTGAGCCCTGGTGGCCGCGGTGGGTTTCGATCGACTGGGGATTTCAGCATCCCAGCGCCGTGTATTGGCATTGCGCGGTTCCAGGAACTGTAGCTCAGGCCTTCAGGCCTGAGGGTTTTTCTTCTTCGGTCGCACCAGCTACGTCGGATAGGAAAGGCCTCACCCCTGAAGGGGTGAGCTACAGCAATGCATCACGCATCGTCACCTATCGCGAATTCGTGCAAAACGGGCTGTCGCCGCGCATGCTGGCGCAAGCCATCGCGGAACGCGGCGGCCGCGAGCGCATCACCGACGTGGTTCTGTCGCCGGACGCGTTCGCCCATCGCACTTCCGAAGCGTCCATCGCGGAGCAACTCGGCGACGTTCTGGTTGCCAACGGTCTGCCCCGGCCGGCTGCTGCGGACGACGACCGCATCGGCGGCTGGCAGTTGATGTACCAGGCGCTCGAATCGAACGCCTGGGTGATCACCGACAATTGCGCGAAGCTCATTGAGTGCATTCCACAGCTGGTGCGCGACGAGCGCCGCTTCGAGGACATTCGCAAAGTCGACGGCGATGATCCCGCCGACGCCGCGCGCTATGGATTGGTCTCCGGCGGAAGGTTCGCCGGTGTTGGGCCGGCCTTTGTGCCGTCCAGGGCGGGGCAGGCCCCGCCCTTCAATACGCCAGCGGGAGGGCCGCACTTTGTCACCGGCATGCCGCTCGGCGAACAGATCGCGCGCCAGGTCACCGCGACCGATCAAACTTCCCGCGCGATTCACTATCAGCGCCTAGAATCGGCAGCAAAACAATTCTTTCGCCCGAAGCCGCTTCCGCGCCGCCGTTGGTAACAAAGATGGGCCATTGTCTCAAGAGGAACCAAGGCATATCATGTCAAATTGGTTGGAGAGTTTTACTGATGCTACCGGCTAAACTCTTCGCGGTGTTCGCAATCGTCTTTTCGGCTTGCGCTGGCCTGGGCTGGTTGAGCTCATTGCCCTCTGTGGATACTTATGTGCATGACAAATATTTCGTTGTCGAACCCGTACTTGTACTGTTGTTTTGCGCCGTAGCGAGCGTGAATTTTGCGGTCCTCTACTACGCTGCGGCCCGTTTCTTTCATGCGCGGTGGAATCGCACGCTAAGCATTCTTCACTTTTCACTGTTTGTCTGTTTTGGGGTTTCTTTCGCAGTCGTTTTTGCGGTGTCGACTCGACCTGGCATTGGAGAAGCACTTCGTTGGTTGGTCATCCCATGGTTTCTGGGTATTCTTAGTCTCGTGAGTTGTTTTGTACTATTCGGAATAAACTTGGCAATGGTAGTAGTTCAAATCTTGCGTGCGCGTTTCGCCAGCCATTAGCAACTAGTCCCCGCATCCTCAATCTACATATGCTTGAAAAGCTTAAACAAGCTCTCCGGTCGAGCTATGTCCGGTTGCTCGAAGAAGAAGTGTCGCGTCTGCGCGCGGAGAACCGCGCGCTGATGAACTCGCTGCTCGGCACGGCGGGATTTCCCCCGGTGGAGTTTCCGGAAGCGCCGAAGCCGCAGCCGCTGCCGCGCTTGAGAAAGCGCTCCTGGCACCAGCTCCAGGCTTGGCGTGAAACGGAAGCGCGCAGTTTGCGTCCCGACGCCGTCGGGAAGAATCGCAACAACTCCTCGGGTTTTGATGAAACGTCCTTTGAGAGGCCGAATGGACCTGTATCGCACAGCTAAATCTTCGACGGGCATTCCGGGCGCCATCGCGCCTGCCGACGGCAATGCTGTAGCTCAGGCCTTCAGGCCTGAGGTTTTTTCTTCTACGGACGCGCGAGCAGCGGATCGGGAAAGCCTCACTCCTAAAGGGTTGAGCTACAGCGGCATCGCAGCGGGCCAGCAAGATGGCACTGCTACGAACGCCGTGCTCGACTTCGGTCCGAACAACGAACGCCTCGAAGATGCAAAGCCCGAACTGGTCAACGCATTGCGCGAACTGGTCCGGCAATATCGCCAGGAAGGCGTCGTAGCGCGCCGGCATGAAATTCGCCGCATTCGCCAGGCGCGGCTCTTCTGGCAGGGCTTGCAATACGCCTGGTGGAATCCCAACGACATGAACTGGCATTTGCCGTTCGAGCAGCGCTTCCAAGACGACCGCGAGCTGGAAGAGATGCCGCGCTACCAGTTCGTCACGAATTTTTACCAGGGCTTCGGGCTTTCGTTCATTGCCGTACTGTCGCAGGACGTTCCAAGCGTGCGGTTCTATCCCCAGTCTTCGCAATCGCTGGCGGACATTGCCGCCGCGCGTGCCGCCAGCGACGTCGCCCAGCTCGTCGAGCAAAACAATCACGTCGAGCAATTGCTGACTTCGATCGGCTATTTTCTCTGGACCGATGGCAAACTTGGCGCCTACGTCCGGTACGTTGCCGATGGACAGCGCTTTGGTTTCCACGAAGAGAACATTCTCGAAGCACTGGAAATTCCGCTGGGCGAAGATGTCTACGTCTGCCCGCAATGCGGAAAGGAAGTCGTAGCGCCGGGCTTTAGCCCGGCATCGGGCAGTGGTGAGGAAGATGCCGCCATAAAGGGCGGCGCTACACAAACGTGTCCCGGCTGCGGCATCGAACTCACCGATGAAAATCTTCGCAAGGCCGAACGCGTCACCGTGCCGCGCGTCGTTGGCGCGCACCGCGTGCCCAACGGCCAGGAAGTCATCTCTATCGCAGGTGGCCTCGAGCTGAACACTCCCGTCTGGGCGAACGAAATGCACGAATATCCCTACTTGCAATGGCAGGCCGAGGTGCATCGCGCAAAATTGAAAGCCGCGTATCCGCTCGCGGCCAACAAGATTGAATCTGCCCCTTCGCAAGGTGGGGAAGACGTCTACGCGCGCGTTTCGCGGCTCAGCGTCGAACAAGGCTTGCCGTCGATTCACCCCGGCGATGCGCTGATGAATCTAATCACCTTCGATCGCACGTGGCTGCGTCCGTGGGCGTTTTATGCGATCGAAGACGGTGCTGTGCGCGCAGAACTGCTCGCCATGTTTCCCGATGGCTGTTACGTCGGCTTTGCCGGCGATGTTTATTGCGAATCGCGTAGCGAATCCATGGACGATCACTGGCGCGTCTTGCACGCGCTGCCTGGTGACGGCCAGAATCGCCCCAGCGTCGGCGATTCGCTGGTGCAAGTGCAGGAACGCTACAACGTTCTTTCCAACATGCAAGCGGAGACCTACGAATACGGCATTCCGCCGATTTATGCCGACCCGCAAGTTCTGGATTTTGATGCGCTCGCAAATCAAGTGGCCGAACCTGCCGCGCATTTTCCGGCGCGCGCGCGCCCGGGCCAGCCGCTCGCTGCGGGATTCTTCCAGCCGGCGCCGGCGCAAGTTCCGCCGGACATGATTCGCCACCAGCAGGATTTGATCGGTCCCGTGGCGCAGTTTCTCACTGGCCTCTTTCCCGCGATTTTTGGCGGAAACATGGAAGACGTAAAGACCGCGTCCGGCTACGCGCTCGCTCGCGATCAGGCAATGGGCCGCCTTGGGCTCGTTTGGCGGCGTACAAAACAGTTTTACGCCGATGTCCTGTTGCTCGCCGTCGATTCCTTCCGCAAGAATCGTCCGGAAGACGTGGAGATTCCGCTTCTCGGGCCAGACGGTATCCTCGACGCGCGCTCGATTCGCACCGCCGACCTGAAAGGCAACATTTGCGTACATCCGGAAGCCGACGAAACGTTTCCGCGCCTGAAGTCGCAGCAGCGCGGCGTGTTGCAGCAACTCTTCGGCATCAATGATCCGGTGATTCAGCGTGCGCTCACCGAGCCTGCGAATCTCGGCTACATCAAAAATGTGCTCGGCCTGACCGAGATGGTCATCCCCGGCGAAGATTCGCGCAATAAACAGTTGCGCGAAATTCAGCAGCTTCTTGCCAGCGCGCCCATCGTTGTGAATTTGCCGCCCGTTTCACATTCCTCTTCAGCATCCCTGCCTGTAGGGGCGTCCGCCGCGGCGGGCGCCCCACAACCTGGGACCCGGGAATCAGCGGTCGTGTCGGCGCGTGACGTAGCGGCGGGCTTTAGCCCGGCAGTCGCGCCGAGCGCAGACCAGTCGCCGACTGAAGATGCCGCCCTGAAGGGCGGCGCCACGCTTATTCTTCCCTCCGTGCCCGTCGATCAACTGCTCGACGACCACGCTGTGGAATTCGAGGAGTGCAAGCGCTGGTCCAACTCCGAAGCTGGCCAGTCCGCGCGCATGACCAATCCGGCCGGTTTCGCCAACGTCCGCGCCCATGCCGAAGCCCACCTCCGCGCCATGGGCCAGGCCACGCTGTTGCAAGCGGCCTCAACAAAAAAGTAGGACAGACATTCTCGTCTGTCTGTTTCTTGGGTTTTTGCAACACGAAAATAGGACAGGCACGAATACCTGTCCTACAGGAGCACTTCCTTGCCAGAAATGCAGTCACAAAGTGGAGTTGCTTCCAGCGGAAATGGCGCAAGTACTCCTCACGATCTCTTCGCGCTGACAGACGAGCAAATTCTCGAGATCGAGCCCGAAGCGCAAGATGTCGAACTCTCCAGCGCCGAGCCGCAAGCGCCACGACCAGCGTCTCTGCAAGTAGCGCCGGCATCCTTGCCGGCTGGTTCCAGTATGGCGCCTCAAACCGAACGGAGCCGGCTGGAAGCCGGCGCTACGCAACCGCCGCAGGGTGTGGAAAACAGCGCACAGCCAAGAGTGGCTGGGCCAGTGGAGGCGCCACCGTGGCTCGCGGAGCAAATGAAAGACCCTTGGAGCGGGGAAGAGGCACGGGAGCTTTGGGATGGCGTGCAACAGGCGAGGCAGGAAGCGGCGGCGTATCGCGCGGCGTTTGCGACTCCCGAAGATGCGCGCGCGCTGAAGGAATTGTATCCGGGCGGCGTCAATGAAGCGCGTGCTGCGGCCGAGCGTGCCCGCGTGCTCGACGATTTCGATCGCGCGTATTTCGGAGCAGCAGGGAAGTCCGCCCAGGAAGTGAGCGCCTCACGCGCGCAGCTCGCGCAAACGATGTTGCGCGAAGACCCCGCCGCATTTCGCGAAATGGTTTTCGCCGGACTGCGAGCACTCGAAGATTTGGGCAAAGGTACCGGCGAAAACACTGTAGCTCAGGCCTTAAGGCCTGAGAGTGTTTCCTCCTCGGTTTCAGCGGCGCCAACGGATCGGAAAAGCCTCACCCCTGAAGGGGTGAGCTACAGCGACCAACACGCCGCAGCTCTGGCAGCGTACGCATCGTTTGAAAAAGCCACTAACGACGATTTGGAGCGCAGCGTTGGAGCAACGATTGAACGGACTTTGCACCAGGCATTGCCGAACGCATCGCGCGTGTCAAACGCTTCCGGTGTAGGGGCTCAGGCTGCGCCCCTGCAAGCAAGACTGAGCGCTGCGATTCGTCAAGACGTCGAAGCGGCCCTAAAAGGCGACCGCCAACTTAGCGAGCAAGTCGCCCAGATTCTCTCCGGCAGGCGGCTCGATAATGAAACGCGCGCCCAGGTGGTTCGGCTGATAGGCGAGCGCGCGCAACAACTCGTGCCCGTCGCAGCAAAGCGCGTCCTCAACGACTGGACCCAGACAACGCTCGCCGCTCATCGCGGCAACGTGACGCGTGCCGATGCCGCATCTTCGCGGTCGAATATTGCCGCGGATGTAGCTCAGGGCCTTAGGCCTGAGGAAGTTCGCAGGTCCCGTCAGACAATGGAAGAGTCCGCGGGCCTGAAGGTCCGCGCTATAGCTTCCGATCGCCGCGTCGACTACCGCAAGCTCAGCGACGAACAAATCCTCGAGATGTAATCCGCCACAGAGGCTCGGAGACACAGAACAAGAAAGAAGCAGAGCAAGGAGCAGGGGACAGTTGTTGTCCCTGCCTCTGTGTCTCTGTGGCATTTCTGCTTTGAAATTTCGCAATTTTAAGGAGAACAACAGATGCCAGCACAAGCGAACGCGAACGTCGTCGCGTTGCAGCTCGAGAAGGTGCGCGACAAAGTGCCCCTGCTCTACGAGCGCGACGACATTTTACTCACCATGATCCAGCAGCGCGGCGACGTGGAGAAAGTTTCCAGCCGCAACATGCGCCTGCCTTTGCAGGTCAATCCCGGAGGCAAAGCCGGCTCGTACAATGCCGACGGCGGCGATCTCGGCCGCGGCTCCGGCACGGCGTATGACGTCGCGCAAGTCTCGCCGATTTTCTTCCGCTTTGCGATTGAAATCACGAAGCTGGTCGAATACGCCACCACCGGCCGCGAGCGCGCCATCGAAAATGCCGCCAAGCGCGAAGTCGCCAACGGCATGAAACAGTTCCGCGCGTTCCTGGACAAGCTAATGCAGACCGCCGGCAACGGCGTGCTCGGCACGATCAGCTCGTTCGCGAGCACGACTTGGACGATGGCAACGCCTCCGGGCGCAGCTCTTGTTTATGTCGGCCAGACGATTCAGGTTTACGATTCGACGCTAACCACCAATCGCGGCACGGCCAACGTGACCGGCGCCGATCCCATCAGCCCGACGCAAACAATCACCGTCGACGTGAATCCAGCGGGACTGACAAACGGCGACGTCATCGTGCACGATGGCTTGAGCGGCGCGAGCCCCGTCTCGCTCTTCGGCATCAAGTATCACCAGAACAACGCCACGACGGGCACCTGGCTCAACCTCAACCGCGCGACGTATCCCGTGCAGCTCGCCACGCCGCGCGTGAACGCTGGCAACGCCGCGCTCACTCCGAGCAACGTGCGCCTGGCCATCAACAAAGTCCGCAAAGCCCTGGGCATCAACCACCTCAGCAAGCTCATCGCGTATATGGCCGTGGAGCAGGAGCACGCCTGGGAAAATCTGGGCATCACCGTCTCGCAAATCATCAAGGAAGGCGGCGGTGGCAGTGGAAACGATCTCGACCTGCTCTTCAGCGGCCGTAAAACCATGAGCGGCATCCCGATCAAGTCCAGCGTCAACGCCGACCAGACCCGCGTCGATTTTCTCGACCTCTCGCACTGGGGCCGCGCCGTGTTGAAGGACATCGACTTCTACGAAGTCAATGGCAACACGGTGTTCCCGATTTACGGTGCGAGCGGCGGCCTCGCGGCCAGCTACATCTTCTACTTCGACACCGCGTTTCAAGTGTGGGATGACTCGCCTCGTACCGGCGCATTCATCGACACCTTGGCACGGCCATCCGGCTACTAATCAACGGAAGTTAAGGACGCAAAGGAAGTAGAGGAGGTAAAGGATCGGAGCCATCGCCGCAATATGCGATTGCACTGCGGCGTTCTCTTTCCCTTACCTCCTCAACTTCATTAATCTCGTTTACCACATTTTCTCAATGCGAAGAATCCTCATCGGCGCGATCGCTCTCTTGCTGTGTGGCGGAATTTCCGCTCGCAGCAAGAACGATCCGCTGATGTTTGTCTTTCTTCGCGTGGACCACGGCCAAGACGTTGCTATTCTCCGGCCCATGATCGCACCGGACATCGGCGTCCAGCTCGATTCCGGCCCGCGGGAACTCAAGCCCGGAACGGTGCTTCAATGCGCATCGTCGCTGCGTGAACATGACGCCATTGTCGAAACCAAAATCGCCACCGTCACGGACCTGGTGCTCGATTGCGGCGCCCAGAAGTTTGTCGTGAAGACCATCGATTTTCGTCCTGCCGCAAGATGATTCGAGTTGTCCGCGAAACGCATGACACTCCGGAATCCGTGGCGCATCGTCTTGCGGGCGCAGGCGGAGCGAATCGTCTCGGCGAACCGAATTATCGCGCCGTGTGGGGTTGGAACCGGCTCGCGTGGATCGGCGGGAAATTCGAGGATCGTGACGAGCATGGCGTTCTGCTGCGGGAGCGCATGGAACTGCGCTTGGAACCAAAATATCCAGCCGTGAACCGCTGGCACATCGAACGATGGATGCCTCCGGAAACCTACGGTTTGCCTCCCTCCTGGTATGCGCAAACAGTCGAACGTGAAAACGGTATCAGCATTCCTGCGCTGGGGCCGTATCCTTCGCGCGGCGAATACGAGCATTGCTTCACGCTCGAAGGCCCGCACGGCGAATTTATTCAGCTCGCACCGACGATTGCAGAGCACATCGCTCGAGCGATCGAGTGGTCGCGCAAATTCCCGCAGTCAGCAAAGAGACGCCAGCTCTACGACCGCGAGGGCAGGGAAGAGCGCAGTTACGAAAACTGGGCGTACGGTCTCCTTGACGACGCCGTCCCTGCGTTTCACAAGCAGCCGTTTGTAACGGTGGTTTAACTCATGAAGCGATTTGAACTTTGGCTCAAAGGCATACTGGCTGCCGCGATCAGCGGCGGCGCAGGCGGCGTGCTCACCGGATTCGCCGCTGTCGGCATCGATCCCCAGCATTTCAATTTGCAAGCGGGAATTGGCGCGACGTTGCGCATCGCCGCCGCCGCGGCGCTCATTAATGCCGTGATCGGCGTGGCCGCGTATCTGCAAAAATCGCCACTGCCTCAGGATTGATTTCAGTAGGACAGACATTCTTGTCTGTCTCCATTGAGCTTCCAGCAAGGAAAAAAGCGACAGGCAAGAATGCCTGTCCCACAGGACAAACCATGCCTGTCGTTGGCTCATCTGCCTACAACACCGCGGGGCAAATCACTTCGCTGGTGCGCTCGCTCTTGAACGATTCGCAGGGCAACCTGTTCACCGACGCGGTGCTGCTCCCGTACGCGAATTCCGCGTACCGCAAACTGCAGCGCATGCTTGGCAACGCGGGCGGCGGCGGATTCATTCAGGATGACGCGCTCCTCGTCGTGACCGCGGTTGCGCAGCCGGATACGTCGCTGCAAGTTTCCATCACCGATGCCACGGCGTCGCCGAATCAGTTGCCAACCGACTTGCTCGTGCCGCTAAAGATTTGGGAACGCCCCAACGGCTCGACCGACGATTTTCTGGAAATGGTGGATCTGACTCGGCATGGCGGCCTGCCTTCGCGCGTGCAGGACATCACGCTCAGCGTCTGGGAATGGCGCGCCGACGGCCTTTATTTTCTCGGCGCCACGCAGGACACGCAGATTCGTTTGCGCTATCTGAAAGCGTATCCGGATTTCACCGACGCTACTTCGCCGGTGCTCGTGCGCAATGCGCAAGAAGCCATTGCTTATGCGACTGCTGCGCTGGCCGGTTGGGCGCGCGGCAGCCCGCTCGCCGAAAAGTGGGACGATGCCGCCGCCGATGCCATCGAGGATCTGATCAGCGCCGCCGTGCGTCGCGAACAACAATCCGGGCATCGCCGCCGCCCGTTTTCCGCCCGCAGCGGCTATACCCCTTTTTAATCCGCTGTAGCTCAGGCCTTCAGGCCTGAGGGTTTTCTGATGTGGTAGCAATCACTCCGGCGCGAATGCCACGCTGCCGCGGGGAAAAGCCTCACCCCTAAAGGGGTGAGCTACAACTTGAAGGAGCACTCATGCCCATCACGATTTCACTATCGCCCTTGAACGTCGATTCTTCGGCGAGCAATTTTGTCTACGCGATTGGAACGCTCACCTTTTCCGGGAATTACCCAACCGGCGGCGACACGGTCGACTTCATGCAGGTTGCCGACAAGCTGCCTTCCACGCAGATCGTCCAGGCGTTCGCGGAATCGCAGAACGGGAACAGCGGCTACTATGTGGCGATTGCGGGGAGCGCCCTCAATAACTGGAAGCTGAAAGCCTTCAGCGGCGGCGGCACCGAAATCAGCGCCGGCGCTTATCCTGCCAGCGTGACCACCGACGTCGTGCAGCTCGCAATCACCGCTCGCAAACTACTGTAAGCCCATCTCTCATCGACGAATCCAAAATTCTTGAGGCAACCGATGATACGATCGAGAATCGCACCGCCCGCCAAGGCGGACGCTAAAACGATGGGTTTTCTCTGGGCACTACTGGCGCTCGCGCTGCATGTCGTCCCTGGTGTTGTCGGGCCGGTGCACGCGCAAGGTTCGCGCAAGGACGACATCGTCTTCAATTCGCGGGGCATTCCGCTGGCAGGGGCCACGGTGCGCGTTTGCGCCATGCCGGCAAGCGGCCAGCCTTGCACTCCGCTCGCGTTGATTTACTCCGACGTCGCGCTCACGCAAGCGCTTGCCAACCCCACCACCACCGACGGCCTCGGCAACTATTTCTTCTACGCCGCTCCGGGAAAATACGAAATCGAAATCTCCGGCCCGGCTATCACCACTAAGCAAATCCCCAACGTGATTCTGCCGAACGATCCGTCTTCGCCGACATTTACAGGCGCTATCAGCGCGTTTTCGTTGACGCTTAGCGGCAGCCTCACGGTGAACGGCAACACCACCGTCGTCGGCAATCTCGCGAGCGGCACGCTGAACCTCACCAATCAGAGCACACCGCCGGGAGCCGCCAGCATCGGCACCGTCAATCTCTACACCAAGACTGCGGACAAGCGCCTCTACTACAAAGATGATGCCGGTGTGGAGAGCGGCCCGCTCGGCACCGGCGTGCAAACGAACGTTGTCAACACGTTTACCGCAAGCCAGAACCTCGACGCTGGTCTCCACATCAAGGGACCGGATCCGTACAGTGACATGGCGCGCTACGGCGGTTACTTCAACGCTTCGCCGCCGTCCACAACCGCGTCCTGCACGAACGCCAGCACTTCCATCACCCTGGCTGCAGCTCTCGATTTTCAGGACGCCAGCAAATTTGCCGGAACCAACCTTGGCAATGGAATTGTTCTTTATCAATGCGGCGCCGCCACGGGGCTATCCACTCCGCCCGCGCCGACAGTCACACCGTTCGGCGTAACCAACGGCGCGACGACCTACAACTACAAGTATGTTGCGGAAGACATGAGCGGCGGCCTCACTGCCGCGTCTGCCGCCGGTTCAACGACAATAGGTGCGGTTACGCTCGGCCTCAACACCGTCAATCTTGCAAGCGTAGTGTGGAACAACACGCTGAACGGCGAGCAGGTCTACACCTGTTCCGGGAATTGCAACATTCAAGTCAATTCGCCCATCCGCATTGACGGTTTCACGAACAACCGCTTCAACGGCAACTACACTGTCATTGCGCAGACCGCCACAACGTTCACGGTCTATTCGCCCGCCGGCACGCCGCCGCTAGTGACAAGTGAATCCGCAGCGGCGACGATGAAGGTGCTGGCCTGCAACATTCTCAGCTTGCCCGCCTCCTCGGTCGCCACGATCGAAACGGCCGGCGATTCCGTGCTGCGCTATTGGGTCTACCGCAACAACGTGCTTGCATTCGTCATTCAGTCCCACGATCCGTACTACGACGACTGCGGGATGAACATGGACAACACCCGCATCCCGAGCTACGTTCCATCGGCTCCAGGCGGTGCCGTCAACAAGTATCTGGCAACAGCGATTGTCTCCGGCGGAGGCACTACCAGCATCGCCGTCGCGAACCAGGCAGGAAACACCATCAGCGGCGTGACTGCCCTGCACGACAGCTCTCAGAATCTGCTCGCGGCAACAAACGCATCGCACTTCTCGACTCCTGTGTACGTGCCAGGAGGGGCGGTCTTCAATGCCGCAACCGTTTTCACCAATGCTAAGGCGGCAAACACGAAAATTCTCTTGCCTCAAGGAGTGCAAATCAATCAGCCCTGGGTGGTGAAGACCAACGGCATCACGTTCGAGGGGGGGCAGCCGAGCGGCACAGGCTCCTTTTTGTTTGAGAATCCTGCGCAAATCATTGGAGGCGGTTCCGCGTATCCCATGGTCCTGGTGACCACGCCTTCGCCCAATTCTGGCGGCAGCGGCGTCCTGTTCAAGAATATCTTGTTCAACGCGCCCGCTCTCGGACAGACGGCTTTCGTGGTTGACTTTGACATTGGCGCACTGTTCGGGCTCCAAATGGATAACGTAGGTTTTTTTAACAGCTTGAGCACTTCCAACGTGAACACGCCGGCAGCGGTGTTCAAGAGCATCTCGGAGTCCGCAATCGGCAAGCCGGGCAACAGAAACGCCTGCAGCACGGCTCAGATCGCCCCCGGCCCTGCTTGCATGCGATTTACAACGGCTTCTACGGCCGTTAGCGCAGCGGCCGGCGGAGTAATTCTTGCCCGCGACACGCAAATCAATGGTTTTGCCGTGCAAGGGGGAGGAGCGAGCTTCCAATTCGATACTTTGCCTTTTGCGAACACCGGCGGGGTATCGCCGTTTGGCGCTACGGATGTTCGCTTCGTGGATGGTCTGCGCGAAGTTGGTAAAGGACCGTTCCTTCGTGTAATGACTCCGGGAATACCCATCGGGCCTTTCTACTTCAGATACATCGACGACGATGCCCCCAACGCAGCCATAGGTAATAGTTGGGTAGATGCAGCTTACGGAGGTCAGCAGGCAGGAACCTTTGATTTCGAGAACCTGTCTACTTCCGTCGGGGGCCAGGTTGCCGTCGTTGGTCCTGGAAACGTAACCTTTGGTATCAATCCAGGATTCTCCACCGCCGGAACGACGGGAACGGCTTTCTCCAGTGGTCCCCGAGCCAGTGGGACTGGCAGCATTTCGGTCAGTGGAACGGCTAACGCAGGTTACCTGATGGGACAAGCGAACGCTCCGACCGTGATTGTTGGCGCGCCCGGCTCTTGCGTTTCAAACTGCGTCGCCGCCGGCACCTACGTCTATGCGGTCAGCGGACTGGACATAAATGGCGGAGACTCGCTGCTTTCTCCCGGAACTTCTGCCACCACCGACGGTACCAAGACCATTACTGTCAGTTGGACGCCTATCAACGGACAAGTGCTGACGCGCCGCTGGAGAGGCTCCACAATCACCAATGCGCTCTCCATAGATTCCCCGGGAACGGGCGCCGCGGGTTCGAGTTATTCGGATGTCGGTTCGTTCGTTTATACAAACAGCCAGTTCTTTTTGGGCACGGGCGCGTCGGCGTCTCTTGGTTCTCAAGGCCTTGCGGGGCAACAACTCGCGCTTACGAACGGCAACTTCAAGAGTGTTATTTCCGGGACGCTCACCGCGAATCGCACGCAAACGATGCCGGATGTTACGGGCTATATCCCCGTGACGAGCTACGTCAACTCCGCGTATGACAATGCCACGCGCGCTAACGGCTCCATTGGCGGGAACTGGACCATTCAGCAAAACGGCTTGAACATTGCATCGAACCAGATTCAGGGCACGGGGGCAGGACTATCCAACACCGGTTTCTGGAACGCGAATGCGTTTTCGACGGTGCAGTTTGCGCAAGCCACTGTCACCGCGCTCAACGGCACCACGGATTTTCCTGGGGTCACAGTTCTCGCTTCCGGATCCGGGGCCAGCGCCACCTACTACGATTGCGTGGAGAACAGCACCACCATCTTCATTCAACGCGTGGTCAACGCCGGATCCACGAACTTGACCAGCACGGCTTCGACGGGGGCCGTCGGCGATATTTTGCGGCTCGAAGTTGCACCCGCGGGCACGCTCACCTGCTTCAAGAACGGCGTGTCCACGCTGACAGCCACGGACACACAGATCGCTTCCGGATCGCCGGGCTTGCTGATTTCCGGCAATGTCGCGACGGAAAAAAATTGGAGCGGTGGCAACCTGCATCCTCTTGCGCAGCTCGATACGGAGCAGGACTGGACCAGGACGCAACATTTCACGCAGGGCGTGGCCTTCGGAACCGAAACATTTACCACCAGCCCGCGCGCGGAGCAAAACATTTTCCTTCCGGGGGCGCTCACATCCACCTGGACCGGCGCTACCTGGACCAACGATAAAGCCGTAACCATCACGCGCGTTCAAGTGCAGGCCAAAACGGCGCCTGCTGGCTGCGCCACGAATGCTGTTGTACGGATCACCGACGGCACGACCCCAGTCAACGTGACCATTTCCGCTGTCGCCAATGACAGCGGCGCAATTGCTCAGAACTATCCGGCGGCCTCATCGCTGCAAGTCCTGGTGCAAACGGCCGCCGCTGGCTGCACCACCAGCCCCGCCGACGCCAATGTCACCGTCCAGTACAGAATGCAGTGAGTCTGTTACTCGGGGCTGTTGAAGGTCCAAAGCCTGACGAATGCTTATTTAGGTAAGTCGAGTCGCCGGAGTTCTATAACTGACTCGGGTCCATTTCTGAATTTCGCGACGCGAACGGTGGAATGAGCGCGGTAAAAATCCATTTCGGAATAAGGAACGCCGCATCGTGAACCCAGGAAGGAATCCCACACCGGCCGCGGAAGATCAAGCAGCGCAAGAAAATAAATCTTTCCCCCTGCTTTGTGGGTTTTCGTCACCCTTTCCTGAAGCAGCTTGACGGAGTCTGGACCGTGCACAACAGCCTCAGATGGAAACGAGAAAACCGGCGCCTCGGCCCAACCATAGCCATACAGCGTGGTTAAGCGGTCCCACTCTCCTACGAGCAAGTCGTTCGTGTCCACAATATGAGATAAGCGCTCTGTTTCGCTGAGATCCGAAGTTTCTGTCGACTGACTGCTCAGTGCCCAAATCACATTTGACAAAACCCCGCACAGGAGAAGTGCTGGCAATACGCTGGACAAAACGGTTTTCCCTTCGCTTACCATTACGCTAATCGAAATGCCGAGAAGGACAGCTAGGCAGGCAAGGGGCTGCAGCCAAAGTTTGTCATAGTGCGGACTCCACAAGGCTAGTGGAATAATCGAGAATAGAAAACCTGCGCCGGCGGCGATGAAGGACGTTTGGGCGAAGGGGGGCATACGGTTCCATTTCTGAAAAACCTGCGCAGCATAGATAACGAAAAACGCACAGACCGCCGCAACCAGGAAGAGAAACAGACCGGTAGAAAGTCGCGGGCCCGCCAGTAAATTTCTGATTCCGGTAAAGTTCGACTGCACTGGCAATATGTTGCGCACGAGGCCGAGCGGCAGGTTCAGCAGCTTTCCGGTGCCTGCGCCCAAATACACGCGAGTATCTTCCTGCGCAAAAAAGTGTCTGAGCATTTCGTTCGGCCGGTTGATTCCCAGCCGCGAGAAGACCCAGCCGTAAATGGACAAGCAACCCACTAGAGCACCAAGAGCAAATTGACAAAGCACGGCAACTTGCGCGCGGTGGAAAAAGGACTGGCTGTGTCCCCGCGCTTGTCCTGCCCAGATAATTACAATTGCAGCGGGCGCGAGGAAAATCGTGGAGCGGTATGTGGCCATGGCGAGCACAAACAGGAAGCCTGACGCGATGATGGGCCATTTGCGCTCCGTCTTGAACGATAGTGCGGCAAGGCAGACCGCAAGGAAGCTCCAAAAAACGGCAACCATTGGCTCGGCGGAATTGGTTGCGTGCAGCAGAAACGCCTTGGAGAAACCCAAGCCTGCCGAAACGCAAAGCGCCAGGCGTGGCGAACCCGTTGCCAGCTTGGTGAGGCAGAACACGATCGCGAGCGACGCGGCAGCAGCGAAGCAATTCAGCATCTCCACGAGCGAATAAAAGCCCTGGCGCGTGTCCGCAGTAAAACCCAGGACCCGAAGAAGGCGCGACCATGCGAGGACGTTGACCGGGTAGAGCATGTGATTGTTGTCGTGAAAAAAAATGCTCTGGCGCCAATAAACTTCAAGGCATCGAAATGCGCCGTCCACTCCGAAGATGTCGCGGGAACGAAGGCACGCAAAAATGAGGGTGAAAGCAAGGAAGAGCATCGAGGGAAGAAACATATTTCCTGGCTTTTGACGGTGCTCGGCGTTGTCGTCCTTCAATGATGAACCTTTTTCAGCGGTGGTATCGGCGAGAGTCATAAGAAGGGCGTCATGAGTTTACCCGGTTTGCTATCCGGGCTCCACGACTGCGACGAGGTTTTCTACACACTTGTCCGCATTTCCCGAACTGGACCTGAACTGGAAATGTTCCGCTCATCCTTGATCTAACAAGTCTCTGTGAACAATTGGAGGTGAACTTTGGAAGCACACCTTGCCGCAAAACCATCCGACGTGGCCGTCCTGGTGAACATCACGACCGAAAAGTGGCCGCCGCGCCACCGCACCTACTTTGGTTCGCTGGAAGTGCGCTCGCCTCAGCCTGGTGAGCCGTACGCCATCACTCCGGTTCGCGGATGCACAGGCGTAATGGATTTGGGCGACAAACGCACGGTGGAGTACTGCATCACCGCGCGGGAAATCGCCGAAGACATCGCTCGTGAAATTAACAACGATTCGGGCGAAGGAAGTTTTCACGGAGTGTTCGTGGCCGCGGGCGAAACGCCAACCGAGGCGGAGCTTGCAGACGCTCGGCGCCGGCTAGAAGAGTTTCAGTGCCGACTGGTCGCCGCCGCCGACCTCGAATGGGAGCGCACCAAGAACCCCATGTTTATCACCGACCTCGAGCGTCGCGCCGCGCGCCAGCTCGGCCAGGAAAAGCCGTGGCTCTACGATCCCAAGCCGCTGGCAGAGTGTCCGGTCTGCGCGGAAAAGATCAAGCACGGCGTGGCGGTGTGCCGCTCCTGCGGCGCCATCCTCGACCGCGAAAAAGCCGCACAATACGGTCTCGTCGGCGCAGGACGCAAAGAGCGCCAAAGAAATCCTGATCCTCAGGCCGAAGCAGGGAAGTAAGTTCCGGAGTTTGTAGGGGCGCAGCACGCTGCGCCCTCATCAGCGACCAAGAAAAATTACTCGAAAACACATGACAACCGCAGGCTCACAAGACGCTCCCATTGAAATTTTCGGTGGGCTGGTGACAGACATGTCTCCGGCGGATCTCCCGCACGGAGTCTCGCCCGATTGCCAGGACGTCATCTTCAGCAACGGCGGCGTGGCCACGCGGCCCGGTTTGCAATCGCTCTTCGGTCCGCTCGCCGGCAATCCGACGGTCAACTACGTCAAAACCTACGAAACGCTGAACGCCACGTTGCGCACCATGCTGCTGGACTCGAATGGCGTGCTCTACAAGGAAACGACTCCCGGCACGCTCGCGAGTATCGCCACTGGCCTCGCGCCCAACGCCTACGCGAATTCCACGACACTTTTCGGCAGGGAATACCTCGCTATCAGCGACGGAAAAACCGGCAACGACCTGCCGCGCCAGTTCGATGACACGAATTTCGATCGCGTCAGCCAGGGCGGCCCCGGCGCCGGGCCAACCGTCGTCGATGAAAACGTGATCGTTGCCATCACCGCTAGTCCGAACGGTGCCACGCAGCCAGCAGCTGTCACGATCGCCGCAAGTCCCACCGGCGCAACCGAAAACGGTTTTCTCGTAACGATTACCACGACTGCGGCGCACGGCCTCTCCGCCGGACAATCCGTCACCGTCGCGGGAGTCGGCGTGGCCGGCTACAACGGCACGTTTCCCGTTGTCTCCGCGCCCACTACCACGCAATTTACGTACATCGCCGGCGCTTCCGGACTCGCCGCTTCAGGTGGCGGCACGGCAGCCTCCGCAACCGCAACGATTCAGACCGCTGTGGCGCACGGCCTCGTTACCGGCCAACTGGTCACCACTAGCGGCATCGGTGTTGCCGGTTACAACGGCACGTTTTCCGTCACTAGCGTGCCAGACGCCACGCATTTCACATTCACGGCTGTGACCGGCGGACTCGCCGCTTCCGGTGGTGGAACCGCCGCCGCGGCCGGAAGCGTTTCGTCTGGTGTACACCAGGTCCGCGTGATTTTCAAAACGCGCCAGGGCTACCTCACGAAGCCCGGTCCAGCAACAACCTGGACCGCCAGCGGCGGCAAGCGCGCCGTCGTCACCAATATCCCGACTGCGCCATCGAACGTTGTGGCCAGAATTCTCTGCTTCACCGGCGCGGCCGGGGCAAGTTTTTTCTATACGGCAAGCGGAACGACGCTCTTCAGCGGCAACATGGTCATCGCCGACAACACCACAACTTCCCTCGTCGTGGATTTTTCCGACGCCATTCTTCTCGCCGGCACGAACGTCGACAATCTTTTCAAATTGATCGAGCTTGGCGATTGCGCCGGAGTCCTCGACTACGCGCAGCGCCTCATCTGGTGGGGCGAGCGCAACAAAATGAACAATTGGGTGAACCTTGGCTTCGATGGCGGCTTCAGCGGACCTTCGTTACCGCACTATCCGCTGGGTTGGACGCCGGACGCGATCTTCGCTCCGGGTGGCACTGACGAAGAAAACTTCGTCGTGTGGGGCGCGGCGTATTCCATCGTCGGCAACGGTACCACGCCGACACGCGGGCTGCTGACGCAAAGCGCGGTGAACGACTCGCTCGGCGCGCCGCTCATCCAGGCCAACACTGACTACACCGTGCGGGCCCGCTGCGCGCGGAACGCCTTGCTCTCGCAAGGCGCGTTGCACATCCATCTTTTCAGCGCGAGCGGCGGCATCAATACCACTGGGCTGCAGCTTACCGCCGCGCCGCTCACCACCGGCTACGTTGAGTACACGGCACAGTTGACTGCGCCGCTCACCACCATTCCAAGCGACCTCGTTCTGCGCGTCTATGCCGATGGCACGCCGAACCAGAACGGCCAGTTTTACGTTGACGCTATCGAAATATTTCCCAGCGCTCAGCCTGTGAACGCTTCTCTCGTCCGCGCCAGCCGCGTCGAGGATCCCGAAAGCTACGACGGAATCGACGGCCTGCTCAGCGTCGCGGAAAACAACGGCCAGGCGATCCGCGCGGCGTTCAAGCTGCGCGAGCGGCTCTATTTCGTCAAGGAGCATTCGCTTCACGTCACGCAGGACGACGGCACCAACGAGCCGTCGCTCTGGGCTGTCGCCGAAGTTTCGCGCAAAGTCGGCACGCCCTCGGTTCGTGGAGTCGGCATCGGCGAGGATTGGGTGGTCATCGCGCACCGCACCGGCCTTTACATTTTCAGCGGCGGTGAGCCCATTAAAATTTCTCAGGAAATCCAGCCCACCTGGAACCAGATCAACTGGCAGTACGGCCACACGCTGTGGGTCACTGTGGACACCAAAGAGCGCCGCATTTTCATCGGCGTGCCGCTTGGCAGCGCCACCTCGCCAAACAAGATTCTCATGCTCGATTATCGCGATCTCGATGATGCGGAGGAAATCGCCGGCCGTCCGCCGATCAATATCACCTACACCGGACGGAAAACCGCTACAGACAAGACGCGCAAGTGGTCCCCGTGGAGCATCGCCGCAAATTCCTGCGCGCTCATCGAGCGCGTTGACGGCACCGCCATCGTTGCGATCGGTGGCGGAACGCCCGGCATCGGGGCAGGCGGCGCCACCGGCAAAGCCTATCAGCTAAAAGACACGCAACTTTCCGACGATGGCACAGCGATTCCCAGCTACTACACCACGCACTATTTTCCGGAACGCGCCGTCGAGCAGGCGCTCAGCCTTGGCGCGCACCGCAAACTATTCAGCTATCTCACCATGTTTGTCGAAGGGGCAGGGAACTTGTCGCTGACCAGCTTCACCGATTCCGCAAGCGTGCCGCAAACGCAACAGCCGCTTCCACTCAGTTCGCCGTCCATCAAGGACCTCGAGCTGCCTATCAATGTTCTTGGCGAGCGTGTAGCGTTTCAGGTCAGCACCAATCAGCCCGGCGCGTGGTTCCGCCTCCAGAAATTTACGCCCTCGGTCCGCGTCGATCCCTGGGCCCCCGTCCGCGGAGTCAATTAGCCAAAATTTTGTTTTTTAATGAGAAAGACGAATATTGGAGTCCGTACTCGTCTGACTGGCGTGCTTAGAGTCTGCGGCGTCGGCGAGCGAACGGTCAATCGCCCGCAAAGACAAAAACCCGGCAATCGCACAAAACAGGGCCAGCATCAGAACTGGAAGAATCGGAAGAAGTGATGTCATATCAATCCTCGCGCAGCCAGCGTGCGCTTTCTGCGCTCGAGCTTCACGTCCCACTCGACTCCTATTAACAAGATTAGGGCAGAAGCCGCCCAGATTACAACTGCAGTCGTAACCGAAATTGCTTTGAATATCTCGGCGACAGATACCGGTCCAAAAACAGCCAGCAACACGCCGGCCTCACGGAGCGCTTCCGCATGATGAGCAGAACGAACGACTTGGTCTCGAACGTCGCCAGGCATATCGGCAACGGGCATAGTATCACATCATGTCGTCAATAAATGATTACCTGACAATAGGAAATGCTGACCGTTGCCCAACTCGCGCCACTGAAGGACCGCGACCCGTACCTCTACGAAACGCTGGTGAAAATTGTCGCGTCCGTGAACGCCACCAGCCAGCGCGCGGGTGTCGATCCCAACACGCCGGCCCCGGCGCCGTCACCGATCGCCTCGGTCTCCGTGCAGGCCTCCAACGGCTGGTTTGACATTTCCATCGCCGATCCATCCGATGCGCGCCCCGGGCTTTTTTATTTCGCGGAGTCGGACACCACGCCCGCGTTCGGCGCGCCGCGTGTTTATTTCATGGGCGCTTCGCGCAATCTGTACGTGCAGCTTGGCAATCAGACGCTCTATTGGCGCGCTTATTCGCAGTACATCGGATCGTTGCCGTCCGCGCCGGTTTCCTTCGGCGCTCCGCCGATCGCCGTCGCCGGAGGCGGCATCAGCGGCCCCGCGCCTCAGCCTTCCAGCGGAAGCGGCGTCTTTCCCAATGGCGTCCCCCGTGGCGGCAACGGCTTCGGCATTCATCCTGGTTCGCGCATCGCGCGTCAAACGGTTCTGTAGCTCATCCCTTTTCTGTAGCTCACCCCTTTAGGGGTGAGGCTTTTGCCTCTCGATGTGCCGCAGTTGCCAGTTGCGGCAAAGTTTCTCGTTTCTCCGTCAGCGACCGCCGTGCTCTGGCTCAACGCGCGAAAAACCTAAGGCCTGAAGGCCTGAGCTACAGCAATAAATGCAATCACAAAGAGATGCGAGTCCGCGAGTATCAAGATAGCGATTTAGCCGCGCTGCGCGCCATCCACGCCGCGCAACGCTTTGAATACCCGCTTCCAGATTTGCGCAACCCGCTCTTCGTGACCAAGATGGTGCTGTCCGACGAAAACGTAGCGCCGCCCTTTAGGGCGGCATCGGTTCCGTTGAACGAGGACCCCGCATCGGGAGGTGCCGGGCTAAAGCCCGGCTCTAAGAATGGACGCATCCTCGGTGCCGCATTCTTACGCCTCACCGCGGAGGCGTATCTCCTGCTCGATCCGCGCGCCGGAACGCCACGCGAACGCTGGCAATGGCTCCTCGCGCTGCACGCCGCCACCGAACGCGACGCCTGGCTGCGTGGCTTGGAAGACGTCCACGCCTGGCTACCTCCGCCCATCGCGAAAAAATTCGGCAAGCGCATCGCGCGCCTCGGCTGGCTCCGCGACGACGCCTGGACGCCCTACTGCAAGCGCCTGGAGTCCTGAAAGCGTTCGCGACTGAGAATGCGCAGTCAAATTAGGAAATCTAGTCTCAGGTGGCTGGTTTCGATCTCCTATTTTCTATTTTCGAGTTTCCAATTTCCACTTTCGAGGTGTTTCATGGGACGCGGCGCACAATCCAACACCCGGCAAATGACCGACCAGGAGCGCGCCAACATTGACGCGCTCAACCAGCAATTCTTCGGCCAGCAGCAACAGATCGGCAACACGCTGCTGCCGCAATATCAGAGCATCCTGAATAATCCCGGCCTCAGCCCGGCGGACAAAGCCGCGGTGACCGGGCAATCGCAGGGCGCGCTGGGCAGCGCTTTCGATTCGCTCCAGCAATCCGCGCAGAACCGCCTTGCGCGCACGCGCAACTCCGCCGGCTTCGGCGAACTCACCGACGAACTCGCCCGCCAGAAGGGAATTGCGGAAGCCGGTCAGGCGCAGAAGAATCAGCTGGCCTTCACCAACACCGCGTTTCAGCGCCAGATGGCCGCGTTGCAAGGCCTCTCCGGCCTCTTCGGCGTGGACTCCAATCTCCTCGGCCGCACGCTCGGCATCCCCGCGGAACTCCTCAATGTGCGCTCCAACGCTTCGCGCAATACCGGCGGCGGCTTCTTCTCCGCGCTCGGCTCCGGCCTCGGCTCCACGCTTGGCGCGTTGCCTGGCGCGTTTTTTTAGCGGCAGCATAGCCGCTTTGCCTGTGTGAGGTCTGAATAAGTGCGGAATATTCCGGCCTCAGTAACTCAACATTACTCATTACGTCCGTGCTAACATATAAGTCTGGATTGTCTATGCTCCTCGATGAAGACTCCGGCCCTCTCGGCACGGCAACGCAGCTGAGCGGGGAAGCGAACGATGCCAGGCCCGCTCCCGCGAAGGTTCAGAAATATCTCACCTCATTGGCTGACGCCTATGGATTGCCTGCGGAAGTCATCCACGCAGTTGCGCAGACCGAGAGCGGCTTCGACACCGGCAAAGTGAGAACTGTAGCTCAGCCCTTTAGGGCTGGGATCCAGGAGGGGTGGAGGGAAGGCACCGTCGTGCAGAAAAGGAAATTTACTCCGTTCAATTTAATGCCATGAAAACTCCTTTTCCTTGCCGACACGCTGTCGGTTTAGTGCTCGCAGAACTGTTTACTTTGTTCGGTGCGGCGGTTTCCGGCGTTCCACAGCAGAACCTGGCGTTCAGCAAGTTCGTCTTCACACAAAGGGTCTCTATCCCACAAACTGGTGCGAATCTAGCTGGGTGGAAATTTTCCCTCTGGCAGGGGCGCATCCAAAACGAAAAATCACCCGCGCTTCCTGCCAAGCTTTGCGCAGTGCAGGCGGAAAGCAGATCTCACGCCCAGGAGATTTGCTACGAAGGTCGCGCGGGAAACGACATTTTCCCCCAGCAGGCTGAAGCAAAACCGTTTGTTATTCGTGGTTCCCCGCCTGAGTGCCAAGCAATCCTATTCCAGGCCGTAAGTTCTTGGGGTGGAAGCGGTTGGGGACGGCTATTGGCACTCCTGGTTCCCAACGAGCCAAACAGAGTCCTACGGAATCTTCTGCCGGACGTGGTTGTTTCAAATCAAGGGGAATCCAGATTTTGGGATGAGCCTACTTTCTCCCCCTATCGATTGCTTACCGTCGCGGATGTCGTCGGCGACGGTGGCGAAGCACATTTCACCGAGCATCTTTATAAGATCCGTACGTATGCCTATAGGGAGGACCGAGGCTCCTTCCTCCTCATCGACGAATATAAGACGTCAAAGAAATACGCCAGTCTTGACGAGACGGACAAGATCGACGTCCTGGGGCCGGAGCAGGCTGTCATCCGAGGACGTATTCTAAGGCTAAAACCGATCATGGCCTCCGAAGAATGCCAAAAATCGTATCCCTGGGATCGTAACGAAGACCAGAAAGCTTATGAATACAGAGGCATCCCAGCACCGAGGAGGAAATGGCTAACGTCATTGAATTGGCAACCACTTCGCGCCCAACCAACGGGAGGACAGCGCTTTGAACGTCAGAGCCAGGAGAGACGCGCAGGTCTTGAAGGAAGGAATTGATAGCGGGGAATTGCGACCACCAGGTAGGCAATGATGAACGAATTGAGGCAAGCACGACCTTTTCGATTAGCGCTGTGGTTACAGATCATCTCTCTCTGTGTGTTGGCGCTGCTTCAACCAGTGTCTGCACAGCAGATACCGTCGGCGAAATTGAAGTGGCTTCTTAGCTACGAAGGAAAATCCGAGAATCAAGTAGTGTTGGATTTGCGATTCCGAACTCTCCTCGACATGGCAGTGCCCGCAACGCAAATAGAGCTTGGCGGCGGTACCCGGTCCGCAGAACCATTGAAATCGGCAGTCTTCGAGAGGATCGCAGGAGTTCCGGGAGAAGTGAGGATTCGCGATGGTCGCTACGTCACTCTGACGGCTTGTATGGCTCACGCATGTGTCGGCACGCACGCATTTCTGTGGATTGACACAGTCGGCGGTGTCGTGATTGGCGGCCTGGAACACGATCTATTTGGCGCGGAAACTCATAACTTCTCCCATAGAGAATCCTTGTTGATCTATTCAAAGCAATTCCGGTCCGGTGATCTCGATTTTCACGGCAGAAAGCTTCCAGCCGCCTTTCGTCGCGATTTTAACGATTGGATTGCCTACGCGAGGGTGGAACACAACCGATGGATGGCAAATGTCTCTCGGCGGTACCTGGTTGGCTCGGAGGAACCGTCACCCTATATACAGTTTCGGTTTGTGGACGCCCGAGGCCAGGTCGCTGTCCTGCCTCCCGATCCGGAATTCCTATTCGACGACGGCAAATCCTAGTGGTCCCCGCCTAGGCAGGGATTATATCGCTTCGTCACAAAATATGTTGTGACAGGCCGCTGAGCATGAAGGCGAAATATACAGCAATCTGGCTCACCCTCCTGACGGTTGTAATGCCGTGCCAGGTGGGAAATACTGCCTTGGGTCAGCCCAATGAGGATTGGACTGGGATCACCTTCGAGGAACTGCGCGAACTTGTCCGAGGGTTACCGAAGCCGGAGGGGCAAATCCAAGCGATCCGTGTCTTCCCCGACACTGCACCATCTGGAATCGTGATTTTGTCGCTGGTTCCGCGACAGGGCTGGCAAGTAATCGTCTTCAAGCGTATGCCCGCCAAACACTTTGCCCTTGCGTGGAATTCTGAAATATTGAACGAAAAAGACGGTATCTCGAGCAGCTCCGGAAAGGAGTTGACAATCGGTCGACTAGGACATGAAATCCTTATCCAATTGGAAGGCTGCGTCACCCACGTGTGCCCTGACGATTTCGGAATTCTGATTTACGCTCCCTCCCAAGGGAAAGCTTTCAAGGCGCACTATCAGTCTGGCCAAATTCACTACTCTTCCGGGCTAGAGTCACCGGAGAACCAGCCATATCGCACCTTCCTCGAGGAGCGCGTCAAGCAACGCGTCAACATCGGCGCAACCGCACAAGACCGCGTCTGGCGCTACGAACCGACGAAAGTGGAGCTACAGGGCAGGCTCACGATTGAGCAGAGATGCGGACCGCCAGGCTATGGAGAGAATCCGGACACGGACCAGAGAGTCCAAATACCGGTGTTGCTGCTGTCTGCGCCAATAGATGTGCAGGGCGATCCCCAAAGCGATCTCAACCAAGAGACAGTTCGGGGCGTGCAGAGAGTTCAGCTTGTGTTGGAAGCCACAAGCTACCGACGCCTGGTCGGTAAAAACATCACGGTGAAGGGTACACTCTTCCGGGCGATCACCGGACACCAGTATACCGACGTCGTAATGAACGTGCTCAACGTCAGGGAAAGCCCAAGCCCGAAAAAGAAATCCTCCTTCCAGTTGCGTTGCTCACGCTGAATGACTTGCACTTAGAAAGCCGGGTCAAAGAACGAAAGCGGTTTAGGGAGATTTGTCGAAGCCCCTTTTTCGTTCTTTATTTCATTTCCTTTCTTTACTTCTAAAGGATTCCCTTGCTCTCCCATTGGTACGCCATCTTAACCGCCGTCGCTTCCGCCGGAGTGCAATTTGTCTTGTTCCTGCGCTGGCTGCACGGCCGCATGCGAAATGACGAAATCACGCGCGCCTTTGTGCGCGACATCGCCACCAATCATCTGCCGCACATCTACAACGCGCTGCAGAAAATCGCAGCCCAGCAGGGAATTGAACTCGACGATACACCCCTCGTCCGGTTTGTGGACTTGAACGGTCACCGCCACCACAAGTAACCAAATCCCGTGAACCCGTCTTCCCAACTCCTGGCGCTGGCGCGCAAAGCTGCCTCGGCCCAGTCGCTCGATCCATCTCTCGTTTGCGCGGTGGTCGAACAGGAGTCCAGCTGGAATCCCTGGGCGATGCGTTACGAGCCCGCGTTCTTCAGCAAATATGTCGCGCCCTTATATACGAACAACAAAATCGCAGCGACGGAAGCCTACTCGCGCGGTTTCTCTTGGGGCTTGATGCAGGTGATGGGGCAAGTCGCCCGCGAAACCGGTTTCGACGCCCTGTTTCTTTCGGCGCTGTGCGATCCCGAGCAAGGCCTTGCCGTCGGCTGCAAAGTGCTGCGCAAGAAATTTGACGCTATGGCTGGCGACACGACGCGCGCGCTGCTCGCCTGGAATGGCGGCGGAAACGCGACTTACGCCGCGCAAGTCCTCGCCCGCCGCTCCCGTTATTTGTGATTTTTCGCGTGGTTTCTTGTAGATGCGCGCTTTTAGCGCGTCCCGCGTGCAGGGGCACGATATATCGTGGCCCTACAAACTTGTCATTCCGAGCGCAGCGAGGAATCTGCTTTTTCACGTCGTCAACAAGTTCGTCCGAGAAACGTACATGCTCTCGCGCTACTGGATTCATCTCGCCGAACTCACCATTGCGATTCTGCTCGCCCTAGCCATCTATTTTTCCTGGCGCGCCGACCGCCGCGATCGCGCGCAACTCGCCGCGGAAGTCGCCGCCACAAAACAGCTCCTGACCGTGGCCGACGCCCGCCAGCACGACCGCGACGCCCAGCTAGCGCAAACGCTTGCCGCACTGGCGGCCGAGAAGCGCACCATCGTCACGCCGGCACAAATCGTGCGCGAACTCCCCACCCAAATCTCTTTGCCGTCTCCCATCGTTCTGCAATCCGCCCCGGCGCTTCCAAACTCACCGACGCCAAAACCCAATGCCGTCGTACCCGCCGAAGATCTAAAACCTCTCTATGATTTCACTCTCGACTGCAAAGCCTGCCAGACAAAATTTGCCACGGCCCAGGCTGATCTCACCGATGAACGTAGCAAAACCGCAGCACTCACCCGCGAACGCGACGACGCTCTGCGGATCGCGCGCGGTGGCAGCGCGTGGCGCCGCATTAGCCGCGCCGCCAAGTGGTTCTTCATCGGCGCCGCCGCAGGTGCCATCGCCGCCAAAGCCGCTCATTGAGTAGGATGATGCAGTGCTGAAGGGCCAAAGGCCCCGTTTGTGGTCGGACAACACGCCCCTAGAACCAGTAGCCAGCAGGGAAGTCTGGCTTCCCTGCTTTAGCGCCGCCACGTTCGCTGTTTCAAGAACTTGAGAAGGAGTCCAGTTAGCCCGATTTTCGCGCAGCCCGCAAAGACTCACCCCAAAATTTAAGACCCTGGCCTTCAATCTAGAAAAAACGTGCGCCGGTCACCCCGCAACTGAATAGCGCGAAACCGAAACTCAACCCCTTCTTCCGGCTGGCGCACCCCCCGCGCCAGCCGGAAGGAACACCTCAGAAGGAGCGCCTTAGCCCTAGAAAGGGCGAAGGCCCTTAAATAAGGACAAGCCCGATTTCCACAGAAAACCCATAGCCGGTCTGAGATTCCTCTTGACATCACGTCCTATAAGTAATATTATGTTAACTACGAAATCGGTCTGAAAAACAGATGAGTTTGGGCGATGCTGGAACGGATTCCAGCCTCCTGCCCTCTCTTATTTCTTCTGAGCGGCTGTTCCGGATTTTTGTTGGGCGAGTTCGTAGTTGATGTACTGCTCCAGCAGATGCGCGTCGGCGCCTACCATGCGCCGGCCGTTCACAAACACCGTCGGCGTGCTGTTTACGTCGAGCAGTTGACCATTCGCACGGCTCGCATTGACGGCTGCGCCAGCTTCCGGGCTGGCCATGCAGCTCTTGAACGCCTCGGCATCCAACCCGGACTGACCAGCGTAATCCATCATTTTTGTCCAGGAGTTCGATGCCGAGATGATCTCCTGATTGTCGTAAATGAAGTCATACATCTTCCAAAAAGTCTTGGGGTCCTGCTGGTAAGCGCATCGCCCGGCGAGGGCCGCGGTTCTTGCCCAGGGATGAAGCTGCTCGATTGGGAAATCCTTGAACACCACGCGTACCTTGCCGGTATAGGTCGGGAGCATTTCGCGTAAGGCATCGTGGAGTTTGCGGCACACCGGGCACTCGAAGTCGGAATATTCCACCAGCGTGACTGCGGCGCTCGGGTCGCCGAGTGAAGGTGAGTCCTTCATCTCAATCTGTGCCAGGTTTTGTGCCAGGGGATCTTTCGTCATGTCCGAGAGCTCGCCCTGAAAGAGGAATCTGCCATCCTTGCTGACGTAGAACTTCACGGTTTGTTTGTTGCCGTCAATGGTCAGGTCAATATTGGTTTCAAGCAACCCTTCGACCTGTGATGGCTTTGGAGGGGCAACCACTAGCGCGACATTCGGACCGAACGCGTACAAATGTCGCAGGTAAGCCTCGATAGTCTTCTGTGTTGGCGATGTCGCGGGGGTTGACGTCGCGGCTGCAGCTGACTGTGCTTGTTGCGCCCGCGTTTGAGGCACCGCCATGCTAAAGGCAAGGATCAGGAAAATTGTAAGCGCTATTTTCACAAGGACCTCTTAGTTTCACGGAATGAATTTCTGTGCGATAGGGAACGGCCTGCCAAATCCAAAAGCCCGCGAAGTGATCTTCAGCCCTGGCGCCGACTGCTTGCGCTTGTACTCGTTGCGATCCACCAAAAGCGCTATGTCGCGGACCAGTTTTATATCAAAGCCGTAATGATCGGCAATCTCCTGCGGGCTATGTAAGTCCTCGATATAGGCTTTGAGTATGCGGTCCAGGACGTCGTAAGGCGGTAGGCTGTCCTCGTCCTTCTGGTCGGGACGCAGCTCGGCCGAAGGCGGCTTCTCAATGGTCGAAGCGGGGATCAATTCCCTCTCGCGATTAATCCAGGCCGCCAGCTCATAAACCATCAATTTCGGGACATCGGAAATCACCGCAAGACCGCCGGCCATGTCTCCGTAAAGAGTGCAGTATCCGACCGCCAGTTCTGATTTGTTGCCGGTGCTGATCACCATCGAGCCAAACTTGTTGGAGAGCGCCATCAAATAATTCCCGCGGATTCGTGCCTGAATGTTTTCTTCCGTCACGTCGGCCGGCCGGTCGCCAAACGCGGGCGCCAGTGCGCGCTTATATTCTTCAAAAACATCTGTGATCGGCAAGCTGATGAACTGAATACCGAGATTCTTCGCCAGAGTTGCCGCGTCGCTCTTGCTGCCTGCCGAAGAAAACGGTCCTGGCATGGAGACGCCGAGTACGTTTTCCGCTCCCAAGGCATCCACCGCGATCGAAGCAACGACAGCCGAATCAATGCCGCCACTCAAGCCGACCAGAACTTTCTTGAAACCGCATTTACGCACGTAATCCGCCGTGCCGGTAAGCAGCGCTTCGTAGGCATAGGCGATTTCGGTCGGCGGCTGTTTGTGAATCTCGCCCTGCCCCGTAGCCGTGTCAAAGAGTACGAGGTCCTCCTTGAAGGCGAGCGCTTGTGCGGCCACGCGCCCATCAGCGGTAATCGCCATGCTCGCGCCGTCGAAAATTAGATTGTCGTCGCCGCCGACTTGGTTGACATATACCACGGGTCTCTGCTGCTTGATGGCAATGGCACGCAGCATCTCAAAGCGGAGGTTTCTCTTGTCGATCGTGTAGGGTGAAGCGGAAAGATTCAGCAGGACGCTGGTTCCCTGCTTGCTGAGCTCCACGACCGGATCACGCTCATACAAGCGCGTGGGCCAGAAATTCGGGTCGTTCCACACGTCCTCGCAAATGGTGATGCCGAGCTTTTCGTCCTTGAAGCTGTAAACCACTTGCTTATCGGCAGGCTGAAAGTAGCGCGACTCGTCGAACACATCGTAAGTGGGCAGCAGCATTTTGCTCTGCTCAAAGACGACGCGCCCGCCGCACAGCAGCGCCGCTTTGTTGGCCGCGGACTTACCCGCGCTATTCTTCACACGTCCGGCGTAGCCGACTAGCGCCGGCAAAAGAACCTTGCCCGCGAGAGCTTTCAGTTCGTCTATGTTCCGGTCTAGAAATGCCGGCCGTTCCAGAAGATCCTGTGGAGGATAACCGCAGAGGCAAAGCTCGGTAAAAACGGCAAGGTCCGCCCCTCGCTGCTTGGATTGTTCCGCCAAGTCCAAAATGCGAGCGGCATTCCCTGCGAAGTCGCCAACGGTGGGATTGAATTGCGCGAGCGCTATTTTCATGCCCGGATATCTTTAGGATAAGGTTGGAATCCGAAGATTGCAAATTCTGACGCTTCGCGCTGCGACTCGTCCACTGCCAAAATTTCTTCAACCATGCTTGTCCCGCCTCCTCGCGACCAGGCTGGCGATTCCCTGCCCGGCTCGCAATTCGCGGTAAAACAAGACGCATAAGCTCGGGAATGCTTCCCGCAGCTCGCCGATTTCGAGAAGGTAAGCTGGATTCCGCGGTCCACCCGGAAATTCAAGTTGCGCGCGTGTGAAAGTCTCGAGCAACAGGACACCATTTGGGCGAAGGGCGCGAACCATTTGTGGAAAGAGCGACCGTTGCAGAAATTGAATGCACAGAATCAAGTCAAACGCGTGGGCCGGGAGATGTGCGCGCTCTAGATCCGCATGCAGCAACTCAAGCCCTCGCCGATGAGTTCCGTGAACGTCATGGAGGCTCTTGACGTGTCTCACTGGGAAGTGCATGCCGCGTGCGCGAACTTCAAGAATGTCCAAAGCAACGCCGGAAAAATCCACCGCCGTGACGTGCTGTCCGCGCCCTGCAAGAAACACCGCATTTCTGCCCGTGCCGCAAGCAATGTCCAGTGCCGGGCCGGACGGCAGAAGTGGCAACAGTTCGCGGACGATACCCGCGGGCTCCGAGGGCGTCACCTCGGCCGCTAGCCTGTGCCTGGCATCCCACTCCGCTTGGTTCGAGGGCATAAAAAAGGCTCCTGAACTTACCGCTCAGGAGCCTGCAGAAAAGTTTGAAAGCGCACCGGGCGCTTCCCTGCTCGGAATTAAACGCTGAAGGAGCTGCCGCAGCCGCAGGTGCTCTTCACATTGGGATTATTGAACTTGAATCCGGCGCCTTCAATCGTCTCGATATAATCGATCTCAATCCCGTCCAGATACATGGAGCTCATCTGGTCGACCGCGACCTTCAGCCCGTCGAACTCAAAAACCTGGTCCGCATCGGTGGTCTGGTTTTCAAACGCCATGTGGTATTGGAAACCCGAACAGCCGCCACCCACAACGGCCACGCGTAGTGCCGCCGGGACCGGGCTCTGCATATTCATGATTTCCTTCACCTTGCTGCTTGCAACGGGCGTCAAATTGATCATAAATCCTCTTGGCCTCCGCTCGCGGGCGTACCCGCGAAGCTATCAATACTTACATTATACCAGAACTCTCAAATGGCTGCGCAACCCTGCGTTCCTGTCATGAAACCTTGATTTCGCCGCGTTTCGACATGGCTATCCGCTTCGCATACAATAAGATGCAATGACCAAACACAAAGTTACTCTCATCCCCGGCGAAGGAATCGGCCCGGAAGTTGCCGTCGCGACGCGCCGCATTCTGGAAGCCACCGGCGTGCAAATCGAGTGGGAAGAGATTGCAGGACGCTCTGACAATTCCTCCGACCAGGGAAAAAGTGTAAACCAGGCGGCCGTGGAATCGGTGCGCAGGAACCGCGTTGCCCTCAAGGGTCCCATGGCCACGGCCATCGCCGGCGGCGCGCCCAGCGTCAACGTGGCGCTGCGCAAAACGCTCGACCTCTATGCCAATTTGCGCCCGGTAAAAAACGTGCCCGGTGTCAAATCGCACTTTGAAAATGTGGACTTGATCCTCGTCCGCGAGAACACTGAAGACTTGTATTCCGGCCTCGAGCATGAGGTCGTTCCCGGCGTCGTCGAAAGCCTGAAAATCATCACCGAAAAAGCTTCCACGCGCATTGCGAAATTTGCGTTTGAATATGCCAAACGCCACGGCCGAAAAAAGATTCATGCCATACACAAAGCCAACATTATGAAGCTTTCAGACGGGTTGTTCTTGAAGTCGGTCCGAGTGGTAGCCGCGAAATTCCCTGCCATCGAGTACAAGGAACTCATCGTCGATAACGCCTGCATGCAAATCGTCATGGATCCCCTGCAATTTGACATGCTCCTGCTGCCGAACCTTTACGGCGACGTAATGAGCGATCTGGCCGCGGGGCTTGTCGGCGGTCTGGGCGTCGTGCCCAGCGCGAATATCGGCGAAGAATGCGCCATGTTCGAAGCCGTACATGGTACCGCTCCGGACATCGCTGGCAAAGGGCTCGCCAATCCCACTGCCCTGCTGATGAGTGCCGCTTTGATGCTCGATCACCTCGGCGAGCAAAAGACGGCGCAGCGCATCCAGAGTGCCCTCGAAAGGGTCTACCGTGAGGGAAAACGCACAACGCGCGACGTCGGCGGCAAGGCTGGCACTGAGGAATTCGCTGACGCCGTGATTACCGCTCTCAAGCAGAAGTGATTTTTGACAGAATTTCAAAAGTACTAGGAGTTCCAAATCGTTAAAATACTTGTTTTTGGACTCTGAACGTGCCAACATTTCGGCTCGTAGCCTTGAGTGTCCTCCAAGGCCGAATAAATGCAACGAACGCGATATCCCGAACGTCGGCGTACCACGCGCCTTTCTCTTCAGATACCTCTGACAGTGCGCTGCCGTTTGCCCGAAGGTGAGACCATCGACCTGAAGGCCTCGACCTACATCGTCAGCGCACACGGCGCCTTGGTGCTCATGGACACGCCTTTGATCCCCGGCCAGACCGTCAAAGTCTTCAACGAACATACTGCTAATTCAGTGGATTGTGTCGTGACTTCCTTGCGGGAAAAGCGCGAAAGACGATTCGTGGGAATTGCATTCGTCAATCCCAATATCGATTTCTGGCACGTCGTATTCCCGAAGTCCGGCACCCGCCAGGCGATTCGCTCCGCGGTTACTGGAGCGCTGGTGCCTCCCGGATTCCGGCAGGAAAACACTCCTCAATTCTAACGGGATTTTTTGCGGCGCAAATTTCGCCCAGCTTCAACTGCTCTTCCCTGCATAAATCTGGTACACCATCAGATATACGATTACGCCCGTTACGCAAACATAGAACCACAGGGGAAGTGTCCATCGCGCGATCAGCCTGTGTTTGTCGAATTTTTCCAGCCACGCGCGGCGCAGCGTAATCAGAATCATCGGCACGATTACGATTGCCAGGATCGTGTGCGAAGTCAGCAACGTGAAGTAGACCGGCCTGATCCAGCCCTGCCCTTGAAAGAGGACCAATTGTTTCACGCGGATGTGATAAATCACATAGGACGCCAGGAAAATAGTTGAAACGCTGAACGCCGAGATCATGAAGGCCTTGTGCACGTCGCGCTTTCCGGCCCGGATCGCCGCATAACCTCCTGCCAGGAGCAGCGCGCTGAGCCCGTTCAGAGAAGCATTGAATGCAGGTTGTGAAAACATCACTGTAAGCTTGTCCTTCCCGAAGCAACCCTTGCGGATACTGGCTGATTCAGCGCGGGAGCTTGTCGTAGACCATCAAGCCCAGCAACAGTGGGATGTGCAGAACCGTTGCATGCATCAACCATTTGGCGCGAGCGTTCGTCTTGTTGCTCGCGGCCCACAAGCACACCTGCACCAGGGCGGTGCTGGTAACGAGCGCTCCAAAGAAATACAGTACGCCGGCCAATCCTAGAATTGCCGGGAGCAGGCTCATCCCGACAAGAGCGACCGCATACAAAATGATCTGCCGGAACGTGCGCGTGCCTTCGCGGTCGACCACCGGCAGCATCATGATGCCCGCGCGGGCGTAATCTTCGCGGTACATCCACGAGATGGCATGGAAGTGAGGAAACTGCCAAACAAACAGTATTCCGAACAGTATCCACGCACCGCGGTCAAGCGATCCCGTTGCCGCTACCCATCCGATCATTGGTGGAATCGCTCCGGGAAACGCGCCGACGAACGTCGCCCACACAGTGCGTTTTTTCAGCGGAGTGTACGCCAGCAGGTAACTCAAGCAAGTTGCCACGCCGAGTCCCGACGCCAGCGCGCCTGCCGCCACATACAAATCCACCGCCCCGGCAATTGCCAGCGCAACGCCAAAGATCAACGCTTCGCGCGGCTGCAGCACGCCGCTGGGCAATGGTCGCAAAGCCGTGCGCCGCATATGGCGGTCGGACTCGCGCTCGATGTAGTGATTCAACGCCGCCGTACCCGCCGCGATGAGCATCGTTCCGAAAACCGCGTGGAGCATGTGCGGCCACGCCACAGGGCCGCGCACACCCATGTAGTAGCCTGCGGCCGTGGTTATGAGCACGAGGAAAGAAACGTCCGGCTTCGTCAGCGCGACGTAGCCATTGGCGCGCGCAGACAGCGTCAGTTCCGTGGTGCGCGCCGTGCTCATCCGGTAGCCACCTGCCGTGGTGCCCTCGCGGCAACCTCTCTTCCGCGCGGCACCAGCCGGTAACACGCCAGCACAATGAGCACGGAAAACGCGAAGAGTAGCGCACCTACGACCGTATGAGTCACGGTCAACGTTACCATGACGGGCATCGGCTGCGGAGCATCCGCAGTCGTAAGACGCGACCAGTAAGCCGCCAGGCCCAGCAGAAATTGCGTGCCAAAGATCGCATGCAGCAAAATCCGCGCCCGCGTTAGTTCCCGCGATTGCGCAAACCGCTTGCGCAACGCGACCGCCGTCCAAATCACCATTCCGAGCACCAACATAGCTCCGGCCATGTGCGGCCAAATCGGAATTTCCTTGTGACGGAAGCCGGCCCCGAGAATCACCTGCACGTAAATGACGGCGGCATTGAGGATCGCCAGCGAATGGATCGAAGGAGTCCCACTATCCTCCAGTTGCGGCTGATCGGAAACCCACCACTTGCTGGTGAACACCGCAATGCCCACGACCGCGCCAAAAACGATTTGCGCGAAGCACGCGTGGATCACCGGCAGCCAGTAATGCAGCAGCCGTATCACGACCTGGCCGCCCAGAACGGCTTGTACGGCCACTCCAAGCACCGCAATCAAGCCAAGCCAGCGCAGCCACGGCCGTTTTTCCTTCAGCCAAAGAAGCGCGGCCAGCGCAAGCGTCAAAAACCCCAGGCCGCCTGCGAAAACGCGATGCGAAAACTCAAATAGGTCGCCGCCCTGAAGCGACGAAAGTGCGGGAACCAGCGCGCCGTGGGAAGTCGGCCAGTCCGGCACAGAAAGTGCCGCATCCTTCGACGTCACCAGGGCGCCGGCAACGAACAGGAGAATCGTCCAGCACACCGTGAACACGGCAAGTCTGTGCACAGCAGGATTGTAAGTAGAAGTCATTTCCCCCATGCCAGCCGCGGATTATACCTTCAACTCGCTACGCTGGAAAGCCGCGCGGAAGGCTCTCCGGCATCGATTCCCACGGCTCGCAGAACAAGATCCTTCAGTGCGGCAATAAATAGTGGTGAATCGCCCAAGGCGGGCATCATGCGAAATTTTTCGACGCCCACTTTTTCCGATTCCTCGCGGGCTTCGATATTAATTTCGTGGAGCGTCTCGATGTGTTCGGTAACGAACGAAATAGGCGCCACGAGCATCTCTTTCACACCTTCGTGTCCTAGCCGCTCGATCGTACCTGTCAACGGAGGCTGGAGCCACTTCGTGGGGCCTACGCGGCTCTGGTAGCACAGCAGGTGTGTCTGGGGCCAGCCAGCATATTTCTTCGCGCCCAATTCGTTGACCAGGCCCACTGTCGTCTCGATCTGTTTAGGATACGGGTCGCCCTTCTCGACCAAACTCATTGGCAGACCATGAGCGCTGAATACCAGATGAATTCGCGAACTGTCCGGAAATTGCCGCAATACGGATCCGATTCTCTGAACCAGCGCCTGAATATAGAGTGGATGATCGTGAAAATTGTCGATGGTGCGCTCAGGTGCTCGCCCTGTGGACGGTCCCCAGTTTGCCTGATTCGCGACCCGCGCCCATTCCTTCAAGCTGCTCAATGTCGTAGCGTAGGAATAGTGCGGATACAGCGGCAACAAGACGATTTCATCCAGCGGCGCAGCCTTTCGTAGAGCGTCAACCGCCTCCGAAGTGAACGGATGCCAGTAGCGCATCGCTATTACGGCCACGGGATCGATGTATGTCGAAACGGCCTCCACTAGCCGTGCGCGCTGGCGTTCGGTGAGTGTCCCGATCGGCGAACGCCGGCCGATTTCCGCGTAGCGCTGAGCGACGGGAACCGCCCTCCGCGAAGAAATGAGCTTCGCAATCGGGCCCCGCAGTAGTCCGAAGGGACCGAGCGGAATAATGTCGGGGTCCAGAAACAAATTCAGCAGAAACGGCTCGACGGCCTCCAGCGAATCCGGCCCGCCGAGCTGAAACAGTACAATCCCGACTCGCTTCTTCACTGCCAAGCTACTTGCTCCGGTTCAGCGTATTCTTCAAGCGTTCAATTTGTTCGCCTAGCGCCGCCGTCCGCCGCGCCACCGTAATGTAGTAAATGAAAAAGATTCCCCAGCCGATCATATAGGCTGCAAACACGCTTCCGAGATTCTTCATGCCGCCTCCGCTTCGCGTTCAATGGACTGCACTTCCCCGCGCATCGCTTCGAGCGCGTACCGCTCATGAATGAGAAAAATCATCAGTATCACGAGGTTTAGAAACCAGAACCAGAAAACCATCGCCATCGTCGGTTCGAGGCCAGAGCCCGAGCCGCCCATAATCACCGGCTGCGGATGTTGCGTGCGCCACCAGCGGATCGAGCCGTACACCAGCGGCACATCGAGGAATGCAAAAATTCCGTAAATCGCGCTGATCAGCGCCCGGCGATCGGGATCTTCGACCAGAGTTCGCAGTAGCAAATAGGATGTGTACAAGAGCCACAGCACAAAGGTAAGCGTCAGTCGCGCGTCCCAGGTCCACCAAATTCCCCAGACTGGATGCGCCCAAATGGGCCCCGTAAGAATCAATACGGTGCAAAACGCCATTCCTACTTCCGCGGCCGAAACGCCGAGCCAATCCCACTTGGGTTTTCGCGTGAAGACGTAAGCCAAATTCCCGACGAAACCCACGAAAAAGGAGAGGAGCGCCACCATTCCTGACGGCGCGTGGAGATAAAAAATTCGCTGGATGGTTCCCATTTTGCTCTCGGTAGGCGCGACAAATAGAGCCGCATACGCCGCAAGACTCATCAGTATGACCACCACGGCGGCAATCAGGATTCTTTTCTTCAACCCGATACCTCCATCAATCAGGAAGCATATCTTCAGTTATTCTTCCAGAAGATACTCTCCGAAGAGCCATAGCGCCGTCAAAAAAACCACGTCAAATCCTAATAAGAAACCCAGCCACTTCCACGGCATGATCGGATTCAGTACGAGCAACGAGGCGGTCGCTTCCGTGCTAGCGATCAACACAGGGGTTAGTAGCGGCAAGAGCAGCAGCGGCAGCAGCAACTCGCGCATTCTGGCCTGCGCGGAAATCGCGGACAGAGCTGTTCCCGTTACGGAAAGCCCCAGGCTCCCCATGAACATGACCAGCACCAACTGCGGAAATGCCGCCAATACAGGCACGTTGTACAGAATGGAGAATACTGGCAGAAGCAGAATTTGGGTAAATAACATGAAAAGAGTATTCGCGGCCAGCTTGGCAAGAAAAATGGCAAAAGGATCATTCACTGAGAGGCGCAGCGCGCTTAGCGTGTCGTTCGTCTGCTCGCGCAAGAAGCACGGTTGCAGCATCAGCGAAGCTGCAAAAAGAAACGCCAGCCATAACAGTCCCGGCCCAAAGCGGCGCGATTCGTTGACCGATGGATCGAATGTGAAACTGAAGAGCACCACAATCGTGAGAATGAAGACCACTGTTGTGGTGAGAAGCTCGCGTGAGCGAAACTCCGTGCGAAGTTCCTTGCCAAGCAGCACCGCCGTATTTGAGAGCAGCGCCATTTACGCGTTCGTAAAAGCGAGGATCGAACGGAAGTTCGCGCCGGTTTGCGTGTCGGCGACTACCGCACCCGCATCCAGCCGTATCGCTCGCGTCGCCAGGGTGGAGACTTCGGACTCGCCGTGCAGGCTCATCAAGATCGTACGTCCCGAATCTCGCAATTGACGCACCGTCTGCGCAAACCAGCGCGCGCCCTGCGGATCTAGACCGGTTGTCGGTTCGTCGAGAAGGACCACGGGCGGCTCACTCAATAGCGCGCGCGCAATGGCGACGCGCTGGCGCATCCCGCGGGAAAACGTGCGCACCAGAGAGTTTCGCCGTTCCAGAAGGCCCACCTCTCCGAGCAGCGCTTCGGCACGCGCGGCGGGCTGATCGATTCCTTGTAGTCGAGCAAAGAGCAGCAGATTTTCTTCCGCCGTCAGCTCGTCATAAACCATCGTGGCGTGTGCTACAAAACCTGCCCCGGGTGGCGTCGCGAGTTTTTCCCCGCTTTCGTCTAGGAAATTAACCGCGCCCGACGACAGCCTCGCCAGCCGCGCCGCGATTCGCAGCAGCGTCGTTTTGCCCGACCCGTTCCGTCCGGCAAACGCCACGCATTCTCCCGCGGGAATCTCCAGAGAGACACGCCGCAGGGCGTAGAGCGCGCCGTACCGTTTGTCGATGTTTTCAAAGCGGATTCCCGTGGGAGAAAAACTCGCCGTCTTCACGGAACGGCCTCGGAGATAGGCAGATCGCTCCTGATGCCGTTCCAACTAGTTCGAGCAAATCCTCTCGGAAATCCTCTTTCCATGCTCGCATCCGATTCTTGGATTGTCATCTGTCCTAAAAACTTGGAACGGCACTGGTCTTCAACGCTCAGCCTCGCACGAGGTCGCGCAGCACTTTCTCCGCCCGCGCGCGCTCCTGTGCATACTCGTCTTCAGAGATAGTCCCTGCTTGATGGCGCAGCTCCAGCCGGAACAGGCGCTCTTTCAGCGCATCCAGGCTGCTGCCGATGGCGGCATCCACCTCGGCAAGACTGGCGGCCCCATTTGTTGGAGCAATCGGCGCGGTTGGCGCCGCCGTGGCAGTCACTTTGGGTTTCTTCTGAGTCTCCGGCGCAACTGCCGCTACTGCTACGACAGGCTTGCGAGCGAGCAGAATCGCACCCAGCGCGAATACGCAAACAAACCCCGCTATCAACGGCCATTTCAAAACGTCCAGCCGTCCGGGAACCGCCTGGATACTAACTCCGGCGGATTCGCTGCCTTGCTGCGCGTCTCGGCCCTGTTGGCCCCCTTGCTGACCTTGATCCGTCCCGGCGTTCGTGTCGGGCGCCGTACCGGACACACTCACGGCCATAATCGTACCGGCGGCAACGCCCTGGTGGCTGTACAGATTCATGCCCTGTTCTTGCCCGTCCGGCGTCAGACCATCACCGCTAATCTTCACGCTCGGCGGCGCCGCGATCAGCAACCGGCTGCCAGCATAAATCGCGGGGATTTTTATTGTCGCGGCGTTTCCCGGATAGGGCAGCTCGTAAGAATACCGCACCGAATTCGCCCCCGGCCGAAACGCGAACGCAATCGAATAGCGATTGCGCTTTTTGTCGATCGGCACCTGCACCACCGGCATTCCAGCCGGCCCGGCAGCGGATACTTGTTGAAGCTGGCCCTTCTCCGGCAATGCGAAATCAAAACTTCCTTTGCTTCGGTAGAAGGCCACCGGCGGCTGAGACTTGTTCTCGATCTGATACTCTTCCCCGACGATCATCGTCGCGCTCTTGGGTTGAAAGATCACCACATGCAAAGGAACGTCGATCGTCTTGGCATCCTCGGATGGCTCATAAATATCCACCTGCGTCGTGGTCGTGCCCGGCGGCAAGGCCTTGTTGAAATTGACCCCGTGATACACTGCCCGTACCAGCATTGGCTGGGCGCCAATTCCAGGGTGGTCAAACGTGAATTCCCCCTGTGCGCCGCTCTTGGAATGCGCGACTTCCTGCATTCCTCCTTGAAGCTGAATCAATACAAGTTCAATTCCAGCCGTTGCCTTGCCGGTGGTTCCGTTCATCACGGTGCCGTGCACCGCTCCTGCCTCAGCGATTGCCGCCAACGGAGCCAGAATGAGCCCGGCGACGAAACCCAAGCGCGCCATGCAAGAGAGCCTCATTGCGCGCCCCCATCGGCGGGACGCGTCCCGCGCGGACGCCGTACCTGCGCATCGGTCACTTGATCGATTTCCGCGAGTACCAGCGCCGCCTCATTCTCAAGGGCCGTCTTCATCGCTTCAAAGTCGCCTTCCGAATATTTTCCGGAACGATACTCAAATCGCAAGTCTCGCAAATTGTCGTAGATCGTATCGCGGCGCTCCAGCAGTTGATCCAGCCTGGTCCGGTGTGGCGCAAGATCCGAAGCATCCGGCTGAATGTAAAAAATGAATAGCACGGTGGCCACGGCCAGCGCCAGGCATGCGCCCAGCACGGCCAAATCCGCCGAGGCAATCTCGAAGCTCGCAAATGTCAAAAGACCTGTCACCGTTCAGTCCTGAGTCTCGCGTGAGACCTTTGCTCTGGCACGCTCTAGTGACTCTGGCGAAATGCCTAGCGCGCCAGCCGCGGATGTTGCCGTGAGCGGCTCCGATCGCTTTCGCCAGCGCGCGATGACAAAAATCACCACTCCAGCCCCCACGAAAAGGTAAACGCTCGGCAATATCCAGGCAACCAGGCTGAAGCCCGACTTCGGCGGCTCCGTATACACTTGCGGCCCATACTTCTGCACGAACGCCTGCAAAATCTGCTCATCGGTCTCGCCTTTGGCGATGTGCTGGGCGGCTTCCCCCAGCATCATTTTGGCTGTCCCGCACGGACCGGAGAACTCTCCGCCCGGATGCGAACAAATTGCCGCAGCCATGTCGCACGTTCCGCACATGCATTTGATTTTCACGCCTATTTGTTTTGCGCGGTCAGAAGGTTGTTGCGCTCCAACAGACGTGATCAGCAGCGATGCCATCGCGAAAATCGCCAGCATCGCGCTCGCGCCAATGGGGCGAACTTTAGTCATGGCCCTCTCGCATCGTAGCGGACGGCGCAAGCCCATGCGCCATCGGTTGTGCCACAGGCTGCTGGACCCCCGCGAGCACCAGCACCGCGCGCCGATTCGGCAGCAGCGCCACAAGTGTCCCAAGCACCACCACCGCTCCGCCAAGCCAGATCCATTTCACCAGCGGATTCAAGTACGCATGCACCACGGGAAGTTCCGTCTCAGGGCTATTTCCGGCATAGACCACATACAAATCTTCCTTCAGCGTCGAATAGATCGCCACCATCGTGCCATTCTCCGTGGTGGTCTCGAAGCGCCGCTTCTCCGGATACAGCATCATAATTGGCTTCTTGTCGCGCAGCACTTCGACCAGCAGCCGTTGCGCGGTGTAGTTCTTTTCCGGTTTGGTGTCGAAGCCCTGCAGAACCAAAGTGTATGGCCCGATCTGCATGCTGTCGCCCTGCCGCATGTCTTTCTGCAGATCGCGGTTGAACGCCGCTCCGGCCAGCCCGATGAAAACAAACACCATACCCATATGAACGATGTATCCGCCGTAACGTCGCGTGTTGCGCATCGTAAGTTCCACCGCCGATGCCACAAACGAGGCGCCCGACCGCGCGCGAATCACTTTCGCGCCGCGATAAAACTCCAGGCCCACAGTCGAGGCGACAAATACGCACAGCAGCAGGCAAACCCACGAATAGATTTCCCGGAAGCCAAACACCAGTGCAATCACGCCTGCGACCAGCCCGATTGCCAGCGGCCAGCCAAAATTCCGTTTCAAACTTTCCGTGGAAGTCTTCCGCCACGCCAGCAGCGGACCGACGCCCGTCAAAAACAGAAGCAATAGCCCGATGGGAATGTTCACCTTGTTAAAGAACGGCGCGCCCACGCTGATGCGGTCCCCAGTGATCCACTCGGAAAAAACCGGAAATAGAGTTCCCGAAAGTATGGCGACGCACGAAACTAGCAGAATCAAATTGTTGAACAGAAAACTTGATTCGCGCGAAACGATGGAATCCAGCTGATTCTCGCTCTTCAGGTAGTCGCGATTCTTCAGATACGCTCCGAAGCACACCGCGATAATCAACACAAGAAAGCCGACGAACCAGCTGCCGATGCTCGATTGCGCGAATGCATGCACAGAACTAACCACGCCACTGCGCGTCAGGAACGTTCCCAGGATGCAAAGCAAGAACGTGATGAACACCAGCCACACGTTCCATACCTTCATCATCCCGCGCTTTTCCTGCATCATCACCGAGTGCAGGAACGCCGTGCCCGTCAGCCACGGTAAGAACGACGCGTTCTCGACCGGATCCCAGCCCCAGTAACCGCCCCAGCCGAGTACCGCGTAAGCCCAGTGAGCGCCTAGCAGAATCCCCACGGACTGAAACATCCACGCAATCATGGTCCACTTGCGCGTCAGGTGAATCCATTTCTCGCCCGGGTAACGGGCCAGCAGTGCGCCCAGCGCAAAGGCAAACGGAATCGTGAATCCCGTGTATCCCGAGTACAGGTTCGGCGGATGGATCACCATTTCCGGGTATTGCAACAGCGGAGTCAATCCGTTTCCATCCGCGCGCGCGACGTAATTCATCACTCCGTCCGCTCCTGGCGACGCCAGCGCCTTGAACGGGCTGGCAACGAAGTTATTCAGCGTCAGGAAGAAAATCTGCACGCCGGCCATTACCACGCCGACGTACGGCATCAATTCGCCGTTCTTATTTCGGTAAGCGAGCAATACTGAAAAAACATAAATCGCCAGCAGGAAGCTCCAGAACAGCAGCGAGCCTTCCTGTCCCGACCACAGCGCGGCTATTTTATAAAATGTCGCGAGGTCCCGATTGCTGTGCGACACCACGTACGCGATTGAAAAATTATCGCTGAAGAATAGATATTCGAGGCTGAACGTGGCGAGGAAAATCAGGCAGCAAGTGGCCATCCCGGCTTGCCGCGTACTTTTGATCAGCAGCGGGTGGCGCGTGATAATCGCCGCAATGCCCCCGCCGAACGCGTAAACCGCGCAGACAAACGCCAGGACGAGTGCAAAGGAACCGAATACATCCACGGGCAATTCCGCCTATCCCCCGGAGTTCCCGGGCGCCCTACATGCCACTTTTCTCTGTGGGGCTGGGCGCGGCGCCACCTTTGCCCCCAGGCGCTGCCTCATACTTGGAAGCACATTTCGCCTGCACCACCTCGGCGACAAAGCGTCCCTCCGGACCGGGCCGGCCCTCGACGAGAGCTTGGGATTTGTCCACAAATGTGTCCGGCAGAGGGTCGGTGCCAATGTAACTGACCGGGAGCGTCTTCCCTTCACCCTCCAGCACAAAATCAACGCGTCCTGCGAGGTGTCGAATACTTCCTACTGCCACGGTGCCGCCGATCCGCATGCGTTGGCTCACTGCCGAGCCCTTCAAAGTTTCAAGCTCGGCTATGGTGTGGTAATACGTCTTGCTTTCTCCATACCCAAGCCACGCCAGAAATCCCATCGCGGCTACGATGACTCCGATTCCCACGCCAAACTTTGCTTGTTTTTTCATGGCGGTACCCTTGCAGCGTTTCTATTTGGCTATGCGCCTGATTCTACCATAGTTAACAAAACGTTCGGCCGTTCTCCCTGAGGTGCGCCAGCCGACGTTTGCCAGTTGCGACATGTTTAGCCTTAGCCTGCTGCAGCCAGCGCCTCTCGCAAACGCGCAGCGCCATTCTCGCTTTCCAGAAGGAACGGTTTTCCGTGATCCAGCAGCACCGGGCATCCCAAATCCATCGCCACAATATCATCCAAGACGACCGCGAGTTCTTCTGTGATGGCCATTACACGCTTTGGTTTGAGCGACCGTCGGATCCGTGCGGCCACCGCCGCCAGCCGCTTCTTCAAAGCGGCCTGTATACCCCCTTTCAAGTTTCGCTCATCTTCGAGTGGGCACTCCGATACATGCGTCAGGAAAAACCCCGCCCGCTGAAACTCTGCGTGCACCGCGTCCCGTGTCTTCCCCGCGGGCGAAATTCCCACAGCATCAAGGATTTGTGCTGCTTCCCCGCAGAACTCGCCGCCGCTGGCGTATAGAGATTCTTCATCCCGCAATGGAGAAAACGCTCCCAGAAGGAGCGTGTGGATGTGCACTGGCCGGCAACGCGTTGTCCATTCCAAGCGCTGCAGCCGCCGCGTGATATGTTCCGCCGTCGCGGCCTGTCCGCAACCGTCACACACCAAAGTGATTGAGTTCGTCATGATTGGCAAGATTTTGTAGGGGCCGGACTTTAGCCCGGCCCTCATTCAGAATGTAGTGGAATGGTGCGACGACTGCAAATCCAGGCGTGATGGTCTTTACTTCTTACTGACCACTGAGGACTGACAACTGCAAACTTAGGAAGTAACCGGCGTGTCCGCCGGCAGCTTCGCGCGCAGGCACCACTTCAGCTCCTGGCTCATTTCCGTGATTTCCATCCCCGGCATCACGATGAACTTGCAGCTCAGCATCTCACGCGGCTCGTCCTCGTCCGGCAGTTGGCAGGTCACGCGGCAATACTGACAATCCTGATTCCAGCAGAAGCGCCCGTATGGGATCGTTTCCGGGCTAATGAATTGAAAGCACCGCAAGAGCGAATTCCGCTCCGGGACTTGAAACTTTTTGCCAAAGACTGTGATCGCCACCAGCTTTTCATAAGGACGGAAGGGTTCCGACATAATGAATCCTGTTCTCCGTGACCCGGTCCTGCGTCCTCGCGGGACTTTCCCGAACCGGAACACCAGGTTGAGTGCCTCATCAGAGTAGACCGCGAATTTCACCCGCACAACGCCGCGTCTTGCCCGCGTTCCCAATCTGCCACGGGGTACTCTCCCGCCTTCGCAGGTCTGTCCACGCGCGACTCAATTTACGTTTGGATAGAAGAAGGAAATGCCCAGGCCGCGCACCGTGCCGCGACCTGGGCATCGCTCTAGTGTTGCGGCCGGTGCTGGTCCTTCTGCCGGTCTGACTTCCGTTCCGATTCTCTGTCCGACTTGCGGTCCGAGTCTCGATCCGAGTCCCGGTCCCAGCGCGGTCTCGTCCCATTTGTTGTCTGGCTCCCCACCGAAACCTGGGCCGAAGCCGAGCTCTGGTTGCCGGAGGCATCCCGAGCCATATAGGTGACGGTGTAGATGCGGCCAGTTCCCATTCCGGAGCGCTCTGCGCGCAAGAGGAACGACCGCACATCCGTCCCGAACGGGATTGGTCCGCCGCCTATTGCCTGGATGTCACTCGGCTGATCTCCATCGCCCAGGCCTTCGTCTGGCTCATTGCTGGTAATCGACACAAGAGCGACCGTCGGATTCGCATCGCAACTGTCGTTTGCATTGACTGTTGCATTGATTTGCATCAGCCTGTGGTTCGGCGGCCAGAGAGCGTTCGGAGACAACGCAACGTGCAGGGAAGGCGCGGTCGTGTCTCGAACAGTTACGTGCGTTGTCGCCATGGAGCTGAGGCCCCCCGTGTCAGTGACGGTCAATGTAAACGTGTGCGTACCCATCGCCGGTGTCAACTGAACAACGGCCGTGGTACCTACCACACTGCCCGACTCATTCTTCCAAACGAAGCTGAGCGCATCACCGTCGGGATCGCTGGACTTAGACCCGTCCAATATCACACGCATGCCCTGCCCTGTGCATTCCAGGGTTTGGTCAGCGCTTGCGATTGCGACTGGCGGGTGGTTTACCGCCACTACCGTGACGACTGTGCCAGCCGTGGAACTGAGGCCTCCGGGATCGGTGACCGTCAGCGTAAAGGTGTGCGCGCCCACCGGCAGCGTCAACTGAACAACGGCCGTGGTGCCTACCACATTGCCCGCCCCATCTTTCCAGACAGAGCTGAGCACATCTCCGTCGGGATCGCTGGACTTGGATCCATCCAATTGCACGGATGTCCCGCCCGGTCCGGTGGCGTTAACCGTTTGGTTCGGACCGGCGTTTGCCATTGGCGGGTGGTTTACTGCCACTACAGTGATAACGGTGCTCGCCATGGAACTGAGGCCCCCTGGATCGGTGACCGTCAGCGTAAATGTGTGCATGCCCACCGGCAGCGTCAACTGAACAACGGCCGTGGTGCCCACCACATTGCCCGCCTCATCCTTCCAAACAAAGCTGAGCACATCCTGGTCAGGATCGCTGGACTTGGATCCGTCCAACTGCACGGATGTCCCGCCTGGGCCGGTGGAGTCAACCGTTTGGTCCATACCTGCGTCGGCCACTGGCGGACGATTGGTCACTATGTTACCCGTCATTCGGCTGAAAAGGATTTGTGACACGCCGGGCGTGCTGTCCTGCCAGGCCACGTTAATGTCGCCGCTCTTGTCCGCAGCGATCTGTGCGGCCGTAGATAGGCCCGAGTTGTTGGAAAGGTTGAGCGGCACGGAAAGAAACGTCGCGCCTGAATCTGTCGAACGGGTGAAGAGGATGTCGCGATTGCCTGGAGTGGTGTCTTCCCAAGCCACGTTGATATTGGCGCCGGCATCGACAGTTAGCCATGCGTTGGAAGAAGACCCTGTGTTATGCGACAGATTCTGCGCGCTGGAGAACGTCGCGCCCGCATCGCCCGAACGAACGAAGTAGATGTCTGCGGGACTGCTTTCTTCCCAAACGACGTTAATGTTGCCCGCGGCATCCACAAAGAGTTGTGGGCTCCCAGATGAGCCAGGAGTCCCGGACAGATTCTTAGGGGACGAGAAGGTCGTGCCGTTATCTACCGAACGGCTGAGGAAAATGTCGAAATTGCCTCCGCAATCGTTCGACCAGACTACGTTGATATTGGCGCCAAGATCTACACCGATCCTCGGACTGTTGGAGTTAGCAATACAATTACCAAGCGGGTTTGAGAGATTCACGGGTGGCGAGAAGGTCGTGCCATTATCAGTCGAGCGGCTGAAGGAAATGTCCGAGTGGCTGGCAATATCATCTTCCCAAACCACGTTGATGTTGCCGCTCTTATCCACGGCGATTTGCGGACCCATCGACCCGCTAGGGTTGGTTGACACCATCTTCGGCGCCGAAAACGTATTCCCTCCGTCGCTCGAGCCGCTGAACCAGACGGCGAGATTGCCAGTGTCGCTCTCCCAGACGACGTTGATGTTGCCTGCCGTATCCACGGCGATCTGTGGAACGGAAAACAAAGCAGTGTTCATTGTCGCGGAGAGATTCGTTGGCGCGGAGAAAGTCATGCCCCCATCGGATGAGCGGCTGAAAAAGATATTGGAGGTACCAAAACTGCAGTCGGGACTGTCCTCCCACACTATATTGATGTTGGCGCCCGCGTCCACGGCCATGACCGGACTGAAGGAGCATCCCAGGCTATTGGAGACCTGCTTTGCCGCCGGGGTCGGAAGGAAGGTCGCTCCCCCATCGGTAGAATGGCTGAACAGGATGTTAGAGTTGTTGGCAGTGTCATCCTCCCAAGCCATGTAGATGTTCCCAGCAGCATCCACGGCGATCTGCGGGGTGAATGAATAATCCGCATTGTTCGACACATTCTTCGGCGTGGAAAACTGTTGCGACCGTGCAGGACTGCACAGTACTGACAATCCGAGCATCAAAATTGCGGCGGTGTGACCCCAACGCTTGGAGTAAACCATGGCTGGCCTCCTTGTCGGCGAGCGGCGACCTAAACGGGCGACACAGACACCAATCCGACCATCGGAATGCAAGAGAAATTGCCCCTGGCCAGCCCTGCGGGGAACTTCTGAACTGGCCCTTCTGTGGGGCTACTTTGGATAGGCTCGCCCTCCCAGCCCAGGGAGAAACGAGCGTGATTTCTACACTCAGTATACAGAAATGGGGACGAATGAAAAGGGAAAACAGGTTGGCTATGTGTCTATTCAGCCAATAGAGTCTCCGGTTCGCTCCCGCGGGATACTCGCTCCAAGTAAGGCCTATCGTTTCAAAGTAAGCCCTTTAAAATGAATGTCTTAAAAACACCGCGGCATCACCTTATTTCAATTCTTCCTTGAATTTTCTTTGCTGTGTGGTATACTAGCTTTTAGGTAATTCCGTGCACCGCGTCGGTTCCGACCTTTCCAGTCACCAAGCATATTTGATCTAAGCCGTTTAGAATCAACACTTGTGAAAGAGTCCGATGGAACTCAGTGTAACCCCTTTCAGAATCAACACTTATGGATGTGCCCCGTAAGTGTTGATTCTAAACCACTTACTTAGACTCTAAGTCCTTTAGATGCAACACTTACAAAAAACATAGAGCGGGTGGGGTTGTTATGGTTAACCAGATACCGCGATAAACCGTGCCTTACCCGACTCACGGACTCTTCGGTGCCAACTGATAGCTCACAAACGCAAACTGCTTCCCGTCCGGCGACCAGGAAGGAACGTTCATCGTTCCCTGCCCGCCAAACAATTTCGCCAGCACGGTGATCTTCTTGTCTCTCAGCGTCATCATGCGCAGCATCACGTCTTTGTTCTCGGGATGGCCCTTGACGCTCGCGTCATACGTCAGGAACACCATCTTTTCACCGTCCGGCGAAAGGTGTGGAAACCAGTCGTTCTCTTCGCCAAACGTAATCTGTTCTTGTTCGCTTCCATCCGCGCGCATCCGCCAGATCTGCATACGCCCCGTGCGCTCAGAGTTGAAGTAAATGTACTTCCCGTCCGGAGAATATTCCGGACCATCGTCCAGCCCCTTGGCGGTCGTCAGTTGCTTCTCCTCGCCGCCCGCCACGGGAATCGCGTAGATATCGAAATCGCCGTTCCGCTCGCCGACGAACGCAAGGGTCTTTCCATCCGGAGACCAGCCATGCCAATACGAAGGAGATTTTTGCGTGATGCGTCGCGGCGCGCCGCCGCTGATCGGCACAATGTAAACGAGTGATCGATGCTCCTCCTGCGAGTTGTCGCTGATCGCCAACTGCGTGCCGTCCGGCGAAATACCGTGGTCGTTGTTGCATCTCGTCGCGAATCCTGTGGCCAAGACTTGCGGAATCCCGCCCGTAACAGGAATCTTCTCGATCCGCCCGTTTCGGTTGAAGAGCAGGTTTTTGCCATCGGGCATCCAGTTGGGCGCCTCGAACCTCTCCGGTGCAACGTAAATCGCGCGCCGGTCCGTGGAGGCCACGTTGATGATTTCGAGCGTGCTGTACAGCGTGGAAGAAGCGGGGGCCACCGGCTCTGCCGCCTTCAACTCGACGTTCGAGAACACCGCTTTTTCCACCACGTTTTTATCATGGCTGCAAACGCCAATGCCCACGTAAAACGGCTCTTTCAGCGCGATTCGCATGGACCCGCTCGCCAAATGGAATTCGCCCTTTTCATCCGCGAGCCACATCGAAAAGTACGCGCCGCGTTTTTCAATCCGCAAACGCTTGGGTGCGGAAAAATTGGCCTGGATTTCGCGCGTGGCGGCAGCTTTCTCTTCGCGGTATTGCAGTGAAGTCAAACCGCTGCCATGCAGTGCGACGTCAGCGTACGGAGAATCCATGTCCAGGCTCTGGCGGATCATCAGGACTGCTTTGCGGTGCTCGTTCACGCCCTTGCCCAGAAATGTAATGTCTGCCATCAGCGTCACGTCGCCGGACATTTTCTTCCACACGAATTGGAACGCATCGCTCTCGGACCACATGTTCTCGCCGCTACCGGCAATCGTGTAACTGTGTTTCACCGCGTCGTATTCCGCGGAACCGGGATGCAGAACAGTTCCAATATCTCCATGACTTTCAAAAATACCCACGGGCGCGCCAGATTGCTCCGCCACAACGTCATTTCTGGAGGTGAATACCAACACCAATGTGAAAGCGAGCGCCGTAAATGAATCCATTTTCTTTCCAAACACGATGGATTCCTCCACCCTGAAAAACGAAAGGGGAACGTTAGGATGCTCACTAACAATTGTCAATTCTTTGTGTGTCCGCGTAGGCCGCCAGAAGTCTCCGTCGATCGATTCCCCGGGTGGCCGTCATTTCCCTTTTCTTCGCTCGCGTGTTATCTTCGCCGTCTCAGGGGGAATTTTCATGTCTGTGAATAAAGTCATTCTCGTCGGCCGTCTGGGCCGCGATCCCGAAACGCGCTATACGGGCGGCGGCCAGGCCGTCGCAAATTTCTCCGTCGCCACCGACGAATCGTACAAAGACAAAAATGGCGAGCGTCAGAAGCGCACCGAATGGCATCGCATCACTGCCTGGGGCAAGCTTGCGGAGATCTGCCAGCAGTACCTCAAAAAGGGGACCATGGTCTATATCGAGGGCCGCATCCAATCCCGCGAATGGCAGGACAAGGAAGGCCAAAAGCGAACCAGCTTCGATATCGTGGCAAACACTATGAAGATGTTAAGCTCGCGAGCCGAAGGCGCTGCAGCGGGAGGTGGTGGCGTGCGCCCCAGTAGTGGCGACGACTTTGAGCCGCACGCTGCACCTGCTGACGATTCTTACGGCGGCAGTGCCGCTCCTGCTGGCGGTCCTGAGATTTCCGACGAAGATATTCCCTTCTAAGTAGCACAGCCACTCTTGGCTGTGCTTTCAGTAGAAAGCAATAGAGTGCAATTAGCGTCAGTTCGTGAGAACGAAAGAGTAGGCCCCTCGTCGATGCATACTACCAATCGTCAGCTTCGGCTGCAATCGCGCCCCAAAGGCCTGCTTGCTCCGGGCGATCTTCAATTAGTCGAATCTCCAGTGCCGGAACTGAAAGATGGCCAAGCGTTGGCCCGCCTAAAGTATCTTTCTATCGACCCCACCATGCGCGTCTGGATGGCCGCGGATACCTATCTTCCCGCTGTGCCCATTGGCGAAGTCATGCGCGCCTTGGGCTTCGCGGAAATCATCGAGTCACGCCACCCCGGTTACAAGAAGGGCGACCGCGTCACGGGCCTAACAGGCCTGCAAGACTACGTTATCATCGACGCATCTGCGAAACAGTTCTTCCAAAAAGTTCCGAAGATTCCTTTCGTTTCCGACACCGTCTTCCTCGGCGTCCTCGGCATGAACGGCCTCACCGCTTTTTTCGGTATGGAAATCGCGGCGCCGAAGAAGGGTGAAACCCTTGTCGTCTCCGCCGCTGCAGGCGCCACTGGCAGCATCGCCGGGCAAATTGCGAAAATTCACGGCTGCCGCGTCGTTGGGATTGCCGGCACGGATGACAAGTGCGCCTGGATCACCAAAGAGCTTGGATTCGACGCCGCGATCAACTACAAGCATCCGGATTGGAAAGAAAAACTCGCTGCCGCGACTCCCAACGGAATCGACATCGATTTTGAAAATGTCGGCGGCGAAATTATGCAGGAGGTCTTGAACCGTATGAATCTCCACGGCCGCGTGGTGGTCTGCGGTTTAATCTCCGGCTATACCAAGGAAGATCCCGCTCTCGTCAGTCTTGGCAACATTCTGGTGAGGCGTCTGCGCGTTCGGGGCTTCATCATACTGGATTATGCTTCGCGCTTTATGGAAGCCGCAACGCAGCTGGGTCAGTGGAAAATGTTCGGTAAGCTGAAGGACCGCGAGACGATCGTGGAAGGACTCGAGAAAGCGCCCGACGCCGTCAACATGCTCTTCACCGGCAGCAACATCGGCAAACTAATCGTAAAAGTCTGATAGCCTCGCTAAATTGCGGCAGTTTACTTCGAGGAATTGCGCTTTTTTTGCTGGTCGAGGCTTTTCAAAAACTCTTCAAACTTGGGTTTTTGCTCTGGCGTAAGGACCGCGCGGAGCTGGTCGCGCCCTTTTTGACGGATCTGCTCGAACTGCGCGTCCGTCTGATCGTGGAGGGCCTTCGCCTCGCCATGCTTCTGCAGCAGAATAGCATCCACTTGCTGGCTTTGAGCGCTCGTCAAGCCCAGCGCCTCAGTGAGTTCACGCACCCTATGCGCCCGTCGCTCCGGCTCCGGCAAAGGACTGCTTGCCGCTGACACCGAGCGGTGCGCGAAACCGTAACCGATCACCCCGCCTAGAGCCGCACCCAGAAGAAACACGATGCCGACCCAGAGGGCCGCCTTCCGGGTTGCCGACATTTCGCTCATCGATTGTTCTCCTGTGCCGGGACGAGCACATCGTCCAGATTCACGGGAGGCGGTGTCTCGAAAAGTGATTCCTGCGCTGCCAACGAGGCGGCCTGCTGGTTCGGTACTCGGAGTGGCCTTTCGTACAACCACGTGCTTGTCAAAAGCAGCAGCGCTGCTGAAGCGAATGCGAGCCTCGAAGCAAATTTTGGCACCGCGAGCCACGTGCTCGCCGCTTCCGCCAATTCTCTCTCGCGTGCGGCAATGGCTGCGATCACCCGTGTCGAAAACCACGGTCTCGATTGCCCTGCACTGGAACTAACGCCCTTGAAGATCTCTCGTGTCGTGAGAATATCCTGCGCCGCGGCCTGGCAACCCTCGCATGCGGCGACGTGGTGGCGCTGCGCCGCGGACCAGCCCTCGCTCAATTCTTCAATACGCGCAGCCGCAGGACGAGCCGCTGCGCAATCCTCCAACAAGTCCCGCAACTTCGCGCACTCGTCATTGTTCCGCTTCAGCAGGTTCCACATACCCGCCTCCTTACCGCTCTTGCTTTCAGCATCAATCTCCGCGCTTCTTTGCCTGACTTACCACCCGGCGCCGGGCCCGAAAGAGTCTCACTTTCACCGTGTTGCCATTTAGGTTCAAAACTTCCGCAATCTCCTCGATCGAATATCCTTCCACTTCCTTCAGGATTAGCATGAGCCGGTCGCGTTCATCCAACCCTTCGAGCAACCGCTCCACGTGCTCCCGCGCTTCCATCTTCTCGCTGATATCCGGTCCGGGATTCTCTTTTTCCCCGGACGTGATGACCTGCCTGGCTTGTTCCTCGCTCAAGTCGGATTCATATACCAGGGGCCGAACCTTCTTCTTTCTCAACAAATCCCAGCATTCATTCACCGTGATCTTATACAACCATGTGCTGAATGCCGCCCGCTGATCAAACCGCTTCAGCGAAAAATAAGCCTTCACAAAGACCTGCTGCGCGATGTCCTCCACGTCCTCGCGCCTTCGCAGAATCCCGCCCGCCACGGCAAATACGCGGTGCTGATGACGCCGGACAAGTTCCTCAAACGCCTCCTTGTCCTCTCGCTGCGCCCGGCGAACCAGTTCGCGATCGTGCGTCGCGGCGGCGGCCTTCGAGCTAGGCCCCTGCGCGGCTGTCACCGCCGGGGGTGTCTCGAAGGGCTCCACTTTTGGGACGCGCGCCATACGCTTTTGGTTACGGCCGTTCTCTCCGGGTTGCTCCAACCTGCATCAAATGTTTCACTTTCCACTCGGCAAGTTTGTACTTGCTTCCTATCTTACCTACATGGAATAATACCCGCATGATTATTGGTGACCGCCTTCGCGCACTCCGCGAAGAAAAGAAACTCTCCCAGGGCGACATCGAAAAGCGAACGGGGTTGCTTCGTTGCTACATTTCCCGCGTAGAGAACGGCCACACTGTTCCGGCCATCGAAACGCTGGAAAAGCTCGCTCGCGCTCTCGAGTGCCCACTCTATCAACTCTTTTATGACGGTGAGGAACCGCCGCAGTTGCCGAATCTTCCCAAGCGCAAGTCGTCTGACGACATCGCCTGGGGCAGCGTCGGCAAAGATGCACGCTTTCTTAACAAGCTTCGCCGCTTGCTGAGCAAAGTGGAAGAAGGGGACCGCAAACTTATTCTCTACATGGCCCAGAAAATGGCTAACCGCTAGTCCCGCAATCGGACTTCTCCGGTTGTCGCTGTTCTGTATCATTGGAACTTTTGGGAGAGGCCGCGCACACCCGCTGCGCGGCCAGTTTTTTTGCAGGCCTCAAAGTACTGGCAAGGATTCCCTCCGGATTTCGCAAGTCTGCTTTCTGGCACAGCAAGCCCCCAGGCAGGACTATTCCCACTCAATCGTGCTTGGTGGTTTGGAACTAATGTCATACACCACCCGCGTAACCCCTGCTACTTCGTTGACGATCCGCGTGGAGATCCGTTCCAGTACTTCGCCCGGCAGCCGTACCCAATCCGCTGTCATCGCATCGTCAGATTCCACGACTCTGACCGCCACGGTCAGCCCATAGGTTCGCCCGTCTCCCATGACCCCTACGCTCCGCACCGGGAGCAATACCGCAAATGCTTGCCACACTCTCTCATACAGCCCGGCGCGGCGAATTTCCTCAACCACGATCGCGTCGGCGTCCTGCAGCGTCGCCAAATGTGGGCGGGTTATTTCCCCGAGGAGCCGCACGGCCAGTCCCGGCCCGGGAAACGGGTGCTTTACCAGTATTTCCTGCGGCAGGCCCAGATCCTTGCCAATCCGGCGGACCTCGTCCTTGAACAGGTCCCGCAGCGGCTCGATTAGCGCGAAGGGGATTTTCTCTGGCAATCCGCCAACGTTATGGTGCGTCTTGATGGTGGCCGAGGGACCTTTTACCGAAACCGACTCGATGACGTCAGGATAAAGCGTGCCTTGAACTAGAAAACCAATCTCGCCGTGGGCCTCCCCTGCCTGCAGCTTCTGCGCTTCCTCCGCAAAGACGGCGATGAATTCCCTACCAATGCGCTTTCGCTTTTCTTCGGGGTCCGTGACGCCTTTCAGTTGCGCAAGAAAGCGATCCGAAGCATCCACGCCGATAACGTGGAGCTTCAATCGGTCCCGCAGCATCTCCAGCGTTTGCTCAAACTCGTTCTTCCTTAACATCCCCGTGTTTACGAAAATGTTCGTCAGCCGTGCGCCCATCGCGCGTTGCACCAGCACAGCCGCCACCGTGGAATCCACTCCACCACTAAGCCCGCAGATCGCCCACTTGTTTCCCACCTTTTCGCGGATTGCGTCGGTTGTCTCTTCGATGAACGCGGCTCCACTCCACTTCGGTTCGGCCATGCAAACGCGAAACAGAAAATTCCGCAGCAACTCCGTCCCTCGCTCCGTGTGGTTCACTTCCACATGGAATTGCACTGCGTAAATCTTCCTTGCTGCATCCTCCAGCGACGCGATGGCATTGTCCGTGTGTCCCGTGGCGCAAAATCCCGGCGGCAGCGTTCGAACGTGGTCGCCATGGCTGTTCCAGATGCGCAGCGATTCCGGCACGCCGGAGAACAGCGCGGATTTTTGTGCCTGGCCCTGACATTCGACTTTCAAGTGCGCGCGGCCATATTCGCGGCGCGCCGCTTTCTCGACCTTGCCGCCCAGGGTGTGCGTAATCCACTGCATCCCGTAGCAAATCCCGAGTATGGGAATCCCCAGCGCCAGCACTTTCGGATCGCACTTCGGCGCCTGTGGGTCATAGACGGAGCTTGGACCGCCGGACAAAACGATTCCCGCAGGGGCGAACTTGCGGATTTCCTCAATCGAGGACGTACACGGCAAGACGGCGGAAAAAACCTGTTGCTCGCGAATCCGGCGCGCAATAAGCTGAGTATACTGTCCGCCGAAGTCGAGAACCACCACGCCCCCGAGTTCCGCCTTCATCCTGCCTCCCTGCTCTCGCGCTTGCTCCGTAGCCTGTTTTGCCGCGCTCTCCATCATGCCATCCCCCTCACGCCACGACGAGATTCAATAACTTGTCAGGCACGAATATGCGCTTCACGACAGCTTTGCCTGCCAGATGTGGCGCAATTGCCGCGTCCGCTCGCGCCAGCTTTTCAACTTCGTCTGCGTTGGCCCCTACGGCTACTTTCACTTTGCCGCGCAGCCGCCCATTCACCTGCACGGGGATTTCGACTTCGTCCTCGCGCGTCAACGCCTCATCAAACGCCGGCCAGCTCGCCTTCCACAATCCGCCGCTGTATCCCAGCATTTCCCAGAGCTCTTCCGCGAGATGTGGCGTCATCGGCGCCAGCATCAGCGTCAACAGCTCCAGCACTTCCTTGCGAACCTCCGGCCGCACCTCTTTTTCCAGCGGCTCCTGCAAATAAATCTCGTTGGTCATCTCCATAACCAGCGCGATCGCCGAATTGAAGTGCCAGCGTGTCTCGAAGTCCTGCGTCACGCGCCGCAGCGTCTGATGCGCTTTGCGCAGCAGGAGTTTTTCCTTTGGAGAAGCAGCTGCATCGCCGTTTCCGCCTTTCACTCCCTTTATCGCCGGCGCGTGGCGCTCCACCAGCCGGTACACGCGGTTCAGAAATCTCCACGAGCCTTCAATGCTCTCTTCGCTCCACTCCAGATCCTTTTCAGGTGGCGCAGCGAACAGTGTGTAGAGACGCCCCGTGTCTGCTCCGTACTTTTGCGCCATCTCTTCCGCGCCAACAACGTTACCTCTCGACTTCGACATGGCCACGCCGCCCTTTTGCACCATGCCCTGTGTAAAGAGCCGGGCAATAGGCTCGTTGTGCGTGATTAAACCCAGGTCGCGCATCACCTTGCACCAAAAACGCGAATACAGCAGGTGCAGAATGGCGTGCGTAATTCCGCCGATGTATTGGTCGATTTGAAACCAGTAAACGATCTTCGTCGAATCGTAAGGCCGTTTTTCATTGCGCGGATCGCAGTAGCGGTAGAAATACCAGGACGAATCGACAAACGTGTCCATCGTGTCCGTCTCGCGCCGCGCCGGCCCACCGCATTTCGGGCAAGTCGTATTCACAAACTCCGGCGTCGCCGCCAAGGGAGATCCACCCTCTCCGGTCAGTTTGACTTTGTCTGGAAGTACCACCGGCAGTTCGCTGTCGGGAATCGGCACGATTCCATCCTTCTCGCAATACACGACTGGAATGGGCGTGCCCCAATATCGTTGCCGTGAAATGCCCCAATCCTTCAGCCGAAAGACCGTCTCGGCGCGCCCGAATCCTTTTTGTTCCGCGAACGCCGCCATCTTCGCAATGGCCGTTTCACTCTCCATACTGCTGTACGGCCCAGAATTCACGCTTACTCCATATTCGGTGAACGCCCCTTCCACGGCCTTTGGGCTCTCGACTTCTTTCGGCTGCACCACCACGCGCACGGGCAATGCATACTTCCGGCAGAATCCCAGGTCGCGTTGATCGTGCGCCGGAACCGCCATGATGGCGCCCGTTCCGTATTCCATCAGCACGAAATTCCCGACCCAGATGGGGATCTTCTCGCCGCTGAAGGGATTGACAGCGTATCTTCCCGTGAAAAAGCCTTCTTTCTCCATCGTTGCCAGATCCTCGGTTTTCACCGAGGTCTGGAGCATCTTGCCCAGCTTGGCCTCCGCTTCCCCGCGCGCCGGTGAATCTTTCAGCAGCTTCGGCAGCAACGGATGCCCCGGCGCAAGGATCACCGCGGTCGCGCCATAAATCGTGTCGATGCGCGTGGTAAAAACTTCGATCGGCTCAGCGCCCGCCAGGTCCGCCACGGCAAACTTCACTTTCGCGCCTTGCGACTTCCCGATCCAATTCCGCTGCATCAGGATGACGCGCTCCGGCCATCCGCCTTCCAGTTCTTTCAGATCATCCAGCAGTTGCTCCGCGTACGCCGTGGTTTTCAGGAACCATTGTTCGATTTCGCGCGACTCCACGAGCGTGTCTTCGTGCCGCCAGCAGTAACCGCCGTTTATCACCTGTTCGTTGGCCAGTACGGTGCAGCACTTCGGACACCAGTTCACGCGGCTCTTTTTTCGATAAGCTAGTCCGCGCTCCAGCATGCGCAAGAAGAACCACTGGTTCCAGCGGTAATATTCCGGCTCGCAAGTGGAAATCTCCCGCCGCCAGTCGTAGCTGAACCCAAAGCGCCGCAGCACGCGCTGAAATTCTGCAATGTTTTTGTTGGTCCACTCGCGCGGGTGAGTGTTATTTTTGATCGCCGCGTTTTCCGCCGGCAGGCCGAAGGCGTCCCAGCCCATCGGGTGCAACACGTTGAATCCGCGCATCCGTTTGACGCGCGCTACGACGTCTCCGATCGCGTAGTTGCGCATGTGGCCCATGTGCATCGTGCCGCTCGGGTAAGGCAGCATTTCCAGCACGTAATACTTCGGCTTTGACGGGTCCGCCTCCGTTTCGAATACGCGCGCTTCGGCCCAGCGTTTCTGCCACTTCTCCTCGATCTTCTGCGGGTCGTACGCCGGCCCAGCCGCTGTTACGCCGCCCGCGATGTTCTGCTCCGCCACGCCGCGTTATCTCCTCTTTCTTTTCTTCGCCGTCTTCATTGCCATGCTTCCCTTCGTCCCACTTTTCTTCCGCGGAGTCTTCTTCTCTGCTTTCTGCGTTCTCCGCGTCTCTGCCTTATCTTTTCTCCTATTCTCCGAAATCTTTTTTTTCAGCGCCGGCGTCAGCATCGAGAATCCCTTCTCGGCTTCCGGCGCTTGCTCCTTCAATCCCGCCAACTCCCACAGTGCCGCCACGTTCCGCCGGTCATCGCCCGGATCGTCAATCGGCGTCTCTGCCACGAAGGCCCGTCCCATCAACCCTTCCGGCGGCGCCGCGCCAAATCGCGGATGCCGCAAAATTCTTGCGAACGCCTGCGCTCCAATCTTTCCTTTTCCAATGTGTTCGTGACGGTCCACTCGCCCGCCCAGCGGAACCTTCGAATCGTTCACGTGAAATACCGGCACGTTCTCGAGCCCGATCGCGCCGTCAATCTGCCCGATTGTCGAAGCCAGCCCGCCCTCGCTCCTGATATCGTATCCCGCAGCAAACAGGTGTGCCGTATCCAGGCATGCTCCGGCAGGCACGTCACGCAGCCCCGCCAAAATTTCTCCCACTTCTTCCAGCCGCGCGCCAACCGCCGAGCCCATCCCCGCGGTGTTCTCAATCAGGATTCGTAGATTGCCCATGGGCACGCGCTTCGACGCCTGCTTCACCGACTCCACGATCGTCGAGACTGCATGCTCGGTTTTCGACTCGCCGCGAGCGCCCGGGTGGACCACCAGAAAATCCGCTCCGAGAGCCACGGCGCGCACGATCTCATCATGGAATGCCTGGATCGACCGCGTCCGCAACATCGGCTGGGAAGCCGCCAGATTGATCAGGTAATTTGCATGAACGACCAACGGTCCGAGCCGCAGCTCGTCCCGCCGCGCCCGAAACGCCTGCGCGTCCACGTCCGGAATGCGCGCCGGGCCGCCCTGCCACATGCGCGGGCTGGCAGAAAAAATTTGGAGCGCGTTGCAGCCCAGTTTGCGAGCGGATTCCAGCGCGTTCAGGTAGCTTCCGGCGATGGAAGTGTGAATCCCAATCCGCAAGCTCCCATCCATCCACGATGGCGGCAGCGGTTCAGGCTCGGGTTCAGGGCGATATTCGTCTTCGGGGTCAAATTCAGTAACTGGAGTGATCGGCTGTTCAGGCATGCTCAATGAGAATTTGCGCTCCGTCTTAAACTCCCTATTCTAGCACAGGCTGGAGGATGCATTTCCTCCACCCGGATATTCCACGATTCGCGTTCTGTGGCGGTGGTTTTGCGCGATGTCCAGTTCCAGGTTCCCCACGCTTGCCTTTCGTATACTGTGCGTATACACTATACGCGTGATCAAGGGCTTCCGGAACAAAGGACTGAAGCTCTTCGCCGAAACCGGCTCCAAGACCGGTATTCAACCGGCACATGCTGCAAGGTTGCGAAGGCTCCTGACCGCATTAAACGTGGCCAGCCGGCCCAGTGACATGGATGCGCCGGGGAGCAACCTTCATCCATGGAGAGCGGAACTCGCTGGTCACTGGACCGTCAAAGTAAGCGGTAATTGGTGGCTTACGTTTTCTTTCGAAGGGGAAGACGTCATCCTTGTCGACTATCGGGACTATCATTGAGCGAGGACTTATGATTTTCAATCCCGCGCATCCGGGCGAAGTTTTAAGAGATTACTTGGGGGATATGAGCGTCAGCGAAGCCGCGTCTCGTTTGGGCGTTACGCGTGCCCATTTATCGCGAATCCTCAATGGGCATACTGGTGTGACCGCGGCGATGTCCCTCCGGTTGTCGGCGGCACTTGGCACTTCGCCTGAGTTCTGGCTCCGAATGCAAGTTCAGTATGACTTATGGCAAGCGCAAAGGGCTAAGCCGCCAAGAGTGCGCCGCTTCCCTCGTGTTCCGAAAAACAAGGAACTCATTCTCGCGTAAACCCTTGCAGTGGTTTGCGCCGGCACACTAGCCCTTGCGCACGCATAAGTCCACTGCTTTCCCGTTCCTACTTCTTATCGCCCGAACATGGAGAGCGGAATCCGTCCCCCAGTCGATTCGTCGGTTTCTCTGCTGGGGGCGGCAATATACTGATCCACAGGTCGATTCGAGATGCGATCCAGCGCATCCGCGATCCGCGACAGCTCATAGACAAGCTGGTCGCTCACCATGGACCTCTCCAAAACGACGGCACGCCTCCGTCGAAACTGTTGCACCGCCCAGGCTGTCACCGCCACGACGAGAACCACAATCGCCAGAAACTCTTCCTTGCCTGTGATGGTGATCGTACGGCCAAAGAGATGAAAGATATGATCCGAGAGCAATTGTTCCTCCCGGCTGGGGCTAAAGTGGACAACTACCGTATTGGATGCCTTTTCACCCGCCATCGTCAATGAAATTCGTAACGCCAGCTTGCTCGAAGTCTCGCCATTCCGCTGGCGGTTCATTTCACCGCTTGACCGGCTTCACCCAGCGGGGTTTGTGCGGTCCGCTTGGCCTCCAGCAAAGCCGCATCCGCCTGTTGCAACATCGCGCGCAGTTGCAGCTGCTCGCCGCCTTCAGAGCCGGCCATGCCGAAATTCGCGAATAAAGGAAGGGCGGTGTCATGGAAGGAAAAATCATAGTTAGCGATTTTCTCGCGCAGCCGATTCAATACCAGGTTCATGTTCTCCCTGGTGACATGGGAAATGACAAGGATGAACTGGTCACCACCCATATGGCCGCACAGATCGGAAACCCGCGTATTCTTTTTTAGGATCTCGCTGAACGCCTGCAGCATGGAATCTCCTGCGCCGTGGCCAAATAAGTCGGTAGCAGGCTTGTAGGAATCGAGGTCGGAAAGCACCACCCAAATGGGATACCCGTGTCGAACCGCGCCGGAGATTTGCTTCACCGACCATTCCTCGACGGCGCGGCGATTGGCCAAGCCCGTCAGTGGATCAGTGCGCGCATCGAGGGCCAGCGCCTTGGTCTTTGCTTCGATCTCGCGATGCATTTCGATTACTCTTCGGCCGACGCCAACCCGCGCGCGCAGTTCGTCGCTATCAAATGGCTTGGTGAGGTAATCGTCCGCGCCGGCAGCCAGCCCTTCGGCAATGCTCTTTTTATCCGAGTTGCCCGTGAGCAGCATTAGGTACGTGTAGGCGCTTGCGAACTGCTTCCGAACTATGCGGCACAGCTCGGGACCGGAAATATCCGGCAATTGCCAATCGGCGATGACCAGATCGGGAAGACGTTCGCCAAAGAGCCGCAACGCGTCCGATCCTTCCTTGGCAAAACCGAGGGTATAAGGAGCTTCGGCCAGGGCGTGCTCGAGGAGTTTACGGGAAACCGGTGAGTCGTCCACCACAAGAACACGGATTTCCTGTGACGTCTGTGTCATGGTTTTTCTCGCAGATTGTCGTGTAGGCGGGAGCGCCGCTCTCGCGGACGCTTGGGGGGGCCTTGTAGTTATCGTAGCACGTCTGACGTGAAAAATTCCGCGCGTACTCCTATCCGCTACCCTGCCGCCTCCTCGTCAGCGGGCACACCCGTTCTCTTGGCAAGGACCAGTTATGGAAGTCGGGTTACCGGAGACTGACCAGCCAGAGGATGCCCCGCATTTGCGGCTCTCCGCCAGCTTGCCGTAAACTCAAGCCTTACTCACCAACCGGGGGAACCCTTCATGCTTGTCGTTATGCAGTCTCACGCTACTGAAGAACAGGTACGCGAAGTCTGCAAGCGCATCGAGAGCCTGGGGCTCAAAGCGCACCCCATCCCAGGGTCAATTCGAACAGCGATTGGCATCACTGGAAACAAAGGCGCTGTGGACCTCGGCGTCCTCGAATCCATGCCCGGTGTCGGGGAATGCATCCCCGTCAGCAAGCCTTATAAGCTCGTCAGCCGTGACGCCAAGGAAGAAGACAGTATCTTTCGAATCCCGACACCCTCTGGAGACGTCATCGTCGGCGGTCAGCACATTGCCCTGGTCGCCGGTCCTTGTGCGGTCGAAACCGAAGAGCAATGCCTGGCCATCGCCGAACGCGTCAAGAAATCCGGCGCGCGGCTTTTCCGCGGCGGCGCTTACAAGCCCCGCACTTCCCCGTACAGCTTTCAAGGCCTCGGCGAAGATGGCCTGAAAATCCTTTCGAAAGTTCGCGCCAAGTATGGCTTCGGCATCGTCACGGAGGCGATTGACAACGAATCGCTCGACCTCGTCGAGGAGTACGCCGACGTAATCCAGATCGGCGCGCGCAACATGCAGAATTTTTCTTTGCTGAAGCGCGCAGGCCGCGCCAAGAAACCCATTCTTCTAAAGCGCGGCATGTCCGCCACTCTGGATGAATTCCTCATGGCCGCCGAGTACGTGCTGTCCGAGGGCAATTACAACGTCATGCTCTGCGAGCGCGGCGTTCGAACGTTCTCCGATTTTTCTCGCAACACGCTCGACCTTGCCGTTGTTCCCGCAGTAAAAAAACGCAGCCATCTTCCCATTTTCGTCGATCCCAGCCACGGCACCGGCAAACGCCACAAAGTCTTGCCGCTTTCTCGCGCAGCAGTCGCCGTAGGCGCCGATGGCCTTCTCATCGAAGTCCATCACGAACCGGACAAAGCTCTGTCCGACGGCATGCAGTCTCTTCTGCCTGAGGAATTCATCGCCCTCGCCGACGAAATGCGCCAAATCGCCGCTGTCCTCCACCGCTCCATCAACTAGGCGTCTGGCAATCAGCATTTTCGTGAAAGACGATTCTTGCGGGCCTTTCGCCTGTTCCGGTCATCCTTCCGTCGCATTCTTCTTGGTAGCAAGCTGCTCCTGAGCTCTCAGCCACACCTCGAGATGTTCGCGGCCCGTTCCGCGAAAAGTTTGCAAAATGATTCCTGCCATTCCGTCCGTGTTGGTCCACGCCACTTGGCCCCGCCCTATAACGCTTGCTCCCGGAGTAAGATCAAATGCAAAATCGATCATCGAAGTATGCTTCAGAGTTTTCGCCGTGCGCACTGCCATGCCGCCTTCGCTCACGTTGGTCATCCGCGCATGTTGTCCCGCTTCCCCATCGTTTAAGGTCACGGGGAGATTTACGGCATGCCGAAAGTAGCGCCGCCGCTCGCGCTCGAGCAGCTCCTTCGCAATCGTGATGTGCAGCGCGATGCTGTCCTCGTTCAAGGGTTTCCGTAGGAGAAAGTTCGCGCCCGCGCTTAACGCGCCTGTGTATTCTTTTGCGTGCAGCACGCACGCAAAAATCACCGCCTTGGCATTGGAAGTCCCTTTGCGGATCGATTCCATCACGCCCAGGGCCCCCGGAACTTCCAGGTCCACAAAGACGCCGTCAATCTTCCGCCGGTTCAGGCAATCGCGCGCGGCTTCCGCCGTGGGAACAAGAATGAACTTGGCCCCATATTTTTTCACGCCCCCGGACACGGCGTTCATCGTGGTATAGTCGCTGGACACGAGCACGAATTCGAGCTCTAACGGATTGGACATTGTGGATGGGTTCTCCGTTGATCTGTGAGGGTCTGCTTGTGCGGTCTTTACGGCTACTACTGCCGACAATAATGTGAAAGCCGCGCTTCTGTCGAGCGGTTTTGATTCCGCTCATGACCCAATTTCACGCCATTGCAAAATCTCGAACGATGATCGCTTTTTGGTTGACGCAAATTCCCCTGTCCGGGCGCGCAGCTGCCTAAATAAGCCCTTGTCCTATGAAATTCCACATAGCCTCAAATTAGGGTTTTTACCTGATTGTTAAGAATTCCGCCCGGTGCTAACTAAATGTAGATTTAAATCGCATCAGCTTGCTCGCCAGCGGCTCCCACCAGCTCATTGCCGCCGGGTCCGGGTTCCGTTCCTAGGCTAGGCCGATGCCAGGCCTGTATGCGTACTTTAAATGGACGCACCGATAAACGTTTTCCCATAGCCGTTGTGGTGTACCTCGGGCAGGTGCAGGATCGTACCGCTAAAGAGCCTGAATTGACTTGTACGGACAACATCAGCGTCAACGGCGCTCGCGTAATTTCCCGTCGTCCTTGGCAACCCGGCGAATTAGTACAGCTCACTCCTTTGAAGGATGAAGACTCCATCCGCGGAAAAGTCGTCCATTGCCAGAAGCTTGAGGACGACCGCTACCTCATCGGAGTGAATATTCAGGGGCTCAGCGCTAAATGGCCCTCGTTTCGGATTTACAGCGGCGCCTGACGGCCGCCTTCGGGTGGCTGGCGCAGCCTGGCAGGCTGTTGTCTTTCGCAGGGAGAAGAAATCCATGACAAATCCATTTCCGCCGGTCCGGACCGAAGGGCGCATTCCAGAAGAGATGTTGGTCGAACTCTGCAGTCTTGAGAGCGCCGCACACGAAATTGCTTCCACCGTCAACGTCAGCTATCACGGTGTCCGCATTTTGACGAAAGGGCCGTGGGAGCCCAATCAGGATGTTTCGCTGCGAACCATCTCCGGTAGTTTTTATTCGCGCGCGCACGTCGTTTACTGCAAAGCCCTTCCGAACCATTCCTTCTCCATCGGGTTGGAACTGCTTCAACCAATGAGCAAACCTTCCGAGCCGCCGCAAACCCATTGATTCCTCATCGACCCCGCACTTTGTCTCTCGCTTCCTTAGTGCATGACCGGCAAAACTACGTGCGAAGGCATCGCCGGTGAACAATAAATCCGCTGCGTCGCGGAAGTGAAGTCGGACGCAACTGCTTTGTAAATACTGGGCACAAATTTTTGCGGATTTCGGTCAATCAAGGGGAACCATGTGGACTGAATCTGCACCATGATGCGATGCCCTTTCAGAAAAACGTGATCGTGGTCGCGCAGGGGAACATTCCATTCGAGCGGTTGATTTGGCGCAAGTGCGTGCGGAGTCTCAAAACTTTGCAGATAGCGGCCGCGCCGCACTTCCATGGCGATCGGCAATTCGTATCCGTTCAGGGATTGCGCGAACTGGCCGGGCTTGGGGCCGTCTTCGGGAGCCCAACTATTTTTCTGCGCATTGTCGGGATAAACGTCGATGAGCTTCACCACGAAATCGCTGTCTGTTCCGGAGGTGGAAGCGAACAACGCGGCCGCCAACGGTCCGGTAACGGTGATGTCATGATCCAGTGGCGCGCTCACGAATGACAAAACATCGGGACGGCCATCCACAAAACGCTGGTCAGCCGCTTCCCAGGTGCGCCAATCCCCTGCTGGATATGTTGGCGAAATGGGCCGCTGCCGGTACGGCACGGGATTGGCGGGATCGGAAACATATTCGCGATAGGCTTTCGCGCTTTCCGCGGCGGTGGGGGCTGTGAAGGAAAGCGTGCCATCGGCGTGCAAATATAAATTTGTCGGTTGAGCTTCTTTCGGCGGCCAAACCGCGTAAGTGTGCCAACTATTCGAGCCACTCTGAAACGTGCTGGCTTGCCACTTCGGCTTCTCGCCTTTGCCGTGCAAGTAGTAACCGAAAAAGGGCGCCTCGATGTTTTCGCGGAACTCGCGCGCCGTTTCATGTCCCGCAAACGGAATCAGGCCGATGCTGTCCGCTTTCGGCGTTTGCCACTGGCCGTGAAACCACGGACCGGCAATCATAAAATTCGTGTGGTCGGGATCGTGTTCTTCTGCGTGGCGAAAAATCTGCCACGGTCCCCAGGGATCTTCCTGATCCCAGAATCCAGCTACGTTCAAGTTCGGAACTGTGGAAGCGTGAAGTTGCCGCACCCACGCCTCTTTTTTCCAGAACTCGTCGTAGTCCGGATGATCGATTGTGGAATTCCAATAAGGAATTTTGCCGTGAAGGTATTTCGCGTTGATATTCGAGAGCGGGCCCAAATCCAGATACCACTGATAGGTGTCGTAAGTCTCGAATTCAAAGTGGGTGTTGGAGTTTTTGTCGGCTTGCTCCATCACCGCATATTCAAAGTTGTAGCTTTCGCGGAGCGCGCCGTAGCGGTGATCGTCATCATTCATCCACTGATCGACGGGCGAAGCTTGTTCGCTCATGGCCTTCAGCGCGGGATGCGGATGCAGCAGCGCCAGCGCGGTGGTCAGGCCGTCGTAGGAGACTCCGTACATCCCCACTTTGCCGCTGTTGTTGGGGACGTTTTTCACCAGCCACTCGATGCTGTCGTACGCGTCGGTCGTTTCGTTGGTGGACTTCGGGTTCGTCAGATCCACATGGGAAGTCAGGTCGAACACGCCTTCGGACTTGAAGCGGCCGCGCAGATTTTGGATGACGAAAATGTAGCCATCCTGAGCAAGCTCTTTCCAGGACGCCGGCATCTGCTGTGGCGGATTTTCGGGAACGCCGTACGGAGTGCGCCGAAAAAGAATCGGGAGCGGTCCATGCTGATCGGCCGGTGTCAGGATCACCGTTTGCAGCTTCACGCCATCGCGCATTGGAATCATCACTTCTTGCAGCTTGAAAATCGGCTGGCTCGCGGGCTCTTGCGCCTGCGCGGGAATCGCCAGCAATCCTGCAAGAATGGCAAGCACTACTGTTGAGCGCACGGGGTTTCCTCCACTCCATTCTTTCTAATCAATTGAATATCGCCGCGCGAGTATACCAGCAGACTCTTCGCTGGAGGCCAAGACGCCTCGAGCCTGGGACTTGTGGTAGACGCCTGAAAGCTTAGGGCCCACCCCCTGTGGTTTTTGTAAATGTTGCATCTAAAGGACTTAAGTATTTCGCAAGTTCTTTGTTTGCAACACATAGGAGGGGCCTCATAGGTGTTGCATCTAAAGGACTTAGACTGCACCAAAATTGTGCAAGATTCACCCCATGTTTCTGTGTTGCGGACGTCCTTTCTAAATGGGTTGCCTGATGACGCATAACTGCGAAAGGACCGCAGAAGGCTTGGAAGCGGGCGGGTTGTAGCGTCGAGTTCAAAAAAGATAGTAGTATGAAATTCAGCAGATGTCAAGTTATTCTTTGTGTACCATTCGGACGGAGCGGGAAGATGTTGAAACCTTGAAAGTTAAGAGGTTTCAAGGTTGAAGGGGGATACTCCGCCTGTGGGCTCCATAGAGAGGCCCGAGGCTGGAGTCATAGGAGTTTCTCCAAGTCCTCGGTACTTATTCCCGCATCCCGCATGATGCTTTTCAGAACCTTGGGGTGAAGAACTCTTGCAGCGTGAAATGGGACAGTGGCGCGCTTGCCTTCGGCATTCTTATAAATCATGTGGCTGCCACTCTGACGCGTGATTGAAAACCCGAGCTTTTCGAGTACTGAACAGATTTCGCGCGCAGTAAGGCGTGGAAGCTTGGGCATCAGACAGCAATTTCAACGGTAGACAGGCTCACGGAAACTTGAGGAATCTCTTCGCCGTCCGCCAATCGGTCTGCAATGTGCAGCTTAATGGCGTCCTTGATGTTCTCTACAGCTTCCTCGTACGTATCGCCTTGGCTGTAGCAGCCTTGGAGCGTGGGGCAGGAAACGAAAAAGCCATCGGAATCCGCTTCGACGATGATGGGAAGAGTAATGTTCTTCATGACTTAAAGCATTATAGGCCGGCCTCAAACGATGCCATAGCACATTATTTGCCCAAGAATGCGAAAGCGACGACAGGGAGGCAGGCATGCTCGCGTATCGCCTAGCCAGTCCAGGTGGGGAGATCGAGGGCGCGCTCGAAGGCGGCGCGGGTGTGGACAGGCTCGCCGTGGGAAACGATGATGCGCTCGAACGGAAGGTCCAGGAGGGCGCGCAGCGCGGGTAGCGCGCGTTCTTGATGCGCAGGCGATGCCCAAACGCGCAGCTCGCCTCCCTCCGCGGTCAGCGCGTCGGCGAAAACGAGGGTGCGCTGCTCGGGGAGCCACAGCGGCGTCTCGTTGCGGCCACGTCCATCGTAGAGGGCGAGGAGTCCTCCCGGAAGCTGGCTGCCAGGCTCGATGAACTGCAGGTCAGTCTTGGGAATGTCCTCGCGAAAGAAGAGGCGCGGGCCGAACGCGCGGGCATTATAGCGGCGTGCGAAGAGATCAACGTCGCGAACGTGATCGGGCTTGAGAACGACGACGGCAGTCGGCGGGCGCGCGTCGAGCCGCTTCCAGAACTCGGCAGTATCTTCGGGCGGAGCAAGCGGATCGAGAAGCAGAGTCTCGCCACGGGACTCAACGCAGGTCGAGGCCACGATTGGCTCCCATCCCTGCCCTGGCTTCCAGCGAGGATGTTCGAGACGCCAAATCCACAGGCTCGGCGCTACATCGCGGAGTTCTACTTGAGGTTGTGGGGTTGGCTTCATCTGGCATACCTACCTGCTTACGAATTTCGCTCAACCGCGGCAGCGTAACGCAAAGGAAATAGCGTTGCAAGACGGCAGTCGGTAAGAAGCGTTCAGAAGAATCGTTGGCAACGGTTCAAACCATGTTACTTTTGAAGAAGAAAGAGAAGAGGGACGAAAATGGTCTTGACGAGAGATTTTAGGGAGACAGTTCAAGCGGATGCCAAACGTAATCCGATTTTTCGAAGAGGGTTGTTGAGCGATGCTCTAAAAAGCCTTCTCTCCGGCGAAGTGACACTCGGCAAAGAGATGTTGCGCGACTACATCATTTCGCGCAAACAACTGAGGCCGAACCGTTTGAAAAACTGAAACGCAAAGGTAGCGTTGCCCTTCCATTTGGTGCCAGTCGGCCCACGCTAAGCGAGGAGAAGCTTGTCCGGGAGCTTTTCGCGAATTCCTTTTGAACCCAAATCAGTCAAGCGGTACTTTTTAGATGGCAACTGTACAACCTTGCGGCTCGACGGACGAGTTAGCTTCTGCAGCGCTAGAGTCACAGACGCCGCGCTCACCAGAGCATACTTGCCTAGCTCCGTGCGTGTGAACCCTTGCTCCCCGGCGTAGTGCAATAGTACAAGCAACTCCTCCTCGGCCGTGAGGTCGGTCCGTTGAACCATGACAATGTCCTCGAACTTGCCGATGCACGGCACGTCAAACTGCAGCAACTCCCGAATTGCCTTAGCGACCTGCTCCCGATCACTACTTTTCCAAAATAGGCGCAGCGTTTCGGCGAAACACCACCTAGCCATCTCTATGATGACCTTCGAGTCCATATGGTTCGGCTTGTACGTGGGCGAGATGTGCACGCCGCCTCGCTGACTCCGAAATTTGTACGTGGTTCGCAGAACCTTGACGAGGTGCAAGGCATCGTGTCGCGGACTCATTGCGTGCGAGTGCTGGTTCTTCTCGTCCTCGATGTACTTCGCACAATCATCGAATTGTTTGGTGGGATTCAAGATGCTTGAATCTTGGTGGTGGATGTTTCGTGCTAGGATTTCGCAGAATTGTCCGGCGTCCAGTTGCGCAGGTTCCCAATCCCGCTGAATATAGCGGCGCTCGAGGGAGATGAACTCATCCACGAGCGCCTCAGTTAGTGCTTTATCAAGCGGCGGAGACACTGCCGCAATGAGAGTGGCTTTGTCGACCAAAGGCATTGCTAGTCTGCACCAGCCGCCCTCGCGGAATCGTCTCCGGCAATCAACTTCTTTGCCAGAGCGCTACCGGCATCGGTCAGGAAGTACTTCGTCGTACCGTCGCTGATCTCGGCGCCAACAGGTGCTTCTTTTCCTTTCAACTTTTCCTTGTCCAGGTCTCTGGCGACGTTCTGTCTCCTGAGTGGGCCGGCCGCCCTGAACTGCGCGTTGAAGGCCTTTTCTATCGAGTAAGAGCTAAGTGCCTTACCCGCGACGTGCAAGAGCCAAATAGACTTTTGGACCCCGTTCCACGTCTGGCGCGGAGAGCCATGCTTTGCAGGGTCAATGGAAAGATCGATTTCCTCAGCCGGAGTTCTCCGTCCACTGCCACCACCGACTCTCCTTCTTCGAGTTTTTCCTTGCTCCGAGAGCGCCCGGTCGTCCCCATTGGAATCAACGGGCCTACTGCTTTCACCTTCGAGCAATAGGGCGGGCTGAACCAAACTTCCGATCTGTTCTCCAACTTTTTGCGCTAGCCGAGGGACGTCTTCTCTGCTGCCTTCGACTTCAATCTTAAGACCTTGAAGTTCAACCTTGATCGTGAGTTTCGACATAATCGACTCCTAATCCAATTAAAGGAAGGAAACGCATCTCCTTTTTCCGAAGGAGAATTCTGAGGTAGGAGCCGAGGGAGTTTGTCCCGCGGGAAAGGGACTTCTCTAGCAGACTGCCTCTTGCGTTTCTTGGAGGTGAATTCTCTTGAGACGGGAGCTACTAAGCCTTCGGCTGATAGCTAGCGTGCCCCAGGGCTTAAGCGTTGCGCTCTCTCCTGAGACTCACGACCGCTTGCATTATAGCACCAATTTGACACTGACAATCACTCAATGCCTGTGAAAATCTCGATGGCCTGTGCAAATTTTGGGTTTGCTTCTTCTTCCCGCTCTTGCTGACTTTCACGGGCCAATGCAAGAGGAAGAGAGATTTCTCTCTGCGCAGGCCCACGCATTCGGGGGAGCGAAAGCGGCAGGAAAAGCGTCGGCCCGCTGCGCTCGAAATGACGAGTCGTGGGCGCCGCTTTAAAAAAAGCGATCCCGTAGCGGGTTAGGCAACGAAGACGAGATGCCGGGCTTCCCGACCAACATCGTCGGGCCCCCACAACTCAGGGGAAAGCCCGGCGCTACGTAGGGCCCTTACCTTCGTTGTGTCAAGCAACAGGACGGCTGGCCCTAAACTGGCCTTCCGTACAGGTGGCAGTGCCCGCTCCGCGGACTACTCTGGCGATACACAGCCCTATCTAAAGGTCGATGTGTGGAGGCCCAATGCGCAGCCGCAAGATCCTGCCTGCAATTCTCGCGCTAAGCGCGATGTCCATCGTCGCAAGGGCCCAGCAACCCACTACAGTAAGCGAAGTGGTCGATAAGGTCGTGCGGCAGGAGCAAGCCGAAGTGGAGCTGCTTCGCCAATATTCACCGCTGGTGGAAACGTACATCCAGAATCTGCGCGCGGATAAGCAGTTGGGGGCGGTACCGGACGGCGACAAGTACTTCCTGGGGCGGGCGGAGCTGGCGAAGGGCGTGGACCTTGAGCCGCTGGAGCATGAGACGGGAATGAAGCAGAAGATTTTGGGCGAATTTGCCGGCTTTTTCTCCACGGAATTTGTCCCGCGCGGTTTCCTGCAGATGATCTTCCTGGACACGAATGGCTTCGACCGCCAACACTACAAGATTGAGTATGTGCGCCGCGAGTTCTTGGGCGAGGTGCGTTGCCTGGTTTTTGACGTCGATCCATTGCCGAAGGCGGGCAAGGGGCGATTTGTCGGGCGCATCTGGGTGGAGGATCAGGATTTCCACATTGTGCGCATCAACGGCGCGTATGGTGGCTCATCGATGACCAGCCACTACTTCAACTTCGATAGCTGGCGCGTGAACGCCGGAAAGAACCAATGGCTCCCGGCATTTGTTTTCACCGAACAGGGCAGCGTGCGAGACGAGCAGACGAAAAGGATGAGGTTCAAGGCCTTCCGAGCGCAGACGCGGTTATGGGGCTACAACATTGGCAGAGTGCAGGGAGAGCAAGAGCTGAGCAAGATCCTGGTGGAGGGACTGAATCCCGCCAATGACCAGTCAGAAGGGGCCAATGACAATTCGCCATTTCAAGCAGAGCGTGCCTGGGCCCGACAGGCGGAAGAAAACGTCATGGAACGACTGGAGCGGCAAGGCTTGATAGCGCCTCGTGGGGAAGTCGATAAAGTTCTGGAGACGGTGATCAACAACCTGGAGGTGACCAACAATCTCGACATCCAGCCGGAAGTCCGCTGCCGCGTGTTGATGACCTCAACGCTGGAGTCGTTTACCATTGGCCACACTATCGTGCTGAGCCGCGGGTTGGTTGACGTGCTTCCTGACGAGGCCAGCCTCGCGGCTATCCTGGCGCACGAACTGGGCCACGTGGTACTCGGGCATCGCATGGATACGCAATTTGCGTTCTTCGACAGCGTGCGATTCAACGAGAAGGAGACGTTCCGGCACTTTGACTTTGCGCGAACGCCGGAAGAGGAAGAGGCCGCCAAGCAAAAGGGCAACGAATTGCTGAACAACTCGCCCTACAAGGAGCAGTCCGGCACGGCGCAACTGTTCCTCCAGGCGCTCAAAAATCGGGCGAAGGAAATCCCCAACCTGATCAGCCCACACCTGGGGGACAGAGTCTCCACAAGCTTGACGATTGTTGCGGCGGTGTCCTCCGCGCAGCCGTCTGCCGCGGAAGCGAAGCCGGCCGCGGCTAACGGGATTGCGGCTTTGCCGCTCGGCGGACGCATCAAGGTCGATCCTTGGAACGACCAGTTGAGGATGCTTAAGTCCAAACCAGCGGGCATTCTGGCTGAATCCGAAAAAAGGCCCTTTGAGCTTACTCCGTTTGTGCTTTATCTCACGCGCCAGGGGGAGCACCCGTCGGCGGAAGCTCCCGGCGCCGTTGCAGCGAAGGCAGATTCGGAAACAAAACCCTAGCCGGGCTAGAAAGAATCCCTCCAGAAACTTGCCAGCAGCGTCTTAAAGCGTGCAACGCATTTGGGTTTGAAGTGCGCGCCGTTTGACCTTTCGTCGAACCGTGGGACAATTTCCTCCCGTACATGAACCGGCCTAAGAACTTGCGTGCCTACTTCCTGCTGGCTGCTCTTGGTATCGGTGGACTGGTATTGCTGCTGCGCGAGCACCGGCCTTCGTTTCTCCGGCCGGACTTGCATCTTTTGGCGTATGTCTCTACGGCAGATGGCAATGTAACTGTCGTGGACCTGGTGAGGCTCAAAGCTGTGGGGCGCATCGCGGTCGGGCCGGGGCTTTCCGGGATGCGCGAGCATCCTACACGGCCGGAGATTTTTGGCGTCAGCGCGGCGGGCGGGTACGTGTGGATCGTCGATCCACGCGCCAATCACACCGCTGGGCAGGTGATAGCGCGAATCACGATAGGGCCACTTCCCTTCGCGCTGGATTTTTCGCCGGACGGTAACCGCGTCTACACGACGGCATCCGGAAATAATACGCTCGTCGCGATTGACGTTAAATCGCGGGCCGTCATTGGGCGCGCGGCGACCGGGCGCGAACCCGTGCTCGCGCGTGCAACGCCGGACGGAAAGACCGTACTGGTCGTGAATCGCCGCGAGGGGACGCTGGGCATCCATGACGCTGCGACGCTGGGGCTGCGCGGCAGTGTCGCCGTGGTTCCGCAACCGGAGGACGTTGCGGTCCTGCCAGACAGTTCCTTGGCGTTTGTGCTGAGCCGGTCCGAGAGGCGCATGTCCGTGGTAGACCTGCGCCGCGGCGTGCTAGTCACCAACCTCGAACTGGCCGGCAAGCCGGCAGACATGCTGCTGAAACCTGATGGGGGCGAACTCTACGTGATTTCCCCGGAGGCTCACGGGCTCCAAGCCATCAACACCTGGACGCACGAGGTAGGCGACTACATGGTGCTCGGGTCGACACCAACGCGCGGCGTGCTAAGCAACGATGGAAGCCTGATGTATGTCTCGGACACAGCAGGCGACCGGGTCACACCGGTGGACATTTTGAACCGGCGCATCATTCGCGACCCGGGGAAAGGCTTTCCTGTTCCTGCGGGTGACGAGCCAACCGCGTTGCGATTCGATCCCAATGAGAATCTGCTCCTGGTGGTGAGCCATGGCTCGGGGGACCTGGCGGTGATCCGGGTGCGGACGAATTTTCTGGTGACAATGATTCCGGTGGGCGATCATCCGCAGGAACTGGCGGTGAAACTGTTTTAGGGAGCGGGCAGAGAGCAACTTAAAGTAAGACTTCGATAGCCCGGCGGAGGGCGATCGAAGGTGCAACCGACGAGGGGCGCAAGCACTTCAAGAAAAACTTTAACTACTGCGTAGCGCGAACTGATTATTCCGGTGGCCAAGCAGAGTGGTCTTCGCCAAGGTCGACGTTGAGGAAGCCTTCGGCGGGCAAGACGTCGACGGGCAAACCGCCGTGCCAGAGCGCGACGCCGAGGCGCAGCTTGGTCTGACCTTTGAGATTGATCTGGTCCCTATTGATGGCAACTTCCAGGACGCGCTCGAAGGTAGCTTCGGCGACGAGTTTGGAATTGAGCAGGCAGACAAGGTCCTTTTCAACGGCGAAGCCCTGAACGTGGCCACGCTGGAGATTCACGACGATGGTCAGATCCTCGGCGCCGCCGATGGTGATGCGAAACTCGGGGTCTTCCAGTTCGGCGAGAGCTTCGGGGAACGGATCTATGCGCACGCAGAAGCGATCCTTTTCGAAGCCGTAACGCAGCTCGTGCAGATAGAAGACGCGGCCGTGCATGGAGCCGCCGCGGCGTTCCGGTGAATAGAGGCCGGCGCCGAGCCATTCGAAATAGGAAGTGTCCCGGCCGTCGACCGTGATATTGAGCCAGCCGGTCGGAGCAAGCTGCAGTGCGTGTTCGGGCCTGCGCTTGATGGGCTTGGCCAGCTCTTCGGGTGCCACCTGGCCCACCGCAAGATAAATGGCTGTCAGGTGCTTGCGATAGAGCGCATCGAATTCAGCATCGTTCGCGGTGCTGTGCTCCGGGCCAAACCACCAGCACCAGTCGCTGCCCTCTGCGGCGAGAAGCGATTCGCGGGCTTCCATGAGGGCAGTCTGGGAGGGAGCGTCCGTTCTTCCCTGCTTGCGGGCTTCGAAGGCGCGAGCGTAGGCTTCACGGGCGTCCCAGAGTAACTCCCAGGCGGCGACGTCTTCAGCGTGACCGATCCAGACGTCGAAATTGGCGTTGATCCACGACGCGGGGAAAATTCCAGGTGTGACGGGAATTTCACCGGCGGCGGCGATGGCTTCGCTGGCGGTGAGCGCCCGGAAATCCTGGTCGCCTTGGATGCGCCCGTAAAACTCGCGGAGAAACGCGCGGCCGTTGCCCGGATAGTATTCCCAGGCGTTTTCGCCGTCGAGAAAAAGACAAATCGTAAGCGGCTGATTGCTCTGAACGGTTTCTCCGACGTGGCGCATGCGATTGTGGAGATCCGCCGCGGCGGCTTTGGCGTCCATGCGGCTATAAACGAAGCCGATGAGATCGGAAAGGTGGTGGTCACGGAACAAACCGGTAATTCCGTTAGGGGCGAGTTGCACTTGCCAGGGTCTGTAGAGCCGATCGGCGTTGGCGGGAATGCCATTGCCGTCGCGGAAGAATCCGACGTTGAGCGTGCGGCCAAGGACTCCTTCATCGGTTCCAAACCAGCGAAAGCCCTCTTCGGCGGCGATGGTAAGCGCTTGATCGGAAACCGAACCTTCGGAAGGCCACAGGCCGGCGGGCTTCGCGCCAAAAACTCGCTCGTGATACTCGCGCGCAAGACGCAATTGTTCGCGCGCATCTTCTGGACGGCGGTAGGCGCGGCGCGGGAGAGGCGTCCCGGGATTGGCGACTCGCGCGATGTCGGAATCACAGATCAGGGGAAGGATGGGGTGATAGAACGGAGTGGTGCTGAGCTCGATCTGGCCGCTCTGCGCGGCGTCACGGTATGCCGGGAGCACGAGGCCCAGGAATTCGAGCTGCTTTTTGCGCAGCGCGGATTTCTCTTGCTCCGTATAGTCCTTCCCTTTCGTGGCCAGACGGCTGACGAGGTCGTCCTTCTCGAACCAGGACTCTTCCATCCAAGCCAACTGAGAGAGCAGTTGCAGGTCGCGCCAGTCGCGCGCGGTGAAAGAGACCAGCGCCTGCGCGCCGCCAGCGGGACGCGACCATTCAAATAGCTCAACGAAACGCTGCCAGCGGGACATCAGATGCTCATGATTCACTTGAAACGCGCGCGCGAGGATTTCCGCTTTGTCTTCGCGAGTTAGTTCGTCGGCATTCTTGAACGCCAGCGAAAACCAGGGTTCCTTGAAACTGCAACTGGCGTACTCCTCGAGTTGCATGCCAAGGGAAGGCACGACGTTGAAGGTGGCGTGAAAGTCGGGGAATTCGCGAAGCACGTCGACCATGCCCCAGTAGTCTTTCAGGGCGTGCAGGCGAGTCCACGGGAGGACGTATCGCCCATTCTCCGGATCGCGGTACTGCGGCTGGTGCATGTGCCACAACACAACCAGATGGACCCGCTTCATCGCTCGCGTCTCTCCCGTGTTAATCCGGTGACCGGAGTCTGTCCGGCTGGTATTTGAAGATGCAAGCAGTCGTGCGGGCTCGATTTGATACACTCGGGCCCGCGAATCGTGACTGCGAAAAGAACCACTGTAAGAAAAACTATCATGTAACCGGGGGTAAGAGAAACAGATGGGCCACGCGCGCTGAACACTAGTGTCAGGGCGAGGGCTAGTATAGAATCCGCGACAGGCAGCAGGATTTTTTCCAGAGTTTGAAGAGTGCAAGAGGGCGGAGTATACCGCCAACGCAGCGCGCCGGCGGCGAACGGATTATTTGACCGGCAGAAACGATCATCGGCGATGACACTTTTACCGCGGCTGAGAATGTATCCCCGAAAGCAACTGGATATCCGGTGGCGCGATCTTGCGTGCGCGGCGTTTCACTGTGTTTTCCGCAGGAGCATTCGCGCCAAAGAAGCCGAGGTCGAAGGCATGTTTGCTCCGGGTTATCCAGTGCTTTCAGCGTTCACGGTTCGAACCGGGTTCGATCTGCTTCTGGGTGCGCTGGAGTTCCCGGCGGGCAGCGAAATCCTCATGACCGCGCTGACGATCCCCGAAATGGTGAACATCGCGAAGCACCATGGGTTGGTTCCGATTCCTCTGGATATCGAAAGCGGCACGATGGGGCCAGAAATTTCAACGATCGAATTGGCGATTACGGAGCGGACCCGAGCGATTGTGGTGGCGCACCTTTTTGGCACGCGTGTGCCGATGGGACCGGTGATCGAATTGGCGAAAAAGCGCGGCCTTGTGATGATTGAAGACTGCGCGCAGGCGTTTACGGGACCGGACTACACGGGACATCCCGAGACGAATGTGGCGATGTTCAGCTTCGGTTCGATTAAGACGATGACAGCCCTGGGAGGGGCTCTTTTGCGCGTAAAGGATGCAGATTTGCTGCGCAAAATGCGGACGATCCAACGGACGCTTCCGATGCAGACGCGGAAAGAATTTGCAGGCGTCGTGCTGACGCATGCGATCCTGAAACTGTTTACGCTGCCGCTGATGTTTGGGCTGTTCTATCGCGGATGCCAAATTCTCGGAGCGGATTTCGAGAGCGTCATCGCAAAAATGCGAGGATTGGATGAGAAGGATTGGCTGAAGGAGATCCAGTGGCAGTGTTCCTACCCGATGTTGGCCCTGCTGGCATACCGGCTGCGGAGGTTCGACGCGGCGCGGCTGAAGCAGCGAATCTCGGCGGGCGAGGAGTTTGCGAAATCGCTGCCGCGGGAGGTTTCGTATCCCGGTAATCGCGCGGAGTTTCATAGTTTTTGGATCTTTCCGATTCTGGCGGAAGCGCGGGAGCGGTTAATGGACGAACTGCACCGGCGGGGATTCGACGGTACCGCAGCCGGTTCAGCGCTAGCGGTCATCGAGCCGCCGGTCGGGAGCGAGAATCGGGAGCCTGTAAAGACGCGGGAGATTTACCGACAACTGCTCTACCTGCCGGTGGATCCGAAAGTTCCGCCGCGGGAACGCCAGCGCCTGAGCAATGCGATTGGAGAGATCCTCAAAGAGTCCTCGCACCTGCGGTTGACGGATGCGCGGCGCGTATATTCTGCCGTTGCGCGAACAATTGAAGTGCCGAGGAGCGTTGCGGACATCCGGAGCGCCCTGCAACGCGCGCGACGTGACGGCGTGCCCATTTGCATGATGGGAACCGGCCACAACCTGGGCGGACACGCTTTTGTGAACGGCGCAATGGTTCTGGACATGCGGCAATTCAACCGCGTGCTTTCCATTGAAGCGGAACAGAAGCGCATCACCGTGGAAAGTGGAATTACTTGGGACAAGATCCAGGAGGCGGTGAGCCCAGCGCGCCTGGCGTTAAAATCCATGCAATCTGACAACATTTTTACCGTGGGAGGCTCGCTCGCGGCCAATGCTCATGGGCGTGACACGCGCTTCCCCGCCTTGGTCGACAGCGTGCTTGGATTCCGGATCCTGCTGGCGGACGGATCGGTGAAGTCCGTAAGCAGAATGGAGAATCCGGACCTGTTCCGGAACGCGATCGGCGGGTACGGGTTGTTCGGAATCATCCTCGATGTAGACCTGGAGCTCGTGGAAGATTGTGTCTACGAGCAAAGTTCTGCCGTCATTCCGTTGAGTGGCTTGGTTGAATATCTTGAAATCGACGTCCGCGCGAATCCTCTGACCGAGCTTTTTCTGGCGCGGCCGTCGATTTCGCGGGCAAGTTTTCTAAACGACACGATCGTGACGGTGTGGCGAAGGACGGAGCGAACTCGCAAAGGGATTTTCCAATTGGACCATGAACGCAACGTGGCGCGCGACGGCTTCTTATTCGGATTATCGCGTAAATACGAATGGGGCAAAACGCTCCGGTGGCATGCGGAAAAATTCATTGCCGGGGGCGCATCGCGGAAAACGATGGTGTCGAGAAATAATGCCATGCGGCCGCCGGTGTCATCGGTGAAGATGCTGGAGCATAATTCGCGGGAAGATGCGGATGTGATCCAGGAATTCTTCATTCCAATTCCGCAATTCATGACTTTCACGGACGGCATGCGGCGAATCCTGCTGGAAGACGGAACCAATCTCCTCGGAGTGACGCTGCGGTATGTGAAGGCCAACAACGAAACCGCCCTTTCGTATGCGCCGAAAGAAGACGCGATAGCGGTGATTCTTTACTTTAACGAAGTGTGTTCGATGGAGGGCCGCGCCAAGGGAGATGAGCTGATCAAACGGCTGAACCACCTGACCCTGGAAAACGAAGGAACGTCTTATTTGACCTACCTACGGGACGTTGACAAAGATAGCTTGAGGCAAGCCTATCGTGGGATTGACGCGTTTTTTCAGAAGAAGAATGCCGTTGACCCGGAGGGCCGCTTTACCAGCAGATTTTTTGAAATGCATGGAAAGCGGGAATTGGCGAGGGCAGCCGCAAGCAGAAGGTGAAAGAAGCGCGGGCACCGCGAAGCTGTGGCCCCTACCACGCGGCCCAGGCTCGAGAGCCTACAGACAGCGGCTGCGGGCATTCACCAGTCAGACGCAGAACGTCGCCGCAAAGCGAACCCTGGTGCGACCGTGTTACACTCACCGTTCGCGTCATGCGCATCCTGGACCGGTATATCGTCCGCGAAGTTTTCCGTCACGCACTCCTTGGACTCGTCGTCTTCACCTTCGTTTTTTTCGTGCCAAAACTGGTGCAGTTGATGGAGCTTTTTGTGCGCCACAGCGGCTCCGGCGTACAGGTTCTGACGCTCTTTCTGTGCATCTTTCCGGCAGTGCTCGTGTTCACCGTGCCGATGGCTACGCTAATCGGCGCGCTGCTGGGGCTCGGGCGAATGTCCGCGGATAGCGAGATCATCGCGCTTACGGCGCTCGGCATCGGCCGTCGCCGGATTCTGCGCCCTGTTGGTGTGCTGGCGCTTACCGGCGCGGTCGTAACTCTGATCATGACAACCTGGCTGGGGCCGCTGGCGCTGCGGACGTTCCGTTCGCTACAAGCTGACTTGATCAGTTCCCAGATTTCCTTCCAGTTGCAGCCGCGGGTATTCGATGAACGCTTTCCACGCATGGTTCTTTACGTCAACGATGTGACTGCGGCGGGCACGCAATGGCACGGCGTGTTCCTCGCGCAGACTGGAGCAGAGGGCGGTTCAAGCGTAACTCTGGCGGAGAAAGCTATTGTGATTGCCGAGCCGAAGCAGGGCAAGTTAGAGCTTCATCTGCAGGGCGGTACCACGCACGAATTCTCCCGCGTGGATGCCGACCATTACTCGGTGACGGCGTTTGGACAAAGCGACTGGCCGATTGAGTTCAGCGGCCTGACAGCCGCCGAGCCACGGCAGCTCAACAATCCCGAACGCTCGATTCGCGACCTTTATAACGATCACGGCCCAGGCTGGCGCGAAGCGCGCGTGGAACTTCACCGCCGGTTTGCATTTCCGATTGCTTGCCTGGCCTTCGCGTTGATTGCCGTACCGCTCGGCGCACAACCGCGGCGCGGAGGCCGGGCGGCGGGTTCGTTGCTCGCGATAATTTTGATTTCTTCCTATTACTTGTTATCGGGATTGGGGGCGAACCTCGCGCGGGAAGGCAAGCTGACTCCGGCTGCGGGAATCTGGATTGCAAATGTATTTCTTATCGCACTAGGGCTGGCACTTTTGCCACGTATGGAGCAATTTAGAGGCGAAGGCCAGTGGATGCGGCCGATCGCCTACTTCAAATCCATAAAGCGTTTGCTGCGCCGCCGCAGAGCGCAAGCCCGCGCAAGGGCCGCCACGGCAAACGGAGTGAATGGCGAACGCGTATCGCAGGAAATCTTGACGCGGTCCAGCGGAAGCTTTCCGCAATTGATCGATATCTACGTCTTGCGGCGGTTCCTTTATTATTTCGCGCTCCTGATGGCTACGTTCGTTTTTCTGTTTGAGACATTCACGTTCTTCGAGCTGCTGGACGACATAGCCCGCCATCGCGTCCCTTTTTTGATTGTGGTCGATTATTTCCGCTACCTTGCTCCTTATCTGCTCTACCAGCTCGCGCCCCTGGGCGCGCTGGTGGCCGTTCTCGTGACGCTGGGGATCATGAGCAAGAACAATGAAATCGTGGCCATCAAAGCCAGCGGGATTAGCATGTACCGGCTGGCTGCGCCCCTGCTCCTTGCCGGTTTGGCGCTAGCCGTGACTATGATCGCGCTCGACGACACGTATCTGCCTTATGCAAACCAGCGGCAGGACGCGCTTCATAATCTGATCAAAGGCCGCCCGCCGCAGACGTACACTCATCCGCAGCGCTGGATTTTCGGAGAGAGCTCGAAGATTTATAACTACGATCTCTTCGACCCCACGCAGAACCTCTTTGGCGGACTCACGGTGCTTGAACTCGATCCGGCTAGCTTTCAGGTGCGTCGGCGCGTCTTTGCCGCGCGCGCGCGATGGTCGGAGACGCAGAAAGTTTGGATCCTCGAAGGGAGCTGGGTACGGGATTTTGCTGATGGCTCGATCGTCCGCTACGAGCACTTGCCCCCGGTTACTTCGCTGCCGGAGCTCACCGAGCCGCCCAGTTACTTCAACCGCGAAGTCAAACAGGCTTTCCAGATGAGCTGGCGGGAACTGCGGAGTTACATTGAGGGACTGCATCGGGCGGGATTCGACGTCGCGACCTTGACGGTGCAATGGCACAAGAAGATAGGCTATCCGCTGATGGCGCCTGTGAGCATGCTGCTGGCGATGCCCTTCGCCTTCTTGGTCGGAACGCGCGGTGCGCTCGGCGGTGTGGCTCTGGGGGTGGGGATCGGAGTTGCCTATTGGGCGATCGCGGCGCTGCTGGAAACCATGGGTGCCGTAGGGCAGCTTCCGCCATTTTTGGCAGGATGGTCGCCGGACATCATTTTCTTTTTCCTAGGCATGTACTTTTTTTTCAAAATGCCGACGTAAAAAAGTCGCGGCGAGCAGCGTTTTGCAAAATGTCTGCGCGCCGACGACTTCAAGTACTACTTTCGATCGCGCTCCGCCAAAGTTTCCTTCCCTATTTCCGCTTCTTTTTGCGTGATTCCTTTTCTTCAACTATTACTTGAGCTGCGGCCAGACGCGCAATGGGCACGCGAAACGGAGAAGCGCTGACGTAGTCCATGCCAACTTGGTGACAAAACTTTACGCTGTCCGCGTCGCCGCCATGTTCGCCACAGATCCCGATCTTGAGCTTAGGACGAGTTCTGCGGCCGTGTTCGATGCCCCAGCGCATCAGCATCCCGACGCCCTTAGTATCGAGGGTTTGGAAGGGATCCGCGGCAAAAACACCGGCTTTCTTCTCGTCCACGTAGTCCGGCAGGAAGCGCCCAGCGTCGTCGCGGGAGAGCCCCATCGTGGTTTGCGTCAGGTCGTTGGTGCCGAAGGAGAAAAATTCCGCTACTTCAGCGATTTCTCCGGCCATCAACGCCGCCCGAGGCAACTCAATCATCGTCCCCACGAGATAATTCAGTTTCACGCCGGACTTCTTGATCAAATCTTCAGCAACGCGCCGCGTGGCTTGTTCGAGTATAGAGAGTTCCTTACGGTCCAAAGTGAGTGGATGCATGATCTCAGGTAATACTTTAGTTCCCGATTTTTGGCATTCGATGGCTGCTTCGATGATCGCGCGCACTTGCATCTCGAGAATTTCGGGATAAGTGATCGCCAGGCGGCAGCCACGATGGCCCAGCATGGGGTTGGCTTCGTGCAATTGCTCGACGCGACGGGCGACGACCTCGACATCGATCTTCAAATCGCGCGCAAGCTCTTCCTGTTTGACGCGTTCGTGCGGAACAAATTCGTGGAGCGGGGGGTCAATCAGTCGGATCGTGACTGGAAAGCCGTCCATGGCTTTGAAGATGCCAATGAAATCGCGGCGTTGGAACGGCAGCAACTTGTCGAGGGCCTTGACGCGTGCTTCCCTGTTGTCGGCCAGGATCATTTCCTGGATAGCGCGCTGGCGCTCATGGCTTCTCTCCGGCTGCTCGAAGTCGGTAAAGAACATGTGCTCCGTTCGGCACAGGCCGATACCCTCCGCGCCGAACTCGATGGCTTTGCGCGCGTCTTGCGGAGTGTCAACGTTCGTACGGACGCGCAGACGCCGCGTTTCATCGGCCCACTTCATTAGTGTTTCGTAGGACTTTGGAAGCTGTGGGACGACCAGCGGCATCGCTTCGGTGTAGACCACTCCTTCGCTGCCATCGAGTGTGATCCATTCGCCTTCCTTCACAACTCTGCCGTTGGTGGACATCGCTAGCGCTTTGTAGTCGATGTTCAGTTTTTCCGCGCCGACCACGCAGCACTTGCCCCAGCCGCGCGCGACAACCGCGGCGTGACTGGTCTTGCCACCAGTTGCCGTAAGAATCCCTTGCGCCACGGCCATGCCGCCTACGTCTTCAGGACTGGTCTCCCGACGCACCAGGATCACTTTCTCGCCGCGCTCGGCCCACTCTTCCGCCCGTTGCGCCGAGAAGACAACTTTGCCAACCGCAGCGCCGGGAACCGCATTGATACCGGTCGCCAGGACTTTCGACGCCAGGGACTTCCTGTCCACTTTGACATCGATCACCGGATAGAAGAGGCGCTCGATATCTTCCGGCTTGATGCGCAGAATGGCTTCTTCTTTGGTGATGAGCTTCTCGTTAGCCATGTCTACCGCGATGCGGAACGCGGCGGCGGGCGTGCGTTTGCCGGTGCGTGTCTGCAGCATGTAGAGCTTCCCGTCCTCGACAGTGAACTCCATATCCTGCATGTCGCGATAGTGCTTCTCAAGCTTTACTCGAACTTTCTCGAGCTGCCCATAAACCTTGGGCATGGTCTTCTGCATTTCGCGCAAAGGCATGGGAGTTCGAATGCCAGCGACAACGTCTTCGCCCTGAGCGTTCACCAGGTAATCGCCATAGAAGATTTTCTCGCCGGAACTAGGGTCGCGCGTAAAGCAGACGCCCGTGCCGGAAGTATCGCCGGTATTCCCGAAGACCATTTGCACGACGTTGACGGCCGTACCGAGGAGACCGGTGATTTTCTCCACGCGCCGGTACGTGACTGCCTTCTCCGCCATCCAGGAACCGAAGACCGCACCGATTGCTCCCCACAGTTGGTCGATCGGATCGTCCGGGAAATCCTTCCCTGATTCTTCGCGGAAGTAGGCCTTGTATTCCACGACGAGCTCTCTCCAACCGCTTGCAGGCACTGCGGTATCTTCCTTGACGCCCAGCCGGTCTTTTAGCGCACGCAGGCGGTGTTCGAGATCTTCCTTTGACATGCCCATGACAACAGTCGAATACATCTGCACGAAGCGCCGGTAAGCGTCATAAGCGAAACGTTCGTTCCTGGTTGTGGAGGCGAGGCCTGCGACAGACCGGTCGTTCAGCCCGAGGTTGAGAATCGTCTCCATCATTCCAGGCATGGAGCGGGCAGAACCGGAACGAACGCTCACTAAGAGTGGATTCTTCGGGTCACCGAGCTTCTTTTTTGTCGTGCGTTCGAGCTTGGCGACGTTATCGGCGACTTGTTTTTTCAATTCCTGAGGATGCTTCTTGCCGTTATTGTCAAAGTAATCGCAGGCTTCCGTGGAGATGGTAAAGCCCGCGGGGACCGGCAACCCGATCTTCGTCATCTCGGCAAGACCTGCGCCTTTGCCGCCGAGCAGGTCGCGCCAGGTTCCATCACCTTCCGCTTTGCCAGCACCGAAAAAATACACCCATTTTTTCACTGTACGCCTCGCTGTCCATAATTGGAGTTGTGGAACGCTCGCTGCTAGCGTCATTCCGCAGCGGCGGCCGGAAAAATTGTCGGCACGCCGACTTTTACTTAATTCAAGTGATACTTGAAATTGTTAATGCCGCTCTTCACCACCGATTTCAGAAAAATCAGCGACCGTCGTAAACTCGCGAAGCAATTCCGCAAGCAACGCCAGGCGATTATTTCGAACCGCTTCGTTTTCCGCCATCACCATCACGCCATCGAAGAAATGGTCGACGGCTTTTCGTAAGCCGGCAATGGTTTCCAGCGCCTCTTGAAACTTCCCTGCGCGTTTTTGCCCCTGCACTTTTGAGGCGGCATCCCGAACTGCGGTGTGCAGCCCGCGTTCCGCGGCATTCTCAAACAGCTCCGGATTCACATGCAGAGAATTGCCCGGCGCCACGTTGGCTTTTTCAAGAATCTTGCGAATGCGCTTGAAGGAAACAGCGAGCGGCTCGAAGTTTTTGGACTTGCGAATGGCCTTCAGAGCAACCAGACGTTTCTGTACGTCCACCAGGTCGTCGGCTCCGGCACGGAAAACGGCGCTGACTTCGTCGTAACCGAAGCCTTCCCGTTCACGGAAGACGAATTTGGCGCGGTCCAGAATGAAGTCCAAGATCTGCGTCTCCTGATCCGGTGTTACGCCGCGCTTGGGCTTGTGGGTCAGGAGTGCCTTTGACGCCGCGCCAATGGCCAGGGACAGCGACACCGGTAGCTTCTTCTCCAGAATAATCTTGACGATCCCCAGGGCAGCGCGGCGCAAAGCGTATGGATCGCTCGAACCAGTGGGGATCACTCCCACGCCGAAGCAGCCGACCACGGAATCCAGTTTATCCGCGAGCGCGACAGCGCAGCCAGTCAAATTTCGCGGGATGGGATCATCCAGCCCGACGGGACGATAGTGATCGTAGATAGCGTCAGCGATTTCGTCGGATTCGCCCTGGGCGCGTGCGTACAGCCCCCCAACAATGCCCTGAAGCTCGGTGAACTCACGCACCATTTCGGTCGCCAGATCACACTTGGCGAGTTCCGCGGCGCGATCGGCCTCCGCGACGTGGGCAAGGACCATGCCCAGATTGAACCAGTTCTCCGTCAACCACCGGCCAATGGTGCGGATACGTTCCACTTTGTCGCGGTAACTGCCGAGCCGAGATTCGTATGTAACGCGTTCCAGTTTCGGCAAATAGTCGGCGAGCCGACATTTCTGGTCTGCCTGCCAAAAGAACTGCGCGTCGGCAAATCGCGCGCGAAGAACACGCTCGTGTCCGGCACGGATCAGGCCCTTGGAATCCTTACCGACGTTGATAACCGCCAGGAAGTGCGGCGTCAGTTCTCCGCTCTTGTTCTCCACGGCGAAATACTTCTGGTGATCACGCATGACGGTGATCAGGATCTCGTCCGGCAAGCTAAGAAAAGCCGGATCGAAATTGCCCTGAATGACTGTGGGGTATTCGTTGAGATAAGCGACCAGCTTTCGAAGTGATGCGTCTTCGTGGATGCTATAGCTCCCCTTCTTGGCATGGGCATCGAGTTCCGCCGCGATTTTGTCCTGGCGCTTTGTGGGGCGGATGATTACCCCGTTTTGCTGGAGGCGCTTCTCGTAGTCCAGGAAGTTGCTGACGTTAACGGCGCTCGAACCGAGGAACCGGTGGCCGCGTGTAGTGCGTCCTGCAGCGATACCGGCAACGGAAACTTGCAACGACTTCCCGTCGAGTACCGCGACGATCCAGCGGATCGGTCGAATGAAACGCGGGCCATCGAGGCCGGTCCAAGTCATGGAACGCGGCCATGTCAGATCGTGCACAGCGCGAGGGAGAATGCCAATGAGGATTTGCTCGGCAGTTCTTCCCAGCTTGACCTGTTTGGCCGCCAGGTACTCGCCCTTGGCTGTCTGGACCAGATACAGATCGCTGACGTGAACGCGCTGCTTCTCAGCGAAGCTCTGCGCGGCCCGTGTCGGCGCGCCGACGGAATCGTACGCCACGGACTTGGGCGGGCCGGTCACTTCCGTCTCGATGTCCGCCTGCTTAACGGGCAGTCCGCGAACCCAGGCAGTCAGGCGCCGAGGCGCGCTGAAGGTTTCCACTGATACGCCATCCGAGAGGCTCTCGGCGGTCAGGAGTTTCTCGATGTTCGTCCGAAACTCTTCCTCGGCTTTGGGGAGCATCCCGGCGGGAATCTCTTCGCAGCCGACTTCAAACAGGAGTTCCACACGCTTATCTGCCACGGGTGCCTTCATGCCCGTGCCTCGCGCTGGACGGAAGCCCCGCCAATTTGCGAAAGATAGGCTGCAGCGGTTCGGCAGGCAATGGTTCGCACTCGGGCCATCAGCGCAGCCCGTTCCGTGGTGGAGATTACGCCGCGTGCGTCCAGCAGGTTAAAGAGCTGCGAACATTTGAGGCAGTGATCGTAAGCGGCAAGCAGCGGATAACGAACGCGCTCCTTCCCTTCCACGCCTTTGAAACCGTCGAGAAGTTCCTTGGCTTGCTTCTCGTGCAATTCGAATTCGGACCGGATCGCGGGCGCGTCGCTGCGATCGAAGCTGTATTCTGAGAATTGCTGCTCTTCCATCAGGCGGATGTCCCCGTAAGTCTTGTCTTCGGACCAGCGGAGGCTGTAGACGCTCTCCACACCTTGAAGAAACGCGCAGATGCGTTCGAGCCCGTAGGTGAGTTCCACGGATATGGGGTCCAGGTCAATCCCGCCGCTCTGCTGGAAATAGGTGAACTGCGTGATCTCCAGGCCGTCAAGAAGAACTTGCCAGCCGATACCCCATGCGCCGAGCGTTGGCGATTCCCAGTTGTCCTCTTCAAACCGAATGTCGTGCTCCTTCAGGTTGATGCCGATGGCTCCCAAGCTCTTGAGGTAGATGTCCTGCACATCGACCGGCGACGGCTTGAGGATCACCTGAAACTGGGAATGCTTGTACAGGCGGTTGGGATTCTCTCCGTAGCGACCGTCGGCGGGCCGACGACTGGGCTGAACGTATCCGACGCGATAAGAATTCGGTCCGAGCACGCGCAGAAACGTTTCCGGGTGCATTGTGCCTGCGCCCACTTCCACGTCGTACGGTTGTTGCAATACACAGCCTTGCTTCACCCAAAAGTGTGAGAGATGTAAAATCAAGTCCTGGAAGTTAAGCCCTTTAGACCGTTTCTCAAGTTTTACTTTAGATTTCAAGTCGTCTCCAAAAGTTCGCACGTGGTCAGCCGTCGCTCTACATGGTTTTCGATCCAAGCCAGCCCGGCCTCACGCAACTCCCTGACGCTGGCTTGCATGGACTTCTCGTACGCAATGCGATCCAACCGCTCGCCCGTGAAGCGTTCGGCAAGGTTCCTTGCTTCCAGGTGCAAAGGCTTCATTCCGGGGCGGCGGCACTTCTCGCAAAACAGGCCGCCCAGGTGCGCGTCGTAAAAGGCGGCCTTCGAGCCGAAGGGCGTGTTGCAGACGACGCACCGATCGAAACGTGCCAGCCACCCACCTAGCCGCACCGTCCAGAACACGAAGTAGCTCAGCGGCAAGGCCCAATCGCCGGTGCGCTCCACTTCGCGCGTGGCCAGCAGGATCAGCCGGAACATCGCCTCGGAAACTTCGTGCTCTGGCAGAATCAGCTCCGAAATCTCACTGATCACCGCCAGTCCCGTGCTGAGGCTGTAATTGCTTTGAGCCTTATGAAAAGACTCGAGCAATTCCGCCTGTTGGATACGCACCAGTTCGCGCGTTTCCCTCTCGACGTACCATATCTGGACGTGAGAGAGCACCTCGAGCGTGGAGCCGTAGCGGTTCTTCAACCGCCGCGCGCCTGCCGCTACCCCGCGCACGCGCCCCGAGGAGCGCCCCAGAAAGCTCACCAGGCGATCCGCCTCGCCCAGGGGAAATGTTTTCAGGATGATGGCTTCCGTTTCCCGCGCAGGCATGAGCAGTCGGCGCGCCGACGCTGCGCCGGGCACACTGGAACATTGCGTCCGACGCGCGCACACGCAGAGCTATTGTAATTACCACACGCGCACCCATCGCGCAATGTTTCGGTGCAAGATTTCTCGCGAACTCGAGCGGAAACCTGCGCCGGATTTGAATTTTATCTTCGTGGCTTCTATCCAATTTTTCCACACAAGAACGATGCAAGGCCTGCAAATGGAGGCGATTACAGCCGCGGAATCATTCTGTTAACCAGCAGATCTCTCGAGCAAACATTATCGGACGCTGTAAGCCGTTCATCGGCCCTTTCCATTTCCCGCGCGTTTCGCTACTCTGCTGCGGACCTCAACCTATGTTCATCCCCCTCAAGGACCTCAATCCCTCGCGCACGTATCCTTTCGTGAATCTCACCCTGATCCTCGGCAACATCGTTACGTTTCTCTACCAGATCGGTCTTGAAGCTACACTTCCGCATCGTGCCTTCGACGCCCTGCTCTTGACTTATTCCACGGTCCCGGCCCGTTTCCCGGCGTTCCTTGCGGGGCACGCCAGTTTCGAAGTCTCTTTCCTGCCTTTAGTAACCAGCATGTTTCTCCATTCCGGGTTTCTGCATCTCGCTGGCAACATGCTTTTTCTGTGGATCTTCGGGGACAATGTGGAGGATTTTTTCGGGCACATCGGTTATTTCTTTTTCTATTTGGCCTGCGGGATCGGCGCGGGGTTGCTGCACGTGGTTTTCAATTTCTACTCCAACATTCCTGCGGTGGGTGCCAGCGGCGCCATTTCGGGTGTGATGGGCGCTTACATGCTTCTCTATCCGCGAGCCCGCATCCTTACACTTGTTTTCATTTTTCCCCTGCCGGTGCCAGCCGTAGTTTTCCTGGGCTTGTGGTACGTCATGCAATTTCTTGCCGGGCTCAGCACGATCGGCGTCAAGGTTACGGGAGGAGTAGCGGTGTGGGCCCACGTCGGTGGGTTCCTGCTTGGTATGCTGCTAACAACGATAGTGAGGCGACGCTAGGGCGAACGTGAGCAAGTTCAAGTATTACTTTATATTGGGTGTTTAAGCTGGGATTAAAAAATGCGATTGCCAAAGCTGAAACTACTTGACTGTGCCCAAGAAGTTGAGGCATTGGCTTACGCTTTACACAGTCAGAGCCTCCACAGATTTGGCGGCGAGCCAATCGCCCACCTCTGCCGTTCGCTTATTCCCGCCAAGGTCCGGCGTGACGCAGCTCTCGCGCAAAGCTGCTCTCACGGCAGCACGGAGAGCTGCGGTTTCCGTTTTCCAGCCGAGGAATTCCAGCATCATCGCCGAAGTGAGGACCGAACCCAATGGATTGGCGATTCCCTTTCCTGCAATATTTGGTGCCGAGCCGTGTACTGGCTCGAACAGAGAAGTCTTGCCTGGGTGAATGTTTCCTGACGGAGCAAGACCCAGCCCGCCCGCGAGCTGCGCGCCCAAGTCGCTGATGATGTCACCGAAAAGATTGCACGTCACGATGACGTCGAACTGGCTGGGGTCGCGCACGATCTCCATCGCCAGCGCATCAATGTACAAGTGGCGCGAATCAACGTCCGCATACTCCTGGCGGACTTGCCTAAACACCCTCTGCCAGAGGTCGTGGGCGAAAGTCATGGCGTTGGATTTGTCGCTCATGCACACGCGCTTCAGGCCATTCTTACGCGCGTATTCGAACGCATAGCGGATGATGCGCTCTACGCCCTTGCGTGAGTTCACGTCCTCCTGAACGGCGATCTCGTCCGGCGTACCCTTCTTAAAGAATCCACCCACGCCAACGTAAAGGCCCTCCGTGTTCTCCCGGAACACCATCAGGCGAATGTCTTTTTCCGTGCGGTCGCGCAGCGGCGTGAGGCGGTGGTGCAGAAGCTCCACAGGCCTGGCATTGACGTACAGGTCGAGCTTGAAACGGAGGCCCAGCAGGATGTCGGCAGCATGCTGATTCGAAGGCACCCGCGGGTCGCCAAGCGCGCCAAAAAGGATGGCGTCAAACTCGTCGCGCAGCATCTCGACGGCTCCCGGCGGCAATGAAACGCCTTCGCGAAGATACTTGTCCGCGCTCCAATCGAACTCGACGAATTCAATCGCCAGCTTGGCCGGTGCGGCCACAGCCTTCAGCACCTTGACGGCTTGCGGCGTAACTTCCGGCCCGATACCGTCACCGGGAATGACCGCGATTCGTGCCGCTGGGCCTCCGCTTCGCAAAGGAACACCGGGCAAAGTCGTGTCTCCTTAACGGCCGATCTTCGCGCCGTCAGTTGAATAGCTTTTGTGTAAAAGCCGGGCGCTATTCTTCCATCAAAGCGCGGTTCGCGCCACTATTACCAAATCCGCGTTCGAATGGAAGGGATTGCTACTTCAGTTTGGCGAATTCAGCGCGCGCAGATTTTAGGATGGGCACCTCCGAATCGGCGCTTTTCCAAAGGGAGAAGAACTCCTGGTAAGACGCTCGCGCCGCATTCGTCGATCCTGACTGCGCTTGAGCGCGGCCCCGCCCCAGGTAGGCCAGTGCGCCGGACCAGCAGTTGCCCACTACTCCCCGGCTATCGACCAACTTCTGGAATTCCGCCGCGGCTTGCGGGCCTCGTTTCGCCCCCAGGTATGCTTCGGCGCGCAGGTAGACCGGGATCATGCAGGAATAACTCAAATTCCCAATAAGCTGCCCACGCTCGTAGGGCTTCACAACATCGAGCAGCTCCAAGGCTCTTAATGGTTTTTGGCCTGCCATCTCGGCCTGCGCGCGAATCGCGGGCACCCAGGCGGATTGCACAATGGTATTCGTGATATTGCTGGCAGCCAGATCGTCGAGCATGGTTTGCGCGCGGCGCAAATCGCCAACGCGGGTCAGCACAAGAATTGCCAGAATCTGCGCGTCGCGGCTCTTCGGCGCAAGATCGAGAACCTTGTCCGCGCCCTTGCGAGCTTCCTCAACATTGCCGTACACCGCTTCGCGCAACCCAGCCATTCCCTGCCAGATGGCTGCCGGTTCGTTGAGCTGCGCGTTCTGCGCGGCCTCGACAGCCCGTCGGGAGAGCTCGCGCGCTTTTTTCAAATGTCCCCCGTACGCTTCCGTGTCTGCCTGGAGAGCCAGCATCGTGTCTTCACCGCCTGGCTTGCCCGCGGACCAGGCCATCTCGCGCTCCATGCCCGAGGGCTCGCTGCGCAAAAAAGCCAACGCATAAAGGTCAGCGTGCATGGAAGGATCATCGAGCTTGCGCGCGAATGCCTGGTTCAATATGTTTTGCGCCTCTTCCAGGCGCTGCAGAGCGATGTAAGCGGTCGCCAGATTCTCGTACCAAGCGGCGCTTCCCGCGTCGAGCCGTAGCGCCTGTTGCGCGAGGGCGGCGGCTTCTTCGTAGTCTCCAATCAAAAAATATTCCGAGGACAAATTGCCTTTCGCAATGTCGTCGCGGGGATAGAGTTGCACCCACTCTTTGTAGCTCTTGATGGCCTTTTGAACGTCTCCAGTGGCCAGGTCGTAGTACAGCGTGGTGATGTGCAGGCGGTCACGCACCGTTTGGCGATCCGCCGCTTCGAAAGCCCGCCGGATGTGATCGGCGGCTAGAGCGTTTTGGTTGAGGTTGTAATAAGCGACCGCAAGATTGGAGTGCGCGAGAGCAAACCTGGAGTCCAGCTCGACGGCTTTCTTAAGAGAGGGCACCGCGTCCATTGCGCCTTTATCGCGTACGAGCCGCCGTCCTTCCGTGAAAGCAGCCAGGGCGTCCAGGGAAGCGGTAGTGGCGCGCTCGAGGGGCAAATTGAGTTTTTGCAAGGAGGCCGGATCCTCGCCGAATTTTCCGCGAAGCTCAGTGGCGGCCAGCCCGAGCGCGTGCAATCCTTGACCCTTGTTTGCAGCGTCGCTCTTCACGCTTGCAACCGCGTCGCCGGTAGCGCATTGCGTCGCGTCCAGCTTCAAACTGTACCCGCTTCCGTCTTTGGCGATACTTCCAGCCAGGTAGACTGTGGCGCCGAGGCGCTGGCACAACTGAGGGGCAAGATCCCGCGTGATGGGCGCATCGACAGGGCGGCCGAGAGCACGAAGCACCTCACTGACTTTCTCAACCGAGATGAGGTTCAGTGACGGGGATTGAGCCAAGCCAACGGCCAGCGCTTCCCGGAGCGTGCCGTCAAAGACAGGATCGCCGGCGGAATTCGCAAAATCCCCAATTAGAATCGTGTCGGTTTCAGAAAGTTTCGTGCCGCGCTGCGAATTCCAGTAGAATCCCGCGCCCACAAGGGCGAGGAACACTCCAGCGATAACGAGCTTGGCCCTCATGAACGGTGACCTCTCTAACCGAAAGTCAGCTGCCGCGTACTGCGGTCGCTCTAGGAGCCTGCTTTCTCGTATGCATGGTGTAGGGATGACATCGAGAGATCAGGGCTGATTTCTACTAATAGTAGGTGTCGAGACAAAAGCCGTCAACGATGGTGGTGAACGGAGTTTACGGGGTGGCAATAGCTTTCACGACAGCGGCCCGGCCCGACTCAATCCAATAAACTCCACTGAGCGCAAGAACTCCGCCGAGCACCTGGCCCCACGAGCCTTTTTCGCCGAGCCACACAATTCCGAGAATGGTAGCGACCACTGGCAAGAGATAAGTGAAGGCGCTCAATTGCGAGGCTTCCAGATAGCGCAGAACCCAGAAGTAAAAGACGTAAGCGACCGCCGAACTGAAGACCGCCATATACAACAGCGCGGCCCAGCCGGTCCACGCTACGGCGCGCCATTGCTCCGCGGACCCCAGTAGGACAGCTCGATAGACCGCAACGGGCAGGACAATCACTGCTCCCGCATAATGGCTGAACGCCGTCATGGTCAACGCGTCGTAATGTCCTCCAAGGCGTTTCCCTAGCACCACGTACATTGCGAAACCAATCGAGCCGGTCATGGTGATGGCATCGCCTAACACCGATGGCGAGTGCGGGGAAATACCATTCTCCGACGCCAGCACCGCAACGCCTCCAAACGCAATGGCCGTGCCGATCGCTTTGCGCCACGTGGCTTTTTCCACGTGGAAGAGGACTGCAAGGATCAGCGTGTAGATTGGCCCCATCCCCACGATCACCGCGGCATGGCTGACGGACGTGTATCGCAATCCAACCGTGAAGCACACCTGATTCATCACCACGCCGAAGAAGCCCATGTAGAGGAAAGTCCAGAGGTCGCGTCCGGTGAACTTGCGTCGCCGGCTTTCCGCTGTTTCGGCAAAGGCCGGCAGCCGCGAACAGAATCGGTAGAAAGGAAGCATCACCGCGCCGGCCAGCACGACACGAAAAGACGCCAGCGTCTCCGCCGGCAGGGACCGCAACCCAATTTTCGCGGCGATGAAGTTGACCGCCCAAATCAGGATGACCAGACCGATGGAAGCGCCAAGGACGATACGGCTCGGCTCTTGTCCGCTGGAAGTTTCGATTCTCACCGTTCAGGCCAGGCGTTCTTTGCGCACGGTAAGTTTGTCGATGCGGTCGAGGCGCGGTTCAAATCCAATGCCCGGACCGGTTGGTACGCGAATCGTACCCTTCGGCGACACGGCGACTTCGGGATCGATAATGTCTTCTTCCCAATAGCGCTTACTGGCGCTCACGTCGCCGGGGAGTATGAAGTTAGGTAATGTCGAAAGTGCAATATTGTGCGCGCGGCCGATGCCGGATTCCACCATCCCGCCGCACCACACGGGGATTCCATGTTGTTGGCAAAGATCGTGAATGCGCCGCGCAACCGCGTGTCCGCCGACGCGCCCAAGTTTGATGTTGATGATTTTGCAGGCGCCCAACTCGATGGCGGCGCGCGCCTGCTCTTCCGAGTGGATGCACTCGTCCAGGCAGATCGGTGTGTCCAGCCTTTTCTGCAGTTCGATGTGGCTGTAGAGATCGTCCCACCCCAGCGGCTGCTCGATCATCATCAGGTAGAAGCCTTCGAGTTGCTTAAGGAGCGGCCAGTCCTTGAGGGTGTAGGCAGAGTTGGCGTCGACCATCAGCTTGATGCGCGGAAAGTCCTGCCGCAAGCGGCGCACCAGCTCCAGGTCTTTCCCTGGCTTGATTTTTATCTTGACGCGCTGATACCCGGCCGCAAGTTCCTTTTGCACAGCCGCCGCAAGTTCATCCAGCGATTCCTTGATTCCAACCGAGACGCCGCAAGCGATCTCCTGGCGAACGCCGCCAATTAATTTTGCAAGCGGAACGCCCTTTTGTCTGGCCTCCGCATCCCATACGGCTGCTTCCAGGGCAGCCTTGGCCATGTTGTGTCCGCGGACACGCTTGAGCAAATCCCAGACATCATTTGCTGTTGCGAATTCCTTACCTTTGATCAGCGGCCAAAGGAAATCGCGAAAGATGAACCACGCGGTATCGATCATTTCCGGGCTGTAGTATGGCGACTCGCCCGCGACGCATTCCGCCCAGCCCGTCACTCCGTCCACGTTCACCTGCACCAGCAGAATGCGGCGCGCCTCCGTGCGTTCCATACTGGTTTCGAACGGTGCGACCAACTTCATCCGGATTTCCTGCAGAGTGACCTCGTGTATTCGCATGATGGCTCGGTCGATGAACCTTATCCTAGAAATCGCTCCAGGGAGCAAGCAGATAAGCCTGATTTCCAGGCCCCGTTCGCAAAGCGACTGCCGCATAGCCCTTGGCAAACCATTTCGTGAACTCTTCCCGCAAGCGCTTCTGGACCGCACCGACTTGCGGAGAATCCTCCCGTTGCCAGCGCTCCAGTTCCGTCGGCAATTCGATAACCGCCGGAGCCTCTGCTGGGTCTTTGACTAGATTCTCGATTGCGGCAACCACGCGCGCGGAATCCAGGTGCCACTCGACCAGCAGCCGGTCGGTCTCCAATCCCCTGTGCAGTGGGCTGGTCGTGACGCCATACAAATTTGGCTGGTATTCCCGGCAGATGGCGCCCAGCCGGTTCAAATTGAAGTGCGCGTTGCGCAACTCAAGCGGGTCGAACGTCCATTGAACCAATCGAATTCCCCGGCCCAGCGCTTCGCTGCGCTGAAAAAGCTTCAGCATCCGGCCAACTCCGCGGTTGCGGTATTCGCTGTGTACGCCGGTCATGTGCGAGTGCAGGTAAGGTACACGGCCGCGCAATCCAACCACGGCGAGCGTGTAGCCTACCAGCCGGTCGCCATCGAATGCGCCCAGCACTTCCCCGCCGGTGTGCGCAGCGACCACAAACGTCGTTGCAGGCTCAACCTCCAGGTCGGCTTCCCCCCAAATCTCGCGCTGAAGGTCGACGCAACGATGAAATTCATCCAGACTCTCGCATTTCCGAACGATGATCCCCTGGCTCATCCTTTCCTCTGCGCTCCGATCATTTGCGGCAAGCGCGTGTTCGCTTCGGACTTCTTCGCGGCGTCCCAGAACGTTTCCATCTCCTCGCGCGGAAGGTCTGTGAACTCTCTGCCGGATTCGCGGGCGAGCCGCTCCATGGCGCGGAATCGCCTCGTGAATTTCGCGTTGGCCTTCTTGAGCGCGATTTCCGGATCCACCTTCAAGAATCGTGAGAGGTTTACAGCGGCAAAGAGCAAGTCGCCAAGCTCTTCTTCCGTCTTCAAATGATCAGCTTCCTCCAGCGCTTTCTTCAGCTCTTCGGTTTCCTCCCGCATTTTTTCGAAAACGCCGCCGGTGTTTTCCCAATCAAAGCCGATCCGTGAGGCCTTGCGAGTAAGCTGAAAGCCTTCCAGCGTCGCAGGCAGCGCGCGGGAGACGCCATCCAGCAAAGAGGCCTCCTTCGGCAGGCCATCGCTGGGCTTTGCACCGCCTTTGCTGCCACTACCGCGCCGCTCTTCGGCTTTGATCTGTTCCCAGTTTCTTAGCACCTCGGCGGAATCTTTCGCGTGCGTCTCTCCGAACACATGCGGGTGCCGCCGAATCATCTTGTCATGGATTTCGCGAATCACCTCGGCCACCGTGAAGCGGCCTTCTTCGCGGGCAATCTGCGAATGAAAGACAATCTGCAAAAGCAGATCGCCCATCTCTTCCGCGAACTTGGCGTCGTTTCCGCCATCGAGAGCTTCCACAACTTCGTAGGCTTCTTCAATCAAGTACGTTCGCAGCGATAGGTGGGTCTGTTCGCGGTCCCACGGGCACCCGTTCGGGGCGCGCAATCTGGCCTGCACGGCCACGAGCTTCTCAAACCATTGCCCTGGCGTCAGTTGCTTTGATTTCGCCTCCTTGCTTTTGCGAGGCGCTTTTCTTGCTTGCTTCGCGTGCTTCTTGCGTGTAGGCATTGCAATTTCAGCTATTTCCAGGCGGAATCAAACGTTCCACTTTACGGTGCAACCGCGCCTTTGACAAGCATCCCAAATCGGAACCGTAGCGACGCCACAGCGACTCCGGCTGGCAACCCGTGATAAACTGCAAGCGAGATAAATACCTGAGGAAATTGCCTTGTCGGACCATAAACCGGAAGAAGCATTTCGCGTTATCGACCGTCGTCCTTTCACGGCCGAAGGAGAATTACGCAAGGAAGTCGTCGAGCAAGAAGAGCGAGAGGCTAAACGCGAGGCCGCAAAGGTTCCTGCCACTCCATCCGAAGCGCCCAAAACAGCCCCTGCTCCTCCTCCCGCCGAAACTCCCAATCGCATCGCTGCTTTTGAGAACCTCGTCCGCATGCTAGGCAGCAACGCGGCTATGGTGCTGGGCGCCTATGCCGACCCGCACACCGGCCAGCCCATGATCGATCCCGAGGCCGCGCGCGAACTGATCGACATGCTCGACGCCTTGCACGAGAAGACCAAAGGCAATCTTTCGCCGGAAGAGGACACCTTGCTCTTGGACCTTCTCGGAAAACTGAAGATGACCTATCTCGAAGTCAATCAGGCGGTTGCGGCTGAAGCCGCCAAAGCCAAAGCCAAGGCGCGCCCTTAAGAAGCGTCCGGCGGTCGTACCCGGCTCCGCGTAACGATAGGTATTATTGCTCTCAACATGCCTTCCGCTCCGTTAAAAATTACCGTCCTTGGGTCCGGCACCTCCATGGGCGTTCCCACTCTTGGATGTCCCTGCCGCGTGTGCAAGTCGAGCGATCCCCACGATAAGCGGCTGCGCCCTTCTGTCCTGATTTCTCGCCACGGCCAGAATGTCTTGATTGACACCACGCCGGACTTTCGCCAGCAGGCGCTCCGCATCGGACTGGAACGCCTCGACGCCATCTTGCTGACGCACGGCCACGCCGACCACATTCTCGGTTTTGATGACATTCGCCCTTTCAATATCCGTCAACGCTCAGCCATGCCCGTCTATAGCAACGAAGAAACATTCCGGGTCATCCGGCGTGTGTTTGCCTACGTTTTCGACGACAAGCCGACCCTCAGTACCGTGCCAAGCGTAACGCTCAACACTGTTCAAAGCCCCTTTGAACTTCTCGGTATCCCTTTCATTCCCGTTCCTCTGCTCCACGGCGAGTTGGAGGTGCTGGGTTTTCGTTTTGGGCGAGCAGCCTATCTCACCGACTTTAGCAAGGTTCCGGACTCATCGATGGCGCTCCTGCAAGGTCTCGATGAGCTGGTGCTGGACGCGCTGCGTGATATTCCACATCCCATGCATCAAACCGTCGAGCAAGCGCTCGCGCTCATTCAACAACTCAAGCCGCGTCGTGCCTGGTTCACACACATCGCTCACGACCTGCCTCATGCCGAGACTAACGAGCGCCTGATAAAAATGGGCTACCCTCATGTGCAGCTCGCTTACGATGGCCTCGAATTTGAAGTTCAGGCGGCCTCCGCAAATGAAATTTCACGCGAGCGGAAAGATTCGCGAGCATCGCGCGCTGCCACGGGAGGCGCGAGGTCAACCAGGCTATCCGCCTTTTCTTCTTCGCAGGCGTGGGCTTCGCGATATGCAACCTTCGGCCATACCAGCGTGCTGGCGATTGGCAACTTCGATGGCATCCATTTGGGCCATCAGGCGATTCTTTGCGCGACGGTCGCGCGCGCCCAAGCTCTCAATGCGGTCTCCACGGCTCTGACGTTTGATCCCTCGCCGCGAAAGGTGCTCCACCCGGACTCTGCCCCGCTGCGGCTCTCGACCAACGCGCAGCGCATGGAGTGGTTCAACGCGCTCGGACTCGAAGCCGTCGTGGTTTTGCCATTCACTCTCGAGCTCGCCCGCCTCTCCCCCACCGAATTTGTCGAGCAAATTCTTGTCCGCGATCTGCATGGTAAAGCCGTTCTCGTCGGCGAAAATTTCCGGTTCGGCCATAAGCAAGCCGGCGACGTGAGCTTGCTCACCGATCTCGGTAAGAAACATGGGTTCGACGTGGTGATTGTTCCGCCGGTGGTCTATCGCGGCGAAGTCGTTTCCAGCACCATCATCCGCCGCGAAATCGCCGAAGGCGACGTGTCCCACGCCGCGCGTCTTCTAGGCCGTCCCTTCGCGCTAACAGGTGAAGTGGTCGGCGGCACGGGAACGGGCCGCCGCTTCACCTTCCCTACCCTGAACCTCGTCCCTGAACAGGAGCTGCTCCCCGCTCGCGGCGTCTACATCACGCGCACTTGCATCGAAGGCGAGTCTCGCAGTCACCGCTCCGTCACCAACATTGGCACGCGCCCGACATTCAATGGCTCGTCGCTCAGCGTTGAGACGCATTTGCTCGATAGCCAACCCGTGGGAACACCCAAGCGGATGGAAGTGCGGTTTTGGAAACGCCTTCGCGCCGAGAAAAAATTCAGCGGTCCTGAAGAGTTGCGCGCGCAGATCGCCACCGACATTACCCGCGCTAATGATTCTTCTCACGCCTGCGCCATTCCCGCGCCATCCGACAGCCGGCCACCGCTGGCGGTTGACAGTAGGCCGTGGGCGTAAGGCTTGCCACTCGCCCCCTCGGCCTGCGTCTGGCGGATTTATCAGGTTGCAGGTATTGTTATATTGCAATCTGGATGAATGAGCTATGCCGAACTCCATGCGTTACTGCCAAACCTGCCGGTTCCAACTTGACAAACGCGGTTTTAAGCGCCACACCCTTTCCGCTGTTCACAGAAAGGGAAAACTGATCCGCGCCATGTTGGAGCGGAATTGCATCACCCATGCCGAAATTGCCAGACGCATCGGGCTAACGCGGGAGCGCGTGCGTCAACTAGCTCTGCAAATGGGTTTCGCCGCCGGGAGATCGCGGCACGCCATTTGCCGAATGGAGCGCCGTAGGAAAGCAATGCCGGAGTTTTTTGTGCAAGCGCAAAAACGCGGGTTTGCAGTCGAACTGCTCGGGACGAGGAATGCTTACATAAACGGGAAACTTTGTATTCAACGGAAAGCGTGCTGGCACGACGTAGGGAGAGGCGAATACAAATATACTTACCTTAGCATTCGTCAGCCCGGAGGGCGGTTTGATATCTGCGCGTGGAAACTACCGGATGGCCGCTTTCTGATTCTGCCTAAGAAGCTGACGGGTTTCAGGCAAACAACCTTCAACCCGGAAGAGAGCGAGCACCTGGGTACTGCCAGCTCGTCGCACTACTATCGACAACATATAGAAAGATGGAGCCTGCTCGGGCGACCCCGCCGCTCGAAATGAGGCTCGGGCAATCCCCGCAACGGTGCTCCGTCCCGCCATCCCAAAGCTTGTCATCCCGAACCCGGTCGCGCACTGGCACGCGGTGCGGGCTGCAAAGAATTGGCGCGAACGGCGGTGAGGGCTGCCTGCCGCGGGCAGGGATCCGCTTTTCGTTTTCTCGCCACTCGTCACTCGCCGCGACGACCCTTTGCGTCCGCTTGCGGCGCTTTGGCTCGATCCGTCAACGCGTTCCTCAAGCGCCGGAGGCGCGTCACCCTTTTAACCCAGCCCGTTAGGGCTGGGTTAAAAGGCAAAAGAATGGCGAGCACCGTAGGTGTAGCACCTAACCCCTAATCAAAAACATATTTCGGGTCAAACTCGATTCCATGTTTCTTCAACAACGCAACAAACTCCACATCAAAATCCATTTTCTTATGATGCTCTTCCTGATTGCGTATGTACCGAATCACGATGGGAATCACCGAAGCGCTCACACTGAATGCCGCATACCCTTGCTGCCACGCGAACTTGTGACCTTCCTCACTGGCCCATCGTGACGAGTTTGCCTTGAGCGTTGCAACGGTCTTCGACAACGTCAACACCGGAGGAATCTGAATTAGGAGATGAAGGTGATCTTCCATCCCACCCACGGAATGAACATAGATATCCAGCTTTCTACAAATGCCCGTAATGTAAGCCCACAATTTGGGCCGAAATTCGGCCTCGATGGCTTTGTGCCTTCCTTTCGTACTGAACACCACATGCACCACGTTCTGCGCGTAGGTATGGGACACGTGCCGCACCTCCGGTGCTCCGCATCTTATATACCACGCACCCAGCGCTTACGCGCCGGGCTAAACCATGTCGCGCCTCCGGCGCTCGAACGAGGATCTCACGCACCCTAGGCAGCAGTCGGGAATATCACGCGTGGCACTTTTGAGTCGACCTTCCCCCGATGTCCGCGATCCAATCGCGCGTCTATCTCGTGCTTCTCGCAAACGAGCGCCGGAGGCGCGTCACCCTTTAGCCCAGCCCGTTAGGGCTGGGCTAAAACGCAAGAGAATGGCGAGCACCGTAGGTGCGGCACTCCCTTGTTAGGTTGAAGGAGCTCCATCTGCCATCTGGGATAGACTTGGCCCATGCTCCGCCAGATTGCGCCTGTGTTCTTTACTATCGACATTCCCGCAACGCTCGCCTATTACACCGGCAAGCTTGGCTTCGCATGTTTGGGGACGTGGCAGGATCCGCCGGTCTACGCCATCGTGGCGCGCGACCAGCAGGTGATTCATTTCCGCTGCGCCCAGCCGCCCACACCCAACCCGGACAAATACGCGGACGAATTGCTCGACGCCTACCTGTTCGTTAAAGATGCCGACGCACTTTATGCCGAGTACGCAGCCCGAGACGTGGAATTCACTCGAGGACTTGGCAACATGCCCTGGCATTGCCGGGAGTTCGTGGTGAAGGATTGCGATGGCCGTCTGCTGGCTTTCGGCGCGAACCTGTAGCCTTCCAGGTTTTGTAGGGGCCGTCACTCGCCACTATTTTCTCGCTCGCCACTGCTCTTCACAGTCGATGGTCGGTCATGTCGCCGAAGGCCTGCCACCCGCCGCTTGCTTTTAAGATTCTCTTAGTAGTTTTTCAAGTTCACCGATGAGTTTGAGGTGTTGTTTAGTCTCAAGTGGGGCAATTGAAAAATATTGATTGCTAGTGAACGGCACTCCCCATTTTCTTTCTATTCTGCATATCGAAGGAGCAAGGGACGCACCCACATCCTCGCTCCAAAAATTGACTGCGCCGACTTCAAATTGTCTCGCCTTACCGTCAAGAGCTTTGGCGTCTGCGCTAAGCATCTTGGAGATTACCTGCAATTTGGGATTGACTATTGAGAGTGATGCATCGAGTTCGACTGTAAGCTGGCTCAAATAGGCTTTGTTTAAATCTGACGGTAGCTGGAAACCGAATTCCCTAGTCATTAAAGATGTCACATCTTCCAGGAATTCAGTGGCGTCATTCGTGGAAGATGTGGTCTCCGCCGTGATTCCGTTGTTAAAGATGTTGAGGCTAACATTGAGGGGTTTCTTGGCTGAATTGGTGAATGTCCCTAAGAGAAACGTCAAAGCGGAAGTCTTCGGGTCCACGTCAAGAGGGTGTTTTGGCGGTTTTGCAAAGTTGTATCTCTCGTTTAGCTTCTTGAACACTTCCTGTAGACTGAAACCTTGAGCACTCAGAAGTTGCGGGTTAAAGACCCACATTGATCTAGCTATATCGACGTATAGAAGCTTCACTATTCACCTTAATGAATCACTGGAATCTTGCTAGGTATTTCGCCTTGCTGCTTTCGACTCATATCGCTAAATCCGATTGGCCCGAGTGGACTAGGTGTTTGATATGAGATCACATCAGCTTGTTTTTGGAGTAGTTCAGCTTCCTTCTTGAGTTGTTTAAGTTCTTTTTTGAGTTCGATTTGCCGCTTCTTCTCGTTCTTCCAGAGAAGCACAGTAATTGCTAGCACAACTAAGGAAGAAGCTACGGGAGCGACCCACGGTCCAACGCTCATGACTCTCCTCTGTCGAATAGAATACCGCAAACTATCAGAGCTAATCCGATTGCTTCCATAATGGTCATCCACAACCAATCAATCTGACGACTAATGCTCTTTTCTAGGGGATACAAAACCAGTATTAGAATTCCAATTTCTCTCAAGGTTTCGCAGGCTGCTCGTAGTCTTTGGTCCGCCACGGGCGGACATTGTACATGGAAAGTACGGTAAAAGGCGGGTGGCCGCGCCTTAATTCCGAAAAACGCCTTTGGGTGCCGCATCCCTGCGGTTTTCAGGGTGCGGTCTTTGACTCTTAAGCGAAGGCGAGCCGGCCGCGCGGGGCGGGGATGGGGCGGCCAAGTTCTTTGGCGGTTTCGATCCATTCCTGAATGATGATTTCCACGTTGGCGAGAGCTTCCTTGTAAGTCTTTCCGTCGGCGGCGCAGCCGGGAAGTTCGGGAACTTCGGCGATAAACGCTTTGTCAGCCTGACTCCAGTAGATGATGATCTCGTATCTAGGCATCGGCTTCTCCCGCCAATCGGTAGTTAATTATAACATTCCGGACCTGTTTCACCTGGTACGGTTTGCACTTCCCGGAGTAAGGTTGCAAGTTAAGGATTTCGGCGACCCCGTCGCGGGAAAATAGGTGGTGGCTGCCCTTGATGCGCTCCTGAAACCCAAGGCGCTTCAGAAGCTGCACCATGCCGGAAAATGGGATGTTGGCGTCAGCGCCGCCTCGTAGAATTTGGTCGAGAAGTTTGTTCGGTCGCGCCATGGGGGATTGAGTGCTGAAGCGTAGCGCAAGGCTGCGACAACTGGCAAGGATGGGGTCTTTCTCCTGCCCTTTTCTAATTTCTATTTTCTTTTTCAAAATCCGGGGAGGGGCGGAGCTTGCCGGCGGCGAGGTCTTTCAAGGCGCGGAGGCGTGTGTCGAGTTCGGCAGGCGTCAGGCGCCTCTGGCGGTAGAGCGTGCGCGGAAACTCGGGGACGGAAACTCGGGGACAGACGGGATGTTTCCCTTGCGGTTTACCTGGAGGAAGTGGCCCCTCGAAGCTCGGGGTAAACGAGTGGCAAGGGGCGAAGCAAAGAAAAAACAGATTCCTCCTGCCGTGGCGGACTCGGAATGACAATGGTGGAGCAGGACAAGCAACCACGCGAGCCGCACGGTTAGCGGAGTTGGTCTTCAGATTCCGGGGCGACCCGAGGGGCGTTGCGAAGGAATTTCATGAGGCCGTCGCCCTTGGCTTTTCCGGCGCGCTTCTTGAAGAAGTCCGCGGCGGTTTCAATTACACCCACCTTTTCGGCGACGGCGGCAGCGATCCACTGGTTCAGGGAGACACCGTCCTCTTTTGCGAGGCGCTGGGCGGCCTTCTTGACGGAGTTCGGAAGCTTCAATGGATAAGTAGCTCTACTCATGGTTTCACGTATCATAGGATACTTCAATTGGCGCGCTGAGGAGCCTCTTTGCATCCGATGCTAGCAATGCTATCATTGCTGACATGGCCGCACTCACAATTCGGCAACTGGACCAGAAAACCAAGACCCGCTTGCGGGTTCGCGCCGCCCACCACGGCCGCTCGATGGAAGAAGAAGCGCGTGAGATCTTGCGCTCCGCTTTGACCACCTCCTCTCGGACCAAGGGAAACCTGGCCGAGGCGATTCGCCGCCGGTTTGCGTCGTTTGGCGGAATCGAGATCTCCTTACCGCAGCGCGACGCCGTGCGCAAGGCCCCAGGATTCGAGGAGTGATCGTTCTGGATACGAATGTGCTGTCGGAACTCATGAGGCCGAAACCTTCCGCCCGAGTCGTGGTATGGATCGCCCAACAACCGCTGGCAGACCTCTTTACGACCGCGATCACCGAGGCGGAAATCTTTTACGGAATCGAACTGCTCGCCAAAGGTAAGCGGCGCGACGGCCTGCTGGCTGCAGCGGAAGGGATGTTTACGGAAGACTTCGCGGGACGTGTACTCGCATTCGAGAGCGACGCTGCGCACTATTTTGCAAGGATTGCAGCACACCGTCGGGCGCTTGGAAGACCCATCAGCCACGCGGACGCCCAGATCGCAGCCATTACCCGGGCGCACGGGGCTAAGCTTGCAACAGGGAATGCCCCCGACTTTGCCGATTGCAGCATTACTGTCTTCGATCCCTGGCGCGCGCCCTAGAGGGAAAGCCAGGGACGGAAGCCGGGAAGCCTGCGACAGACCGGACCCTACCAACATCACCCGACAATCACTTGGATCCCTCAAATCCCACAGGGCGGAGCTTGCCTGCGTCGAGATCCTTCAAGGCGCGGAGGCGTCCGTCGAGTTCGGCCGCGGTCAGGCGCCCCAGGCGGTAGAGCGTGCGCAGAAAATCCCGGGCCGGACGGTCGCCCTTGCGCGAGTTGCATTCGAGACAGCAGGAAACCAGGTTGCGGTAGGAATTGCGTCCCAAGCGCACGCGTGGCACGACGTGGTCGAGCCCGTGCACGTGAGCGGGAGTGCGGCGAAGGCAGTAAAAGCACGCACCGCGTTCGCGATCGTGAATGGTTTTGCGGAGCGCCCAGGTTTTCAAGAAATCCGTGGTTTCGAGCGTCGCGGCAGGAGGCTCCCCGGCGGCTCCCGTTGCCCTCACCCCCACAACCCCCACAACCAATGACGCGCCATTTTTGCCCGGGCGGGCGGCGCGAATCTTCTCGGGCAGGCGCATCTCGACGAGGTGGCCGGTTTTGCACCGCTTGAGCACGCGCAAAGTCCCCAGCTCATCGAGCCGGCGCACCGCCTGGCGCGCCGCTCCGATGGCCAGACCCAGAGTGCGGGCCAGGGACATAACTGCAAACTGCAGGCGGAGCTTGCCGACGACGAGCGAATGACGCAGCAGATAGGAATAGACGGCGCGCTCCTTGACGGTCAGGCCGAGACGCGGCGCGAGAACATCTTCGAACTGCATCCACAGGAGTTTGGCGTTTAGTTTTTTGTTTAGCATTGGTGTAGGTCCTGGAAGAGAAGAGCTATCTCACAAAAGGCTCTTTAGGAGGGCACGGCTTCAGCCGTGCCGAAAACGCTCAGAAAACGTGGGCTTTAGCCCCTGAAGCATCTTGATATTTCGAAAACTCTGATTTATGAGATGAGTTAGAGAAGTCTAAGAGGCGAAGAGTTGAAAAGTGCAAGAGTCGATAAAAAAGAAAAGGCAAAGACCTAACACAGAGAACACAGAGGCCGGAGCACAGAGGTCACGAAGAGAGTCGACAGCCAACAACTGACATGGCTACTCTGGTGCTCTTCTCTGAGATCTCTGTGTTAAGCCCTTGTCCTTTCTCTTCTTGTTGGCTGATGGATGCCGTGCTCCCGACAGGGTCGGGATAAGTTCCGCACGGCGCTACGCTAAAACTTTTTCCCAGATTGCGGATGCGTCCAGCGCTGGGACTGACTAGGGAACCCAGAAGAACCGCGGAAGAGACTAGCCCCAAAAAACAAAACGCCCCGACTGGTGCCGGGGCGCGAAGAACCGGCAGGCTGTTGCCCTGCCCTACAAAAAAAGCGTCCTCGGCGGAGCCGGGACGCACTTTTCTACAGCACTAATTGTACCAGGGTCTTGCTGCACTTGTCAAGGAAAACGTTAGTAACGGGACAGAATGGCGTAAGCGCTTAGGAAGTAAGAAGTTAGGGTTCCCGTGGCTGTTATTCCGAACCCGGTCCCGCGTTTGGCCCGCGGCAAGCGGTCCGCAAAAGATTGTCGCGGGAATGGCGGTGAGGAATCTGCTTTAGGTTTTCTCGCCACTCGCCACTGTCTTTCGTTTTCTCGCCACTCGTCACTCGTCACTCCCCACTGTCTTTCGTTTTTTCTCGCCACTCGCCACCCGTCATTCGCCACTGCCTTTCGTTTTCTCGCCACTCGCCACTCGTCACTCGCCACTGTCTTTCGTTTTCTCGCCACTCGCCACTCGTCACTCGCCACTGCCCTTCTTCTGCAGGCATTCCGCGCAGTAACCGCCGACTTCCGTCCGGGAAACCGTCACCTTCATGTGGAAGTCGCGCGCGATCTGCTCTTTCAATTGCTCGTATAGGCGGCTCTCGAATTCGCGCACTTTCCCGCAGCGCAGGCACGCCACGTGGATATGGTCCCGTGGCCCGTGCGTTTCGTAGTAGTGCCGGTCGCCGCGCAGGTGCAGCAAATCCAGCTCGTCGATCAGTCCCTGTTTTTTGAGAAGGTCAATCGTGCGGTAGACGGTAACCAGGTGCACGCCAGAATCGATTTTTTGCGCCCGTTCAAGGATCTGATCCACATCCAGGTGCTGCTCGGCGTCATCCATCACCTGCAGGATCACGCGGCGCTGGCGCGTCATGCGAATGCCGCGCGTCGCCATGGCCTGCTGAAGCTTACCGGTTGTCGCGGCAGTGTTGAGGCGCTCCCCAGTGGAAACCCGGTGGGACGGCGATGCAGCCATTTGCAATTCTCCGCCTGTGCGGGAGTGGCACTTCACCATCAAGAGTGAATCGGGAGCATCCGCACCACGTCATTGTACATAACGTATGCGAAGAGGACCAACAGAAACACAAACCCTACCTGCACGAAGCGCTCTTTGAACGCCAAACTAAAATCGCGCCGCCGGATTCCTTCCAATGTCAGCAGAAGAATGTTTCCGCCATCAAGAATAGGAATGGGCAGCAGGTTCAGAATCCCCAGGTTCACGCTGATCAAAACCATGAGCGAGATTACCGCCAGCGGTCCTTTTCGCACCGCTTCGCCCGCCGCGCGCGAAATGCCCACCGCGCCTTGCAGTTGCCTGACGGAAACTCTCCCGCTGAACAGCATTCCTACCACGCCGATGGTCTCCTTGGTGCGCTCGCCGGTCATTACAAACGCGTCGCGAACGCCATCCGTGAACGAAACGCGCCGGTAAGACGTCGGGTCAACCACGGCCACGCCTACTTGATACGTGGTTTCACCGGATTCCGTCACGCCCGGCTGAGGCGTCACTTCCGCGTGGATCGCTTGGCCCTTGCGTTCCACGTCCAGCTTCATGGCTTTGCCGTTCGAACTGCTGACGTGTTCCCTGAACTGGCCCCAGTATTCGATTTTCTGGCCATCCACGGCGAGAATTCGGTCGCCATCTTTTAGTCCTGCCCGTTCCGCCGGAGTTCCGGGCGCCACTTCATCCAGAATCGGCGGAAGCGGCGGATAGCCCAGGATGCGATCGAGTGTCGTCCTGGCGCTCACGGGCGCTTCCACTGTGCGCGTCTTCCCAGCGTTCTCTACTTCCAATTTCAATTTGTCGTCCGGGGCAGCTTGCTTCAGCGCCTTCTGCGCCTGCTCCCAGGTTGGATTGCGCACACCATTAATCGAAACGACTTTGTCGCCCACCTGCAAAACGCTCGTTTGCCCGGCTTTGTCCGCCGGCAACGCAACGACCTGCACTGGCAAATCGTAGAAGGACGAATACGGCAGCCCCACGGCGACAAACAATCCCGTGAGCAGAAGAATCGGAAAAATCAGGTTGACCGCCGGCCCAGCGAAGGAAATTAGCGCCCGTTGCCATCGCGGCTTGCTCATCAATTCGTCCGCCGCGCCGGTCGGAGCCACGTCATTCGAATCCACTTCCGATAAATCCTGCCCCGCCATGCGAACATAGCCGCCAAATGGTAGCGCGCTTACACGATAGTCCGTCGCGCCGCGTTTCCATCCAAAAAGCCGCGGGCCAAACCCAATCGAGAAAACGTCCACTCGCACGCCAAACAAACGCGCCACAATGAAGTGGCCCCACTCGTGGATCATGATCATCAGGCCCAGTACGAGGGCGACGCCCAATAACAAATTCATACGCTCCGGTTCTCCTTACACGGTTGACGCTGTTGACGCCGCCGCGGTCGCAACTGCCAACCGCTCGACTTCTTCCTTCGCCATTCGACGCGCTTCCGCATCAGCCGTAAGCACGTCGTCCATCTTCTCAAATTTTATCCGCGGAGTTCGCCCAAGCACGCGCTCAATCACTTCCGGGATGCCCGGGAACGGCAGTCGCCGTTCCAGAAATGCCGCCACCGCAATTTCATCGGCGGCATTCAGCGCGCAGGGCAACGCGCCGCCCTTCTTCATCGCTTCCCGCGCCAGCCGCAAACACGGAAATCGCCGCGTCGAAGCCTTCTCAAAATCCAAGCGCTTTAGCTTTGGCCAATCCAGGGCTACCTGATTATTAGATGCCACGCGCTCTGGATAGGTTAACGCATATTGGATTGGCATGCGCATGTCCGTTGGCCCCAGTTGCGCCAAAATAGAACCGTCCACAAATTCCACCATGGAATGCACCGTGGACTGCGGATGGACCACCACCTCGATTTGATCCGGCCGCATGCCAAACAGCCACCGCGCTTCGATAATCTCGAACCCTTTGTTCATCATCGTCGCCGAATCGATCGTGATCCGGTTTCCCATTCGCCAGTTGGGATGCGCCAGCGCTTGTTCGGGCGTGACATTTGGCAGCTCCGCGAGCGGCGTCTTTCGAAACGGACCGCCTGACGCCGTCAGCACCAGCCGCCGCACTTCCCCATGCGTCCCGCCGCGCAGGCATTGATGCACGGCGTTGTGTTCGCTATCAACGGGAAGCAGTTCGCGCCCGGCTTTTTTCGCCGCGGCCATCACCAATTCGCCCGCCGCCACGAGCACTTCTTTATTCGAAAGCGCAACGGTCTTTCCCAACTTGACCGCTTCGTACGTTGCTTCTAGCCCGACGACGCCCACGGCCGCGGACACCACAATGTCCGCCTTGGAATGCGTTCCCACCGCCAACATTCCTTCCCGGCCATGATGAATCTCGGGCAACGGCGAAGTTCCTTTTTCGCGCAGCAATCGTGCCAACTCATCAGCCCGCGCGGCATCCCCGACCGAAACCACTTCCGGCCGATGCCGCCCGATTTGCCCAATCAATTCTTCCAGGTTCGCCCCGGCCGCCAGTGCAACGACACCAAACCTCTCCGGCAAAGCCTCCACGACCGAAAGGCACTGCCGCCCAATCGATCCCGTCGAGCCCAAAATGGATAGCTGTTTCACGGAGCCGTTCGTTTTCCTTTTTGTCGGTTGGAAACTTCTTGACCTACAACTTGGGAGAGTAGATCAATACCCAATAATACCAGACAACCGGAATCGCCAGGATGAGCGCGTCGATTCGGTCAAGCACGCCTCCGTGCCCCGGCAACAAACTCCCCGAATCCTTGATCCCCGCGCTCCGCTTATAAGCCGATTCCAGCAGATCGCCCACCTGCCCCGCGACATTTCCCACCGCCGCCATCCCCAACATATGCGGCAGCGGCACAGTCATAAACCGCGCAAACACGACCGCCACGATCAGCGAACCAACTATACTCGCCGCCGTCCCCTCCCAAGTCTTATTGGGACTCAAATGCGGCGCCAGTTTGTATTTCCCGATCGATCGCCCCACGAAATAAGCTGCCGTATCTCCCACCCAGATAATCACCATCGCAAAGAGCAGAAGCATCGGCCCCTGTGTCTCAGACCCGTGCAGGCGAATCGCATAGGAAAACGGAAACGCCACAAGCACCAGGCCACTGGAGCTAATTCCTGCCGACGGCAGTGCTTCCACAAGAGGACGCTTGGTAAAAAGCGTCAGCGCGGCGATACCTAGTACGAAGAAAAAGAGCACGGTTTCGAGCCCGGCAGCGGCATCGGGAAACCACCAGACTTTGCGATAAGCGATTAAATCGCCCGATAGCCTGTATGCTGCCCCTTCAGCCACAAGCCATTGCACATAAATGAGCAGTAGTGCGCACGTGGCCGTCCAAAACCGGTAAGCCCGGTGCCCGATCGCATCTCCCAACGCAAAGTATTCAAACAGCGCCAGCATCGTCACCAATCCAACAGCTAGCGCCAAAATCGCTGTCGATCCCCACAGCACAATCCCAACGACAAACGGAATCAACACGACCGCCGTCGCCACCCGCTTCCAAGTCATAGAAATGGAATCCCCTCAGAAATCGCGGCCTTCATCTCATCACATCATGAGAAATAAATCACGCCGGAAGCAGGCTCCGGGTATGAGCGTCAAAAGGGGCTATCGCATGCATCTCTGAGGGTGATTTGCAGCTAGTTGCACAAAGGAACTACGGCGTTCTCTCAGCGCTCCAGAATTTCCTTGTAGGCGTTGAGTGCCACCTTCTTAGGCTTGCGGTCCAATACGAAGTTGATCGTCCTCGTGGAATTCCCGGCAATGGGCACTTGGCTCAGCCGCACCATCCCGTCTCCAAAATCGGCGAAAATCGGCAAGAACATCGCGAAATTTTCGTCCACTTCGCTCTGCGTGATTTCCGCGTGTACTTTGAATTTGCCGCCTTCCTCCGGCTGCACATCATATTTGAAATTGTACCGGGGCACGTGCGTACCCCAGACCCATTCTCGAAAAAACCAATCCAGTCGCCCATTCTGCTGCAGGTCCATCTTCTTGGTCATGTGCTTTTCGGCGACGGCCTTGAAGGACTCCGTGGATGCGGGAATATCCCGGTGACGTTCCATGAAATCGTGCATCATGTCGATGAACGCCTGGTCGCGATTGCCTGCGGACCCCATGTCTGCGTACATCAGTGACCTCAGCATGGCTAGTACGTAAGCGCCCTTGGAATAAGTCACTCCCTGGTACGCCTGCCCGGCCCGCGGAGAAATCAGCCGGAGTCCCAGCCATAGCGGGCCGGCGTCATTCGGTGAAACGCCGAAATTATTTTTCTCGAGGATGCGCACGCGCTGGCGTTCCCAGAAATCGATGTAATCCTTCTGCCACTTCGGCCCCATGGCTTGCTGCAGAAACAATCCCGCCGCAAACTCCGCAAAACCCTCCGAGAGCCACTGGTCGTGATAAGAAGCCCATCCCACGCCGTGGCCAAACCATTGATGCGCCACCTCATGCGGTGTGACTTCCTGCACGAATCCCGTGAATCTTGAATTGATTTGTCCGAACAGCATCCACCGCTGCGTCGAGTCGATGTACGCCGAAATCGGCAAGTACACCAGGTTCGGCCACGATTGCCCGAAGTTGAAATTCGGCTGTTCCGTGATGTAGATGTTCTCGTAAGGCGCCTTCCCAAAATACAGTGTGCACACTTGCATCTGCGCGCGTGCCTGATCCAGCGCGTACTTCGTCATCGAACTGGGTGACATTCCCCGCAGCGCGCCGTTTTCATACGGTCGCAAGCGGTCGGGCAACTCCGTCAAGAAATATCCGGCGATCTCGTAGTGCGTGATGGAGTCGGGGAAGTCCATTTTCACGTACTTCCCATAGTTGAATCCCGCAACGGCCACTGGCACTGGCGTCACCCAATGGGTCACGGCAAAACCCGCTTCCGTGTGTTGTCCTTCAAGCTTGCCGACGCTGATCAATACATTCGACGGCGGAACCTTGAATGTGAGATCGTACAGCGCCTTCTCACCGAAACCGTTCATGTTCGGATACCACGATTCGCGCGCCCCGATGTAGTAACTTCCGCTGCCCGCGTCGTACAGCACTTTGTCGCCGCCGTATTCCACGGTGATCGAATGGACTTGCCCCATCGCTGGAGCTTCGTCGAGAACGGCATAGAAAGAACCGTCTTCCTTTCTGTTTTCCTGAATGAAGTGCAGGTCCTTGCCGCCCTCATCGGTTACGCGCGTCACCCGTAGGGTCGGAAGCAACCCGAATTTCAGCACGCGCTCGCCCGGGACGAGCGGCTCAAACGTGATTGTCGCCCGGCTGAACAGGTGATTATTCTTCCCGATTACTGTTTCAATGTTGTACCGGCGCGTGGCAAAAAGCCGCTTGTCCTGTTGCGAACTTGCAGTGCGGTCCACAAGCTCGGATTTCAAGTGCTGGAAATACCAGATGCCGTCGTTCATTCCCCCGCCGTCGCAATTGACCAGCGCCACTTCCTCCGGCGAATCCATTTGCGGGATGGCGCCCACTCGATTGCGCAGGAAGAAACGCAGGTCTTTATGAGGTGTGCCGTGCATGTAGGCATTGAAAAACGGCGGGTGCTTCGGATTATATATAGCCGCTAGCACGTCGGCGTCCACGTTGTCGATCGTGTCGCTTTCGAGGAATGCTTCCGTCAGGCCTTCCGGTACCTCGTGGCGGTGGCGGACTTTGTCCTTCCAACGCTGAAAGGCACTGGCTGCCTCCGCTGGCGCATCCGCCCTGGTTCCCAGCGTCGCGGCGAATTGCGAAAATTGATCCGGCGAGAACCGAAATACTACTTCGGTGAAGTCTTCTTCGGCCGTCGGACCGCCGGCGCGCCGCACCATCTCGTTTGTGTCGAGGGTTGCGAGAGGTTTAAGGGTGAAATGCCCCTGGCCGACGAAGATTGCCCCAGTTTGAGATTTGTTCACCATCCCCAGGAAAGTAATCGTTCCGGATTTCAGCACGAAGGTTCCAACGTCCATCGGCACTGTGAAATTTTCGCAGCGGAATGTGTCGCCTAATCCGACGCTGCGAAGCTGGCGGTAGACGGGGTCTGAATTCGCGAACGTCGAGCTCTTTTCGTTGACCGTGACGCTGGTTTGTTGCGCCGTAATCGTCAGACTAAGCGGGAGGTCTGCCGTGCCATTCAGGTCGACCGCGGTCACCAGATCGTCAAACGCTTCCTTGGAGACACGCACGGAATATTTTCCGGCGCTCAAATTCGGAGCAATGAACTTGCCGGCTCCATCGGAAGTAAGCACCAGCGGCTCCGCCAAGGCGCCGCCGCTGATCTCGATGCGCGCCCCGGCAACGACCGCTCCAGACGGGTCTTTGACGGTACCGGATATCGTGTCGGCGCGCAGAGGCGTGGTTAGCGGCGCCGAGAGCAGTGTCAAGATCAATGGATAAAGAAGTGGATGAAGAAACTGAAATCGGCCCAGAAGCCGAAATGCTCTCATCGGGCGTGAGTCGGGGGTACAGCTTGCTCGCAGCGTTTCGCTCCGTTGACGCATGGTCCTCTCCTAAAAGATTGCCCAGCGCCTCCGAGCACTGGCAATACTCCCATCTTCCGGCCTGCTTTTGCAATAGTGGTTAACCCTGCGCTGCCGCCTTTCACTTCATTTTTCCCCAGCAATTTCATCCCATTCCCGCCGGCCACGTTCGAGCACTGCGGGCAAATCTTCCCTCAACAAAAAACGCTCCTGGATCAACTTCATGGCCGCTTCGGCAAACTTCCCCATGTATTGTTCGCGCGAAGCGTACCGTTCCGCGATCGAAAGCCGCGGATCGGCGGATTTTTCGCGCTCCGCGGCGCTGCGGGAAAACGGGAGAAACGAGCCGAGGAAGCTGCTCCGCCGGTCGGCAGCGCCGATGCCCGGATCCCGCAAATTCCACCCAGTGTAGGTAGCCAGCGGCGCTTGCAATTCCGGCAAGCGCACGCCTCCCAAGTCGTTTCCATCGCCGTCCGTTTGTGGAACCAAAACAGCAAACGCCTTTCCAACCTTAGGCGGCTCGTTCGAAATAATCCCGGATTTCCATTGCGGCCCGAAATCGAGATGGTAGGCCAGGTTCATGTCATGAGGTGTATTCACGCCGGGGATCTTCGGGAATTTCCATTTGCTCAACGGCGCCAGCGTGCCGTCCGCAATTTTCGGATAAACGCTCGGCGGGGGTTCCTTCCCGTCTTTCACCCACTGGTCCATGTCCGTGATCAGCGCGCGCCAGAACCATTGAATGGGATTCGGATTGTGCCTTTGCTGCGCGGTCAACTCGGGCGCGCCAGCCGTGGCCTTAGCTGGCGGAAACGCCGCGGAAAAATGCTGCAAGCCCGCGAGAAAATATATCCGCGCATTCTCTCCCGGCGCGGCGTCTTTTAAGCCGTCCGCGGAAGTGTGAATCAACGACGCCGCTCGGCCCCAGTATTCATACGAAGTATTGGTGAAGAAAATCTTCGGCGCCGTTTGCGACCTGGCCGCATCCAGAAGGCCGACTGTTTCGCCCGTCTCAGGGTCGTTTTCCGGAAGGTCCGTATACGGAAACACATCCGTCGGGAAAAAGAAGCTGGACAGCGGTTGCGCGTCGCGCGAAGGCTGCGCGAAGCGATGATTGAAACTGCCCCGCCCGGCGCCGGCCACATGGGCGATCACGCCGTCCATGACCTGCCGGCCTTGCTCGTCCGCGTTGAAGTCCTGATACAAGAAATGGCGGAGGAAGCGGCCACTTTGCGAAATCCCCACTACATAGACGCGGCGCACCGGAGCCATCGCCTGCGGATCATATTTCAGGTAGGAAAGAAAATCGCGGACCGCTGCCAGCCCCACGCCCACAACCGCCGGATCTTTCGCCTCGTAAACAACCTCATAAATTTTCCCCGGCAAGAACCCGCCGTCCAAATGAATGAAATGAGGATCGGCCATCAGTTTGCCCTCCACGGAATGGGCAAAGCTCCATTGGCTGCGCGGGATGGATTGCCGCGGGCCCTCAGGAGTATCGCGCACGGTAAGAACGTTTTTCGTGCTCGCAGGGTCGTCGGCCGGATAGCTCTTTCCTCCGCTCGGTCCAAGCATGATGTGGCCCAGGGGCATGTCGTCTACTTTTTGCGATGGCGTGAAATCAGAGCGCACCAGCCCGCGAATTTCCTTGCCTCCCGCATCACGCGCAACCGGAGCGGAGAGCCGCACTTTTTGTCCTTCTTCCGCAAGATCAAACTGCCATCCCAGCCACGCAATCGTGTACCCTTCGCGCAACAGAAATCCGTCCCCGAATTCGCCGTTGGCGTCCGAAGAATTTCCGCCGTCCACCAGCCGCAGAATTCCTCTTCCGCCGCGGTTCGAAACTTCAAACAGCACGGCGCCGTTTCCCTTGTTCCTATCCTTCGGCTTGTACAGATAGAGGTCCGCGGAAAACTCCACTTCCCCTTGCGCGTTGCGCGGTGCCTTGTCCAGATCCACGATCTGCCGGTTGTGAACGTTTTCCGGACTGACCGCAAAGTACACGCGCCCGATGATCCTCTCGTAAGCGCCCGCCAATCCGAACGCCCGGCCGCCTTGAACGTCCTCGCGCGAAAGAATCTCCACGCGCGTGACGTGCGCATCAGTTGCAGAAGCCAGGAAAACGAACACCGAAAGAGCCCAGACCAAATGTCTGCGCAGGGGATGCATAAGCCTTCTCCTCATAGAGCGCCACAGCTTACAACAGATTCAAGAGAGTAGCGCGAGGCCGGGATGTTTCTCGTCGCCAGCAGTAGGAATGGTTCACTTCCCGCCCGCACTTGCAGGCGCAGAGAATTTTCGGGAAAGGAATCTAAGAATTTCATGCATGACTCTCTCTCCCTGGTCTGTTTGGAAGAGGAATTGTGCATGCGCGGAGCCATCCAAGATAATCAGCTCTTTCGGTTCGGGAGCCTTCTCATACTGTGCGCGAATTCCAGGGAGCCGCAGACCATCAGCGTTGGCGTCATCGCGTGCCACAATGAAAAGTGACGGTGCTTTGAGTTTTTCAGCGGGGCCGTTCGGTGACGCGCCCAGGAACACCATACGATCAATCGTGCCGGGCTCAGACAGGATGGATGCGTCACCCGCTGCCCCGCCGCCCATACTGGCGCCAACCACTGCTACGGTCTTCGCGCCGGTCTTACGCAGGTAGCGTACCGCTGCCAAAACGTCCAAGTGCAGCGGGGCGCTCATGGGGGCGGACTCGCCTGGTCCTCGTGACTGGCCATAGCCGCGGAAGTCGATCGCCAGCACGCGAAATCCCGCGCCTGCGAGGGCTTGCGCCTGTTTCTCCCAGCTCCCTTTGTTGAAACGCCCGCCATGCGCCAATACGACGCCGCGCTCGCCTGCTCCGTAAGAGTCGGCCGAAACTACTCCGCCGTCCGAAGTCGGAAAGGAAATCGCTTTCTGTGCGCGGCCAGCCGCTGCCAGGAACAACGCGACAATAACCGTGAAAAACGTACGCACAAGGGAAGTGTACAACGGACTAAGGGGCGCCACGCGAAAACTGACCACCCGCAAGTTTTGGCAGTGGGTCTGCTTGAGCTTGGGGTGTTATGCTCCTGCATCAGGGAGGAATTAGTATGCGGTTCCAGAAGAGGGCAGTCGCCTTTTGCGCGGGAGTTGCCGCGGGTGTGCTATTAGCTCTGCCACTATACGCTCAGGTGATGGTTTCATGGAAAAAGGCCGAGGTAGTTCCTATGTTGGCGGTTCAGCCTGACCCAGCAATGGGCTTTGTTCCCGTTGAGGGGAGCAAGGTCGGCAACATTGCGTCTGCCAACGCTTGGTCAAAAGGGCAGGTCGTACCGTTTGTGATGGTTCAGCCCGATCCTGTTTGGGGCTTCATCCCAGTTGAAGGTAACAAGGCTGCCAGCATTGCGATGGGCCAGTACTGGGGAAAAGAACAGGTGAAGCCAATTGTTTTTGTGAGGCCTTCGGCTGGCACTGACTTTATCCCAGCTCAACGGGCGCGATGATACTGGTAGAATGGGCACAGACCTTCAGGAAAGGGGGCCTTGCTATGATGCATGCGATGGGCCCGGACGACGTTGAGAGAATTAAGATTCTTAGGGAGAGGCATCCTTCCATTGCAAATTTCTATCGGTATCGCTGGCAGGTATTCCTTGGCCATGCCATTCCTCCGAGTAAAGACTCGGATTGGCCACCCATCGAGGAATATACCCACAGCGGTTGGGTGCTCGGATTTACTGCCGACCAGCTTAGGCCACCATCTTAGAAATCAAAACTGCTACCCAAGTTTCCCTTGACTTTTGTTATCCCTCTGGTACCATACTGCTTAGAGAAAACTATATTTGGACTGCGGGAGCTGGCTCCCGCTTTTCTTTTTTAGGCAGTCCTCTCGGTCGAATAGCAAACGAGCTTTCTATTTTCGCTGGACACCCCACACAAAGCTAAGGACCAGAACCTGACTCGCAGTAAGTTATTTGGAATCAACACTTCTGGAATCGCTCGAAAGAGTGGACGCTAACCACCTTTAGAATCAACACTTATGGGAGGCGCCCGCAAGTGTTGATTCTAAACCACTTACATAGACTTTAAGTCCTTTAGATGCAACACTTACGAAAAACACGAGGGGGTGGGGGTCGATAAAGTAAACTAGAAAATGCCGAAACCCTGGTTCAGGATCCTTGCTGGCCCGCGAGACTAATTACCCGCTACGCGCACCGGTTTCTCGTCGGAAGCTGCATCTTCGCGGATGCCGCCATAGCGCCTCTCGCGCTTCTGGTATTCCAGCAGCGCTTCCAGCAACCGCGCTCGGTTGAAGTCTGGCCACAGCGTTTCGGTGACGAAGATTTCCGCGTAAGCAATCTGCCAGAGTAGAAAATTGCTCACCCGCATCTCCCCGCTGGTGCGGATCAGCAGGTCCGGGTCCGGCAAGCCCTCGGTGTACAAATGCCGCGAGAGCTGCTCCTCGGAGACTTTGCCCGGCGTTCCGTGGCCGTTGCTCTCGGAAAGGATCGCGTTCATGGCGTCCACAATCTCCGCGCGCCCGCCATAATTCAGCGCCACGCAGAGCACCATGCCCTTGTTCCCTGCCGTCTTCTCCATGGCTTCCCGCACGTCGTTTTGCACCCCGGCGGGAAGCTCGTCGATCCGGCCCAGAAACCGCATGCGGATATGGTTCTTCTGCAGCAGCGGCATCTCCTTGCGAAGATATTCGCGCAAGAGCGCCATCAGGAAGTCGATCTCGGTCTTGGGCCGCCGCCAATTCTCGACGGAAAACGCATACAGCGTCAGCGCCTCGATTTTCAAACGCGCGCACGTCTCAATGGTAATGCGCGCCGACTGCGTCCCCGAACGGTGCCCCGCGATCCTCGGCAGGTGCCGCTTTTGCGCCCAGCGCCCATTGCCGTCCATGATCACGGCGATGTGCCGCGGCAGCCGCGCCAGGTCCAGCTTTTCGAGCAGGCGCGCTTCTTCGGGCGTAACCGGTCCAAGCGAACCGGGGCTGGCGACGTGCAGCGTCTTGGAAGTGTGGTTGGAGGACACGTTGTATACTCAGGCTCTTCTGGGAAACCCCTTTACGCCGCAAAGTTAACATACCCTCCGGCTCCGACGCAACGGCATGGTGCTCTGTCAAACATCAGGGCGGCGGCGGAACGCTTTGCTGGAACAGCGCGGTGTAGGTAAGAATCAGCGTCAGCGCGATCATGCCGATGGCCGTTGCCCAAGCGACAATGTTGAAGGCCATCGTGTTGACGTATTCCCCCATCAAATCGCGCCGGTTCACTAGCAACAGAATGAATATCACTACCACGGGGAGCCAGATGCCGTTGCCCACCTGGGAAAAAATCAGAATCTTCCAAAGCGGCGCATGGGGCAGCAGGACGACGCCCGCCCCAACGACGATCAGGATCGTGTACAGCCAATAGAAAATAGGTGCCTCTTTGAATTTGTGGTCCAGCCCCGCTTCAAATCCCAGCCCCTCGCAAATCACGTGCGCGGTGGAAAGCGGCAAAATGGATGCTGCAAAGAGGGACGCGTTCAGGAGCCCGAAAGCGAACAGAATCCCCGCGCCTTTGCCAGCAAGCGGAATCAGCGCCTGCGCCGCCTGCGCGGCATCGGTGATGTCCCGGTGCCCCGAGGTATAGAGCGTGGCAGCCGTGCAAACGATGATGAAGAAGACGATCACCATACAGCTGATGCTGCCGACCAGAACATCCGCGCGCGCCTGCCGGTACTGGCGTGGACCGACCTTCTTTTCCACGAATCCGGCCTGAAGGTAAAAGAATTGCCACGGGGCAATCGTGGTTCCGACCAGTCCGGTCAGCATCAACAGGTACCCTGAATTGAGGCTAAGACTTGGGAGCACCGTTTCTTTCGCGGCGGTCAGCCAGTCCGGCTTGGCGAAGAATGCGGAAAATACGTACGACAGGTACAAGACGCACGCGAACAGAAAAATGGTCTCGACCTGGCGATATGTGCCTCGAATCACCAGCACCCAAACAAGGATCGCGGCGATCGGCACCGCGACGTATCGGTTGATCCCGAAAATTTGCATGGCTGCCGCTACTCCGGCAAACTCCGCTACCACGTTGGCTAGGTCCACAAAAAAACCGGCGATCATCACAAAAAACGTCGGCCGGAATCCAAACTCCTCGCGGATGAGGTCGGAGAGCCCTTTCCCGGTCACAACTCCCATCCGCGCGCACATCTCTTCCGTGACGTACAGCGCAATGGTCATGGGAATCAGCGACCAGAGCAGCGCATAGCCGTATTGCGCTCCGGCCTGCGTATAGACTGAAATTCCGCCCGCGTCGTTATCCACATTCGAGGTGATCAGCCCGGGCCCCACCACGGCCAGCAGCAGCGTCAGGCGCCGGCGCAGTCCGCGGATTTTTTTCTGAAAATCCGTCTCGCCGGTCCTTACGCGCTCAAACTTCGCAGCAATGGCATCCCAGTTCATCGGCCCGCTCGAATTCCCTTCTTAATCCTTCAGTAGCTTGGACACCACGTCGTCCACGGTTATGGCTCCAACGGGCCGGTTTTCCGCATCGACGACCGTCAGCATTCTCAGGTTGTACTTGTCAAAAAGTTCGAAGACTTCTTTGTCGTTCGCGTTGGGAGGCAAACTGAGCACAGGATCCATCTTCAGCTCCGCCATGCGCTGATCGCCGGCCGCCAGCAGCAGCCGCGCCACGGAGACGGCGCCGGAGAATTGCGCGAGACTATCCACCAGAACGATGGTGTCCAGCTGGTCCAGGTTAACCTCCTGCTCGCGCATCCACTCCAGCACTTCGTCACGCGCCGAAGCCTCGCCCACGAAAACGAACTCCGTGTTCATCATGCCGCCGGCTGTCGCGGGATCGAACTCCAGCAACTCACGGACTTCATTGGCTTCCTGGCCCGGCATCTCGTGCAGAAGTTCCTCGGACGTTTCCTTGGACAAATCGCCCAAGAGGTCGGCTGCCGCATCGGGGGCCATCTCTTCCAGAATGTCCGCCGCCTTCTCCGGGTCCAGTTTTTCCACGATTTGCGTGGTAAGCCGCTCGTCCAACTCCGCGAGGACCGCCGCCGCAGTCTCCTCATCCAGCGAGGCGATGATTCCCTGCCGTTCCGCCGCGGACAAATCTTCCATGATTTCCGCGATGTCAGCCGGGTGCAGGTCTTCAAGTTTTTCGTGCGTGATGCGCAGTTTCAGCCGGCGCATGGGGTCCGGCTCCACAAGGTTTACAAATTCCCAGCGGATCGCGCCTTGCGGCAATTTGCTCTGCAGCTTGCGAATCACTTTCGGAGGCACCACGCCCTGAAGCAGCCTCCGTACCGCTCCCGGGAGTCCTACATCCACTTGCGACAGACGCAGCTCGACGTTGCCATTTGTTCGAAATGGAGTCAGATCGACGTCGTTGACGCGCACCACTTTTCGCCCGCGCGTATCAATGATCTGCTGATCCAGCAAATCTTTCTGGACGGCCAGCCATGACTCATTCGGCCGGTAGAGTTCCAGGGCTCGCTCACTGACGTTTAGTTCCAGTTTTCCTACCGCCACTGACGCGACTTGGTTGTGTTTCGCTACCAGCGGCTGAAAGTGGCCGCGCGACAGCAAATAGTGCGACACGCGGTTGGGCGCCTCCGCGGGTTCGATAAAAAATTCGCGCACCCGTCCGACGTAGTGGCCGCCCACGTCGTAAGCCTTGGCTCCCATCAATTCTGTTGCGTAGAGATCCATACGCTTTTCCTCCTCGCGCGTCTCGGTAATCGTTCGAACGGCTTCCCGCTCGAACTCATTCCGGCAACAAAAAACCCGCGCACCGAATGACCTCGGCGGCGGGCAAGTACCTCATAAAAATGGACTTACCTTTAGCCGCCAGGGAACCCTCCCCACCCGACCGCTCCCGCCTTGGCTTGCGCCGCGCGCGAAAAAGTCGAGACAATCTGCCGTGGAATCATTTTCTGGCCCCACCGCTGCCCGGACCTACCGGGGCCAGGTTCGAGTTCGCTGCCCATACTCATGGGGACGAGATTTGCTCCGTTACGTGACTGTTTTGCAGCCACAGTTGCATTGATAAGCTGCGTGCTTCTCGAAGTCAACAAAAATCAACAGAAAACAGAGTTGCGAAGTGATTTTTTCCTTCGAATGGGATTGCAGAGCGTCACTTCCGTCTTGGGAACAGCATGTGGCGGGGTTCTTCGCCCCTGCGGCGGCATTCTTCCATGTATAAGCGGAGGTAGTTCTTCAAGACATAGTCGCGTTTCGAATAGCCCAGTTCCTCGACTGCTCGATCGATCGCTCCGGCGGGCCCCTCCAGTTCTACGAAGGTGCCGATAGGAGTTTCGTCGAGCTCAATCAGCAGCCCCTTGGCCCAGGCTTTTGACGCAGGCAGGCGGAAAGTGGTGCGGTACTTTTCATAGCGAAACCAGCCGCTCATCCCCAGGCCCTCGAAAATCCTGGCCAGATTTCCGGACTCGGCGACTTCGACCTCAATCTCGTCGCGGACTTTGTAAGGACCGTCCGACGAGCCTTCCCCTTCGGTGGCCACCGGCCGCGCCATGGGTTGCTTGAACGTCAAAATCACGCGCTGCTTCGGCCCCGCCTTCTTTGCTTTCCCCCGGACTTCGGGCGTTTCCGTTCGAATGCGCAGCAATTGGCCATGCCTAGCGAGGCCGCCCTGGGGCGTATCGAAAATTACATTTTCCTCGTGAACCTTGGAAGTGCCCGGACTGGCGGGGCGAGCTCCCATACGCTTCAATGCGCGATGAAACGCGGGCACGTCGGTGATCCTCAGCTTGATTTCGGTTTCTTTTGCCATGGCAACACATTACGATACGACAACGCAGGACGGCGAAACAGTGCTGGCGGAAGCTTTGCGCGGACCGGGTTGCCAAACGCAATGACGCAGACGGCCTACAACGCGAACAATCAGCTCACGACCTGGGGCACGGCGAGCCTCTTCTACGACTTGAACGGAAACATGACCAGCGACGGGACGCATAGTTACTCTTGGGACGCGCGGAACCGCCTGCAGCGGATCGACCTGGGGAACACAGCGAGCTTTACGTATGACCCGTTCGGACGCCGCGCGACAAAGAGCAACGTCGGAACGAGCACGACTTTTCTCTATGACGGCGCAAATCCGGTGCAGGAAGTGATTGGCGGCACAAACACAGCCAATTCTCTTAGCGGGGGCGTCGATGAAGTGTTCCAGCGGACGGATTCGGCGGGGGCGCGAAGCTTTTTGACCGACGCACTTGGCAGCACGCTGGCACTCACAGATTCCTCGGGGACTACGCAAACATCGTACACATTCGAGCCGTTCGGAAACACGAGCGCGTCCGGCAGCGCGGCAACGAACAGCTTCGCCTACACCGGCCGCGAACTCGACGCCGGCAACTTATATTTCTATCGCGCCAGATACTACAACCCGCAACTCCAGAGATTCATCAGCGAAGACCCAATTCGATTGAGGAGTAATTCCATCAATTTCTATCAGTATGCTTACAACAGTCCAGCTGATTTCCGAGACCCGTTTGGACTGTATACGTTTCAGCTCGGACTTACTTTGAACGGCGTATTGCCTGTTGGGCCAGTCGGAATTACATATTCAGCGTCGTTCGGCTTCGCAATCGATACGGACGGACACATTGCATGGTATGACGCCTACACCCCAGCGTATCTACCTGGCTTGGGTGAAGGCTTAAGTGGTTCAGGCGGGGTTTCGTTCGGATTTTCGAACGCCCGGAGCGTGTGTGGTCTGGGAGGCCCGTTTTTGAACGTGAGTGGAACCGGCGGATACACTGGTGTCGCCGGAACCGTTGATTACTTCACTGGGGCTGGCGACGGCCCCAATGGTGTCGTGGATGGCGGAGGCTTCACGCTTGGCGTAGGCGGTGGGGGTTCCGCATCAGTCATGGTCACAACGACAGATGTCCACGCGTTTGGTAGATACTCAAGCGGGTCAGATGGGAAAATACATGCACAGTGACCAGAAAAGGGATATCCGGAGCTATGTCCAGGTTGTATTACTGATTTGTACAATGGCCGTTGGAATATCTTGGTACTCTCTGTGGGAGAGCTACGTTGTAACTCGGCCTAGGGTCAGTCAAGTTGAAACTGGAAGAACTATACCGCTGCGGAGTCACGGAGTTGTTGTTTATTTGACACACGATGAAAGTCAAAAGCTCAAAGTTCTCAACTCTGTCGGTGATGTCATGGCTTTCATATTCATCTCGCTTTCCATATGGAAACAATTTTTGCGCCGACAGGCGGGTGGGACAGACGAGAGCCCGTAGTAAGGTTCTGGGTGCCGCATACGCCGGTTTTGCGTGTGCGGGTTTAGACTAAACTTCATGCAGCACCGCTTGCATTTTTCAGAGCAGTTCTTGTGGATGGATGAGATAATCAGGTTGCGCGCTGGAGGATCGCCATGGGCACTGCCTCTGAAAATATAATCATCAAAGACCCGAACATTCTTGGGGGAGAACCTGTCTTTCGCGGAACCCGAGTTCCTTTCAAAGTCTTGATTGACTATCTGGAAGGAGGCGACACGTTGGATCAGTTTTTGGAAGAGTACCCTAGCGTCAGCCGCGAACTTGCCATCGCTGCTATCGAAGAAGCAAGGCTGAGTCTTGTTGCGCAGCTGAAATGAGAATTCTGATTGACGAGTGTGCTCCGCGAGCGCTCAAGAAGCACCTCATGAATCACGGCCATGAATGTCGTACCGTTCAGGAAGCTGGCTGGTCTGGAAAACAGAACGGCGAACTATTGAGCCTCGCGGAACCTGCCTTTGATGTCCTGGTCACCGTGGATACAAACCTCCGATACCAACAAAACCTGAGCGGTCGCAGAATCGCCATTGTAGTTCTGCAGTCGTCCTCCAATCGCCTGGAACATTTGCGGCAACACTTCCCGACCCTGGTTTTGGCCCTCGATAAAATCGAGCCTGGGGAGATGGTTCAGGTTGGCAGTATTAGCTAAGCCTCTGATGGCCAGGTTCTCCGAGGTTTTTTTCGCGTCAAAATTGTTTATATTGAATCTCCTTGAGACTCGTTCGCTGCTGGAGACTCCATCATGCGCATTCGGTTTTTGTGGATTCTTGCCTTGTCCCTGAGTTTGTTTGTACTTCCTTCTGCGACGCCATTGGATTCTTCGCCCGCGCCTCTCCGCCCCGGCACTCGGGTTCTCCTCGACGCGCACAATTGCTATCCCTACTACGAATGGTGGTTCGATCGCATCGAGCGTGCCCTCTCAGCAGGCACTCCCCTTGCCATCGAGCAGGATTTGCTTTGGGCGAAAGACCCAAGAACAGGCGCGATGACTTCGCTGGTAAGTCATGGAGCCCCTCCGACAGGAACCGAGCCGGGAATGCGGGAGTATTTCTTTGAACGCGTCCGCCCCATCGTCGAAAAAGCGTTGCACGAGGGAAATCATGGGGATTGGCCGCTAATCACGTTGAATCTCGATCTCAAATCGGAGGAGCCGGAACATCTCGCCGCAATTTGGCGGTTGCTGGCGGAATATCAGGACTGGCTCACCACCGCTCCACGCACCGGTACCATCGACCGGATGGAAACGCTGGAGGTCCGTCCCGTTCTCGTCTTGACCGGCGAGTCCGAAGAGCAAAAAGCTGTCTTCTACGATCACGTCGCCGAAGGCGGAAAGTTGCTCGTTTTCGGAGCCGTGCGCACCAACACGCGTGACCCCTCCGCGCCGCCTCAAGGGCTGGCGCCGAGTCCCGCCGACAACTATCACCGATGGTGGAACAATAGTTGGCGCGTCGTTGAGCCCGAGGGCCAGTCCAAAGCAGGTGACTGGACTGTGGAGAAAGAATCGCGTCTCAGCCAGCTCGTTCGCTACGCACATAGCCACAACTTGTGGATTCGCTTTTACACGCTCGACGGAGCCACCAAACAGGAGCTCAGTTGCAACGGCTGGTTCGGCTCCTACAATTTTGGCTCAAGGGAAGCGGTCCGCAAACGCTGGGAGGCCGCTGCCAAAGTGGGCGTGGATTACATCGCGTCGGATCAGTACGAAGAACTCGGCGCCTTACTCAAATCCCTCAGGTAGAAGCCAGCAACCGTTCAACTTTCAATTTCGACCATTCCAGGCAAAACACTCCACAGCAGGCTGCTTTCTCCGGCCGCCGAGTTCCGATAGTATAGCGACGAACGGATGCATTCCGCGCGTCGTGCTACCACCCTGCCGCGCACCACGTCGGCCCGCATCTCGGCCGTCGTATGAAGAGGCTCATGAACCCGGACGCCAATATCGCGACGCCACTGACCGTCCAGGAAACTTCAACAGGTACGGTTCCCAAGCCTCCGGTTGCCCGGCGGGGACCCGTAGAGCATGTGATGCACGGCGACCGGCGTGTGGATCATTACGCCTGGCTGCGCCACAAAGAAAATCCGGAAGTCATCGACTACCTGAAGGCCGAGAACGCTTATACCGACGCCGTTCTGAAGCCCACGGAGCCTTTTCAAGAGAAGCTCTATGAGGAAATGCTGGGACGCATCCTGCAAACGGATCTTTCCGTTCCTTATCGGCTGCGGGGCTATCTCTATTTCACGCGGACGGAAGAAGGAAAGCAGTATGCGTTCCACTGCCGGCAGCGCGACGTGGAAGGCGCGCCGGAAGAACTGCTGCTCGATCTGAACGCGCTGGCCGAAGGCCATTCGTTTCTGGGATTGGATTCATTCGAGGTTAGCGACGACAATCAACTGCTCGCCTATTCGACGGATACGACGGGCTTCCGCCAATATGTGCTGCAAGTGAAAGACCTGAGCAACGGGACCACGCTTCCCGAGCGTTTCGAACGCGTCACCAGTGTCGCGTGGGCGTCCGACAATCGAACTTTGTTCTACACGGTCGAGGATGAAACGACGAAGCGCTCGCACCGGCTGTATCGGCACGTTTTGGGGTCGACCGAACCGGACATTCTGCTCTACGACGAAACGGACGAGCGGTTTCGAATCGAAGTGGAACGGACGCGCAGCGGCGCTTTTCTGCTTCTGACCATCGCGAGCCATACGACCAGCGAAGTTCGCTACCTGCGCGCTGATCAGCCCAGCGGAGAATTCCGGCTCATCGCTCCGCGCGAGGACAACCATGAATACTACGCGGAACATCATCCAATCGCGCTCGCCACGAAGCGTTATGCAGTCCCGCTTGCCGCGGGACATCCCGGTCTAGCCCCAAACGAGACAGGTGGCGTGTTTTACATCCGTACGAATTCCGGCGGGCGGACCTTCCGCCTGATGGCTGCTCCAGTGAGCGACCCGCGCCGGGAATTCTGGCACGAAGTGATTCCCAATCGTCCGGACGTCATGCTTTCTACTGTGGAAGCTTTCCAGACGCACCTCGTACTTTTCGAACGCGAGGGTGGCCTGCCTTATCTGCGCATCGTAGATTTGACCGCAGACGCTCCGAACGCTCTTGCGGCCTCGCATCGCATCGAATTCGCCGAACCTGCCTACAACGCTTCCATCGGTGAGAACCCGGAATTCAGCGCGTCCCACGTGCGCTTCCAATACGAATCGTTCGTAACGCCACGCTCGATTTTTGACTACGACGTTCGCACGCGGAAACGAATCCTACGCAAGCAACAACCCGTTCTTGGCGGCTACGACGCAACGCAATACGTGAGCGAGCGCCTGCACGGCACGGCTTCCGACGCCACGCGCGTACCACTTTCCATCGTCTACCGCTGCGATACGCCGCGCAATGGCTCCGCGCCGCTTCTTCTCTATGGTTACGGCAGCTACGGAATCTCCGTGCCGGTCAATTTCAGCTCGAACCGGCTGAGCTTGCTGGACCGCGGCGTGATCTACGCCGTCGCGCACGTCCGCGGCGGCGGCGAGCTAGGAAAGCCGTGGCACGATGCGGGGCGCATGAAACAGAAGCACAACACGTTTTCGGACTTCATCGCCTCGGCCGAACACCTGATTGCACAACGCTACACGACGCCGGAAAAACTGGTGATTGAGGGCGGCAGCGCGGGCGGGCTGCTTATGGGTGCGGTGACCAACATGCGCCCCGAACTTTTTCGCATGGTCATCACGCACGTGCCTTTTGTCGATGTGCTGAACACCATGCTCGACGCCTCGCTGCCGCTGACGGTGGGTGAATATGAAGAATGGGGCAATCCGCAGATCGCGGAAGATTATTTCCACATGAAGTCGTATTGTCCCTACACCAACCTGGAGCGAAAACCTTATCCGGCAATCCTGGCGAAGACCGGGTTGAACGACAGCCAGGTGATGTACTGGGAGCCGGCGAAATACGTCGCGAAAATGCGCACGTTGAAAACGGATGCGAATCCGCTGCTGCTGAAGATCAACATGGGTGCGGGGCACGGCGGCGCTTCCGGCCGGTATGATTATTTGCGAGAGATCGCGCTGGACTATGCTTTTTTGCTGACGCAGCTCGGCATCAAGGAATGATTCTCTGCTGACGTATTACGAATGAGCGAGCCGACAACACCGTTGATGCAGCAGTATCACGCCATTAAGGCGCGCTACCCGCATGCGCTGCTGCTTTTCCGCCTCGGCGATTTCTACGAACTTTTTTACGAAGATGCGATGATTGCCTCGCGCGAACTGCAGATCACGCTCACCTCGCGTAACCGGGAAAAGGGCCAGCCCATCCCGATGTGTGGCGTTCCCTATCACGCCGCGGAAGGCTACGTCGCGCGCCTGATCCGCAGCGGCTTCAAAATCGCGATTTGCGATCAGATGGAGCAGCCCGGCCCGGGCAAAAAGCTGGTCCGCCGCGAAGTCGTGCGGGTGATCACGCCGGGCACCGCCACGGACGTGGCGCTTCTCGACGCGCGCGAGAATAATTTTCTCGCGTCGGTTGCAAGACATGCTTCTGGCTCACCCATCGGCCTTGCGTTCGTTGATTTGTCCACCGGCGAATTTCAGGCCACGGAATTCTCCGGCGCGCGCGCAGACGACGACCTTCGCGACGAACTGCAGTTGCTGCGTCCCAGGGAGACACTGCTTCCGCGGCCACAACAGCTTTTCGAGACAGCGAAGACTTCTCTTCTCGAAGGCGTCGGCGGCGTGGAATCGCGCCTGGAAGACTGGATTTTTCAGCGGGACTACGCGGAGCGCATATTGCGCGAACAGTTTGGCGTTGCCGAACTCACAGGCTTTGGCCTCGACGATCACACGCAAGCGATGGCTGCCGCCGGGGCTATCGTTCACTATCTCCGCGAAAACGCCGCGCGCGGGGATCGCTCTGGCGTCACGAATGAAGGCGCGGGCGCATCCGGCGTTGAAGCGTTGCAGCATCTAGACCGCGTCCGCTATTACGAGCAGCACGACGCTCTGGTGCTTGATCCCGTTTCCGTGCGCAACCTGGAGCTGCTTGCGCCCATCTTCACCGAGGAAGTTACGCGAACAAGCGGTCCGACGACGCTTATCGCCGCGCTGGACGCCACTGTAACCGGCATGGGCGCGCGCCTGCTGCGCTCCTGGCTTCTCCGGCCGCTCATTGAGAGTGAGACCATTGAGGGCCGTCTTAATGCCGTCACACACCTCGTCCAACAAACCGTTATTCGCGGTGAAATTCGCAAGGAGCTCAAGGGCATCCTCGACCTCGAACGGCTCACCAGCCGCATCACGCTGGGGCTGGCGACGCCGCGCGAACTGGTTGCGCTGCGGAAGTCGCTCGCCCAGCTTCCTGTGCTGAAGAAGTTCCTCACGCCTCCTCCCGCTGGAGGCAGCGAACTGCTTCGTCAACTACACCAGGAAATCGACGAACTCGGCGACGTCCGCGAACGGCTCGAACGCGCGATTGCGGACGAGCCGCCGGCGCTGGCCACGGATCCAGGCATGATCCGCAGCAGTTACCACGCGGAACTCGATGAACTGCGTGAGCTGAGCCAGCACAGCAAACAAATCATCGCGGCGATGGAAGAGCGCGAACGCAAACGAACCAATATTGGCTCGCTGAAGATTCGCTTCAATCAAATCTTTGGCTACTACATTGAGATTTCGAAGCCGAATCTGCATCTGGCTCCCGCGGACTACGAGCGCAAACAAACGCTGGTGAATGCCGAGAGGTTTACTTCTTCCGAGCTGAAAGAATATGAGCGGAAGATCCTGGCGGCCGACGAACGCATCCTGGAGATCGAACGGCAACTTTTTATCGATGTGCGTGCTTCCGTGGCGAGCAAAGCGGTGCGTCTGCGGCGTACTGCCGCGGCCGTCGCGCAGATGGATGTTCTCACTGCGTTTGCGAAACTGGCTGCGGATAGGGGCTATTCGCGGCCCGAGTTCAACGCGACTGGCGAACTTCTCATCATCGGCGGGCGCCATCCGGTGATCGAAGAATTGCTGCGCCAAAAGGGCGAGCGCTTCGTTCCCAACGATCTTTGCTTCGAGCCTGGACGCCAGCAGCTTCTTCTCATTACCGGGCCCAACATGGGCGGCAAGTCCACGTATCTCCGGCAGTCCGCGCTCATCGTGCTGATGGCGCAGATGGGCTGCTTTGTTCCGGCGCGACAGGCGAAACTGCCCATTACCGACCGCATTTTCACGCGCATCGGCGCGAGCGACAATCTCGCGCGCGGGCGGTCCACCTTTCTTGTCGAAATGAGCGAAGTCGCCGCGATTCTGAATCATGCGACTCCGGCGAGTCTGGTGCTACTAGATGAAGTCGGGCGCGGCACGGCCACGTTTGACGGGCTCTCCATCGCATGGGCAGTCGTCGAACATTTGCAAAAACACACACGCGCGCGGACCCTCTTCGCCACGCATTACCACGAACTGACGGAACTCGGCGACCTGCTCCCCGCGGTGAAAAACGTTCATGTCTCGGTAAAAGAAACGCCCAGCGAGATTATTTTTCTGCGGCGCGTCGAACCCGGCAGTGCGGACAAGAGTTATGGCATCGAAGTGGCGCGACTCGCGGGGCTTCCGCGCAGCGTGATCGAACGCGCCCGCGAAGTCTTGAAGAGACATGAACAGAGCGAGCACGAACTCAGCGAGACGCTTTCCCCCGGCGCGTCCGATACAGGGAACACCAACGGCAATCAGCATGTGCTTTTCACGGCTCTGGATCGCGAGGTTCTGGAAAAGCTGCGCGGCGCCGACCTCGATCAGTTGAAGCCGCTGGATGCGCTCAATCTCCTTGCGGAATTGAAGAAACAAATTTCTTAGCATGCAGCTTTTTCTCGAACTCCAATGTTAATGTAGGGGAATGACTATAGTAAGAGCTGTCATACTCGTTCCTGCCTTTTTGATCGGAATGTTCGCACAAACGATTGCTGAGGCTCAGTCCCCTCTCAAGAAGCCCAAGGTCTACCCCCTCTGGGAGTTCGACGAGCAAGGCCACACTTGCCGCGCGAAGGGTCGGCTACAAGACCGCGATTATTGTGCATCCCATTTGATGGATCGCATTGTTGCGGACGGAAAAGACGCAATCCCAGTGCTGATCTCGCAACTCCGCGATACTCGCCCCACCACGGAGCCGATCTACGACTATTGGTCTTTGACGACTGCCGGTGATGTCGCCTATTTCGCCTTAGACGACCTTTTTACCGACTCGGATTGGAAGACCTTCAACATGCCAGGGCTGGAGTCGCTGAAGGAACCCTGTAATAGCTACGCGGAAGATTGCTGGCTGAGATTTCTGAAAAAACACGGAAGAAAGTTCGTTCAGGACCAGTGGCTGGCAGCGTGGAAGAAGAACAAGGACCGCATCTACTGGGACGATAAAGCGCGTTGCTTTCGCTTGTCCTCTCGAGCGAAAGCTAAAATGCTTCCTCACAACCAGTGAAAGGCACATCCATGCTCGTCCTCGGCATGATGTCCGGCACGTCTGCCGACGGTATTGACGTTGCACTGGCGCGGATTTCCGGCGCGCCGCCAAATCTGAGCGCTAAGCTGCTCGGCCACACATCGGTCAAATTTCCTGACGGGATTCGCAAGGAGATTCTTCGCGTCGCGGAGCAGCAACCGATCAGCGCAGGCGCGCTTAGCCAGTTGAATTTTCGTCTGGGAGGGCTTTTTGCCCACGCGGCTCTCGCGGCCTGCCGCAAATTTCGCGTTTCGCCGAAACGCATCTCGTTAATCGGAAGCCACGGCCAGACCATTTTCCATCAAGGACGCCCGGTTCCCTACTTTGGGGCGCCAACTGCATCCACTCTGCAGATTGGAGAGCCGTCCGTGATCGCCGGGCGCACGGGCATTACGACGGTTGGAGATTTTCGCACCGCTGACATGGCTCTTGGCGGACAAGGCGCGCCTCTCGTCCCCTACGTCGATTATCTTCTCTACCGCCACGCGAGACTGGGCCGTGTTTCGCTGAATCTCGGCGGCATTGCCAACATCACCGTTCTTCCACGCGCCGCCAAGCCGGATCAAGTTTTCGCTTTCGACACGGGACCGGCCAACATGCTCATTGACGCCTTGGTCGGGCATTTCACGCGCGGCCGCCAGCGCTTTGACAAGAACGCGCAACTCGCCGCGGAAGGCCGCAGCAACCCCGCGCTACTCGACGAACTCTTGCGCGATCCTTATCTGAGGCTTGCGCCCCCCAAATCCACTGGGCGCGAATATTACGGTAACGCTTATCTGAAGAGAATCCTCGCGCTTGGCCGGCGTCATGGCGGCAAACCCAACGACCTCATTCGTGCCGCGACCATTTTTACGGCGCTCTCAGTCGTTGATGCTTTAAATCGTTTCGTTCTGCGCAAGACGAAGATCGACCAACTGATTGTTTCCGGCGGTGGCGCGCACAATCCGCTGATCCTTGCCCAACTTTCCGCTGCGCTTCCCGGGATCGAAGTCCTGCCCTCTTCCCGGCTGGGCGTTCCCGAAGATGCCAAGGAAGCTTTCGCATTTGCGCTTCTGGCCTACGAAACGTTTCACCAGCGGCCATCGAACGTGCCCTCCGCAACCGGCGCGCGCGGTCCCGCGATTCTCGGTAAAATCTCTTATGCCCCGCCGTGCTAACGTCCATTATTCAAGACGAAATCTGTTCGTTACTTCGTTACTTCCTTACCTCATTGCTTCGCTTTGTGTTGTTTCCTGTTCGCATTCCTCTCACGGCGATTCTTCCTCGCTCACTTTTCTCAGGAACTAAATTAGCGAACGTCGTCTTGCGTCGCATGCGCAAATTAGATCCTATTCCAACGCCTTGGCAATCTCCATCACCGGAATGGCACCTTCGCGGCCGATTCGCCAAGTGTCGCCGTTCAGTTCCACGATGGTCGATGGCAGGGTGCCGCCGGTTTCACCGGTGTCCAGTACGAGCGGCACACGGGGCCCAAGCTGTTTCATCACCTGCTCCGCATTCGAGCATGACGGAAAGCCGGAAATGTTCGCGCTCGTTCCAGTGACCGGGCCATCGAATTCGTCGATCAAGCGCCGCACCACCGTGCTATTGGGCCAGCGCAACGCGATGCGGCCCGTGCCCGCAGTCACTTTGAGCGGGATGCGCTGCGCGGCGTTCACTACCAGCGTCAAGCCGCCTGGCCAGAACGCCTGCGCGAGCCGCAAAAACTTACGCGGTGCCTCGCGCGCGAGCAGAACGGCTTGCTCAATCGAGTTCACGAGGATCGGCAGCGCCCGCGTCTCCGGCCGTCCCTTCACGCGATAAATCTCATCGACCGCAGCCAGATTGAAGGGATCGGCCGCCAGCCCGTAAAACGTATCCGTGGGAATGGCAATGACACTTCCGCGGGTAATAAAATCTGCCGCATAACGCAGCAGGTCCGGTTCTGGAGATTGTGCATTGACGCGCAGCAGTTCAGCTGGCAATTTTTTGGCCTTTGGCGAAGTCGTGACGCCACCGTGCAGCTCCCCGCCGGTGCTGCCCTTATTTGGGCGACGCTACCATACCCCCTCCACACGCGCAATAAGAGCTTATGCTGAGCCAGTTTCCACGTGACATCTCTGAGGCAGACGCGGTGGGAATCGGGAATTGGCTTCCCACGCCGAAAATTTGCTACGCTCCACGGTAATGGCTGCGCCAGACAAAGTCGCACGAAGCCCTCGCCCCACCAGTGAGCCCGCGCTCTTGACCAGCCGTGACAATCGCTGGCTGAAGGAGTTCCGCATGGCTCTCCGCGGCGGGCTCCCCACGGAAAACGGCTTCGTCGGTGTTGAGGGCGTGCGCCTGGTCGAAGAAGCTCTCCGTTCCGGCTGCCGCATTCAGGCGGTGCTCTTCAGCGAATCCGGCGAACGCCATCACGAACGCCTCTCCTCCTTTATCAACAGGCCGGAAATGGCTTTTCCTGTCCTCCGCACCACGGATCGCCTGTTCGAAGGCCTCGCTGACACGGAGCACCCGCAAGGAGTCGCCGCGCTGGTGCATCCGCGGGAAACCTCGTTCGACGACCTTGTGCGCGCTCCCAGTTCAGCCTGTGCTCCGCTACTTGTCGTCCTGGCCGGGGTCCAGGATCCCGGAAACGTGGGAACGATTCTGCGCACCGCTGCGGCCTTTGGAGCAACGGGAGCCGCCACGGCCGCTTCCGGCATCAGCGGTACCGCAAACCCTTTCTCGCCGAAAGCTCTGCGGGCCTCCGCCGGTGCGGCTCTGCATCTTCCGATTCTCGCTGGCATATCGCTTCCGATTTTGCTCGCGCAGCTTAAGGTCGCGGGCGTTCGCACGCTTGCGTCCAGCGTTCATGAGCCGCGCAACGGTGAGCAGCCGCTGCTCGCTCCGTGGGAAGTGGATTGGTGCCAGCCCGTGGCGCTTCTCGTCGGCAACGAGGGCGCCGGCCTTCCCGAGGAAGTCGAGCGCGGCGCCGATGCACGCATTCGCATTCCCATGGCGGGAGGCGTCGAATCACTGAACGCCGCCGCTGCCGCTGCCGTCGTTTTTTACGAAGCCGCGCGACAAAGAAACTCCGCGCCTGCGTCGGGCATCCAACCGTCTGCGCCGTCGCAGTCATCGAAAATGTCGGCCACTCTGCGGCCGCCAGAAAAACCGTGAGCCTCTTCTCCAAACTCCCGCTATCCGCGGAGCCCGACGTGCCCGCCGCAAACCAGCCACTCGCCGAGCGCATGCGCCCGCGCACCCTCGACGAATTCATCGGCCAGGAAAAACTGCTCGGCCCGGGCAAGCCTCTCCGCGTTCAAATCGAAAGCGACAATCTTGGCTCTATGCTCTTTTGGGGCCCTCCTGGTTGCGGAAAAACCACGTTGGCGCGCCTCATCGCGCGGTTGACGCGTTCCGAATTCGTTTCCTTCAGCGCCGTTCTCGCGGGCATCAAGGAAATCAAGGAAGTGATGTCTGTGGCCGAACACAAATCCCGCTCCGGCCACCGCACCATCGTTTTCGTCGACGAGGTTCATCGCTTCAACAAAGCGCAGCAGGACGCCTTTCTCCCGCACGTCGAAGCCGGCCACATCATCTTCATCGGCGCGACCACCGAGAATCCTTCCTTCGAGGTCATTTCCCCGCTGCTCTCGCGCACCAACGTCTACGTTCTCGAGCCGCTCGCGACGCCGCAAATTGTCGAGCTTCTCCGCCGCGCCCTCAGGGACAAAGAGCACGGCTTGGGAAACGAAGCCGCGGAAGCGTCTGACGACATCCTCTTTCGCATCGCCTCGTTTGCCAATGGCGATGCCCGCGCCGGCTACAACACGCTCGAGCTTGCCGTCCGCGGCGCGCAGCCCAATGAAAAAGGCGCGCGCGTCATCACCGCGGAGCTACTCGAAGACGTGCTGCAACGGAAACTTCTTCGCTACGACAAATCCGGCGAAGAGCACTACAACCTCATCTCTGCGCTCCACAAATCCGTGCGCAATTCCGATCCCGACGCCGCTCTCTACTGGCTCGCGCGCATGCTCGAATCCGGCGAAGATCCCCTCTATCTCGCGCGCCGCATGGTGCGTATGGCCAGCGAAGACATCGGCCTCGCCGAGCCTGGCGCTCTCGCCATCACTCTTGCGGCGAAAGACGCTTTCGATTTTCTCGGCGCGCCCGAAGGCCATCTCGCGCTCGCGCAAGCCGCCGTCTATCTATCGCTCGCGCCAAAATCCAACGCCGTTTACACGGCCTACGGAGGAGTCATTGAGGACGTCCACAAGACCGAAGCCGAACCCGTGCCTCTCCACATCCGCAACGCCGTCACCGGCCTGATGAAAAACATCGGCTACGGCAAAGGCTACAAATACGCCCACAATTTCGATGATAAAGTCACGGACATGACCTGCCTCCCCGACAATCTCGCTGGCCGCACCTACTACCAGCCCACCGACCAGGGCTTCGAGCAGCGCCTCCGCGCCCGCCTCGACGAAATTCGCAAGATAAAATCAAAGCCAGCGCACGAGACCTAAGGTGACCCGATGAAGCGTTCCGCTCTCCTCCTCGCCGCTCTTCTCTGCTGCTCCGTGGCAGCCGACAGCGATGCGCCCAAGCGCCCCCGCATTCTGGGCATCGAGGGAGTCACGATTTATGTGAGCAGTGTCGATGAGGCCCGCGCCTTCTACAATACGGTCTTCGACCAGATTCCCAAGAATTGCCCTAAGTGTAAGCAGCCTCTAAACCTCAACATCTCGCCAAACAAATTCCAATCCATTCTCCTGGCTCCTTCGCATCCGCCCACTCCGTCAAACCGAATAGCGGAAATTACGTTCTGCACAGACAACGTGGCGGCGCTGCGCAGTTATTTTGTGGCGAACAAAATCGACGTTGGCAGCCTAGGCGGACCGGGGGTCAAGTACCTTTCCGTGACCGATCCGGAAGGTCACAAGATCAGCTTCCTCGAGACCGACGGGGTGCTTAAGGATCCCAGGCTCCAAGCTATACAGTCCCGCGGCGGCTATGAACGTGAAATCATCCATGCTGGCTTTATTGTTCACGACCGTACCGACATCGAGCACTTTTACAAAGGCATTCTCGGCTTCCGCCCCTACTGGCATGGCGGCATGAAGGACGATCAAACCGACTGGGTCTCCATGCAAGTACCTGAAGGAGTGGATTGGCTCGAATTCATGGTAAATGTCGCTCCGGACGCGGATCAGCGACTTCGTGGAATCATGAATCACATTGCTATCGGCACAACGGACATTCATGCGATGCAGAAGAAACTAACGGACAACGGCGTTAAGCTGACCGAGCAACCCAAGATCGGCCGCGACGGCAAGTGGCAGCTCAATCTCTACGATCCCGACGACACCCGCGTCGAGTTCATGGAATTCACGCCCACACAAAAACCTTGTTGCTCGGAATATACTGGTCCGCATCCGAAACCATGACTTGCCCCAGCGCTCGCAGCCGCTTCCGGTGGCTTCGCCAATGCTGTTCACTGTTCTGTCTCGTCGCCGGCTGCTGCTCTCTGCCTGCAGCCCGCGCCCAAAACCTCGACAAGCCGCTCCAATCCATCGACGAAGACATCACTGCCTTCGCCTACGCTCCTGACGGCCGCATCGTTTATTCCGTCTATCGCCGGGTGAAAACAAAAGTTTACGACGCGCTCGAGCACGACGATATCTGGATCCAGGACGCAGGTGGCAAACGCCGTCGTCTCCTTGAAGGACAAAAATACGCGCGCGGCTCGCAGGTTTTCAGCTATCTCGTCGACGGGTTCCGCTGGTCGCCCAACGGGCATTTCCTCCTCGCGGAGCTCCTCACCACCACGGTCCTCGATGACAGCGGCAAGACGGAAGACTCTTTCCAGACCATGGTCTACGATGATTCCGGCAGGGAAATCCACATCAACAAAGGCGAGAACGTCATCCTGGACGCCGCCGATCCTTTTTTTCTTCCCGACAACGCCACCATCGCCGCTCTCTCCGAATCCGTGAAGCCCCGCCAGCTTTTCTCCTTGAAGTCCACGCGCATTGATATCGGCCCCGTCAAATCTCCTCACGACGGCCGCACTTTCCGCGACGTTTCGCCCATTCCAGGAACGGTTTCCATTGCCGCTATTGAACAAGATCGCGCCATGAACGGCCCGCCCCGCCTCCAGCGCCTCGATCTTTTCACCGATAACGACAAAGAGCTGGCCACGCTCGAGAACTACGAAGGCGGCCTCAGCGTATCTCCCAGCGGGAAAAAAGTTGCCTATTTCATCGACAAGGAAGTTCTCGAAGTTCGCGATCTCACTGCGCCCAATCGCGCTGCCCGTCTTCGTATTGGCTTCGGCGTTTTTCGCTGGGCGCCTGACGATTCACGAATCATCCTGAAGCGTGCTGCCGAGAAAAAATCGGGCGATCTCGTGTGGATCGACCTTGCCCCGCTTGCGCCGATTCCCGCCAATCACGAAATTCCTGTCGCGCAGCCCACGCCCATTCCCATCCTTCACGGCCTCAGCTTTCGCGATTTCGCCATCTCCCCCGACGGCCGCTCCATCGCCGTCATCATCCCCGGTAAGCGCAACCTCCTCGTCTTTCCACTTCCGCGCTAACCTCGGATCTCGGTCGTCAATTATGTGGAGTTCGGGGCCGCCCCGCCATCCAACGGGCGAGTAGCACTATGCCGACCCCAGAACCTACTGTAATGAAAACACCCAAAGGTGTTGGGTGAACGACTCCGTTAACGCCGGTATTTATCATGAGCCATATAAGCCCGATCACAATTAGGCCAGCCTTGTTCTCTTGAAAGAAAACTAGGGTAAGCACCGCGACAAGAGCCAAAAATAGGCTCCCCCGCCCATATTGCCCTCTCCAGAAAAGAACAACTCCCATAATGAACAGTACCGAGGTGACGATTCCGAGCACCACGAGCATCGCAGTGAAAAATGAGTCCCGAAAAGGTGGCTTTTTGTCGACCATCTCAATTCGTCGAGAGAACTGATACAAACCTAATCCTATCGCAGACTCTGCCACCGCTTCTTATGCTCGACGAGAATGCACGCATCCTCAATCACCACCAGCCCTGCCGCCCGCGCTTTCTCCGCTGCCTCTTCGTTCTCAATCCCAAGCTGCATCCAAACCGCTTTGGCGCCGACTCGAATCGCACTCTCCACCACGGGAGGCACTTCCTCCGCACGCCGGAACACGTTCACGATGTCAATCTTCTCCGGCACATCTTCCAGCCGCGCGTACGACTTCTCCCCCAGCACTTCCGTCTCGTTCGGGTTCACGGGAATAATCCGGTATCCCGCGCTCTGCATATATTCCGTCACGCCATGGCTCGGCCGCATCGGATTCGAAGACAGCCCGACCACCGCTATCGTCTTGTAATTTCTCAGGAGTTCGAGAATCGCATCGGCGCCGGGGTGCCCTAAAGAGTTTGCGCCATCCGGGAGCAGCACTCTCATCGCGCGGCGAGTTCACCCTTGCCCGCGCGCTTCAAAATCACCCGCGCCATGGACGACAAGCACTTGTCATTTTCTTCCGCCGTCCCCACCGATATGCGGATCGCTTCCTGAAAGCCCATCCATCCCAGCGGCCGCACGATCACGCCCATTTGCAGCAAGTCATCGCTCAGCGCCTTCGCGTCCGGCCCCACAACCATAAACACAAAATTCGCTTCGCTCGGTACTGGCCGGAATCCCAGCTTCGCCAAGCCTTCGCTCAATCGCTTTCGCTCCGCTGCATTCGTCTCGATGCACCGCGTCACATGCTCCGTGTCATCCAGCGCCGCGAGCGCCGCCGCCTGCGCCACCCCCGACGTATTAAACGGCGTCCGCAATTTATTCATCGCCGCGAGCAGCTCAGGCCGCCCGATGGCATAGCCGATGCGCAATCCCGCCAATCCATAAACTTTCGAGAACGTCCGCAGGATCAGCAGATTTTTTCTCTGGCGATACGCTTCCACGGAATCCCGCAAAGCCATGCTGACCGCGTAGTGGATGTACGCCTCATCCAGCACCACCAGCACGCCGTCCGGAACCGCCACAAGAAATTCCTCGAACTCTTCGCGCCCAAACGCGCTTCCCGTCGGATTGTTCGGATTCGCCAGATAAATCACGGCCGTTTTCGGCGTGATGACCTTCGCCATGGCCTTCAAATCAAACGCAAACTCCCGTTGCGGCGCCCGCACCAGCTCCGCGCCGCTCGCGCGAATCGCCACGGAAAATGGCGCGTACGTTCCTTCCGACGTCAGCCCCTGCAATCCCGCGCGCAGCAGCACGCGCGCTGCCAGGTCAATCAGCTCGCTCGATCCCAGTCCGATGAAAAGTTCATCCGGCGAAACGCCGTGCCGTTCCGCCAGCGTTTGCCGCAGCGCGTGCGTGCCGCCATCCGGATACCGATTCGCATCCGCCAGCACCGCCTTCGCGGCCGCAATCCCTTTTGGCGATGGTCCCAGCGGGTTCTCATTCGAAGCGAGCTTCACCGCATGAATCTTTAGCTCGCGCTCGACTTCTTCAATCGGTTTTCCCGGAACGTAGACGGGCAGGCCGCGCAGGTAATCGGGAATGAGGTCTTCAATCGTTCGCGTCATCTCCTCTAGTCTACTTCCCCAAATGTTTTGCCGCCAATCCGTGGTTCACCTGAGTTGGCTATTCTCGCACTCTCACAGACTCTTCAATTTCGCCACTTCCCGCACGGTTAGCGCGCGATATTTCCCCGGAGGCACATCCAATGCCAGCGGCCCCAATTGCACGCGTTTGATTTTCTCCACCAGAAATCCCACGCGCTGAAACATCCTCCGGATCTGGCGATTGCGTCCTTCGATCAGAATCACTTCGTACCAGGGATTCGCGCCGTCTTCCACCAGCCGAATTTTTGCTGGCGAAGTCTTCACGCGCTCGCCATCTTCCAGTTCAATCGTGACTCCTGCTCGCAAACGCTCAATCGTCCGCTCGTCCGGCTTCCCGCTGATTTTCACCAGATACGTTTTCGGCACATGCGAGCCGGCTTTCATCAGCTTCTGCGCTAGCGCGCCGTCATTGGTCATCAGCAGCAAACCTTCGCTCGCGTAGTCCAGCCGCCCCACCGGATACACGCGCTCCGGGCAATTCTTTATCAACTCCATAACGGTCGGACGCCCCTCAGGATCGCTGACCGTCGTCACGTAACCCTTCGGCTTGTGTAGCAGGAAATACAGCAGCCGCTCCCGGCTTTTCAGCGGCTTACCATCCACGCAAATCACGTCGCGTTCCGGATCAGCCTTCGTGCCCTGCTCCACCACTACTTTTCCATTGAGCGTCACCCGCCCTGCCGCAATGATCTCCTCCGCCTTGCGCCGCGACGCAATTCCGCTCGCCGCCATGATTTTCTGCAGTCGTTCGGAAGCCATCGTACGAGGTCAACTGTAGCTCACCCCTTCAGGGGTGAGGCTTCTCTTTTTCCTTCGTGCTTTGGCTCGGTAGTTTTTTGAAGCCATGCCAGGAGCCAACGCTAACCGGCACCCCCGGCCGCTTTGGCGATATCCTCGCCTGCTACGAGAAAAAACTCATTTCTGGCGCCAGCGATGCGCTCTTGCCGGTAGGGCCGGTACTCTTCACTTTCATAAAAGGCCACCGCGCTTTCCTTGGAAGGCCATTCGACGATCACAAAAATCCCCGCGGGCTTTCGCTCGCCTTCGATTCTCTCCACTTTTGGCGTGCGAGCCAGGTACCGGCCGCCGTGCCGCTCCACCAACCCGGTCACATTCTTGATGTAATCCGCGACCCAGCTTTGGTCCGTTATCTCAAGTTCTGCGATTAGGTAATACTTCATGATCTACCCCACATTGTCATTCCGAGTGCAGCGAGGAATCTGCTTTTTCTTCTCTGCGTCCTCTGTGCCCTCTGTGTTAAATCTTTGTTCTTTTCTTTGTTTCCGCGCCTGCCTTCTCAATCCTTCGCAACTTCTCCGCTTCTTTCTGCTCGATCAACCTGTATCTCCCCCGCGGTATCCCCTCCAACGTCAGCGGCCCCAATCCGATGCGTTTCAGTTTTTCCAGCGGGTGTTTTTCCTTGAACAGCACGCGCCGCAACTCTTCCTTCTTCGAATCCCGCATGCGCACTTCGTACCAATAATTCGCCGCGCGTCCGCGCGTCGCATCCGGCTGCCGCACCGTTTGCATCTTCACGCCAATTTCTTTTCCCAAACGCTCCAGGTCCACGAGTGTCAACATGCCTTTCACTTTCACCTGATAGACCTGTTCCAGTTGCGCCCACTTGTCCAGCATTTCCGCCGCCAGGTCGCCGTCATTCGTTAGAAACACCAGCCCCGACGCCGCATACTCCAAATTCCCCACCGGAAACACGCGCTCCGGCAAACCGCGCAAACAATTGCGCAGCGTCTTCCGCCCTTCCGGGTCCGCCATCGCAGACACCACTTCCGGCGGCTTGTTCAGCACCATGTAAACGCGCCGTCCTGCGTTGGCTTCGACAACTTTCCCCGCCGCCTCAATCCTGTCCTTCGACGCGTCCGCCTTCGTTCCCAGCTCCTTCACCACGCGCCCATTCACGCGCACCTGTCCGCTGGCGATCAGCAGCTCCGCATGCCGCCGCGAAGCAATCCCCGCCCGCGCAATTATCTTCTGCAATCTTTCCTGCATGGTTTCTTTCTTGCAATCTCTGGTAGGGGCACGATACATCGTGCCCTTCTTTCGGTTGGACTCTACTTTATGTCTGTCTTGCGGCTGCTTCTTCGTCTTTTCCTTACATCCTTACTTTGCCACCGCTTTACCTTGTCTTTTCACTCCCCCGCCGCCGTTGCCTTCTGCGCTTCGCCGCTTTCCCCCTCCGGCATCCCCTCATTATTCGCCGCCGTCTCCTCCAGCAATTCTTCTCGCGCTTCCATCTCCGCGTGGGTCGCGTTCCCGCTCGCGGCGCTCGGCCCCGGCTCTGCGGTTCCTCCGCTCGCCACTCGCCACTCGTCACTCGCCACTTCCCCCATATCGCTCCCGAGCGCTTCCCGCGCAAGCGCCTCAAACTCCTTCAAGCTCGGCAACTCTTCCAGGTCGCTCAATCCAAATCGCATCAAAAATTCTTTCGACGTCTTATACAAAATCGGCCGCCCCATCACTTCCTTCCGCCCCGCCGTGGTGATCAGGTGCTTGTCCAGCAGCGTGCTGATCACTCCCGAAGTATTCACGCCGCGAATCTCGGAAATTTCCGGCGAAGTCACCGGCTGCTTGTAGGCAATCACCGCCAGCGTCTCCAGCGCCGGCATCGACAGCCGCAGCGGCGGCCGCAAGCTCTTGATGAATCGCCGCACCACGTCATGTTGCTGCGGTTTGGTATAAACTTTGTACCCGCCCGCCACCGCGCGAATCTCAATCCCGCGTTCTTCGCTCGCGTAACTTGCCACCAGCTCATCCAGCGAAGCCTGCACCGCGAGCTTCTCCTCGCCCAGCGCTTTCGCCAATTGCTCGATCGTCGCCGGCTCATCCGCCGCATAAATAACCGCTTCCAACGCCGCTTTTCTCTCTTCATTCGTCATAGAAACCCTTTGAAGTCCGCGAAGTAAAGGACGTTAAGGAGGTCAAGGAAGTAAAGGAGAAACCCAATCCGCACGCCTCGGCTAAGAAATATTCGCGTTTTCCGCTGAGGGGACGCTTCATCCTTTACCTCATTTACTTCCTCTATCTCCTGTACCTCCTATTTGTATTCCTCATCGATCATCTTAATCCCGCCGCTTTCATCAAAAACCAAATCAAACATCTTGTGCTTCCTCACCAGAATGTCTCCAAACTGTTTCTCCTGCACCAGCGCCACCGCTTGTAGCTTTACCATTTCCAGAACCGCCAGGAACGCCGCAATCATCGCGTGCCGCGACGGGCACGCCTCAAAAAACTGAATCAGATTCACCGAATTTTCCGCGCTGGCGATAATCTGCGTTCGCAGCGCCGCGATCATTTGCGCCACGCTAAATTGCTCGTGCCGCAATTCAATCCGCGAAACTTCCTTGCGCCGCTCCAAAACTTGCTGGAAAACTTTCACCAAATCCACGAGCGAAACCACCAGCTCGCCTTCGGTTCCTTCGTCGTTGTAGAGCGATTTGTCCGGCTTTGACCACACGTTTTCTTCAATCTGCTGCTTCTGGTACAAAAGCTGGGCGGCGTTCTTGAATTTTTCGTGTTCGACCAAACGTTGCACCAGTTCCGCGCGCGGATCGGCGGCTTGCTCTTCCTCGCTCGAAAGCGGATCCGGCGGCAGCAGCATTTTGCTCTTGATGTAAATCAGCGTCGCCGCCATGTAAATAAATTCCGCGGACACATCCACGTCCAATTCTTCCAGCTTATGCAAATAATCGAGGTATTGCGCGGTGATCTCCGAGATTCGAATGTCGTGGATATTCATCTTTTGCTGTTTGATCAAGTCCAGCAAAAGGTCGAGTGGCCCTTCGTACATCGGGATTTGGATTTTGTAGGCCGTCTTCTGCGCGGTCGTTTCCACTCTTTTCTCCTCGGGCTTTTCGGAGCCGCTTCCCGTCATCTTGTTTCCCGGCGTCGCCATATGTTCACTGACTTCCCGCTGTCGCATCCATGTTCTTGTTCCAGCGTCCCAGATCCTCATCCGTGCATGCATCAGAGCTCTCTGATGGGGGTGTCCGACTCGGGTGTGCATCAAGCCAATTTATTTTGCACCGCGAAAGAATGTGAAAAAATCTCCCGTTGAGATAGATTTTCGCCGAGTCCGATCTGAAAGCGGACTGAGCCGATAACGCTACAGGAACGGGCTTACTCTGGCTCTTACCCCATTTCGCGCCGCACCAGAACGCCAAAGCTAAGAGAATCAAAACCGCTGCCATTTTTCTCATTGCTTTCCCTGCATAGCGCGTTTCACACGCTAGCCCTGTTTACCACACCAATTTCCACCTTCTTCTTTCCCCAACCAAACACGGCTTCGCGAACGCGCGCCATTGTGCCTTGCGCGACTTTCCGCGCCTTGTTCGAACCGTCATCGAGAAGCTCCAACACTTGCTTCGGGTTCTTCTCGTACTTCACGCGGCGCTCGCGCACCGGCGTAATCCACTCAATCAAATGGTCCGCCATCTTCGCTTTGCACTCGATGCAGCCAATTCCTGCCGTGCGGCAACCCTGCGCGGCCCATTCGAGCGTCGGCTTCGGTGAGAATAGTTTATGCCAGTCATACACCGGACACACATCAGGATTTCCAGGATCGCTGCGTCTCTTCCGCGCCGGGTCCGTCACCATCACTTTCGTTTTGGCACGAATGTCCGCGTCGCTTTCGCTCAACGTAATCGTATTCCCATAACTCTTCGACATCTTCCGCCCGTCGAGCCCAGGGATGCGAGGGGTCTTCGTGAGCATGGACTCCGGCTCGACCAAGGGGTCTGGCCTCTCAATGAATACCTTTGCATCAGGAAAATCGTCCAGAAAGTTCTCCAATCCAATCTGCTGAATCGCCTCACGAACTGCCGGTACGGTATAGTTTCTTGCATGTTCCGCAAATTCGTCAGGCCTGCGAATTTCCGATGCCTCTGCAAGTTCCATTTTAAGTTCGCCACGAAGTAATCCCGGCCCGTGCTCTGAATTAAGGAGATAATTCACGATTCCCGGCTTCACTGTAAGCAAGGTTCCGTTGAATCGCCGCACAATTTCGCGCGAAGTCTCCACATGCGAAACCTGATCTTCCCCGGTCGGCACAAACAACCCGGCAATATCAGGCGAGCTGTAAATCACAATGTCGGCACATTGCAGCACCGGGTAGCCCAGGAAGCCGTAATTATGGAGGTCCTTGTCCTTGACGTTCTCCAGTGCCTCTTTGTAGGTGGGAACGCGCTCCAGCCAGCCCAGCGGAGTCACCATGGAGAGCAGCAAGTGCAGCTCCGCATGCTCCGGCACCGCCGACTGCTGAAAAATCACACTTTTTGCCGGATCGAGCCCCGCTGCCAGATAATCGATCATGATCTGCAGCGTGTTTTCCGCGATCGCGGAGGTGTCCGCGTAGTCGCTGGTCAGCGCATGCCAGTCCGCGATGAAGTAGAAGCACTCGTAGGCAGGGTCATTTTGTAGCCGCACCCAGTTTTGCAATGCGCCAAAATAATGCCCGATGTGCAGACGGCCGGTCGGGCGCATGCCGCTCAGGACTCGGCTCTTCTTCCCCTTATCTCCCGTTGTCACCACGCGCTCCAGTCCCAAACGGCAAGAACCCTCAGGCCTAAAGGCCTGAGCTACAGTTCAGCCAAGCCCCAAGGCGGTCGGATGCTTTGGCTGATACAGCCCAATCTCCCCTCCACCGGGCAGCTTCATCTTTGTAATCGAACCCCATCGCGCTTCCTCAACCTTTGTGCACTTCGCCTGGATGCAAACAACGCGGAAGACCGGCCACAACGAAAAGCGACAAACGCCGGGGCTAAAGCCCCGGCCTCCTAAAAGCAAAACGGCGCCGCAAAGCAAACACAGAACAGGCAGGAATGCCTGTTCTACTCAAACCCCGCCATCAGCTCATTGCGACCTTTTGTTTCTCCCCCGCGCCCAGCAGTTCGCGGGCGATGATCATGCGCTGCACCTCGCTGGTTCCTTCGTAAATCGTGATTACACGCGCGTCGCGGTACATGCGCTCCACGTCCGTCTCCCGCGAATATCCCACAGCTCCATGCGCTTGCACCGCCTTGTACACTACGCGGTTCACCATCTCGCTGGCGTAGAGCTTGGCCTTGGAAGCGCTTGCGCCCGTTTTCGTGGGATGCGCGTCCTTCAGCCACGCCGCGTAGTGCGTCAATCCGCGCGCAGCCTCGATCTCGGTCTGCATATCCGCAATCATCCACTGAATGGCCTGAAACTCGCTAATGTTTTTCCCAAAGGCCTTGCGCTGCTTCGCGTACTTGACGGTTTCTTCCAGCGCCCCTTGCGCGAGCCCGACAGCCTGCGCGGCGATCCCGATGCGCCCGCCATCCAGCGCGCTGAGAGCAATCTTCAGCCCCTGCCCTTCTTCGCCCAGACGATTTTCCACCGGCACGATGCAATCGTTCAGCAAAATCTCTACCGACGGCGACGACCGCTGGCCCATTTTGTCTTCATGCCGTCCCACGCGAAAGCCGGGAAAGCTTGGTTCAACCAGAAACGCGCTAATCCCTTTACCGCCCGCCGCCGGATCGGTTTTCGCAAACACAATCAGCACGCCTGCGGCGCTCCCGTTGGTCACCCAGGTTTTTGTTCCGTTGAGCTTGTAGCAATCGCCAACGCACGCGGCACGCGCTTGAATTCCGGCAGCATCGGAGCCCGCCGCCGGCTCCGTCAGGCAAAACGCTCCGAGTGTTTCGCCGGTGGCCATGCGCCGCAAATATTTTTTCTTTTGCGCTTCCGTGCCAAACAGCAGCAGCGGCGCCTGCACCGCCGAATTCGTCACGCCCAGCGCGGTGGACATGGCCGTAAACACGCGCGCGACTTCTTCCAGCATCAACGCATACGAGACAGTGTCGAGGCCCGGCCCGCCCCATTCTTCAGGTACCAGCATGCCGCAACAGCCCATTTCGCCGAGTTTCTTGATGGCCTCGGCCGGAAATTTCTCTGCTTTCTCCCATTCTTTGACGAACGGGCGCACTTCCGCTTCCATGAATTGGCGGACGGTATCGCGAATCAGTTTTTGGTGGTCGTTAAGCGAAAAATCCATCAGTCCATTGTACGCGTCAAGCGCTTCACACTTGGCATGAGGAAGGTACGAATGATGCTACCACACGAAGTCAGTGAGGACGTAATGCCGAGGGCGTGGTGCTGCTGGAGAGGTTCAAGAGTTCAAAGTTCAAAAGAACCAGAGCAAACATAACGCGGAGACGCAGGGTACACAGAGAAAGCGCGCGCAATCTTATTTCTTTCGCGGAGCCTTGCGCCGTTCCGCAATCAATTCGTCAACCAAGGAAGTGCCTGGCTTCACATACTTGCGGACGAGCCGCTGAGCCCGCGCAAGGTTGCGTTTCAAGGTGATGATGCGTAGTTCGTCGTTCTCGTTCGGCAAGCTTGTTTTCTCGGCAATAATCTCCGCCGCACGGTCGTCGACCTTTTTTCGCTCGGCCGGGCTCAGTTTCCGGATTATTTCATTCAACTTCACTGGCATGGCTGCGGTCTCTTTGGAGTCGAAAGTATGGCATGCAATCCATGTGATGTCAGCTCGATGTTGATCGGCGCGCGCAATAGTGGTTTTCCTACCGTGCCACTAGTTCTCGGCGTGAAGTGGGGACCGGCCCATGCGGCGGGGATTGTCAATGGGGGCGATCGCTGGGCGGAGCTTGCCGGAGACGAGGGCGTCGAGAGCGCGAAGGCGGTCGGCGAGTTCGGAGTCACTCAGCCGGCGCTCGCGGTAAAGCCGGCGCAGAAAATCGAGGGCGGAGCGTTCTCCTTTTTGGGAATTGCATTTCAGACAGCAGGAAACCAGGTTGCGGGAGGAATTGCCGCCGAACTGGGAGAGAGGCACGACGTGGTCAAGGCACCGGGCCTGGGGCGTAAGCTGACGCAGACAATAAAAGCAACGGCCATGTTCCCGAGCATGGATGGACCTTCGGAGGGCCGCGGTCTTCAGGAAATCCTCTCCCTCGGAGTAGATGGCGGGGAGAAAGGCGGACGAGACAGGGCCACCAGTTCTATCGCTTCTATCGGATCTTCCGGTGTCTGCAGCGAGGATCTCTTCCGGCAGGAGAACCTCAACCACATGTCCGGCTTTGCTACACTGCACAAGACGCAAGAGGCCGCGCGAGATGAGACGACGGACGGCCCAGCGCGTCGAGTTGCCGCAGAGGCGGATACCGCGCGAAAGCCAAGGAATCGAAAACCGGAGGCGGGGCTTGCCTTCCAGACGGCTATGGCGCACGAGATTTGAATAGACTGCACGGTCGGTGATGGAGAGGCGCAGCCGGGGGACGAGAAGGTCCTCGAATTGTTTCCAGATATGTTCGGCGTTGGGTTTTTTGGTTTTCATGTTTAGGTCCAGAGGAGAGTTAAAAATTGAAAGAAAAGGCAAAGACTTAACACCCCGACCCGGTCGGGGTAAACGCCGAGCGCAGGGACCGTGACGCAGAGGTCACGGAGAAAAAAGCAGATCCCTCGATCGAAAAGTCGAAACCAGGAACACAGAGGGTGCGAAGAAAAAGCAGGCCCCTCAGGCCTAAAGGCCTGAGCTACAGTTCCAGATGACAATTCCGCAGTCAGCACAAAGACAGGGTACGGCTGCGCCGGGTCCCAAGGTGGCCAGCGATATTCCAATCCGAGTTTTCAGTTTGGTAAAGCGGCAGCCGGAAGGGGCGCGCAAAAGAAAAAAGGAGAACTGCGCATGAGCTACAGTTCTCCCTAAAACTATTCTAGCAGATAGGAGTGGTTTCGCAAGTAAAATTTAGTGCCTGGTAAAGTACACTCAGCGTTAGCCTTACGCGCCACAATGGAATACGCCTTCGTTCATCCACGCTCCGGTTTCGTGGGCCCCAGTTTGAAGAGTTCGCGCATGCGCTTGACTTGGGAGCGGCCCACGGGAATCTGGGTTTGTTTCTTGTCGTCCATTTTCAGCATGTAGGTCGCATTGAACCAGGGCACGACTTCCTTGATGTAGTGAATGTTCACCAGGAAGGAGCGGTGCGGCTTCCAAAACGATTCGGAATCGAGTGCCTCCGCCAGCTCTTCGAGGGTGCGGTAATTCGACGTGCCTTCCACTTCGCGGCCCATCACCGAAATCATGCCGCCATCAATGGAGGCCCAAATCAAATCCTCGCCGCTCACCAGCAACAAGCGCTGCTGCGACTTCACCAAAACTTTGACCGGCGGCGAAGAATTTTGTTTCGCCGCGCCGAGCTGGCTGACGAGCTGCTCGAGCCGCTCGGTGGCGGAAGTCTGCGTCTCCAGCATTTTGCGGGCCCGCGCAATGGCCTTGGCGATGCGCGCCTTGTCGAACGGCTTCAGCACGTAGTCCACGGCATTTACATCGAATGCCTGGACCGCGTATTGGTCAAACGCAGTGGCAAAGACCACGTGCGGCATTTTCATTTTGCGCTCGACGATTTTTTTCAGGACGCCAAAACCGTCCAGACCGGGCATTTTCACGTCCAGAAAGACCAGGTCGGGCGTGTGCTCCTTGATTAAGGAGACGGCTTCGACGCCGTTCTTGCCCTGGCCGATCACATTGATTTCGGGAAAGCCCTTGAGGAGGAAGGCCAGCTCGTCGCGCGCGGGCTTTTCGTCATCCACGATGATGGTGTTGATTGACATTCCGTTGGCCAGGCCTCAGCCTGTTTGCCTTTGACGGCGACCCTGTTGCCGAGTATAGGCGTACCGTATCTCGGCAAGCAAACCGAGGGATGGGCCAGTTTGAATTTTGACCCCTATTGTCACGATTAAGGAAATTCAAACCGACCCAATGCCAAACCGGAGGGCCGTGGCTGGTGAGCACAGTAAATTCTGGTTTCCCAAGCATTACTGGCGGAGACGGAGAAAAAATGGCCATAAGGGATGAAAATAGGAAGAAATCCGCAGATGCCAGAGGCACAAAGATGGCGCAAGTCCTTAGCAGCACAATGATTTATAACGGGCCGGTCTTCGGGCTGCGGCGCGACGAGGTCATCGAACCGAGCGGCGTCCGGGCGACCCGCGAAGTCATCACGCATCCCGGTTCGGTCGTGGTTCTTCCGGTCCTTCCGGACGGCAGAATCCTGCTTATACGGCAGTACCGGCACGCTACGCGACAGTATCTATGGGAGTTAGTGGCTGGGCGGATGGATCCCGGCGAAACTCCCGAAGAGGCCGCAGCTCGCGAACTGATCGAGGAAACCGGCTACCGCGCAAAGCGATTCCGAGTTTTCCTGGACGTTTTCCCGACTCCCGGCTTCCTGGAAGAACGCATGTTCATCCTGCTGGCGGAAGGGTTGACCGCCGGCGAAGCGGAGCCGGAGGAGGATGAGAAAATAATTCCCCGGGCTTACAGCCGCAAGCAATTGGATGAGATGATCGGCGAGGGGAAGCTCCGTGACGCCAAATCCATTGCGGGCATTCTCTACTACTTTCGGTATCTGGCCCCGGAAGGCCGCGTTAAGAAGTCCTAAGAATCGAATGCCCTTAAACCGATTTTATAGCGGGTCATAAGGCTATTTATTTTCAGCAGAGAAAGCGATTGTCCTCTTGACTCCGCTTCCCGTTTTGATACACTCCGCGCAATTCGTATCTTTAACAGCGTTAGGGTTATTCGACCGGCGCTGCGGAGCGAAATCTCGAGTCCCTGTCAGGAGGGTAATCGAAGTGCTAGGCACCGTGAAGTGGTTCAACAATTCCAAGGGATACGGCTTCATCGGGCGCGATGACGGCCCAGACGTTTTTGTACATTACTCCGCGATTACCGGCGACGGCTATCGCACCTTACAAGAAGGAGACCCCGTCGACTTCGAAATTGTGCAGGGACCGAAAGGCCCGCAGGCGGCCAACGTCTCAAAGGCTGTGGTGTGAAGAAGTAGGCAATTTTTTCGGCCGGCAGGGACGCGCCCCCCGCCGGCCTTTTTTTATTTTGTATCAGGGTATGCGAAGAGGCGACTATTCGCGGCGAAACTCAACACGAAGCTCTGCGCCATCGAGAATCGGGAGAAAATGGCAGTCGGCATGCGCCGGGCGAGGAAAACGGGATGAAAGACAGAACTGGCGCATTCCCCACGGCTTGCGAACTGGCCACGAAACGCTGCTTCGGCTTGTCCCAACGCAAGGAGAGCAAAATTTCCTGACCCTCAACGGCAGTTCCCAGAGAGGTTTTCCCGATGAATTGCCCGTCCGCTTGAAGAAGAACGGATACCAGGAACTCGTTCGATCCCGGAACTCTCTCAAGAATCAGGAAGGCTTGCACTTCCAGGCGATGATTCGTAACGCTAGGTTTCAACAGGGACTCCTTTCGAGAACAACCGGGTGCAAATTCGCAACAGGCGAGCCTCAGTACGTTTGTGCCGGGCCCCCACCCTGCGGGAAGCCTAAGGAGCATTCCCAGGCAGGACAAGCGACAAGGGACGACAATCGGGCAGTGCTGGGGAGGTGTCGTGCCTTGTCGCGATGAGCGAAGCCAAGTCCAGCGGGCGGATGTAGCTGCTGTTCGCCTTTCTTGGGGCGAGGGATGGCTCTATAATCCGTGAGCATGGACAACAAACAGATCGCACGAATCTTGCGGGATACGGCGCAACTCCTAGAGATCGATGGGGCCATCATCGGGCGATACCGCAGCTATGAGAAAGCCGCTGAACTCATCGACAGCTTGCCGGAATCCATCGAGCAATTGGTCAAAGAGCCGGAAAAGCTCGAAGAGTTGCCGGGAATTGGCGAGCGCATGGTGGAGCACCTGCAGGAAATCGTAAAGACGGGCGATTATTCGCTGCGCAAAAAGCTGCTGAAGAAGTATCCGGCGACGATTCTGGATTTGCTGCAGCTGCAGTCGCTAGGCCCGAAGAAGGTGGCTTTCCTGTGGTCGAACTTCAAGGCCGGCACAGTGGCGGACGTGGAAAAGCTGGCGAAGGAAGGAAAACTTCGCGACTTGGCGGGCTTTGGCGAAAAGAGCGAACAAAATATTTTGAAAGCCGTGGAAGTGTTCAAGAAATCCAGCGGACGATTTCACATCAATACCGCAGAAGACGCCGCAAACGCAATCGTTGCGCACATTGAAAAAGCGGGAAAGGCCGCCGAGTCGGTTACGCCCGCTGGATCATTACGGAGAGGCAAGGAGACTGTCGGCGATCTGGATCTGCTGGTTACGCTTGCCGACGGACACACGTCGCAGAAGCACGTCGACGCGCTGGCTAAGCATATTCTTACATTTCCGGGCATCGATCAGACGCTGGCGCATGGGGAAAACAAAGTCAGCTTCACGCTGGAGAATGGATTGCAGGTTGACGTTCGACTGCTCGAAAAAGAGAATTTCGGCGCTGCCCTGCTCTATTTTACCGGCTCGAAAGAGCACAACGTGGCGTTACGCGGCCGCGCCAACGACATGGGGCTGACGCTCAATGAATATGTGCTGGCGACGTTGAAGGGGGAAAAGCGCGTCGCCGGACGCACTGAAGAAGAGATTTATTCGAGGCTCAAGCTGGATTTCATTCCGCCGGAGTTGCGGGAAAACACCGGCGAAATCGCCGCCGCCGAACACCACAGGCTGCCGCATCTGGTGACCTTGAAAGACATGAAGGGCGACTTGCAGATGCACAGCACGGCCAGCGACGGGAAGAACTCGATTGAAGAAATGGCGGAAGCGGCCAAGGACCTTGGCCACCAATACATTGCGATTACGGACCATTCGAAGGCCGTCACAGTGGCCAACGGGCTGGACGAAAAGCGCATGGCGGCGCACATCAAAAAAATCCACGTCGCCAATGAGAAAGGCCTGGGCATCCGCGTTCTAGCCGGTGCCGAAGTGGACATCCTGAAGGACGGCTCGCTCGATTACTCCGACGAAATTCTTGCGCAATTGGACGTGGTAGTTTGCTCGATCCACTCCTACTTCAATGTCGACCGCGCGGCGATGACGGAGCGCATGCTTGCGGCAATCGAAAATCCTTACACGCAAATTATCGCGCACCCGACGGGGCGACTGCTGCTGCGCCGCGATCCGCTCGATTACGACATGGAAAAGGTGCTGGAAGCGTGTGCTAAACACGGAGTAGCCATGGAGTGCAATTCCTATCCCGACCGGCTGGACCTGAAGGACGTCTATCTTCGGATGTGCAAGGAGCGGGGCGTCAGAGTGGCCATCTCGACCGACTCGCACAACACCGGCAACCTGGCCTTCATCCGCTACGGCGTCACGATGGCCCGCCGGGGCTGGCTGGAGAAAAAGGACGTGATCAATACGCTGCCAGTCAGCGATTTCCTGGCTGCCCTGCGCGCCAAACCGGGAGCTGGCCGCTCAGTGGGACAGAACAAGCGGGCGGCGAAGGGAGACTGAGATGTGCCAGGACGCGGGACAGGTGTTGTCCCAGGGAACATTTTTGAGCCGGTTGTCGTACCTTATGGGCAGAACGGCATATTACGGAGGATATTGGAAATGAAACTGTTTCTCCACCGCTCGGCTGCAATCCGGATGGGAATGGCTTGCGGGATCCTGTTGGCTGTTTCGGCGGTCGCGGCTAATGCCGAGGATGTCACCAAGTCGTTTGCCGTGACTGGGCGCGCAAATGTGCGCGTGGAAACGAATGACGGCGGAGTGCGGGTCACTTCGGGAGACGCGAAACAGGTCGAATTTCGCGTTGAATATCAGGGTTATGAGCTGGGCAAGACTCTGCGCGTTGACGCCCACCAGGACGGCGACAAAGTCCAGTTGACGGCGCGCGTCACCGGACATTGGGGATTTTCGTGGGGCGGCAATTCGCGGCGGCTGCACATTGAAGTTCGCATGCCTCGCGAGGCTGACCTGCAGGTGGAAACGGGCGATGGGTCCGTACAGGCCGAATCCATCAATGGCACGGTGAACGTGCACACCGGCGATGGGTCAGTGAAAGCCAATTCGTTGAGTGGCACGATCGATCTTCATACCAACGACGGCAGCATTACTGTAGAAAACCTCAAGGGTGATATGCGGCTGCGCACGGGAGACGGTTCGATTGAAGCCCGCGATCTGGACGGCAAGGTGGAAGCGGACTCGGGCGATGGGCATATTCGCATCGCCGGCCGGTTTGACGCGCTCAACGTGAAGACGGGCGACGGCAGCGTGGACACTCGTGTTCTGCCGGGATCCAAGATGGCGACGAGTTGGACGATTCGGACCGGCGACGGAAGTGTGGACTTGGTCCTGCCGGCCGATTTCCAGACGAATATTGACGCCAGCACGGGCGACGGGCACATCAGCCTGGGCATCCCGGTTACCATCGAGGGAACATTCAAGAACTCGGAGATGCACGGAAAGATGAACGGCGGCGGACAGGCTTTGACTATCCACACGGGTGATGGCTCAATCCGGCTGAGCAAGAGTTAAGGCGCGTCGAGTCCCTTTGAAACGAGAGCGTGTGCTTCGCTCGCTGGCTCCAGTACTTGGCCCATGCAAACTTGCGCCCCCAGTTGTCCGTTTTTGACGACTTCCCTGCACATTTATTCGACTGCAACCTATTGAAAACACTGGAAGTGTGCTGGTATCTAACTTGCTCCTTTTTCATCTAAGTCTTAGGGAGACCACTTGTGATCATCTTCGCTCTCGTCGGCGCCCTCATTCTTCTGGTAGCGGTCACGCTGATCAGCTCGATCGACTCTTCCCGCACCCGCCGCCACTGACTCCGTGGTTTCCACCGGAACTAGTCTGTATTCGGCCTTGAATCCTCGTTCCCCCAGGCCTTTTCGCTTTGCCGCAATGGGCGCATAATCGTTCCGCGAATTCCGGTAATGGTTATGACGCAAACTATGCCGAGCTCGTCTCGACCACCCCGATTTAGCTGGGGGCTATTCTTCCTCCTTTTCACTGCGCTCGGCTTTTTATCCTTCAGCTACAGATACCTGGACGACCTAGCGCGCGGCCACATGGGAACGTTTCCGCGCCGCTTGCTTGAGGAGGCAACGAGAGTGTACTCGGTGCTCCTCCTGCTGCCGCTCATTCTTCGCTTTGCCCGAGTTTATCTATTTGAAAAAAAAGGATGGCTATTGCTCGTTTCGAAACATCTTGCCGGAGCCGTCGCTTTTTCTGCTGCACATACCACAATCATGGCCTTCAGCCGCCACTTTCTTTTTCCGCTCGTCGGACAGGGGCCGTACGACTACGGCATTATGTTCTTTCGCTACCCGATGGAGCTTTCGAATGATTTGATCAGCTACACCGTTTTCGTGACCGTCTTCTATTATCTCGAACGATTGCGGATTGCGCAGGCGCAGCAGCTTGCCGCTGCCAAACTGCAGACTGAGTTGGCGCAGGCGCAACTGGAAAATCTACGCTTGGAATTGCAGCCGCACTTTCTTTTCAACACGCTGAACACGATTTCTTCGGTCATGTACGAAGACGTGCGCGCCGCTGACGCGATGACCACGCAACTAAGCGACCTGTTGCGGCTCACACTGCAGGCTTCGCGTGCTCATGAGATTCCGCTTGCAGAAGAACTGCAAATCACGCGGCTGTACCTTGACCTGATGCAGAAGCGATTCGAGAACAAATTGCGCGTGTCCTATGCGATAGACCCATCCCTGAACGAGACCCTCGTGCCGCAGCTTATTTTGCAGCCGCTACTGGAGAATTCGCTTCGTCACGGAATGAAATCCGGAAACGGAGCGATGGAACTCTCCATCACGGCGCATCGCGAGAATGGCAGCTTGATCCTGCAGGTTTGCGATACCGGCTGCGGGCTCGCGGGGGATAACCCGGGGCAACTGTTTGGCCACGGGTTGGGGCTTTCGAATATTCGAGACCGTTTGGCGCATTTGTACGGCGAGCGTCAGAAGTTTTCGATCACCAACCGGCCCAGCGGAGGCGCGGAAGTGACGCTCCGCGTTCCCTTGCACACGTCAACACAAATTCACCGAACTTCCGAATGAGCCTGGCGTCTCCACTTCGCGTCCTCATCGTCGATGATGAAGCGCCGGCACGGCGCAAGATACTACGGCTGCTGCGCCAAGAGCCTGCCGTAGAGATTGCCGCCGAGGCTGACGGGGGCGAGTCGGCCGTCGCGGCGATCAAGAAACATCGGCCTGATCTGATTTTTCTTGACGTGCAGATGCCGGGGCTGGACGGCTTTGGAGTCATTCAGTCGCTCAACACGGCAAAAATTCCGCTGCCGCGGGTGATTTTCATCACGGCGCATGACAAGTTTGCGCTGCGGGCCTTTGAGGTGCACGCTTTCGACTATCTGCTCAAACCCGTCGGCGAAGAGCGCTTTCGCGAAGCGCTCCGGCGGGCAAGAATTCAGCATGAGCAATCGGCGGATGGATTCGCTTCCCGTTTGGGCGCGATGCTGGAACAACTGCAACGTGAAAAGTCGCTGCCTGATCGCTTGCTCGTCGAGGAAGACTCGCGAGGGGTGTTCGTCCCGATAAAGGAAATCGCGTGGGTGGAAGCGGACCGGAACTACGTGCTGCTGCATTGCGCAAAGAAAACGCACACGCTGCGGAGCACGCTGGACGCGCTGCAAAATTCGCTCGACCCCAAGCTGTTCGTGCGCATCAACCGGGGGACGCTGGTGCGGCTCGATGCCATTCGCGAGCTTCTGCCATGGTTCCACGGTGAATACAAGGTGATGCTCCACGACAACACGGAACTCCGCTGGTCACGGCGCTACGTGACACAGCGGCCGGAACTTTTGAAACTCACCTGAAACGCAATTGCGGGACTGCAAAGTCCTTCCTGGGTAATTTGAGTGATTCATTCATAGCGTAGAGCAATCAGGGGATCAATCCGCGTAGCGCGGCGCGCGGGCGGGACCGCAGCCAAGGCAGTGACCGCGAGAACAAGGAAGCAGACTGATGCAAGCGTAACTGGATCGGTTGGAGTGACCTCAAAGAGAAGGCTCTGCAGAACGCGGCTTAGGGCTATAGAACCCGCCAGGCCGAGGAGCAACGCGATTGCGGCAAGGACGAATGCTTCGCAAAGAACCAGACGAACAACGTCCGCCGCGCGAGCGCCCAGAGCGATACGAATCCCGAGTTCGTTGGTGCGCTGGCTGATGGAATAGGAAACGATGCCGTAGACGCCGATCATCGCCAGAGCAACCGCAAGTCCCGCGAATACTAGCAATAAAATGGCCTGAAAACGAGGACTGGAAACGGAATCGGAGAATACGGTTTCCATAGTCTGAATGTCTGAAACTGCCTGATCGGGATCGACACGATGGATGGCTTCCTCGGTGGACCGCGCAATCTGGATTGGATCGCCGGTGGCTCGTACTACGAGCGTGGCGAAATACATCGGCGCCTGCGAGTTGGAGAGAAAGATGGTAGGTTTTGGAGCGTCCTGCAATTGCGCCTGGCGGGCATCAGCGACGACGCCGACGATTTCGACAGGTTTCTCAATGTCCCAGCAGACACGGAGCTGCTTGCCGAGAGCATTTTGTACGGAATAGTAGCGGTGCACAAAAGCATGGTTGACGATTGCGACGGGCAGGGAGTTGAAACGGTCGCGGTGATCGAAGTCGCGCCCACGGATTAGCGCGGTACCCATGGTTTGGAAATAGCCAGAGCTAATGATGAGGAATTGGGCCGATGGCGAGTCGGCAGGCGAAGGAGCGGGTTGGTCTGCAAAAGAAAAGCAGGAGCCAGAGATCCTTTCCGTGAGCGGGAGGAAGTGAGTCGATCCGGCGGCCTGAACGCCTGGAGCGCTGCGGATTTCCGCAAGGACACGATCGAAGTACTGGGAGCGCTTGAGATTATCGTGATAACGCGCGGGCGAGGTCCAGATGTGCATGGTTAGGAGATGTTCAGGGCTGAAACCGGGATCGACGGAGATAAGACGCGCGAAGCTGCGAAGCATGAGGCCCGCACCGACGGAGAGAAGAAGCGCAAGGGCAACTTCAGCGACAACGAAAGAGCGGCGGAGAGTTTGGTGGCCGCCAACGCCGCCCCGGAGAGTGCCCTGCTTGAGCGCGTTTTGGAGATCCACACGAGAAAGCCGGAGGGCGGGGACGAGTCCGAAGACGACGGCGGTGAAAAGAGAAGCGAGAAAGGTGAAAAGCAGAACACGCGCGTCAATCGCGATGGGTTCGCTGCGAGGCAAGGGCGCGTTTTGAGGAATGAGCGCGAGGAGGCTGCGCAATCCAACCTGAGCGAAGACCAGCCCCGCGGCCATGCCCGCGAGCGTCAGAAGCAGACTTTCCACGAAGAGCTGCCGAACGATGCGGGAGCGCGGAGCACCCAATGCAGAACGAACAGCCAGCTCGCGAAGGCGACCAGTTCCGCGCATGAGAAGAAGATTTGCCACATTGGCGCACGCAATAAGAAGAAGAAACCCAACAGACGCGAGCAACACCCAAAGCGGACGGCGGACGCCTCGCGTGACATCTTCGAGCATCGGAAAGACATTGGCGCTCCAGCCCTTGTTGTTGTCGGGGCGGGTTTGGACCGTAAAGTTGGCAACGCGAAGCATGTCTTGCTGGGCTTGGCTGAGCGAAACGCCCGGCTTGAGGCGCGCAATCACGGTCAGGAAACGCCCTCCCTTCCATTCCTCGGAGCGGGTCAAGGGTAACGGGGTCCAAACTTCAGACTTGAATTTCGGATAAGAAAAATCGCGGGGCATTACACCAATCACTGTGTACGGCACGGAGTCGACGTCGATCTTTGCACCGATGATTTTTGGTTCCGCGCCGTACTGCCGTTGCCACAGATCGAAGCTGAGGATAACAGCACGTTCGTGGCCCGGAATGCCATCTTCTGCAACGAAGGTACGGCCAAGCAGGGGAGGAACGCGAAGCGTGGAGAAGAACTCCGGAGTGACTTGCATGCCCTGAACGGCAATCGGCCGACCCTGGGAGCTGAGATTGGTCATCAATCCCGAAATGGCAGCCATAGACTCGAAAGATTGAGCGTGGTCGTGCCAATCGAGAAAATTGAGAGGATTCACTACGTTGCGGGGACTGTCATGCTTGATGGAAGACTCCCACACGCGGACCAGCCGCTCGGGCTCCGGATAAGGCAGCGGACGCAGAAGAATGGCGTCCACCACGCTGAAAATGGCGGTGTTGGCGCCGATGCCGAGAGCGAGCGTGAGTACGGCGACGGCGGTGAAGCCCGGGCTGCGTTGCAGCATGCGGAGCGCATAGCGGAAATCGCGGGCGCACTCGTCGAGCCAGCCAATGATGTCCACGGCGCGAGTGTCTTCCTTGAGGAGCGTAGTATTGCCGAAGCGCTTTTGTGCATCGATGCGGGCGGCCTCGGACGACATGCCCACGGCGAGATTGTCCGCAGCGCGCATCTCGAGGTGGGAGCGCAACTCTTCGTCGAGTTCGCGGTCCAATTGTTCCTTCCGCAACAGGCCCTTCAATCGTGCAATGAAAGACACGATACACCTCCCTTTCAAGCGAATCGGAGAACCTGGGCCACGGCCTGCGTGAGGCGTTCCCAATTCTTTTCTTCTTCGGCAAGCTGCTTGCGACCGGTGGATGTGAGGCGATAGTAGCGAGCGCGACGATTGTTTTCTGTTGTGCCCCAGTCGGCGCTGATCCATCCGTCCTGCTCCATGCGGTGAAGCGCGGGATAGAGCGAGCCTTCCTCAACGCGAAGGAAGTCCTTTGAAACCATCTGGATATGAAGAGTGATGCCGTATCCGTGGAGGGGACCGCGAGCCAGGGTCTTGAGGACGAGCAGGGCGAGGGTGCCTTGGAGAAGGTCGTTCTTGGGCTTGCTCAAGGCCGCTCCTATAGATAGCTATAGGTAGAGACGGTCCATTTTGCAAAATGTTTCATTACAAGCCCACATAAAACGGCGTGCGGCAACGGGTCGGCCCATTCGTCCCTGGAGGCGGCCCTGCTGTCCCAAAACTATTGTGCTGCCTGGTCTACTTACATTATGAACAGGATCATGAAAACAATTCGACCGTTTTGCCTTCTGTTCTGGCTCCCCGTGTTTGTGCTACCGATGTGGATGGTGGGTACGGCCAGGGCGCAGTCAAAGAGCGACGTGGGCTGGCCGACTTATTCGAACGATCCGGGCGGCACTCGGTATTCTCCGGCCGCGCAGATTGACCGCGGCAATGTTGGGCAACTTAAGGTGGCGTGGACGTTTCGAACTGGGGCGCTGCCTCATGATGAGGAGCTCGATAAGAAAGCGGCGTTTGAAGCCACGCCCATTCTGGTGGATGGAAAACTCTTCCTGAGCACTCCTTACGATCACGTGATCGCCTTAAACGCGGAGACTGGCGCTAAATTGTGGGAATTTGACCCCAAGCTGGAGCTGCCTTACGGCTCTTCGGAGGTGACTTCGCGCGGCGTCTCCGCGTGGCGCGACCCGCATGCCAAAGCGGGCAAACCGTGCACTCTTCGAATCTTCATCGGGACGCTCGATGCGCGCTTGATCGCGCTGGATGGAGGCACGGGAAAACCGTGCAAAGACTTCGGGATGGACGGTGAAGTTGACCTTACCACCGGCGTGAGGCTGCGCGATCCGGGCGACTACCAAGTCACTTCTGCCCCAGCCATCTTCAAGGACTTGATCATTACCGGTTCATCGTTAGGAGACAATCGCGCGGTCACCGTGGAACGCGGCATTGTTCGCGCGTTCGATGTCCGCACGGGCAATCTTCGCTGGACTTGGGATCCCATCGCACCCTGGGCTTATCAAACCACGCCTCGCACTGGTGCGGGCAACGCCTGGTCCACGATATCAGTGGACGCGGAACACGATCTCGCCTTCATCCCTACGGGAAGCGCCAGCCCCGACTATTTTGGAGGCTTCCGGAAAGGCGATAACAAGTGGGCGAATTCTGTCGTTGCACTCCGCGCCAGCACAGGCGAATTCGTTTGGGGATTCCAGGTGGTTCATCACGATTTATGGGATTACGACGTAGCGTCGCAGCCGACGTTGTTTGCGTGGAAAGACGGGACGCCGGCGATCGCGATCACGACAAAAATGGGTCGCGTGTTCGTCCTGAACCGGCTGACGGGCGCGCCGCTCCTGCCCGTCGAAGAGCGCGCTGTGCCGAAGAGCGACATTCCCGGCGAAGAGGCTTGGCCGACGCAACCGGCGTCGACGATCTCTCTGGTACCGGAAAAATTATCGCCCGAGGATGCCTGGAGAAAAGACGCACAAGAAAAACAATGGTGCACGGAGAAAATCAAAGCCGCGCGAAGCGGTGAGATTTTCACGCCGCCGAGTCTGCAAGGCACGCTGGTTTTCCCGAGCAATGTCGGAGGCGTGAACTGGGGGAGTGCCGCTTATGACTCGCAGCGGCACCTGTTATTCGTGGACACCAATCGTTTGCTGATTCTCGTGAAGCTGATTCCGAGGGATGAACTTGCGGAAGCGCGGAAGAACGCGAGCGATCTCGACCGTTTGCACGGTGAATTCGCGCGGCAGACGGGTGCGCCCTTCGCGATGTTTCGGACGCCACTGTTGGCACCGAGCGGGCTTCCCTGCAATGCACCACCCTGGGGGACGGTTGCGGCGGTGGATCTCTTCGAGGGAAAGAAAGTTTGGGACGTGCCGCTCGGCAGCTTTATTCCGGGCATGAACACAGGAACGATCACGCTCGGTGGACCCATGGCAACGGCGGGCGGGCTGGTGTTCACGGCGGCGACGATGGACAACGGCTTGCGCGCGTTTGACTGCGAAACCGGCAAGGAGCTTTGGAAATACGATCTTCCGGCGGGCGGACAGGCTACGCCGATGACCTACGCTCTGAAGGGCAAACAGTACCTGGTGATCGCCGCCGGGGGCCATGGAAAACTTGGGACCAAGCAAGGCGACTATGTGATCGCCTTCACGCTGCCATGAAGCAAATGGTGAAAATGAACATGACAACTGAGCCGACGCCGGCTCTTGAGAATCAAAAGACATCCCTTCTCACGGATGGGATGTTCATCGCCGTTATTCTTGCCCTCGCCAATTTTCTGATGCATGTCTACTTCAACAATCGCTACGGCTACTTCCGCGACGAGTTCGATTACATTTCCTGCGGTGATCACCTTGCGTGGGGATACGTCGACCAGCCCCCGCTGATCCCTTTCCTGATCCACATCTGCCGCGCCCTGCTGGGTGACTCCCTGCGCAGCATTCGCTTTATCCCGGCACTCGCCTCCTCCCTGTTGATCGTGCAGACTGCTGCAATCGCCCGCGAACTGGGAGGACGCCGTTACGCCCTCCTCCTCAGTGCTGTCTGCGTGCTCATTGCGCCGCAATACCTCTCCAACGGAAGCCTGCTGGGGACAAACTGTCTCGAACCCAACTCGTGGATGGGTTGCGCCTACTTCGCCATCCTGGCCATCCAACGAAATGGTCCACGATACTGGCTCTGGTTTGGCGTGCTCGCGGGTCTTGGCCTTGAAGAGAAATACTCCATTGCTCTCTTCGGCCTCGGCATCGTCGTCGGCCTGCTGTTGACGGAGCAACGCCGAGTCTTCCTCAACAAGTGGATCTGGCTCGGCGGGCTCGCTGCCCTCCTCATCTTCCTTCCCAATGTGCTCTGGAACATCAAGTACGACTGGCCGTTTGTTCAACTCATTCGGGGCGTCCGCGCGGAAGGCCGCGACGTGGTGCTGGGGCCGTTTTCCTACTTCTTCCAGCAGACACTGCTTGTAAACCCCCTCACTGCTCCGATCTGGCTGGCGGGATTGTTCGCTTTGCTGTTCTCTATGCGACTCAAGCCCTACCGCGCGCTAGGATGGTGCTATCTGGTCTGCTACACGGTCTTTTTCATGCTGCATGGCAAGAACTACTACCTCGCTCCGGTTTATCCCATGTTGCTGGCCTCCGGCGCTGTCGTAATTGAGTCCGCGATTCATCGCTCGGCGAATGCCGGCCCGCATCGCCGATGGTTGAAACTGGTCATCGCGCTTGTCCTACTGGCCAGCGGAGCACACCTTACTCCGGTGGTGGTGCCGGTTCTTTCTCCTGACGGCTTTCTGGCTTACACGAAATATCTTCCTTTCAAGCTCCCGGTAATGGAACACGCCCACGCCAGGGCCGCCCTGCCGCAGTGGTACTCTGACCAGTTCGGCTGGAAAGAAATCGTCGATGAAACTGCTGTCGCCTGGAATCGAATCCCTGCCGCGGAGCGCCAGGGCTGCGGCATCTTCGCCCAGGACTACGGCCAGGCCGGCGCCATCGATTTCTTTGGCCGCCGCGCCGGACTGCCGCCAGCCCTCAGCGGCCATCAGACTTATTTTCTGTGGGGCCCGCGCGGCTACTCCGGCAACTGCATGATTGTCCTGGACGACAGAAGAGAGGTTCTCGAACGTCTCTGGGAACACGTGGAGTACGTTGGCACATCTGCTGACAACCCCTACGCGTTGGAAAAACAAATCGACGTTTTCCTTTGCAAGGGCGCGAAATTCGGAACCCTCACCCAGCTGTGGCCGAAATTGAAGAGATGGCGCTAGGCGTCATTCACGACCTGGCGCGCCGCCAACTTCGATCCTGCGTCTAGCCCGAATATCATTGCCCTTCATTTGCCGCCCGTCCCAGAGGTGGTTTTGCTTTCTGCGATACAATCGTTCCCGGGAAAATGACGAAACCAAAAGCCCAGGGCCGAGGGCTGCGGCTCATCGCCGCCTTCAAACTATTGAAAGGCCTGGCGCTTCTCGCACTGGGCATCGGCGCGCTCAAACTTTTGCACAAGGACGTCGAAGCCATTATCGTGCATTGGATCAGCGTTTTTCAGGTTGATCCACACAGCCACTATCTGCAACTGCTTCTCGAGAAGTTGTCGATTCTGGATGACCGGCGATTGAAGGAACTCAGCGCCGGCACATTTATTTATTCCGCTATTTTTCTGACTGAAGGCGCAGGCTTGGCCTTTCGTAAGAGCTGGGCGGAGTATCTTACGATCATCACGACCGCTTCCCTGCTCCCGCTGGAAATCTACGAGCTCGCAAAGCACGCCAGCATCGGCAAAGTACTGGCGCTGGTGATCAATCTAGCCGTGGTGATCTATCTGGTTCTGGAGATTCGCCGGTCCAGGAAGCCCTCCTGACGGCTTCCCGCGCTGCATCCCGGGGTTCTGCTTCAGGAGCACTGGCGAAACTCTACGGAATCGTCAGCGTGTACCCTTCGCGCACGAAAGTGGCGGCTTCTTGGCCTTGGTACCGGTAGATGACGATCAAGTATTTGTCTGCGCCAACTGCTGGGTCGCCACCCAGGGCATTGTTGGTCACTACGAAACTCATTGCTCCGTCGCGGACCCGGGCGCGCAGCATGTCCGTCACGTTGACGGTCCGTCCTTGAATGCCATAGTAGGCGCGGATGATCTTAAGGCCATTCCAGTCATCGCGATCGCGATTACCGTATCTTGCAGGGCGGTCATCCCAGTCATCGCGCCGCGCCTCCTGCATGCGTACGTCAAACATGCGCACTTCCACGAAGCCACCTTCTTTGTAGTCCCATTCGCGCTCGACGAAGCCACCCCTGTTGTTTTCGCGACGTCGGGCAAAGATGCGGAGCGATTTATCGGCTCCCACGGCGGGATCCCCGCCCATGGTTTGGTTGGTGATCGCGACCCGCCCATTCACACCGCCGCGCCCGACGAGATCCTTAAGAATATCGGTGACATCCGTGCGTCGATTCTTGAAGCCGTACTCCGCGCGCACGATCTGCCAGCCTTCTTCCTGTGCGACTACTCCGGCGCTAAAAATGCCGGCGCCAATCGCTAAAATAACCACAGCGAGGACAAACAACACGTATCGATTTGCAAGCTTCATTCAAGACTCCTTCAGGGCGAAGGCCCTCCGTACTCTTTCTCTCACTTTAACTCTGATTGCGGCTCCCCGTAATCCCAATGCAACTGCAGTTGTCCTGAATGTCTACAGCGCCGGAGGGGCATTAATTGATTGCTGGTCCCCATTTCGTTTTCAGCAATGGAGTGATTATCGCCAATCGACATTGCGCGTTGCACGTCGCGATTAAAGGCAGGTAAACTTCGGGTCCTATGAAACGCAGATTCTTCGTCGTAGCAGCGATCATCCTTTTTGGTCTTCCGCTCCGCGCCGGACAACCCAAAGCCCTTTTCTACCTGACGCGTGACCACAAGTCCGTACGCTCCTTCTTGGCTCATGCCGACAAAATCGACATCCTCGTTCCCACGTGGTATTCCGTCGATTCGAATGGCCTCGTCTCCGGTGGCCCCGATTCGCTCGTCCTCGAAACAGCCCGCCAGCACCATGTCTCCGTCATGCCGATCGTGGTTAACGGCGAATTTTCGCAGGAAGACCTTCACAAATTGCTTGCCAACCGGGCGGCTTATGAAACGATGGCCAGCAGGCTTATGGCCGCCTGCAAGGAGAACGGCTACATAGGCATCCAGTTGGACTTCGAGAACGTTCACTGGACGGACCGCAGTGCATTCTCCACCATGGTTGCCAATGTCGCCTCGGAGTTTCATGCCGTCAAACTCCAGCTCACCATCGCCACCGTGCCGAATGCCCCGGGCGCGCCCGGCGAGGGCGGATTTTCCAAATGGATCTACGAAAATTGGCGCGGGGCGTACGACTTGACGGCGCTCGCGCAAAGCGTCGATCTCATCTGCTTGATGACTTATGACCAGCACACGCGCTGGACGGCGCCCGGTCCCGTTGCCGGGTGGGCATGGACCACCGGCAACCTCGATTACGCTCTCAAGTCTGTGCCTCGGGAAAAGCTTTCGCTGGGCATCCCGCTCTATGGCTATCATTGGTTCGCTGGCACTCCCACAAAGGCTCCTCCGCAACCCGGCTTCCCTCCGACGGACAAGCCCAATCCAAGCGCCGAGTACATCGCCACCGACGACGCGTTGGATCTTGCCAGGGTTTATGGAGGCCACGTGGAGTGGGATTCCGTCGACCGTTCTTCTTGGTTTTTCTTTTATCGCGATGACATGCGCGAATGGATTTTTTTCACCGACTCGCGCACCTTCCGCGAGCGCTATTCCCTGGTGAAAGACCGCGGCCTGCAGGGATTCTGCTCCTGGGTTCTTGGGACGGAGGACGCTGCCATCTGGGATCTCTTGCCTTCGCACAAGTGAGCGGGCAGCACGCGATCGTTTCGCCTGTTGCGATTTGCAAATCCTGGGGTCTTCCCTCATCATTACTAATTTGTTTGGGGACGCAGCACGCTTCTGCTGCGGCGATTCTTGTTTTGAGTTCAGTCTTACCGTCGATCGCATTCTGATCGTCCAATAAAAAGGAGCGGCATGGAAAAGCCTTCCAAAATCGCGCCCGCCAAGGGAAAACTGGGGATTCTGCTTCCCGGCATGGGCGCTGTCAGTACGACTTTCATGGCCGGAGTCGAACTTGTCCGCAAGGGCAAGTCCCAGCCCGTGGGATCGCTCACGCAGATGGGCACGATTCGGCTGGGCAAGCGTACGGACGCGCGCTCGCCACTCATTAAGAAATTTGTCCCGCTTGCCGAGCTGTCGGACCTCACCTTCGGCGGCTGGGATATTTTCAAGGACAACGCTTACCAGTCCGCGGCGAATGCGGGCGTGCTGAATCCGCTGGACCTGGAAAAGGTGAAGCCCTTCCTATCCACTATCAAGCCTATGAAAGCCGCGTTCGATCACGATTTCGTGAAGATGATCGACGGTCCAAACATCAAGAAGGGCAAGAACAAGTACGAGATGGCGCTGCAAATTAAGGAAGACATAGCCAACTTCCGCAAGGCTTCGCGCGCTTCCCGCCTGGTAACCTGCTGGTGCGCGTCGACCGAATCGTTCGTTAAGCCCGAAGAGGTGCACTCCACGCCGGAAAAATTTGTCGAGGCCATGCAGGCCAATCATCCGGCAATTGCCCCTTCAATGCTTTACGCCTGGGCGTCGGTGACCAGCGGCGTGCCCTTTGCCAACGGCGCGCCCAACCTGACCGTGGATATTCCCGCGATCCAGAAGCTCGCGCACGATCACAACGTGGCCATCTGCGGAAAAGATTTCAAGACGGGTCAGACGTTGATGAAGACTATCCTCGCACCAGGCTTCAAGGCGCGCATGCTGGGGTTGGAAGGCTGGTTCTCTACCAACATCCTCGGCAACCGCGACGGCGAAGTTCTTGAGGACCCGGGTTCCTTCAAAACCAAGGAAGAGTCCAAGCTCAGCGTCCTGGAATACATTCTTCAGCCACAGCTCTACCCGCAGCTTTACGGCAAGATGTGCCACAAAGTGCGGATCAACTACTACCCGCCGCGCGGCGACAACAAAGAAGGCTGGGACAACATTGACATCTTTGGCTGGCTTGGCTACCCGATGCAAATCAAGGTGGACTTCTTATGCCGCGATTCCATTTTAGCTGCGCCGATCGTGCTCGACCTCGTGCTGTTCCTCGACCTAGCGCAACGCGCGGGTATGCGCGGTATTCAGGAATGGCTCAGCTTTTACTTCAAGTCGCCGATGACCGCGCCCGGGCTGTACCCCGAGCACGACCTCTTCATTCAGTCCATGAAGCTGAAGAACACGCTCCGGTGGATGAAGGGCGAGGACCTCATCACTCACCTCGGCCAGGAGTATTACGACTAGTTCGCGCTAACCGGCGTGGGCGGCAGCGGATTTTGCCTCGACGGCGTCGAGAACGCGAGCCGAATAAATCAAAGCGGCCCCAGCGTTCATGCTGACGGCAACACCCAGGGCTTCGGAAATCTCCTCCCTGGTCGCGCCAGCCTTCAGAGCGGCGTCCGTGTGGAATACAATGCAACCGTCGCAACGAGTGGTGACGGCGACAGCAAGGGAAATTAACTGCCGCGTCTTTTCGCCCAGTTTGGTCGTCTTCGAGTTGGCGGCGCTCAACGTCTGGTACCCGCGAAGCGTGTCAGGCGAAAGCTTGCCAAGCTCGCCCACTCTGCCACCGATTTCCTTATGGTATTGATTCCAATCCATGACCATGGTGATTTCTCCTGTCTTGAGAAGTTCGGGTCGCGCGCGATTATACTCCCCGCCCGTGCGAATATGATATCTTCCCAGTTCACCCGAACCTGCCAGGTGCTAAGGCGGTCGTAGCGGTGTGGCGCACCCTTCTCCTCGTGTGCCGCCGAAGCAGTGGAACTTATTCCAAGGAGCCGTATTCATGAAGAGTTCGTATAACGGGAACGCTGTTCCCTCCCAAGGCAAGCCGATCGGCTACAGCGGCGGCGAGCTGCAAGTGCCGGACACTCCGATTATTCCGTTCATCGAAGGCGATGGAACGGGGCGAGACATCTGGAAAGCGTCGCGGCGGGTGTTCGATGCGGCCGTGGAGCACGCTTATGGCGGCAAACGCCGCGTGGCTTGGTTCGAAGTTTTCGCCGGCGAGAAAGCGTTCAAGACCTTTAACGAATGGCTGCCGAATGATACGGTTGAGGCGATCCGCGATTTTCGTGTGGCTATCAAAGGCCCCCTTACCACTCCAGTCGGAGGCGGTATACGCTCGTTGAACGTCGCGCTTCGGCAGCTTTTGGACCTTTATTCCTGCGAACGCCCGGTGCGCTACTTCATGGGCGTACCTTCTCCGGTTCGCGAGCCGGAAAAAATGGACGTTTTCATCTTTCGCGAGAATACCGAAGACGTTTACATCGGCATCGAGTGGAAATCCGGCTCCCCGGAAGCGAAAAAGCTCCTCGAATTCCTGAACAACGAAATGCTGAAAGACGGTAAGAAGCAAATTCGCTGGGATTCCGGCGTAGGCATCAAGCCGATTTCTCCGACAGGAACAAAACGCCTGGTCCGCCGCGCCATTAAGTACGCCCTTGCAAACAGGAAGAAGAGTGTGACGCTGGTTCACAAAGGGAACATCCAGAAGTTTACCGAGGGCGGCTTCCGTGATTGGGGCTACGAACTGGCGCGCGAAGAGTTTCGCGTTCAGACGATTACCGAGCGCGAGAGTTGGATCGTCGACAATCGCGACAAGAATCCGTCGCTCACTGTCGAGCAGAACGCGGCGATGATCGAGCCGGGACTCGAACAAGCCACGGATGCATTCAAGAAAACGGTCTACGCCGAAGTAAAGCAAACGCTCGACTCAATTTACACAACCCACGGCAAGGGACAGTGGAAACAGAAGCTGATGATCAACGACCGCATCGCCGACTCCGTCTTTCAACAAGTGTTGATGCGCGCCGATGAATACAGCGTTCTGGCCACTTCCAATTTGAACGGAGATTATTTGTCCGATGCCTGCGCCGCGCAGGTGGGTGGCCTCGGCATGGCGCCGGGCTCAAATATAGGCGATGGTTTCGGCGTCTTTGAAGCCACCCACGGCACCGCTCCAAAGTATGCGGATAAAGATGTCATCAATCCAAGTTCTGTGATGCTTTCGGGCGCGATGATGTTTGAGTTCCTCGGGTGGAAGGAAGCCTCGAGACTGATTGAGGACGGCATCGCGCGCACCATTCAACAGAAACGCGTGACCTACGACCTCGAACGCCTGATGCCCGGCGCGACGAAAGTGGGCACCTCCGCTTTTGCGTCCGCCATCATTGAAAATATGAAGGGCGCCGCTGTGGCCCGCTAGCAAAAGAAGTTTGTTCGACACACAAGGAGAGGCATGAGCAGAAAAAAAGTGACCGTCGTAGGCGGCGGATTCGTGGGCTCGACCACGGCGCAACGCATCGTGGACATGGAACTGGCAGACGTGGTCCTGGCCGATATTTTGGACGGCCCGCCCGCTGGCAAAGCGCTGGATATGATGGAATCCGGCCCGATCACCCGGACGGATTCACGCGCGACCGGCATTTCTACGGCGAACGGAGATTATTTGGGAACTGCCGGCAGTGATGTGGTCGTGATCACCGCGGGGTTCCCACGCAAGCCGGGGATGAGCCGCGACGATTTGCTGAAAGCCAACTACGACGTCGTAAAAGCCGTCGTCGAGCAAATCGTAAAGCATTCGCCAAAGTGCATCATCATTGTGGTCACGAATCCCCTCGATGCTATGGCCCAGGCGGCGCTCAAGGTCAGTGGCTTCCCGAAAAATCGCGTCATTGGAATGGCGGGCGTTCTGGACTCCGCGCGCATGAGCACGTTCGTGGCGATGGAGTGCAAGGTTAGCGTGGAAAACGTGCACTCCTTCGTGCTTGGCGGTCATGGCGACGACATGGTGCCGCTGCCCCGCTACTCGACCGTGGCGGGAATTCCCCTCCCCGATCTTTTGTCCAAGGAGCGCATCGACGCCATCGTGGAGCGCACGCGCAAAGGCGGCGCCGAAATCGTGAACTTGTTGAAGACCGGCTCGGCCTATTATGCTCCCTCCGCAGCGGCAGTTGAGATGGTGGAAGCCATTCTCAAGGACAAGAAAAAAATTCTCCCCTGCGCCGTCTATCTCGACGGAGAGTACGGCATCAAAGGACTGTTTGTTGGCGTGCCCGTTAAGCTCGGCGCGAGCGGCGTCGAAGAAATCGTTCAGATCAAGCTGACGCCGGAAGAAAACGCCGCGTTACAGAAGTCTGCTAGTTCCGTAAAGGAATTAGTCGCTGTGATGGGAATATAATCGTTTCTTACAATGTGGGGCAGAAAAACTTTCTATTTTGGGGACAATATCTCGGTCGGAGTTCGAGATATCAGCAGGGCCGTCGCCTGGTACGAAGAAAAACTCGGGCTCCGTCTAACTCCTCTTACATCTGAAGATTTTGACGCATTCCTGGCGTTTTCAAAGGATGAAGGGACAGGACTAGCCTTAGTTGCCATTCCCGCTGGCCAAACAACCGTAAACGTCGAGCGTCACCCCATTCTGTTCTCGAAGAAACTTGAAGCGTGCAGAGAGGAGTTCGCCTCTCGAGGAGTCCAGGTGGGACCGCTTCAACGTGATTCAGGCGGAAACTCCTTTTTTCAGTTTCAAGACCTTGAGGGCAACGTCATCGAAGTCTGCATCGAGCCCTGAGAGGCACAAGGGCGCGCCCAACCATATCCCTACCAGCCGAAGATTTTGCTGGCTCCGTAGACCAAGGCCAGCGTAAACCCCGCGATCACCACTTCTCCGATCGCTCCCACCGCGAACGGCCGCAGACCCTGCTTGCGCATCTCGCTAAAATTGGTGCGCAGTCCAACGCCCGCAAATGTCAGCAAAAAAGCCCAGCGCGAAAGATTGGCAAGCGCTCCGACTTGGTCCTTATTGAAAAAGTGATACGTCGCAAGCACCGAGATCAGCAGGAAGCCGAGCACGAACTTGGGGAATTTCTGCCACAGAAACTTGGCCTTGTTCCCTACTTCTTGCGCCTGCCCTTTGCTGGCCCAGTAGATAGCATAAGCGAGCACCACGAATCCAATCATAGCGTTCCGCGTGGACTTCACCAGCACGGCGAGTTTGCCGGCAGCATCTGAATAGAGCGCTCCCGCAGCTGTCGCTTCCGCCGTATTGTCCACGCCAAGACCGGCCCACAGGCCATAAGCGCGGTCGCTAAGATGGAGAGCATGCCCAATCAACGGAAACGTGAAGAGCGCCAGCGCGCCAAGCGCGAGAATCGCAGCGATAGAAAAGGAAGAATCTTCGTCGTCGGCTTCAATGGCGCCTTTCGTGGCGATGATCGCACTGACGCCGCACACCGCCGAGCCGACCGCAAGCAGCGTCGTAAGTTTGGGCTTGAGCTTGAACAACCTGCCGAGAAAGGTCATGAACGCAAGCGAGCCGGCGATTTCGATGGCCACAAGAACGAGACTCACTCCGCCCAGCTTCAAAATGTCGCCCAACAGAAAACGCGAGCCGAGCAGCACGATCCCCGCCTTCAGCCAAAATTCATAGGTAGCGACGCCCGTTCGGAAAATCTCCGGAACTCCGACCGTGTTGGAAATCAAGAGGCCGAGAACGATAGCCCACAGGACGTATTCGATGTTCGGAAATGTCCAGTGATGGGCCTTAGCGAAGGCGCCGACGTTTTGCTCCAGCAATTTGCCTGCGTACCCGACGCCGGCGAGCAATAGCACGCCGGGAATGACTCGCAGGAATCGCAACGCCGGTCGTACCTGCTGAACTTGTCGAACCGTAAGGACATCAGCCATGTTTCGTCATCTCCATTTTCCAGAAACCTTCACCAGGGAACGTGCTTGAAGACTCCCGTGCGCACCAGCAACGCTAAAAGAAAAGCCACCAGCACGGCCCAGGTGTCCAGCGACAGCTTCCAGCGGCTTCCCGTCTTTGCTCCCACGGCTTCTGCACTCATAGCTATGCTCCTGACGATCTAACTTACCGACCTGCGTTCACCAGACGGATCTCTTCGATTCCGGTCCCAAAACGACGCGCTGATTTCCGCAACATCGCGCGACGCCACACGGCCGACAATCAACAAAGCCGGGGCCGGAAGTCTTTCTTCGCTCGCAAGCCGCGCAACGCTCGACCACCGCACTTGCTGCTCGAAACCACTGGCGCGCGAGACGATCACGCACGGAAGGTCCGCCGGCAGCCCGCCCGCCAGCAATCGATCGGAAACTTCCGCGTAATCCGCGCCGGGCATGTACAGAACAAGCGTGGTGGTGCTGGTAACGCATCCCCAGTCCATCACGCTGCCGTCGCTTCCCCGTGAAAACGTTGTAAAGAGGATTTGTGAAGCTACCCGGCGATCCGTCAGCGAAATTCCTGCTGTTGCTGCAGCACCCAGCGCCGCGCTAATGCCCGGAACGATTTCGTATTCAATTCCGGCTTTGCGAAGCGCTTCGATCTCTTCCCCTGCGCGCCCAAAAATCGTCGGGTCTCCGCCCTTCAACCGGACGACGGTCTGGCAGGTCTGCGCATAGGAAACCAGCAGCGAGTTGATTTCATCCTGCGTAAGAAGTTTCCGCCCGGCGCGCTTGCCAACGTTGATCACCTCAGCAGCGGGCGAAATCAAGGCCAGGACACCATCGCTGACGAGCGCATCGTGCAGAACCACGTTGGCGGCAGCCAGCAAGCGCGCCGCTTTCAAGGTGAGCAGTTCGGGATCGCCCGGCCCCGCTCCAACGAGATAGACCTTGCCACTCATGCCATGCATTCTCCACGGCCGAGCTTCAACGAATATGTTTCCGTGTCTCCCCAATCCACGAAGAGATCCTCAGTGGCGCTGTTAACTTCAGCCAACGGGCGGAGGCGCTCCTTAATGGTTGCGTCCGGCGTGCGCGTCACCCACGCGGAAAATGTTTCCGCCGGTTGCCGGTCCGCCTGGTAAAACGCCAGCAGTTCGCGGATAATCGCGGGGATTGGCCGCGCCGGTACGGACATGATTTGCCTGCCAAAGCGCACCCCATCAGCATTCACTTTCCCGCCCAGCAAAAGTTGGTAGTAGGGCGCTTGCCGTTCACCAACTTTCCTGACGTTGCCGTAGAATCCGATGTCGGCAATATGATGGTGCCCGCAGGAATTGGGGCAGCCGCTGATCTTGATGCGCAGCTTTTGGATTTCTGGATCGCTGTATCCATCCAATTCGCGGGAAAGCACGTCGGCTAGCGTCAACGAGCGTGTGATCCCGAGGTTGCAAGTAGTCGCTCCCGGGCAGCCGGTGACGTCGGAGATAGTACGCGCTCCGGGCGTAGCGAGGTCCAGTGCGCCAAGCTGGTCGTAAATCGCGCGCACACGGTCAAAAGGAACCCATGGAATGACAAGATCCTGATTGACGGCAATCCGCGCGCCCGTCAGTTCGTTCTTTTCCAAGACATCCGCAAGCCCGCGCATTTGATTGCTGTGGAACGTCCCAGCCGGCAGCTTGATCCACACCGCGCCGTATCCCGTCTGCCGTTGAGACATCAGGTTGTGCTCCGCCCAGCGGTCGTACTCGGGATCGTTCTGCGTTTCCGTCGCAGGTGACAAACATGCCGCCGCGATCGTGACCAGTGCAGGCCGGATAGGTGTAGGCACGGTGAAAACTTCCGCAGGAGCCTGCGAGAATTTGCGCTTCTCCGCCACCAGGCGGCGAAACTCCTCGATTCCCTTTGCGCGCAGAACGTACTTCAGTCGTGCCAGCAGTTTGTTCTTGCGATTCCCCGTTTCCGTGAAAACGCGCAGGACAGCCTCAATGGTCGGGAGCAGTTCTTCCTCGGGCAGAAAGTCCGTCAGGACCGCGGCCTCCGTGGGCAAGCTTCCCAGCCCACCGCCGACAAGGACTTTGAATCCGCGTCGCGAAGTCCCGTTGTTGCCACGGACTTGCGCGATGAGTCCCACGTCATGGATTCCCGCCACGGCGCATGCGCCATCGTCCTCGCAGCCCGAAAACGCAATCTTGAACTTGCGCGGCAAGTCGTGAAAATCGGGATGCCGAAGGAGATATCGTGAAACTCCCAAAGCGTACGGCGTAACGTCGAACGCTTCGCCAGGGCAAATCCCTGCCACCGGACAGGCCGTGACGTTGCGCACGGTGTTCCCGCAAGCCTCGCGCGTGGTCAGTCCCGCATCAGCCAACAGGCGCATCGCCGCGCCTACATTTTCAAGCTTCACAAAATGGAATTGTACGTTTTCACGCGTGGTGAGGTGCCCGCGCCCTGTCGAGTACTCGTCCGCAATGTCCGCCAGGACGCGAAGCTGCGCAGGTTTCAACACGCCCGCCGCGATCTTGACGCGCAGCATTTGGAATCCCGGCTGTCGCTGGCCGTACGTGCCGTGCTTCAGGCGAAAAGGCCGGAATTGCTCCGCCGTAATGGCGCCGCTTTGTAGTTGTCGCGCACGCTCTTCAAAACGCACGATTTCCGCTTCGATGGCTTCGCGGCTGTGCCGCTCTTCGACTTCCGCTATAGCCGTTAATTCCGTCACACTCATAAATCCGTGGCCCCCAAATTTCTCGGCACTGAAAATTTCCGCTCCAAAAACAAAAAGCCCACGATGCCTAGGTCTCTGGCACGTGGGCTTCGGAACTCTATGATTCAGCTACCGCTAAGTCCGGAAACTCCTCTGGCCAGAGATGCGTGCCTTGCGACACGCAGCGTTACACGCGCAACAGCAACACATCATCTGGCAACAGGTCTTCATGAAGCTAAAGAATACTTTCCCTTGCGCTCCCCTGTCAAAGGGAAGCTCTCCACAAAGATTAGATGCACCGCATTCAAAAAAGTAATCAATGAAAAGCAACAATTATTAGGGCTTAGAACCTTCCCCGCCCGGCGCAATCAGGGTGGCGGTCTTAATGGAATCCAGCTTTGGAAAATACTTGTCCACATAGGCTTTACCCAGTTGGGAGATTTTGTCCTGCTCCGGGCCGGAGCTCTCGGTGTATTGGTCGTACAGCATTTCGACCACGTTCATCCCTTTGCCATCGACAACCCCAAAGGGCGCGAAGCCCTGCCGGTCCAGCCCGGCGTTGTCCTTCAAATTGATGAAGATCTGCGTCGACCGCGTATTGGGCAAGCTCGTCTTTGCGTACGTCAGGTAGCCGCGCTTGTTGGACTGGATAACCGGCTCGTCCTGAATATTGGCATTGTCCCATGCCGCCGAAATCGGCGGATACGCGCTGATCCCGAATTGCACCACGAAGCCGGGCACCACGCGGAAAAAGCTGCCGTTGTCATAAAAATGGTGCTTCACCAGGTTGTAGAAGCGGTCCGCGCCGATGGGCGCCCACGCACGGTTCACCGTCACTGTGAAATCACCACGCGTAGTCGTGAACTTCACGTGAAACTTCTCCGGAGCCGTGTCTTTGAGCAGCGCAGGGCGAAGCAATGCGCGGTCAAAACCCTTGCGCGGCGCTTCCGCTGGAGCGTTCGCCGTTGCCTCCGGCAGTGCCGCAGGCGCCGCCGGGGCCGGTGTCTCCACTTTTGGCGTGGCAGGAGCCTCCGCTTTGGGCTTTTCCGGCGGCTGCGTTTCGGCGGTCTGCTCTTTCGCCTTGCATCCGAAAATCAATGTTCCCACCGCTACAACGGCAACGAACCAATTCACTCGTCTCATTTTCGAATATCCCCCTATCAAGCTGCTGGAAAACCAAGTTTGTCATTCTGAGAACCCCGGCTCGGTCGGGGCCTGAAGAACCTTAGCTTCAAATGTCGCAGACACGTATCTACTTCCCGGCATTCAAGTCGCGGCTAACGCGTTCCACTTCCGTCATCACTCGAAGTGTATTTTCGCCGAGAATCTTCCGTACGTCACCCTCGGAGTAGCCCTTCTTCAACAGCGCTTCCGTGATCTTTGGCAGCTTCGTGGCGTCTTCCATTCCGTACGGCATATTGGCGCCGTCGAAATCTGAACCCAAGCCCACGTGGTCTATTCCGGCAACCTTCACCGCATGATCGATGTGCTCGATGATTTTGCCGAACTCCACACGCGGTAGTTTGCCCTGCCCCACGTATTCACGCGTGATGTGGTCGCCCTCGATGAGCTGGCAGCCCTCATTGTCGCCGCAGCGTTTTGTCACTTCCGCGCTGATGGACTTATTGATCTCCGGATCGGCCTTTTCCGCGTCGCGGAACTCCTGACTCAGAAACCCGACGTGGTAGTTGATTTGCACGACTCCGCCCTTCGCGGCAAGATCCTTTATCATCTGGTCCGTCATGTTGCGCGGCGCGTCGCAAATCGCGCGGCAGGATGAGTGCGACGCGAACAACGGCGCCTTGCTGACTTCCAGCGCGTCGTAAAACGTCTTGTCGCTGACGTGGGAGATGTCCACGATAACGCCGAGACGGTTCATCTCGCGCACCACGTCTTTGCCAAAATCGGTGAGGCCATTGTGTACCGGCTTGTCGGTCGACGAATCCGCCCATTCGTCGTTGCCGCTATGGGTGAGCGTCATGTAGCGGACGCCCAGCGCCGCGTAACTACGCAGCACGCCGAGGCTCGCATTGATCATGTGTCCGCCCTCGACTCCCATCAGCGCGGCGATCCTGCCTTGCTTCCGCGCCTCGCGCACTTCCGCGGCAGTCGTAGCCAGAACCACGTCATTCGAATGCTTGCGAACCTGTTCCCGCACCGCATCGATCTGCACCAGCGCGCGGTCCACGGCTTCCGGTCCGGTCACTTTGCTGGGCATCCAAATGGAAAAGAAAATCGCGCTGAGGTTCCCTTCGCGCATGCGCGGAATGTCGATGCTTCCCGTTGCACTGCGCGTTCCAAGGTCAAATTTGCCGTCCAGAAACCGTTGCGTCGTGTCGTCGTGCGTGTCCACCACAATGGATGAAAAATGCAGCTTGCGCGCCTTCTCGGAGATGGCGTCGGCGGAGATGGCCAGTCCAGCCACGCAAACCGAAGATACACACACGGCAACGAGCAACAGAGTGCGAACCATTTCTCCCCCCGTGAAGCGATTGATGGTAACGGAAACTAGCCTAGAGCGCTACGTGATTAGCCGACAAGCCAGCTCAGCAGCGCCTGCTTCCACGCATCCCGATTGACTTCAGCAATGGACTCGGTCAGCGGAATTCCCTTGGGACAAGCGTGTACGCAGTTCTGCGCGTTGGCGCATTCCTGAATTCCTCCCGGCCCTATGATTGCCGCGATCCGCTCGCTCTTGTTCATCGCTCCCGTGGGATGCATATTGAAGAGACGCACCTGGCTGATGATCGCTGCGCCCACGAACTGGTTGTGCTCATTCACCTGTGGGCAAACCTCTAGGCAATTCCCGCACGTGATGCAATTCGAAAGCGGATACCCTTTTTCCTGCACTTCCGGCGACACTCGCGGCCCTTCGCCGAGATTGTACGTGCCGTCAATGGGAATCCAGGCCTTCACGCGCTTCAGGCTTTCAAACATAAACTGCCGGTCGACCGCCAGATCCCGCACCAGCGGGAACTTGGACATCGGCTCGATTCGAATCGGCTGTTCGAGTTGATCCACCAGCGCCGAACACGCCATTCGCGCTTTCCCATTGATCAACATCGCGCAGGAGCCGCAAATTTCTTCCAGGCAATTCGAATCGTAGGTGACTGGCGTAGTCTTTTTCCCATCGCGCGTAACCGGATTTTCCGCAATGTCGCGCAAGCAAATGATCACGTTCATCGACGGCCGCCATTTGAGAGAGAATTCCTCCCATCGCGCGGCTTCTTTCGGCCCCGCTTGCCGTTTCACTTTGACGATGACCTGTTTTGTTTCCGCCATAATCCCCCGGCGATTTCCGCCTCGTTCCAAAAAACTAAGCTTCTACACTTACTTCGCTGCGTCGTAACGCCTGGGCCGCGGCTTGATCAAGGAAATATCCACCGGCTCATACGTAAGCTGGATGTCGTTATTCACCCACTTCGCGCGCGTAGTCTTCAGCCAATTCGCGTCGTCGCGGTCCGGATAATCCGGCTTGTAATGCGCCCCGCGCGATTCGTTGCGAGCCAGCGCGCCTAGAGTGATCACTCGTGCCAGGACGAGCATATTCTCCAGTTCGCGCGCGAAATTCAGTGTCTGGTTCGACCACTTCGTGCGGTCGCTCAGATTGATCTTCTTGTAGCGCTCTTGTAAAGCGCGAATCTTTCCGTCGGTCATTTCCAAATCCTTGTTGATGCGCGTGACAGTCACGTGCTCCGTCATCACCTGTCCCAGTTCGCGCCAAATTGTAATGGGATTCTCCGAGCCATCCTGGTTGATGAGCTTATGATTTTTCTCTTCCTGGCGTTTTCTTTCGCCGTCAAAAACTGCAGCTGGTGTGGACTCCGCGCTATTCTCGAGATTCTTCGCGTACTTCACCGCCGCTCGTCCCGCGATTCCTCCGCCAAAAATACATGACACCAGCGAGTTCGCTCCCAGCCGGTTCGCGCCGTGATACTGGTATTCGCATTCACCCGCCGCGTAAATTCCGGGAACGTTGCTGGCCTGATCCTCGCCGTTCACCCAGATTCCGCCCATGGTGTAGTGCATCGCTGGAAAAACTTTCATCGGCTCGACGCGCGGATCGACCCCCAGGAACTTTTCGTAAATTTCCAAAATCCCTTCCAATTTGCGGTCCAGCGTTTCTCGCGGAATGTGCGTCACATCCAAATAAACCGCCGGCTGCCCATCGATCCCCAATTTTTCCTGATAAACGATGCGATGAATGGCGCGCGTGGCAATATCGCGGGGCACCAAATTCCCGTACTTCGGATACCACTCTTCCAGAAAATAAAATCGTTCCGCCTCGGGAATGCTTTTCGGTGGGCGCTTCTCAGCGGGATTCCGCGGCACCCACACGCGTCCGCCTTCGCCGCGAGCCGATTCGCTCATCAGGCGCAGCTTGTCTTCGCCGGGGATCGCCGTCGGGTGTACCTGGATGAATTCTCCATTGGCGTAGTCCACGCCCTGTTGAAAAAGCGCGGCCTGTGCGGAGCCCGTGCACACCACCGAATTCGTCGAGCGCCCGAAGATCGCCCCGTTTCCGCCAGTGGCAAAAATCACCGCGTCCGCCGTGAACGTTTTCACTTCCATGGTGCGCAAATCCATCGCGCAAATGCCGCGGCACACGCCACCGCCATCGATCACCGCGGAAAGAAACGTCGCTCCCTCAAACTTTTTGACTTTGCCTTCCGCTTCGTGCCGCCGTACTTGCTCGTCCAACGCGTAAAGCAATTGTTGTCCAGTCGTCGCGCCAGCAAACGCCGTGCGGTGATACAACGTTCCGCCAAATCGACGGTAGTCCAGCAATCCTTCCGGCGTGCGATTGAACATGACGCCCATGCGGTCGAGCAGGTCGATAATTCCCGGCGCAGCCTCGCACATGCGTTTCACCAGCGGCTGATTCGCCAGAAAATCACCGCCATAAATCGTGTCGTCAAAATGTTTATCGACCGTGTCGCCTTCACCCTTTTGATTTTTCGCCGCGTTGATGCCGCCCTGCGCGCAAACCGAATGTGAACGTTTCACTGGCACAATTGAAAACAAATCCACCGGGATTCCCGCTTCCGCAACGCGGATGGTCGCCATCAGTCCGGCCAGACCACCGCCTACCACTATGATTTTGGGCTGTCTCATTTGCTTGGCAGGTACACCGAGAAGGGGTGCCAGTCGTACCGGAAGCTAATAATAATCAAAATTCCCACCACACTGAACGCCACTCCCACCAGCGCGCCTAAACGTCCCGCTGCCTGCTGTGCTTTAACGGTAGCGGCCAATCCCCATTTGCACAGAAAATTCCAGATGCCCGCCCCGAGATGGAACGAAGACGCGAGCACGCCAACCACAAAAAAAGTTAGGTACCATGGATTTCGCATATCCGCGGCCACATTCGCGTACGTCGACCGGCCATGCGTCAGCCAGCGTTCGGTGTAAAGATGCCACCCAATATAAGCAAACGCGATCAGTCCCGTATATCGCTGTGTGACATACAGCCAATTCCCTACCCACGGATACGCCGAGACATTGGATTTCCCGCGCAGCCAAATGTAAATCCCATATCCGCCGTGAAACAGCATTGGCAGAAAAATCGCCGCCCATTCCACGATCAGCCGGAACGGAATCGTCTGCAGCTCTTGCGATACCGTGTTGTATTTTTCTGCGCTCACCAGCGCGGCGCTGTTGGACCAAAAGTGTTCCGCCAGGAATGCGCCAACAGGAAGGATGCCGGTAAAGGAATGCAGCTTTCGGAGCAGATAACTTGTGTCAGGCCGGGTTGCCGTCGAAGACATGCCCTCTCCGCCGCGTAAGTCCCAGCCGGATCGCGCAAATTGACTCGGATGGAACGTTGAGAACCGCGGCAAAATCAGTATAGGCAGATGGTTGCGCCTATGCAAGTTTGACTGTTCTTTCAGCGAGCACAAACAATTCGAAATTTTCTTGCCGTGAAGTCACGAGTACCGGAAAATAGTAACCTGACGAACGGGATTTGCTGGGCCACATCTCTCCCGGCCTCGGCTGCAAGATTCCCCACATTACCATGACCGCGACAACGAGCTTGGTGTCGGAGATGGAGCGCATCGCCAATGCCCTCGGTGCGGAAACAGAGGGCGCACCGGGCGTTTCTCTTTCTGTCGTGGCGGAAAAAATCGCCAAAAACCTCGGTGTCAAACACGATGAAGTAGCCATCCTCGCGGTTTCCACCCGCTGGCGTCACCTTCACTTTCTGGTCCCAGAAGCCTTGAAAAACGTCGGCTTTGTTCCGCTCTCCAGCAATTCGGCGCTCGCCGCGCGCACCGCCCGTGAGAGCCGCCCCGAAATCGAAAACAATTTCGCTGCCACGCGGCACGCCACCGTTTTCGAAAGTGTGAAGTTCGCTTCGGATGCCTCTGGAGCGATCCAGAAGATGGTCAGCGCGCCGATTTTGCTGGATGGCAAGGTCATCGGCGTCATCCAAGTCAGCCGCAAAGGCGCAAATCCGCACAGCGCCGGACCTGACTTTACTGCTCAAGACCTCGGAAACATCCTGGCTCTTTGCAAGCCGCTCGGCAAAATGCTGCGTCACGTGGCGGGCGAATGATCCCTGCGTGCCGCCGCGGTTGTCATCTCGCGTTCATAAATCTCTCTTGCTTCTCGTTCTCAGGTTCGGAATTGCGTTGACACTGCAATACCTTCTTGTTACTTTTCACAGCGGCTCAATTTTTTCGCTCCCACACTAATCACGGAGGCACGGCAAACCGGCACCATGGCGTTCGTTGCGAAGAAAATTTTCCTCACCAAAGGCGTCGGTAAACATCGTGAAAGACTTTCGAGCTTCGAGCTCGCCCTCCGCAACGCAGGCATCGCTGCGTGCAACATTGTCCGCGTCTCCTCGATTTTCCCTCCTAACTGTAAATTGATTTCCCGCAGCGAAGGGCTGAAGCACATGAAGCCCGGGCAGGTGGCCTTCACCGTCATCAGCGAGAATTCCACCAAGGAAGCGCACCGCCTCATCGCCGCCAGCATCGGCCTCGCGCTTCCCAGCGACAAATCCATGTATGGATATTTGTCCGAGCATCACTCGTTCGGCGAAACCGAAGAAGTCGCCGGGGAATACGCCGAAGAGCTCGCCGCCGAAATGCTCGCGACCACTTTGAACGTGGAATTTGACCCGGACTTGTCCTTCGACGAAAAAAAAGAGGTCTACCGCATTTCCAACAAAATCGTCCGCACCATGAACGTCACGCAATCCGCCGTCGGCGACAAGCGCGGCCTCTGGACCACCGTCCTCGGCGCCGCCATCCTCATTGGCGAAGACGACTGAGGCTCTTTGCCAGCTTTTTCCCAGGAGGACTTTCGATGAAAGTCATTCGCGGACTCTTCGCGCTCATCGCAGCTTTTGTCCTGTTTACAATTTCCGGCAATGCTGTCGCCGCCAAGGATCGCGTTACGATTCTCTATGACGCGTTTTCCGACAATAAAACTGTCACGAAAGATTGGGGGTTTTCCGCCCTCGTCGAACATGACGGCAAGCACATCCTCTTCGACACCGGGAACAACGCAGCGACCTTCGAGCACAACGTCAAGGCTCTTGGCGTGGATCTCTCCAAGCTGGATTTTGTCGTCATCTCTCACCGCCATACCGACCATACCACCGGACTGAAATATCTTCTTTCCGTAAACCCAAACGTTCCCATTTATGCTCCGATGGAGTCGTTTGGCCTCTTCGGCGGTGCCGCTCCGCCTACATTGATTAAGCCGGTTGCTTCCCTGCCCGAGCGTATGCGTTATTACGACGGAAAATACCCGGACAAGATTCCGACCGGGTATCCATGGAGTGGCGGGAACTTCGTGCTGATTGACAAACTGACCGAAATATCCCCAGGTATCTTCATCGTTTTCACGATCTCAAAAACTCCTGGTACGCTTGAACTTCGTGAACTGTCGCTCGCGCTCCGAAGTCGCGATGGCCTGTCCGTCATTGTCGGTTGCTCCCATCCCGGAATCGAGGAAATCTTGCAGGCCGCCACTGCCATCGATCCGCACATGCACTTCCTTTGCGGCGGTCTTCACCTTGTAAGCACCCCTGAAACCGAGATCGACCGGCTTGTGGACAACCTGAAGAACAAATGGAAACTCGAAAAGGTCGCTCCCGGCCACTGCACCGGCGAGCCGGCCTTTCTGCGGCTACAGAAAGCCTTCGGTGATAATTATCTTTACGCGGGAGCGGGCACGCGGCTCGAAATACCCTGAAAGGTCTACCTATCCAGGTCGTACGCCGTCTTCAGCCACCTCTTCACGTCACCATCAATCTGCTCCGCGGCCGTAATCTCAATGCGATGCGTGATGCGGTCCTTCTTCGCCAGCCCGCCAGTATCGATCAGCCGCTTGGGCAATTTCCCTTTGTAGTGCGTCAGGGCGAAGCCCAGATCGACCCGCGAATTGGTCGTTGGTTTGATTTGCGCGAACACATGCTGGCGATAGAGCGGCACAATCGTCTTGCACGGGCAGGCCTTCACGTCCTTCCCAAGCGATTTGCCGAGCGTCAGCAGTTCGTCAAAAATCGGCCGCAACTTCTGCTTCGGCCCCGCGTACTGCTCCTGTACATACTGGACCGCGCTCTTCAAATACATTTCTGGCGTGTCTAAATCCCCGCCCTTTCCGTCCCCGCGATCCGCGATCCACCCCGCGCGATTCATTCCTAAGTTGTGCTTCGTCTTCAGCCATTCGCGCCGCGACTTTTCATCCTTTAGCCCTTCCTTCCTCACCAGCGCAATCCACTCTTCCAATGAACGTCCTGTTTTCTCCTTCAGCTCCGCCATCGATTTCTGCACCATCGCCACGCTTGGATGGATGTCATAGATCGTTTTCGACTTTGCTTGCGCCATCGGTTAACTCCTGGCAACCGTCTCGCTCTTGACGAAAGCAGCGATGACAAAACCCGCCCGCACAAACCCCACAATTTGCGTGGTCATGTATCCGGCGATGTAGTTTCCCGGGAAGTCATACCAGATCCAATCTTCAACGTTGGTGCTTATCGCGGCAAGAACACCGGCGACGGTCACGACACCCACTCGCGCGCTGTAATTTCGTCCGCTCGCGGCCCGCCAGACAAGCCACGCAGCAAGCAATGCCTGCAGAACATTAAGTCCAAATTCGCGGCCCAGCGCCGCACCAAAGTGAAACGGACCTGACGGCGGGTGGTAGACCAGCACTCCGTGCGGGGATTGTTCATACTTCTTCAAATATTCGGGCATTGCCGCGTTTCGCTGCGCGCTGGTTGGCTTTGGACCCAGTCCGAAGCCCGGAAAAATATAAAAGCCGGCTTCAGGAATTGCTCCTCGCATTGCGGTCAGCGCCACAGCTTCGTTTGGAATCTCTCCCACGCCCATTTCACCGAGCCCGAGTAAGTCGTGCGCCACATACATCCAAACAAACAGAGTCAAGCCACCCAGGAAAGCCGCCAGCACGATTCGTTTCATTTTCGGTTCTCCTTCTGCAAATTACTTTGGACTCCGGGGACCCGCTGCTAAACTTTTTGAAGCAACCAATCCTCTCCAATCATGCTGACGATCAACGGCAGCACCTCTCTTATTTTTTGCGTTTGAAGTACCCGATGCGCTCCAGCACGGCCCTGGCGATCAGAGGCAACGCTACGGTGGCATCATCGAATACTTCCGCGAAACGTCCTCCTTCTTCCGGCGGCACAAACTTTCCCCAGGAAACCGCTTCTGTGTACGTGCTTCCGCTCAAGCCGCCCCAATGGACCGGCTCCGGGCAAATGCGCACACCATAGTTGTAGCGCTTCAGCGGCAGCTTCTTGTAGCCGCGCCGCGCCAGCAATTCCGCGTAAACGCCGAACTGTTGCGACCAGTTGCGCGGCACTCCACCGCCGATCGTCAGAATTCCCATGCGCCTGGTGGCCAGCATGGTGTCGGCAAACTTCTCAAAATCCAGGAACGGGTCGAAGCGCAGCAGCGGGCGCTTATCCTTCTGCCGGGCGATTTTGTGCAGCGCAAAATCAATGCCCAACTCCGAGTCGCTGAACGCGGGAACAAAAACAGGGACATTGTGCTCGAAAGCGGATTTTAGGATTCCTCGCCCTTGCGCCGTCTTGTGCAGGTACTCGCCGATACGCCGGTGAATTTTCCAGCTGCACGCCGTGTCTTCCGCGTCCCATGCCTTGAAAATGTGGTCCATCACCTCTTCGACGTGATCGAGGTTCGTTTCCGGCTCGAGCGAGTCGTACACGCGGTTGTATCCGGCGTGGAAAAGTTCCTTGTCGCCCATATTGGGGTTGTAGCGGAAATGCGAGTAACCCGTCGCTTCCACCAGTCCATGCGCCATCAGCGCGCCCGTTGAGACAATCGCGTTGACCACGCCTGATTCGATCAGGTCGCAGAAAATGAGCCCCATCTTGCCGACCGTCAAAGCGCCCGAGAGCGTCATCACCACGAAGCAATCCTTGTCGCGGGCCATTTGTTCGAAAACGTCGGCGGCATCGCCGATCTGCCGTCCCGTGAACGCGGTGTCCCCCATCGCGCGGACCAGCTCGTCGACAGTGCGGCATTTGGACAAATCCAGCGGAAACATCGGCCGCAGTTTGTCTTTTACTGGATCGTGGAGCACTCTCCCGGTCACAGTTTTCTCTCGCTGCTTCGCCATCGGGTCTCCTGGACGAAAATAAATTCGGGATCACAAATAAAATGCTGCTTCGCGGGCAACCGCGCGATTGCAGTCTGATTGATATTACAAATGCTGCTGCAAAAGATACTACAAAACGCGTGCAAATATTTTATTTCCGGCTCATGCTAGACTGAATTTCATGGCGGACAAATTTACCATCGGGCTCGTGCAGATGAAATGCACGGCGAACGCGGATGAGAATCTGGCGCGGGCCATCGGGAAAATTCGCGAAGCCGCCGCGCGCGGCGCGCAAATCATTTCCCTGCACGAGCTTTTTCATGGCGAATACTTTTGCCGCAAGGAAGACGCGGAACTTTTCAATCTTTCGGAGCCGGTTCCCGGCCCGACCACCGAAAAACTCGCGCAAATCGCCAAAGAGAAAAAAGTCGCTCTTGTTGTTTCACTTTTTGAGCGCCGCGCTCCCGGCGTCTATCACAATTCCTGCGCCGTACTGGACGCTGACGGATCGTTTCTCGGCAAATACCGCAAAATGCACATTCCCGACGATCCGCTCTATTACGAAAAGTTTTATTTCACGCCGGGCGATCTCGGCTTCCCGAATTTCGATACAAAATATGCGCGTGTCGGCGTGCAAATCTGCTGGGACCAATGGTACCCCGAAGGCTCGCGCCTCACCGCTCTTGGCGGCGCGAACGTGATCTTTTATCCCACCAGCATTGGCTGGCATCCCCACGAAAAAGCGCAATTCGGCGCCGCGCAGCTCGACGCGTGGAAAACCATTCAGCGCGGCCACGCCATCGCTAACGGTGTCTACGCAGCCGTGGTGAATCGCGTGGGATTCGAAGGCAAGCCGCAAAATGGCGATCCTGGCTTGGAATTCTGGGGAAATTCTTTCATCGCCGATCCTTTCGGCCAAATCGTCGCGGAAGCTTCGAACGACAAGGAAGAAATTCTCGTTGTCGAGTGCGACCCCGCCAAGAGCGAAGATACACGCCGCAACTGGCCTTTCCTGCGCGACCGCCGCATCGACGCCTATCAGCCCATCCTCAACCGCTGGCTCGGCGAAAAGTAGCGTGCTCTTCTCTCCCCGCTTTTTAGTTTCCGTGTTTTATGCGTTCCTTTCTTTCTCTGCCCTCTTTGTTAATTCTTCCGTCCTTGCTTTCTCTGCGTTCTATGTGCTCCAACCTCGGTGATCTCTGTGTTAAATTCCTTTTCCCAATGAAGACCCCGTTGCAAATAAAAACGCCCGGCTCTCTCGGCTTTCGCATGCCACCAGTAGGACAGGCTTCAGCCTGTCTGCCTCTCCACGATCGAGGTCCAGCCAGTGCCTAGAGATCAACTTATCTCTACTCCCCGCTCTCTCGGCTTTCGCATGCCCGCCGAATGGGAACCCCACGAAGCGACTTGGCTCGGCTGGCCGCACGAAGTAACCGACTGGCCCGGAAAATTCACAACCATTCCTTGGGCCTTTGCAGAAATCGTCCGCCACCTGTCGCAAGTCGAGCGCGTCTATCTTCTCGTTGAAGATCGCGCCGCCGAAGCGCGCGTTCGAAGCATGTTGAAAAAGTCCGGGGCCAATCTCGATGCCGTCGATTTTTTCCGCGTGCCCACGGATCGCGGCTGGATGCGCGACTCCGGCCCCATCTGCGTTCGAAACGAAGCCGGCGAAGTCGCCTACAACAATTTTCTTTTCAACGGCTGGGCGAAATATCCAAATCACAAAAAAGACGCCGCCGTCGCCGCCAAGGCCAACCAAAAGTCAAAACGCCGTGTCTGGCAGCCGCAGCACAAAGGCCGTCGCGTGATCCTCGAAGGCGGCAGCATCGACGTCAACGGCCGCGGAACGCTGCTCACCACGGAAGAATGCCTGCTCAGCAAAGTGCAGGAAAGAAATCGCGGATTCACCAAAGAGGATTACGCCGACGTTTTTCGCGAACACTTTGGCGTCACAAATGTTCTCTGGCTGAAAAATGGAATCGCCGGCGACGACACGCACGGCCACGTTGATGATCTCGCGCGTTTCGTGAATCCGTCAACGGTCGTAACGATTGTCGAGGATGATCCGAAAGATGCAAATTACGGCGCGCTGCAAGAGAATCTCACGCTGTTGAAAGCGATGAAAGATCAGGATGGGCGGGAGCTGCGGGTGGAGACGCTTCCGATGCCCGCACCGGTTTATTTCGAAGAATTCCGGCTTCCCGCGAGCTACGCAAATTTTTACATCGCCAACAAAATTGTGCTCGTGCCCACGTTCAACGATCCGAACGATCGCGTCGCGCTGAATACTCTGGCGAAACTATTCCCCGATCGCGAAGTCGTCGGCATCGCCTGCCGCGACCTTGTGCTCGGGTTGGGCACGATTCATTGCATGACGCAGCAGCAACCGAGCATCCGATGACGCATTTGCGCCTGTTTGCATCCCGCACGTTCTTGCGGGACGAGTCCTGCGCGAGTGCAGCGAGTCGAAGGACCTACTGCGCGACTTCCAGCCGGCCCCCGATGATGGACTGACATTCAGAGAAGTTCAGCTACAATCGGTGGTCACCGTGGAGGCTTCATGTTCGCCGCACACTTGCTCTTTCAGCAGGGTTTCGGAATCTGGTTCCAGTCGCACGGCTTCGTTTCGTGGCTGCTCCTCGGCCTGGTCGCAGGATGGCTTGCGGGAAAAATCGCGCGTGGACGCGGATTTGGATGCATCGCGGACATTGTGCTTGGCTTGATTGGTTCCTACATCGGCGGATGGGTCTTTGTGAAACTTGGAATTTTCGGCGGAGGATTCCTTTACTCACTCGCCGCCGCGACACTCGGCGCGGTCATTCTCGTATCCATCGCGCATCTTTTTGTTGGCGGCAATCATCATTGAACGCGCGAGTTCATCCAATTTGTTTACTAGCAATTGTTTTTGCTAGTTATGAGTCACCAGTTACAAATCAGTTCCTATGATACGATTCTCGTTTGCGTCCCGGAGCTGACGCGTCATTGAGCAAGACCGCGCAATCCCTCACCGCCATCCCCCTGGGTGGTCTCGGCGAATTCGGCATGAACATGATGGCACTGCGGCTCGGCGACGATATCATCGTCATCGACGCGGGCATGATGTTCCCGGAATCGGAGCTCCTGGGCGTCGACCTGGTCATTCCCGACATCACTTATTTGAAACAGAATCGCGCGCACGTCCGCGCGATCGTGCTGACGCACGGGCATGAGGATCACATCGGGGCGCTGCCGTATATCCTGCGCGATTTGAACGTTCCGGTGTATGGAACGCGCTTCACGCTGGCGCTGGTGAAAAAGCGTCTAGATGAAGCGGGCTTGCTGGAGTCGAGCACGCTGCGCGAGGTGCTGCCGGGGCGGCTGGTGGAGGTCGGGCCGTTTGAAATTGAATTCATTTCCGTGACGCACAGCACGGTGGATTGCGTGGCGCTGGCAATTCGCACGCCGCTCGGCGTGGTCATCCATACCGGAGATTTCAAGATTGACCAAACGCCAGTGGGCGGCGCGCCGTTTGATTTGCACTCGTTCGCCAAATACGGGACGGAGGGAGTGCTGGCGCTGTTCAGCGATTCGACGAACGTGGAGCGGCCCGGGTTTACGCCATCGGAGCGGGCTGTCGTTCCGCGAATTGAAGAATTGTGCCGCTCGGCGCCGCGGCGCGTGATCTTGTCGTGCTTCGCTTCGTCGATTCATCGCATTCAGCAGGTCATCGACATTGGGTCGCGCGTGGGCCGCAAAGTGGCGTTCGTCGGGCGCAGCATGGTCGACAACGTGGAGATCGCGCACTCCCTGGAAATTCTGCAAATTCCGGATGGCATGGTGGTGCGGCCGCAGGATATTCGCGGATTCGATCCGAAGCGCATCATTATTCTGGCAAGTGGCAGCCAGGCAGAGCCGATGTCGTCGCTTTCGCGGATCGCGGTGGATAATCATCGCTTCGTTTCCGTGGATGAAAACGACAGCGTGATTCTTTCCGCGCGCATCATTCCGGGGAATGAAAAATCTATTTTCCGCATGCTGGATCACATGTTCCGGCGGCGCGCGCTGGTTTATTACGACAATTCCGGCGGAATCATCCACGTTTCCGGCCACGGCAGCCAGGAAGAGCAGAAACTTTTGCTGCAACTGGTGAAGCCAAAATATTTCATCCCGGTACACGGGGAATACCGTCACCTGTTCCGGCACGCGGCGCTGGCGCATCAACTGGGATCCGTTTCGCAGGAAATTTTGTTGCTCGAAGACGGCAGGCCGGTCGAATTCACGGAAGACGGGGCACGGCGGCTCGATCCAGTGACGGCCGGGCGAGTTTGCGTGGATTCCGGTTCGCTCGAAGAGATTGAAGAGGTGGTGATTCGCGACCGCAAGCATCTTTCCGAAGACGGCATCGTGGTGCCGATTATCGCCATCGACAAGCACACCGGAAAGATGGAGTCGCACCCGGAAATCGTGACGCGCGGATTGATGAGCGACAACGGCCAGGAACTGATCACCGGCGCGCGTGTGGTGGTTATGAAGACCGTTGAGGAATCGAACGCCGAGGAAAAATCGGACTGGGGCGTCATCAAGGAAAAAATCCGCGTGGACCTCAAGCGCTACATCAACAAACAAACTTCCAAACGGCCGCTGATTCTTCCCGTGATTCTGGAAGTGTAACGGGCCGCCCTGCCGATGGATGAACCTACCACCACACCCGCGTCGAGCGTTGGCCGGGCGGCGTTCACGTTTATCCTGATCGTGGTGGCGTTTGACATGGTGGCGTTTGGCATCATCGCGCCGGTGCTGCCCGATCTCATCCGGCAATTCGAGGGCGGAGATTTTGCCCGCGCTTCCAGCGTCACTGGCTATTTCGGATTTGCGTGGGCCACCATGCAATTTATTTTTTCGCCGATTCTGGGCGCTTGGTCGGACCGCTTTGGAAGGCGCCCGGTGATTCTGATTTCGTGCTTCGGATTGAGCATCGATTACGTTTTCATGGCGGTGGCGCCGTCGCTGCGATGGCTTTTGGTGGGCCGCATCATTTCCGGCATCACGACTTCCAACATATCCACGGCGTTCGCGTATGTCACCGATGTGACGAAGCCCGAGGAGCGGGCGAAACCCTTCGGCCTGATTAGCGCGGTGTTCGGTTTGGGGTTTGTGATTGGGCCGGCCGTGGGCGGCTGGCTGGGCAACATGAATCTGCGTTTTCCGTTCTGGGCGGCTGCGGCATTGAGCCTGGGCAATGCGCTCTACGGATATTTCGTGCTGCCGGAATCCTTGCCGCCGGAAAAGCGCGCGAAGAGCGCCTGGCACATGGCAAATCCTCTGGGCTCGTTGAGGCTTCTTAGCGCGAATCGAGAACTCGGCGGGCTTGCCGTGGTGACAACGCTTTACTATCTGGCGCACAACTCACTGCCTTCGATGTGGGCGCTTTACACCGAGTATCGCTACGCGTGGAGCCGGCGGGACGTTGGTCTTTCCCTGGCCGTTGTTGGCGTGTGCGCGGCGGTGGTTTCCGGAACGATGGTCGGCCCGTATGTAAAACGCTTTGGCGAACGGCGGAGCCTTTTGTCGGGCTTGGTATTTGGGACAATCGGCTTCGCGGGCTTTGCGCTGGCGGCGCACGGATGGGTCATCCTCGCTGTAATTCCTTTCATTGCGCTGTGGGGCATTGCAGCTCCGGCCATGCAGTCGCTGATGGCAAGGCATGTCGATCCTTCGTCGCAAGGCAAGCTCCAAGGGGCGATCAATTCGTTGCGCGCCATCACGGGAATGGCGGGCCCGGTGCTGTTCACGCAAATTTTCACGATTGCTATTTCGCCGCGCTATGGCATCCACTTGCCGGGCTCGCCGTACTATCTGGCGGCATTGCTTCTGGGAGCGAGCCTGCTGCTGGCGGTTTACGTGACAAGGCCGAGTGCAGTGACGAAGCCTGCTTCGTCAGTAGCAACCTCGAAAACACTGTAGGGAAGCCACGCCGAGCACATAAGCCCACACTTGTATTACAAAACGTAATACAGTACGCTTATAGACGAGGTAACACGATGGCATCTCCTCTGACGCTAAGGTTGGACGAAAAAACCCGCAAACGCATCGCGCGAATCGCTCGCCGCAAGCGGCTCTCTACGTCGGAGGTCGTTCGCCAAGCGATTGAGGCGTGGGCGGAGCGGCACGAGCCGGTTACATCCCCGTATGAGGTAGTGAAGGATCTGCTGGGCGTCGTCCACGGAGGAAACCCGAAGGGGTCCGTGCAGACGGGCCGACGCTTTACCAAACTCCTGAAGCAGCGACGGAGCAGGCGTTGATCCTAGTAGATGCCGGGCCGCTGGTCGCGCTGGTCAATGCCGATGACCAATACCATTCCCGATGCATCGCGGCGCTGGAAACGTTTCGCGAGCCAATGGGTACGGTATGGCCCCCGTTGACCGAGGCGATGTACTTCCTCGGTAACCTGCCGAAGGCGCAAGAAGCCCTTTGGGAAATGCTAGAACGCGGAGGCCTGGTACTTCTTCCTCTGGATGCCGCGGACGCTCCCCGGATCCGGGAGCTTATGCGGAAGTACGCGAACCGTCCCATGGATCTGGCTGATGCGGCTCTCCTTCGCGTGGCGGAGCGCGAAGGCATCCGGAAGATATTCACAGTGGATCGTCGCGATTTCAGCGTTTATCGGCTTCACGGCCGGACGCGAGCCACGCTGCTTCCGTGAGGGCGAGTCTGCTGCTTGCGGTGTACGTGACGCGGCCAAGTGCGGTAAGCCAGCCGGCCGAACAAAGTGCCATCAATCCCAACCCGTGAAGATAAAACCAGAAGAAACCTCACCGCTGAAGGGGTGAGCTACAGGTGGCTCATCCTCTGTAAAATAAGCAGAGAGATCCATCGACTCGCTCCGCTCGCTCAGGATAAGCATCCTTGTCGGATGTAAGAGAGATCCCTCACCCTGAAGGGGTGAGCCACAGGGCTCATCCATATTGGACAGCTTATCTTCTCCGGATGCTTAGTTAACCATAACTGGCTCCCCCTCCCCCTGTTTTTCATAAGTGTTCATTCTAAAGATAGTTAAAACCCTTTGTTTTGATACAGTTTTGGAAGTGTTGATTCTAAAGGGAGTTAGGGTCTCTGCTCACTTCTACGAAGTTTGATCGATGTTGATGGGATTAGGAACTGCAGGCGGCGCTGGTTGCGAAGTGAGATGTGGAGGTACTTGCGAGGCAGGAAGGGGCGCCGGTGGGGCGGGCTGAGATGCAGGCTTGGAAACCGGGGCGGAGGGAGTGAACGACGAACGGATGGCTCTGCGCCAGGCGTCCGAGCTGAATGCCTCACAGTATTCATGCTGGGCGATGGGGATGGATTGGATCATGGTCTGGCTGAGATAGGCGAGCGTGGAGGCGACTTTGGGCTTGATTTGGCCTTGGGCAACGGCGGAGAAGAGGCGCGCCATGGCGGAGCTCAGGTCGCAAGCAGAAAGCAGATTTGTTGAAAGGAAGGAAGATATGTCCTCGCCGGCCTGCTTGGCGGCGAGGGCTTCGGCTTCTTTTTGGGCGTGGAAGTAACAGAGATGCGGATGGCCGGTGCGGCGCGGAGTGCGGCATTGGCGGCCATCGGCAAAGGTAAAAGCACACAGACCGGAACGGTCTTTTTTATGGGTGGCCGTAAAACGGCCAACGGATTTAATCGTGGACATGGAAGTCTCCTGAACTAAAAGTTTTTAGTCGTAAGTTTTAAGTTGTAAGGGGAGTCTCGCGGAAGGCGAGGCGCACTTCTTTACGGGAGTAATGTAGCATAGTCGTAACCGGGTTGTCAATGAAAAACCGCTACGACCCCTGCCATGCTTTATGCACATTAATAATAAAAAAGGATTTAGTGAAGCCCGGTCTGGTATTCGGGGGGCAACTGTGAACCAAGAGATCTTAGTCAAAAGTCGGGCGAGTTTGCCCAACGCTCTTCAAAAGATTCAAAAAGTGTCTTTCTAATATCCTTTCCGAAGGGATCTTGTAGAAGAACCACGAACGATTCCTTGGCCCCAATATCTTTGATTCCATGACCCACAAACCAGACTTCTTTGTCGAATAGTACGTATCTATCGTGCAGCTCGTGTGGGGCAGGATAGGCCTTAAATTCCGCGCTAGAGAACTCTTTCTTAAACCTTACCACCTCACGCTGAAGATGACCCAAATTCTTGGGCGGATGGGAGGTTAGGAATCGGATTCTACGGTGCCTTTGGAAGTCCTGCAGAAAATCGAGCGATTCCATGCCGAAATATTTATCCAGGATTCGCACATCTCCACTCGCCTTTTTCATGGCCTCCTTCACCACAAATCGTCTATCGGACCACGGCGCTTTTCCCGTGATATGGAGCGCGAGGGGGCCTTGGTTTCCAGCCCGTTCCTCCAGGAACCTTTCGCCTTGCCCCACGATTCGAAATTCCGTCTCTTGACCCCTACCTTTCCTTGCGACAGCATCTCCAGCTCGGGCGAGTGCCCGCTGCACGCGCACAGAATTCAAACTAACGTTCGATCGAAGGAGCAGCTCTGAGAGTGCGCCAGCCGTGATGAATTCCGGGTAGTCATTGGAAAGTTTGGCTGCCTTTAATCCCCAAAGGCACTTCAGCAAAGGGGTGTCACAACCCTCGACTTGCGGTAGGCGTCGAATGACGGATACCAACCCGTGAGATTTCTTGGTGGACATAGCTCTAAGATCCTGGCGGGTATTTTTGAATCCAGCGGTAGCTTCCTCTTTCCCCGTGCCGTGTCAGAAATTTCGCTCTTTCAAGTGCTTTGGCTAGGGAAGGCTTCGGGAAGTTGCAATCTATCTTGCCAAGTTCTTCTTCGACTGCTTGGAATTCCCTCTCAATTTTGAAAATGCTCTTTTGGTGCAGTCTGTGCAAAGCATCTGTTGGAGTGCGCGGATGTTCTGCAGACGCCGAATGCGCCGACCTTGGCACATTGTGCTTCGTGGAGGGGGGCTTTGCGGTCGACCGTTTCAGCTTCAGGTCCACATCGCCTTCAAAAACGTGGCCGCTGTCGTCCTCTAATAGGAAAGAGAGTTTCATCGTCACGTCTCCTAGTTACAGCCCGGACCTCAACATGCGCGTTTGGAAATTACGAGACAAAGGCAACCTGTTTTCTTCCCCCGGTTGCCTTTGAAGCTTTGCGGAGTTCTCGACGCCGGTGGAGTCGTAGCAGCGCCATGGCAACTCGGTTAGGCTCGCAGGGATATTTTGTTTGCAGGCGTGCGTGAACTTCGCTCGAGGTCTTAGCTGAATCAAAAAAGCCCGTATCGCGCAGCTTCAAAATATGATCCGGGAGCGCCATGCCATGTGGTCTCCTAGGACCTGCCTTTACTTGTTTCGGATGCCTATGCTTGGATCCAAAAACGGCCTGTTCCAGACACTCGATTCGATCAAGGATTTCCTTTTCCGGCTTCTCTTTTTCCGCAGTCATATGCCACCGTCAAACAATTTAAAGCACCCACATCATATTCCAAAATACTTTTCTAAGTCAAGCAATACTCATGTCTGCGAGAACACAGTCTTATCTTGACGGGGCACGCTTGGAGCATCGGGCGGCGTGTCGGCGGATGCTCGTCTCCTCACAGCTCCGTTACGCATTGGAGTACTTCCAAACCTGCTTGTTTCCCACGCTCACCCGCTCACGCCTCAGTTCGCGTCTCCGCACCAGTGCCTGCATCACCCCGCTTAACGTGGTAAGCGGATAGTGCCATCCTCTTGAGCCTAGGGCCTCTCGGACCTCACTTAGAGATCGCTGCGGCTTAAAGAATCCTTCGGACCTTATGGCAAGGATTCTCTCTGTCAGCGTGCGCGGTTGCTGTTTCCTGCCGGGCAGTGCTCTAGACGGTGGTGGCTGGACCTGCTCACCAACGTCAGCATCGGCCAGTAGTTTTGCCAAAATCGTCTGAAACGCAGCGGTTTTCAGCGGCCCCTCCGCCATGCCCGCCACAGCGTGCTCGGCCCTTTTTCTTGCCCGAACCAACGAATCGTCCGCCATTACAGCTCCTTTTCCGGGAAAAACGCGCTATGCCTCTATATTATACAATACGATAGCCGTACTACAAATAGCTATCTTTGCGAGAACACAGTCTTATCTTGACGGGGCACGCTTGGGGCATCGGGCGGCGTGTCGGCGGATGCTCGTCTCCTCACAGCTCCGTTACGCATTGGAGTACTTCCAAACCTGCTTGTTTCCCACGCTCACCCGCTCGCGCCTCAGTTCGCGCCCGCGCATGGGGATGCCATAGCCCGGATCGTAAAGGGCACGATGTATCGTGCCCCTACAGAGCGGTCTAGCACGCAGTTTTGAGCTAGGCCGCCCACTTCATCCTGAGTTCTAGCGCTCCTTGGCGCAGTCGAGAAGATGAAGATCGGAGCACAGCCAGGAATGGCTGTGCCACAAAGGGGGAAATGCCGGGCTGAAGCCCGGCGCTACGCGCCCGAAGAGAAGAGAGACTTCTCCGCATAAACCGCGGAGAGGAAGCGGTCTCTCTGCGCAAGCGGACCGATTCGTCCCGCAAAACCATCCGGGACGGCAAATGACGGGTGGGGCTTGGTGCGGCTAGGACGGGGTCTAAGTGGGCGCCAAGTGTGGAGCCAGGAGCACAGCCAAGAGTGGCTGTGCCACAAAGAGGGAAATGCCGGGCTGAAGCCCGGCGCTACGAGGGCAGGTGGTCGAGAAGATGAAGATCGGCGCACAGCCAGGAATGGCTGTGCCACAAAGAGGGAAATGCCGGGCTGAAGCCCGGCGCTACGCGCCCGAAGAGAAGAGAGATTTCTCCGCATAAACCGCGAAGAGGAAGCGGTCTCTCTGCGCAAGCCGACCGCTTCGTCCCGCAAAACCATCCGGGAAGGTAAATGACGGGTGGGGCTTGCGGCGGCTAGGACGGAGTCGCGGTGGACGCCATGTGCGGAGAGAGGCGCACAGCCAGGAATGGCTGTGCCACAAAGAGGGGAAATGCCGGGCTGAAGCCCGGCGCTACGAGGGCAGACGAGAAGATGAATCGGAGCACAGCCAGGAATGGCTGTGCCACAAAGAGGGGAAATGCCGGGCTGAAGTCCGGTTCTCTTTTCTTCGGTTACGTGGGAGCTGAAGCTCCCACCTCCTAAAGAGACGAGGCGACCGCGACTCGGCGCAAATGATGGGCTGGGAGATGAATCAGGAAGGCACGATGGGCGGGCTCTTTCATTTCCCTCGTCGGGAATCGGTTGAATTCATTTTTGTAACTAACGGCTTTACTTCCGGCATCAAACGGGTTCACTGTAGGCCCAGAAAAGGGGATGATCATGAGTTCCAAGCAAGTAGTTTTTATCACCGGCTCCAGCACCGGCTTTGGCAGACTGTTCACCGAAACGCTGGCTCGCAAAGGGCACACTGTTTTCGCGACGATGCGTGACCCCGGAGGCCGCAACGCCAAGAATGCTTCTGAAATCCGCGCGCTGGCGCAAAAGGATTCGCTGCCAATACACGTCCTTGAACTGGATGTAACCGACGACGCCTCGGTGCAGCAAGCCGTGGATGCCGCCGTCGCCAAAGGCGGCCGCATCGACGTGGCCATCAACAATGCCGGCTACTACCTTACGGGGCTGGAGGAAGCAGTCACCACCGAACAGGCGCGGCGCCTGATGGACACCAATTTTCTTGGTCCGGTGCGCGTAAATCGCGCGGTGCTCCCGCACATGCGCCGCCAACGCAGCGGGGTGCTTATGCACATCAGCAGCGTCGCCGGCCGCGTGGTTCTCCCTTCGGTGGGTTTCTATTGCGCCAGCAAATTTGCGCTTGAGGCCCTGGCCGAATCGTACCGCTACGAACTTGCCGGGCAAGGAATTGAATCCGTGATCGTCGAACCCGGCCAATATGAGACTTCTATTTTCGGCAATAACCTGGCGGGCTCCGACGAGGCTCGCGCCAATACGTATGGCGCTGTCAAGGAGATCCCCGCAAAGATCAACGCGGCACTTTCCTCCACGGCCGGCAACGCTCAGGAAGTCGCGGACACCGTTCTGCGGATTGTTGAGACTCCCGCGGGAGAGAAGCAGCTGCGCTATGTGGTTAGCCCCCAAAGTATCGGTGTCGACGAGATCAACGCCCTTACAAAGCAAGTGCAAGCCAACATTCTAGAAGCGTTCGGCCTCGCTGCCGACACCAAATTCCGCAAAGGTAAAGCAGCTGGCTCGGCCTGAGGCTCTCTTGCAGGAACACCTGCTGGAGGGATCCGAACCAATAGCTACTTCTTTGAGGATGCGGAGTTACCGGCGTATTGGAGGCGTGCTGCGCGGTCGGAATACGCAATTCCCCATTGCTGCAAGCGCCTGGCAAGTTCGGCGGGAACGCCGGCATCACGGAACTGTTGTGCCGCTTCCCAAACGCTTCCACCACTGATCTCACCGTAGGCCTGGGGAGGAGCATAGGGCCGCGCGGGCAACCCGCCCATGGGCAAGTACTTCGCGACCGGGTATTGGAGGTTCTTGTCCATCCATGCAGAGAGCAGCGAAGCGGTCAGCGCGCGACGCAATTCGACCGGCAGCGGTTTGAAGATTGGTTCCCAAACAGGACTAATCAGGATGCGAGGATCGATGTTCTGCTCCGGCCGCCAACCCTGCCGGTAGTCGCCGGGACCTAAGCGAGGATCGGTGGACTGCAGCGCTTTGGTTACGGCCACCAGGAGCCGCGCCGGCTCCGGCTGGTGCGTCTGGGCATGCAGGTCGTTGAAGCGCCCGATCACATAAACCCAATCCACGGGAGCGCGATCGCGGTGTTGATGGTTGCCGCTGTTCAGGACGATTTGCAGTTCGTACCAGGCGGCCATGAAATATTCGTTGGTCAGCGCGCTGCCACCGACTCCAGCCGCTCCATCCGGAATGAGGGCTGACGATGGAGCGGTCTCTGCCGGAATGGTGTTGCACCAGGTGCGGGAATCCGCAAGCGATCCAAAAATTTCGCGGCCGCGTCCTTCCAGCGCAAACTCCTGCATCATCTCCCAGGTCTTTACGAGCTGCCATAGCTGAGTCGAGTACACTTTGTCCGTCAACGCCGGCCACCACTCCATCTTTGGCTTGACGAAGCGTTTGAGGAAAGCACGCCGCGCTTGAGTCCAGTCGTCGAAGGCGGCAGGGACGGGGCGAACGTTGCGATCGGAAGATTGGGTGGCCACCAGAAGGGCGCGCAGCGGCTGCCTCGCGGTGCGTTTGCTTTTGCCCTCTGGCTGCGTTTCGCCATCGTACAGGGCTGCGAATTCGCTCTGTGCAAAGTCCGGCCCCCAAGCATCCTTGGGATGCACGCGCGGCAGCCAACCACTCCAATCGGGAAGCTGCAAGGCAATGGGAATCTCGCGAGGATTGAGGTTGCCGTCGGGGCGAAAGAGGTCGGGGGTAATCTTTCCCGCGAGTTCGCGGAGGGTGGAGAGATTTACTGGAGAATTGGCGGCGTCACCGTTCACCCGCGCCCCTTGCTGGTTGATCAGATATGGCAACGCATCCATATCCCGGTCAAGAACCCAGGAGAGTCCGGCACCAGCCGCCCAGTTCGAGACAGGCTGCTCGTCGAGCCCTGGTCCGGGCTGGTAAGGAGGGTTCCACGGGCGCCCCGGACTCGGCAACGGCAAGTTGCGAATGTAGCTGGCGATCTGTTCACCCTGGAGTGTGGACAAGCCATGGAAGCGCGAGCGGTCAACAATGCTGGCGTTGGAGAAGTTGAAGTATTTCAGGTCGCGCCCATCCCTGGCGTGACAGTCCGCACAGCGCGCCTGAATCCTGGGACTATTGGGGAGGCTGTTTGCCGCGAGGGAGGCGGTCTCCCAGAGTTCGCGCCCAGCCCGAATAGAGGCGGCATCCGGCAAGGGCGGAGCCCAGGTTTCGGGCGCATCTTGCACAAAATCGTCTGGAGGGAGGAGCTTGCTTCCGTCGCTGGTGAGGAGGTTGAATGCCAGGACGCGATAGGCGCTGACGATACCGTCGGTCTGATTGAACCGGAAGCGGAGTGTATTAGCACCAGGGACGACTGTGCCGTTGGGGAGGGAGAGAGTCATCACGAGAGTGGAGAAGCCTCCACCGATTCCGCCGAAACTCCTGGCGGGCTCGGGGATTGAGACCGTGCTGTTGTTGAGCGGCATCCAGGCGCTGGAGTTGACTTGGACGCTGGCCTGATTCGCATAGCGCAGCCCATGGATCTGCAACCAGAGCGAGCGCACCGACTCGGCTCGTCCATCCTGAAGGGTGATGGTCCTGCTGACCGTCGTGCCCGCTGCGCCCAAGACTTCGATCGGCAGCAAAACCCGGTCCGCTGTGGTACGCGCAGATCCCATGGAAATTGCAGCGGCAGCCAGGACGGCCGGAAATAGACGCGACGGTAACAACTGTTTGGGCCTCAATTTTGCTCCAGTAGGCAAAGCAGGACGGCTACTAGTCTCGAAGTATTCTTCCGATCGCAAATCGTGTCAATGAAGAACCTTCTCGTTGCGGCAGACTACCAATCTTTAGAAGAATTGCGGGATGCCGCTGCGCTGAGCGGCTGAAGATTGCAGGAAAAAGGCCGGGCCGCCTCCGCTCCAGGGCAAATGGATGTGGGGTACTAGGGTGGGGGCCCTGGACTCGGAGGCGGACCCGCTGTCCCGAATGTGGATGCATAGTGCATTAAGGCTGGGGGAGTGTGGAATATAGCGGATACCTTGATTTGGCATCAGGTGTTTGCCCTAGTACGCGCCTCAGGGTAGCCCAGGCTTTGGTGTAAGGACCAGGGACACGCTGCTTCGAATTGAACTTCCTTGCCTCCGCACTTCCACAGGTATAGGCTTCCGTCTCGCAACACGTTTGCGTCATGCAGGGCTTGCCCTTCCGCGAGGGGTAAAAGGGGTTGCCCTGCACCCACCTATGTCATCGACGGCGAACAGAGGCTTCTCGCTGCGCTCGAAATGACGGCGCGACCTATTGCTGAAAAGAGGAGGAAACTATGGCTACGGCAACTGCAACGATGCAACCGAATGTGAAGATTGGACCGACAAAATTACTGATCAACGGAAAATGGGTGGATAGCGTATCGGGAAAAACATTCCCGACGATCAACCCGTCGACAAGCGAAGTGATTACACAAGTGGCGGAAGCCGACGCACCGGACGTGGACAAGGCGGTGGCGGCGGCGCGCGCGGCGTTTGACAAAGGCGCGTGGCGGAAGAAGATGAGCGCTGCCGAGCGCGGGAACTTGATGAACAGGCTGGCGGACCTTATCGAGAAGCACGCCGATGAGCTGGCACAACTGGAAGCGCTGGATAACGGGAAGCCGGCGCACGTCGCGCGGGCGGCGGACCTTCCGCTGACGATTGCCTGCTACCGCTATTACGCGGGCTGGGCGGACAAGAATCATGGGAAGACGATTCCCGTGAGCGGCAATTATTTTTGCTACACGAAGCACGAGCCGGTGGGCGTGGTTGGACAGATTATCCCTTGGAATTTCCCGCTGCTGATGCAGGCGTGGAAGCTGGGGCCGGCGCTGGCGACGGGTTGCACGGTGGTGATGAAGCCGGCAGAGCAGACCCCGCTGACGGCGTTGCGCGTGGGCGAGTTGATACTGGAAGCGGGGTTCCCGGAAGGCGTCGTGAACCTGCTGCCTGGATACGGGCCGACGGCCGGCGCGGCGATTGCGCGGCACATGGACGTCGACAAAGTGGCGTTCACGGGGTCAACGGAAGTGGGCCACTTGATCATGAAGAACGCGGCGGAAACAAACCTGAAGCGGGTGACGCTGGAGTTGGGCGGAAAAAGCCCGAACATCGTGTTCGCCGATGCGGACATGGATGAAGCGATCGAAGGCGCGCACTTTGCGCTGTTCTTCAACCAGGGGCAGTGCTGCTGCGCGGGTTCGCGGTTGTACGTCGAGGAAAAGGCGTATGACGAGTTCGTGGATCGCAGCGTGGCGCGCGCGAAGAAGCGCACTGTTGGCAGCCCGTTCGACAAGAAGACGGAACAGGGACCGCAGGTGGACCAGGACCAGTTCAACAAAGTGATGAGCTACATCGACGCCGGAAAGCAGGAAAAGGCGAAACTGGTGGCCGGCGGCAATCGCGTGGGCGACAAGGGGTACTTCATCGAACCCACCGTGTTTGCCGACGTGCAGGACAACATGAAGATTGCACAGGAAGAAATCTTCGGGCCGGTGATGTCGATCCTAAAGTTCAAAGACTTGAACGAAGTGGTCGAACGAGCGAACAAGTCGCTGTATGGATTGGCGGCGGCGGTGTGGACCAAGGACATCAGCAAAGCGCATGCCATCGCGGACAGCGTTCGCGCGGGCACGGTGTGGGTGAATTGCTACGACGTGTTCGACGCGGGAGCGCCGTTCGGCGGATTCAAGCAGTCGGGGATCGGGCGCGAACTCGGCGAATACGGGTTGGCGAATTACACCGAGGTAAAGACCGTCACCGTCAAACTATGAGCAAAACAATTCGAATCGGAACAGCAAGAGGGGCACGATTTATCGTGCCCCTACACTTTTTGGGGATGGTTGCGGCGCTGGCGGCGATCCTTTTCGGCGCGGAAACCGTCCAAGCACAATCCAATTCAACAACGGATGCGGCACAGCGCCACGCGCAGCATTTGCGTCATGGAATTAACTTGAGCGAGTGGTTTGCGCAGGTTTACGACCAGAAGGGGTACACCAAGGAACATTTTGAAGCATGGACGACGGCGCAGGACATCACGTTGATTAAGGCTATGGGATTCGACCACGTGCGGCTGAGCGTGAATCCGCAGCCGATGTTCCGGCGTGGGCAGGCCGATCGCATCCCGGCGGACTATCTTGGCTACCTTGACGCTGCGGTGAAGATGATTCTCGATCAGGGTCTGGGAGTGATTGTTGACATTCATCCCGACAGTGACTTCAAACAGAAGTTGGTGGCGGAGGATAGTTTCGTCGAGCAATTTGCGGACTATTGGCGGGCGCTGGCGCGGCACTATTCTTCGACGAATCCTGAACTTGTTTCGTTCGAAGTTCTGAACGAGCCGGAATTTCACGATCGGTATCGCTGGCAGGGCGTGCAAGCGAAGCTGGCTGTGGCGATTCGCGAAGGGGCACCGCAGCATACGATTATTGTGGCGGGGGCGTACTGGTCTTCGGAGAACGAGCTGCTGTTTTTCGATCCGTTGCGCGACCCGAACATTATTTACAACTTTCACTTTTATGACCCACACATTTTTACCCACCAGGGAGCGACCTGGAGCACGAATTACGTCCATTATTTGAAGGAGCTGCCGTATCCTTCGACACCGGAAAATGTGCAAGCGGCCGCGGCGCTGATTCCGGACGCGGTGAACCGCTTGGCGGCGATTCATTATGGCCTGGACCGATGGAACGTGGCGCGGATCGACGGCGGAATCGGGCAAGTGACGGCCTGGGCCAAACGCTGGAACGTGCCGGTGACTTGCAACGAGTTTGGCGTTTACCGCAAGGCGGCGAATCCGCAGGATCGCGCGGCGTGGATTTTCGACGTTCGAACGACGCTCGAAAAATATGGAATGGGATGGGCGATGTGGGATTACAGCGGCGGATTCGGAGTGGTGACGAAGCAAGAAGGCCATGCAGCCGTTCCTGACCCTGTTACCGTGAAGGCGCTGGGAATGAAGATGCCGCCCTCCGCGCCGTGACTGGCGCGCTGTTCAGCAGGGAGAGTTCAGCCTACAATCGCGCCATGCCGGTCACGCTGCGTGCCCATGAACCGGGGGACTTTGCTGCCCTGCTGCGGCTGGACCAGTCATGCTTCCCTCCGGGGATCGCCTATTCCAAAACCATGCTGCGATATTTTCTGAAGCTGCCGTCGGCAGACGGAATGGTGGCGGAGGACGCCGGGAAGATTGTGGGATTTATCTTGACGGAGGAAAATCCACCGCTGGCCCACGTCATTACGCTGGATGTAGCGGAATCGCACCGGAGGCAAGGAGTGGGCTCGACGTTGCTGGCAGAGAGCGAGAAGAACCTGGCGCTGCGCGGCGTTCGAACGATTTTGCTGGAAACGGCAATCGATAATGAGGCGGGCGTTGCGTTCTGGCAGCGGCATGGCTATCGTATCGAAGCGACGCTGAAGCGGTATTACTTGCGGCGAATCGACGCGTACGAAATGCGAAAAATCCTGCCGGGCGCGGTCAAATCCAGACCGGTACAAAAGGAAAGGTAGCCTCGATGCCTCTAATTCAGGCGATTATCCTCGCCGTAGTACAGGGGCTCACGGAATTTCTTCCCGTGAGCAGTACGGCGCACCTCATCTTGTTCCCTTGGCTCCTTCACTGGGCGGACCCTGGTGAAGCTTTCGACGTGGCGCTGCACGCCGGAACGCTGCTGGCCGTAATGTTGTACTTCTTCAAAGACTGGTGGACGCTGCTGGTTTGCGGTTTGGGCGGGAAATATCCCGCGAGCGCGCCGACAGAAGAAGTGGCACAACACAAGAAGTTATTTTGGTACATGGTTGCCGGGACCATTCCAGGAGGCATTCTGGGAAAACTCTTTGACAAGCCGATCGAAGAACACTTACGAACGCCAATGATTATTGGAGTTTCAATGATCTTGGTAGCGCTCGTGATATGGTGGGCGGATTCCAAGAAGGATTTGACGAGAAAGCTGGAACAATCCAACTTTGGTGACGCGATCGGGATCGGCACCGCGCAGGCGGTGGCACTATGGCCGGGCGTTTCGCGTTCCGGGATCACGATTAGCGCGGGGCTTTTTCGCAAATTCACGCGCGAAGCGGCGACGCGGTTTTCGTTTTTGCTTTCGGCGCCGCTCATCGCCGGAGCTGTGGCCGCCAAACTCCCGGCGTTGATCAAGCTGCATAAGGCCGGCAGCCTGGACTTGCCGCTCTCCACTCTGGCGATCAGCATCCTGGTTTCGGGAGTGACAGGCTACCTGGTGATCGCATTTTTCCTGCGTTATTTGCAGACACGCACATTGAAAGTATTTGTTGTCTACCGGGTGGTGTTTGGTATCATCATTCTGGTTTGGTCGTTCCTCCAGGCGGGAGTGCGATAGCGCCAGCGCCCCGCCGCGACACTCAGCCTTCCCCACAAAGCTGAGGAGATTCTTCTTGCGCTTACTGACTCCGACTGGAAACAAGCGTTTCAATGAACTGATTGGATTTTTGTGTATCACGCTGGCGGTGCTAATCGCGCTGGCGTTGCTGTCCTATTCCCCGAAAGACGCGTCATTTAACGTAAGTGCGGCAGCCTTCGACGGCAGCCCGGCGCGAAATTGGATTGGCCCGGCCGGAGCGTACGGCGCGGACCTGCTTTTCCAGATCTTCGGGTTTGCGGCATTTCTACTACCGGCGGCGATCCTCGTTTTGGGATGGCGCTGGCTCCGGAGCCGGGCGTTAGATTCCCAGGTTGCCACCGTAGTCGGCTTCGGGCTGCTGTTGGTTTCGCTGCCGACGTTGCTTTCCCTGTGGCACGTCTGGGACGTGCGTGGCGCGCTGCCACCCGGGGGATTGTTGGGCGAGCTCATTTCCAGCGGGCTGCGCACGGGTTTCAACCTGTGGGGCGCGAACCTGGTGACCGTGGCGCTGCTGGTCACGGCGCTGTTTATGACCACGCGGTTTTCTTTTTCCGGCGCGCATGCCTGGGCGAGCGGCCCGAATGGTCCGATCGGAAGAGTGGAGAGGCTCGGGATTTTGCAGAAGTCGCAGGCGCGGTGGCACGCGTGGCGCGAAGAGCGGGAACAACAACGCATGCGTCGTCGCGTGGAGGAGTCCCGCCTTTCGGGCAGGAAGCCCGTTCCGCCCCAATTGATTGGGAAGGCCGAGTTGCTGAATGAGGCTTCCAAAACAATTCGCCTGGCCGACGAAAGCGAAGAGGAGGAGGACGACGAGAAGGAGACAAAGGACTCGTCCCGCAAGGCGCCGATCTTCGTGCTGAATCGCGACACGGCGAAATCTGCCGCCAAAAAAGGCGAGCCGAAAATCGCGAAGGGCAATCCGAATTATAAGCTGCCGTCCCCTTCCCTGCTCCGCGAAGGCGAGCGCGGGCAGAAACTTGATGAAGAAGAGCTGAAACAGCGAGCGCGCGCGATTGAAGCAAAGTGCCTGGAATTTGACATCCAGGGCCGCGTGACGCAAATCAATCCCGGGCCAGTCGTCACGACATTCGAATTCAAGCCGGACGCGGGCATCAAGTACAGCCGGATTATCGGGCTGACGGAGGATTTGTGCCTCGCGTTGCAAGCCGAATCCATTTTGATCGAGCGCATCCCGGGCAAGTCGACCATTGGCATTGAAGTCCCGAACGACAAGCGACAGACCATCGCGCTGCGGGAAATTATCGAGGCGTCGGAGTTCATGAATTCTCCGAGCAAGCTGACGCTGGCGATGGGGCGGGATTTGCACGGCCGGATTCGCGTGACGGAGCTTGCGGCCATGCCGCACTTGCTGATCGCCGGCTCCACCGGTACCGGCAAGAGCGTGTTCATCAACTCGCTCATGATGTCGATTCTGTACAAGGCGAGTCCGGACGAAGTGAAAATGGTGCTGGTGGATCCCAAGCGGCTGGAGCTGAATCTCTACGAGAACATTCCTCACTTGATCGCGCCGGTGGTAACCGATCCGAAGATCGCCTCCAACGTGCTGCGAAACGCGACGCGCGAAATGGAAAACCGTTTGAAGCTACTGGCGCAGCGCGGCGTTCGAAATATCGACCAGTACAACCGCACGTTCAAGAAGGAACACTCGCTATCGCTGTTCGACAATCTGGAAGAGACCGAGCACAAGCCGCTTCCCTACCTGATTATCGTAATCGACGAGCTAGCTGACCTGATGATGGTGGACACCAACAACGTGGAAGAATCGATCACCAGGCTGGCCCAAATGGCGCGCGCGGTGGGCATCCATTTGATCCTCGCGACGCAGCGGCCTTCCGTGGACGTGATCACTGGTTTGATCAAAGCGAACTTCCCTGCCCGCATATCGTTCCGGGTGGCCAGCAAGGTGGACTCACGCACCATTCTCGATTCAAACGGTTCGGAATCACTGCTGGGAAGAGGCGACATGCTGTATTTGCCGGCAGGATCGGCGAGGCTGCATCGCATTCACGGGCCGCTGGTGACGGAAGAGGAAATCACCTCGGTGTGCGACTTCTGGCGCGAACAGGCCCAGGCGAAATATCAGGAAGAGCTGCTTGCGGCGCCGAAGGAGGAAGATGGCAAGACGGAGGGCGCAGCGGAGGGCGAGGCCGAGGGTGGCGAAGACGTTGACGACGATCTCTACCAGGACGCGATCCGCGTGGTCTGCGACGCGGGGCGCGCTTCCACTTCCACGTTGCAGCGGCGTTTGCGAATTGGCTACGGCCGCGCCGCGCGCCTGATCGACCTCATGGAAAAAGACGGAATCGTGGGTCCACCCGATGGAACCAAGCCACGCGAGGTCCTGAAGAACCGCAATTGGATGAAGGAATTCGACGAGTCGTCGCAGTAAGAGTTGTCCTCGACCCGTGTGCTTGAATCGGCGACGGAGAGGCTCCCGACTCAAGTGCGGCGCATCCACTTAATCGTCGGGCTGCTTGGCGTAATCGCTTTCGTGCTTACCGGCCTGGTCATGGCGCGGCACGTCCCGGATATCCACTCTCTTTCGGCTGAAGTGCAGCTGATGTACCTTTCCCGGCACATCTACCTCCTGGGAGCGGCGCTGGTGAACTTGGTCCTGGGGCTCTATATGACGCTAAACGCGGCTGGATGGCGGCGCGTGCTACAGCAAATTGGTTGCCTGCTGATTCTTCTCTCCGTGATATCGCTGATTCTGGCCTTTATTACGGAACCGACGTTCGGGATTGCGGGGCGAAGTTGGAGAAGTTTCTCCGGACTGATCGCGCTATTCTCTGGCGTGATGGCACATACGGTGACAGGCTTCGCGCGGAAGCCGAATTGACAGCGCTCACTATCGTCTCTAAAATTGAAAAGTCCAACAAAGCCGGGGTAGCTCATTGGTAGAGCGCCGCCCTGAAAAGGCGGGCGTAGCCAGTTCGATTCTGGCCCCCGGCACCATCAATGGGTAACGTCCCGAGCAGTTTCCAGTCTCCTTTGGCAACGTAGCTCTTCCCGCGTGGCTCCATCTCGATTTTCGAGACGTGCTTTAGCAGCGCGGCGCGAGCTACCGTCACGTCGCCGCCCATAAGCCCGCGCAAATCCTTCACTTCCTCTATAGCTTCTGCCCGCATAGCCGCGACCTGCGACTTAATGGAATCTTCGTTAGAGGAAACCACTTGCTCAGTGATCTGGGCAATCTCACGCTCACGGTCGGCGATTGCTCCCATGATAGTCGGCGAGTACTGGCCGCCAGCCAGTGCCTTCGTAAGATTGGCCAGTTCCCGTTCAAGTTCGCGTTTCCGTCTGTGCATCCGATCCATCTTGCCGGTGATGTTCTCTAATTCCTTGAGAAGCCCGGTCTGGAACTTCTCCATCACGCAATCGACGACTTCCTCCCTGAGAATCTTCTCATGCAACTGCGAGAGTAGTGCCGCCTCCAAATCGTCACGCCGAACCCGCGCCGTGTTCTTGCAGACGCCGCGATTCCAATTTGACGGGCATCCGTAAGTCTGGCTGGTTTTGTTTCGACCCTTGCCCCAGAGGATTGTCAGGTTCGCGCCACACTCACCACACTTCAATAACCCGGAGAAGAGGTACGAAGAGTGCATCGACCGCGCACGCAAAGACCCATTAGCGCGAGCGTACACGCTCTGCACGATAGCTTGTCTCGCCTTGACCCGCTGCCACAGCTCATCGGGAACAATCCTCTGTTCTGGTATGTCGGTTCGTACCCATTCACTTTGCGGACGGCGGCGGTAGATTCGTCTGCCGGTATTTGGCGAGCGGACCTTCCGCGTCTTACCCCAAATCACGGTCCCGCAATAGCGTTCGTTGTGTAGGATCGTCCGCACGGATGAAGTGTCCCATCCTCGGGATATTCTCCCCTTCGATGGTCGCGGGGACTGCACACCCTCTGCATTCAATAACTTTGTGATGGTCTTCAGACTGCGCCCCTCGGCGGCCATCGTAAAGATTCGCACGACGGTCTTTGCTTGCTCAGGATCGACCTCAAGACGAACGCCACGGATAACTGGCCGTCCGTGGGAATCGCGCTCCGTTTCGTCTTCGATGGGAATGTTTTTGTAGCCGAAGCACCGACCGCCAGTGTGTAGCTTTCTCTTGGCCAGCCCCTCAACGCCGCGAAATGTTTTCTTGCCAAGATCGACGAGATACTGCTCGCCGATGCCGCCGAAAATTGCCGTGAGCATCCCGGCGCTCTCGGACTCGGTGTCGAACCCCTGTGCGACGAAGCAGATTTTCACTCCAGCGAATTTCAGTCGCTTAACGATGCGGTCGCCGTCTCCCAAGTCTCGGCTCAGGCGCGTTGTATCGTCAACCAAAACGCAGTTGAACTCTGGCGTTACGGCGGTCGCAGAAGCAATCATGCGCTTGAGGGCATCCCGGTTGTCACTGGCCCCGGAAATAGCGGCGTCGCGGTAGATGTGCTTTTCGGAGACAGTCCAGCCATGCCTTACCGCGTACTCCCGGCACTTGCGGATTTGGTCGTCTATCGAGGCCGCGTTCTGTTTCTCGCTGGAGAAGCGTGCGTAGATGGCGCAAATTGTGCTCATTGGCTCCCGCCTATACGGAATCGTCGTCCCGGGAGTGTAGAGCTGTATGCTGTTGGGGTTCAACAGAAAGTTTTGCTAAGGCTTTGCGGATCAGTAGCGGCACAATGCAGTCGTCTATGAACTGCATAAGCTCCGGCTCGATTGGCGCTGGCTTGCGTGGCTTTCTTGCCGCCGGGACAGACCGACAGCACCAGTCCGTGCAAGTTATTCGTGCAAGGCTCGCGTTCATTACCCGACCCTATCCGTTTTGCGGACTGCGGGAGAACTGGCACGGTGGACAGTTTTAGGCGGGGTAGGTGAACTTTTCGGGAGTGTGAAAAAACTTACAGAGTTTACGGGCGCAATCTGGTAGAGGGCGCGGCCCGAGCGTCAACGCACCGAGCACTGCGATAATCCACATTAAATGCGTGTCCATGTTCCCCCTCATCTTTCGCCCAGTCATCCCTAGAGTTTATGTGGTCGCTCAAACCAAACCGGGAGACTCGCTCCAAAAGATTCGTTTACTCTTTCCAGCCATTGCTTCATGTCATCAAGGAATCTGACCCATCGCTCCCTTGAGTCTTCGATCTCTCGTCCCGCGCTCTCCTGATGCCCCAGAGGCAGGCTGGCGATCCACGTTCCAAGTTCTGGGACGGGCGATGAGTTCGGAATTGCCCACCGCTTCATCCTCATTCGCTCGAATGGTTCTGTGACGTAGTACCTGTTGTACGAAGCAACGAGACCGTATAACTCATGTGCCGCCAGAAGGAACTGGCTCTCATTTTCGGATTGGCGCGTTTCCAAGTGCTGGACAAAAAGCGGGAACAAATCCCTCATATAATCTGGCGGACAGAGTTCAGCACATTTTTCAGCATTGTTGCCGCAAAGGCTGAAAATAATGGGCCGAATGTTGGTGCGGTCTCCCGTATTTGTAAACTGAGCAAAACGCCGAGCGAATCGCAATAGTTCCTTATATTCTGTCCGTGCGGCACTATCCCTCGCAACTCTGACTCTTCGCGTTTGGAGGGAAGCGATCACTCGGCTACCGAACGCCCATCCCACTACGGCCAGCGCGAGAACAACGAGCGCCCCTGCAAACTTGGGGTTATCTTTCGACTGTACAATTACGGCGAACACGGTAGCCAAAGCGACCACAATGGCAGCGGTCGTTTGGATGCCAGCTTGGACGGTGGAGGCGGGCGGCTTCGTCCATTTCTCTTTGAGGGTCGGAAGTGACATTCAGGACATATTATCTTATTCGTGGATTACAGTAATCTCATGTCCAAGGGAGAGCACGCGGCTATATTCGGCCATGCTGTAGCTTGTCTCGTTCGTGATCGCAGGCATTCAGGAGCTTCTTTAGATCGTCGTACAGTTCAGAACGAAGCCCTTCGTCATCGTCGCCGTGATCTCTCTTTGCGACGAACATCCGGTCGAGAGCGTTCTGGAGCTGTAGGATGGCTCGGCGTACATCGTCATGTCGTGCGAAGCGACCAGCATCCTGCCGAAATTCTTCCAGCCTTGGACCAACGATTGATTGAGCGAGGGCGCGATGACTGGCTAGTTCTTCGACAAGCTGACCGGCACGTTCCTCCAGGGCAAGGAACCGCTCAGGCTCTTTGGACCATGAAAGCTGCCTGAGTTTCTCAATTTCTTTAGCTCCACTGTCTCTCTCGTTGCGCCAGACACGATAAGACGCCAAAAAGAAGGCTAGAACCGCTAGACCTGCCCACAGTACTTTTGCAGACGGTGCGTGCGCCCACCACACGGCAATTGGCCCGAACGGCACGCTCAGGGGGCCGCACATCCGAGACAGCCAATCGTCCCAGAACGCTTTCAGATAAGTGCTAAGATGCGTGTCCGGTATACTCACGGGCCAGAATTATACCGCGTCCACAGATGCCTCAAGGAGGGCCAATGGTAGAAGGCTTCTGGATTGTGCAGTACGAAGGAATACAAGGAGGCGGCGGTGGAGTTGTTATGTTCATCAAGGGCCGAGTGTTCGGTGGCGACAGTGGTTCCACTTATTCGGGCACTTACGAAGCCGATACAAATAGGATGACAGCGCGTGTGAGGATTCACAACTACCTGCCAGGTGTCCGCAGTATAATTGGTATTGATGGGGATTATGACCTAGAAGTGACGGGTACGATTGAAGGTGATGTAATCAAAGCGGCTGGTACTCCATTGGGACAACAAGCCACGGGAATGCGCTTGCGTTTGACGAAAATCGAAGAAATACCTTGCTGACTTACGGCTTTTCTGGATTGCCTGCCTTCGGGGGCAGCTTCACAGGTGGAAAGTCTTCCACGAACTTCGCTATCGGGAGTTTCCTCTTCCCGTCAAGCAGTTCGAGTAGCTGTCTTCGCAATGTGTGTTGTTCAACTTCGACGTTACCAAGAAATTCAGGGTAGTATCCACCCCTCTTCAAATAAACTTTGTCAAAGTGATAGCCCAGACTCTCTCCAATGGCAGCCAACAGAGCGGCGTTCAAGTCGGCAGACTTCTCCTCGGGATTAGCAGTGGTTTTATAGTTGTCGTAGAGGTCGCGCAGTTCCTTCCAGCACTCTCGTACAGCTTTTTCTTTTTCATTGTTCTCGGTGAACTCCACATCAATCAAGTTCAGAGCTTGCACATAAGCGGGTGCGAGGCGTGTCACGCGATAGCTCACCAAAGTCTTGAATAGTTGCAGCTTGCGATTCCTTTCCTCACGCTCTGCGTCCAATGCTCGCTGGATTTTCAACGCCTTGATCGGGCCGTAGTAGATGGCAAAGATGGTGATACCACTCAGAATCACACCGATGACACCAAGCACCACGGCGGATTTGTCCATGCTGTCTCCTTGGATTTACAGCCGAAAGAATACACCCAGCCATTACCAGATGGCTACGCCACTATTGGGGAACGAGGATTTAGGGACCATTTATATACCTTTTTGGGACACGCTCCTTACGCTTACAATCGAATGGCGGCGGTAAGACTGTCCCGATAGGATGGAGAAAACACATGATATTCGATCACCTTCTTACTTTGCTCAAGCTCATCGTCCCTGCGTTTATGAGGAAAGAGAAAGCGCCAGTCGTCGCGTCTCCCTCCTCGTCTACCTTAGTTTTCGATAGTCGGGACGCTGCAATTTACAGTCTGTGTATCGCACTCGTTTTCACGACGCTCGCAGTGTTCTTCCTCGCGGCGTTTGCGGCCCGTCGTTAGACCGATCCGCGTTCGGATTGACCTGGGACCGGCCACGCCAGTAGTCTGTGCCGGGATATACTGTAACTCCCTCCTCTACCATCAAATGGTAGATTGTCGCGTTTATTTTCGTGATGCCCTTGGCGTCGAACACAGCGCCGAGGTCCGGGCGGAGTCTTTGTACGAAGCCGTCTGCCGTGGATGGGCCGCGTTCATGTTCGCTGGCGGCTGGGATTTGTTCGAGGCTTCTTTATCGTGGTTGCCGCCGATTCACGGACCTATCGCGTGGACAAGGATAAGTTTCTCGAATGGCTATCAAAGGACCGCGACAGCTCCGACCGGAAGAAGTACCTCCGCAGGGTTCTGGATGGACTGGCAGATTGACCAGCGCATGCCTGCCCCGAGATTACGCGCCGAGTAATCTCTTAACTTCCTCGATGAGTTCAATGCAGCAGCCCTGAATCTCGAAGTTGAAAGTTTCTTTCAAGACAGCCTTCGCGTCCTGATCGTGAACAGTGCAATGAACAGCTTCAATTTTCCCTAGGAGACCACGCCTTACGGGTCCGGTCCCTAGCAACGCTGCTTTTAATTTCTCACCACGCCGTAAGGGGTCAAATACCTTACCTACGACCTTAAACGTGACGTTGGTCAACGGCATAGTTCCTCCGAGCGGGCCAAGCCCAACTTAGTCCATATCGGCACCATCTTCCCACAATGGGCTGCTAATCGGTTTGGCGACCGTTTCAAAACTTCACTAAATCCTTTGTGCTGAGTGCTCGTTCTCCGTGGATGAGCAAGTGCAAAGCCTCGGGCCGGACTCGTTGAGAGTCTTCGTGGTGTCTGATGATTTTGCGCAAGATCATTCCCATCTTGATTGTGTATACGTGTCTGCCTTCCTCGGCACCGGCCCAAACAGGCCCTTCTTCCACCGTGGAACACATTCAGGATTTTAGCGAGGTCGTCGTTCCGATTGCGTCAGTAAAGATGCTTATCCCATCGGTAGGGATTGGTATCACGGGTAAGCTCGGCCCTACGCTCGGCATGGAAGCTAATCTAGGTACGGGCTTTTGCCTCGATGCCGAGTGTCGTTTTATCGTAACCAATTACCACGTAGCTGCAATTGCTCGGCCTCATAGGATTAAACGGGAAAAGATTATCCAACGATATCTTGCCACAGGTCCGCACGATGAAGGCGCTACCGTCAACAACATCCCGAACGTGGGCATGCTTCCGTTCGCTTGGGAACGGGACATTGCCATCTTTGAGTTACAGCGCCCGCTGCCTCATCATCATGGTCTTACTTTCAGTCTCGATGAGCTGGGGGAGGGCCAAGAAGTTGACATTTACGGTTACCCGAAGGGAATTATCAATCCTATTCGTAAACTGACCCGATTTCCCGCCACATTCAAAGGCCCGACGACATCAGGTCTGCTCGCCTTTGACTTCGAGTTGTCCGGTCAGCCAATTCGCATAGGAGGGGCAAGCGGCGGCATCGTCGTTGATCGGGGAACCGAGAAGATTATAGGTATTTTGTGCGGGAGCAATGAAACGACGGCGGTTGCAGTTCCGACTCAAACCCTGGTGGACTTCGTGAGCAAAGTACAGCCCTTTCTAGCGGAAAGAGTATTCCCCACTGCCAATGATGTCCCTCCAGTCCCGGCAGACTTCTATCCAAAATTCGCGCCAAGCCCAGACCATAATTCGAAATTCGTATCAATCCATGTCGATGGGCTACAGCACCGCCCCGATGAATCCATTGAGGTCAAGGTGCTACGAAAGAAAGCTCAACTTCTTGCAGATAGCATGCGCAATTTTATCGCGGTGCAGAGTTTTTCGTGGGGTTCGGGAGACAAGGAAGAACCCGCTGCTGAGGGGGCGTATGAAGTCCGAGTCCTCGACGGCTACCAACGGTTCCGCCAATATCCCGATGGCAAGAAAGAGTTCCAGGATGTGCCTTTGCCTCCCCTAAACCATGTAGTAGGCACGGGTGGCGAGTGGTCGGAATTGCCGAATATGGTAGGGACAGAACTTGGATTGACAGTTCATCAAGCCGCCGACGTTGTAGTGAACGACCGGCGAATGAAGGTCTTTCAGTATCGAGCCGACATTGAGGATGGCGTGTGCAGTTTCAAATCCACCAGCGACTTTGTATTCTTGGAAATCAACAAGGTTTTCACCGTCGCTTGTTACGGCGAAGTCTGGACCGACGAGGATACCAACATTCTTCGAATATCAGAGCACTACGAACTTCCCGGTAAGTGGAAAAACTACCAAGGTGTGGTCACTTACGGGTGGTTCCAAAAAAAGGACGAGCCGCCTCGGCTCATTCCTCTCACCATCTATACTCAGGCTGAACGCAAAGGGAGGGTGTACTGGTGTCGCGGCCAGTTTACGAATTACCAAAGATTCGACAGTGAAGTGAGGATCATAGCGAATGGGGTACAAAGCCTGCCACCGCGCTAGGAGTCGTCCCCAAATGAACTATGGCGTGCCACGCGTTGCAGGCGGACGACGGTTGGCTTCTTCGACTAATACGCTCCATTCGACCAAGAACAGCCTGATCGCCTTCGTTGCCCCGGCGCAAATATCTAATGCAGTTTTTATGTAGGCTGCCCGCTCCGCCTCTTCCTTTGTTAGTGCCAGTTGTAGCACACTTTCCACTAGACCGTAGACGCTCGCCATTTGATGGCATAAATCCTCAAGGTGTCGGTGCGTATTCTCGTCTACGTAGATTCCGTTTTGCTTCCCAAGAAACTCTTCCAGGCGTTTCCGTAGGCTTTCGTTCGAGAGAATGTCTTCTGGTATCGCCATAAGGGGGCAGGGGACGACGGCGAGTGAGGATGCAATGAAACGACCCAGACGCAAACAGGTATATACTTTTGTTCTTAATTATTGTCAAGCCGTGAATAGCCTTAGGCGGAGTCCTCACGATTTAGCCTGTCCTTATGCCCATAGCCAGTAATTGTTGCCACTTCTGCTCAATCTCCGCTTTTCTAGCGGCTGGCACGCGGGCAAGGGGAGCTATCCCCCAGGTGGATAGCCGCTCAACGAGCAATCGTGCGTTTCCGAGCGCCCCATGCAAAGCGAACGGTCCGAAAATGAACACCGCTACTCGAACGACCTTCAAGAACAGCAGCGCAACCAAAGCCGCGAATACAACCCCGGCCTCTTCTCGAAAAGTCACCTGCAAACCGTTTCGTACTAAAAAACGTCGGAACTTCCAAAGAGTGTGGACATCTTTCTTCAACTCGCCCAACCACAGCAGCACAATTCGGCGGCGATCCCGCCAAAACATCTGACGGACAGACTTCAGCTCCGGCCTAGTGCGAAGCTTTCGATAGTCGTCATTTCCAACGATAGCATCCGAAGGTGGAAGGAAGACAGCGGAGACGCCCACTATAGACACGTAGGCTTGGTTGTCGTTGAGGTGCTTGTCAGTCCCGTCATGTCTCAAAGAAAAGACAACCAACAAGCATAGGCCCAAGACTGCCACCAGAAAAGTAATGATGATTCCAACCAATTAAATACCTCGCCGCAGCAACGCCATCGTCCTACTCCAGAGATGCTGCCATTCTGTTTTCCATTGAGAATACTGATCGTCGCCTAGACTCGCTTGCTCTGGCGACGGAGCATATTGCCAAAAAGCCCACAGCCAAACAGCGATCATCCCAATGAACGTCGTGGGCGTTAGCAATCGCCAATAAGAAACGAAACCACGAAAAACTTGCAGGCTGGCAACATTGACGGAGCGCGCTAACACGTAGATGCCGAAACCGAGACAAAGTCCGCGAAGGTTCCGACCCAACGGCACGTGGTAGTACCACGCGATGGTTGCAGGCGTCAGCAGGAGAATAGCCTGAGCGAGGCACAGGTATTGCTCGACTACAGGAGACAGATGTAGATACAAATAGTGAACGGATGAAGCCTGATTCCAACCGAGCAAAAGAACAGCGGGGAGTATGCCAAGTTCAACGATTAACAGCATTTTCCACGCGATATCGTGAAGGGCAGAGCGTCGAGGGAAGACGCCACAAAAGAAGTCCCAGATGACAAGAAACTGCAAAGACAGCGCGACTGCTTCGAGTCGCCAGTATGCTACCGCGAACCAATCTGGTTTGTAACGATTGATGGGGAACAGAATTAGGTCGCCGAGGAACCTAAAGAGGACGAAAACAGTAAGATGCGGGTAGCGAGACGCCAACCCATGCTTTGAGAGACGCCAGAGAAGCAGACCTTCTAGGAAGAGTGCTGAGCAGGGAAATATATAAAGGAGCGGATGCATGGAATTATGGCAATTCTACTCGAATCGAAGGCGAATGGAAGGGGACAACCATCTGTCCCCTTCCACCCATCACAAGGAAGATTCAGTTACCGTCTGGAGGAGGAAGAGGAGGAGGAGAAGGAAGATGGGGCGGCGGGGGCCAGCCTTTGAAGCTGCTTCCATTGCTCAGGCTCATGTTGAGCCTCCTTTCTTAAAAGATGGCCAGACCGTAGCACTCGCGGAGGCCGCGCACCGGAAATGCCCAAGACGTTCAGTTTTCTGAATCGAAGAGCGGAGATATTTCGGGGCCGAGTCGCTTTGGCTTGTAATCGACGGGGAAAATCGCTATAAAACAACGCGACAGGTATGCGTTCTCTCAAAAGCTATATCACGCAAGCTGTCCATTCGGCTGATACACCTCTTGCAGCCTTGGTGTTTTTTGGGTCACTGCGCGATGCGTATTCTGGACACTATCTGCATGAGGGGTGGGGACAAATGGCCTCGGCTGAGGAAATCCATTCTGTGCTGAGTGAAACGCATCAATCGTTATTCAATTCGGTTGTAAGGCTTTCGCTCATAGACTTGAGCAAACAACTGCGAATGCACTTTCAGTCGCTCAACCAACCTGAGCGAGAAACGTGTGTCAGGTGGTTAGAAGTCGAACCTTTCCGTGACCTAATTCCCCAAGGATGTTCAGTGGTGGTGCGCGAACTGTTCGTCTCAGAGGTTAAGACTGCGTTGGAAGTGCTGTGTCACGCGCCTGAGTGGTCCGAGCTTGCGGTGGCACCAGTCGCATTGCCACAGCGACAACTTGACCGATCACCTCTGCTTCAGTGGCTAAACTGAATATTCGGGGGGGTGCTTTAGAGATAGGATGCGGAAGGATCGTGATGTGCGATTCCGAGACGTGGCACCAGCCGCAAAGATATCCATCGCGCAATTCAACAAGATAGATTGGACGTTCGTATTCGTTGTTCCACCCGTCGCTGGCTACTTGGCGGCGTTCCCCATCAATCGTCACAAGCGATCCGGGTCTCAACAAAGGATACATCGTGTTGTCTTCAAGGCCGATGTAGGCATACGTATGCTGTTTAGGACTGCATTCGAGAAGGAAAGCGGCAGGAATTTCACCCCAAAATGCAACGACTCGGTTGATAAGTTGAGTGGTTTCCCACTTGAAAGTCGGATCGAGCCGCACAGGAATCGTCACTTTTGTGTTGAGGTTGTGAAGCTCGGCAGAAACAGGCCGCGTTGCGGACAGCTTAATTTCCTCACGATATCTGTGGGTTCGATCCGAATCTACTCCATAGCTGGTCAAAATCTCGTGAAACGAAAGTCCGTAAATCGCAGCCAGTGTGAATATCTTGAACACACTCGGTATTGCGTTGTCGTTTTCGATTTGTGCCAGTCTCGCTGCTGAAATATGGAACCGTTTGTTTTTTTCTTTGACGGCGATTTTTGCGCTTAGTTTTTGAACGTCGCGCAGTCCAAGCTGAAGTCGAAGCCGCACTTCGCGTAGGAAACTGCCAGGCGATATTTCCATAGGTGACGACCTAGACCTTTGACGGGTGAGACCGAGATTATACGGGGCTTCCAGCGAGCCATCTTACCGAACCTGTTCATTTTTCTGAACACGATTCTGCTTTTTCCGCAGGACACATAACTTGCTTTCTAAACGTCTCGGTGGGATAATGCCGCGCATGATAATTGGCGACCGTCTGCGCGAAATGCGCGAGGAAAAGAAACTCTCCCAAGGCGACATCGAAAAGCGCACAGGTCTGCTTCGCTGTTACATTTCCCGGGTAGAGAATGGTCATACTGTCCCCGCCATCGAAACACTGGAAAAAATGGCTCGCGCTTTAGAGGTTCCACTCTATCAACTCTTCTACGACGGCAATGAGCCGCCTCAAGTACCGAACCTGCTCAAGCGCAAGTCTGACGAAAATGTATGGGGTAACTCAGGCAAGGATGCGCGATTTCTGAGCAAGCTCCGTCGTCTGTTGGGCAAGTCAAGCGAAGAAGACCGGAAGCTCTTATTGCACATGACGCAGAAAATGGCTGGCCGCTAGAACTGGAGGCGGCAGCAATGAAAGAAGGGCGACGCAGGATGAATCCCACGTCGCCCTTTTTATTGGTGTGACCGCCTTCGTTGTCTCTATTATCTCTATTATGGGTAAGAATCTTCAATTAGCTCCGACGCATGGAGTGCTGGCGCACCGGCAACTAAGACTCCGTACTGGAGGACTGGCTTAGGGGAAGTGCGGATGGTACCTAAAAAATATCTGTTCCGGGGACTCGCCAGATGGTACCTACCGAATTTATTTTCGTGATTGCGCGATGCCCTCACCACATAACGCAACGCAAGGGAGAGGTAGGTCGAGGGGGCTTGGCGGCACGGCAAGGCCAATCGAAATAGAGTCTCCCGAAAAAGAAAAAGCTCAAGGGAAAACGCGACGAAAGCGAATTGAAACTCCGCGATATTTAGGTGATTCACAATCACTTTTCACGACTCTTCATGCTGCCGGTGACTGCGTTTTCTTGCGAGGGCCGATAGAAGATTGCGGATTGCCGGTCGTGCTTCCCTGCCGGATCGCATGCGGCATCCTCTAATAAAATGTTTGCGCGCAGTGCTGCCTGACTTTCCAGATAGTTTGCGCACCCCTTCCTAATAACTTTCCGTCGTTCAGTAATCGGTCGTCACTCTAACAATTTTTTCGGGCTGTGAGGTCCACTGAAACGACGGGAGTTGCGGCGATTTCTCGGTAGAGGTTTTTCTAACAGAGCGGGAACCAGCAGGATAGCAGTCCCACTGGTTCCCTGAGCGGACAATGAATAGGACATCGTTCGCCTGATTCGATTATCGCAAACTACTGAAAACACTGGCCGACAATTATTTTTAAGAATTGTGTTGACATGTGTTCGCGTGTGTGCCATTATGTTCTCACGATGGAAGTGCGGGATAGCAGTCCTGCCTTTCACAGTCTTAATAGGAGACGCCAATGACCCGATTCTTAAAGCTCAGACTTGCCAGAAGAAAGTCAGTAGAAATTCGCCGTGCAGCACGGGAATATCAAACCTCCGGTCAGTTCGCCGCCATTGATACCGGAACTGTCTTCACCTATGGCACCAAGGCGGTGCAATCGTGAGGATCACCCGCTCCGTGCTGGCTTCCCGCGTCCAGAGATTGAATACCGTCCTTAACCGTCCGATGCAAGCGTACACGCGCGAGGTAGGCGGGCACCGCATGCGCTCAAACGAAGGGCATTTCTGCTTGGAGTCGAACTCCCCTGGCGACGGCTGGACACGCTATACGCTCGCTCAAATTGTTGGCGAGAATGGAGGACAGTCTACAGTCTCTCCTACCGGCAATGCTTCCGATATGTGGTACTACCTTCGCGGAGTGTTCGACGTTCTGGACTCCGAATACACGCATAACTTCGACAAGGCGAAACCCGCCACAAAGAAGGCGGTGCAATCGTGAGCCTCTTTGACAATATGCCGGGCGCGCAAACCGCGATTGCGTTTCCTGCCAGTCTTGCAGAGAAGTACAGGCCGCATAGCTTCGCGGAGTTTGTTGGCTTGGATCGGCCTAAGAAAATCCTTGCCAAGTTTGCGGATGCTCCGTACCCCTCCGCGTGGCGATTCATCGGCCCCCCAGGAGTAGGCAAAACGACAATGGCACTAGCACTGTGCGAGGCAATCAGGGGAGAACTGCATCATATCCCCTCGCAACGGTGCAACGTCGAAACCCTAGAGGATGTCATCCGACAGTGCCACTACGCGACCGCGAAACCTAATGGTTTACACGTCGTTCTGATTGACGAAGCACACAAGATGTCTAAGGCAGCTCAATTGCACCTATTGAGCAAGCTAGACGCGACCGCGTTCCCGCCTGCCACTATCTTTATCTTCACCGCGAACGATGAAGAGGGGTTAGAGAAACCCTTCCTCTCCCGCACGCGCGAAATAGTTTTCCAGTCTCACGGCATGGCAGAGGATGCGGCCAGTTTGCTAGAGCGCATCTGGGAACGTGAGGCAGGCAACGCGGAGAAGCCTAACTTCCTGCGGATCGTGCGCGACAGTCAGAACAATGTGCGGGATGCGCTAATGAGTCTGGAAACGGAGATACTCGCGGCATGAACTACGTTGTCGAAGTACCTGGAGACAGGCCGGTCACTTTCAATGACTGGCAGGCCGTGGAAGCGTATCTGTACCTGCTTTGGCTTACGGATCGTCGCGCGTATCGCCAGTCAAACGTGCGCGAATGTTCCTAGACGTTGCCCGTAGCGGTCTCGCGGGACTGCTACAGGATGCGCCTAGCATCGAAAAAATGATGGGAGGATAAGCGGTGGCAAAAGACAAGCTCTTCTCTGTTCGATTGGAGGCGGAGACGTTGGAGAAACTCCAGAAGATTGCGAAGCGGGAAGACCGCAGCGTGAATTACGTTATCAACCAAGCATGCAAAGAGTACGTCAAGGGGGCAAAATGAAGGTCGCTCTATATGGCCGCATTTCCACGCGCGATAAGGGACAGGACACGGAGAATCAGCTCGTACAGTTGAGAGAGTTTGCGGCGAAGTCGGGATGGGCTATCCACGGCGAGTACATTGATCGGGAGTCCGGCTCTACCGCAGACCGCGAGCAATTCCAAGCGATGTTCAAAGACGCGAGCCAGCGGAAATTCGATACCCTACTGTTTTGGTCCTTGGATCGCCTGAGCCGCGAAGGGGTGCTCGAAACATTGCAGCACCTAAACCGGCTTACGTCCTACGGAGTAGGCTATCGGTCATTCACGGAGCAATACTTCGATTCCTGCGGTGTCTTTCGGGATGCCGTTATTGCGATTGTGGCAACCGTGGCGAAGCAGGAGAGGGTAAGAATATCGGAACGCACTAGGGCCGGGCTTGCGGTCGCACGCGCCAAAGGAAAGGTACTTGGCAGGCCGTCACTCAACGTCGATCCTGTCGAGGTTGCTCGCTTGCGTACTGAGGGTCATTCCTTCCGGGCTATCGCTGACAAACTGCGTATCAGCGTCGCAACCGCGCACGCTGCCAGTAAGACGGCGTAGCAGTCCGCAGAAACGACGAATGGCCGGGCACCCGCGAAGGATGTCCGGCCATTTCTCTTTCCCACCTAAAAATCCGCGTTCGATCTAATGGAATTTCCTGGGGGCCTCCGCGCCCTATGCTGCTTTCGGGAGCACCCAAGTCTCATTATGCACCACGCGCGCAATCGTCGTCTCGCCAACCTCATACCATCGCGCCAGCGTCTTGATGCTGACGCCGCCAATGCGATGCGACCATCGGATCGTGTCCGCCATTTCGTAACTCAACTTCGCGTCACGTTGGCGTTCCCCTCGGCCTGGACGATGGCGGCCCTTCTGGATCATGTCGAGAGCATTGTCCCGCCGACTGCCTGCGAACAAGTGTGCTTCGTTCACGCACGGAGGATTGTCGCAGTGATGGAGGGCGCATTGTCCTTGAGGGAGTGTCCCGTTGACGTGCTCGAAAATAAATCTGTGCGCCTCTACCCATCGGCCCCGAAAGTAAAACTGTCCATATCGAAACTGCCCACGACGAAGTTTGCCGGTCCAAATATGACATGAGCCTAGCTCTGGCCGGATTGTGGGACCGTTGCGGTCTACTTTTTCGTTGAACCGTTCGAGTGGATCGCGCTTTGGCCCGCGAGGATGGCGCATTCTGCGGAGCGATGACTGCGAGTGGCGAGAACCTTTTCTCATCCGTTTTCCATTTTGAATGCGGCGACTAACCGCTGGATTTTCTCCGCTTGGTCTGGCGGGACTTTCCCCCGGCGAACATCCTTGCGAAAGCTAACGACTCGCCCAAAGAAATAATTTGCGAGTGCTGATTGCTCGCTAGGTTCAATGTGCCTGAAGATTTCCAACAGGGTTTCCAGTGGAAGATTACTGACTACCACGCGAAGCACTTGCAACGCGGATTCTGAAGAGCCGCTCCCACCGTGTTCTGGCAATCTCGCTTCTGGCATGTTTGATAATTTCTTTCTTATCGGCATCCTGCATGGTTCCCCATGCTTCGTTCTTCACCAGTTCGTTGAGGAATCCCGTGAGCATCTGGGCGTCCTGCGTCTGCAATGCGCGACTCTCTTCCGGTGATGTAACAGTGCTCGGTGCCTTCTCTCCGCGTCGCAATCCTAGACCGGCTTTCGGCTGCGTGACTTTCTGTGGGGGGTTCTCGACCGAGTAACCCAAGCGCGCCATCTCTGACACGGCAGGATTATTTTTCTGCGTCGATACAGGGAACGGGTTCATTCCACCAACCGCACTTGCAGGACGGCGGACAGGCTGGCCGCTGATGTCAGTCACGGCAGGAACATTTTGCGTGAGACCTGGGAGCTTCGCTTCAATGGCCTCGCCGATGCTTCCCGCCCTGCGCACAGTGGGATCGATTGCTTGCGCGGTCTGTGCGACGATTGCGGGCACGACTTCCGATGCCTGATTGCGGACGAATCGTTGAATCCGGTTAGTGTTGCCCGGCTCCAACGCCTGCATCAAGTTCGATAGCGAATTGACGAATGGCAGATGTTCGATGTTCCTGGCGACAATTGCCTGGATGTGCTCTGCTTTCGACTTTACGCCTACACTTTCGGGGTCTTCGCCGTTATGAATCGCGTGCATCAAGTCGGCAGTCAGGCCCGCAACCATGCCCACGGGTTCCAGACGATTGTAGCTGTAGTATTTGCCGGCAATCTTGACTGAGTACGGCTGCCAGCCTGTCGCTTCGAGCGTCTGCTTCTTGCGGAAATCTAAGGGACCACCACCGCTTACGTTGCCTTGCATGGCGTGATAGGCAATGGCCGATGCGATGGCGCTCCCCACAATCCCGCGTGATGCAACGTCGATGTTCCCGCGCGCAACTCCCTTTGCGACACCGTATGGAGAATACTCCGCCGCTTGCTTGGCGATGTTCAGCGGAGTCTTGAAGAAAGGCGCGAGGTAGCGGAGTCCAGGGATTGTGCGGATGAATCTTTGCGTTGCTTTACCGTACTTTCCCAGGTCTGCCTGAAAGGTTTGGCGTTTCGCTTCGGCGTATGCGGCCTGGCGCATTTCCGGCGTGGGATTCTCCGTCAAGAATGCCTGCCGTGATTCCAATGCTTGGCCCGTCAAACCCTCTTGTAGCGCCTTGCGGTACGCAAGTGATTCCAATTCACCGGCGTAGTTGATGACGTGCGCTGCGTCGCTGATCCTGCCAATGACAGTCATCGGAAAGCGGACGACCTTGCCCAGCGTACCCTTGATTGCGCCCACACGCTCACGCGAACCCTCGAAGCCAGGTCCGCTATCCTCGCCACCCAAAAGAATCCGGCCAGCGCGTCCGAGAGCGTTGGCGGCACCTTTGGCGAATGACCATCCTTCAATTGCGGAACGGTCGCTGCTCAACGCACCGGCAACACTTTTGGAGATCGCATGGAGAAAAAGCATGGTCGCGTCGCTGGCCGCCTTGATGATTCCGGTCTTGGGCGACGAAAGCAGACTGTTCTGCCATGCCTCGAACAATTTATCCCAGTTCGAGGACGGCGTGAGTTCCGAGACCAGTTTGTTGAGCGCGGCGGGATTGCTCGGGTCCGTCTTGGCGATTAGCTCGGCTGCGTGCTGTTGCTGGTCGGGCGATAGCTTCGACAGCAAGTCCGCGATCTTTGCACTGGGCAAGTCCTCGTCCGCAATACGGAATGCACCAAGGGCACGGCCCGCCTCGCGGGCTACTTGCCCACGTACCACGTCTAGGGTTTCTCTGTGCTGCGACAAGGCGTTTGTCAGTTCGGAGTTCTCGACTTCTCCGCTGGCCGCTTTTCTTGCGAGGTCGAGCACACGCGCCTGACTTGCCTTGAGCAGGGATCGCGCGGCGGTTACTTCCTCGGCGTTGAACGGTGCGCCAGACTTGCGTGACAGGAGGTCTTCGACGCTCATGTTTAACTCGCTGGCGAGCTGGCGCTGCATGTCAAAAGTCAGCGTGTCCGTCACGCGGCTATCTAGGTTTTTCTTCAAGTGGTCGGCGGCACGTTCGAGTTGTGCTTGCACGTCATCGACGTTCTGGATTTTTGCCGGATCGATTCCGATCTTCTGCAGTTCCTCGCTGTTGTCCACCATGCGTTGGATACGCTCGGCTAGCACTTCGCTCTTCGTCACGACCGGCACATGCTCGTCCGCAACTACGCGATTCCCGTTCTGTCCTTCGAGGTTGGCGCGGTGCGCCTCGCGGATTTCCCCGGCCACGTCACGGCGATTCCCGCGCAGTCCTTCTTCGACATTACGCGCAGCTTCCGTGCGACGCCGGATGTCCGGCAACTCCGATTCGGAAACCGGACGGCCAAGCTGTTGCGAAACATCTTCGAGTTCCTGCGGATTCACGCGCTGCGGTGCAATGTCTTTCCATCCGGTCGCCTGCTCGCGGCGTTCCAATTCCGTGCGCTGTGCTTCCGTTTCGACCATGCGTACATCTGGCGCGGACTGTCCCTGGATGAGCGTGCCAACCGGCGACTGTGGATCGACCGCGTGTGTCTCGACGGGAACCTCGCTTGTCTTGCCGGTGATTGCTGCCTTCCCTCCTAGCGCGTGGCGTGCGCCCAGTGCGGCCATGCCGAGTTCAAGCCCCGCGTGGGTCAGAAGGTATTCAGCGCGGTTGGAATCGCCCGCCTTGAGCGCATTCCAAATGTCGGGACTCTTCTTTGCGGCATCGTAAATTTGTTGCGCCGCAAAGCCACCAGAGATTAGACGCGGGATTATTTTGGACGCAGCTCCACCGATTTCACCCAGCCCGCCACTGCCCGCAATCAGCGCAATGCTCTGGGGAGAAGTGAATCCCCCGGTTACTTCGCCGGTCGCAGTCAGTACGGGGTGGCGCTCCTGTTCGGCGGGCGTCATGGACTCTTCGGGCGAGAGTATTTGCGTGTTCCCGAATTTCGGGTTGTAGACAGTGCGGCTGGAAAGACTGGGAATGCCCTCCGTGAAAACGCGCGAGACTCTATCCCAGACCGTTGGCTTGTATGCGCCGATGCTTGCGTTCGATGGGAGCGAAAGGTTGGTCTGTAGCTCTGGTGGCGCGGGCTTGCTTGTCGGCGCTTCGCTCTTGTCGTCGAGCGGTTGGAAGGCAGACGGAGCGAACGAGACCTCTCCATCCACCGGATGAAAGTCTTCGGGCTTGAAAAACACTTCCGCGCTTTGACCGTTTGCCATTCGTCAACCCTATGGTGCTGGCACGCCAGCGATGGGACGCCCTTGGTCGTCGAGCTTGGTAATCATTTTGCGTTGGCCATTCACGATTCCGATGTCGCCGATCTTCACTGGCTTTTGCTGGTTTATTCTCTGGTCGGCGAGCTTGTTCTTGCGCGTCTGGTCAACGTCCTTGCGGTTTTGGTCGCGGTCTGACGTTTTCTTGAGCCGGTCTTCTCGAACCTTCTTTCGGTCTTCGTCCGCTTCCTTGCGGATTGTTTCGTGTTCATTGTGCGCGAGGCCAAGCACCTGTGACCACGGCATGCTGTAGCTTTGCTTTGGATCGGCGAGACCGCCAAGGGTCTTGGGGAATAGGTGGTTCAACCTATCGCCGCCGATGGTAATGGGCTGAGGCTTTTGCGGGATGAAACTTACCCGCCATGTCGTCCGGTCTTCCAGGTTGACGGCATTCCCGTCGCCATCGATCCAGCCCTTGCCAGCGGGATCGTGCGTTAGACCGCTGGTGTCTATGTCGTGCGAGATAAGCCGGTCATAGCCCGATGGCGCGCGAAACTTGTTCGGATCGCTGGTAAAAAGTTTCATCATCGCCTGGCCGTTGCGCAGTTCGCCATTACCCGGAATTGGCGCGACTATCCCACCGGCCTCGTGCGCCCACTTTTGAATTTGCTGGGAGTTTTCGTTCTGTCGTTGGATGAATTCCGAATCGCGCAAGTTCGCATCGCGTTCGTGGAGTAATTGCTCTTTATTCCAATGCTCATGCGTCGCCGCTGACTGCAGCTTTTCCTGCGCGGCTCTGTCCAGCACTTGCTTGTTGGCGAAGTCCTGTTGCGCGCGCTGCTGCCGTTGCTGGTCGGCGGCCTGGTTTGCTTGGATGCTCGCAGCACCACCGCGAGAGAAGCCCGCGAGCACAGAGTTCGTTCCTTTGGCCGCAGCGCCACCGATCAAGGCCCCGGCCAATATGTGGCGAAATAAATCCCCTGGGCGCTGGGGCACTTCATACGCTTCTTGCTGGCCGGTTTGTGGATTCACGCGGTAGTCCACCTGCTTGCCAAGCAATGCTGCGGCCACGCGGCCCAGAAGTGAATGATGCGCATCTACGGCGTCTTTAGCGGATGGCTGCCGCGTGGGTCCGAGAGGGGGCGCTTGCTGTGGCGGTGCGGGAGCGCCGATGTTTGGAGGCGTCAAGTCCTGCTGCTGTGCGGGCGGCAGTCGCGGGTTCGCGGGCATCTGGCCGCCCGTGATGGCGAGAGAAGTTTGCGGAGAAACGGGGGAAGTATTTTCGTCTGGCATGGTGGTTTCTTTCTTAAACGCCTTCGGCCTTATTCATTCCGGGCGTGCGTGGCGCACCGGCATCCGATGTTTCTGTGGCAGGCAAACGCGGCGCACCGAATTTCGACTTACCGTGCGTGTCTGTTTGCTTCAGAAGTTCGTCGCTGCGCTGGCCGTGGAAAATCTCGTCATCATCGCGCATGATCTCGAAGTCTTCGGGCCTGGCCGTGTACGGGTTGGATTGCTGCTTGGTCTGGGATACGAGTTGGTCCTTCTCTGTTTTCATGGTGAATCCAATTTGATGGGATGGTGTACTGCGGAATACATGCGGCCTTGGGAGCGCCGCGAAAGACTCAAAGAATGAGGTCGGGACGTGTATCGACTAACGACAAGACACTACTTGCGCCAGTAACCACGGTGGCAATCGGAATTCCATCTGGACCTACGTTAGCGTTCGTTGTGACGGCGATAATCGGCGTTACTTGACCCGGGACGGCTTGCGCTGTAAATGGGAGGGTGATGTCGCCGATTTGTAGAAATTGGATGTAGACGAAACTGGTGGAATTCGGCGCGAGCGGAATTATGGTCAAGGGCAACTTCGTAATGACGTTGCTGCAAAGGACAGTCCCCGGGCTTATGGTAACTTGCAAACCTGGACCGCCCAGGTAAGGCGCGAATGCACTGCTGCTTTGGTTCATGGAATCTTTTCCTATCGGCGGGCGACTGCTTTGGCCACGGCCTTATATTGCGCGTCAACTTGGGAATCCGACATGGCCTCAAAATCCGCCGCTTCTGGCTGGCGTTCGGGCTGTGCTGCAAAGAGTGCGTCGCGTTCTGCCTTCTTGACTTCATCCTGATAACTCTGAAAAGCGGAGTCGCAAAGTGTGAGCGTCAATCTTTTGTGGCGGGCGTAGCGCATGAGGAATTTCGGAAATTCGCGGTCACTCAACGAATAGGCGTCAGTGGCCCGCGACCAAGCAAAGAACACGGCCTTGTCAACGGTCGCCGCAAACTTTGGCTCCGTGAGAACGCGCTCGCCAAGCTCGCCCGCCCGTGGGATCGCCAAAGCGATGTATTTCTCTGCCGCCTCGACTGGTTTCCCTGATTGCGCCAGCCATGTGCAGAGCTGTTCCTCTTCGGCGTCAAGTTCCCGAATGTCTGGCCTACGATTGAACACAAACCGCGACGCCTGCATTACGCAATCATCGTGCGCGGCTGCCTTCGTTCGATAGGGCTTGCCCCCGATGGTGAAGTCACAGACGTATTCCTTGCCGTTGTGGACAACCTTGCCGATGACGTTCTTTCCCAAGTTCACCTGGCCGGGGCCTTGCACGCGGTTGGCTTCATGTTCAAGGAAGGCGCGCAGCTCTTTGGCGTCGGAGCTACCACTGCCGGATAGCGGGGCGAAACGCTCATCCTCGAACGTGGCATCCTCGATAGGCTGAAGGCTCGGGGAGCCACGCAAGTCTACGCGGTCCACGTCGCCGCCCTGCAAAAATGGATCGCGCTCGATGGCTTCCAGTAACTTCTTTGCTGCTTTTTGCGCTGCTTGACTCATTCGCTTTTCTCCGTCGTTTGGATTTCTTCCGTTAGGATTTCGATGGCGTTCACCACAACAGTCATTTTCTTCGTCGCGGCGTTCGTGGTGAGCTTGCCGGACAAAAGGACTTCATCACCTTCAACGATCTTGCTGGCCCGCTCCGCGCTGGACCCGAATGCGATGCAGTTAAAACGCAGGGGCAATTCCGCGTCCGTTTCCACGGTGAAGATTGTTTTCGGCGTGCCTTGTTCGTTTGTGCGTGCGACGGCGTTTCCGAGCGCGAAGGCGTTCATCGTTAGGACGTTCATACTTCATCCGATTCTTGTGGGGTATCAAGCTGGGGATCGACAGGGGCTACCAGCTCTGGCGGCAGCGGGGCTACATGCGGGGCATCATGCAGGCCAATTAGCTTGGCAACTGCCGGGTCAATTTGCTCCGACTCACGAAAAAATAATTCCTTCATGGCGGCCAGACGCGCGTGCGCAGCCCTCTTCTTGTCGCTTGCTAGCCTGCGGAGTAGCCATTCCTTGGAGCCAGGTGCATACGTTGGGAAGTGGGCCGGGATCGGGAGATCGAGCAACCTCAACGCTTCTAACTGCGTGGCAGCCGAACCGTGGGATGCGAGATAAGACAGGATTGTACGTGGCAGTGGATACTTCATGTCGAGTTCATGGTGAAGTAGTCGGGCAGTCGTCGAAAATGGTGGCGCGAAAACGGCTAACCGCTGTGGTTTTCAAGGTGATGTGCGGAAATGCGAGCTAGTTATGCGGCAAATTGCCCGGCAAAATAACAAATACGATGGCAGTGCCACAACGCGAGGTAACAACCGCGCCCATTACAGGTATCAAACGACCTTCGCAAGCTGCCCCATGAAAATGTGAACCTGACGAATAAGGTTGTCCGCCTCTTCCAGCGTATATGTGTCGTTGGGATGCATGACTTCGTTCCGCCATGCAAGTTTTACGCTGTAGAGATTTGCTGATGCAGCGGCAAATTCCTTTGTGGTCTGGGCCCTTTGGTCCAACGCTTTGATGGCCTTGTTGATCTCATCCAATATGTTTTGCCAGTTCTTCTCATTGGTGAGCGTCACACCAAGTTTTGTTCCGAATTGCTGAACCCCAACTTCCATGATGCGCATGAGGTGAAAGACTACAGCAGTGCTTCTTCCCGCCGCATAGCAGTTGCCAGCTTCCGCTACATCATATTGAATTGTGGGAAATTTCTTGTTGACCTCCTCTCCAAGAAGTTCGGGCCTGTTATAGCGACTCGCCCGGTCTGGCGGGATGAACATAAATAAGTTTTGCTCCATTTCATCCTGGATTCGAGATTGAATTTCAGGGATGATTCCCTGCCATTCGCTGACAGTTTCCGTCCCCCGATCTATACGGTCAATTCCGCGAGTGATGAGCTTTGACGCAAGCCGGAGGTTCAGCGCATCGCACTTGGCTTTCAGATCGGGTAGCCAGCTCGTAAAAATAATACTGTCCTTCTTTATGACTTCTTTTGGATTCTCGACCTGTACTCCGCGCAATCTCTCCAGCACCCGCGCGATGGCAAAGAACGTGTGAGCATTGAATTTTTCCATGTTCCACCAGCTAAAAAGAGAATAGGGAGCATCTCCCCACGGGGGAAGTGTGCTCCGTTCGCTCCTACTGGTAAGGCATTCAATCTTTGTGGTCAAGGGGTAATCGCCTTAGATGCTCGCGGGGCCTTTCATGGGAACAGACAGAGTGGATGTTCCTTTTCATTAGAAGCAATTCCAGAAGACGATCCGAGTCAAGAGGGAGGGAGGCGGTCCAGGTCGTAGCGCCTCCCCATAATTTCCCGATTAGCCACACGGAGAGAGTGGGTAATCGGGCTGTATAGCTATCAGACTCCGCAAACGGGGATACGGTTACAAAAAAATGTTTGACTAGGGAGTCCGCAAAACGGACGGCTACGTTACTTGTTGAATCCGAAAAAGCATTCCATCTACACTGCCTTCGTGACTTTCCTCCTAAAAATGCGAGTACTCGTCAAAAGGCAGATTCTCGCGTTCAGCGCGGGTTGATGAGGGGTGTGGGTCTTACGAGAGGGGAATCGTCTGGCCCTTGGATGGCCTCTCTAACCGCGATGAAGTCCCTAACAACAAGCAGCGTCTTCGAGGAGTCTATGCCAATACCGAACAACGCTTGCTGAAGGCGGCTTGCCAAACCAGCGTTGCTCGTTCCCGTTCTACGCATCACTTCGACAATGCACTCTCGCATCGCTGTTGTCTGGGCAATGTTCGGTTGCTTGCCGATCAACTCTCGTGTGAGTTTGTCCGTAAAGCTCACTACAACGGGCCACGGTGGTCGGTCACTATCCTCTGCAAATCTCATCATTACGTGCGCAAGCCCCTGGCTTAGATGATTCTGCCAAGTCCGCACTTCCTTCAACGTCAGCAGTGTCGAGTCCAGTGCTTGCTCCGGCGTTGATGAGTCTCGCTTCACCCACCCTCTGCCTGTCGGTTTAAGTTCGTCCTGGCGAACGGACTGAGGACTGGCGGGATTGAACTGAGCTGCTGTTGGACGTGGGGAGTAAATCAGGAGGAGCAAAACAGAGAGAGAGGTTCCGATGCGCATACCCTATCTCCTGTGGCGGAGTATAGCACAACCAAGAGATGGCGCGTCCGCAAAACGGATGCAAACAATACTGAATCCCGAAAAAGAATTGCCGGGAAATTGCCTTCTAGCGTCCAGAGTGAGGTTCAGGCTATGGGGATAGCAGGAGCCGAATTTTGCGTCTGCAAGTTATTCATTCTACGCCGCTAATTTTGGGGTTTCGTAACACTCAGAAGCCTTCGGGGGTTCATGTAGCCTTTGCCGGTATGCCCGCTGTTTCGCAGCGTTATTCCTATGCTTCTTTGGCCTTCCGCCCAGATGTTCTGGTGCGCTCTCGACCGGCTCGAAAGTTATGGAACGGCGCATGTTCCGCTGTAGATTTTCGTAGCGACGCGGATCAGTGCGCTCTAATTCGCGCATGAACGCGGCGTCCGCTTTCTTGCTAACATTCATGCGGCCTCCTTCTCAAGCCACGGCAGACCGTCCCGCAAATTGCTGCGCTTTTTCTTTAAGCCAGGCCAGCAGGTCTGGACTCTTGGCTTCCACCAAGCGGTAGGCGTGCTTGTTGAATTTATCCTCGGCGCTGTCCGTGATTGCTTCCCAATCGTGGTCATGCTGACCGATAAGGTTATCTTTTGCTTCTCTGTAGTACTCGACGGATTGGGGAATCTGCGCGCCACTCTTAATACTGGCTGCTCGGTATAAAATCCACAGCACCAAATCGAATGCGCTCCTCTCTTCCATCTCCTGACAGAAGGAATTAAAGGCTTGCACAGCAGCCAGCGGTGCAGCGTCCTTTTGCTGCAACGCGGTATCAGTATCTCTAACCTTGTCGGTTAAAGAATGATCGGTTCGGCACTCACCATGAGTGGGTTTTGACATTCCGCTCGCTGGTATGAGTGGGTTTGCATTCTCGGATGAGTGGGTTTCTGCGCTAATCTGCCCCCCCTCGTCACCGTTGGTCGCCCTTCCAACCTGAGATGATTGGGTTTCTTCAATCGCTTCCCACCACTTTTGCTGCTGAAAGATGTCGAAAATCTTGCGGTCCTTGATAAAGTATTGGACCGTGCAGTTCTTGCCCCGCCCGCCCTTCTTTCCCTGCCGCGTTGAAATATCCACAACGAGCCGATCCTTGTATTCCAACTCGCGGAGCACACGCCGAGCCTGGGCCGTGCTGCAACTCGCTTTCGCGGCTATGTCATTGAGTCCCGGCCAGACGTTGGGATAGCGGTCACAGAGGGCGCGGAGCACGGCTTTCTTCACTTTGTCCGGGCGGTGTTGTCCGCGAAGGTTAGGTCTGATGAAAACCAGATGGGAGGCGATATGCGAGAGCCTGTATGCGGACAGGCCGACGATGGGATTTATTTCAATTCGCTGCATTGGCGGCGGCCACACATTCTCTGCACGAATATCCTGTCGCGGCGTTGAAAATAAATACCCTCTGCGTGGGCCTTGCGCGCGGCCTGGCGATCCTCACGCCTGCCAATCCTCCGCAGGTCAATGGGGTATCGCTCGCCCTCGTATCCCGCTGCGTAAAACCGATAAAGCACGTCGCTCATATCCATGTCGGCCTCCAGTGATGAAAAATGTCGTGAGGGCAAAATGCCCCATAAGAGCCATTTTATCACCGGCCCGTCAACCTTTTTCAGCCAGCCGCAACCGTTTCCGGTTCCACGTCCGACGTGTACTCATCGGCACCCTCATTGGCAGGGTCACGATCCGCGTCCGTTTTGCGGATTTTCTGCGTGTCGCTGCGCGCTTGCACGCAGAGGATTCCTGGCCGCCCCTGGTCGCTTTCGGGATACGTCCTGAAAATGAACGCAAGCCGGGCCGGATCGGTCACGATGCAATCCGCCACCGGCGAGCGCCAGCGGTCCAACGCAGGGCGCGGCATGGTTCCAATTCGTGATGCGCGATTGCTCAAGGTTCTCCTCGCACTCGTACCACACCAGCTCGTCGCCGCTAATGGGGCAGCGGGGCGGGAGATGTTGCTCGCGTGCTTCGCGTTCAGAAAGTTCATGCACTAACACCTGCCAGAATAAAAAAAGGCCGAGATCGTGTTTGAGCACGATCCCGGCCTGGCGGGGTCCACTTTTAGTGGGGTTTTGCTCGGCGCTACCGAGCAAGATCAATTTGTTTTCCCGCCAGGGACTAAACCAGATTCCATCCGTTCGTACTTCGGGATGGTCGTGCCGCATCACAGGGATCGCATTCGCGCGTCCCTCTACTTATATATGTGTGCTTTTCGCGGGCTTCTTGTTCAATTTATTTGGGCGTCAGTCCGTTTTGCGGACGAGGGACTTTCTATTTCTGCGTATACGTTTGTCGATTTCCCTGAACAATCGTGCTATGTGACAATCGAGAAAGAATCGAGCAGATTCCCTATGGCCCAATCCCAGCAACCCGAAAACAAAAACCGTTCGACTCCGAGCCTGCCAGAACGAGCCACCGGGTATAAGCAAGAAGTTGAGAAGGTCGTGCGTGAAGTGGGGGAACACCCGCTGTATGAACTGAAACGCTCCTGCTCGTTCCGAAATCTTGCAGAGAAAATCGAGTTCGTGAAAGACATACAGTCCATAGCCACTTCACACATCCAAACAGAGAAATTCTTGGTTATAGGCGCTGATGGCGCGACCAAGACTTTTCATGCAGTCCACAATATGAACGAGTTCGACGAAGCCGCCGTTAGACAATTGCTGGAGAAGTACCTCAGCCCAGTGCCGGACTTTGAGTTATTTCAAATGACTTCATCGGACGGATGCCCTTTTGTCCTCTTCGTTGTTCCGAAGCAGAAAAGGCGAAGAATCCTCGCGAAAGTCACGGTAGAGGATTCGACGGATGCGAAATCGAAAATCGTGCTCCGGGAGGGCGACCTTTGGACGAAGGGTACATCCACTGGAAAGAGACTCGCCAAGCCCGAGGATTGGGACGAAATCTATGAGGAAGTAATTGAGACGGAGACAGAGCGACGGACAAGGCAGAGGACGGCCCATGCGCTCGAAATGGCAACCGCCCGAGAAAAAGTGCGTCTGAGCTATGGGCAGTCGTCCCTGCCCAGTTTTTTTACCGACGAAGAATTTCCGGCTTTGATGGAAAATTTGTGTAGTGCGCAAGATGGACCTCGGTTCAATGTGCTCTTGGAGCGATTGCGTGATGACCTGGTTGAAGGATGGCACCAAATAGGAGCCTACGAAGAATCGCCAGCACTGTTGGCTAATCCCGCCGCTTCTCTACTCGGGTTAAGAGAAAGAGTACGCGAGAATATTAAGAATGTGTTTCGCCCCGCGATGCACTGGTTGACTCTTGCCGGAATATACGTCGTAAAAAACAGCGGGCCGGTTGCGTTCTTGGATGCGGTTGCCGATTTGTTGAAGGAAGTATTTGACACGTCCCACCAGTTGGTGATGGCTCGCTCATTGACGCCTCTCGGAGCTACCTCCCCTAGCGCAGACGAGCATGTGAGCCATACCGTCCCGGCCCTTGAGAGTCTGGTTTCGCTTCATCTAATCGGTGCTTATCTGACTAAGCGGAAACGGTTTCAGTATTTGAGAAGTCTCTTTCGACCTGATGTGTATCCCGCTGGGCAGCGATTAAGCGAGCAAGAAAGGAAAACCCTGATGGCTTTTTGGCCGCTCGGTTTGGGGTGCGGGGAACCAGCAGAACTTCAGTATCGGGCCGGGAAAATCAATCATTGTGCCAAAAGGATTGAAACGGATTTGTCATACCTTCACCTGTTTGGCTCAGGAACAACCGCGACGGGGGCACTCTGTCAGTATGAGTTGTGCCTAGAGCTAAACTCCCATGTCGCTATGCCTAGTGACGACACCCAAGAATCGTCAGCTTACGTTGCAAAGATGTATCCCGAGATGTACTTCACCTTCTGGCCCAGCCTAATAGCATTCCCTCTTGAGTATATTCATGGCTTGGCGCTGACACTATTTTCCGAGATTAAGAAAGCGAAGCCCGATCTTCTCAAACTCATCCTTTTCGACTCGGCGTTCGTTGGCTTTTTGACGAGGCCGGGGTCAGACATGGTATTCGCAAGATTTCTGAGCGGTCTCGCAAGCAACCAAGCGCAGTTGCACATGGAGATGCGCCGGTTCCCTTCCATGCAATTTTGGCCGAAAGAACTGGATGCCGCGATTAAACAGTCGCGGAGGAACAAGACATAGCCCCAAATCCTGAGCGTCTGGCAGAGCGCCAGCGGGAACTGTAAGAAGTGGTGCGCGAAGTTACATGCTGGAAGGAAGCGCATGCAACGACGATGAAAGCGATCCTGCGCGAGTACCTGCAAGAAGAGGTAGACACGCTTCGACCGCGCACCTTGGAGGTAGTCAACGGCAGTGCCCAGCCGAGTTTACAGGCAACGAGTTTACAGAGCGATTCGAGTTTACGGTAAACTCTGGCCCGCACACGCCGCAGATAGGAGCCTACGCGGGAATTGGAACCGGAATCGTTGCGACGGCCCCACCGTGCGTTTCTCGCCCCCGGCACCACCCGTTCGCGCCATCGCTTCGTCCTTGAAGAAATCTGCTTTGGCGTGAGCAAGATGCGTCGTTTTCCCACGTGAACTCGCCTTTTTCGAACGCGCCAGCAAGCGAATGTACTCGTGCGCGACGCGGCATTCTGCGGCCTTCCGGAGTACGCGCATAAACACAAGTCAAGGGAGTTCGAAGCCGTGTAGACGCGCCGCCTTGTGATCGAATGTCAGGGTGCAAGAGCAACCCGCTCTGGCACCGAGCGCAGCGATGACGGAATCGGAGAACGAGCCCTCCCCCTGTTTGAGTGCGATCATGGCGGTGAATACTTCTTGCTCGTTTTCTATTAGAAGCACGTCCGTCTGAAGCATACGCTCGATAGCTGCGGCAATTTTTTGCGCCGGTAACCCGTAGGCGCGGTCTAGGACCCACACAGTCTCAACCATCGCTACAATGCTCACAAAACCAGGAACTTCTTCGGTGAGTCGCCGTTCGATGATCTCAGTCGCCTTTGCCGACTGAAGCGGATCGTCTTGGGTAAGGTAACGAACGAGGATGTTGGTGTCGAGCCCGATCATCGACGCGTCGTGGGCCTCGCGGCACGGGCAGCACCTTCAACAGCAGCCTCAGTCATCTCCGCGATCGTCACTGGCCGCCGACGCCGGGATTTGATGATGCCCCGTAAGGATGATGCAGAGAGTTTCGGGAGGAGCACAACGCTGCCATCAGGATGCACGAAGAACTTGACCCGATCTCCCGGTTTCAACCCAAGATGCTCACGAATGGCCTTCGGGATCGTCGCCTGACCTTTGACAGTGATCGTGGACTCCACAGGACCTCCATTACAACTATGTAAAAGTAATACCATAGCTCGCAATTCGCGTCAAGGAGGAGCCGTGAACTAGCCATCCCTGCCTCTTCCCTCGGACGCACCTTCAGTGAGACAGGGGAGGCGCAGGCAGGGCGAAGGCATAGAGAGTGTCCTGCACAGCGAGGATGACGTATTGCCGGCCGTCGAGCTCGTAGGTCATTGGAGAGGCCGCCATGTGTCCGCCGGCGTTCAGGTGCCACAGCGTTTTGCCCGTGGCGGGATCGAGAGCCAGCAGATTGCCGGAATTATCGGCGCTGAAGAGGAGATGCCCGGCCGTGGTAAGAATCCCTGCGATGCTTTCGCCGTTTCCGATTTCGTGATTCCACACGACCTTGCCGGTACGGTAGTCCAGCGCGCGAAGCGTCGCATTGGACCAGAGGTTGCGGTCGCGGCCTCCCCACCCTTCAGCCTTCCCAGTTGCTGTGCGGTAATAGATGCTGAAGACTCGGCGCGCATTCACGTAGAACAGGCCCGTCTGGGGATCAAAGCTGGGCGCCATCCAATTCGTGGATCCGTCTGAACCAGGCTCGACCAGCGCGCCGTCCGGGCTGGGAGCGGCCTCCGGTTTAGCGATGGGGCGGCCGCGAGAGTCGACGCCGGAAGCCCAGGTCTGGTCGATGAACGGAGCTGTGACCAGATGCTGGCCATTCGCTCGATCGAGCAAAAAGAAAAAACCATTACGGCTGGCTTGCGCGAGAAGCTTGCGTTTCTGGCCTTTGAACTGCGCGTCGAACAGGACGGGCGTTTCGACGGCGTCCCAGTCGTGCACGTCGTGTGGCGAAGGCTGAAAATACCAAGCCAGCTTCCCGGTGTCAGGATTCAGAGCCACGATGGAACAAGTGTAGAGATTGTCGCCGGGGCGCCCCTCGCCTACGAGCACCGGATTAGGATTGCCCGTGCCCCAATAGAGCAGATTCAGCTCAGGATCGTACGTGCCGGTCATCCACGTCATACCGCCACCGTGGAGGAGAGCGTCGGGGTCTTTGGGCCATGTTTCGGAACCCGGTTGTCCCGGGTCTGGCTCGGTGTACCAGCGCCATTGAACGGCTCCGGTTTCCGGATCCCGCGACTCGAGGAAACCGCGAACATCGGTAACATCCCCCGAGACGCCCACGATAACGTGATCGCGTACAACGAGCGGCGCCATCGTCGCAAAGTAGCCGAGTTTTAAATCGGCGAGCTCAACGTTCCAGCGAACCGTGCCATCCTTCGCATCGAGGCAGACCAAGTGTGCGTCAGGCGTAGTAAAGTACAGCCAATTCTTGTACATGCCCAATCCGCGATTGCCAATGTGGTCGCCTTCGGAAACACGCTGGTAATGCCAGATTTCCCGCCCGTAGCGCGCATCTACGGCCCAAACGTTGTCGGGCACCGTGAAGTAGAGAACGCCGTTCACTTCCAGAGGCGTAGATTTGATGGTGGACAAATGAGGCTGGAAGATCCAGGCGAGCGTAAGCGAGCCGATGTTTCCAGCATTGATCTGGTCGAGCGTGCTGAAGCGACGGCCCGAATAGTCGCCGTTATAGGTCGGCCAGGTATCAGTTGCAGGTTTGAGCAGAGCCGCTGCGTCAAGCCCTTGCGCAGTGAGTAACGGTACATGCGGTCCCAGTGCAAGCAGCAAGAAGACTACAATCATTGCTCGCAGGCACAAAGAAGGGGCCGTCTTATTCTGAAAACGATTCTCGCAAGAGCGCCTGCACTCGACCATTCGACGCAGCAGTTGAGAAAGCATTTTGACTCCCATCTCCTGATTCTGTGGCTTCGCCATTCCCTATTTCAGACTTTCCAGATACGCAAAGACGTTGTGAACATCCGCCTGCGTGAGCTTATCGAGCAGTTCGCGATGCGCAGCCAGGGGATCCTGCAGTTCGACCTTCACGCGATCGCGCGAGAATGACCGGTACCAGCCGGAGTCATCACGCAGTGCAATCACAAAATCATCCGCGTGCACCATTGGACCCTTGATTTGCTCGCCGGAGGGCAGCGTCACTATCGCGATGGTGCGCTTGCCACGGGGATAAAGCATGCGGGCTTCAAGATCAATGGGAGAGTACTTGGCAGCGATGGCCGCCAGATCACCCGTGGGCGAATGACAGCTTTTGCAGCCACCGGTTCCATTGAAATAAGTCTTTCCGGCCTCCGGGTCACCGGTGAGCAGCTTCTCGACGGGATACTCACTTGGGACGCGCGCGGATCTTAGTGCTTCGTCCGCGCGCGCGTGCAGATACGCGGCGATGTCGAGCACCTGCGGATCGGTCAGCGGCATCGGCGGCATGCCTTTGTCGGGGCGACCGAGACGAATGACTTCGCCAATCTTGTCGCCCTTCACGTCATGCGCCACAAGCGGCGAGCGAACAAGGTCAGGCCCTCGAGCGCCCGTAGCATCCGGGCCGTGACAGAATCCGCAGGATTGCTGGAACTGTTTGTGCCCGCGCTCAATCGCAGGGTCTTGGGGAGCAGCCTGTGGCCAAGCCGCGGAATTCCATAGGCCAAGGAAAAGAAAGATCGCCCCGCAAAGAATTGCGCCTTTGCCAAGCGGTCCTCGCCATGCAATCCGGTTCTTACGCATCTTCACTCCTCATTCCTCTGGTTCCCAGACATGCCCGGCGCATTTTCTCACGCAACGGCCAATCACTCAAACCTAAACCGCGGAGCAATTCCCCTGCACTTTATCCTTGAAACAAGAAATATCTCGTTTGCACCGGGAATCGCAAAGAGTTGGGAGATCACACTGTCAGTCCCTTGAAGGCTAACTAGAAATTCCTACCTTTCGAGCGCAGCGCGGTCCCAATTACCAAGCGTTGCCGCGGCTTCGTAAGTGCTCTGGCAAAACTCAAGTAACGAGGCCGTGGGCGACTCCGCCTTGCGCACGTCGTCGTACATCAGGAGAAATTCGTTGAGTTGCCGGTCGTAAAATGCAGCATCCGGACGGACACGCTTGTCTTTGAATCCCTGCGGCTCCGGAGCTGCGTACGAATAGAACGCCGCACCCTGGACGGTTCCGCCGCCAGGCCAAAATCCAACACTGCTCACTTCGTGGGAATAGGCTTCTCGAGTCATAGCGTCGGCGCCGGGTCGCTCCGGTGCCCGGCGGCTTGAAAACCGTGTCACCGCAAGATCGAAACTTCCCCAGAAGAAGTGTACCGGGCTGGACTTGCCGATGAACCTAGCCCTGAAGTGGTGGAAAACCGTATCCACGGATAACAGGATGCGCCAGAGCTTCTCGACCGACGCGCGGTCGTACGAGGCGTGCACGCGATCCTGATCAAAAGCAATCGGATTAGGTATTTCGACCGGCATCCTCCAGATTTTGACTTCAATTTCGGCCGACCGAAGCAATTCCATGAATTGCTCGTAGAACTCGGCGACTGAGCGTGGCTCCAATGGGAGTGTCTTCACCAGTCCGTCATTCGTCTCCAGCACAAGCTGATGGCGTATGAAGTCAAACCACAGCTCGAACGCTCTCCTGCCATAGGGAATGCGAGTTGTCGTCAGACCGCGAGCCGTTACGTACAACGGAACATTCCACCAGTGGTTCACAAGCGGCGTCAGACGCAGGCGGACCTTGCCAACGATTTGCGTCCACATGTGCAGCGTCGCGTAGGTTTCTTTCCATGAATCAAGCGGAAGAGCGGGCCAGCATTCCGGCTGATCGGTAGCGTGAACCATGGTCACCTCATCGATGTTGCAGTCGCGATTTGCCCAGTGGTCACAGTAAGGCGGTGCCGAAGGAGCGTAATCGATGAGCCGGAGTTGCTCCGGCTGGCATGGAGGGTACAAACAATCCTCCACAGATGATCTCGCCTGGTCAGCCAGCGTGGGCCGCTTCCACCGGGAAGCGCTTGGCCGCGACAACGCCAAGCACAATAAAAATCAACATCACTACGACCTGCGTCCCGAGGAACGGCGGTTCTGATTGCGTTGGCGCCTGCGCTTTCAGCGCGGGAACCTTCATGAAAAGCTGGGCGATCAAAACAAAGACGTTGAGATAAAGAGCGATGACCCCGCCGATGACATATGTGAGACGCCACGGGCCTGCCAGATGAAAAACATATAGCGCAGGAATCGCCACCGCCAAAACGAGCAAGGAGACGATGCCGGTGGCGTGCGAAGGCAAGAATTTATGGAACGGAAATAGGAATCCGGTCAGGCTCGTTAAAACCGTGGTCGTTAGAAAAAGCGCGGTCCAGCCGTTGCTCCGTTTCGCGCTCATGAATCCGGCCACCACAACGAATCCCGAAAGGATTCCCACCAAGCTCAACAGGACATGAAAGACAGTAAATGCTGTTAAGATCATAGCGTTTTCCTTTTCTCCGCTCTGCTGATTCCCCGGACCAGGGATCCTGATCCTACTAACTAAGTGGACGACCCGCTGCGAACAGAACGAGCACCCTGTCCACTCGTAAACCGGCGAGTCGTCTTTAGGCTGGCGCAATCCTAAATCACGCCGCCGCTGTGGTCGCTGCACCTTTCAGGAACCTCAGTAAGTCGGCGTTAATCGTGTCGGCCTCCGTCGTGGGCATGCCGTGCGGAAAGCCCTTGTAGGTTTTCAACGTGCTATTCCTCAGCAACTTTGCCGACAGCGGTCCAGAATCGGCATAAGGCACGATCTGGTCGTCATCGCCGTGCATCACCAGGACCGGCACAGTGATCTTCTTCAGGTCTTCGGTGAAATCCGTCTGGGAGAAGGCGACGATGCCGTCATAATGGGCTTTGGCGCCTCCCATCATGGCCTGGCGCCACCAATTCCAGATCACCGCCTGAGAGGGTTTCGCACCAGGCCGGTTGTAGCCATAGAACGGTCCAGCCGGCAAATCGTAATAGAACTGAGCTCGGTTGGCGGCGAGCTGCACCTGAAGCCCATCGAACAGCTCTTTCGGCAGCCCGCCCGGATTAGCTGCCGTCTTCACCATCAACGGCGGCACCGCGCTGATGATCGCCGCTTTTGCGACCCGGCTTTCGCCGTGCCGTGCCAGGTAGTGCACCACTTCGCCGCCGCCGGTCGAGTGGCCAACGTGCACCGCTTCCTTGAGGTCGAGATGTGCGGTCAGCGCCGCTAGGTCGTCGGCGTAATGATCCATGTCATGGCCGTCAGCGGTCTGGGAGGAACGGCCATGTCCGCGACGGTCGTGGGCTATGACGCGATACCCATGATTGAGGAAGAAAAGCATCTGCGTGTCCCAGTCGTCCGCGCTCAGCGGCCAACCGTGTGAGAAGACAATCGGCTGACCGGTTCCCCAATCCTTGTAGTAAATCTGCGTCCCATCTTTCGTCGTAATCGTCGCCATGGTGTGTCCTCCTTGATTGCTGCCTTAACCCCTGGAAAGAAATGCGCGAATATTCCCGGGAACAGATTTCGAGACGGAATGGTCCTTCAGCTGCCGCTCTTGGGGTGGCTCATACTACCACTTTTGGTTGGTGGAGACGTTGATAGACAAACTGAAGCAGCACTCGAACCGATTGAGTCTATCGCCCCTTGGCGCGCTCACCCCGGAGGGCCATGCAGGTCGATGACGCCTTGGCGACCAAGTGGCCGCCTTCATCCGTGATTTCACACTCCGTGTAACCAATGGTCTTGCCCCGTCGCACGACTTTACCCTCGGCCTTCAGATTAGCCTTCCACACGGGCCGGAAGAAATTGATCTTCAATTCCACCGTTGTGAAGGATTCCTCCGGCCCCAGCGTGCTCGCGAACGCCATTCCCATCGCGGCGTCGGCAATGTCACAAAGAATTCCGCCGTGCAGTGTCCCCATAGGATTGGCGTGTTGTGGTCCGGCTGCCAACGTGACCGTAGCTCGCCCATCAGCAATTTCTTTCGCCTCGAATCCAATCAGACGTGCCACCGGCACGTCATTCGTCTTCGCACGTGTCCTGAAGTCGGGCTTCAACTCCGAAGTACTCATGACTTTTTCACCCTAGCCTTGGATTCCCTTGCGCGGACGTTCGTTTCCAGATATTCCGTAAGATGACGCCAGGCAAGATCCAGCGTAGCGCCGTTCCGATGCGGCCGGCTTGCCATTTCTTGAACCTTCATCGTTCATCCGTCCCGCTGGCGGCACGATTCTTACTCGCACCTGCCTGATGAATGGACTCTGTTGCAGCTTCGCCGGTGATCAGGCGCGCGCCACGGCTGAAGGTTAGGTATTCAAATCCCCACTGGATGAAAACGATGATGCGGCTCTGAAACTCCACAATGTAAATCAAGTGGATGAACAGCCACATCAGCCAGGCCAACAGGCCGGAAACGTGGATGCCGAAAATGTTTGCAACCGCCGCCGCGCGCCCGATCACTGCCATCTCGCCTTTATTGAAGTAATGAAATGGCGGCGGTTCGCGCTTCCCTTCCACGCGCGCACGGATGACTCTTGCGGCGTACCTTCCACCCTGCATCGCCACTTGCGCGACACCGGGCAGGGGCGCTCCGTTCTCGTCGACAGCGTGAGCGAGATCGCCAATGATGAAAATGTCCGGGAAATTCGGAATGGTCAGGTCGCGATTCACCTTGATTCGGCCGCTGCGGTCCGACTCCGACTTAGTGCGCTCGGCAAGTTTCCTGCCAAAAGGCGTGGCCATGACTCCGCCGGCCCAGAGCACCGTCCTCGCCGCCAGCTTCTCACTCGAATCACCCCGCTTGAACGTAACCCCCGCATCGTCAATGTTCGTCACCATCACGCCTTTGATCACTTCCACGCCGAGGCGTGTGACCAATTTTTCCGCTTTGGCCGACAGATCTTCCGGGAAAGGGCCCAGAACTCTAGGAGCTCCTTCCATCAAAATGATTCGCGCTTTCTGCGGATCGATTCTGCGAAAATCGTGCCGCAGCGTCTCGCGAGCGATCTCCGCCAGAGCTCCGGAGAGCTCAAGCCCCGTGGCGCCGGCTCCAACGATGACGAACGTGAGCCATGCGCGCGCTTCTTCCGGTGTAGCGGCACGCTCGGCCCGTTCGAACGCGTACAGAATCTTGTGGCGGATTGCCGTGGCTTCCTCGACGGACTTCAGGCTCGGCGCCCACTGCCGCCAGGAATCATTCCCGTAGTAGGAGGTCTGCGTTCCCGTGGCCACAACCAGCGAGTCATATTCGAAGGAAGCGCCGTCACGCAACATAACTCGCTTTGCCTGTGGATCAACGTCCACGGCTTCGCCCAGAAGAACTTGGGTATTTTTCTGCTTGCTCAAAACGCCGCGCAGTGGCGCCGCAATTTCTCCAGGAGACAGTGAACCCGTGGCCACTTGGTACAGCAGCGGCTGAAAAAGATGAAAATTCCGGCGATCAATCAGCGTGACTTCGACCGGCGCGCGCTTCAGCTTTTGCGCGGCAGCCAGTCCCCCGAATCCGCCGCCGAGAATGACGACTCGATGCTTTTTGTCCATGCGCGCCGCTCCCCCGAACGCAACCTCACCCGCTCCGGTATCATCTCATTTACTGTGATTTTCTCGCGAGTGATGCGCGGGGTTGGCCTGCGAATTCCCGGTCTTTTCGTTGCTTGCTCCGTGCTCTTCGCGAAAGCGTGGCCAAATGCGTATTCAAAATCCTAACGCCAGATTTCAGCTTCAGAAAAACACGCTGCGCTTTCTGTGCTCGGTGCTGATCAAGAGCGGAACGCGCATTGAGATTTGCAAATTGCTCGACCCCGGCGTCTTTGACGATCCGCTGCAACGCGTGATGTTTGAAGAAATCCGCGAGCTGGGATCGATCGATTCCCGCCGCTTGCGGGAACTCTTGCCGGCGCGCGTGACCAACCGCGGCTTTCCAGACTTCGACCTGAACGAATTCCTCGCTCCACACGAAGTCGGCGAAAAAGAGATCGACCAGCTTTTTGAGAGCGCGTTGCAGCTCCTCGATCTCAGTCATCCGGACGAAGGGCTTTCCGTGGAATAATGGACCAACTTCGCCATGACTACGGCCGCCCGGCGTTCCCTCATTCTGATTGAAGCTCTCGCTTTCTCCGCTTACGTTGCTTGGTACATCTGGCAGCTTCAGGCGTTGGCCCGGTCGTCGTGGCTGGTGTTCCCGGTCTGGATGCTTGCCAGTTTCATTGTGCACCGCGATACGCCGAAGACCCTTGGATGGCGAGCCGACAATTTGTGGCACGCTACTAAGCGCTCGGCGTTGGTCTTTCTGCCATGTATCGCCGCACTCTGCCTTGTCGGGATTCTCCTGGGCGCCATGCACAGCCCGGCTCACCGCCTCCTAATGCCGAATCGTTTTTTTGGCTACATGGCGTTTTGCCTGCTCCAGCAGGTGGGGTTGAATTCCTATTCCACGAACCGGCTCCTCGGCGCAATCGATAGCCCTGCGCTTGCTTCGCTGCTCGCAGGCGCAATTTTTGCGGCGCTCCATTGGCCGAATCCCGTGCTGGTGCCGCTCACTTTTATCGGCGGAGTCGCCATGGCGTGGCTCTTTGCGCGCGAGCGCAACATCATCCCGCTCGCCATCTGCCAAGGAATTCTGGGCACTTTAGTTTGGTGGGCGTTTCCGATCGCGTGGCATCATGCCATGCGTGTAGGCCCGGGTTTCTATCACTTTCACCCGCGATAAGTGGAGCGGCAGGGCCTACAAATTCAAATGGCCGTAGGCTTTCGTGGTCGCTATTACGCTTTGCCTTGGCCCGCGCTTCCCTCTCGCATCGTTCGTCCAAACACCAGGAATTCCGAGCCCACACTTCGGGCAAGCGCCATTCCTGATTTGATTCTCCAGCACGTCGTGCCAAGACCGACGGACCAACAATTCCTCGCAATGTGGACAATAGGTGTTCGCGCCATCGCTGTAAATGTTTCCTTCATAGACGTAGCGAAGGCCGGCGTCGACCGCGATTTCCCGGGCATGATCCAGCGTCTTCGCCGGTGTGCGCGGCTTGTCCTGCAGTTTGAAGTCAGGGTGAAACGCGGTGAAGTGCAGAGGCACGTCCGGCCCGAGATGAGTCAGAATCCAATCGGCCAGCTTTCGCGTTTCGGCGGGATCATCATTCAACGTCGGAATCATCAGGTTGGTGATCTCGAACCAAACCGGCGTTTCCTTCTTCAGCCACGCCAATGTCTCCAGCACCGGCTGAAGATGCGTCAGGGTAATCTTCCCGTAGAAATTCTCGGTAAACGCCTTCAGGTCCACGTTTGCCGCGTCGATGTGATCGTAGATATCGTGGAACGCGTCGTAGGTGATGTAGCCGTTCGTCACCATCACCGTTTTCAGTCCATAGCTCCTGGCCGCCGCACAAATGTCTATGATGTATTCGCCCCAAATCGTCGGCTCGTTGTAAGTGAACGCGATGGAATCACATCCGTACTTCAAAGCCAGCAGCGGCACATCTTCCGGCGGAACATTCTGCGAACGCACTTGATCGGACCGCGACTTGGAGATGTCCCAGTTTTGGCAGAAGAAACAGCCCATGTTGCAGCCCGCCGTGCCCATGCTGAACACGCGCGTGCCCGGCAAAAAATGATTTAGCGGCTTTTTTTCGATGGGATCGACTTGCAGTGCGGCCGGGGAGCCATAACCGAGGCTATACAATTTTCCGCCTTGATTGATGCGGATGAAGCAGAAGCCCGCTTGACCTGCCCCGATGTGGCAATGCCGCGGACAAAGATAGCAGTGAACTCGCCCGTTGGGCTCCGCTTCCCACCAGCGCGCTTCGTGCAGTTGTTCCGTCTTCTGGAGGATCTTCAGCTCTTCCATGGATCCTCCTCCCCAAAAGTATTATACCTCCGGCAAAGAACCCCGCGCGAGTCATTCCAACTTGTTGAGGAGTACGTTCGACCTTCAGGCGTGGCGCCGGCGCTGGATGCGATTTCTTTCCGCGGCCCAATCCACAAACCGTTCCATGTGTTCGCGGTATTTCCAGGCAAGATGAAAAAATTTGCTGGCCGTCAAATTGGCGGCCTCTTTCCCGAGGAACGTCTCAAAGCGCCAGCGGATGTAAGGACTTTCCCAAGGCCTGAATCGATAGCCCCGAGCTGCATTCCAGTAGTACTGCACCGTCTTGAACATTTCTTGCGCCATGGGCGAATCGCCCAGCCCTCTTGGTCAAGACTCTAGCTTCCAGCCGCCGGAGTCGAAAGATGCTCGTGGACGAGCACCCAGCTCGCGCCGCGCTTCTCCCAAATCCCGGTATACCGGAGTTCCATCTCCGTAGTCTTACCGTCTTTTTTCGATTTTTCCATCAAATGCATGGGCACTGTCATCCACGCGATCGTCCCGCGGCGGTTCACTTTCAAATCCTTGCCCGCAGTCAGTTTGATCTCCGCCGCGCCCTCAAGGAATTCCTTCTGCACGCCCTCGTGGTATTCCTTCCAACTGTGATACGAAAAGGGCGCCACATCATAAAATACAAGTCCATCTTCCTTGGCATAGAACTTCGCCGGCGCATCCGCATTTCCCGTGCTCCAGGCAGCACAATAGCTGTCGATGAGCTTGCGAAACGTGGCATCGTCCGTAGCCTTCTGCTGCGCCCGCGCCCCAACAAATGTCAGCAACGCGCCAACGATCGCCATCACAACATACAGCAGCCAGCGCCATCGCTCGGCATGATTACGTGCAGCACCGCCCATGGAAACAGAAGCCGTCATTCCATATCTCCTGGCAACCTGGAACAAGACTCTTCAGGTGGAGGTCCCAAAGCGTGCCGCCTACCGTATTGCGAATTTGCTCATTTTGCAAGCGTTCATATTCGTTCAGCCCGAATTGATGGATTCTTGGCTGCTACTGCCCCTCTCCCACCCACTGTTCGCCGGTAAATCCCGCCACTTGGCCGAATCTAGGATGCGTTCCCCTGGAGGGGCCCCTATTCTCGCGTTGGGGCAAGGAAATGGCCCTTCAGGAGGCGAACATGGCGGCGCGGCAAGTATCCTCAAACAGCCTGAAATCCATCGCCGGAGCGCTTCTCCTCGCGCTCGGCCTGGCCTTCCTCTTCGGCAATCTAGAGGGGATAGCCGCCTGCATCAACAACTTCGCTGGCATTTCCGCGCACGATGCTGTCGGAATCGTCCCGGCGCTCGGCCTCGCCGGAATGCACGCCGTGCAGGCGTATGCCTTGGATCGCGACGCCTTCCTGTCGGGTCTTCGCCAGAACTTGGTATCATTCTGGCCACTCCTAGTTGTCGCCATCGGAGCAGGATTACTGAAAAGCGGACTCGACCGCCGGCTTACAAGGCCCCGCGCCTCGGCGGCTTCCTCCGCAGCGGAATCGCACTCATGAGCGCGAGAGATTACGGGCGCCACCGGAACTACAGGAGAAGCATGTGAGCGACGAAAAAAGTTTTGACCCGAAAAAGTTCAAGGATGAACTTCACGACCAGATTCATCGCACCATTCATTCCCGCTTCCAGAGCGATGACCCGAAACAGGGATCGCGGCGTAGCCCCATGATTGTCGGCATAGATCTTCGGGGTCGGGGCCGCGGCGGCATCGTTATGGGCGGCATCTTCATTTTGATCGGCCTTGCCTTCCTTCTCGATCACCTGGGAGTCATTTCCATCGGCAGTCTATGGCGGTTCTGGCCCTTGCTCATCGTCTTCGCTGGCGTCATGAACGTTCTGTCCCAACGCCGTGCCTGGGGAGTTCTTCTGATGTTTGCGGGCGTCGTTCTGGAGCTCAACGAACTGGGCCTCACTCACTTTGGCTGGGCTGCCTTTTGGCCCATGATGCTCATTGCCCTCGGACTTTTTATCATGTGGGGCTCATCTCAATGGAGCTCGAGAACCCCTGCTCCCACTTCGGGAACCGGGGATCCCCGCACCACGCTGAACGAGGCCGTCGTCTTCGGCGGCCTGGAGCGCCGCATGACCAGCCAGGATTTTCAAGGTGGCGATATCACCGCCATTTTTGGCGGCGTCGAGCTCGATCTCACTGAAGCCAACATCCAAGGGACCGAAGCCACTTTGGCAATCACCGCCATTTTCGGCGGCGTGGAAGTGCGCATCCCCCCCACCTGGCAGGTGGCCTTTCGCGGCGCGCCCATTTTCGGTGGTATCGAAGATAAGACGCGCACCGCCCGCGTGAACGATCCCACAAACTCCAACCTCAAAGTCCTGGTGATCACCGGCGCCGTCATCTTCGGCGGCTTGGAAATCAAGAACTGAGCTCTCTTAATGCACCCGCTGCTCACGCGCAACCGCCTGGGACTCTACCTGCTCGCTTGGGTCCCGCTCACTGCCACGTCGGCCTACGTCCTCGCCACTCGCGGGACGCTCGGCTGGCTGCCAGCAACTGTTCTCGCTGTGGCGGTGTTTCTGTTCTACGCTTTTCTCTGTCTCTCGGCCTGGTACCCCTGTCGCGCCACTCCCTTGGGAAGAGTCAGCTTCCTCCGCTTGCTGCTGACGCATTTGAGCGCCGCGGTGCTAATCAGTTTCGTTTGGACTCAAGCCGGCGCGGCGCTCGCCTACGCCATTCTCAGCCCCGAAAAATTCGAGGCCATCAGGACCCAGTTCCGGCCCCAACTCAACTCCATCTTCACCATCGGCGTCCTCCTCTACCTGCTTTCGGTCGCTTTCCACTACGTCCTCATCGCCATGGAAGACTCGCGCCACGCGGAAGCGCAAGCAGTCGAAGCACGCGTCCTTGCTCGCGATGCTGAATTGAAAGCCCTCAAGGCCCAGGTGAATCCTCACTTTCTTTTCAATAGCCTCAACTCCATCAGCGCGCTGACGAGCATTGATCCGGCTCGCGCGCGCGATATGTGCGTTCTGCTCGGTGACTTCTTGCGCTTGACGCTGGGCCTCGGCGAAAAGACGTCGGTTCGGTTTTCGGAGGAGCTCGACTTGCTTCAAAAATATATGGCCATTGAGAAGGTCCGCTTTGGCACGCGACTGACCATGCTCGAGGAAATTCAGGAAGAGTCCAAGCCCTGCCTGCTCCCGCCGTTGCTTCTCCAACCGCTCGTGGAGAACGCTGTCAAGCATGGCATCGCCAGTCTTCCCGAGGGCGGCCAGGTGCGTGTGGCGGCGCAGCGCCAAAACGGACGATTGGCCATTCTCGTTGAGAATTCCTGGGATCCGGACTCCCCGCCGCGCCGTTCGGGCGGCCGTGGGCTGAAAAATGTGCAACTCCGTTTGGAGGCGCGCTACGGAAAGGACGCCAGCCTTCACATAAACAACGAGGGCGACCTCTTTCAGGTTAGCTTGTCCCTCCCCGCGGAAACCGAGGAGCAACCGTGAGTCCTGCCCGCGACAAAAAATGGAAGGCCATCATTGTCGATGATGAAGAACTCGCGCGCCATGTGATTGGCGAATTTCTGGAACCTCATTCTGAGATTGCAATCGCCGCTGAGTGCGCCAATGGTATGGAAGCTGTGAAGGCCGTCGCGCAGTACCAACCCGACTTGATCTTCCTCGACGTGCAGATGCCCAAGCTGACGGGTTTTGATGTATTGGAGTTAATTGGCACCGAAACGCCTGTCATCTTTGTGACCGCCTACGACCAATACGCGATGCGCGCGTTCGAGGTCCATGCAGTTGATTATCTGTTGAAGCCCATCGGACGCGAGCGCTTTGAAGCTGCATTGGAAAGAGCGAAAAGCCGATTGGGTGCGAAAATGCCCGCCGCCCATGAACTCGCGGCCACCGCCCGGCCACCGCAGCAATTTCTCGAACGTCTCGTGGTGAAGGACGGCACCAAGGTCACGTTGATTCCCGTTGCTAAGCTCGACTACGCCGAAGCGCAGGACGACTACGTGGCGCTGGCCACTCAAGGCAAGAAGCATCTCAAGCAGCAAACCATCGCTGGCCTGGAGGCAGGCCTCAATCCGGAGAGCTTCGTGCGCATTCACCGCTCTTACATCGTGAATCTCGAACGCGTCGTTCGCATCGAACCTTACGGCAAGGACAGCCGCCTGGCCATTCTCACCGACGGCACGCGCTTGCCCGTCAGCCGCGCCGGCTACGCCCGCCTCAAAGCTCTCCTCGACGAGCGCCCTTCGCGATGAACGTCCTTCTCGATGAAAGAGGGTATCTTCTTTCCGTAAGCAGGCGAACAGCCTATATTGGTCCGTGAACACACTTGGACAATCGGATGCAGCGATGAAAACCGAAGCGCAAAAGATCGTGCAGGCAATGACGCCGGCCCAGAAATTGAGGGCCGCCGAACGCTTGTATTATTCCGCCCGGGAACTAAAGGCGGCTGCGTTGCGCGCGGAACACCCAGATTGGACCGACGAAGCCATCCATCAGGCTGTTCGCGCGATCTTCTTGTATGCCCGAACCTAACCTCTTTCTGATGTTCACACAGCGGCTGAACACGCTGGGCGTAGCCTACATGGTTAGCGGGAGCGTGGCGGTCATCATATATGGAGAGCCGCGCCTGACGCACGACGTGGATTTGATCGTGGTGCTGGATCGGGGGCACATTGCCCGGCTGCCCGAGTTATTTCCGCCAGCGGAGTTCTATTGTCCACCGTCAGAGGTCATCGCGGTGGAAGCGGCGCGCGAACAACGCGGACACTTCAATATCATTCATCATCAGACCGGTTTCAAAGCGGACGTGTATCTGAGTGGGCGAGATCCGCTGCACGCCTGGGGATTGGCCCGCGCGCGCCAGTTGGAAGTCGAAGGCCAAGTGCTCGTCGTTGCGCCTCCCGAGTACGTCATCGTGCGCAAGCTCGAATATTACGGGGAAGGTGGCTCGGAGAAGCACTTGCGGGACATTCGCTCCATGCTCAACACATCCCCGCAGGCCATCCAAATCGCCGAACTTGAACAACAGATCGCCGCTCGGGGCCTCCAGGAAGCTTGGCGGCAAGTTCAAAAGCGCAACTGACCAGCCCGCAGCCTCTGATGCCAAAGGCTGTGACACCCGGCGTGGTACACTGCCGGAACGCGATTGCCCGCCCAGCGAGGTCACCATGGAGTCTATGCCAACCAATCGCCCAGAAACCTCCATTCCACTCGGCTTTTCGCAGCTCGGTACGAAAATTGAGGACTTGTTCATCCAACAATACGACAGAATCGCCTTTCACCATAATGATGAAGCAAATGACTATCGAATTCAGGAAAGGCGTTTGTCTGCGCTGGTGTTGAATAGATCGATGTCCAACGAGGAACGGCTAGAAAATGCCCACGCAATAATCAAGTTATCTGACAAATATCAGCAAACCTTTGTTCGACGACTCCTCGACCTCAACAAAAAAATCGACCACGAACTACTCGGTTTCATGGAGTTACTAAACGCCCTGCCCGAACAAACCGGCGATTCAGGGAACGAGATTTCACACCTGAAACGATGGCTGTCCCTTTCACAGGACCTGCACCAGGCTCGTATGATAGCTACGACGAGCGGCGTCGTTAATAACGTCGGTGGCGACAGATGGATTCCGAACATAATTATCCAGAATAATGGACGCGAAGACATGATGCTGAACGCATCAGATCATGAACAACTCAAGATGCAAGCAGCCGATTCCGCTTTAGTGAAAGATGCGATTGAAAAAGATAGGCAGATCCAATTGGAACGAGAGCCTCTGACGAGGGGATTATTCCCTGCCTATGGGAACGAAATGAAATGAACTCAACCCACTGTAACGCCACAACCGACTCCCAAATCTACTCATCCCCTTGAGGGCAGAGCGTGGTTCAGGCTAGTTAAGGTGGCTTACATCGGGTCGTGGATCGTTGGCCTGGGAATAGCAATACTCATCGGCTTAAGTGGAAACGACATGTGGCTGCCTGTTGGCCTAGCCGGTGCCCTGGCGGTTGGTCTAATCCTCCTGAAAAGGGTTCTATTACGTAATCCTAGGTCGGACAACCGCAACCGAAAAGCCCGGTCGAGGTTTCATGGATCTCGAAGACTTGCAAAATGACCTTGCCGCGGTGAGAGCCAGTTCCCCCGACGTTTATCAGCGGCTGGTCGCTCCATTTTTCGATTCTTGGAAGCAACAATACGGACGTCGAATTCCGCTTCATGCAGTGGACCTTTTTAAGAGACGTATCGACGAGGAGATGAGTGAGATCAAAAGAGAGAAGCAGAGAATTCTGGATAAAGCTACAGAAAAGGGAGCAACGATTGATGTTGCGCAGCTCCGTGCGAAGATGGAAAAGGCCAAGGCTCAGTATCTGGGAGACGACCGAGCAGCGTTTAATCGAGGAATCGATCAGTTCGTTATGTCACTGGAGGCGAAGTACGGTACTGCTATACCGGTTGCCGAAGCTTCTGAATTGGCAGATCAACTCGAGGAGGATATCCGCAAAAATAAAGAAGTAGCGCGATCCGGTGAGCAGACTGTCTCGTCCTCTTCACTCGAACCCAAGCAACAAGACTTTTATGCGGGCACGAAAAGCCACTGGTCATCTTCCCCGGGCTCTTTTGAGCGCCAGCTACAACGGCGCGAAGGGAATCCTATGTTCCCGAAAGCGTTGAGAGAGCCAACGAATGAGGACATTCAGAAAGCACGAGCAAATGATGAAAGGGATTTCAACGCAGCCGAAGAAGCAGCGACAAGTTGGATAAAAGGCGTAGAAGCCCTGCTAGAGAATGGAGCAACTATCGGCACAATGGCGCCGCACCACAAGTCATCTTCCGAAGTGATGCAACTCTGCGCTATAGCCGGCGCGCCAGCGGAAAGTTACAGACTCAAAGTCAAAGGTATCGACAGTTCGATCGCTGCGCAGATTATAGAAGCAATGGAGAAACGTTCTCCGGAAGACGCTGCGAAAGTGCGGGAAGCAGATAAGAGCTGGGTGGCTTTAGGGAGCATTAGCTCCCACCCGCTTTTTGCTCAACTTGCCCGAAAGGACGGCCCAATCGGTGAGGATGAACAGGTGTCGACAATTCTTTGTGAAACCGTTCAAACAGTGAATGAAATCGTCGGAATCGTCAGCACGGCCCAAATGCAAGACGCAAAATCCTGGTATCGACAAGCCCTGGACCTGATGAAGCAAGCAAAGGAAGCCAGGTTTAGCATCCCCGCAATTGAAGAAAAACTTGCTCTCTTAAAGAAGATATAGACATCGGATTACTCTTGGGGATCACGGCTGCCCCGTCCCTTGCGTTTCAGTCCCAAGCAAAAGGTAAGGGTCTAGATTCAGTTCCATCGCGACACAAACCGGAGTCATTCCACACGGCCACTGACCAGTAACCAGCATTTTCCTTGCCTGGTTCCCCATCATTCCGATATAATGGTTCTGGTCAGAATTGCGCCCCGGTTTCGCCGGGGCTTTTTTATTTTCCAACTCAACTTAGGAGCCACCTATGTCCTCTCTTCGCTTACAGGACCGCAAGTCCTTGTGTCGTTTCACGCTCGCCGACGGCCGCCGTTGCCGCACTCCTCGCCTCCGCGATAATCCCCATTTCTGCTTCTACCACGCCCAAAAAGAAGCCCGCGCCCGCACCACGCAAAAACTCGGCAAAGACCTGGCCTACTTCTTCTCCGGCGACTACCTCTCCGCCTGCGATCTCGGCACTGCCCTGGCGCGCCTCATCCCCGCCGTTGTCCGCGGCGATGTAAAACCCAGAGCTGCTCGCACCGTCGCCTACCTCGCCCAAACTCTCATGCAGTCCCTCCACATCTCCGAGCACGAATACATCAACGCCTTCGGCACCGACGGCTGGCGCAAATCCATCCGCAATTCCGTCAAAGGTAATTACGACTATCGCTTCCCGCTCGCCCCCAAACCCGAACAACCCCAACCCCTACAACCCGACTCCGTCCCCTCCGCACCGCCGGTAACTTGTCATTCCGACGCTGTAACTCAGGCCGGAATTCATCCCGACCGGGTCGGAGGGCCTGAGGAATCTGCTTTTTCTTCAAACTCGTCACCCGCCACTCACCACTCGCCACCTCCCCAAACTCTGGCCCCGTCGCCGCACACTCCCTTGCTCTCCACGAGCGCCGAATTCGCTCAACATGTAGTGGCCGGTCTTGCACGTTCTGTGTGTCCCGATTCGACCGGGGAGACCGGTGAGAGTCAGGCTCCACAACCCGCACAGGCCGCTCAACCAGCAGCCCCATCACAGACCCGCTCGCCAATCCCAACACAAACCACTCCCCCTCCAACTCCGGCCCCCGCCCCATCTCCCGCCTCATCCCAGGAATCTTCTCTTTCTTCAAACTCGTCACTCGCCACTCACCACTCGCCACTTGCTCAAACTCCCGCCCCAAACAGGAACGCCTACGCGCTCCATTTCGACCACACCTGCCGCCTCCTCATCGACGGCAAACCCGTTTAGAATCAACACTTACACACGCCTCCCGTAACTGTTGATTCTAAACCATTTACACAAATACTAAGTCCTTTAAATGCAACATTTACAAGAAACACGGGGGGTGCTTAGAACCTCAGGCTAACAGGAAATCTTCGGCGCTGAGAACCAAAAACTTAGAACTAACAGCCTACAACTCCCTCAGGCGCTGAGACGTCGCACCCAAATGCGACTCGTGGCAGGCTTGCCCAGGTGCATCGTCTTCCCGTTGGATCGCAGCGTCATCGTCTCGTCGTACTCGCGTTTCAGCACTTCTACCGTCGTCGAAGGCCGCAGGTGCAGTCCTTCGAGGAATTCCAAAAACTCCGCATCCTTCTCGTATACGCAGAGAATTTCGCCCGCTTCCTTGGCCCGCAAATCGGAAAGCAGCACCGCGCCTTGCTTCCGAAGCTGCGGGATTCCCCCCCGCATCGGGACCCCATGCGGACAGCTCTTCTTGTCGCCAAATCGCTTGAGCAGTAACGCTTCTACTTCCGGAGAAATCGCGTGTTCCAGCCGCTCGGCCTCGTCGTGAGCCTTCGCCCACGACAGCCCGATCACTTCTGTTAATAGCATCTCCGCGAGCTGGTGTCTCAGCGCAAGATGTTCTGCTTTCTTGCGGCCTTTCTTTGTCAGATCGATTCGCCCGCTGCGCTCTACGCGCACGTGGCCGTCGCGCGTCATCCGCTTCAATGCAGCAGTCACCGCGGGAGGAGTCACTTTCAATTCCTCTGCGAGCCGCGCGCTGATGGGCGTCTGGTTCTCTTCCAGCATCTCCCAGATGGCCTTCAGATAGTCTTCTTGCGATACGCTTGTTTTTTCTCGCTGCAACGCCACTCCTATCTGGTCGTGGTCTTCTGCTGCCGTTTCTCACGCAAGCCCTCGGCCAGCTGGTTCACGCGCCGTCGGATGCCTTCGAAGACGCGCTGATATGTTTCCGCCGGGCGGCCGTACGGATCTTGCACCATCCAGTCTTCAACTTTTTCGTGACGCCTAAAGGCTTCTTCGCTTGGCTGTCCAGTCATGTTGATGATAACGTCTGCGGCTTCGGCGGCTTCTCGCGTGAACGCATCGGAAGTCAATCCATTTGTGGAGTAGCCATTCTGCACCAGTGTTTGCTTGGTTTGTTCGGCAATGAATCCCAGAGGGCTCAGCCCCGCGCTGGAGGGTTCGATCACGTCGGCGGCGTCATAGCGGGCAATCGCTTCGGCCATCGGACTCCGGCACGAGTTGCCAATGCACACGAAGAGCACCCTCGTCCGGCTGGAGTGCCGGGCACTGGAATCTGCGTTCTTTTCTTTTTCCACAATTAGGACTTTGCGCTGCCCGCCGCTTGACTCGCCCCGGCCGCGACAAGGCTGAGGAAATGTTCATGCACAGTGGTGTCGTCTGTCAATTCAGGATGAAAGGTGGCGGCCATGATCTGGTCCCGCTGCACCAGCGCAGGCTTCCCGGCGTACTCCGCAAGAACTCTTACACCCGGCCCGGCGCGCTCAATGATGGGTCCGCGGATAAAAACCATTTCGAGCGGTTCGCTTTTCAGTTTCGTGGGCCCGCTGACCACGTCGCTCGCGATCTGCCGCCCATACGCATTTCGCAGCACGGTCATGTCCAAAAGTTTCAAGGAATCCTGTTTGGGATTCTGCACTTCTGTTGCGAGAAGGATTGCTCCGGCGCACGTTCCGAAAATAGCTCCTCCCTGCTTCGCGAATTTTTCGATCGCATCCGCCAGGCCTTCTTCCCGCAGAAATTGCAACTGCGTTGTGCTCTCCCCGCCCGGCAGAATTAAACCGTCGCAGCCTTCGAGCTGCGCAGGAGTCCGCACCTCCGCCGTTTCCGCGCCCAGCCGCTCCAGCATCGCGGCGTGCGCTTCAAAATCACCTTGAACGGCGAGAATTCCAATTTTCACTCACGTACTCCACGTTTTCTTTGCAGGGTCAGCATGCTGCGCCCTTGCGCCCAGGAGAAAAACTCTTGACGGACGCTTACCATCCGCGCGTCGAGAGCATGTCCTTCTCTTCCATCTGCCGCACGTCGAGTCCGCGCATGGCTTCGCCCAGTTCTTCGTGCGCTTCGAGAACAGCTTTCGCATCCTCGAAATGCGTCGCCGCTTTCACCACTGCCTTCGCACGCGTCTCAGGATCGCTGGACTTGAAGATGCCCGATCCAACGAAAACCGCTTCCGCGCCCAGGCGACGCACCAGGACCGCATCGGCTGGAGTGGCGATGCCACCTGCTGAAAAATTCGGCACCGGCAGCTTGCCGGTCTTGGCAATTTGGCAAATCAGTTCGAGCGGCGCGCCAAGCTCTTTTGCCTGGTGCATCAATTCGTCGTCGCGCATTGTGGTGAGCTTCTTCATTTGGCTGACGATCGCGCGCATGTGCCGGACCGCTTCCACGACGTTTCCGGAACCCGCTTCGCCCTTGGTGCGAATCATGGCCGCGCCTTCCGCGATGCGCCGCAACGCTTCACCCAAATTGCGCGCGCCGCAAACAAACGGCACGCGGTAATCGTGCTTCCAAATATGATTCTCTTCGTCGGCAGGCGTGAGCACTTCGCTCTCGTCGATGAAGTCCACTTCCAGCGCCTGCAACACTTCCGCTTCCGCAAAATGGCCGATGCGCACTTTGGCCATCACCGGAATCGTCACCGTGGCCATAATTTCGCGAATCACTTTGATCGACGCCATGCGCGCCACGCCGCCCTCTTTGCGAATGTCCGAGGGCACGCGCTCCAGCGCCATAACGGCGCACGCGCCGGCTTTTTCGGCGATTTTGGCCTGCTCGGCGTTCGTGACGTCCATGATCACGCCGCCCTTGAGCATTTCCGCCAGGCCGACTTTCACGCGCCACTCATTCGACCCTTTCGTTCCGTTACCGCTTCCATTTGGTTTCTTCGCGTCCATTGCACTTCTCCTCTCGGTGCCGAAATGTTTTCTGATTTCCTTCAAACTAACGCCACGCGGCTGCGCTCTGCTCTGCGCACTCCGCGCTGCCGTTTGCGCATTTCAATCTTCAGCAAATCCGCGAGCGTCGCCACTCCGCGCGCAATTTGCTTTTCATCCAGACTTGCAAAGCCCAACCGCAGCGTGTTTGGCAACGGCGCTTGCACGTAGAAATATCGTCCGGGAGCAAACAACACGCCGCGTTCTTTCACGTGAATTAGCAATTCGCTGGCGTCGAATCCCAGCGGCAGTTCCAGCCACAAGCACATACCGCCTTCCGGCTTGGTCCAGCGCGTTCCTTCGGGCATGTGCTTTCGTAGCGCTTCGTCCAACGCCACCAAGCGCGAAGTGTAAACCTTGCGCATCTTCGCGAGATGCTTGCTGAAAAGTCCGCGGCGCAAAAATTCCGCGAGCGTGGCTTGCGCAAGTTGATCGGTATGCAGATCGGTCGTCTGCTTGACCACGCGCAATCGTTCAATCGCGGCTGGTGGAGCGACAATCCATCCGACACGCAAACCGGGAAAGGCCACTTTTGCAAAGCTGTCGATGTGAATGACCAGGTTGGAGCGGTCGAGCTGTTTTAATGAAGGAATGCGCTCCTCGCGCGCATGCAACCGCGCGTAAATGTGATCTTCCACCACGGGAACCTGGTGACGCGAGGCCAACTCCAGTAATTTGCGCCGTGACGCGAGTGGCATCGATGTTCCGGTTGGATTGTGAAAGTCCGGCGTAAGCAGGATGAGCTTTACGCGATTCGCCGCCAGCGTCGCTTCCAACGCTTCCAGATCGAGTCCCAACGGCGTGCCCGGCTCGGCATGCGTCCGCATCGGAACGCTCAGGCAGCGCGCCCGCGCACCGTGGAAAATTGCCACCGCACCCGGATATGTCGGATTTTCCATAATCACGGAATCGCCGGGGCGCACAAACGCTTTGCTGATCAAATCGAACGACTGCTGGCATCCATCGGTGATGAGCAGGTTTTCGTCTTTGGCCGCGATGCCGTCGTGATGCAGCATCTCGAGCAGTGCCGCTTTCAACGGGGGGTAGCCGTCTGACGGACCAAGATTCAGCACTTCCGCGCCTTCGCGCCGCAGCACGGCGTTCACGCAAGTTTGCAATTCTTCAATTGGAAAAAATTCTTCAGCCGGACATGCCATCACAAACGAAAGCGCACCCTCCGGCACATTGGCGGTGAGGCGGCTAAGGATTTCTTCCCCGCGTTCATCAGCGAAGAGCAGTTCCCATCGGATTCCGCCGTTGCCGTTCAGGACCGGAGGCGCGGGCGGCGTAATCTTTAGTCCATTGCCGTTGCCCTTGATGAACGTGCCGCGCCCCACGTGGCCTTGAATCAAACCTTCCGATTCCAGCTCGGCGTAGGCATTCGCCACCGTGGTGCGGTGAACGCCGAGCATGGTGGCGAGCTCACGGCTGGCGGGAATGCGGTCGCCCTGGCGCAAATCGCCTGCGTGCACGAGGGCGCGCAGTTGGTCGCGAAGCTGGATGTACAGCGGAACGTGACTCTGTGGCTGGAGATGAAGTGGAAGCATTGTCTCTCACCTTCGGCCAATTCTACCAGATATTGGCCTGTTGCAAGAGCCAATTTGTCTTTTGCCGAGGGCTTCGCCCAGCCGGTCGCTTGGGGTGACGCCCGGTCAAGGAAAAGAACCTCTCGCCGATTTTTGTTCATTTGCGGACACGGGTGTTCGAGCTCGAACACCGGTGTGGGCCCTGTCCGAACGCATCCATTTCATTTTATGGAGCTTAAGTGAATTCTTCTTTGGCCTGCGAAGTGCGTGCGAGTCCTCTAACCTGGCGGTCAGTGAGGATTCCTACTGTGCCAGGAATTTCAGGGAAGAATGAGGTGATCATCGAATGAGAACCTGCACGCTTTCCTCTACGAGGCTTGACAAGACTATTGATGTATCCCGCTTTTTGCGCGCCACGGGAGCCGTACTGGTTGGTGTTTCTGCGTCCCTTTCCGCGAACGCACAGGTCTCTCGTACGCCGGAGCCAACTACGCAGGAGGCGCGGAGCTTCACGCTGACGGATCTGAACGACCTGATCGTAACCGCCGGCGGGAAGGCAGAGACAGTCGAATACCAAGGACGCAAAGCGGTTCGCCTGACCACACAATCCGATAAAGATATCTTCGCCTTTCTCAAGGGAGTCCAGATTCAGGACGGAACGATTGAGAGCGATATCGCCCTGAAGATCACTACGCCTCCGGGTGTCCGGATGCCCGGCTTCGTTGGCATCGCCTTCCGGGCCAGGACGGATGCTTCGCATTACGATTTATTTTACCTACGGCCTGGGAATTCCCGCACCGAAGATCAGGCGATGCGAAACCACTCTGTGCAATACGTCGCTGCGCCGGGATTCGATTGGTACAAGCTGCGCAGAGAATGGCCGTGGATTTACGAATCCTATGCCGATCTACAGCCTGAAGTATGGATCAGAGTAAAGATCGAAATTCACGGAAGGACTGCGAAGTTGTATGTCGGCGGATCAGAGAATCCGAGCTTGATCGTGAATGGCTTGAAAGGCGAGGACCTGCAGGGCGGTGTTGCTTTATGGGGTTATCCTGGGGAGGAAGCCTATTTTTCCAACGTGAAGGTGATTCCTGCCAGAGCGGAGGCCGTAACGAATGAGGGCGAAGCCTCCGGAACATGGGAAGTAAAATTCGCCAGCGATTACGGCCGTTACGAAGGATCGATGAACCTCCATCGTGAGGGCAACGCAGTGAGAGGCATATGGTCCGGCGCGTTTGGCCAGGAGCAGCCGGTCAGCGGCACGTGGCGCAGCGGGTATGTCGAGCTTACGTTCAGCGGAACGTGGCCGAGTGAAAAGCCAGCACCCATGACGGCGACCCTGGCCGGATGGATTGATGGAGATTCGGCGAAGGGCCGAATGAAAGTGGAAGGCCGAGCCGATGGACAATGGACCGCTCAACGGAAGAAGTGAGCGTAGCACGAGACGGTCCACGCCGCGGCTCATGTCCTGCCCGCGCTAGTCATCCGGCGAGACCGGGATGTCCGGCAGCTGGTCCGATTTCTTGGCACCGAAATGGTCGGCAAGTTCCTCACCACTAAAGCTGTGAGTAAAGCTCTCTTTGATCTCGGGCAGCATCGAACTATTCCAGTCGTACCACTCCCGCGCGAGCCGCTGATAAATGTCCTTCTTGCGTTCCTTTAGGTTGGCGCGTTCCAGCGGGTCTTCGACCACGTTGAAAAGGAACGTGTTGTCCAGGATTTTGAGAAACTTGTAGTCACCGTCGCGCGCATCCGCCAAAGACCCCCTCGGCGGCGTCGCCGTGAGTCCTTTCTATGTAGCGACCGATTGAGGAGTTTGGACGCGCCAAAAATACAGGTTTGAATAGAGTTGTTATTGGGAACTAGCCGTGGGCATCTTGCGAGGAGCGTTTCCGAAATTCACGAGAACGGCCGATTCATCTTTACCAGGTTCTACCGCAATCAATGCAAAAAATGGTCCTATCCCTTTCGCGCGCCGTTCTAGTTCTTTCCATTTGCGGGCCAAGAACCAGGCTGCCCCGGAAGTGCCAAACTCGCCCATGCCGGCGCAAGCGATCCACGTCCTCTCAGGAAATTGCCCTGGGTGAATCTTTAAAATGATCCCATAGTCTAAATGCCCGTGATGTTCAGTAATCGTGGGCTCACCAGTCCACTTCCACACCATGAAATCAGGGTTCGGAGCAATGATTACAAGATCATTCCCCTCGTTGTTGAATACGTCGATCGTTTTTAGATTGGAGATCAGCCCAAACGAAATGAAGTCAATATCAAGCTTGCCTGCGAGCGAGTTGCAATCGATGAACGTTGATTCACGGGCACCATCCTTACCGAGTGCAGATGCAACGTAGGATGCGGCCCTTATTTCGCAACTACTCGTGATTTGCGAGGCCGAAAACCTTGCGTTATCGCTGTCACTTCGGACAAAAACAAAAGGCTCTCCGAGTGGACGCAAGAATGTTGCCGGAAGCGACACTTTTACATCGGGATGCAGCTTGAGAGGGGCGTAGACCAACTGATAGCGCCCACCTTCGCTGCCAAACACTCGCTGGAACCGGCGGCGGCGCCAGCGTTTGGACGTCCAGGCATACAATCCTGTCGCAACGATCGTTAGAATGCCACCGACCACGTTGTATGTGATGTTTAGTGCTGGCGATTCGAGAAAAGCCATGTCGTCGATGATAGCGAAGACGGGTTTGCGAAAACAGGTGGGGAGCTTTCTGGGACCAGTGCGTCTGCGGAGACACTTACCGCTGCGCAACGATCTCCAAGCGCAAGTCCCTCACCTCGTGGAATTATGCTTTCACGTTTCCTGCCTTACTGCAGCGCGTCGGAACGGAAAGGGGCGATCCGTTCGGAGCCGTGTTGAGCGCAATCGAATGGCTTTTCGGCACCCCTTAGAACGCAACACTTCACGCGTTCTGTTGCCTTTCCACAGCGACTCGGCCGCTTAAGGGCAATAGAGTCATCTGAGCGGGCGATGGGAATCGAACAAATACAACCGGCCAAAACAAGGTGTTTTCTTGGAAAAACGCTTTTCAATGGCGCGTAGTCTAACACGTAGCGAGGAACCGTGCTGAAGCCAGACCAGATTCTGAACGCGATTGCTGACCTTACGTCCGGCCCAGGACCAGGCGGTCGACGCGGCGGCTGACGTCGCGGAGGTAGGCCTCGTCGCCGGCTTTCAGCTCGGTAATGGCGCTTCCCGCGTAGCCGATTTCGCGAAAGGCCGCGCGCACGGCTTCCCAGTCCACATCGCCATCGCCGAGGTTCACCCACTCGTAGCCGTTTTCTTTGCGCTTGAAGTCCTTCAGATGGACTTTGACGATGCTCTTCCCCAGCGCGCGAATCCAGTCCTGGGGATAGCCGTACAGCAGCACATTCCCGACGTCGAACCATGCTTGAATCCACGGATTCTGAAATTCCTTGATGTACGCGGCCATCTCCAGCGGGCTAAGCAGGAACTTGTTCCAGACTTCTTCAATGGCGATCACAATCTTCAGCTCTTCGGCGAGGGGCAACAGCTTGCGAATTTCCTTCTGCGAACGGCTCCAGGCATCGCGGTAGGAAGTCTGAGGATTCACGACCGCAGGCACGAGCAACACAGCGTCCGATCCCCAAAGCTTGGCGTTCTGCAGCGACGTGCGCATTCCCGCCATGCTCTTCTCCACGACCGCGGGATCGCTGGACGAGAGCGGATACTGCCAATGGTCCATGTTCATCACCGAATCGATGCGAACGCTCGCGCCGTCGGCGGCTTTCTTGATCTCTTCGGCTTCATGTTCATCAGGTGTGGTCGGCGCCTGGATCACTTCGAAGCCAACGTCGCGCGCCATTTTCATGCGATCAGCGTGGCTCAGCTTGGCTGGCAGCATGTCGAGGAGCACTCCCTTCTTGATTGGCAAAGGTGCGGGAGATGGCGTCGTGGCGACGAGGTTCGGCCTGGGTGAAGGTGCAAAGATTTCGCCAGCTCCGGATGCGCCAATTGCCGCCGAACAGGCTGTCGTCACCGTGGTTTTCAGAAATTCACGACGCGAAGGATTTTCAATCGACATAGACACCTCGGAAGAGCTCTTGAGACTTCCTAACGCAAAGCGGATTAGTTTCCGACAGATTCGCCGCCGGAATCAGTTCGGAGAAAAAACCGAGATCCAGAATTGCCGCTTCAGCGCAATTTGTTCAAGTCGATCTTGGGGTCCCACGCTTCGCGGGACTTCAGCGTTTCTTCCCAGCTGACCTCGCGTCCTGTATACGCAGCCGTCCGCGCCATCATGCAGGAAAGCGCGGATTCCGCGCCTTTATCGGCTTGATTGTGGAAATTTCCGCTGGTAATGCTTTCCACAAACGCTTTTTTCTTTTCGCGGTCCGCAAATTCCAGGTTCGAGGTGAACTTCCCTGTTGCGGAAAACGCCTGCCCAGCGTCTTTCGCCGGAGTAGCTTCAGGCTGCCACGGCTCGTCTCCCCAGATTCCGAGCGGCCCGGTGTAGGGAGACTGCGAAGTTCCTTTCGTGCCAAAAAAGCGCTCCGTCACTTCCCACCAGCCCTTGGCAAACTGCGTCGAACTGAAAGTAACGTCGACGCCATCTGGATAATGGAACAGCACGTCGTAGTTTCCAAAGACGTCGCCATCGATGGGACGCCCGGCGCGTCCGCCGCTTGCCGAAGCTTTCAGCGGATGGGCCTTCAACACCCAATTGCAAATATCAATCACGTGAATGTTTTGCTCCACGATGATGTCGCCGGAAAGAGCGCGGTCATACACCCAATTGCGGAGGCGGCGCTCGACGGGCGTAGCGTCCGGCCAAGCCGGACGGTCCAGGTATCCGGCAAAATAGTGCGATTCGCCGCAAATGATTTTACCCAGCGCTCCGCCGTGAATGCGCTTCACCATTTCCACGAACGGAGGGCAGTCGCGAATCTGAAAGCCCACGTCCAGGCTCAGTTTCCCCTGGGCGCGTTTTCCGATTTCGATCACCTTCAATGCACCGTGCACATCCACGGCCACGGGCTTTTCGACATATACGTGTTTGCCTGCCGCGACGGCGGCCTCCAAATGCTGCGGGTGATAATACGGCGGAGTGGCGATGACGATGGCATCCACTTCCTTCGAAGCGGCGATCTCGTGAAATGCGTGCGGCCCCACAAAAAGCTGGGAAGCGTCCAACGCCGCATAGTTTTTGGCCTGTTGAATTTTGTTGAAGTTATCACGCGCTTTGTCGAGTTGGTCCTGGAACAAGTCGCCCAGCGCTACGACGCGCGCTCCGCCGGTATCGATCATGTTGGTGGCATCTTCGGTGCCGCGGCCCCCACACCCGAGCAGCGCAACACGCACTGTAGAGTTCGCGGCCGTCCCGCGCACCAGCTCCGGCTTGAGGAGCAGCATCCCGGCGGTTGTTGCCGCAGCGCCGATGAATTTCCGGCGGTCGACCTTGGCTGAAAAACTCATTCCCTGTTTCGTGTTTTCTGGCATAGCTCCTCTGTCCTCCTCGCGATGCGCACTTCCCTTTTGTTGCGAAAACTATCCGATCAACTTTTCGAGATAAGCCTTCGCGGCTCGCACGTCTTCGACTTGCTGCGGACCAGAAATTTCCCGCTCGATGGTGACCGCGCCGCGATAGTTTATCTCTTTCATCCGCGCGATGATCCGCGGAAAATCCACCTTACCTTTGCCAATGGGAACCTCCTCGCCCAGCTTCCGCGGGTTCGTGGGCCACAATCCGTCCTTGGCGTGAATCCCCTGCACGTACGGGGCGAGCAATTCGATGGCGTCCACCGGATTGGCTTTGCCATAGAGAATCAGGTTGGCGAGATCGAAATTCACGCCTTGATTGTCCAGCCCCACATCCTGAATCGCGCGCACGAGCGTAATGGGCGTCTCCTGGCCGGTTTCGTAACGGAAATTCTGGCCGTTGCGCTTGCAGTAGGCCGCCACTTCGTGCATCGCAGTGATAGTTTCCTTGTAAACCGGGTCATTCGGATTTTCAGGGATGAAGCCGCAGTGCGTTTGCACGGCATCGATGCCGCAGTGTTTGGCGAAGTCCGACGCTTTCTTGATGTGAGCGATGCGCAGTTCTCGCGTTTCGCGCGGCACTAATCCGATGGTCAGCGGGCCGTCGTAAAAGTCCCACACTTCCCGCCCGGGTCCGCCCACAACGAGCGAAGTCGCCTCAACCTGGTATTTGTCGAGCGCTTGACGCAAGCGGCCCGCCAACACGGAATCGATTTCGTCCACGAATACCTGGCACGTCGGCAGGCCAAGATCGTGAACCTTGGAAATGGCATCGTTGGGATCTCTTCCGATGCCGAGAATCAGGCCAAGGCGCAACGGTTTCTTGCCTTCGTTACTTGTGACCATCGGAGCGGACTGCGTTACGGTAAGATTCCTCGCGAGACTAGTAGAAACGTCATCCTTTAGTGCGGCGCCGATGGGGCTCAGCCCGGCCGCCAAAGCCGCAGTGGAAGTTTGAAGAAAGGTTCGACGATTCCGCTTAGTCATGAATGTGCCTCAGGAGGGCGACTCCGGCATTGGCCAGGAAACCGATGCTCTCTATTTCCCCTGAATGAAAATATCCTTCCACCGCATCCTCACGCCGCCGCCGGTGTGAATCTGCAAGCCAATCACGCCATCGGTGAATTTCGGCGCGTCGTCGATGAAGTCCACGATCTTCACGCCATTGAGCTGCGTCACGATGTGATTTCCCTGCACGGATACTTCGAGGTCGTTCCATTCGCCCGGTTTCAGCGCCTGCTCGCCTTCCGGCGTGGGCATCTTCACCCAGCCGCGCCCACCGCTTTCGTAGAGTCCGCCGGTATGCTTGCCAACGCTGGGGTCCACTTCCACTTGCATCCCTTCGATGTCCGGGCCATGCTCGGGATTGATTCCCGTAATGCGCGAATGGAAAAAGACGCCGCTGTTGCCAGCGGCTTCGCCCTTGAACTTGAGGCGCAGGTTGAAATCGCGATAGGTCTTTTCGGTCGTCAGGTAGCCATATTTGTTGGCGGCGCTTTCGCACAGGATGGCGCTCTGCTCGACTACCCATTTTTCCGCGCCATTATTTTTCCAGCCTGTCAAATCCTTGCCGTTGAAAAGAGATACCCAAGCGTTTTCCGACTGCAAAGGACGGGCAACAAGCGCAGCTCCGAGCAACGCCGCTGATGCGAGAATCGCTCCCATTCTGCTCACAGTAAGACCTCCACGTCCGCTTGGGTGAGAATCAGAGGGCTTGGTCGAAAGAAACTTACCACAAATTCGGTGGAGACCGAGTTTGCTTCCTTCCTGTCGTTGGCGGTCTCAGCGACCGCGTGGCTTCAACCCCATTCGCCCGTTGATTTCTCCTGCTTCGAGGTCGCGAATGCAAAGTTTCGTCAAATCTTTCGCATCGCACTGATAAATCTGCTTCAAAGGAAGGTCCGTGTCATCTACTTCGTACTCCCCCGACGCCATGTCTTCCGCATCATCCGTCGAGGAAGTGACGACCGGGCTTCCCTTTCGAACGCGCACGCGGAATTCCTGCGAGGCCGGCTCATAATTCGCGTAGCTGAAACAATGGCCGATGCAGGCGCGCTCGACCGAATGCCCAATAAATGAAATCCGTGACTCCACTGGAGCCTGCACCGTCACGATCACGCGCGTCCCCGGAGGCAAATTGCTTACCAACTTTTCTGCATTCGCTTCCAGGCGGTTCAACCAGCCCGTGTCCTGGTACAGAAACGCAAAGAAAACGATCGCGCAGATGCCGAAGCCGGCGAGATGCCACCGCCTCGGCTTCAGGCACCCAAGAAAGCAAAGGCCGAGAATCGCAGAAATAGTGGTAAGCCTTGAACCGATTACACCAATCCAGCCGCCGTAAATGGAAGGCCGCAGGTTTTCAGGGAGCAGCGCCGTCCCGCAAAACGTCACCGCGTACAATTCAAAGGGCAATTCGAATGGTTTCCAAGAAGAGCTTTCGGGGCGCCGCGCATAGAAATCCAGCACCACACAAATCAAGCCGAACAAAAACGCAGCTCCCGCGAGAAAGAAATAGCGCTTTCCGTACAGCGCAAGTTGATCTGCGCCGTTGTAAAAATAAAACGGCCCGCGATCCCAATCGGCAAAGAGTGTCGGCCGATGCGACGTATACCAATAAACCGCGGCGAACGCACACGTCGCTACTGCAGGCAGTACCAATTTCCACCAGCCCGTTAATTTCCCTCTGACCTTGCTATACGCGAGCGTGCAGACCAGCCATAGAAAACCGATGGGGTGAGCGAGCAGCGTCAGTACAGCGAAGGGGATTACCGCCATCCACTCGAATCGGCGCGTTCGCCAGACAACCGCGAGCCCGAAGCAGGCCAGTCCGAGCGACAAATAATAGTTCATAAAGCCCATGCTGAAGGAATAGCCGTAGGCCAGCATGGCGATGCACGGGACGAGGAACCACGGCGGGCGTTCCGTAACCGTTCGAATGAATACGAAGACTCCCCAGAAAACAATCAGCACGCAGGCGGAAACAACGATTTTCTCGGCTGCCGCAAGCCCGAATAAATTCGCAACTCGCAGCAGCGTGACGTCGAATAAAATATTGTTCCACTGCCTAGCGATGTACAGTCCAGGCGCTTGTCCTTTTTCAATCAGTTGCGCCAGCCACGCATTGTATACGTGGCTCGCCAAATCCCCCGCCTCGATGCGCCGGTGCCACCAACATGGAACAACCAGCAGCGCGGAAATCGCGAACCCCGCAATAATCTGCGGCCTGAAACGCCCCCAGATCGCGGAGAATAAGCTTTCGCCCTCGATGAGTTCCTCAGCCAAAAGCAGACCCTCCTAACCGCACTACATCGCGCGGCATTCTACTATCTTCTGCGCGCGGCACACGCACACAACCTGATTGCCCGCATGATCATGCGGAGAGACACACTGAGAGCGCTTGAAACTCGAATTCAAGAACTAAAGAAAGAGACTCAGGGGGAACTTTACTTGGAAGCTTGGTTTTCGCCCAGACGCTTCAGGCGATCGCGCAAGCGCCGTTGCAGCGGCGTGGGCGTGTTGGGATTGAACGCCACCAGATACCACAAGGGCTGGCTGCGGTCGTGGCTCAGCCACGTCAGAGTATTGGCGTCGGCGTTGGGATGCCGGGCGACATTTTCGCGAATCGCCCCGTACGGATGTTTCGCCAGCTTGTTCAGCGTCTTCGCATTGGCGCGGGGGTGCTCGCTAATCAGACGCAGGAGGTAATAATCTTCTTCCGGCGCCTGCTTCACCAGCTTTTCCAGCATTTCCGGTTTGGCGTCGGAGCTCAGCACAAGCCCAATTTTTTCGTCCCACGCCGTATTGATGTGGTTCAAATCGCGGGTCCGCGCATGAATTAATTCTTCGAGAATGCGCCGCTCCTGCTGCATCCGGGCGATCGGAAGATCCGTGCCCTCGAGGGAATCGAGTACGCGAAGAAGGTGCTGCCTCTCGCCAAAAACAATCTGAGAGGTGCGCGTGTTTGCGCCCTTTTCCTTCTCCTTATGCTGAACCAGGTCGGAACGTCGCATTTTCTTGGTTGCTCCGGCCCAATCCCTTCACGAGCTCGTTGAGGAAGTGGGCGTATACCGCCGCATTCAAAATCACGCCACATGAAGGACTCAAATCACTTCTTTGCGGCTTCACGAATTATGTTCCGGGTGCGCGATGCGGTAAAGTTTGGAGCGAGCCGGGTGTGCCCGAAAATGCAACTCCGGTCCCGCGTTTCGCGGCGTTCGTCTGGCTGGTCAACGAGGGTAGGAAACGATGTCGGCATTCGAAGAGCACAAAGATGAACTGGAAAAGTTCGAGCAGATGTTTGGCCGTGAGCGCGGCCGGCTGGCGGTGTCACTCGACCGCTTGACCAATGCGCTGGTGCTGGTGGGCCAGCATGGAGTCTACTGCACCAGCCAGCGCAATCCGACGGTGCCGGCGATGGACCTGCGCATCATCAATCAAGAGCTAGTGCACGCCAAGGAGTTGGTCCAATCAGTGATGGAAGACATGCGCCAGTCAAAGCAGAAACCCCAGAATTAATCTCGCGTTCCTATTCCGGCTGCAAAAAGGGATTCAAATGGCGCTCGTTGCCAATGGTTGTGACCGGGCCGTGGCCCGGGTGAACGATGGTATCGTCCGGCAGGTGCATCAATTTTGTGCGGAGTGACTCCATAATTTGCTCCATCGAGCCGCCCCACAGGTCGGTGCGTCCGATGCTGCCGGCAAAGAGCGTATCTCCGGAAAAAAGCTGAGGCGCGTGAGGCGCAGGTTGCTCGGGCTCGTCGGATGCCGTAGTTTCCTCAAAATCATCCCGAGGAACTGCTTTTTTCAAGAGATCCTCGATGGCGATTTCATCGCCGGCCTCATCTTTGACGCTGATCTTCTTCGGCCCAGCGGCCGTGACTTTCCCTGCGTCATGCGGGAGATACAGCGAAACGCTGCCTGGCGTATGGCCCGGCGTATGAATCACCTGGGCTTCAAACGGTCCCCAGCGAAGAACGTCGCCCTCTTTCAGCAATTGATCCACATCCGTGAGATCCGGCGGGTGAACGCCCATGAACGCGGCCTGCTCGTCCATCGCTTGATAGAGGGGCAAGTCGTCCCGATGCATCAGCACTGGGGCGCCCGTGTATTGATGAAGTCTGCTCAAGCCGCCGACATGATCGATGTGCGCGTGCGTGCTGACGATAGCTTTCACAATCAGCCGGTGGCGTCCGATCAAGTCCAAGATGCGCGTGACTTCGTCACCCGGATCGACCACCAACGCTTCGCGAGTGGCGGGATCGCCAATGATCGAGCAATTGCACTGCAGCATCCCTACAGGGATGGTGATGTGAATCAGTCCGTCAGTAACGGCACTGAGTGCGCGTCGGCCGTCGCTCATAGTCGGAAGTATATCACTGGAGGTGAAGCAGGATGCGGCACTGAGTTGGCAGCCCGATTTTCGACAAACTCTTTGCTAGACTAACCTTGGAGGGTTCGCGAACTCGTGGAAACGGCCGCGACAGGCACGGCGATGAACACTCCGCTTGCGGCAACGCACCTTGCTGCGGGCGCGAAGATGGGCGTTTGGTTCGGATGCGCGCTGCCGGACTACTTTGGGGACCCGGCTGCCGAGTATCGTTCCGCGCGGGAGACCGTGGCGCTGATCGACAAGAATTACCGAGCCTATCTCTCCTTCACAGGTCCTGACCGCGTGCGCTACTTGAACGCAATTCTGACGAATAACATCAAGGACCTCCCCGAAAACCACGGGGTTATTTCTCTGCTGCTGAATCCGCAGGGGCACATTCTCGCGGAGATTGAGACGTACGCGTTTGCCGACCGGCTCCTCAGTCAGTCGTACGCTATGATTCGCCAACAGCTCATCGAATGGCTCGATAAATACATCATCATGGATGACGTTACGCTCACCGATGAGACGCCGCGCTACGGCACGCTGGCACTGGAGGGCCCTAAGGCGGCGGCGATCGTCAAGGAGCTTTCTGGCACCGACCTCGCCAACTTTGACGAACTTTCCTGTCGCGACGGAGCTGTCGGTTCTATTCCCTGCCGGATTACGAGGCGTTCTCCGGGAGGAGTTCCCGGAGCGGAATTTTCCACGGCCAGCGAAAAGCTGGCTGAACTTTGGCAGGTTCTCTTAGATGCTGCTCGCTGGCACGGCGGCGGGCCAGCAGGCTACACCGCGGTCAGCGGGTTGCGATTGGCAATGGGAGCGCCGTGGTTCAGTTACGACTTCGGCGAGAAACAAATCCCCCACGAAGCCGGCTTGCAGGACAGCCACATCAGCTACACGAAAGGCTGCTACACCGGCCAGGAAATCGTGGAGCGCGTGCGCTCCCGCGGCCAGGTCAACCGCCAGCGCGTGCGCCTAAACTTTTCCGGCGATGTCGTGCCTGAAACGGGCATGGCGCTGACGTTGGACGGGAACGAAGTAGGCTACCTCACGCGCGCCGCAAGGACCTGGGACCCGCCGCGCATCCTCGGAATGGCGTACGTCCGCAAAGAAGCCGCCACGCCGGACACTGTGCTGCGATGGGCTGGTGGGACCGCGACGGTCATCAAGTAAGGGTGAAAAACGAATCGTCACACTTGCGTTGTTTACTATCAGCCTTATCGGTGCCTGCGGCGCGAACTCCAAAGCTCCAGGCCGACGGCTCTGAGGAAGTCACGTCCCCAAATGCCGATTAATAGAGCGGCTCCGAAGAGGATCACAGCATCTATGCTAGCCAGGTCCCGCCGGGTCCAATAGACCCCCCTCCTGGACATTCAGCCAAAGGGCAAACTCGTCGAGAGTGAGAGCAGAGCCCACACCGTAGAGCAAGGACATCAAACGGCTCGCCAAGAGGGACGACGAGCTGGCTCCCGTCCCCACCTCGATTAGCCAACAAAACCCAACCATGAGCAAGAGCAGTATCCCCCAAACAAGATGATGGATATGCGTCCCGCCGATATACACATAGTGAAATGGACCAGCATTACGGTGAGCGGCGTAAGCCATTGCGCGCGCCACTGCAAACGTGACGAAGAATCCGATAGCCGCCAGGAGAAGCCGGCGCTTGGGCCGATCACGGACATGTGCGTGAAAAAGTTCGCCCACTCTCGGATTGTGAAGAAGCAAAAGGACGGCGGCGATAGTCACGAGAATTGACAGACCGAGCAGCCAAGTCTTGGCCAGCATGATCGAGTTTCTCCGCGTCTTGAACGGTTAGTTGAACGTAGGCCGAACCCGGGAAGTATATATTTCTAGGACGAGGAGTCCCATAGGAATACCGGCGTCGTAAGGATCGCACTTAGGTTTTTGATTTCCGCCGGGCCAACTGGAAGGTCATGTGGAGGATGAGCTTGCGGTCCTCCTTGGAGAGACGGCCGAGAAGCTGACGCAAGCGCTTCAAAAAGTCCGCCGACTCGCCATCGCTTCCCCATTCCACGCCGTCGGAGGAGAGGCCTTTTGGAAGCGTTGGGACCTCGGGCGGCGTTTCTCCATCGTAAAAGAGCTGGTACATGGGAACTTCGAGAGCGCGGGCCATTTTTTCCAGCGTCTCGATGCTGGGGACCGTGTGGCCGTTCTCAACACGCGAGACGTAGCAGCGCAGCAGGCCAGTGCGCTTCTCGATATCACCCTGTGAGAGGTCTTTCTGTTCCCGGATAGCGCGTAGACGATCAGAGATAACCATAATGTACGCACTATATCACATATCTCATCGGTAGTTAAATAATTTAAACATTGCCGTGAGCTTACTCGAATTCGCGGCGAGGAGCGGATTGCTCCGGGCCAACACGGCCAGCGGTGATTTCGGCCTTGAAATAGTTTTCGCCGAGGATGGGTGACCCCGCGAGGCGGCGGAGCATGGCGATCTGGCCGACGTGATTGAGGGCGTCGGCAACCGGGCCTTGGAAAATTCCTTCTACTGATCCGTGCACGGGCTCGCCGGAAGCCAGGAAGTCATCAAACTTTTTTATGGCCGCAAAAAACCGCTCGATTTCGGCGTTCCAGGGCAGCGGCGTGGAATCGTGCCAGGTCTGCTGACCTTTGGCGATGGAAAGCGCCCAGTCAAACAAATCGCCCATGTGCGCAAGGATCTGCGCGGGTGTGCGCGTCTTGTCCCCGATGTGAAAGCTGTCGAAATGGGCCGGAGCGCCGCGCAGTGTTTTGCCGCCGCGGTACGCCACGGTAGCCAGGGTATGGCGGAGAAATTGACGGGCAGATTCGGATGACTGGTCCATCGAAAAGCTCCCGAACGCAGCTTCCAAAGCAGGACGGTTACGAAAACACGATAGCAAAGAGTTTTAACACAGAGTACTCCGAGAACACAGGGGGACACAGCGAAAACGAGACAGAGGGGAAAGGGAGTAATCGTTCAATTCGGGACGATGAAAAAAGGATGATCGAAGCTCCAAGAGGCTCTGACGCAGCTTAGTGATACGATGAAATACCGGTATTCTACCCAGGAATACCGAGGAGTTGAGACTCGGGCTATCGTCCTCCTTCTTGGGGAGCGCAAAATGTCGATGATCAGTTTGGGAAATTCCCGTTTCGTTTTCCGTGGTGGTTTCCTTCTCGCGGTCCTTTTCTTGTTTTTGGCTGGGGCAGGCCAAGCCAATGCACAGGCAAGTGCGCAATGCACCAATCAAGGCGTCGGCAATTCAACATCCGGCAGTGTCACTTGGACACCACAATTCTGCCAGGAATTTAACGACGTGGCGCTGACTGCCATTGATACCACGGTGTGGAGTTTTGACGTTGGTGGTGGCGGCTGGGGAAACAACGAGGTGGAAGTCTACTGCGGACCTCCGGGTTATGTGGGCAACGACTCTAAATGTCCCAATAGCCTGACTACATCTAACAACGCCTACATTGACGGCGGCGGCAATCTGGTGATTCAAGCCATCAACAATGGGGGCACGTGGCTTTCAACGAGAATGAAAACGCAAGGCCTCGAGAATTTCACGTACGGGCGAATCGAAGCCAACATTCAGGTCCCCGATACGACAAACCAAGGGCTGTGGCCAGCTTTTTGGTCGCTGGGAACCAACATCACCACCGTAGGTTGGCCGACCTGCGGGGAAGATGACTTCATGGAAGTCTGGTCCCCTCAGGTATTGAACGGACCCGGTACTGGCGGAAACATATCTACGATTCACACCAAGAGTACCGATGGCGCCGGCGTTCAGACGAATAAACACACCTTTAAGTTTCCAACTGGAATGGCGAACAATACGGCCTTGCACAAATACGGCGTGATTTGGTCGGCAAACATGGTGCAGCATTACGTGGACGACCCTACCCATCCCTTCTATATCGCCACGATCAGCGACCTCGGTGCCGGCGATTTGTGGCCGTTTAATGCCAGCAGCTTTATTCTTTTGAATCTGGCCGTTGGAGGTACTTTGGGTGGCAGCCCCAGCGGGCTTGCTAGTCCGACCCAGCCTTATTTGGTGGACTACGTTCGCCAGTACAAAGCGTCGGCAGTGCCGCGCCCGGTATTGCCCGCTCCTCCTCCGATCACGGTTAAAGCGGGTGATAGCGGCGGGGTTGCAAACACCAGTAAATTTACTCCAGGGTTGACCAGCGGAGCAGGTTTTGTATTTTTCAGTTGCTCAACGAACGCCCCCAAGTCCTCATGCTCGGTCAGCACGAGTGACCCCATCAGCCCGTTTGTGGCCAATTCCAGCCCATCGGGTGCAGCGGAAACCGTGACGGTCACGGTGACCACCACGGCCAACTCGATCTTGCCACCCTTCTTCGTCAATCCGCGGGTGCGCTTCTGGGCGCCGATTGTACTCGCGCAACTTATGGTCTCGGTTGTAGCATTCCTCCTTGCCCTGCGAACGCAGCGCCGCGCTTGGTGCCACCTCTGTGGCATGGCCGCGATACTGATTCTTGTGAGTGGGGCTCTTACCAGCTGTGGGGGCAATTCACCTCCACCGCCCCCTCCCCCTGGCAACAATGGAACGCCTCCGGGATCCTACACAGTAACCGTTTACGCGTTCACCGAAAGCAACACCAGCGACGGAAGCAATGCCAATGCTGACGCAAACGTCGCTATTCCTTTGACCGTGAACTGAACTGCACTCTCTTCCCGAGAAAGACGCATCAACGACTAAGGGAGCACGACTAGCTTTATCCATGTAAATGAGATTTGCGGAAACGACGGCGCGAATCAGGCGAGATTCAAGGCGCGCTTGAAGGAGCCCTTCTCGGCGTCGATTTTCTTCTGGAGCTGGAGGATGGCGTACAGAAGCGCTTCGGGGCGCGGCGGGCAGCCGGGAACGTAAACATCGACGGGAATAACCTGATTGCAGCCTTGCACGATGGCGTAATTGTTGAACACACCGCCGGAAGTGGCGCAAGCGCCCATTGAGATAACCCACTTGGGCTCGGGCATTTGGTCGTAAAGCAGGCGGATCACTGGGGCCATTTTTTGCGAGAGGCGGCCGGCAACGATCATCAGGTCGGCCTGGCGAGGCGACGGGCGGAAAACTTCTGCGCCGAAGCGCGCGACGTCAAAGCGCGCGGCAGCCATGGACATCATTTCGATGGCACAACAGGCCAATCCGAAGCCGAGTGGCCAGATGGAGCTTTTGCGCGCCCAGTTCACGGCCTTATCGAGCGTGGTGAAGATAATGCCTTCGTCTTCTAGAAGCTTGCCGAAGTCGTCGGGCTTGGTGAGCGTGACGTGTTTGCCGAGTGATGTGCTCATGGTGTTTCTTCTACGTTATTTTCGCATAGGGGGCGGTTAGAGACAAATTGCTATCTCAGTTTCCGGAGCCGGTACCCAGCTCGGCACGAAGGCTTGAGGACAAGTTAAATCACTGCAATTATGGGTGGAGAGGACCACCTGCTTCTATGTCTAGATTCTCATTCCCTTGGCGCTCGAAGACATACTTCGGTGGCGCGATGTGCGCAATTCTGGTTTTGACTCTCATTGGAGACCGTGTTCTTAACGGCTCGCGCGGTGAACAGATTCATCGGCAGCTTGTCGCGGAATCCCGTTCACTGGAACAAATGCCCAATTCGACCTTGCTCGCGTCGGTTGACAGTTTTAGCGTATGGAATTCCCACAAGGCGTTAGTGGACGCGAAGTACGCCACTGCCGCTGACTATAAGTCGATTCAGGAGTTCTACGATCGGGAATTGGCTACTCGTGGGTGGAAGTCCGTTGGTACGCAATACCTTAAAGTATGGGGGCGGGATTACGGCGGTAAAGAAGTTGACTACTGCAAGGGTCCGTGGTCTGCTTCGCTTGAATTCCCCGGACAAAAACCGGGCTATCACTACACATACTCTATCAATTTTTCTTGGGGACTAAGGTCCTGCGAATAGGCGCAGCTGACGTTGCGCAGCGGCCTGAGCCAAGGTTCAAGAGGTCAGTAAATAGTCGGATGCGGAGACGGAGCGCATGCGGCGAAGATAGGAGACGACGGAACCGGGCCAGAGGGTGGTGATTTCGCCGGTTTGCTGGTCTTGATACCAACTGTGGCAGCCGCCGGACTGCCAGACGGTGCCGGACATCCGGCGATAGATTTCATCGACGAATGACTGCTGGATTTCGGGGCGGACTTCCAGGACGCGCTGCTTCCGGCTCTTCATAAGTTTCAGGCAATTTATGGTGTAGCGGACCTGAGCTTCGATCATCAGCACGACGGAATTGTGGCCCAAGCCAGTGTTCGGACCGAGCAGTATAAACAGATTGGGAAATCCGCTTACGGTGACGCCGAGATAGGCGGTCATGCGCTTTCCCCAGGCGTCGTGAATTTCGACGCCGCTCTTCCCCACCACGCGGCAGCCGATCAGCGGTTCGGTGGCGCGGAAGCCAGTGCCGTAAATCAGAACATCGATAGGGCGTTCAACGCCGTCGCGCGTGACGATGCTGTGCTCGCAGACTTCAGCGATTCCATCCGTGACGAACTCGACGTTTGCGCGATTAAGAGTCGGATAGTAATCGTCGGAAACGAGGACACGTTTGCAGCCCAACTGATACTTCGGGGTGAGCGCCTCGCGGAGCTTGGGATCCTTGATCCTACGGGCCATGTGCCGGAGAGCGATGGCCTCGGCTTTTTTGCGGATGGATTCGTTGCCGAGAAATCCGAGAACGCGAAACTCCTGGCGCCAGAAAATATATTGCCGAAAAGCCCAACGGGTTAACGGTATGCGGCGAAAGCGGTGCTTCCATTTTTCGGAGATGGCGAAGTCCATCCGCGGAACGATCCAGGGCGGCGTTCGCTGGAAAAGATAAAGTTTGCCGACGCGGGGCGCGATTTGCGGAACGAATTGAATGGCGCTTGCGCCGGTGCCAACGACGGCGACGTTTTTTGCGTCCAGATTCACGCCATAGTCCCACGCTGAGGAATGAAACGCCGGACCTGAAAACCGTTCAAGGCCGGGTAATTCCGGATAGTGCGGGACGTGCAACGCGCCCATGCCGGAGACAAGCACGCGCGCCCGAATGCGCACTCCATCAGCGGCGGTTATGTTCCACACACTCTCGGATTCATCCCAAGCTGCTTCCTGGAAACGCGTATTCAAGCGGAGATGCGGCGCCAGCCCGTAGCGCTCGACACAACGTTTCAGGTAGTCGTGGATTTCCTGCTGGCCCGGATACATGCGTGTCCACTCCGTGGATGGAGCGAACGAAAACGAATAAAGATGCGATGGGATGTCGCAGGCGCAGCCGGGGTAGCGATTCTCCCACCACGTGCCGCCAATTTCTTCGCTCTTTTCGAAGATGAGAAATGATTGCATGCCGGCTTCGAGAAGCTTGATGCCCATGCAGATTCCGGAAAAACCGGCACCGACGATTAGCACGTCGACATTGGTGACACGCGAGTTGGAAGAAAAAGCACCGGATGCGGTCATGCGCGGGCCACTACTTCCCTGTTCCACTCCGCTGGCGCAACGTGCGCGCGGAAAAAGTCAGCGCTTTCTCGAAGCGATTGACGGGCTTCGGGAATCAGATGCGGGGCGAGTTGCCAGGCATGGGGAACGACGGACCAGATTTTTAGTTCGACGGAGACGCCGGCGGCGCGGGCACGCTCGGCGAGGCGCGTGGAATCATCGCGCAAGACTTCATCGGCGCCGACGTGAATCAGAAGCGGCGGAAGTCCGACGAGATCGGCGTACAGAGGAGACGCCAGCGGATTGCGCGGATCGGTGTCACCGAGATAGTAGTGCGCCGAAGCCGCGACATCGAGCCCGTTGAAGATAGCGCAGCGATCGCTGTTGGTTCGAATGGAATCGCCGGTAGCGGCGAGGTCGGTCCAGGGGGAAAAGACAGCAGCCGCCGCTGGAAGCGGATCACCCGCGTTGCGAAGAGCGACCATGAGCGAGAGTGCCAGCCCACCTCCTGCCGATTCGCCCGCCACGACGATGCACTGCGACGGATAACCGGCGCTCAGAAGTGCACGGTAGAACGCCACGGCGTCCTCCACGGCGGCAGGAAACCGATGCTCGGGCGCAAGACGATAGTCCGGAGCGAAAACGCAAAACCCATGGAGCGCATAGTAAGCGGTGATGGGACGGTGTGTCTCCGCCGAGCAGCCAAAATAGCCCCCACCATGAAGATACAAGAGCACTGTGTCGCCAGGCATTGGGCTTTCGAGACGTTCCCCGGGGACCCCGCCGACATGCGCGGGAGAAATTTGAACTGTTGGCGGAACCTTGTAGGGATCCGGGCGAAGAATCTGGCGGGCGACGCGGTAATCGCGCACGCCTTTCAAACGGCGCTTGACGCGCCACTTGACGATCAAGACCGAAAGCCGCGCTTGAAGACTGACCGGCATTCCCCGCCATCACATTGGGAGTTTAGGACGGAGAGAGGATATCACTCCTGTGATTCCGCCGTGAGAAGGAAACCGGCAAGCGCAGGTGCGGCGAGATGCAATAGGCCGGCGAAGCAAGGGCGTTGCGTCGCCGGCCCGGGCTGCGGTCCTAGAGCGAACGCAGGAAGGTGATCAGTTGGTTTTGCTGCGTGGTGCTCAAGTTGTTGAAGTTGTTGAGCACCGGCTGAGCTTCGTTGCGGTGCCGTTGAATGGTGTCGTAGAAAGTGACGGAGCGGCCGTCGTGGAGCAGCTCCGTGCGCGTACGGACTCCCCAAAGAGGAGGCGTACGCATTTTTTGGGCGGTTTCCTGCCCGCCGGTTTGCACGATCCCGTCGCCGGTGCCGATGTTGTGCAGTAGGAAGTCGCTGTAGGGATGAATGACCTTGCTGCCCAGCGAAGGCGGAACGGTGAAGGCGCCGGCGGCGACCGCTGTTCCAGGCGGCGCGGTTGTTATCGAAGAAACATGGCAAATGTCGCAGCCGACGTTGTGAAATAGGGTTGCGCCCGCGACGCCATCTGAGGAAGTGGCTAACGCCGTGTCGCGCGGCGGCACTTTTGTCGCTCGCATAAAACGAGCGAAATGATCCATGTCCGTGAGGCCCTCGGAATCGGGCGTGTTGTCGTTGGGATCGGGAACGACGTCGCACAGACGAGTGACGTCAACATTGTTGGGGGGCAGGCGATTGCTGATGCCCATTTCGTTCAAATAAGCGTCGCTGGAGAACGAAAGCAGCGAGGCATGCTGGTTCTTCCATCCAAAGCGGCCCACGGCGAGCGCGCCGCTGGCTTCCAGAACGGGAACGCGCACGGTTTCACCGCAGATGAGGCCGCCTGTGTTTGAGCATTGGGACGATGCGAGATTGAGAAGCGTCTGATCGGCGATGGATTCAACGAAACCGTCACCGATGGTGTTGAGCGACATGCGGAACGCGCGAATAGTTTCCGCGGTGCTAATGCGCTCTTGCCCTTGCGTCTGAGGAAAGTTGTAGGGCTGCGGTGGGCCGCCGTTGACAGTGATGGTGTCAACAGCGGGACAGATGGCCCGCTGGTTGATGAGCGACCGGTTGGCGATGGTGACTGTTCCATCGGCAAGGGTGGCCGTGGCGGCGACAAAGTTCCCAAAGGAGTCTTGGTGTCCGGCGCGGAGTTCCTTGACCTGACTGGTTGAGCCGGTGACCGGGTTTTGATGGCATTCGCGACAGGATTGCGCATTGAAGATAGGGCCAAGTCCATCGCCGATTGCTTCGGTTTCTTCAAATTTGCCGCGATCCATTGTGAAGGTGGCGGAGTCCGTCAAGCCATTGGGTTGATTGTCGTAACCGGATGGAGCCTCAATCGCCGTACTGGCGTTTTGACCCGAAGATGGACCGGCCATGGCAAATGCTATCGCCAATCCCGTGAGTAGACACACGTAGAGTATCGGTCGCTTGGACCACATCGCGAGGACCCTCCCTATTTACAGCGTTTCAGACGTGATTCTGGCAGCCGGGATGAACAAGGGTTGGGTAAGTTGGACCCGGGGAAATCGCGGCCAAATTATTCGAGTAACAAAAAGATGTCAATAGTACTTCCGGTTACTTCGCGGGCCATCGATGCACTGTGAAGACCAGTGAGCGAGAGTTGGGAGTATCTTCGGATTGTCAGACCGCAAGGACGACTTTGCCGAATTGCGAACTGGATTCGAGATAAGCGTGGGCAGCGGCAGCTTCGGCGAGCGGAAATACGCGGTCAACGATGGGTCTAAGGCGGCCGGCGGTAACAAGTTTTATCACGGTGTGCAGTTCGGACTTGGTGCCCATGTAGGAGCCGAGGAGCGAAAGCTGACGGCTGAAAAGAAAGCGGAGATCAACCTTGGCGTCGTAGCCGGTCGTAGCCCCGCAAGTGACCAGGCGGCCTCCAGCGGCCAAGCTAGCGAGGCTGTCGTCCCAAGTGGCCGTGCCAACGTGTTCGAAGACAATATCTACACCGCGCTTATTGGTGATGCGGTGCACTTCATCGCGGATTTTTTGCGTTTTGTGGTTGATAAAATGGTCGGCGCCGAGCTGCTTTGCTTTCTGCAATTTTTCGTCGGTGCTCGCAGTGGCAAGTACTCGCGCGCCGAAAAATTTTGCGATTTGAATCGCGGCGCTACCAACGCCGCTACCCGCCCCGAGGACGAGAATATCCTCGCCGGGCTGCAGCTCTGCGCGGGCTACCAGCATGTGCCACGCCGTTTGGAAGACCAGAGGAATTGACGCGGCTTCTTCAAAGGTGAGGTTTTCGGGATACGGAAGGCAATTCACCTCGGGGGCGCGGACGAACTCGGCGCAACCACCATCGATTAGGTAGCCAAGATTAGTGAACTGGCGGCAGCGATTGTCCTGGCCGGAGAGGCAAGCGGTGCATTTGGCGCAGGTCACGCCAGGGGCGAGGACAACTTTTTGGCCTACACGGACAGTGGTGACATCCGCGCCAAGTTGGGCAATTTCACCCGATACGTCGCTGCCTGGAATGTGCGGAAGCGGGATCGGCACGCCTGGGATGCCGCGGCGCACCCAGAGATCGAGGTGATTCAGCGCGCAAGCCTTGACGCGGACGAGGACTTCGTTCGGGCGAATGCTGGGTTCTGGAGCGTCCTCATACTTGAGGACGTCCGGCGCGCCGTGCTGATGGAAGATGATTGCCTTCATGAGAACTCCCGCGCGTTAAAATGGCCTGGGTACGCTATCACCGCGACAAAAATGTGTCTAGAAAGCACTGCGGCAAAGAACGGAAAGACTGGCCGCCTGAACCGGTGCACACGTACCACTTGAAACGCTGGCAACGGGGGAGTAGGATTTTCTCCTCTCGGCCCCGCAGGAACGCGCCACTGCGTTCCTCGTAACAACTACAGGAGTCAATGACAATGCCAACTACCAAGGAGTTCAGCATCCACCTGGAAGACCGGCCGGGCACTCTCGGGAAAGTTTGCCGGGCGCTCGCCGATCGCAACGTAAACATTATTGCGTTCCAGTCCGCACCTGTCGAAGGAAAGAGTCTGGTACATCTCGTCGTGGACAACCCCACAACTGCGAGGACCGTGCTGGATTCAGAAAAGCTGTCTTACAAAGAGACCGAAGTGGCGCGCGTGACGTTGCCCCACCGCGCCGGCGAACTCGCGCGGGCCGCTGAGCGGCTCGGCGATGCCAAGATCAATATCAACTTTGCGTTTTGCGGCTCGGAACCGGGGAGGAACGAGCCGGTTCTTTACTTCGGCGTGGCAGATGCCGGCCGCGCCGCGACAATTCTCGACCAAGCGGCTTCAGCCGCGGCCGGGCGCTGACCCGCGACCAGCATACAAGTCATTACAGAAGCTTGGAGAGGCCGCATTGCGCGGCCTCTCCTGTTCTTGACGGCGCCGCGCAACCTCGCTGCGAGCCGCAACTGAGACCCTGCGAATTGACATGACCTTGCGCGCGGCGTAGCGTAATTCCCAGGGAGCCTGATGGACCTGTTTGAAGAAATCGTGAAGATGCGGCGTGCCGGGCGGCGCGCGGCGCTGGCCACGATCGTACATACCAATGGATCGATCCCGAGCTATGAAAGTTCCCGGATGCTGGTACGCGAGGACGGCTCGATCGCGGGGACGATTGGCGGCGGCTGCGTCGAGGCAGAAGTCTGGGCGGCAGCAAAAGAAGTGATGCAGAAAGAATCGCCACGCAAGATGGCCTTCAACCTGAACCATGAGGCAAGCTACGACAGCGGATTGATTTGTGGCGGAACGCTAGAGGTTTTTGTTGAGCCAATTTTGCCGCAACCGGTCGTGTACCTGTTTGGCGGCGGTCACGTCTCGACGGCGGTTGCAAAGGCGGCCGGCGCCGCGGGCTTTGGGATCGGCGTGGTAGATGACCGCGAAGCGTTCGCCAACAAAGAGCGCTTTCCGATGGCGCACGAAATCCACACTAGTTACGAGGACGCGTTCGAAAAGATTCGCCCGAATGCGTCGAGCTACGTGGTCATCGTGACGCGCGGCCATAAAGAAGACATGCGCGTGGTGGCCTGGGCCGTCCGCACGGAAGCGCGCTACGTCGGCATGATCGGAAGCAAGCGCAAAGTGCTGTCCGTTTACAAGGCGCTCGAAAACGAGGGCTACAAGCCCGAGGAATTTGAACGCGTATACGCGCCGATGGGACTGGAAATTGGGGCTCTCTCTCCCGAAGAGATTGCCATCAGTATTGTCGCGGAGCTCATCGCGGTAAGGCGGAATGCGCAATCTGGAACGCACAAGAAACTGAAATACGAATCGCGCGCTACTGCAGTTCACACCGTGAACGAGCGCTGAAAGGGAGCATATGCTGGCCGCCGTCATCCTGTCCGGCGGGGCTTCGAGTCGAATGGGCTCACCGAAAGCGCTGCTTCCCTACCAAGGGCGCCCTTTCCTTGAACACCTCCTGGAAGTAACGGCGCACCGCCAAATTGGGGTGCGTCGCGTTGTGCTCGGCGCGCACGCGGAACCCATCGCCAAAGCGGTGGATCTCAAAGCCGACGAAATCGTGATCAATCGTGAATGGGAGAAAGGCCAGTTAAGTTCGGTCCAAGCGGCGCTGCGCAGCTTGCCTTCTGGGACTGACGGAATGCTCCTCTGTCTCATCGACCATCCGCTGATCAGCAATGCCCTGGTTCAGGAATTAATCGAGCAGTTTTACAAAACAAAAGGTCCTATTGTTCTTCCCTTGTATGAAGGACGCCGCGGCCATCCAGTGATTTTTTCCGCTTCTTTGTATGACGAATTGCTCCACGCACCGCTCGAAACTGGCGCGCGGGCCGTTGTCTGGGCACACAAAGGAGAAGTCGAAGAAGTGCGCACGAACGAAGAGGGCTGCGTGCTGAATCTGAACGATCCCGAGACGATCAACAAAACCATCCAGCAAAACAACTAGCGATTGTTTGAATCAAGCCTTTGCAACAGTGCGCGGGCGGCGTCAGCGGCGAGCTGCGCGCCGTGAAACGTGGCGCCTGGAAGTTGCCCCAAGGCTTCGGAGAGGGATTCCGCAGTGATGGATCGCGCTTCAGCGGGAGTGCGACCGGTAAGGCGCTCGGTCAAAACGGAGGCGCACGCAATCGAAGTCGTGCAACCGCGGCAAAGGAAGCGCACTTCCGCGATACGGGCGTCCACGATTCGCGCCGCGAGCTTCAGGATATCCCCGCAGACGGGATTGCTTACCTCGACCGTTGCCGTGGCGCCGGGCAGCTCCCCCGCATTGCGCGGATTGCGAAAGTGATCGAGAACAGCTTCGCTGAACATCCCAGAAAGTATCCCAAGGCAACGCCAGGACTGCAACGCGGCACAAATTTAAGACAACCTAACGCAGAGACACGGAGGCCGCAGCATAGAAGGCACGGACAGAAACGTAGCTTACATAAGAGGGACCTACTTCTTTGGCGGCAAATACCTTTTCTCAACAGAAGCAATCACCACGTAATTCGGATCAACCATCTCGGTAAGATGGATTTTGCCCACTTTCGAAAGCAATTCGTAGGCGTCGAGTTGCGAAAGGCCATAGTCAACGTGAATCCATCTCACCAGCTCTGTGAAAGCGATTCGGACGGCGTCGTCGACGGGGCGATAGATGCCCGCAGCCATAATTTGCTTTTCGTTCTCGAAGCGCGGCCAGCCGGTGTGCTTTCCCTTGACGAGGTCGAACTGCAGGCGCGCCTTCATTGGAACTTCAATGGCGCTGCCTGCAATTTCGCCGTCGCCCATGGCGGCATGGCCGTCGCCAAAATAAAACAGCGCTCCGGAAACATTCACGGGCAGATAGAGCGTATTCCCGACGGAAGCCTCCGGCGCGTCCATGTTGCCGCCGAATTCCGCGGGCACGATGGAGCTGCGCGCCTCCCCGTTCGCCGGTGCGACGCCGATGCAGCCCAGAAAAGGATGAAGCGGAATTTTCACTTCGTAGTTGGAATCGAGCGCCTGAAAAGTAGCCGTGTGTTCAGCGTGGTCGATCGGGTAAAACCAGATTTTTTCCGGCAGCAGCTCCTTTTCCAACATCGGCGTGTAATGGGTGGCATTGATAGCGCCAAATCCCGGTGAAAACGTACCCACGCCCTGTTTCCCATCGACCTGCAGTTCGAGGATGTGCACAACCAAGGTGTCGCCGGGCTCCGCTCCTTCGATGTAAAAAGGACCTGTCAGCGGGTTGTCCCCTTTGACTAACGAAAACGAATCACCGGGGTTTTGCAGCGCGTTGCCGAAACAGTCGAGAGAATTCGCGTCAAGAATGTTGCCGGGCTTGAGCCGCGCGACAGGTGGAGCGACGCCAAAAACGTATTTCACGTTGTCAATGGTGGCATGGTAAGAGACCACTTCCGGTTTGGATGGCGCAGATGAAGTCTGAGCCAGAGCCGTAAACGGCAAGGCCATGCTGAGAGCAAGCGGACGGATACGCACTGCATTCCTCCGGAAAACACGGAACGCAGTGCAACACACTCGTGGGGCGGAGTCAATCCGTAGGCGTGCGAACCGATCGATGGCCGACGGTCTGTTATTCTTTTCTTGTGAACACAAGAACGAATCGAGGAACATCGTTACGCATAGCATCGCTGGCGCCCAGCGCGACCTCGATTCTGTGCACGATTGGGGCGAAGCGCACGCTGGTCGGCGTAACCAAGTGGTGCGCGGATGTCGCGCCGGTCGGCAACTTGCCGAAGCTCGGCGATTGCTGGCACATGGAATCTGTCGATGAAATTGCGCGACTTAAGCCCACGCTCGTGATCGGCTCCGTGCCGTATAAACAAGAGACCGTCGCCAAACTCCTCGAGCATCCCTTCCCTTTTCTGGCCATGAATCCGCGCTCTCTCGCTGACATCGAGGCCGACATTCGCTTGTTGGGCGGAATTACACAGAAGGCGACGGCTGCCGAGCAATTGGTGAAGAAGATGCGCCATGCTTTCGCGGAAATTGAAAAGAAGGTGCGTCGATGCAAGCAACCCGTGCGCGTCTATTGCGAGGCATGGCCGAATCCGCGAATCAGTTCCCCGCCGTGGGTGGCGGAACTAGTAAGCATTTGCGGTGGCGAAATGGTTGTCCCCGGCGGTCAGAAAGTTACCGAAGCGCAAGTAGCAGCGGCCCAGCCAGATGTAATTGTCCTCGCTTGGGCGGCGACGGGAGCGAAAGCAGACCCCAAGCAAGCGTATAACGTCACGGCGTGGAAGGACGTACAGGCAATTCACAATCAGCGCGTCCACGTGATCACCGACGAATTGCTGAACACGCCTGGGCCGCCGCTGATCGAAGGTGCGCGCGCCCTGCACCAGCTCCTGCATCCCGAGAATAAAATGCGAGAACGTCCATGATCACTGTCGTGGTGGCAGTGATTGAGCGCAGTGACCGGCGATTGCTGATCGGCCAGCGCCGAAAGAATGATACTTCCCCTCTCAAGTGGGAATTTCCCGGCGGAAAGGTCCGCGAAGGCGAATCGCCGGAGGCTGCACTCGCGCGGGAGTTACAGGAAGAAATCGGCGTTACGCTCGTGAAAAGTGTTGAGATTGGCCGAGTGCGCCATCGTTACGCAGAAACGCCCGAGGAATTGGAGATCCGCTTTTTCGCCGCCGCAATCGTTGAAGGGGATTTAGTGCCGTGCACATTTGAGAAGATTGCCTGGGTTTTGCCCAGGGAATTAGGTGATTACGATTTTCTAGCAGCCAACGCGGGCCTAGTGGCCAATCTCGCCACGGGCCGCATCAAGCCCGCACAAATCCTCGAGGGCTCCGAAGACACAGGTGCAAGCCGCCGCGGCCCAGCCGCAGACTGATTCCTTATCTTTAGTGCCGGAACTTTTAGACCAACGTCAGGAAATCACCGGATTCGGCTTTTCGGCATTGATGCCCAGGTCTTTGAAGGCCTTGTCGAGGACGCAGCGCTCGATCTTGCCGTCCACAAAGAGCTCATGCAGCGTGGCCAGCGTAATAAAGCGCGAGTCAACTTCGAAGAAGTCGCGCAGCGCGGCGCGCCCTTCGCTGCGCCCGAATCCATCGGTGCCCAGCGACGCCAGGCGCCGCGGCATCCATTTACTGATCATATTTGGCAAGGTCTTCAGGTAGTCGGAAGCCGCGACCAGCACGCCGGGAGCGTCCTCCAGGACCTTGGTGACGTACGGCACGCGTGGCTTTTCTCCCGGGTGCAAACGGTTCCAGCGTTCGGTTTCGCTCCCGTCAAAGTAAAGTTCCTTATAGCTGGTCACGCTCCACACATCGGCGGCTACGCTGTACTTGGTCTCGAGAATTTCCTGCGCTCGCAGCGCTTCGTTGAGAATCGCGCCGCTTCCAAACAATTGCGCGCGCAGTTTGGCCTTCGGGTTTGTCGCCGGCCGAAAGCGATACATCCCGCGCAAGATTCCTTCCTTCACGTCGCCCGGCATCGCCGGCATCGCGTAGGGCTCGTTCATCACCGTGATGTAATAAAAAATGTTTTCGCCGTCTTTGTACATGCGGCGAATTCCGTCTTGAATGATAACCGCGATTTCGTAGGCAAATGCAGGGTCGTACGCTTTGTTGTTTGGAACCGGCAGTGCCAGAACATGGCTGTTGCCGTCCTGATGCTGCAGACCCTCGCCGGAAAGCGTAGTGCGGCCGGCCGTGCCGCCCAGCAGGAATCCGCGCGTGCGCATATCGGCCGCAGCCCATATGAAGTCCGCGATGCGCTGGAATCCGAACATCGAGTAGTAGATGAAGAATGGAATCGTGTTGATGCCATGCGTCGCATAGGCAGTGCCCGCCGCGATGCACGACGCCATCGAGCCGGCTTCCGTGATCCCCTCTTCAAGAATCTGCCCGTCCTTCGCTTCCTTGTAATAGAGCAACGTGTTCACGTCAACGGGCTCATACTTCTGGCCGACGCTGGAATAAATGCCGGCGGTTCGGAAAAGGGATTCCATTCCGAAAGTGCGCGCTTCGTCCGGCACGATGGGCACAATGATCTTGCCGATTTCTGGGTCCTTCAGCATTTTTCGGAGCATACCGACGAACGCCATGGTTGTGGAGACTTCTCGGCCTTCGCTGCCTTCCAGGAATTCCTTGAACAGCTCGTCGTGATCCGCGAGGAGCGGCTTCGCGCGAATGCTGCGATTGGGAACGTATCCGCCCAGGGCTTCGCGCCGCGCGCGAAGATACTGAATTTCAATGCTGTCTTCTGCCGGCCGGTAGAATGGAACTTCGATGCAATCCTCGTCGTTCAGCGGAATGCCGAACCGCGACCGGAACTCCCGCAACTCGTCTTCGTTGAGTTTCTTCTGCTGGTGCGTGACGTTTTTCCCCTCGCCCGCCTCGCCAAGCCCGTAGCCCTTGATGGTGCGCGCGAGGATTACCGTCGGAGAGCCTTTGTGCTCCACGGCTGCCTTGTACGCCGCGTACACCTTGCGCGGATCGTGCCCGCCGAGCCGCAAACGCCGCAAGCTTTCATCGGACATTGGCTCGACAAGCTGAAGCAAACGCGGGTCGCTGCCGAAGAAATGTTCGCGAACGTACGCACCCGAGGAAACGACCAGCTTCTGGTATTCGCCGTCCACCAATTCGCCCATGCGCTTGACCAGCAGGCCCTCGGTGTCGCGTTCGAAGATGGGATCCCACTCGCTCCCCCACAAAACCTTGATGACGTTCCAGCGAGCGCCGCGAAACGCCGATTCCAGTTCCTGAATAATCTGCCCATTGCCGCGGACGGGGCCGTCGAGGCGCTGCAAATTGCAGTTGATGACAAAGATCAGGTTGTCGAGCTTCTCGCGCGAAGCCAAGGTGATCGCCCCGAGCGACTCCGGCTCGTCGGTTTCGCCATCACCGAGAAACGCCCACACTTTGGCGTCCGTGGCAGGCTTCATGCCGCGATCTTCGAGGTAGCGGTTGAAACGCGCCTGATAAATTGCCATCAGCGGGCTAAGGCCCATCGATACCGTCGGAAATTCCCAGAAATCGGGCATCAGCCACGGGTGAGGATAAGAAGAGAGACCACCCCCAGGCTTCAACTCGCGGCGGAAATTCTCCAATTTCTGCGCGCTGAGGCGGCCTTCCAGGAACGCGCGCGCATAAATTCCGGGTGAAGCGTGCCCTTGAAAATAAACCGTGTCGCCCTCGAACTCCTCGCTGCGCGCTCGGAAAAAATGGTTGAAGCCCACTTCGTAGAGCGTTGCCGCCGAGGCATACGTGGAAATGTGCCCGCCGATGTTGTGCTCGACGCGATTGGCGCGCACCACCATGGCCAGCGCGTTCCAGCGAATCAGGCTCTTAATGCGGCGCTCCAGTTCCTGGTCGCCGGGGAAAAGAGGCTGCAAGCGCACCGGAATCGTATTCGCGTAAGGAGTGTTTGCGCTGAACGGCAGATCAATGCCGTTGACCGTGGCGTGCGCCCGGAGCCGCTCGAGGATTTCCGTGGCCACTTCCGGCCCGCTGGACTCCAGAACGGAATCCAGCGATTCAAGCCATTCCTGAATTTCTACGTCTTCCATGCCATGCGGCTGGGTCGATATTTCGTTGTCCATAACTTCGGTTGGTTCCTCTTCTTTCGGTTTCCCGCTTCTCCGGAGGCAATCCCCTGCGGATTTATGCTAGCGATAAGGAGAATAGAATACACCGGGGCGCCATTCTCTGCACGACTGAGGGCAAAAATTCCTCACATGATGTTGAGTGGCCCCGGCCGCTGGCCTTGCGTCTTCCCGGGCAATCACAAAGTGCGTCCGCCATCAACCACTAGGACTTGCCCGGTAATGAATTTCGAATGAATCAGGAACACCACGGCATCGGCAATGTCTGATGGAACACCGGTGCGTCGAAGCGGAGCGAGCTTGATGAAGTCTGCTTCCCAGTCCGGTGGATCGCCCGGCATCGTGATCGTGCCAGGAGCGATGGCGTTCACCCGCACTTCCGGCGCCAGCGCTTTTGCCAGCACTTTCGTCAGCATCACCACTCCTGCTTTTGAAACGGAGTGCGCAATGTATCCGGGCCAACCGAGAAGCCCGCCCGTGTCCGCAAAATTGATTATCGTTCCCTTGGTTCGGCGGAGCAGCGGGGCCGCCGCTTGCGCACAGAAAAAAGGCCCTTTCACGTTCGCATCGAGTGAAATGTCCCAGATTTCTTCCGTCGTGGAAATGATGCTCGATGGAAGAAAATTCGCCGCGCTGTTCACGAGAATGTCCAACCGGCCGAATTGTTTCGCCGTTTCGTCGAACAGTCGCTTGATTTCGGCGACATTCGTTAAATCGGCGGCAATCGCGCAACTTCTCCGGCCCAGTTTTTCGATCTCCGCAACTGCCGACTGCGCATCCACCGTGGAAGTACGGTGGTGGATGATAACGGCCGCGCCTTCCTGTGCCAGACGCACCGCCATGGCTCGTCCCAAACGCCTTGCAGACCCAGTGACAAGAGCAACTTGCCCCGCCAAAGACTGGTCGCTTTTTTCGGAGGACATGACCGAAAACGATACCATAGCTCGCGAACCTGCTTTGCCTCCCTCGCGATCCGCTTACCCCTGCCCTCTCACCATCGTTGTGCGTTGAACTGATAGAATCGACGACCTTGGAGGCGTGATGAATCTCGATCTCTTGGCCATCGCCGCGCACCCCGACGACGTTGAACTTACCTGTGGCGGCACGCTGCTGAAAATGGCGCAGCGCGGTTACAAGACCGGCATCCTCGATTTGACCGCGGGCGAAATGGGAACCCGCGGAACCCCGGAAAACCGCGCCAAAGAAGCTGCGCGCGCGGCGAAATTACTCTCCGTCAAGTGGCGCGGCACGCTCGGCGTACCCGATTCCGACGTTCAACCTTGCCGCCAGCACAAACTGCGCCTCGCCGCCATGATTCGTCAGCTCCGCCCGAGAACCGTCATCCTTCCCTACTGGGAAGCCCGCCATCCCGACCACTACCATGCCTCGACTCTCGGCTACGAAGCCTGCTTCCTGGCGGGTCTCAAACAACTCCCTATCGAGGGCGAGGCCTACCGCCCTTCTAAAATCCTCTATTCCAGCTCCTACGCCGACGTGCGGCCCACCTTCGTAGTGGACATCACCGCCCAATACGAGCGGCGCCGCACGGCAATCTTGGCCTTTGCCTCGCAATTCCGGCCCGGCAAGACCGAAAAGAAGAGCAAAGTCCACCTCGCTATCGACAAGCTCGAAATGGAGATGAATCAGTTGGCGCGGCACTACGGCCAGATGATCGGCGTGAATTACGGCGAGCCTTTCCTGCAGAAAGAGCTGATGAAGGTCGAAGATGTTGTAAACATGGAAGTTCGGTCGATCTAAGGCCTAGAACTTTTCGTCTCCCTGCGCGGGAGAGAACCCCGGAATCTTCTGGCCTTCGACCGCCCGCTCCACCCGTACACGGATCTGCATCTCGTCTTCCGCCCCGGACTTTCGCAGGATAACCATGGTATTCAGGGCCTCGGAGTATAAGCGCGTGACCAGGTAGATGTCGCCGGTACCGTCTTTCTTCCAAAGTTGGCCAACCTGGATTTTCGACACGCTTGTGCTCATAATGACTGGCTTTGACTGTAGAGGTAGCCGCAAAGTGTGTCAACTGCCTCTCCGGCGTTGGGGACGCAGACTTTGGCGCCGCGCTGCCAGCAGCCCTCCGACAAACCGCAAATCGAGCGAAATCGCGAAGGGAATAGGAAACCTTCCCGAACGGTCTGACATCATAGTACCCATCGAAGCATGTGGGGCTTGCCCGGAGATTGTGGGTGTATAATGAGGGGTAGCCGGAGGTACACGATATGCAAGACATTCTGCGGCATAGCCTGAAACTGGCGCTGGTGAGCGCCCTCGTTGCGGGCTCAGCCTTCGCTGCCCCTCAAAGTCAAGATCCCCCGGCGCCTGCGGCCGACCCGGCAAAGACGCCGCCGGCCCAGCAGACTCAGCAACAGAGCGGCTCTCAACCGGTCCAGCAGAAGGACACGGTAACTCCCAAGAATTCCAAGGAAGACGTCGAAGCCATCGGCAATCGCAGCGTAGGCAAAGGCGTCAACCTCTTCTCCCTCGAGCGGGAGATTTCCCTTGGCAAGTCCCTGGCTCAGGAAGTCGAGCGCTCTTCAAAGATGATCGATGACCCAGTGGTCACCGAATATGTCAACCGCGTTGGCCAGAACCTGGTCCGCAACTCCGATGCGCGCGTTCCCTTCACCATCAAGGTGATCGATTCCGATGAAGTCAACGCTTTCGCGCTGCCCGGCGGTTTTTTCTATGTGAATAGCGGCTTGGTTCTCCGCGCTCAGGAAGAATCCGAATTGGCCGGCGTAATGGCGCATGAGATAGCCCATGTGGCTGCGCGCCACGGCACAAAAAACGCCACCAAGGGCGAGATCCTGCAGTGGGCGTCCATTCCGGCGATGATTTTTATCCCCTATAGCATGGCGGGGTATGCGATGTATCAGGGCCTTAACCTCGCGATTCCCCTGACCTTTCTGAAGTTCAGCCGCGACGCCGAACGCGAAGCCGATTTCCTCGGCCTGCAATATATGTACAAGACCGGCTACGACCCCAATTCGTACGTTACCTTCTTTGAGCGCATTCAGGCGGACGAGAAGCGCCGCCCAGGGACCATTCCCAAGGTGTTTTCGACGCATCCTCCGACTCCTGACCGCATTGAGAATACGCAAAAAGAGATTGCCCGTATCCTGCCTGCAAAACAGGAATACCTTGTTACCACGTCCGAGTTTGATACCGTCAAGGCTCGCCTCCGCAATATCATGTTCTCGCGCAAGGTCACGGACAACGCAGCCGGTAAGCCGACCCTGCGCACCAAGACCGAGCAATCCAAGAAGCAACCCACGGGCAGCGATCCCAACAGCAGCGACGACGATCGGCCAACGCTCAAGCGCCGTCCCGATTCTCAACCATGAATTGTGTTGGCGGATCTTTAGATCCGTGCTGTTTTCTTCTTCGGGCGGCTCCTGGCCGCCCGAGTTTATTTGATGAAGGGAATCCGCTGCCTATCGCCTGCGGTCAAGCTCCACTCTTCCACGATTGAGGAGACGGTTATTTCCAACTCCGCGTGCAGCTTCGCCAATCGCTCTGCAATAGCCTCAGATTCATAGGCCGCGAGTTCTGAACCACAGACGAAGTGCATTCCATCAAAAAGCGCGTTGCGGGCCTTTCGGAGTAGGCGGTTCGCGTGCTGGCTAGGGCTGCTGCGCGCGATGTGGCAAAACGTAACTGCAAGGTCCAGTTTCGCGAGCATGAATTCCACGCGCAGCCTGTTTCCAGCAATCGGCCGGTGAACCCGGTCACACGCGTGCGCGGGGGAATCGGCCGCGCGTAAAACCTCACTCGCATCGAGGATCGAACCGGTTATGACTCGGTCTGCTTCCGCAGGATCAATTTCCAGGCCCTCGTTGAGCCGCGTGGCAAAAGCATTCGCCTGCGTCCAAGTTGCGAACTTCCCAAATTCCTGCTGGACACTCGGCCCGGGACTATGCTCGGTCGCGCGGCACACTACCGCTGCATCGCCCCAATATTTTGCGGTGAACGCGAACCGGCCTTGCATATATGCCCCGATTCCTTAACACGCTTTGCATCCACGCGACTTTATTTTATACCCAAGTAACGTCATGGCGGCAATACTTCGTCAGACATATACGGTACAGGCGAAGTATCCCTGCAACCAGTCCCTTGGCTTCAGACCAATCGTGCCCCGGCTAAGGCCTTTCGCCTATAGGTTGCGGTCAATTGGAGCTCTTCGGTTCGATACCCGGCTTGTCGGGAGCAATATCTACAATGGTGATCACCGCGCCGTCGATCTTGTTTTCCATTGTGCGATACGGAAGGATCTTGAATTGATAGTGAACACCCATCCGGTCCGTAAGCTCTCTCTCGTGCGTCCGGAAATCCGACACCACCTGCTGCACCATTTCCTGGAGATCCGCGATCTCGATGCTGGGATTGATGTTCGAGAGCGGGCGGCCGAGATCCCCCGGGATCAACCCAAGAAACTTCTGCGCCTTGGGAGTGAACCGCCGGATCGTCAGGTCGCTTCCAATCATGATCACCGCGATATCGATGCTAGAGAGCAAATTAATCAGGTCATTGTTGATTTGCGTGATCTCCACGTTGCGGTTTCGCAATTCGTCGTTCACGGTGGTCAATTCCTCGTTGGCGGACTGCAACTCTTCCTTGGCCGTTTCCATTTCCTCGTTTGTGCTTTGCAATTCTTCGTTGCTCGAAAGAATCTCCTCGTTGGCGGACTGCAGCTCCTCATTCGTGGCTTCCTGTGTTTCGATCACGGATTGCAGATACTCTTTCGTCGCGGCCAGCTCTTCTTCGAGCTTGGCCGTTCGCCGCGAGGCGGCTCCTGTTTCTTCGGTGGCTCTTGTCCGCCGTACTGCGGTCTCCCGTGACGGCTCTTGCGGCGCCTCCTGGAATATAACCATGAAGTACAGTTCTTTAACACTGCTCAGGCTGACCGGAATTACATCGATATTTACCAATCGCGTCGAATGCGTTGCCGCCGCGCCGTCGCCATTCCCGTTCTTCACTTGCAGGTTTCGCTTTCCAACGACGACGTTTTCTTTCTTGGCCTTGGCAATCGCGTTTCGCAATTCCACGAGCAGCCCCTCGCGCGCCATCTTCAGCAGGCTCAGGCTCGGTTTTCCGGGCGCAAGTTTAAGATACCGGTTCACATTCCCCCGCGTGTGAATGATTTCCATATCCTCGTTAACGAAGACCGTTGCCGGCGTGTATTGCGTGAGCAGCCGGCGGTCGAATTCCTTTTGCGCCTCCGCGTAATTCCAGTTTGCATCCGGATGCCTCGCTGGCATCGGCATCGGCCCATATTCTCTGCGCTCTGCCTGGGAATTCAGTGAAAATGCAACTGCCTGGTGCGTGGCTCCCGCCTTCTTGGAAAAAATCTTGTGCGTGCGGTCTTCCACCGCGAATAAGCCCGTTGTTCCGCCAAGTCCTTCCGAACTTCCCAGCACGAGAAACCCGCTGGGCCGCAGCGCATAATGGAAAACTGATATGACTTTCCCTTGAAGGACCGGCTCAAGATAAATGAGCAAGTTCCGGCAGCAAATCAGGTCCATCCTCGAAAACGGAGGATCGTTCAGGACATTGTGCTGCGCGAAAATGCACATATCGCGGATTGTCTTGCTGACCCGGTACCCGCCCTCCGCCTTGTTGAAAAATCGCCGCAGCCGTTCGGCCGACACGTCCACTTGAATATTTTCCGGATAAACCCCGTTGCGCGCTCTCGCCACGCTTGACTCGCTCACGTCCGTTCCAAAAAATTGAATCGGAGTTTGCGAAGCACGGTCGCCCAAGAATTCCAGCAGCGCCATCGCTACCGAATACGTTTCCTCCCCGGAGGCGCACCCGGGAGTCCACACGCGAATTCCGCGTTCCCTCGCCAGATTCCTCTGAATGGCCGGGAATACCGTTGCTTTCAGCGCCTCGAACACCCGCGGGCCCCGGAAGAAACTCGTAACGTTGATCAGCATGTCCTGATACAAAGCCTTGGTCTCCGGGGGCTTGCTTTGCAGAAACTTGGCGTAGTCCTCTAGCTTGTCAATCTTGTGAACCACCATGCGCCGCTGAATCCGCCTCAGAATCGTCGTTTGCCGGTAGTGCGTGAAATCCACTCCCGTGGCCCTTCGCAAAACGTGAAATATCGTGTTCAGGCCTGGACCTGGGTCTAGAGCGGCTTCTGCCGCGCCGGGCAAAATGTTGCGAGCAACGTACGGATGCCGCGCAATCCTCGCAAGCTCCTTCGCGATCCCTTTGGGCGGGAGCACATAGTCCACACAGCCCGCTTGAACCGCGCTTCGCGGCATGCCGTCATACTTCGCCGTCGCTTCGTCCTGCGCAAACGTTACGCCTCCATGCGCCTGGATTTCGGCCATTCCCATCGTTCCGTCCGAACCCGAGCCGGACAGAATCACGCCTATCGCGCGATTCCCTTCCTGCTCCGCAAGCGAGCGCATGAAGTGATCCACGGACATGTGCGCCCCGCGCGATTCTTCTCGAGGACCCAGGTGCAGCGTGTGGTCAGAGATGGACATCGTCGCGTTTGGCGGGATCACGTAAACGTGGTTTGGCTTTATCGGCAGGCCATCGGACACTTCCGTTACGCTCATCGTGGTTTTCCGGGCGAGCAGTTCCGTCAGGATACTGTGGTGTTTGGGGTCAAGATGTTGTACCAGGACAAAGGCCATTCCCGTGTCCGGAGAGAGGTAAGTCATTAGATCCGTAAGAGCTTCGATGCCGCCTGCGGAAGCGCCAATGGCCACCACCGTTGTGTTGCTTTCCCGGGCTGGTGGCGCAATCTGCGCCTTTGCGGCGCTTTGTCGCTTACTCTTACCTCGCGATTTCTGCTTCATGAACCTCCCTGGGTTCCTGCTTGCGCGTGATTTTAGTCCTTTTGCCTATGTTGTGCTATCATCACTCCGAGCGCAAGGCAACGTCGCTTGCAATTGGTTTAGTTGCCCGCAGATTCCCGGCTGGTCGCGGCACAAACCGGAGCACGCTATACCAAGCGCGGGGAGGGTCTGTGAACCAAACGACGATTACATCTGGGCGCACAGCGCCCCCCCTGCCCGATCTGATTCACCAGCTCAGAGCTCAGCGAATTAGAATTTCTGCGCTCTCAAGAAAATCCGGAGCGCTGCGGGTTCGTGGAAGAGACTTGCTCGCGAAATCAAAATCACTGGCCGCTTGCGTCGAGCAATCTTGGACAAACCTCGCCATCGCTTGCCTCGACACTGGGTCTGCCGTTGCAGAATTTCGCCTCCACCGCTCTGCCAGGCACCGCCGCACTCCGGTTCCAAAGCCCTCCCCAAGTGTGCCCGAGCTCGTTCTTGCGGATTCGCCGGACATGGTCGAGGCGCTCGAACAGGCCACAGAAATTCTCAAAATGGAGTTCTCCGGCACCGAAGGCACCGGGCTCGATGCGCTCGTCAAGTGTGAGAAGGTCCTCCAGCGGACTCGCTCAACCTGCACAATCGAGCTTCCGCTTTATTAGCTCAGTCACAGGCCGCCCTTTTTATAACGACGACCCACCCGGCTCATCTCAGCCACATCCCAGCGGAACCGGCAAGCTTTGCGTTGCGGATTGTCGCCCTCCCGCATCTTATGACTGGGGGGTTGGGAGGGGCACTGGGCCATGACTAAAGGGCGCGCGTTGTTCGGCGCGTGCGGTTTCCTGCTCGCCGTTCTCGCTTTTCGCGTTTTCTACATTCAGGAACTGTTCTTCGCGTTCCTTCTCTTCGCGATTTTGTTCTTACTCCTATTACTCTTGGTCGCGGCAGTTTTCTGCGCGCTGTATGTCTATGCAAGAGGAATCTCTTATCTCGTCGTGCGCATCAGCGCCGAAGGGCATCGCGCTTTGCCGCTGTTTCGCGTCCTGGTGCTCTGGCTTGCCCCGACCGCCACAAACCCCCCCCAAGCGCTGCTCCTCGCGCAGCACATTCTGTTCTATCCGTTTTATGGCCTGCTTCACGGATGGTCGCAATCTTTCCGCCGCGATGTCACGCAATTTCGCGAGGACACCGGGCGCGCCGCGAAGCACCTGCGCATCCTCCTGAAGCACAACTAAATCTAGCGGCATTGCGAACGAATACAACCTTGGCAAACAGAGATCTCACGATGGTTGGTGCTTTCACCCTCTATTCTCCGCAATTCGCTTTAGCCGGAATTCCTATTTTTACCTAGTCGACGTTCCATTCCGGCCCGCGTATAAAACCCTCAAACATTGCTCACGCCTTCTAACTCGAGGTACCCGGGCGGAGACTTTTCACGCGCACACCTGCATCTGTGTCCCGCTTTCGCGTGGGCGTTCCCCTTCGCGACTGTCCCTCAGGACGGACGAGATGACTGAAACCGCGCCGAATTCGCAAACCGAGAAGCGGCGAGGCATCCGCTTTCCCGTCATTGTTCCCGTTGAGGCCAAGTGGCAAGAGGCTAGCGGCAAGAACATCAAAGAATCAGCGAACGCCATCGAGGTAAACGCTCAAGGCGGCCTTTTGGAGATGAAGGTTTATCCCAGCGTTGGCAGCCACCTTGATCTTACCAACCTACTTTCGGGCGAATCGTTTCGGGCGCGGGTTGTAGGCACCCGCCGTTCCGCGGAAGGCCGTGTGCTCGGCGTTGCGGTCGAGCTTCTGATTCCTAGTGAGACTTTTTGGGGCGTCAATTTCCGGCTGAAGAAAACGAGCGCCGAGCTCGTGCGGCTCAACCGCGCGATGCAGTCGGGCAACCTAGACCCACGCATCCTAAGGGAGTTCCGTGACGCCGTAGATTATGTCCGCAAGACCGCCTGGGCCGCCGAGGAGTGGCAGGAGCGCCAATTGCGTCAGCGAGACCCGCACACTATACTCGCGCTGATTACCTCGGAACGCATCCGCCGCGCCACTCAGCTCAGCAACGCCATATCCGCGGACTTAGCCGCCCAGGAAGTGACCAGCGAAACCTCGGGATTGGAAGAATTCTATCAAGCTGTCGGGCATATCCACCAACGTCTGGCAGACTTGTTCAAGAATCGCAATCCCTGACCATAGCTGACCACTCCCTCCCCGCCTTTTTTCTTCCTCTTCACCTTTCTAGTTTCTGCTTTCTGCCTTCTAGTCTTCTTTTCACTCGCCCCGCCCGTCATTCCCTCTCCTTCCCGTCATTTCGAGCGCAGCGAGCCCTCTTCCTCTCCGAGCGTTTTCCGCGAGGAGAAATCTCTCCTCGGTTTCTCCCCCCATTTCTAGTTTCTGCTTTCTAACTTCTAGTTTCTCCTTCCCCCTAGTACTCCCATAGTACCTTCCCTGCGAGACCAGCTAACTCGCTTCTCAGATATTCACCTGATTGACAGCTTATATGGAACTCCGGTATTTTCCGGCTCGCGTCTCCCACCCTGACGCGGTTTTTGCGTCCCGCACGGTTTTGCGGGACGGCAAATTACAGCCTCCACGCTCCTGCTCGTGCTCGATTGGTCCGTGGACCGCAACCGGAGGCCTCAATGTCCCCGCTCTCTCTTCGCTCCCTGTTCGTGCTCGTTTTTTGCTCCTTCGCCCTTGCACCTGCGTTGCAAGCACAAGTCCCAACCGGCGTTCCTCAATTTGGCTCTTTCCAAGGTGGGTCCATCGACACCGTGAACCTGGCCACGCTGAATGTTCATTTCGAGATACCAATTCGTAAGACGCCCGGACGCGGGCTGCCGTTCTCAGCCATTCTGAACGAGGAAAACTCGCATTATTCTCCTTATTATGTCCGCGGGCCTGGCTGGGATTGGGCATTAGGCTCAAGCTCGGCGCCCGCGACTTGGTTCTTTAGTGGCTGGCCAGTACGTACATCGGTTCCCTTTGGCATACCCACTGGCAATTCGGTCACTGTCGAAACTTGCGGCGACTACGCCCCATGGGGAGGAGATGTGGGCGCCATCCAGGTCACCAATAATGTGTTAACGGTTTACACGAACAACAGTGGCTTCCAAGTCGGACAAATCATCCAGCTTAACGGTCTTAACCCTTCTAGTGGCTTTAACGGAAGAAACGTCACTGTCGCAAGTGTCTCTTCGGACCATTTCACCGCTACCTTCTCGGGAAACCTCCCCTACACGGAGCAAGTTACCGGGACCGCTGAGGTGCTGACGAACCTGTGGAATATTACCGGCTATACGGATATTCATAACACCGTACATGGAGCTGGGGTGCCAAACAAAATTGACCCCTACGGATGCTTGTATGGGACAACGTCCTTTTCGTCCACCAGCCAAGATGGATACATCACAACCGGCTCCATCAGCGGACTTAGCAACGGCCGCTACACGCTTACTGTCACCGTTACAACGCCGTCTGGCACGGTACTAAACTCCGGTCCGATGCAAGGCAACATACTCAACGGGTCCCTTGTCGCCCTGAGTGCGTCCACAGGTACTGACACCAACGGGAATCAGATTTCTGTTACCAACCCGAGCACTCCGCCTTGGACTCTCGCATACACGGACGCGACAGGGAATAACGCGTTGAACGCGACAACCACATACACATCCGGGGTCGCGACGGGTGCGACGTATTCATACACCGGCCCCAACAATGCGACCGAAAATGTCACAGTAGCCAGTACTGCCCTTAACTTCCAAACAAGCTTTGGTTGTCCCGGAATTGGCGAATTCGCATACTCCGGCCTTCGTCGCGCGAACAACATAAGTCTGCCGGATGGATCGTCATTCCAAATAAGCTACGACACGCCCGGCCGAGTCTCTTCGGTCACGCTGCCTGCCGGCGGCACCATAAGCTATAACTACAACGGCCCCAACGGTGGTATCAGTTGTCAGGACGGCGGCTCCTCAGGATTCACTAGGACAACTCCCGATGGCACGTGGACATATGCCCGATCCTACAGCACCACAACTGGCGTTTGGACCACCACGGTCACAGACCCACAGGGCAACAACACGGTACATACGTTCTCCGGACCTGTCGATCAGATTTGGGTACAAGCGAATGGCACCACAACCATAGTCCAGCCTGAGTACGAGGTTCAGCGGCAGGTCTACCAACTCGTGAATGGCAACCAGGTTCTGTTGGAGACAAGGAATTCGATTTCAATGCGGCGTTGCCTCCAGGCAGCAACCAGGTCAGCGACCGGGTGATCCAATTCGGCACCTATAGCGGCGGCAGTTGCACCGCTCTGGGAAAGAATCTCCTGAATCGTCCCTGCACGGACACGACCACGGGCGGGGGTTCGACGTTGTCCAAATCGACCTATCAGTACGACGCCAACGGCAATCTTCTCAGCCTTGGCAGCCTGGTCAGTGGTTCTACATTTTTGACAAAAGCCTTTTCCTACTACCCGACTGGGCTGATTAACGTCGCGACCGACGCGAACGGCGGGACCACAACCTACACGTATGGCGCCTGCAACGGTTCGTTCCCAACCACAATCAGTGAGCCCATGGGGCTGACGAGAACCATAGCGTGGGACTGCACGGGCGAAACCCCAACATCCATTACAGACGAGAACAACCAACCGACGACCTACAGCTACGTGAGCTCTGGTGGAACCGCCGACCCCTTCTGGCGCGTCCTACAAGAGAATTTCCCCGATGGCGGGCAGACTTCTTGGACCTACAACAGTCCCACCAGCATCACTACGACGACCAAAATGAATTCCTCTCAAAATATCGTCAGCAAGCTCCTGCTCGACGGCCTCGGCCGCGCTTCGCAAACCCAGCTCACCGACCCCCAGGGCACCGATTACACGGACACGACGTACGACGTTGTTGGCCGCGTTGCCTCCGTCTCGAATCCCTACCGCTCCACCAGCGATCCCACCTACGGCCTCACTTCCTATCGCTATGACGCCCTGAGTCGTCCGACCCTGATTATTCCCCCGGACGGATCCCCAACCTCCAACAATATCTCCGTAACATACGTTGCAGACACAAACGCCCTGATGACTACGGTGACTGATCAGGCCGGCAATCAGCGGCGCTCATGGACAGATGCGCTGGGGCGCACTATTCAAGTCAACGAACCAGCAGGATCGCCGCCGTCATTGGGTACGCCGAGCCGGACATTCCATTCCTTTGATGCTCTCAGCAATCTAACTCAGGTTTCCCAGCACGGCACAAACGAATCGGATTCTTCGCAGTGGCGCGTCCGCACCTTTGCCTATGACGCACTATCTCGCTTAACCAGCGAAACCAATCCCGAATCCGGCACTGCCAGCTACTATTACACGACCTCCGGCGGCGCACTCTGCAGCGGGGCCCCAACGCAACTCTGCCGCCGCACCGCCCCGGCCCCCAACCAAACCGGCTCCGCCACTGTCACCACTACGTATTCCTGGGATGCCCTCCACCGCCTCACGGGAAAGATCTACACCGACTGGACTCCTTCCCTGTATTATTCCTATGATGTTTCTCCACCCTGGATTACTGGCGTGACCAATCCCGTAGGCAGGCTCGTTGACGCTTATAACCAGTTTCAAGGCACTTCCGGCAGTTCGGCTGCGGCAACCGTTAATAGTTACGACGCCGTGGGCCGTATCGTGCGCCAGTGGCAGCAAACGCCAAGCCTCTCTCCGGGCGGAGATTTTCTTTACTACACGTACGACCTTGCAGGCAACATGACGTCCTACTCCAACGGTGTGGGTATCACTTTTACGCAATCCTTCAACACTGCGGGCCGCTCAACAGGCCTCACCAGCAGTCTGGTCGATTCCACGCATCCTGCGACTCTCGCCACCGTCGACTCCAGCGTGGGATACTACCCGCATGGGGGGATTCACAAGGCCACGTTGGGCAATGGGCTTACATCGACGAATGTGTTTTACAATACCTTGCAGCCTTGTTTGATCGACGTGAACAACAACGGCACTGTGCTCCAGACCTGTAATGACAGCTCACCAAGCGGAAATGTGCTGGATTTGGCGTATAACTACAATCAAGGCTCTGCAAATAATGGCAACGTTGTAGGTTGGAATGCCACCGGCAACCAATCCTTCGTCCGCACTTTCGGCTATGACTCACTCAACCGGCTCTCGACACTAAATCAATCCAGCGGCAACGGCACCGGCTGTAGCGCCACGTTCAATCTCTCCTGGACTTATGACGCTTGGGGCAATCGCACCGACCAGAATCTCAACAGCGGCACTTGCGGCCAATTCCATGCCACAGTGAACACCAAGAATCAGATTTATGACCCGGTGAATAGCATTTATCAGTACGACGCCGCCGGCAACATGACCTACGACGGCAACCATCACTATTTCTATGACGCGGAAAATCGTCTTGCTCAAGTCGACGGCACGCTCGGCACTTGCTCCACAGCAACCGCTTGCTACGCGTACGATGCCGTAGGTCGCCGCGTTGAGAAAGCCACGGGGTCAACCTACGTCGATTACCTTTACGACTTGGCCGGAAATGTCCTCACGGAATGGTGCACCAACTGCGGCGGATATACAGGCCCTACCACTGAATACATCTTCATGTCGGGCAATTTCGTCGCAGAATACAAAAACAACACTACCTACTTCATCCACGGTGATCACCTCGGCTCCGCGCGGCTGCTCACGGACCTCAACCAAGCCGTCGTCCAAAACCTTGACTATCTCCCGTTCGGCGAACTCAATTCCAGCGACTCCGGCATCACGACCCACAAATTCACCGGCGGCGAGCGCGACTCCGAAACCAGCCTCGACCACACTTGGTTCCGCCAATATTCCTCCTCCCTCGGCCGCTGGATGCACCCCGACCCCGCCGGCCTCGCCGCCGTCGACATCACCAATCCCCAATCCTGGAACCGCTATGCTTACGTCATCAACTCGCCACTCACCTATATCGATCCACTTGGCCTGACCATGCAGATGATCTGTATGCCTGGTTACTCCGTTGGCTACGACGATTACCAAGGCTCAGGCCAATGGGGCCCGGTCTCTGGCTGGTGCACGTATTACGATGATGGATTCAACTACCCGGGTAATGTCTCGCTTAGCTACAACAACAGTCCAACAACCTCCGGCGGTGGCGGTGGCGGCGGCGGCAATAACAGCGGCAATTGGTTCAAGCGTGCTGTAAACGCTACCTGCAGCCTCGTTGCTGATGCCGGGACTGTGGGTGTCGGCGGGGACATGGGCTTGGGCATCACTGGCTCAGGCCAACTCAACCTCACAGCAAACGGGGCGAGCGGGGAACTAACACTCTCCCTATCTCAGGGGCTCTCCGGTGGAGTGATCGGACCCGACGCATACGTTTCCGTTTCTGTGACTCCAACCGCCCCTGACAACAGTTTTCTCGATACACACGGTCAGGCGTCAACAAGTAACACCGTCGGGTATAGTCGATACGGAGCGTCCTGTGGAGGCGGCACTTACGGCGCAACCCTTGGTCCATCACTATCGCCCGTCACGGCCGCAAAGTCGGGAATGCTTAGCAAGCCTCTGATCACACTCCCGTATGCCGGTTACGTGGCGCACCCCGCAAGAGCAGTCTGCAAAGCGATTACGGGTAACTGACATGATGACCTCGTGGATATTTTTCTTCGCCGCGATGGCCTTCGGCGTGTCGTCGATCCTTTCCTACTACCTACTCGTTTGGCGGCTCATGAGCAAAGGCATCCGCGTGAAGTTTTTTGCAACCCCGAGAGACACGCTTCGCGTCTTTAGGCAGTACCGTGGACTGGCCCCTGAAAACAGGTGGGCGCTGTGGCCGATCGCTGCCTTTTGGCTCTTTTCGCTTTTGTGCTTCATGTCCATGGCGGCGTTCGCGTATGCGGACTCCTCGCACGCGTTCGAGGGTGGCATGCCGTGGCTCTGGCTACATGCCCGACTAGCCATGCTATGGATCATGGCGAGCAGCTTCCTAATCGGCCTAGTCTTCTCCTATCGGGTTTTCAGCGACACTTCAGAACAAGATATTAAGTTATCGAACTGGAAGGCCTGGATTTCCGATGAGTATACGCGCAACGATTTTTTCGTGGCGACAATTGGCTGGGTTGGCTTCCTCACGGCCTCACTACAGCTGATTATGGGCAATGGTCGGTGACTAGCGGCAATAGCAGCACACCACTGGTCCAACCGCAAATTAGAAATGGAGATGGCCAAGTGTGTACACCAAGCGTTTTCAACCCATCATGCAAACCCCCATCGTGCCCCGCCGTTTTCCTTAATGCAGCAGCGGGGGCCGATCTGGGCTTGCCCCCTGACGCAGACCAGGCCGCAAAAGTGGCTGCCACGGCGGCTGCCACCAACCGCATTGTTAGTCGTGGTCTCGTAAAGCCTCTCGCATCTTCGTACGTGCGCGGAGCACTCCTCTTCGGCGACGTCGCCGCGGACCTTCTATCGCTTGGTCCGATCCTCGTCCAAGAGGCAGTCGGATTGACGAAGGAAATACAGGCGTGGCGCGGACGGGTGGCCCGGACGCTAGCTCCTAAGATGAATCTGGGTGGGACGGGTGGCCCGGACGACAAATCCTAAGATGAATTTTTCGGGTGCCCAACCCTCGGTTTTTGAGGGTGGGGCTTTTGACTTTGCCTTTTTCGTTTGCCGTGTCAGTGTGAAAACCATTCAATCCACCCCACAGCCGTTCAACCCTCATTTTCGACCATTCACTGCAAATCACTTAGCCAAACCTTACTTTCATGCTATCCTTCCGCGTGTTTGCTTGTATTGAGTCTCGACCGGCCTATTCCCACCTTGTCGGGGAGATCCCGACCCGGTCGGGACATTCTCGCCGATTCGTTTCCCCGCCTCCGCTCCTCGAAGGGCGTCAGACTGTTCGATTCTCTTTCATTTTACAAACTCTCAACTTTCAACTTTTAACTTTCAACCTTTCCCCTTCTCTACCTCCCCTAAGCCCTTTACCTGCAACACTTATGGGATCCCCTAGTATGTGTTGCAAACAAAAGACTTACAGCAAAGCTAAGCCCTTTAGATGCAACATTTACGCGAAACCGGGGGTGGGGGTACTCAAGCGAAGATTTCCGACTAGGCCGGGACTGTCGACGGAGAATTTGCTTTGGGACTGGATTTTCAGTCCAGCGCCGGGATCGCGTTGCGTTCCTGCCGCCGCCGATGCAAATAGTGCATCGCGATGTTCAAATAAATGTTCCCGCACGGCGTTTCAATGCAAATCACCAGCGCTTCCGTGTCCGCGCTGCCTGCCAAACCCGTTTCGTCCATGTGAACTTCCGGCGGAAACACTTTGAAATGAAATCCCTGGTCGTTCAGCAGTGTCACCGAATTTCCGATGACCATGTTCGCCAATTCGCAAACCGTCTCCTTCACCACTTGCTCGCTCGCTTCAAGCTCCGAACCTGCGAGCTGGCTCGCCACTTTCATCGCCACTTCCGGCGACAAGTCGAGAATCACGCGCCCTTCAATGTCGCCTCTGATCGCGATCAGCGCCGCAACGCCCTTGCGGCGATACGCGTCTTCGTCCATTTCCAGGTCCACGATTTTCGTCGGCCCTTGCAGCGACTCCGCGAAAACCGCGTCCGCGGCGTTGATGAACGGCTGGATCAATTCCATTCTCATGAGCGGTGTTCTCCTGCCAAGGCGACGGGCGCGCCGACGGCGTTGGGATCGTCGCTCAGCACGTACCGCAGAATTTCGTACAACACTTCCGGCTTCACCGGTTTCTGCACGAAATGCTTCGCGCCCTTTTGGAGCGCCGCCAGGATATTCTCCTGGTACCCGACGGACGAGACCATGACGATGCGCGCGTTGGCGTGCTGCCGCACGATGCGCTCCACCGCCTCGATCCCTTCCATCTGCGGCATGGTGATGTCCATGAGCACGATGTCCGGATTAATCCGGTTGAATTCGGCGATAGCGGTCAGGCCATCTCCGGCTTCGCCGGCCACTTCGCCGCCGAACATCTCGATCATTTTGATGAGATTCTTGCGCGCGAAGACGGAATCGTCCACCACCAGGTAGCGGACCGGCTGATTGTCTTTCCGAAGCAGAGCGGCAAATTGTTTCATGGTCTTCTCCTTATCCCGCCGCTCGTTTTCACGAGCTCTGAGATGATACGGGTGTCCTTGCGATCTTTTCGTTCTTGTCAGACTTTTCGTTCTTCTCGTTTTTCTCGGTGGCGCTGCGTTCCACGCCGTAATTGTTCACCAGGTACGCGCCGAGTCCATCGAGCGGAATAATTTTGTTCGCATAACCTTTAACGATCGCCGCGCGCGGCATCCCGCTGACGACGCAAGTGTCTTCGCTTTGCGCGACGGTCATTCCGCCGGCGGCTTTGACTGCGCCAAGACCTTCCGCGCCATCGTCGCCCATGCCGGTCATTAAAATTCCAACACTAGTGAGACCAAACTCCTGCGCGACGGAATGAAATAAAACATCGGCGGAGGGACGATGTCCGTTCACGGGAGGGCCATCGGAGAGAATCGCCATGTCGCCGCGAGGCATCCTTCGAACCATCATGTGGCGATTTCCGGGACAAATCAGAACGCGGCCAGCCAGAAGGAGATCGCCGGAACGCGCTTCGTGAACTTCGAGCGCGCAGCATTCGTCCAGACGTTTCGCGAACATTTCGGTAAAACCTTCGGGCATGTGCTGCACGACCAAAATTGTGGAAAGAAACTCCGCAGGGATTTGCGACAGAACAAATTGCAGCGCGTTCGGACCACCGGTGGAAATTCCGATGGCGATGACGCGGCGCGGAGGCAGCGTGGCACGGTTTCCTTTTTTCGGCGGAGGCAAATCTTCGCCAACAACGGCAGGAGGAAGTTTGCGGCCCACGGCGCGCTTGGCGACTTTTATTTTTGCGATCAACTGGTCGGCGATATTTTCGAGATGGCCGGCGGCAGCGTCTTTGGGTTTAGCCAGAAAATCCACAGCGCCCATCGCCAGGGCTTTGAGCGTGGCGTAGCCGCCCTCTTTCGAATGCGTGCTGAAGAGGATGACCGGCAGCGGAGCGCGCCGCATGATAAGGCGCAGCATTTCCATGCCGTCCATGCGCGGCATCTCCAGGTCGAGCGTAACGACATCCGGCTGGAGCTCTTCAATTTTCTTCAAAGCGAAAGCGCCATCCATCGCTGTGCCGACAACTTCGATGGACGAATCACGCGCAAGGATCGCAGGAATCAGTTTCCGCATGAGCGCGGAATCATCGACGACAAGGACTCGGATACGTTCGCTCATGCGATTGCTCCGAGCGGAGTGGCACGAGAGAGCCGCGAAAGGACCGCGGGAACATTGAGGATGAGGACAACGGTTCCGTCACCGAGAATGGAAGCGCCGCTGACCAAATCACTGGAAACTATTTCGCCGGGAAGCGCTTTAATAACGAGCTCTTCTTCCCCAACGAGGCTATCCACAACCAGGCCAAAGCGCTTTTCTGCAGCGCCAATGACGATAACAAAATGTTTCTTTCGAACAGGCTGTGTGTCGATGCTGCGCAAACGGCTAAGATGGTCCAGCCGGACAAGGGTAAGAATCTGTTCACGAAGGCGCAGCACTTCACGCTGGTCCACGCGATGAATCTCTGGATCGGTGATGCGCGTAATCTCCACTACGGAAGAGAGCGGTACGGCGAAAAGACGGCCTCCTACGCGGAAGAGTAAGGTCTGAATACTTGCAAGAGTAAGCGGCGCGCGAAGTTGAATCGTGGTACCGCGGCCTAATTGGGACGAGATGTGGACAGTTCCCTTGAGGCGGTCGAGGACGGTTCGAACGACGTCCATGCCGATGCCGCGGCCAGAAACCTCCGTCACTTCGGAAGCCGTGCTGAAGCCCGATTCGAAAATAAGATTGAGAGTTTCTTGATCGGTCAGGCGCTTGGCCTCTTCGGGCTTCACGATACCCTTTTCAACAGCACGGGCGCGCAATTGCGCAGGGTCCATGCCACGGCCATCGTCGCGAATTTCGACAACGACCTGCGTGCCCTGATGATAGGCGTTGAGATAGACGGTGCCGCGCGCGGCCTTTCCGGCAGTCAAGCGCTCGTCGGCGGGCTCAATGCCGTGGTCCACCGCATTGCGCACCAGGTGCATAAGGGGCTCGGCAAGCGCGTCAAGAATGCCCTTATCGAGATCGGTGTTCTGGCCGGAGAGGTCCAGGGCCACATCCTTGCCACACTGCTTGGCAACATCGCGGACGACACGAGGAAAACGGCGGAAGAGCTGCTCGACGGGCACCATGCGGATTTTCAAAACGCATTTGTGCAGCTCATCGAGGATGCGAGCCTGAAACGCCATCGCGTCGGCAAGCTTGGCGCGCAAGGGATCTCGGGCGTGCTTCTGGTCAAACTCGGTCAGCGTGCGATTGAGCATGGACTTGCCAATGATCAATTCGCCGACAAGATTCATGACCGCATCGATGCGCGTGGCATCGACCCGAAGCGTACTTTCGGCAACGGTGGTTGCAGCAGAACCGGGAGCACTGGGACTGATTGCAGCTGAGGCGCCTTCGGCGGCATCGGCGGCGCCAGCAACTAGTTTCGCCGCCTGCGCCTCCAATAGGTCGCCGAGCAATTCATGTTCTGGAGTTTCGGCGGTCGCCGCGCGTTCGAGACGCACATCGGAAACAATCGAAGGAATGCGGCAGCGCTGAAGAAGCCGTTCCTCCGGCTGGAGGCTTGCCAAGGCAGCTTCGACGATTTCCACTGTGGCGGCGGCTACATTGTCTTCCGGCCGCAAGGCGATGACTGTACCGCTGCCGTGAAGAACGTTTCGAATGAGCTGGAAAGCGGCGGCACGCATCAAGCTGTTGGGATCGATGCGAAGAGCGACGTTGTAGACAGTTTCGCCGCGGTGCACGGCTTCCGAAATCATGAGCTGCTCGTATTCCGTCCAGGCAAATTGCGCGGGCAACTGAAGGGGCGCAGAGTCTGCCAGTTTCGCGGAAGCGGGCGCTCCGAGCAATTTGCGAATCATGGCGTGGAGCACTGGCACCGCGGGCGGTTCGGTCTTCCGCTGAAAGGCGGCGAGCATAGAGCCAAAACTATCCGCCGCGGTGAGGACCAACTGCGCGAGATCCGCCCCAGGAGCCTGAGCAATCTCCGGAGTAAGCACATCCTCGAGTTCGTGCGCCAGCTCACTCAGCTTGTTGAATCCGCAAGCTGCGGAATCGCCTTTCAAAGTGTGGATGGCACGACGAATCCGGCGAATGACTTCCTCATCCGAGGGACGAGCTTCGAGCTCCAGGCCCGCTTCGTTGAGGGACTGGAGGATCTCATTGGCGCTCTCAAAGAAGAGAGCGCGCAACTCGCCGCCACGATCGTCGCGGGGACGACTCACGTGGTGACCTCGTTCCGCTGGTAGGCGGTGCCGTTGTTCTCGTGAACCATGCGAAACTTCTGGGACAAGCCAAACAAACTTTCCGCGTGCCCAACAAAGAGGTATCCGCTGGGATTCAAACAGTGCCAAAACTTTTCGATCAAGCGCTTTTGCTCGGCTTCGTCGAAATAAATCATGACATTGCGGCAGAGGATGATGTCGTTACGGCGAGGCAAGAACTCCGTTTTCAGGTTGTGAAAGTCGAACTGCACGAGTTCCTTTAATTGCGGCTTGACCTTGTATTTATCGCCAGCCTTTTCGAAATAGCGAAGCCGGCAGGTGTAATCCACGGGCTCCATCTGCTGCTCGGTGTAGAAGCCTTCCTGGCCAACTCGGAGACTGGCATAGCTGATGTCCGAAGCAACGATTTCCACCTTCCATGGCGGAGGAATGAGGGGCTTGGGCGACGGCATATCGAATGGGAGCGGATTCCGCAGGTAGTAATACGCGAGCGCATCGCCGATCAAAATGGCGACGGTGTAAGGCTCCTGACCGGCGGAGCAGCCAGCGCTCCAAACGCGCAACGTGTAGTCGCGGCGCTCTTGCTTGCGGCGCAGAATATCCTCGAGAACAGATTTTTGAAGGAGATCGAGCTGCGGACGATTGCGAAAGAAACTTGTTTCGTTAACAGTGAGATTCTCGAGAAGCAGCGCCAGTTCAGCGCGCCCTTCCCTGCTGGTGAGCAAGCGGTAGTACGCATAGAAGGAGTCGAGCTGACAGGCTTTCAGACGGCGTTGCAGGCGGTCTTTGAGGAAGTGCGAGCGGCGTTCATCAAAAAACATGCCGCATTCCTGATAGACCAGCGTCTGGAGGAGCTTCAGCTCTGCTTCGGTGAGTTGGACCTGGGCAGTAATCGTTCCCATTGTGTTTTCGTGAGGCGGTTCCCGAAGTCCGGCCCCTTAGCGGCAAGCCGGAAATAGCATTACCTTGCAGTAGCGACGGGTTCCGCGGCCTCCTCGAGTCGTTTGAACTCCGGGCGATGCAAGAGTTTCGAGATGTCCAGCAGAATAATGAGGCGTCCCTTCAGTTTGCCGACGCCAGTGACGTATCCGGATTCGCCTTCCGCAAAGACACTGCCCGGGGCTTCGATCTCGGAGGGCGGAATCTTTAGGACTTCCGAAGCCGCGTTGACGATAAGTCCGATCAGCTTGTTGTCGAGTTCCACGACGAGAATGCGGTTCTTCTTATCGGGCTGAATTTCGGTTTGTCCGAACCGCTTACGAAGATCCATCACGGGGATGATTTTCCCGCGAAGGTTGATGACGCCTTCGATCAAATCAGGAGCGCTAGGGACCGAGGTAATCTCCGGCACACGCACAATTTCGCGCACGGCTGCGATGCGGACGCCGTACGTTTCATTGCCGATGCGAAAACCGACGACTTGAAGGTCTTTTTCCATCGAGAGGTCTCCGGCCCTCTAGGAACGAACCAGTTCAGCGTATTCGTCTTCCTGCGAACGGTCCGACTCACCGCCACGACGCTTGCTGCCGTACGATTCGCCACGGCGCGGACGCTGCTGGTTGGCGCGGTCGAGAACAAAGCGGTCCATGCTGTCGAGCAAATTGCGCGAGAGCTTGAGCATCTGTTCAGCGGCGGCGGACAGCTCCGTGGAACTGGAAGCGGACTGCTGCACCAGTTCGCGCATTTTGTCCATGGCGCGGACAACGGCCTGTGCGCCGGAAGCCTGTTCCTCGACGGCGGAATTGATTTCCTGGGTAATTTCCGTAAGGCGGCTGGTAGCCTTGGCAATTTGCGAAGAGCCGACAGACTGCTCGTTGGTGGCGGCGCCGATTTCCTGAGAGAACTTGTACACTTCGGTGACGACGTTGGAAATCTTGTGAAGAGCGGAGCCTAGATCGTTTCCGAGGGTCAAACCTTCCTCGACAATGCGCGTGCTGCGCTCCATGTTTTCCACGGCTTGGCGAGCTTCACGCTGAATGCTTTGAATCAGGTCGGCAATTTCCTTGGTGGATTGCGTGGATTTCTCGGCGAGCTTGCGGACTTCATCAGCGACGACGGCGAAACCGAGGCCGTGTTCACCGGCGCGAGCGGCTTCGATGGCGGCGTTGAGCGCAAGCAGGTTGGTCTGTTCGGCGAGGTCATCGATAACTTCGATGATCTTGCCAATGTCATCGGCGCGATGGCCGAGGATATTGATGATTTCCGCAGACGACTGAATGGCTTGGTTGGTGCGGTTTAGGCCATCGGTGGCTTTTTCCATGGTCTGAATGCCAGTGACCACTTCCTCACGCGAACGGTTGGCGATATCGAGCAAAACCTTGGCGGTATCGGCAACGCGCTGAATGGAAGTGACCATCTGATCGATGGATGCGGAGGTCTCCGCGACGCTGGAGGCCTGGACTTGCGTGTTCTTCACGACGTTTTGCACGTTGATGCTCATCTCGTGCATGGTGCTGGTGACTTCTTCGATTGCAGAAGAGGCTTGAACGCTGACCTTGGCGGATTCGTCCGCTGCGCCGGCAACTTGATTCGAACCAGCGGAAACCTGGCCAGCGGAATCGCGCGTGGTGCGGACGAGTTCCTGCAAGCCGTGGGACATGCGCAGAAAAGCATTGCCGAGAGTGTCGCGCTTGGAGCGCGGGACGACTTCGACGGTCAGGTCGCCTTCAGCAACGGCCATGGAGACGCTGGCCATTTCTTTCAGATAGGCGACCATGTTGTTGAACGTGGTGGCCAAAGCGCCGATTTCGTCGTTGCGGTGAATATCAATGTTCTGATCGAGGTCACCGGAATCGCCAATTTCGCGAGCGACGGTGATGAGATGCGTCAACGGCTCGGTGATGGACTTGGCGGTCCAGACAGCGACAAACCCACCGGCGACAAGGGCAATCAAGGTTCCACCGATAGTTACGAAAGCGCTGATGGAACTCGCGGTATTCGCCGACTTAGTCGTTTGGTCGAGAAATTTGGTGATATCGGAATTGCTCTGGTCAAGAACGACGGAGGACTTCGTCAACCAAGATGAAGGATCCTTTTGCAGATAGAAAATTTGAAGGTCGGAGACGGTGGCGTCGCCGGAATCGACCTGGTGGCGCTTGGCGATCAGGGGTTTGGCAAAATTGTCTGCCCAACTTGCTTCGGTGCTTTCCACCTGGATCAGAGCGGTGCGAACGACGTCATTGCCAGCTTGCGATTCACCGCGCTTGATGAGATCGGAAATGTCGGTGAGCCCTTTGTTGACTTTCTCTTCGTCGCGAGGGTCGCCGCTGAGCAGGAAGTTGTTCATGTTGAGGCGATTCAGCATGATCTGATAGCGTACGGACTCGACAGTGCGCACGCTCTCCAGTGCCGTGCTGGCGTCCGTCCGCGCGGATTTTTCCTTGAAGCCCGCGAAAATGTTCACGAGGAACAGCAGGACGAGGACGCCAAGAATCAGGCCGAATCCCGCGTAAAGCTTTTTTCCGATCGTCATTGCAAAATGCCTCCGCTCACCTCGGCAGGACGGCGTGAAGACAGCCGCTGCCGGAACAACCCTTCCGCATCTGATGGCTTAATTGGCATGAAATTCGAACTCAACGACCTGCGTGGTTTCTTCCGGCGCAGGCACAAACTTCCATTCCTTTACAGCATCCTGGCAGGCCTGAACGAGCAAAGGATGACCTCCGACGACCCTAGTGCTTTTCACGCGCCCATCGGGAGTGATGACCACTTCAATCTTGACCTTGCCCGCGACATTCATTCGCCTGGCGAGTTCCGGATATACCGGCGTGGTCTTGATCTTGACCTTGCGCTTGGATTCATCTGTCGAACCGGACTGGGCAAATCCGGAAGCGCCCGAAAAAATGAGCGCCGCGGTTGTTACAACGGCCCACTTCCTCCACCGGCTGATTCTCATCGACACCACTCCTAGAAGGATGTGAAAATTCCCCGCATAAGAGAAGGCACGTTGGGTGCCATGGCGGAGAAGCGCGGGTATAATCGAATGAGGCTCGATCGAACGAGCGTAAGTAATGGAAGAAGAGCGAGTTAGGAGAGACTCGGAAGGCAGCGGCAACGCGACTTGGGCGTACCAATTGTCTCAGGCGAGCTGATGTTGCCGGACTGAGGTCTCAGGCTGAGACGCGAGGAGATTGGAGAGCTCGGACGGCTGTAGGCGATTTCGCTACAGGGTGCTGCCTGGCAATTGACTCACATTGAGACTCCCCGGTAGGGTTAGGGAGAAGCAACGACTCCCATTTTGAGACGCGCAGCGCTTCCCCTTTGTCAATGCGCAGAACCAAGACGAGAGAATCGCGACATTCCACGCTCCGGCGCGGAGGTGTGGAGCTCTCCCCGACGATGTCCAGGCACGCAGAAGAATTAATGGAACTGGCCGTTGAGGCGGCTCAGTCGCGGCATCTGCCGGATTTTCTGGAACAGTTTGCGCTGCGTTCGACCCGAATGCTGGACGCGACGTGGGGCGGCGTGGCGGTGTACCGTGGACGCGAAACTGAACTTCACGCGATGCCGGGCGGAGCATCAACAGCGGAAGCGGCCGCGAGCTGGATCATTTCGTGCGCGCGGGACAGCCAGAACGACGTGGAAACTCGCGCGATCCCCAAGGAAACTGCAGCGGCGTTGGCACTTCCGGAAGAACCGGGAGCGGTCGTCCTGGTGAGGATCGCGGCGAGCGACAATGAGAGGCTGGGAACACTGTGCCTGCTGCGAAAGAGAAAGACGCTGGGCGCGGACGAAAAACGATTGCTGCATGCGCTGGCGAGCCACGCGGCGCTATCACTGGAAAATTTCCGGCGATTCTCGCAACTGGAACGTTCGAAACGGCAGTGGGTGGAAGACATCGATGCGATCAGCGACTACATCGTGGTCCACGACCGGACGTGGAATATCGTTCGAACGAACCGGTCGCTCGCATCGCACCTTGGCGTGCCGCCCGTAGCGCTGGTCGGCGAAGCCATGAGCAGTTTGCGGCAGATTGCGGAAACGGGAAGCGATCTGCCGTGTCCGTTCTGCCGCGATACGGAGCGCGCGAAAGAAGAGTACGTGGCGGCGTCGGCGGAGCGCATTTTCCTTGTTTCGACTTCGCGAACGCCGGGCGTGTCTGATGACGACACGCGCACCATCCACGTATTGAAGGACATAACCGACCGGCGGGAGGCGGAACGGCGGTATCGGGAACTCTTTGACAGTATACAAGAAGGACTATTTTTCGCGACGCCGGACGGGAGATTCCTGGACGTAAATGATGCGATGGTGCGCATGCTGGGGTATGCGTCGAGGGAGGAATTGCTGCGCGCGGACGTAAGTCCTCATCTGTATCCTGTGCCGGAAGCGCGTGACAAGTTTTTGAAGGCGCTTTCGGAACGAGGCGTGTTGCGTAATTACGAGGAAACGTTGCGGCGCAAAGATGGAACGCTGTTGCACACGCTGCAAAACATCACCGCAGTGCGCGACGCACGCGGACGCATCGCGCAGATTCGCGGGCTGATGCTGGATGTTACGGAACAGAAGACGTTTCAATCGCAACTGCAGCGGGAGCGGGACTTCAATCAGAAGATCTTGAATACGACGCAGAGCATGATCTTGGTGCTGGATACGGCGGGATTGATCAGTTATGCAAACCGGCGCTGCTATGAAACAGGTTATCAGGAAGGCGAACTGATCGGGCACCGGCTGGTGGACTGGGTGGAAGCTTCGCACCGGGAAGATTTCGACGCGGCACTGGAGACGACGGCGCATGGACATCAAGTGGAGAATTTGGAGCTGCGGGTGCGGCGGAGCGACGGGTCGATGGGACACTTTTCGATCAGCTTGAGTCCGATGAGAGACGAGCAGAACGCGGTGAACAGCGTCGTGGTGGTGATGACGGACATCACTGATGCGGCGCTGCTGCAAGCAAAATTGGCTCACAGCGAAAAAATGGCTACCATTGGGCGGCTGGTTTCCGGCGTGGCGCATGAAGTGAATAACCCGCTGGCGGCGATTCTGGGTTTCACGGATTTGTTGCTGGAGAATCCGGAAGTGCCGGGGTCGGCGCGAGAAGATCTGCAGATTATCCTGCAGGAGACGCAGCGAACGAAAGATATCGTGCAGGATTTGCTGAGTTTCGCGCGGCAGAGGCCGGTGCAACGGGAACTCGTGCAGGTGAATAGCGTTTTGCGGCAGACGATCAAGCTGCGGAGTTATGATTTCGCGAGCCATGGCGTTGAAGTGGTCGAGGATTTTGAAGAAGCGCTGGCGGCGGCACTGGGCGATTCGCAGCAACTGCAGCAAGTTTTTCTGAACATACTCAATAACGCGTACGATGCGGTGCAGGAAGCAGGGCAGCGCGGACGCATTAAGATTCACACGCGGCGACAAGCAGAAATGATCGAAGTGGCGATCAGCGATAACGGAACGGGGATTAGTGATCCGCAGCGCATTTTCGACCCATTTTATACGACGAAGCAAGTGGGCAAAGGGACGGGACTCGGGCTGAGCATTTGCTACGGGATTGTGCGGGCGCATGGCGGGGAAATTCAATGCTGGAACAATGAACAGGGAGCGGGGAGCACGTTTGTGGTAAGGATTCCTGTGGCAACGGAAGCGGCGCTTGCAGCCGCAGCGACGAAAGAAGCAGGGCGATGAAGGCGCAACAGGCGTTGTGGACGGGCGGGCCGATCCTGCTCATCGAAGATGAGCCATCGGTCACCGCGTTTTTGCGGGCGGCGCTGGAACGCAAGGGATACGACGTGGTGAATGCTTCGTCGGGCGCGGAAGGATTGCAGAGGCTTTCGAATGGGCGGTACGCGGGCGTGATTTCCGACATTCGAATGCCCGGCGCGGTAAACGGGGCAGAAGTGCACGGGTGGATTCAGAAAAACCGGCCTGAATTGAAGGCGCGTATTATTTTGATCAGCGGTGACACGGCGAACAGCGATACACAGGCCTTTCTGGCACAGAGTGGAACGCCGTGCATCGAGAAGCCTTTTCGGGTGCAGCAACTGATATCAATGGTGGAAAAGACATTCGGGAAGCCATGAGCGACGAGATGAAAACACGACTGCTGGTGGTGGATGACGAACAGAGCATCCGCCGCCTGTGCATGACCATCGGAAACACTTTGGGATATGTGTGCGCCGAGGCCGAAAGTGCGGAAGCGGCGCTGGCGCGGCTCGATACCGAAACGCCGGACCTGCTACTCACCGACCTGAAGCTGCCCAATATGTCCGGGGTGGAGTTGCTGAAGCAAACTAAACAGCTTTTGCCGCATACCGAAGTTGCGATTATGACCGGCCACGGCTCGATCGAATCCGCTGTGGATGCGATGAAGCTGGGGGCGTATGACTACATCGAAAAGCCGTTTCGTGTGGAGAAAATGCGGCTATTGCTGCAGCGGATGGCAGAAAAGGTGCGCCTGGTCACTGAAAATGAGTTTTTGCGCGAGCGGGTTACGACGGAAGAGAATCTCGACGGAATCATCGGCAGCTCCGCAAATATCCAAGACGTTTTGCGGATGATTTCCAGGCTGAAAGACACTCGGACACCCGTACTGATTTCCGGCGAGAGCGGCACGGGAAAAGAACTTGCGGCTCGGGCGATTCACTTCCGGGGAGCCATGGCAAAGACGCCGTTCGTAGCGGTCGATTGCGGCTCGCTGGTGCCGACACTGATGGAAAGCGAACTTTTCGGATACGAGAAAGGCGCCTTTACCGGCGCGACTAAGTCGAAGGCCGGTCTCTTCCAGTCAGCGGATGGCGGGACAATTTTTCTTGACGAAATCGGTGAGCTGCCCCTGGAAATGCAGGCAAAATTACTCCGTGTCTTGCAGGAGAAAGAAGTGCGACCTGTGGGTAGCAACGAGAAGGTGAACGTCGACGTTCGTGTGATAGCGGCGACAAACCGCGATCTGGAGGCCGCCTATCGCGCTGGAACGTTTCGCAAGGACCTGTATTTTAGGCTGAATGTAGTGACCGTGCACCTCCCTCCCCTGCGCGAGCGCCGTTCGGACATACCGGTTCTGGTTCATCATTTTCTGGATCGCTACGCCAAGGGATCGCATATTCAGGTTACGGCCGCGGCTATGAAGAGCCTGCTGCACTACGACTGGCCAGGGAACGTCCGCGAGCTGGAGAATTGCATCGCGCGCGCGGTGACACTGGGAGACGGAAAAATCATCGATGTCGCCGATTTGCCGCCCGCAATTCGGAGCGAACAGGCAGATTCAGGGATCGTGCTATCGCAGGACGCCTCCAATTTGTCCACCACAGCGCTTGCAGAGATGGAGCGAATGACGATTCTGCGTGTTTTTGAGCAGGCGAACGGCGACAAAGCGCTGGCGGGAAAGATGCTCGGAATCAGCCGCGCGACGCTGTATCGAAAACTGAAGAGGTACAACATCGCGCTAAGGGCAAGTGGCGGAGCTGATGAGCCGCAAGTGGCTCCCCAGTAGCGATACAACGTCTCAAACCAGTTCCTCTGGGGACCCCCGGATACGTCGCGCTGTGAGACGGAAACGTTTCACGGTGAGACGACTGAGCCAGCAAGACACACCGAGAGAATCTTAAGCCTCAGCATTTCTGCAAGTTGCAACGGATGGGCCCTCTTATCCATTTGGCGGCCAGCGTGCATCTCTGTCAGCGGAAGTCTACGTCTCACGCGGTGAGTAGTGTGTCTTGCCGTAAGAGATGGAGTCGAATCTGGCTGTAGGGCGAGAGGGAACGTGGGGAAATCCAGCGGTCTGGCACTCACAGCAAATGGGCAAGATTGCGCAGAGCAGTTGGCGCGTTTCTTTCCACATGCACGGCCAATTCGAATTCCGGTGCAAGTGATCACACGGCGCGGAGGTGCAACCAGCCTTCGCGAGGCCGCGGTCGTGGAATATGGCGGCCCGGAGCACGCAATTTTCGTGTCAAACCTGCCTTTGGAGTTCGACGATCACGTGCGAATCGAAGCAACTGGAGAAGGGCGGCCGACGGAAGCAACTGTCGTCGGCGTGCAATATCACGAAGGACGCAAAGCGGTGGCCGTCCGATTCTTGCAAGGCCCCTGCGACTGGGTGGTGACACAGCCGTGACCAAGACGACTACGTTGAATATCCCGGCTCCGGCTCGATCGGAAAGTCCACGTCAGGCGCAATGGAAAGAAGCGCGGGCGGTGTTCCCGATCTACCTGGCGTTGGCGAAACAGCTGGAGATCGAAATTCCCTTTACGCAAGCGAAGCGTAACCTTCCGGAGAAACCGGACCTGGAGATCTTCAGCCAGGTGCACGAATGGCTGGATTCGATGGACCAGCGCGTGTTGGTGCATCAACTCCGTCATCTGCTGCAGATGACTACGCTCAACGCCAGTGAAACAGGACTGCGCGCGCTGATTCAACGCCACCTACGCAAGACCAAGAAGAGCACCGTCGACCGAGACAAGATCGATTTCCTTCTGGTGCAATACTTCGCGCTGTGCGCGCCTGCGAAAATCTACCACAAACAGATTGAACCAGCAGACGTCGCGCACGTCATGGAGCCGGTCCTTGGCGAGGTAGATCCAGCCCCGCTCGCATGGTGCGCGCCATTAGAGCAGATGATCGAGTCGTTGAAGGCCCTCCGCAGCTTGCGGGAGATTCTAAAAACGAACTTTATCGAGCAGGGTCGCAAAGTGAAGGAAACGGCCGGGGGAATGTTCTACGATCCCGCGGCATTGGTGGCCTTTATCCGCTTTAATTTTCTCCTCCGCCGGACGCTGATTGAGCTGATGCATGCGGACTTGATCGCAATTCGCGCCGGACTCAGCCAGTTGCAATCCGCCGGTGTACGTACCATCGACTGCCACCGTTTAGGGCTTTCTGCGTCAGAACCACTAACAAAGATTTTGACGATTGCCGAAGAATGGAAACAGCCCTTCCAGAAAGAGTACACGGAAAGGTCTGTCAGCCAAGCGTTCGATAAGCTGCTCGGGCTCCGCGCGGACGTGGAGCAAGCGCTGGAGAAGGCAGTCGGAAAAGCGGGCGAAGGCGCAATTCAGCAATTACCAGGTCAACCGGCGAAATCAACCCCGGCGGCGAGGAAAACTTCCCAGGGACCCGCCGCTCCCAAAGCCAACGCGAAAACGAAGGAACGCCCTGTGGCTGGAGCCGCAGAGCCAGATTCCGCGGTAGCGCTGGACTTCGAAAACTGCATGGAACAGATTTGGGAGCAACTGATAGCGACGCCTCCTACACGTGGAAGGTCGATGACCACCGTCAAGATCGGCGGGGCGCGAATTCTGCTGTCCTCCTGGGAAGTAACAGCCTTCGTCAGCGAAGACGGGCCGTCCGCAGAAGATTTGCGACGCGCCGTCGTAGCCCGCGTGCTGGTCACCGCGGCGATGGAATCCGCCAAGGAAACTGGTAACGCCACCTCGCTTGACCGAGCAATGAACATGGCGCGAGTTGAAGTCACTCGCTTGCAGGAGCGCGTGGATGTGGCCAAGCAAGCGAAGGACACGGAGGCGGCGGTAAACCTAGGGATTAGTACGAAACGTCTGCTTTCAACGCTGGACGAAGCAGAAAAACTGTAGCCGATGGCGAACTGCTCCGGCCACGCCGGAGAGAAACTCCAGGGAGCTGCTCTTCATTGCGACACGCCAACGTAGTCATCCTGACCGATGATAGCGAATTTGCCCGGCTGCTTACGGCCTGCTGGCAGGCCGAACGCCAGGCTCCGAACATTACTGTGCTCAACAGCGATTCATGGCATGAACAGAATGCGCCGTCGCACGATCTTGTCGTTGTTGGACCTGTCAGCAAAGGAAAAATTACCGGCGTATTGAGGTCGCTCGAACCTGCGACCGCGGTGATTCTCTGTATTCCGGCTGATTCACAGGAGTTTGGCCAATTGCGAGCGAAATACCCAAGACTGCTGCACATTCCGCTTCGCGAAGATTGGGCGCAAACACTTCTACTCGTCGCCGGTGAATCTTTGCGCCGGGCGAAGGCTCTACAGATCGCGCGGCAGGCGGAGCGAAACGCCGCCAAGAACGGGAACCACGCCACGCTTGGACGCTACATGCTGGAGATGAAGCACAGCGTAAATAACGCGCTGACTTCCGTTCTGGGGAATGCCGAATTGCTCCTTCTGGAGCCCGGGCAACTCTCTGCACAGTCGCTCGCGCAAATCAAAACCATGCACAGTATGGCACTGCGAATCAACGAGGTGATGCAGCGTTTCTCATCGCTTGCGAGCGAGATGCAGGAAGCTGAGAATGCATCTCAAGCTGAGACGGAAGAGGCAGCCGGGTCGACCACCCGGCGCCGCTGAGGCCCTCCCTAAACCGCTGTAACCTGCTCATTTACTGATACTTGCCATAACACGACACAAGGGCACGCGGAACCCAAAAGCTGGCTCCCGACGTGCACCTCTACTCTGTGGACAACTATGGGGAGAGCACGGCTGTGCACAAAAAAGTCCTGATCGTTGACGACTCGCCCGCCGAGGTCAAGCTAATGCAAGGTCTGCTGGAAAAAGAGGGTTATTGGCCGATCGCCTTGCATGACCCCAAGCGCGTTGAGGAAACCATTACCAGTGAGCGGCCGAGCGTGATTTTGCTGGACATCGTCATGCCGGGGCGAAACGGCTTTCAGGTGTGCCGCGATCTGAAGGGAAATGCGGAGTTCAATTCGATTCCCGTGATTATGGTGACGTCGAAAGATTCCGCCAGCGACAAGTTCTGGGGCGAGCAGCAAGGCGCAGATGGCTACGTGACGAAGCCCTTTACGCGAGAGGACTTGCTCCGCGCGGTGCGGCGGTTCGCATGATTCTAAGGGCAAGCAAATAGGCATGAGCGAAGACTTCCATCTTGAACCACTCCCCGCAGACGCCGATACCGGCGATCTGCTCGAAGCTCTTGGGCCGATCGAGGAGCGGTCGCCGGAGTCGCAGTATTGCGTCTTCCGCAGCGGACGCGAGCGATTCTGCCTTCCGGTTCTGGACGTCGAAGAAGTGCTGGATTGGCCGTTGCTGACAAAGCTTCCGCTTGGCCCGGCGTACCTGATTGGAATCTTCAATTTGCGCGGCGGCATCGTGCCATTGATAGACATTGCGATTACGGAAGGCCGCCGACCGGGATTGCTGCCCAAGCACGTAGTGGTCGCTTCCCTGCGCGGCGAAAATCAACACGAAGACGTTCGCATCGGCATCGCCGCCGACGAAGTCATTGGAACGTATTCGGTGAACACCGAGGATTTGCTCGAGCAAGCGCCGGAAAACGTGCCGCATTGCATCGGAATGTTGCGGCATGACGACCGTCTGGCGCTGGTGATCGATCTGCGCCGGCTGCTTGAGGTTTTTCCGGGGCCCAGCATTTGAGACTTGTGGAGACAGCGCCGATGGAGGGCGCGGGCTCCGCGGAAGAGATTTGGAGGATGGCATGAAATCGCGACTGAGTTCCACAATCTGGACGCTGGTCCTGCTGAACGGAGTGGTTGGCTTCGCCGTTCTAGGGCTGGCATTCAGCGCCGGGAAAAAGGCCGGTGAAGCGTCCCTGTTTGACTTCGGCTCTCCAGCCGGAGGAACAGTGCTGCTGGCCATCGTACTTGCGCTGTTCACGGCCGTAATCCTGGCGTGGAGGTTCGGCGCGTTGCTGGGACCAGTGCAAGCCCTCGCTGAATTTTCCGAGCGGCTGGCTGCGGGCGATCCCCGTGCGCGCGCAGAGGTCAATTCGAACGATGAGCTGGGCTACATCGCGGAAAATCTGAATCGCGCGGTCGCCAAGGTCTCCAAGGCAACGAGCAACCAAGACGCGAATGACGCACTGCAGCGCAGCATCACGGAGCTGCTGAGCGTCATTAACCAGGTCGCGCGTGGTGATTTGTCGCAGCGCGGCAAGGTGACCAACGACGCGCTCGGCAACGTCACGGATTCGATCAACTACATGCTCGACAACTTTACCAAAGTTCTTGAACGCGTCCGCAAAGCGGCCATGGAAGTGACTACCTGCTCCAACAACATTCTGGTGGCGGCGGATGAAATGCAAGCCGGAGCCACCCAGCAAGACCAGGAAATCACGAATACGTCGAGCGCCGTCGAAGAGCTGACGGTCTCCATGAAACAGGTTTCGAATAACGCGGAAGCGAGCGCCGAAGCAGCACGCCGGGCGCTGGACGCCGCCGAACAAGGCAACCGCGCCGTGCGCGACACGCTCGAAGGCATGCAACGCATTCGCGCATCCGTGCAAGCGACCGCCAAGAAGATCAAGTCTCTCGGCGACCGCTCGCTGGAAATTTCGGAAATCATCAACGTGATTAACGACATCACGGAACAGACGAACTTGCTGGCGTTGAACGCAGCCATCGAAGCAGCACGCGCCGGCGAAGCGGGACGCGGGTTTGCGGTCGTCGCGGACGAAGTTCGCAAACTGGCCGAACATAGCCGTAGCGCGACGAAGGACATCGCGGCGCTCATCAAGGCAATTCAAGCCGAGACGAACGAAGCCGTGGTCGTCATGGAAGAAGGCACAAAGGAAGTGGAAGGCGGCGCACAGCTCGCCGATCAGGCAGGCCGCGCGCTGGACGCCATTTCCAACGTGGTGCGCCAGTCGGCGGAACTCGTCCAGGAAATCTCGCTGGCGTCAAAGCAGCAGGTGCGTGGAACAGAAGGTGTCGCGCACGCCATGCAGATTATTTCCAGCATTACGCGGCAAACGTCGCAAGGAACGCGCGGGACGGTGGCGACGGTAAGCCAGCTCGTCAAATTGTCAGATCAATTGAACGAAGCCCTGGCGCAATTCCGCGCGTCATCCAAAGCGGCCGCGGCCAATGAGAATTCCGAGCGGCACGTCCCGGCAGGCGCTCTTCGTTAAGCAGCCGCTCTTCTCCGCCAGAGGGCGGCCATAAGAGCAAAACCCAGAAAACGGGAGACCGATGAGCGAACGGCAGGGACATGGGCACGAGCTGAGCGAGCACGAGCTGAGCGAGATTCGCATGTTGATCGAAGAGCGGACGGGAATTTGCTTCGATGAATCGCGCGAGCGCTTCTTCTCCGCGCGTGTGCGTGAACACCTCCGCGCAAGAGGGCTGGAGCGCGGCACGGAACTGCTCCGCGCCATGCGCAAATCCAACGTTGAGTACGAAGGGCTGCTGGAGCGCCTGCTGACGCAGGAGACGAGTTTCTTTCGCTACCCGAGCGTGTATGAGGCCTTCGAGAAGCGCGCACTGCCCGAAGTTCACGCAAAAAAGTTCTGGAACAATCCGCGCACGCTAAGGATCTGGAGCGCCGGCTGTTCGACGGGCGAAGAGCCGTATTCCATCGCCATCACGATCGCGGATTCGCTCTCGTTTGCGGATGCCTGGAACGTGGAAATCCTGGCAACCGATGTTGGCCGGCACGCTCTGAAGCATGCAGAACGCGGTATCTACAAAGGACGCAGCATCGCCAGCGTGAGCGAAAAACAACTTGCAAACCACTTCACGGAAGTGGCCGCCGGGCAGCAGGTAAAGCCGCGGGTACGCAAGATGATTTCGTTCGCGCAGATGAACCTCGCTTCGGCCGTGTACGTTGGCCGCATGGACATGATTTTTTGCATGAACGTGCTGATTTACTTCTCGGAAGAGCGGCGGCGTTCGCTGGTGCAGCGTTTCTACGACACGTTGGAGCCGGGCGGATATTTGTTCCTTGGGCACTCGGAGTCGATTTCCAAGATGCCGGTGAAGTTCCAGGCCATCGTGTTGAATGATTGCATTCTCTACCGGAAGCCGACCGCGGATGAATTACAAAAGCCGGAACTCGTGGCGGAGGGACGGGTGTGAGCACGCTAGACCGCGAAGCCATCGAGATGTTCCTCCAGGAAGCCTCGGAGAACCTGCAATACTTGCGGGAATACGTCAGCGTGCTTCAAGACGTTGAACCGCGCCGGGAAGACCTGGAACGACTCTACATTTCGGCGCATACGCTGAGCGGCACGTCGGCGAGCTACGGATTCCCGCGATTCTCTGAAATTGCAGGAAAACTTGCGCACGTTTTTCAATATGCGCTGAACGCGCCTCTTGGCAACGACCTTCATGGGCCATTGACGGAATTCCTCTCGGATGGAATTTCGCTGCTGGAGACGGATCTTCTGGAAATCAGCGACACGGGCAAGGAAAATGTCGATGACATAGCTGTCTTCAAGGAGCGTTATCGATTTGCATTTCCCGCGGAAACGCCGCCGTCGAATTTTTCACAACCTCAACCAGCTGAGCTGTTGGCTGGGGACGACATAGATGAGTCCGCGGTCGCTGCGCCGACGGGCTCTTACTTTGATGCTCTGCCGCTAGACGAAGAGGTGCCTGACGAAATCCTGGAGTTCTTCCAACCGGAAGCGGAGGAGCATCTCCAGGTGGTCAGTGATTGCCTGATTTCTCTGGAAGGAAATAACAATCCCGAAGAGATCAACAAACTATTTCGCGCGATCCACACGGTAAAAGGCTCCGCCGCTCAAGTCGGACTGAGGAGGCTGGGAGGGATTGCGCACCGCGTCGAGGACTTGATCGGGCGTTTACGCGATGGCGAGATTGAACCATCGCCTGCAGTGGTGGACCTGTGTCTCGAGTCCGTGGACGTTTTGAAGAAGACGCTCCACCGGCAATGGTCCGATGAGATTGAAATGCGGACCGGTGTGGATTCCCTGCTTGGACGCATCGCAGAGTTTGCCCCTCTGGAACCGGAAGAGGCGGGAATGTCGTCGGATGCTTCCGGCCCCACGGAAGCTCAGCACGCGAAAGAAATTGTAGTGGCGTCCCGCGTCGGCGGGGTCACGAAGAAATCCGCAAAACAAGCCCAGGGCGGGGCTTCGGCAGTTAAGTCGGTTCGAATTGCGTTGGCGCGGCTCGACCGCATGATGAATACGGTCGGTGAGCTGGTGATCAACCGCACGCGCATGGTGGGTCGCGTCGCGGAGCTCGAGAAACTCGTTGACACGCTGAGCTTCTCTAAAGAACGGCTGCAAGGCAAAGTTGCCGAATTCCAGGAAAAGTACGAATTCAATCGCATCAGCAATAGCCGCGGCGCTAAAACACCGTGGAATCCCGAACCGACGCCGCAAATGCTGACGAGCGCAGCTGCTGGAGATAAATCCTTTTGGTCTGAGTTTAGCGAATTGGAAATGGACCGCTACGACGATTTCAATATTTTGTCGCGGTCCATGGCAGAAATTTCAGCGGACGTAAACGAAGTACTCTCGCAACTGGAAGGGTTCATCGGACGAGTTGAAGGCGACATCGACGAATTTACGAAGCTGGCTCATCACCTGCAGGACGAGATTACCGCGGCGCGCATGGTCCCAATCGGCACGCTGTATTCGCGGCTGTCACGCGCTGTCCGCGACGCAGCGACTTCGACCGGCAAGCACGTCGAGTTGGATCTGTCGGGAAGTGAGACCGAGCTCGACAACAATATCATTCAGCAAATTTCCGATCCACTCGTACATCTGGTGCGTAATTCCGTGGCGCACGGCATCGAGCAAAGCGCTGATCGTACGGCCGCGGGCAAACCAGCCGCGGGGAATATCATGCTGCGCGCTTATCATCGCGGAAACCACATCTACATAGAAGTGGAAGATGACGGCGGGGGAATCAACTACGACCGAGTGAAGCAAAGCGCCATCGAACGCGGCCTTGTTTCGGAGGAGACTGCGGACCGGCTGACAGAACGCGATCTTCGCGAAATGCTCTTCCATCCTGGTTTCTCGACTGCTCCGGTCAAAACCGAATTGGCCGGGCGTGGAGTCGGGCTTGACGTGGTGCGGGCCAACCTGAACGCGCTCAACGGCGAAATCGAAATTCAAAGTACGAGTGGCAAGGGCACGAAGTTTACGCTTAAGGTGCCCCTGACCCTGATCATCTCACCTGCGCTGTTTGTGCGTTGTGGAACGACGAATTTCGCGCTGCCATTGGCGGTCGTCGAGGAAATTCGCCGCCTGCGCGCGGATGAAATCGAAGACGTCGGGGGAAAATTATTGACCAAGGTGCGCGACGTAGTAACCGAAGTGGTGCGTCTGGACACGTACCTGGGCTTGCCGCCTCTCGAACCTATCAACGGCTACTTCCGCATGGTAGTGGCAAATGCGGGAAACCGGAAGATCGGCCTAGTCGTCGAGGAAGTACTCGGCAAAGACGAAATCGTTATCAAGAATCTCGGTGAATATCTGCGTCGCGTGAAACTCTTCCCGGGCACGACGATCGCGCCCGACGGCAGCCTCATTCTGTTGATTGATCTGAACCGCATGGTAGCGACAGAACCAAGCGAACATCGCCAGATTCAAGCCAGCGCCAGCGCCGCAAGAATCTTCGCCCCCGGTTCGGCGGCGATTGCCAGCGGAAGCATTCCTTCCGAAGCCATCGACCGCGTTGCGCAAGAGCGCGTAATCGTTGTGGCGGACGACTCCATCAGCGTGCGCAAATTCGTGGGCCGCATGCTGGAGAAGAACGGATACCGTGTGAAACTGGCGGCGGATGGGATCGAAGCCGCGGAACTGGTGACCCAGCACGGCTGCCACCTCGTCATCACCGACCTCGAAATGCCCCGCATGACCGGCTACGAGCTGATGGTGCAACTGCGCCAGAGCCCCTCGACGCGCCGGATCCCCGTGATGGTGGTTACGTCAAGAGCCGGCGCAAAGCATCGCGATCGCGCGATAAAGGAAGGCGCCACAGCGTTCCTGACCAAGCCAGTACAGGAAGATCAGCTGATTGCCGCGGTCGAACAGCTTATTGGAACGGAGGCGCCCAGGCCTGTAGCGCCGGTAGCGTAAACGAACAATGGCGACCCCTAACAAAAAGTTTCGCGTGCTCGTCGTGGATGATTCTTCATTCATGCGGAAGGTCCTTGAGGGGATCTTCAACGGTGACGATCAACTGCAGGTTGTGGGCAATGCCAAGGACGGCCGCGAGGCCGTGGCGATGGCGGAATCCCTAAAGCCCGATGTCATCACCATGGACATCAATATGCCTCACGTCGACGGACTTCAGGCTACCGCCGAAATTATGACCACGAATCCAAAGCCGATCGTGATCGTCAGCTCTGAATCGCGTGAAGGAGCAGCCAGCACCCTTCGAGCCCTAGAACTCGGTGCTATTGAATTTGTGGCCAAGCCATCCGGCGCCATTGATCTCGATATGCAGAGTGTAAAAGAAGAACTTCTGCGCAAGGTGCGAATGGCCGCTAAGGTACGCGTTGTACGCACAGCTTCGCGCCTGGCCCTTTCAATCCAGAATGCGACGGGCTCCAAGCCTTCCACTCCCGCACCGGCGAGCACTCGCCCAGCCCCGACCTCGGGACTGGACCAGCGCTTTCCAGTTGTGGTCCTTGCGGCCTCCACTGGCGGACCAGCTACGGTAATGCGTATTGCGCCTGGCTTCACGGCAGACTTCCCTGCCGCGGTAATTCTTGTGCAACACATGCCGGCGGCGTTCACAACGCAGTATGCCGCGCAGCTCGCTGACTTCACTGGTGTCCGCGTGAAGGAAGCGGAAGCCAATGAGTCTCTTCAGCCGGGTACGCTGTACATTTGTCCGGGCGGTCAGCACCTTCGCGTTACACAGACAGGTCGAATTCAGCTTGACGGCACTAGCGGCCGCATCGGCGGATACTTGCCAAATATCGACGTCACGATGGAGTCAGTTGCGGCCTTTGCTGGCCCCTTGGGCATTGCGGGCGTACTCACCGGAATGGGCAATGACGGAGCAAACGGCGCAAAGGCTATCAAGGCGGCCGGCGGCCTTGTGCTGGCCCAGGATGAAGCGACGTCGGTGATCTTCGGCATGCCTGCCGAGGCCATCAAAGTCGGCGCTGTCGACCAAGTCCTCGGCATCGATGATATCTATGCCGCCATCGAAAAACGTGTGCTGGGGATATGCCGCACGGCTCCCGCAGGAGTTCGCTGATGCGTCTGGCGGCCCCAGCCAAACCGGGTTTAGCGAAGTCGGAGCAAATCATTCTCTTCCGTGTTAGCGGGCAACTGTTCGCCGTCTCTTCCGCGTCGGTGCAGGAAGTCCGCAGTGTTGATAGCTTGTCGGGCGCAGCCGAGGAAATCAACGCGCCAGGGCTTCGAAAAGTGCGTCATGTCCTGCGCCGTGGAGACAGGTCGCTTTTTATCGTCAATGGCGCTATGCACTTTGGACTGCACGCGGCGGAGGGCACGTTGCTTTTTGTCCTGCGCAAGACGCGCACCGCACTTTTGATCGACGGTATCGAGAAGATGACGTCAATGACACGGCTGCAGGCCCTACCGCTCTCCTTCTGTCACGAAGAGCGGAGGTGGTACCGAGGGCTTACCGCTCTTGACCAAACCGTGGTGCCGGTAGTGCATCCGGAAGGGTTCTTGTCACCGGAAGAACTGGCCCAGCTTGATGCGGCTCTTTTGGAAGCGGACCATTCCGCCGATGAGGCAGTTGAGGGAACAGATTCCACGCAATGACAGTGTCGACCGAACTCGAACTGCGATCCTTCGTCCTGCTAAGGCTGGGCGAGCGGAGATTCGCCGTTTCGGCCACTCAAATTGCCGAACTTGTCGCTCCGAGCCGGGTTTTTCGCTTTGCCCACCGAACACCCAAGCTGGAAGGCGTAATCCTGCGCCGTGGCCGGATAGTTCCGGTATGCGATGTTTCAGAGATTCTGCTCGGCAAACGCTGGACGTCCCGCCGCTTTTATCTGATCGCTGTGCGCAATTACGGATCCCAAAGGGAATGGGTGGCAGTGCCGGTAACGGGTGAATGCGAGTTGATTAACGCCGAAATGATGTCGGCAGGGGAATCCGACGCGCCGCACGTCGCGGGGTGGCTATCGCATGACGGCGACGTGATCGAAGTGTTGAATCTCGACGTGCTCACGCCAGGTCCGGAACAAGCACTCGCGGAAAGGGCAACACCGCAAGGTGCGGAGGCACGGCCGTGATCCCCACTGGGCGTCCAGTAAAGGTTCTTCTCATCGACAGCAACGTCTATTTTGCAAAGCGGTTGGGCGATGCGTTGAAACGAGAAGGCTTTGAGGTCGTGTCCAGCACGCAAGGAGCATTCGCGCTTACGACTCTTGAATACGACGCACCATCCGCCATTCTCTGCGCGACAAATATGCGGGAGATGGGAGCCTTGGAGATTGCAAAAATTATTCACGCGGACCCAAAGAACGCCAATCTGCCCATTGTCGCCCTCGGTGACGGAAGCCAGCGCGCCCTGATGGAAGCATTTCAGGCCGGTTGCGACGATTACATTGACCGCAACCGTCAGCCGGCCGTCATTGCCGCTCACATAAAGCAGATACTTGTCAGCAAAGCAGAAGGATTTCAGCCGACACAGATGCTCGACAAGTCCGATACCAGCCTCAGCGGCAATTTGACGCACCACGACCTGACCGGCGTTATGCAGATGTTGGGGCACGCGCACCAGACTGGCGCACTCCACATCAACGCGGGTGAGGTAGACGGCGTGCTCTTCTACGATGGCGGGGAGATCACGCATGCGGAATGTGACAATTTGTTCGGCGACGAAGCCGTGATTCACATTCTAAAAACCTGCGGGAATAGCAACAAAGGCGTCTACAAGTTTACGTACGGGACCGCGTCAACGCAGCGCACCGTGCTGCGCTCGGCCACCGATCTTATGCTGGATGCCATGCGCGAATTCGATGAAGGAACGCGTGACATGGCGGACAAGGAAGCGCAATGAGCGAAGCCATGACCATGCCGCCGCTGGGCGAAGCCCCTGCCAAGCGGACACCCACCGTCTACTTCATCGACGACAGCGCCACCATGCGCGAAGTCATCAAGATTGCTTTTCGCCGAGAGAGCATCAACGTGATTACCTGCGCCGACGCAGCCTCGGCGCTGGCCCAGTTCGAGCAAAACCGCCCTGACGTGGTGATCACCGATGTGATCATGCCCGATCAGGATGGTTATTCCGTCTGCACCCAGATTAAACAGAATCCGCAATTCAGCGAAGTCCCGGTTGTGCTGATGTCCGGCGTTGTTAATAAAAGCGTGGCTGACAAAGCGGTTTCGGTGAAAGCTGACGAACTGATTCGCAAACCCTTTCAACCTCAGGAATTGATTGGGCGAGTGAAGAGCCTCCTGGAGCCAAAGGCCGCGAGTCCTGCGCCTGTGCCCGACCGTTCAACACAATCGAACGCACTGAGCAACCTGTTTTCGCCGCCTCCTGCTCCCGCAGCGCCACGCCCGGTTGCTCCCCCGGCGCAAGTACCTTCTACACCCGAATCTGCCTGGCCTCGCGCGCTTGCCGAAGCGTTCGTCCCGCGTCAACCCTCGCAGCCGGGTCAGGAACCGCAACCATCGCCCAACACACCGGCGCGGCCTGCTCCGACAGCGGCAGACATCCATAAACTTCGCGTGGAAATCGCCCATTTGGACCTGCTTGTCAAGAAGCTCCAAACGGAACTTCAGATCGAGCGGCAATACAACCAGGCTCTCGAAACACAAATTCGCACACTCACAGAAGTAGGTTAGCCGCGCGAGCGCCACACAGCCGGCTTGTGCCTCCATTTGCCCCGGAGGACAGTTGACGCTCGAAGGTAGATTCAGTAGCCTCAATTTGCATCTTCAGCTGCTGCTTTTCGCGCTTCTTGTTTCTATTCAAGGGGGGACTTGCGATGGGCAACAAGAGCGATTCGTCTATTTCTCGCCGTGAATTTGCGCGCCGTGCCGCCTTCGCCTCTGCGGCCGCGTCTTTGGTTCCCGCGGAGCTTCTCAGCTCGCAACCTGCTCCCGCGCCTCTTCCGGCGCAGCAACCCCCAAACTTGCCCAAGCTTTCGCCGGAAAGCCAGGCCGAAGTCGAATCACGGATTCAGGCCATCTTCGCCCAGTATGGAAAGCGCCTTTCTGATGCTCAAAAGACCGATATTCGACGGTTGGCCACCGAGGCGCAGCCGCCGCTCGATCGGTTGCGTGCCTTTGCCACGGACAACGGAGATGGTCCGGGACTTTACCTTAAGCCGCTGATAGAACGAGAAAGAAAGCCCACGCCAATGCCGGCTACACCAAAACCGGCGACAACTCCAAAGAGTTCCTGAGGAGCGTCTCGAATGCCTGGCGAAGAAATCTTCCATCTATCAGTAAGCGAACTTGCGAAACGCATCGAAGCGAAGAAGCTCTCGCCCGTCGAACTGACACAAATCTACCTCGATCGCAGCCAAAAGCTCGGGCCGCGCTACAACGCTTACGCTCTTTTGACCCCGGAGATTGCTCTCGAACAAGCGAAGGCAGCGGAAAAGGAAATCGGGCGCGGGCACTATCGCGGCCCGCTGCACGGAATTCCTTACGCCGCAAAAGACTTGCTCGCAGTCAAAGGACTTCCAACGACATGGGGCGCCAAGCCTTATGCGAACCAGGTATTCGATTACAACGCGACCGTGATCGATCATCTGCGCGGCGTGGGCGCGGTGATGCTCGGAAAAGCCTCGATGATCGAACTCGCGGGCGGAATGGGCTATCGCTTTGCCTCCGCGTCCTTGCAGCTTGAAGCCAAAAACCCCTGGGATACCACCTGCTGGACATGCGGCTCCTCTTCCGGCTCCGGCGCAATCGTCGCCGCAGGTCTGGCGGCTTTTGCCATCGGCACGGAAACGTGGGGCTCCATCATCTGTCCCTCGGCCTTTTGCGGAGTGAGTGGTCTGAGGCCAACTTACGGCCGCGTCAGCAGGTACGGCGCGATGGCCCTCGCCCCTTCGATGGACAAGATCGGCCCGATGGCGCGGAGTGCCGAGGACTGTGCGCGCATCTTCGCCGCGATCGCGGGCCATGACCCGAAAGATCGGGGTACCGTGCCAATCGATAAGGGTGCATTCACGTATTCGCCATCCATGGAATTGCATGCGCGCCCTTTGAAAGTCGGCTGGCTCACCAACGCGTGGAAATCGCTTGCTCCCGGCGTTGCGAAGCCCATTGATGCCGCCAACAGAATCCTCAAGAAATATTTTTCGAGCGTGAAGGATGCCGCCTTGCCTGTTGGCCCCTGGGAGGACGCGGGCAATATCATCGTTGGCGTCGAGAGCGCCGCTTCTTTCCGCACGCTGATCCGTTCAGGACGCGTCACCGAATTAACCGATCCGCTGGGGCAAATTGCGGGCTATGTGAACGAACAATACTCCGCTGCCGATTACTTGCAGGCCCTCAAAGTGCGGGAAATCATCCAGAAGAAAATGGATTCCATGTTTGATACATTTGACGTCCTCGCTGCAGCATCCCAGCCGGTTCCGGCGACGCCGCTGACCATGAATCTAGAAACAGATCTGACTTTTCCCGATCCTCTCGGCGGCATCGGCAATATCTGCGGGCTTCCGGCAATGTCCGTTCCTTGTGGATTCACGGACAAGAATCTCCCTGTCGGGTTGCAATTCGTAGGCAGAGCCGGTGACGATTACGCGGTAATCCAGGCAGGGCGGACCTTCCAACTGCACACTGACTGGCACAAGAGACATCCAAGGATTCATTAGGAGCCGGCGACTTCAGGTTCGCTTCGCGATTTCATTGACGGCGTGAAATGAATCCCTGCGGACACTCCGAGGAGGCAATCCTGTTATGCACGATACTTGGAAAGACATGTTCGTCATCGGACTTCCCCTGGCGGAGAAGATCCTTCGCCCAATTTTCATCTACGCGTTTTTGGTAATTAGCCTCCGGCTCTCCGGCAAACGCGAACTCGTCCAGCTCAACCCGTTTGACCTGGTCGTCCTGCTGACTCTGTCGAACACCGTGCAGAACGCCATCATCGGCGAGGATAACAGCGTCCTGGGCGGAATCATCGGCGCCACTTCCCTGCTCGTCACCAACTATCTGGTCGTTCGCTTCCTCTACGACCATCGCAAGCTGGATCAGTTGGTTGAAGGCAGGGCTGACGTTTTGGTGGAAGGCGGCAAGGTGCGCATGCGGAATTTGAAAAGAGAGCTGATTACCGTGCCGCAGCTCGAAGCGGGCGCGCGAAAGCAAGGCTTCGATTCCCTTTCCGAAGTCGAACAGTGCGTGCTGGAGCCCGGCGGGACGCTTACGTTTCTCGGCAAGAAACCCGCCGTCGAAGACGTGCGCCACCAGGAATTGCTCGGCAAGCTAGAACGCCTAGCACAGGAAATCGCTCTATTGAGAGGCTTGCAGCCGCCGGCGCGCGCTTAACTTAATACAGAGAGAAACCTGTCGCGGCCAAGGTGATGCCCGCGGCACCGATGAGCACGCCAACAAGCCAAAATCCCTTTCGTTTCGTCAGCAGCGTGATCGAGCAGATGATCAGCCCTATCTCCAGAAATGCCTCTCCGCCGTCGAACCGGTCCGCTTGTCGAACCGTCAAATCACGCTCGTCTTCCAAATTCTTCGCTTCTTTGCTGACATCCACTTTGTCCGCTTCATAGTGTTCGACTTCCTTGGCGTACTTTTCTTTCAGCCCTTCTCCCAACTCCTTGTTCAACGGTGCGACAAGCTTGACCACGTCGGAAAACCCCTGAGCTTCGTGCAGGCGGACGCTCTTCGCCTGATACTGGGCCCAGCGGCTGGCCGCTTCTGTCTCGAGGCGCAGCCCTTCCGTGTGCGCTCGGTGACCAAGCAAGGACACGCCCGCCACAAATACCGCCATAATAGAAATCGTAAGCGAGACGGGGAGGATCAGAGGATGATCCTCGCGCAGGTGATGGCTCTCAGGCAGTTCGATACCCTCGCTCATTCCTCAACTCTCCTTTTTTGCGATTAGCCCGCAGACTCGGAAGAAATCACTTGAAACGCTTCGTGCGCCGCCGCTAGCGTACGGTCGATATCCTGGGCCGTGTGCGCCGCGGAAACAAAGGCAGCCTCAAACTGCGAAGGCGCCAAGAATATTCCTCGGTCGAGCATCTCTCGAAAAAACCTTGCGTATCGCTTGGTGTCGGAGCGCTTGGCATTCGCGTAATTTTTCACCGGCCCCAATGTGAAAAATACGGTAGCGAGCGAGCCGATAGCATTGACTTCCCCAGGAATCCCCGCATCCGCCAGTCCCGCGCAGAGACCAACTGCCAGATGCTGCGCCATTTGTGTTATCTCGTCGTACAACCCTGGTTTCGTAAGTTGTTTGAGCGCCGCGATACCGGCGCTCATCGCCAATGGATTCCCCGCCAGCGTACCCGCCTGATACACCGGGCCGAGCGGAGCCACTTGGTCCATCAATTCAGCGCGCCCGCCATACGCCGCCACGGGAACACCGCCTCCGATGATTTTCCCGAGCGTCGTAAGATCTGCTTCAACACCAAAATTGTCTTGCACGGAGCCGTTGCGAAGACGAAATCCCGTGATCACTTCATCGACGAGAAGTAGAGCGCCGTTCTTTTTGCAAATTTCATGCAAGCCCTTCAAGAAACCTGTCTCCGGCAGCACAACTCCCATGTTCGCTGCAATCGGTTCGACGATGACCGCAGCAATCTTGCCTTTGTGTTGGGAAAATACGCGTTCAACCGCGCCAAGATTGTTATACGGCACGTTTAACGTCAACGCAGCCAGCGGCGCAGGCACTCCGGGGCACTCCGCAATTCCAAGTGTCGCAAGGCCCGAACCCGCCTGTGACAGGAAACTGTCCGCGTGCCCGTGATAGCAGCCCTCGAATTTAACGATGAAGTCCCGCTTCGTCACCCCACGCGCCAGCCGCACTGCACTCATCGTTGCTTCCGTACCGCTTGAGACAAAGCGAATTTTTTCAATAAATGGAATCGCGCGCGTAATCAGCGTGGCCATCTCCAGTTCGAGCTCGGTCGTCACGCCGAAGCTCGTGCCGCGCCGCGCCTGCTCGGCAATCGCTTCGCTGATGGCGGGATTCGCATGTCCCAGGATCATCGCGCCCCAGGAGCACACGTAATCGAGCAGCTGATTCCCGTCCGCGTCGTAGAGGTATTGCCCACTGCCACGCTCGATGATCAGCGGCTCGCCGCCTACGGACTTGAACGCCCGCACGGGACTGTTCACGCCGCCGACCAATACCTTCTCGGCGCGTTCGAAAATCTCACGCGAACGCTTGCGCTCGCGCCTTAACCGGGTTTGCGCTGTGCCCATGTTTGCTCGATTAAACTAGCACGCCTTCAGCCAGCGTGCGACATCCTTGGCATGGTAGGTAAGAATAATTTCCGCTCCTGCGCGGTGTACGCCCGTCAGGATTTCCAGGACAACTCGCTGCTCGTCCAGCCAGCCCTTCTGCGCTGCGGCCTTGACCATGGCGTACTCTCCGCTGACATTGTAAGCCCCCACCGGAACATCAAACGCGTCGCGCACCCGCCGGATGACGTCCAGATACGCCAGCGCCGGCTTGACCATCACCATGTCCGCGCCTTCTTCGAGATCAAGCTCTACTTCCTTCAGCGCTTCCCGCGCATTGGCAGGGTCCATTTGATAGCTGCGCCGATCGCCAAACTGGGGCGAAGATTGCGCCGCTTCACGAAAAGGTCCGTAGAAGCCGGAACAATATTTCGCGGCATACGAAAGAATCGCGACGTTCTCAAACTTGTGTTCGTCCAGCATTTCGCGAATGGCGCCCACGCGCCCGTCCATCATGTCCGATGGCGCTACGATGTCGGCGCCGGCACGAGCGTGCGAGAGCGCCTGTTGCGCAAGAATGGTAACAGTCGAGTCATTCGATACTTCGCCATTCTCAACTACGCCGCAATGCCCATGATCCGTGTACCCACATAAGCACACGTCTGTAATCACGAGAAGTTTCAGTTTCGTTTTGCGAATTGCCTCAATGGCGCGCTGAACTACGCCCTGTGCACTAACGGAGCTAGCGCCGCGCGGGTCCTTGGATTCAGGTAATCCAAAAAGAATGATCCCGGGAATCCCCAGCGACTCAACCTCACGGCACTCCTCCACAATTTGATCTACAGACTGCTGATGGATGCCCGGCATGGAGCTGACTTCCTGGCGGACCCTTGCGCCTGGACAAACGAACATCGGATAAATCAGTCCTGACGTGCTGAGTCGCGTTTCTCGAACCAGGCCTCGTAGCGCTTCGTTCCGCCGCAATCGCCGCGGCCGATGAGTGGGAAAACTCATTCTCTTTTTGCTCCTGCTGACGCTTGTTTCACTGTGCCCGCAAAATGCTCTTCCAGCGCCTCTACGACCGCCGCTGCCGTAGTATCGGCTGAAATCACCAGCCGTCGCACGCCCGCTTCCCGCAGTGCATGTGCTGTGACTGGTCCAACTGCCGTAATCGCGAGTCTATCCTGTAGAGCGTGCAATCGCTCGCTTCCAAGCAGTTCCCCGAAATGCTGGGCCGCCGACGGACTGAAAAACAGAACGGCCTCCGTACCACCTTCGGCGATCTCTCTTAACTGTCTTTCATCAACTGCGCTCGGTCGAAGTGTGCGATAGGCGATCACTTCAGTGACTTCCGCACCATATCGACTTAGTGCCGATGGCAAATCTGGATTTGCCCGATCGCTTCGCGGCAAAAATATTTTCGATCCTTGAAGACGATTCCCCAATTCGTCCGCCAAGCCCGCACCGGTGTGCGTTTCCCCAACGTACTCGACACGGAATCCAGCCTGCCGGGCCGTTTCGGCAGTAACTGGACCGACGCAAGCAATTCGCGGTTTGCTTCCTAAGTGAATCAGGCTCAGCTTCAATTTCTCGCCGCGCTTTGCCACCGCGTGAACAGCCTGCGCGCTGGTAAGAATCATCCAGTCAAATCTCTCGATTTCCGCAAGCGCAGCATCGAGCGGCGCGAAGTCTTCCGGCTCCGCAAAGGACACCAGAGGAATCACTACCGGAATCGCTCCACGCGCTGAGAGTTCCCGCGCCAAGGCCTCGCTCTGTGCCGCGGATCGCGTGATGACGATTCTCTTCCCCGCCAAACTCTTTGGAGTTACTTCAGCCACGCTGCCGGCTCACTTCTTCCAGGATGGTCTGCGCCCCTGCCTCGATCAGCAATCGTGCCATGTGCTCTCCAAGCTGCGCCGCCTGATCCGGCGGAGCCGTGGCCCGTTGATTCACGTATTGCGACCCGTCCACGGAACAAACACACGCATCGAGCAAAAGTTCCCCGCGCTCGACCCGCGCCCATGCGCCCAGCGGAACCTGGCACCCGCCCTGCAACGCCCCCAGCAGTGCGCGTTCCGCGATAATCGCCGTGCGAGTCTCCGCGTCATCCAAAGGCGCCAGAAGGTCTCCCGCTTCCGCGTCTTTCAATCGGCACTCCACTCCAATCGCGCCCTGACCGACCGCAGGCATGCACACTTCCGGTGAAAGCACCTCCGAGATTCGCTTGCTCAATCCCAACCGGTCGAGGCCTGCTTTGGCAACCATCACTGCTTCATATTCGCCGCTTTCCACTTTTCTCAATCGGGTGTCGACGTTGCCTCGCAGGTCGCGGAGGTCGAGGTCCGGGCGCAAGTGCCTCAACTGCGCCTGGCGTCGCAGACTGCTCGTTCCGACGCGCGCTCCATACCGCAAATTCGCCAGCGTGGAGCCTACCAGGCAATCGCGTACGTCATCGCGCCGGCATACGGCTGGAAACATAAACCTCGAAGGAATATCGGTCGGCACATCTTTTACGCTGTGCACCGCCAGGTCGATCGTTTCCTCCAGCAGCGCATCCTCCAGTTCCTTGATAAATACTCCCTTGCCGCCAATCTGCGTCAGCGGTGCGTGCTGCATCTTGTCGCCGCTTGTTTTGATGATCACAATTTCCGCTTCCATGCCCGTCGCGACAAACAGCTTTTTGCGCACGAATTCCGCCTGCCATTTGGCAAGCATGCTCCCGCGTGTGCCTATGCGCAGGATTCTCACGGCTTCTCCCGGTTGGAAAGAAACAGGTCCCGCAGCGCTTCGACATTTTGAATCTTTCGCCGGAGTTCTCTTTCGCCGCGCAAACGTTCTGCCGGCTCCAAGAGAAGCTTCTCCAGCATTTCATCCATCAATTTCTCGACATGCGCGCGATCCGTTTCCGCAAGGTGCTTCATAGTCTCCATACGTGCGCGGATGAATGCAGCGCGTTCCTCCCTCATCTTCGTGCGCAGCGCTTCCATCAGCCCAACCAGTTCGACGCTTGCTTGCCAGGAGAGGAACTTGGCTACATGCTCATCCACAATGCCTTGCGCCTTGGGAATTTCGCTTTCACGAGCGCTGCGATTCCGCTGCACGACCTCGCTCAAGTCATCCGTGTTATAGACGTAGACGTTGTAAAGTTCCGCGACATCCGGCGCTATATTCCTCGGTACGCCCAGGTCCATCAGGAACAACGCGCGATTTCCCCGCGCCGCCATCGCACGCTCGACGACATCGCGGCGTAGCACCGGTTCTTCCGCGCTAACCGACGACACGACTACATCCGGTGACTGCAGCGCTGTATCCCACTTTCCCCACTCGGTCACTCTTCCGTCGTACTGTTTGGCCAGATCCTCTGCCCGGCCGCGTGAGCGGTTCATCACGTGGAGTTGCGCCACCCCACGATCCCGCAGGTGCGCAACTACTTGCTCGCTGATCGTTCCCGCACCCACTACCAGGGCTCTGTGCCCGTTCAACTTTCCAAAAATGCGTTCTGCCAGTTTGACGCCCGCGGATGCCACTGACATGGGCCGCGTGCCAAGTTCCGTCTCCGTTCGCACCCGCTTTCCGACTTCCAACGCGCCTTGAAACAGGCGATTCAATACCGGTCCGGTCGCTCCGTGCTCGTGCGCGAAGCGATACGCCTCCCGCACCTGTCCCAGAATCTCTGCCTCGCCCAGCAACATGGAATCAAGTCCTGCCGCAACTCGAAAAAGGTGCCGCACCGCCTCCTGATCGTAGTGGTGATAGAGCGACACGCCCAGAACATCCGCACGCACCGAATGAAACTCGCTGAGAAACGTAGAGAGTCCCGGGGCGCATTCATGGGACGATTCCGGCGGCACCCCATACACTTCGCTGCGATTGCAGGTGGAAAGCACCAGCGTCTCTTCGAGAATCCCCCGGGCGCGCAGCTCCTCGGCCGCACGCTGCGCCTGCTCGGCGGTAAACGACACTTTCTCACGCACCTCCACAGGCGCCGTGCGGTGATTTAGTCCGACGAGAACGATTTCCATGCCGCGGTTCGCTCGCTCCTAAAAGTACCGGTGGCTATGAGAGAGATACAGGTTTACGACCGTAAAGCTCAGCACCACAATCACAAAATTGAAAATACACAATTTTGATGCCCGTGCCCCGCGCCACGCCGTTGTCCGCGCCAGCCGGAAATACAGCGCATACAGCGCCAGCACGAGCAGGGTGATCACGTACTTTGGATCGTAAAACGAATATTGGCTGCTCAGCCGGTCGACCCACACGAATCCCAGCACAGTTCCAATCGCAATGGAAACCAAACCGACAAGCACGCTCGACTGGCTCATCTGCGCCAGCAATTCCAGAGGCGGAAGCCGCCAGACCACATCGCCGACCTTGTGTTTTCGCAACAGCCTCTCTTCACCAAGAAAAATGAGACTGAGGACGAAGGAAAGCGCAAATGCTGCATACGCCAGGATGCTCAGCGCCACGTGCAACGCAAAAATGGCACCGTGCACAGCTGGCGGCGGGAGCCGGTCTGCGGGAGCGAGATGCGCCGCCAGAAAGAACACCAAAATGAACGGCAGAACGAAGGCTCCGACCGAGCGCTGTCGGTGATACAACTCGAGCCCCAGATAGGTCACAGCGAGAAGCCACCCAAACAGCGACATGGAGCCGTACAAATCATGATAAGGAACCGTGTGCGACCCGCGCGACCTTTCCAAGAGCGCAAAGTAATGCGCAATCAGGCCCAGCCCCAGGAGCACTGTACCCAGTCTGCCCGTGAGTTTGCTTCCTGTACTCAAAAAGCGAACGTACAACCCGAAACTCAAGAGATAAGCCAGCGCCGTCAAGACTGGGAATAAATGGTTCATTTTTTGTGCCGGAGCACCTGGCCATCCAAGCTCGCGCACGCTACTCCTGGTGGCCCGTCTATGCGCAGTTAGGTCGATTCCTCGGCGTTTCGAGTATAGCCCACCCAGGCTAGTGCTCGCACATTTGGCCGGCTATGGCGCTCGTATCAGCAAGACCGCCTGGGATTTGCTATCCTTGTTTCCTCTGGCGGACTATGGCCCCACAACCTGCGCCCATCAACCGGAAAGACTTGTTCCTGCGTGCCTGCCGCGGTGAAATCCTTCCGCGCGTCCCCGTCTGGCTGATGCGCCAGGCTGGCCGATACCTTCCCGAATACCGCGAAATCCGCGCAAAGCACGCATTCCTCGAGGTTTGCAAGACGCCGCAACTTGCCGTCGAAGTTTCCATCCAGCCCTTGCGCAGGCTTGGCGTCGACGCCGTCATCGTTTTCTCGGACATTTTGATTCCAGCGGAAGCCATGGGCCTGCAATTGGAACTAGGCGACGCCGGTCCCAACCTGCCCAATCCAGTCCGCTCTAAATTGGATGTCGACCGGCTACAAATGTTCGACCCTGAGGCAGACACCGGCTTCCTGCCCGAAACTATCCGTCGCATCGTCAAATCCGTCGGTCCGGAGGTTCCCGTTCTCGGTTTTGCAGGCGCTCCTTGGACTCTTGCCTGCTATATGGTCGAAGGCAAAGCCAAGGAAGGATTTGCCACCGTCAAGAGCTTTCTTTACCACGAACCGAAAGTCTTCCGCGCGCTCCTTCAGCGCATTGCCCAGGCGACAATTCCTTATCTGAAGGCACAGATCGCCGCCGGGGCGACCGCGGTTCAGTTGTTCGATACTTGGTGCGGCGAACTGAACTTGCAGGATTACGAAGACTTCGCGCTACCCGCCGTGCAAGAGGTTATCGCTGGCCTCGGCGGCTCGGTCCCGGTGATCTATTACACCAAGGCGTCGCAGCATTTGCTTCCCGCCGCGGCGCGTTCTGGCGCAAACGTTCTAAGCGTTGACTGGCGCGTGGATTTGACGGAGATTCGAAAGACGCTGGGACCCAAAATCGCGCTGCAAGGAAATATCGATCCCGCCGTCTTACTCGGCCCTCCCGAGAAAATCCGCGATGTAACTCTGTCCACCATTAGCTCTCTATGTGGCCAGGGTCACATCCTCAACCTCGGCCATGGCATTTTGCAAAATACGCCAGTTGAGAACGCTCAATTATTTGTCGACACAGCCCTGAGTGCGCTGATTCAGCGTGCAACGACTGTTGCGCATGTGCGGTAGGAGACGCTAAGCATGAGTCTCGCCCATCCCAGCCTCGATCAGATGCGCGGCGAGCTTCATGTCGGCGAAGATTTCCTCGCAAAGTACAATCGTCCCGGCCCGCGCTACACCAGCTATCCCACGGCGCCTATTTGGAACGACGCTTTCGGGCCCGCCGATCTCGAACGTGTGCACGAAGAAGCCGAGCGTGTCCGGACGCCCGTCTCGCTCTATATGCACATCCCTTTCTGCGAGAGCCTGTGCCTCTTTTGCGCCTGCAACGTCGTCATTCAGAAAAACAAAAGCGTCGCGCCTCCCTATCTTGAAGTCCTGAAGCACGAGACGAAGCGCATCAGCCGCAGCGTCTCCAAGACTCGCCCCGTCGTGCAGTTCCACTGGGGCGGCGGCACTCCAACCTATCTGACGCCCGAGCAGATCGAGGATTTGTTCGCGTTCACCAAAGAGCATTTCCATTTCGACGCTGAAAGCGAGATTGGCATCGAAGTCGACCCGCGCGTAACTTCCCTCGCGCATCTGGAGACTCTCCGCAAGCTCGGCTTCAACCGCCTCAGCATGGGCATTCAAGACTTTCAGACTGAAGTCCAGCAAGCCGTCCACCGTATCCAGCCTTACGAAATGACCCGCGACCTACTCTTCGCCGCGCGCGAACTCGGCTTCGATAGCATCAACGTCGATTTGATTTATGGCCTTCCCTATCAGACCGCGGACACTTTTGCCCACACCGTCGATCAGATCATCGGCCTCGCGCCGGACCGCATCGCTCTCTTCAGCTACGCTCACGTACCGTGGCTGAAAAGACAACAAGGCTCCTTCGCCGCCCACCTCCCCGAAGGCATGCAAAAATTCGAGATTTTCCGCACGGGCCTTCTCAAGTTTCTCGACGCCGGCTATCTGTACATCGGCATGGACCATTTCGCAAAACCCGGCGACGAGCTCGCCGTTTCGCAGCAAAACCGCACGCTGCACCGCAATTTTCAGGGCTACACCACCAAAGCCGGCGCAGACCTCTACGGCATGGGCATCACCGCCATCAGCGGTATTCAGGGTGCCTACGCGCAAAATTATCGCGATATTCCTTCTTGGGAAAAGGCTGTCGCCGAACGCGGCCTCGCCACCATGCGTGGGTATCAGCTTTCGAATGAGGATCGCCTGCGTCGCGCGGTGATTAGCCGCCTGCTCTGCCATACCGTGGTAATCAAAGACGAAATCTCGCGCGAATTCGCCATCGACTTTGACGAGCATTTCGCCGAAGAGCTTCGCCGTCTCGAGCCATCCCGTCAGGATGGCCTCGTGCTCCTCGATGGTGGCAAAATCCGCGCCACTTGGCTCGGCCGTATCTTCATCCGCAACCTGGCTATGGTTTTCGATCCTTATCTCGAAAAACAGCAGCTCACTGCCAAGCCGCTCTTTTCAAAAACTCTCTGAGCCTGCGAGGATGCTCACATCTCCGTGACCCGTCACGTCCCAGCATTGGTGGTCGGTGGCGGCATCTCCGGCCTAGTCTGCGCTTACGCTCTGCGCAAATCCGGAATCGATGCTCAACTTGTCGAAGCCTCCCCGCGCCCTGGAGGTGTAATCAATTCCGTCACTCGCGACGGCTTCCTTCTGGAATTGGGGCCTCAGAGTTTCAGCAGTACATTCGCCCTTCGCGAGCTTTGCGCCGATCTTGGAATTTCGGATCAACTGCTGCAAGCCCCGGCGCACGCCCCACGCTACGTCCTGATTGATGGCCAGCTCCGTCCCGTGCCGCTCAGTCCGTCTGCATTCTTCATGAGTTCACTAGTCGACGCCTCAACCAAATGGGCCCTCGTGCGCGACATCCTCGGGAAAAGCATTCCTCCTGATGCCGACGAATCCGTTGCCTCCTTCGTTCGCAGAAAATTCTCGCCGCAGCTCCTCGATCGCCTGGTTGCTCCTTTTGTTTCCGGGATCTACGCGGGAGATCCCGAGCGGCTCAGTGTCCGAAGCGCCTTCCCGCAACTTTACGAAGCAGAAAAGACTGCCGGCAGCATCGTTCGTGGCATGCTGCGCGCTTCAAAATCGAAGAAGCGCCCACGCGAGCGCCCCATCCTGCAATCCTTTAGCGAAGGCAACGAAACTCTTGTGCGCGCGCTGGCAAACAAACTTGGTCCCGCGCTGCTTACTTCAACATGCGTTGCCGGAATCTCCCGCCAAAATGACGGTTCATTCCAAGTTCGTCTGGAAAACCGCAACGGCAGCGAACCCGTCTCGGCCGATTCCCTAATCCTGGCCACACCTACCGACGTTACCGGCAGACTTCTCGCCGGCCTTGATGCCTCATTCGAATCGCCGCTGAGTTTCATCGATTACGCCGCCGTCGCTGTAGTTTCTCTCGGTTATCGCAGCAACGTCGTCGGCCACGGGCTGAACGGCTTCGGCTTCCTCGTGCCTCGCTCCGCTGGTCTCCGCGTCCTCGGCTGCGTCTGGAATTCATCACTCTTCCCGGGCCGCACTCCGCAAGGTCATGCTCTCTTGACGAGCTTCGTCGGTGGAACAACCCATCCGATGGCTGCAAAGTTGCAACCGAAAGAACTGGCAAGCCTCGTCCACCGTGAGATTGCTTCCCTGCTCTCCATCAAGAGCGAACCCATCTTGTCAAATGTCACGATTTGGCCACGCGCCCTGCCGCAGTACAATCTCGGCCACGCCGACCGCTTGGCCGCAGTCTCCAAGCTTTGCTCGCGTTTCCCAGGTCTTTGGCTGACCGGCAACTATTTGCGCGGCCCCGCCATCGGTTCCTGCGTCGACCAAGCTCTCGCTGTCTCCGAAGAAGTTCGCAACTATCTCGCCGCCTGAGCTCATCGTCCGCTAGTAGCAATCCTTCTCAGACTGAGATCTGATTGCTGATGACTGATCACTTTCCATACCGCAGCGCCAATCGCGTCTTTCTCCGCTCCGCTGCCTCCCGGAATCGCCGCCGCTCCTCCGCCGTCTTTAGGATGAGCGGCGGGACCAGGGTCGGCTTTTTCGTGTGTTCGTCAATCGCCACAAACGTCACGTAAGCCGTCGTCGTGTGCTTGTGTTCCCCAGTGAGCATGTTTTCCGAATAGACCTCCACGCCCACTTCCATCGACGTATGGAAGACCCTGTTCACCTGCGACTTCAACGTCACAATTTCTCCAAGGTTCACCGGATTTCGAAAATCGATATAGTCCACGGACGCCGTGACCACGTAACTGTTCGAGTGCCGGTGCGCCGCCAGCGCCGCAGCCATGTCCACAAAGTGCATCACCTGTCCACCAAGAAGTTTTCCCAGTGGATTTGTTTGTGCGGGAAGCACGATTTCTGTCATCTCTGAACGCGATGCGCTCACCGGCTTCCCCGCCAACTTGATGTCTTGCTCATGATTGTCTCTGCTCTTCATTCGAGCCTCTTGCCCCGCGGTGTTGGACCCCGCTGGCGGCCCCCGTATAATACGGGACGACACAATGACCGACCAAAAGAAAACCCGCCGCCAGATGCTCGAAGAGTTTGTCTCTAAGAAGCCCGATGATGCTTTCTCCCGCTATGGCCTGGCTATGGAGTGCATGAACACCGGCGACACCACCGCGGCCGACACCCATTTTCGCGCGCTTCTTGAGCGCAACGCCGATTACATTCCTGCCTATTTGATGTACGGCCAGCTTCTCGCCCGCGAATCTCGCGCGACTGAAGCCCGGCAGATTCTCTCATCCGGCATCGCCGCAGCCGCAAAAAAGGGCGAGCAACACGCCCGCTCCGAAATGGAAGCCCTCTTGAACGACCTGAGCTGATATTTTAGAAGGTACTTCTATCGAGCAACGCCGCGAGCGCTGTCTGAAAAAAGTTCTAAACAAGCGACTTTAACCCCCTATAGAATGAACACTTGATGAAAAACAGCCGGGTGGGGGGAGGGGCCCTTAGCAACCCCAACGAAGGCTCAATCCTCGAGCGTTGGCAGCGTCTTTAGCACTTCCGCGGCTTTCGGCCGATGCAACACAGGATCGTCTTTGCGGATTTTCCCATCTCGGAACACCAGCACTCGTTTCGCGAATTGCGCAACGTCATGCTCATGCGTAACCAGCACAATCGTCAGGCCTTTGTCGTTCAAGTCCTGAAAAACTTCCATGATCTCCACCGATGTGCGGCTATCCAAATTCCCGGTGGGCTCATCAGCCAGCAAAATTGCAGGACGATTTACCAAAGCGCGCGCAACCGCCACTCTCTGTTGCTGCCCTCCGGACATTTGCGACGGAAAGTGCTCCATGCGGTCCGCCAGCCCGACCAACGCAAGCGCCTCCACAGCGCGTTTCCGGCTCTCCGCCTTATCGATCTTCGCGTACAGCGTGGGCAATTCCGTGTTTTCCAGCGCCGTGGTGCGCGCCAGCAGGTTGAATCCCTGGAAAACAAATCCGATTTTCTGGTTCCGAATCTGCGCCAGCGCCCGCTTGTCGTGCTTCGAGACGTCGATTCCTTCCAGCAGATACCGCCCAGAACTCGGCCGGTCCAGGCACCCCAGCATATTCATGAACGTCGATTTCCCGCTTCCGCTCGCTCCCATGATGGCCACAAATTCGCCGCGCTGAATTTCCAGGCTCACTCCGCGCAAGGCGTGCACGCGTGTTTCGCCCAACTCGTAATATTTGTGAACATCTTCCACGCGAATGACCGCGTTGCCGGCAAGGTCGTCGGTCTTTTTCAATTCGGTCTGGTTAGCAGTCTGCATGGAATGGAATTTGGAGATACGGATATCCGCGCACGCAAGCTCTTAACGCCGTACCCCTGGCCCTCCCGGCGCCGTCGATTTCGGCATCACCGAGCGGATGATCAGTTCATCGCCTTCTTTCAATTCGCCTTTCACGAATCCCGCAATTTCCGTATACGAATGATCCGTAATTCCCAGCGCTACTTTCACCGGCTCCATGCTGTTATCGCCGCGAAGTTTCCAAACCACAGCGCTATCGGAGCGCGGCGCGCGTGGCGAATTTTGCGCTGCTCCACTCGACGGACTGATGCGTTCCGCCGCCACGGCCTCGTCGCTCGCCGTTTTCCTCTCTCCAGGAGGCTCAATTCCGTATTGCCTATACAACGCGAGGATTTCTTCCGGCGACATCGGCGGCTTGTAACGCAGCGCCGTGTTGGGCAGCTTCAGGACGTTCTGAACCGTAGCCACTGGAATCGTCACGTACGCTGTCATTCCTGGAAATAATTTCAATTCCGGATTGGCGAATTCGACGATGGTGTCGTAGGTGACTACGTTTTGCACCGTCGTCGCGTTCATGCGCACCTGCTTCACCACGCCATGAAAGGTTTCTTTCGGAAAGGCATCCACCTTGAACGTGACGGGCTTTCCCACTTTGATATTGCCCACGTCAGACTCGTCCGTCTTCGCGTACACCAGCATCTTTGTCAGGTCTTGCGCGATGGTAAAAATTGTCGGGGCTTGCAACGACGCAGCGACCGTCTGCCCCACGTCCACGTTGCGCGCCACCACGGTTCCGTCAATAGGTGAGCGAATCACCGTGTAGTTCAAATTCGTCTGCGCCACCGTTACCGCAGCTTCTTTTTGGCTGACCTGCGCCTCGGCCTGCGTGACGTTTGCAACGGCTCCGCCCACTGTCGCATTCGCCGAATCATAATTCGCCTTGGCCAAATCTAGTTGCTGCTGGCTCAGGATGCCATCCTTGAACAAGCCAGCCGTACGGTCATAGTCGGCTTTGGTCTGGACCAGCGAGGCTTTCGCTTTTTCGAGGTTCGCGCGCGCCGCCACCAGATTTGCCTTCGCGTTTTCCAAATCGGCTGTGGCCTGCAGCAGCGCTCCCTTAAACAATGCCGGATCGATCAGCGCCACAATGTCGCCCTTGCGCACGCGGGAATTGAAATCCACGTAAAGTTTCGAAATTGTCCCGGACACTTGCGAACCGACCTGCACGGTGATGACGGCATTGATCATTCCGGTGGCTTCCACCACGTCGTGGATCTCGCCCTTTTCCACCTTGGCCGTGAAATGTTGCGGCGCGTTATTGTGATTCAGGCCGAACGCCGCAAACAGTCCGGCGACGACAACGGCTCCTGCCAGAATCAGCCATTTGCTTTTTATTTTCATTTCCTGTCCTGGGAGCTATGCACCGACTGTTTCATTCGTACCGCAGTGCCTCAATGGGATCGAGCAAAGAGGCTTTTCGTGCGGGGTAATATCCGAAAAAAACTCCCACTGCCACGGAAAACAGCGCCGCCACAATCACCGCTTCAATGGACATTTGCATCGGCCACTGCAACGTCCTGCCAACCAGGAAAGAGCCGGCAATGCCAAAAAGCACTCCGGCGGCGCCTCCGACCAGGCTGAGCATTACAGATTCCCCCAGGAACTGCAGTTGAATGGCTTCTTCCGTGGCGCCCACAGCGACGCGCACCCCGATCTCTCGAGTCCTCTCCGTTACCGAAACGAGCATGACGTTCATGATTCCAATTCCACCGACGATGAGTGAAATCGAAGCGATAGCGATCAGGAGAACCGTGAGGGTCTTGCTGGCTTCCAGTTGCGCCTGAATGATGTCTTCCGGATTCCGGATATTGAAATCATCTTCCTCTTCCGGACGCAGGTGGTGGCGATCGCGCAGCAGCGCTGCTGCTTCCTGGCCGGCGATCTTCACCGCGTCCTGCGAAACCGCCGAACACAGAATGTCGTCCAGCCACGTGATTCCCTTGATTTTTTTCTGCGCGGTCATGTACGGAAGAATGATGGTGTCGTCCTGGTCTTGCCCGGAAACGGAAAGGCCCTTGGGCAAAAGAGTGCCGACAACTTTGCAAGGCAGATCCTTTACGCGGATCACTCTTCCAATCGGATCTTCCACGCCAAAAAGTTGATCGCGCACGGTGCGCCCGATGACGCAAACGTCCGCGGCGCGATCCGTGTCGTCCTGTGAAAACGCTGCGCCCTGATCGATATACCACCGCTTGATGTCGAAATATTCCGGCGAGACGCCGCGGTAACTTGTAAACCAGTTCTGATTGCCGTAGATAATTTGGACCGAAGCGTCGACGTTGGGCGAAACGCTTTTTATCAAGGGGATTTGATTTTTGATGGCGATGGCGTCGGCCAGCACCAGCGACTTTGTCCCGTGTGTTCCCGTGCGAACACCGTTGACGGCACGCCCGCCGGCCTCAATCCACACAAAATTGTCGCCCAAATTGTTGAGCTGCTGCTCGACCCGCGCCTGCCCCGCTTTTCCTATGGCCACGACGCAAATAACCGCCGCAATCCCGATGGTGATGCCCAGGACCGTCAGGATGCTGCGCATTTTATTTCGGAGCAATGCCACAAGGGCCGATCGCAGCAGTGCCGCGTAATTCAAATCCCCTCCTTCTCTTTGCCATCTACAACTCTGGGCATTTCAACCTAAACGGAGGATAAACCTATGCCATTCAGGCCAGCTTTCTCCCTAATCTTTCCATGAATCAGGATTCATAACCAGTGGCGTTGGATACAGGCTGAGTTTCCGCTGATCCGGCCGCACTGTTCTTTTTCTCTCTCTACGTAAGATTGCGATCGCAATGGCAGCTACCTAGTGCAGGCTTTTGGCGTGGACGTCATGTTCGATTCAGGCACAGGCACGTCCCAAAAGCGACCGAATCTATCGGCATGACAGATGAGCGAAGACAGGTAAGTGCTTTGCTGTCAAGCAGTACTGGCCTGCCTGCTCGGACGCTGACGTGCGGAGCTTCCAGCGGATTAGTGCGCAGAGGAGGAAGGAATGGCAAATCTCTGGCAAGACTTGCGATTCGCGTTGCGCATATTGGCGAAAAACCCCGGCTTCACCCTGATTGCGGTCTTGACGCTTGCTTTGGGAATTGGAGCCAATACCGCGATCTTCAGTGTCCTGGACTCGGTTTTGCTGCGCTCGCTTCCCGTGTCACATCCCGAACAACTGGTCGTCCTCTCGGATCCAGACGAGCATGGTTCCAGCTTTGGAAGTGAGGGCGGCGACCGCTCTCTGCTCGCCTACTCGGAGTTCGAATACTCCGGGATCACAACGAGGTCTTCTCAGAAATCTTCGCCGCCGACAGCCAGCTTCCCGAGCGAGAAGTCACCATCCCTGATTCCTCGTTCAAGACAGGCGCGCAAAAAGAATCCGCTCGCATCCGCCTTGTCAGCGGAGATTACTTCGCCACCCTTGGAGTAACTCCCGCCGCCGGCACGTTCTTCACGCGCGACGTGGACCGCGCCAGGGGCGGATCGACAATCGCGGTGCTCAGCTATGCGTTCTGGAAGCGGCGCTTTGGTCTTGATCCGTTGGCACTGGGCAAAACAATCCAGATTCGCCAAACGTCATTCCAAATTGTGGGCTTCACTCCTCCGGAATTCTTCGGAGAGACTGTCGGAGCATTCCCCGACCTGTGGGTTCCAATGATGATGCAGGACTCCATCTACCCGGGACGCGATCTCCTCACCCCGTCGAAAGACCTGACCAACATGCACATTTGGCTTCAAGTGATGGCCCGGCTAAAGCCCGGGATCACGCCGGAACAGGGCAAGGCTAGCATCAACGTCGTATTCAATGGCCTGCTGGAATCCAAGGTCGGCGTCTCGATCTCGGCGGAGGAGCGCCGTCATTCTCTCGATCAGCGGATCAATTTGCAGCGAGCGGCACGAGGTTCATCCGTGCTGCGCGAACATTTTGGCGAGCCGCTAAAGATCTTGATGGCCATGGTGGGATTCGTGCTTCTCATCGCGTGCGCCAACGTAGCAAACCTCCTGCTCGCTCGCGGGGCGGCGCGGCAGAGAGAATTCGCCCTGCGCATCGCCATTGGCGCCGGGCGAGCGCGCTTGATCAGACAACTACTGACGGAGGGCTTGCTCATCGCAGTGACCGGCGCCGCCGCAGGTTTGTTGCTCGCGCAGTGGACCGACGCGCTTCTGCTGCGGATGGTTTCCGGCGCGTCATCCGGACCTCCGAGCATCCACCTCGATCTGCAGCCTGACGCCCGCGTGCTCGGTTTCACCCTGGCCGTGGCGCTGCTCACAACAATCTTCTTTGCTTTGATTCCTTCCTTGAACTCGACGCGACTCGATCTCACGCCGGTCCTGAAATCCACTCCCACCGGTACGTCCAGCGAGTCATCGCACCGGCGATTTCCTGCGGGGAAAATACTGGTAGTTACGCAAATCGCCGTCTCCGTGATTCTCCTGGTCTCTGCTGGCCTATTTGTCCGCAGCCTCTCCAGACTCGGGCAGGTAAACCTTGGTTACAACCGCGAAAACCTGCTCATTTTCCGGGTCGATGCCGCTCCTGAAGGTTACAAAGGCGGGGCGATTCCCCGCTTCCAACTCGATTTGCTCAGAAGGATTTCGGCGATCCCCGGTCTGCGCGGTGCCACCGTTTCCAAGGACGGCCTCTTCAGCGGCTCGGAATCGGCGGACCCGATCGCTGTGGAAGGCTATGCCCCCAAGCCTGATGAGGAAATGCATTCGCGCATGGATCATGTCGGCCCGGGATATTTCTCCACGCTCGGAATTCCCATCTTGATGGGGCGCGAAATTGAAGCGCAGGACGCTCCCGGCGGCATTCGCGCAGCGGTCGTAAACCAGACTTTCGCGCATCGCTTCTTTCCCAATACCAATCCCATAGGCAAGCAGGTCCGCGATACCTATTCAGGTAACCCCGCGGAGATGGTCGTTGTGGGCGTCGCCGCAGACGCCAAGTACAACGATTTGCGAGAGAAAGCCTTGCCTCGCATTTACGCTCCCCTTGCCAATCCGATGTGGGAAAATCCTGCCGCTTTCTATGAGATTCGAACGTATGCCGATCCTCAAACCGTGACTGCCGCGCTTCGCCAAGTTGTCCAGGAAGCAGATCCGACGCTTCCGCCCATCAAGGTGCACACGATGTCCGGGCTAGTCGACGACTCCTTGCAAACGGATCGCTTCATCGAGCAATTGGCCGGGGACTTCAGCCTTTTGGCTCTGGCCCTCGCAGCCATCGGCCTCTACGGCCTGATGGCCTATACAGTATCCCGTCGGACAAGGGACATCGGAATTCGCCTGGCGCTTGGCGCGGAGCCAGAGAATATTCTTTGGCAGGTTCTTCGCGAGACCCTGGCGCTCGTGTTGATGGGCATCGCCATTGGCGTGCCTTGCGCGCTGGGCGGAACTTATCTGATGCGCAGCATGCTATTTGGGCTAGGCTTTGCGGACCCCATCGCATTTCTGCTTGCGGCAGCGTTGCTGACCATTGTTGCCGCGTTTGCGGGCTTTCTGCCGGCGTGGCGCGCTTCTCACGTGGATCCGATGGTCGCACTAAGATACGAGTGAACCTTCGCAATTCGGCGCTGTGGCCAAGCGTTCAGCCACTGCATGTGGAGGCTGCTTCTTTGGTTTCCTGCTAGCCTAACGTCGAGCGCTTCCAGGATTCATAACCGGAGGGCAGGCGCTCTGGTATGATTTGGATTGGGACCCATGCGGCCTGAACGCATTCCTTTGTTTCCGCTGAACGTCGTCCTCCTTCCAGGCGCGGAACTGCCCCTGCATATTTTCGAACCTCGCTACCGCCAAATGGTGAAAGATTGCCTGGAAGAGAAATCGGAATTCGGCATGGTCCTCTCCCTGGACAAGGGAGTCGCGCGCGTGGGTTGCACCGCTGAAATCGTGCAGGTCGCAAAACGCTACCCGGACGGCAGAATGGATATTCTCATTATTGGCCGCGCTCCATTCCGCGTCGTAGAAATATTCGCCGAGGACCCTCTATTGGAAGGCCAGGTGGATTACCTGGAAGACCGGGAGAATCCCGCCAGTCCGGGCATCCAGCGCCAACTTGTGGAACTCTTCGAGACTTGCCACACGCTCATTTTCGATGACTATCCGAAGAATCTTGAGGGCGCCTCGACCGAGGATTTTTCTTATCTCGTTGCGGCCACGTTGCCAATGGATTTATTGTGGAAGCAGCAGATACTCGAGCTGCGGTCAGAAGCGGACCGCCAGGAGCGGCTAGTCGCGTACCTTCGCGAGTGGGCGCCGCATCTACAGAAGAAAGAGGCCAAGCGCCAGCGAGCCGGAGGAAACGGACACGGATTAAATTAATTTCAGACGAGCCAGCCCAGCCGGCTCGCGGAACGGAAACCATGACGGGAAGCACATCCATGCATTCTTCAGGACATTCCAAACCGCGAACGCTGGGCGAGCTAGAAGGCATTCCTGATTTTGATCCGGGCGGCGCATGCCGCTCCGTCAAGAATGAGCTCCGCCGCAATTTGCTCCGGTCCATCGAAAAGGGCGAAACCCTCTTCCCGGGCATCCACGGGTATGAAGATACGGTTGTTCCGCAAATCGTGAATGCCCTGCTCTCACGCCACAATTTCATTCTTCTCGGCCTGCGCGGCCAGGCCAAAAGCCGCATTCTGCGTGGCCTTGTGAATCTGCTCGACCCGGAAATGCCCGTCGTGGCGGGCTGCGAAATCAACGACGATCCATTCAAGCCCATCTGCCGCGCGTGCCGCGAAAAAATCGCCAGCGAAGGCGATAACACTCCCATCGCTTGGATGCCTCGCGAAAATCGCTTTGTCGAGAAACTTGCAACGCCCGACGTAACCATGGCCGACATTATCGGCGATGTCGATCCCATCCGCGCGGCTCGCGGCGGCCGCGACCTGTCTGACGAACTCACGATCCACTATGGCCTTCTCCCGCGCGCCAACCGCGGCATCTTCGCCATCAACGAACTCCCCGACCTTGCCGGAAAAATTCAAGTCGGCCTCTTCAACATCATGCAGGAAGGCGACATTCAGATTAAGGGCTATCCGCTGCGGCTGCCGCTCGACGTGCTCATCGTCTTTACCGCGAACCCGGAGGATTACACCGCTCGTGGCAAAATTATCACCCCGCTCAAAGACCGCATTGGCGCCGAAATTCGCACGCACTACCCCGCAACCATCGAGGAAGGAATGACCATCACCGCGCAGGAAGCCTGGGTAGGCCGCGATTCCGGAAAGAAGATTGACGTGCCACCTTATCTCCGGCAAGTGGTGGAAGAAATCGCTTTCCAAGCGCGCGAGGACAAGCGCGTGGATCGCCGCTCCGGCGTCAGCCAGCGCCTGCCCATCACAACTCTGGAAAGTCTCGTTAGCAGCGCCGAGCAGCGCGCCGCGCGGAACGGGGAAAAATCCGTGGTCGCGCGCGTCGCCGACGTTTACGCCGCCCTTCCCGCCATCACCGGCAAGATGGAGCTCGAATACGAGGGCGAACTCAAGGGTGCAGACACCATTGCGCGCGAACTCATTCGCACCGCTGTGGGCCGCGTCTTCAGCAAACACTTCACCGACATCAACTTTCAGTCGGTTATCCAATGGTTCGAATTGGGTGGCGAACTCAAGCTTCCCGATCTGGCGACGACGAGTGAGCGATGTCAGCAGCTTTCGAAAATCCAGGGCCTGATGGAGCACATCGGCAGACTGGGCGTTTCCGATCGCAAAGATGCGGGAGCCGCCGCAGCCGCGGCTGAAATGATTCTTGAAGGTTTGTGGGCGCACCGCCGCATCGGACGCAGCGAAGAGCGCGGCTTCTACGCGGAAAAACCGCGGCAACCGGACCAGCGCGAGCGTGAAGGACCGCCACGTCCACCGCGCCGACAGTTCAATTGACGAACCGATGATTAATAGGCGCGAATCATGAAATTCATCCGCTACGGCAAATACGTCGGCGAACCAGCTGACGCTGTCGACCTGGAAGAACTCATCAAACGGCTGGGCGATTTCTTTCTCCAGAGCGGGTTTGAGTCGCAATTCTACGGCGTCTCGCAGATGGATCCCGAGCGTTCCATGGAAGCCCTCCGCGAGGCCATTCTGCGCGCGCTCCAGGAAGGCGACCTCCTCCCCGAAGACGCCATGAGCGAAGAGTTGCGGAAAATGCTGCAAGATCCCGCAGCCATGAACAGCCAGGCGGTGAAGGACCTTCTCGACAAACTTACTGAGCGCCTCGCCAACGAAGGATTCATCAATCCGCAGCGGCCGCCGCAAGTCACGCCGCCACCGAACACTTCCGCACGCGGCCAGCTCGGCCAGCCGCACGAACGCCAGCCCGAGGCGCGCTTCGAAATCACGGATAAAACGATCGATTTTCTCGGCTTCAAGACCTTGCAGGACCTGCTCGGCTCTCTTGGCCGTAGCAGCTTTGGTCGCCACGACACACGCGATTTGGCCACGGGGGTCGAATCCGGCGGCATCTCGCGCCCCTACGAATTTGGCGACACGCTCAACATGGACATCAGCGCGACATTGTTTAACGCAGTCCGACGCGAAGGCGCCAAAGTTCCTATCGAGATGACGTACTCCGACCTGATGGTCCACCAGTGCGAATACCACAGCTCCTGCGCCACGGTGGTGCTTCTCGATTGCAGCCATAGCATGATTCTCTACGGCGAAGACCGCTTCACTCCTGCGAAGCGCGTGGCCATGGCGCTTTCGCACCTGATTCGGACGCAGTATCCCGGGGACACTCTCAGCCTGGTTCTTTTTCACGACTCCGCCGAAGAAGTTCCCCTTGGCGAACTCGCGCGCGTCCAAGTCGGCCCGTATTACACCAACACGCGCGAAGGCCTGCGCATGGCCCAGCGCATCCTCCTCCGCCAGAAAAAAGACATGCGTCAAATCATCATGATCACCGACGGCAAGCCCTCCGCGCTCACTCTAGAAGACGGTCGCATCTATAAAAACGCCTTTGGCCTCGATCCCTTCGTGGTCGGCCAGACCCTCGAAGAAGTGAACAAATGCAAGCGCGCGGGCATCATGATCAACACCTTCATGCTGGCCAGCGACTATTCGCTGGTCCATTTCGTCCAGAAAATCACCGAAATGTGTCGCGGCAAGGCCTACTTCACCACGCCCTACACGCTTGGCCAGTACCTCCTGATGGACTACATGTCGCGAAAGACCAAGCAAATCCACTAAAATCACGCACGATGGACCTGCATGGTGGCGTGTGTTCGCGTTCTTAATGGTTGACCTCTTCAGTTCGTTATGATATTAATAACGATACGTCACTTTCTTTAACCTACGCAGAGGTGTGAGTCAATGCCCTTCCAAATCGTACGTGAACCAATCGCAGGTCCTCTGAGCTTTGCGAGATCGGACGACGCTGCCATCCTGACGCAAGCCGCCGTCTTACTGGCGATCGGCGCCCAACTTCGCGGGGACAACAAACGCTTTCGAGTTGCCTCCGGTGGCCCTGCGGCCTCCGCGACGATTCCGGACGAGGAACTGAAGCTGCTCGGACTTCCGCCTCTGGGAGAATCGCTCGGCAGAATCGACTCGGCACACAACCGTCAATTGCTTTTCAGCCGTTATAAGCTCCCCATCCCGTCCCCAGCAGTTCTTACGGAAACAGTCATCGAGGACCTGAACGTTTTCACGGGTGTCGCCAAGACGCACTTCACCGAAGGCTCAAGCAAATCCGCTATTGACCTGATGGAAATTTGTCTGAGACACCGAAACGAGTTAGTCCGCGTGTCCGCCGCCGCGGCTTACAGTGAACACAGCTCGGAATTGGATCGCCTCATTCGCATTCTGGACGCGGGTACGCATAGCACCGAGAATTTGGTCCGGAGCATCGCGGCTACGGCGCTCACTTTCGCGGCGCCCGACAACGCTCGCCTAAAAGAGATGCAGGGAATAGCACGCCAATCCGGGGCCACGGGCGCCGGACACACCACTATGCTTATCCACGGAACCTGGGCGCAAAACTCGCCCTGGTGGCAACCCGGAGGCGATTTCCATACTTATATTCTCCAATCGGTTCGCCCCGACCTGTATTCTAAGCAAGACCGTTTTGGCTGGTCGGGAGGCTACAGCGACGCTGCCCGAGCGCTTGCGGCTTCCGATCTTGTGACCTGGGTACAGAATCACAAGGAACAAGGCCTGGACCTGATCACTCACAGCCATGGAGGCAATATCGTCTTTCTCGCCACGCAGAACGGTCTGGATATGGGAGAGCTGATTCTGCTCAGTTGCCCCGTCCATGTGCCCAAGTACCAGCCGGACATGGCGCACATTCATAAGAAAGTGGTGTCCATCCGCGTCCATTTTGATCTTGTGATTCTTGCCGACCGCGGCGGACAGCGATTCAATTTTCCGGGCATCACCGAAAATGTTCTGCCCATTTGGTTCGACCACTTCGCCACGCACAATCCGGATGTCTGGAGACAGCACAACGTTCCAGCGATGATCTAGCGAAGGTGCTAAGATAATGATGTTATGTGGGTTCTTAAGGCCATTGGGCTTTTCCTTGCAGCTGCGGTGTGGCGTCTGACCGGTTCGCGACGCTTTGGCGCGTTGCTGATCCGCGCTCTTTCTGCTAAAAATGAAAATCTCAAGAATATCGCTGGGATCCTGATCGTCCGGGCCGGCAAAAGCGCGGAGCCGCTTCTTCAGGATGCCTTGCACCGCAGGGAAAACCTGCCCTTGACTCTGTCGCTGCTAGCCGACCTCGGCGACCGCATGGTTGAAAAGGAAATCCAGCCATTCAGCACGGATCAGGATCCCAAGGTCGCCGAAGCCGCCCGCCAGGCCCTGCGCGTGCTTGCTTCCAACCGCTGACGGATCGGCGAGACGCCCTTGTCCTGCCCGGCATCCAAGCATCTGCTGCTCGACATACGCGCCAAATTTGAGGTATGAATTGAATAGCCCTCCCAGCCCTCGGAGAGGTGCGCATGAGACGTTTTTCGATCTTTCTTTCTTTTGTCATACTCTGTTTTTTTCTCGGCCCCTTTCCCAGCTCTGCGCAAGACCCCAAGGATGCGCCGGCGGCGCAGCCTGAGCCATGGTACAGTCCCAAAAAATACAATCCGGTCAAATTGATCAAGCACAGCTCGAAGTCCGCGAACGATCAGTTGGCTTCGAATGGCGACTTGGAAGCCAAACTAACGCGCCAGTTGCAAGTCCAGGAAATCCTGCCGCAAGACAAAAACTTGCAGGACACGTGCTCATCTTTCAGGGAACTCACCGAGTGTGTCGCGTCCCTTCGCGTCAGCCACACTTTGAAGATTGAGTTCTCTTGTTTGAAATGGGATGTAACCGGAGTGAAGCCCAAGCCGGTCTCCGATTCCTGCGCTGGGCCGTCCGGCGGCAAAGCCATGGGCCTCACCAGGTCCATCGATCTGCTGAAATCGGATACCGACGCGAAGTCTCAGGCGAGAGATGCTCTGCGGCGCGCCCGCGAAGATATCAAGGATGCCAGCGACTAGCTTAGAGACGCCCTAGGTACCCAAATCGAAGAACTGGCCCATTTTGCGGAATTTCTCGTAGCGCGCGTCGAGCAGTTCCGGGACGGGTTGATTCGTCAGCGCCACCAGTTGCCGGTCCAGGACCTCGTCCAAAAGCCTCGCAGCCGCTTCATGATCGCTGTGCGCGCCACCTTCCGGTTCAGCGACGATTTCATCCACGATGCCCAATTCCTTCAAATCTTTGGCCGTGATCTTCATCGCCGCGGCGGCGGTTTCCGCTTTCGTCGAGTCGCGCCAGATGATCGATGCACAGCCTTCCGGCGAAATCACGGAATAAAAACTGTTCTCCAGAATGTTGACGCGATCGCCGACCGCGATCGCCAGCGCGCCGCCCGACCCGCCCTCGCCCGTCACCGTGACAATCACCGGCACCGGCAGCCGCGCCATCTCGCGAAGATTTCGCGCAATCGCTTCGCCCTGTCCACGTTCTTCCGCGTCGATTCCCGGGTACGCCCCAGGCGTATCGATAAAAGTGAAAATTGGCCGTCCGAATTTCGCCGCGAGTTGCATCACGCGCAACGCCTTGCGGTAACCTTCCGGCTTAGGCTGCCCGAAATTTCGCGCCAGCCGCTGCTTGGTGTCGCGGCCTTTTTGGTGCCCAACGATGGCGACGGGGCGGCCGCGGAATTTTCCCAATCCCGTGATAATCGCCTTATCGTCGGCGTAGCCTCGGTCGCCGTGAAGTTCGATAAAATCCGTAAACAATAAATTAATAAAATCGAGCGTGTAGGGGCGCTGCTGATGACGTGCGACTTGCGCGCGCTGCCACGGCCCCAGGTGCGAATAGAACTCCCGCCGCAATTCCGCGACTTGCTCACGGATACGTTCCACTTCCCTGTCGGCGTCGGCGTTGCCGGCCAGGTGGCGCAATTCCTCGACATCTTTTTCCAGACGTTCGATTTCTTTCTGACGCTCAATTTCTTTTTGCTGTTCTGTGTCTTTCGAATGCGCGGCAGGCGGAGTGGCGGCCTTGTTTTTTTCTTTAGCTTTCATTCCGGCACCATTCGAACCGCGGGGTTGCCGCAAATTTCGCGGATTGCATCCACTAGTTCCGGCGATGTTTTCACACGCAGTTGCGCCGGCAGCACTGCCACGGAACCGTCCGGCGAGCATAATTCAAACACAACCTGGCACGGCCCGGGCGAGGCGACAAGCAAATCTTCGAGACGGTCAAGGACCTCTTCGCTCAGCGCTTGCATTTCGATGCGAACGCGAAGCTCGTTGGAACCTGAGCGTTCAGCGATTTCGTCCAGCCGCCGTGCTTCCTGCAAGGAAAGGCGCGTGCCTGCTTCCTCGACTTGTGCGCGAACCTTCAGGAGCAGCGGATTGCCCGGTTTTAAGACGGGTTCAAGGCGCGCAAAGCTCTCTGGAAACGCGAGTAGTTCCTGAACGCCGGTCATATCCTGAATCGTGAAAATGGCCCAGCGCGCGCCTTTTTTCGAGCGCATCGGGCGCGAACCGACAATCAATGCGGCAACGGTGATCTCTTTTCCGTTTCGCTGATCTTCGACCTGATCGAGAGAAATCGTCTTCAAGTCCATCAGGCGCGAAGCATATTTCGCAAGCGGGTGGCCGGAGACGTAGAAGCCGAGCATGGCGTATTCGCTGGCGAGGCGTTCCTCCTCACTCCAGGGGGCAGCCTCGCGCAATTCGAATGGCGTCGGTGCAGGAGCGGCAGCGGTACCGAACAAGCCGTGCTGACCGCATTCGCGCGTCCGCGTAGCACGCTGCAAGGCGGCAACGGCGTCATCCACGGAAGCGAGCATGGATTCGCGCGGGCCGAGCGAATCCACGGCGCCTGATTTGATGAGGCTCTCAAAAACGCGCTTGTTCAAGAAGCGCGACTCGATGCGTTCGCAGAAATCGTAAAGCGATTTGAATTCTCCTTGATTCAGCCGCGATTCACGAATAGCTTTGGCGGTATTCTCGCCAACATTCTTGATCGCGGCAAGGCCGAAGCGAATGGATTCGCCAACGGGAGTGAAGTACAGATCGCTCTCATTCACATCGGGCGGGAGAATGGAAATGCTCATTCCACGCGCTTCGTTGATGTACTTCACCACTTTTTCCGTGTTACCGGCTTCGGAAGTCAGAAGCGCACCCATGAACTCGACGGGATAATGCGTTTTCAGATAGGCCGTCTGGTAGGCGAGCAACGCGTACGCGCACGAATGTGATTTGTTGAAGCCGTAGCCGGCAAACTCTTCCATCAAATTGAAGATGCGCTCGGCTTTTTTCTCCGGGATTTTGTTGGCAGCGCATCCGGACATGAACTTGGCGCGCTGCGCGGCCATTTCTTCCTTCTTTTTCTTCCCCATGATACGGCGAAGGATGTCGGCTTCTCCAAGCGAAAAGCTCGCCAGGCGATTGGCGATTTGCATCACTTGTTCCTGATAGAGGATGACGCCGTACGTTTCCTCGAGAATGTCCTTCAACTGCGGGAGTTCGTAGGTGACCTTAGTCTTGCCCTGTTTGCGGTTGATGAAATCATCGATCATGCCGCCCTGGATAGGACCGGGACGGTACAACGCGTTCAGAGCGGTGAGATCTTCGATGCGGGTCGGTTGATAACGTCGGAGAATGTCACGCATGCCGTGGGATTCGAACTGAAAGATGGCTGTCGTATCTCCACGCGCAAAGAGCTTGTAAGTTTCGGCATCGTCCAGGGCAAGGCTTTCGATGTCAATTTTCACGCCGCGATTCTGCTCAATCATGCGAACAGTGTCGTGGAGTACGGTCAGCGTCGTGAGGCCGAGAAAATCCATCTTTAGCAGGCCGATGCGCTCCAGCGCGTTCATATCGTACTGGGTCGTGATTTCATCACGGTTTGACTTGTAGAGCGGCACGACATCCGTGAGCGGACGGGGCGAAATCACGACACCGGCAGCGTGAGTGGAGGCGTGGCGCGACAGCCCTTCAAGGCGCAGGGCAACGGCCATCAAATCCTTCAGACGCTCATCGCTGTTAATCGCCGATTTGAGCTGGGGCGCTTCTTCCAGAGCGTCTTTCAGCTCGATGCCAAGTGTTGTGGGAATGAGTTTCGCAAGGCGATCCACTTCCCCATAGGGAATGTCCATAGCGCGGCCAACGTCCTTGACCGCGGCCTTGGCCGCCATGGTTCCGAAAGTTATGATTTGCGCGACGTTTTCGCGGCCGTACTTTTGCGTGACGTATTCGATCAACTCGCCGCGTCGGCGCATGCAGAAGTCGATGTCGATATCAGGCATGGAAACGCGCTCAGGGTTCAGGAAACGCTCGAAGAGCAGGTTGTACTGCAGAGGATCGACATCCGTGATGCGCAATGCGTAACTAACCAAGCTGCCCGCCGCGGAACCGCGGCCGGGCCCGACAGGAACATCCTGCGCGCGCGCGTAGTGAATAAAATCCCAAACGATCAGGAAGTAGCCTTCGTACCGCATCTTCTTAATCATTTCGATTTCGGAGGTCAGCCGGCGCTCGTATTCGGCCAGCGAATTCCGCAGAAAACCCTGCTGCGCCAGCCGCTCGAGTTGTGGAACGCGTGCGGCGAATCCTTCGCGTACGACTGATTCGAAATAGCTCGCAGACGTATGCCCTTCCGGAACTTTGAACTCCGGAAACGGATTCGGGATGCGCTCGACTTTCACGTTGCAGCGCAAAGCGATTTCCACGGTGCGGCTCAGCGCTTCAGGGATTTCGCCGAAGACCTGCGCCATTTCCGCTGCGCTCTTGAAGTAAAACTGGTCGGTCTGAAATTTCATGCGATTGGTGTCGCTCATGGTCTTGCCGGTCTGGATGCAGAGGAGCACTTCCTGAGCGTGAGCGTCGTCGTGATGAAGGTAATGGCAATCGTTGGTGGCCACGAGGGGGATGCCGGTCTCTTTCGAAAGATGGACCAGTTCGCGATTGACGTCTTTTTCGATCGGCAATCCCTGGTCCTGAATTTCGAGGAAGAAATTGCCTTTGCCGAAAACGTCGCGCAGGCGGTAAGCATTTTCGCGCGCCTGATCGTACTTCTGATCGACGATCGCTTCGGTCACTGGGCCACGCAGGCAGGCAGAAAGCGCGATCAAGCCTTTGCTATGTCTGGCGAGCAGGTCGTAGTCAATGCGTGGTTTATAGTAGAAACCCTCAAGAAAGCCTGCGGAAACCAATTTGATTAAGTTGTGATAGCCCTCAAGCGATTCGCAAAGCAGCACGAGGTGATTGCTGCCGCGCATTCCTGGCTCGGCGTCGCCGCGCTCCTGGCCGTTGCCTCCGTTGGTTTTCTCGCCGCGTTCATGGCGGCTGCCTTTGGCCACATAGACTTCGCAGCCAATGATGGGCTTGACGTCACGCTTGCTCGCTTCGTAGAAGAAATTCGCAGCCGCAAAGAGATTGCCGTGGTCGGTAATGGCGACGGCGGGCATTTTCTGGCGAGATGCTTCATCCAAAAGCTCGGAGGTTTCGCAAGCCCCGTCGAGCAGACTGTAATCCGTATGAACGTGAAGATGCACGAACTGCGGTTGGCCCATGGAACTCGATTCTAACAGGATACGGAGAAAGTCGAAACGCTTCGACCAATTCAGACAACTCCTCCTACACTAGCTAACGAAGCTACTCACAGGAGCAAATGCGATGGCAGGCTGTCCTAGAGCGAGAGGAAAACAATCGTTTGCTGGGTTTGGGCATCCACCCAATCATTTGCTGTGCGACCTGCCCTGTTACTAGCGCGTGCCTTCCTCGCGCATTCCCTGTTAGAGGGTTGCGAATGGTCGGCTGTGCATTCCCCTTAATTCCGACTCGGAGCATCTCGATGAGCTCTTGGGTCACGGTCGGACCGCCCCCTTCGGCAGCCCATGAAGATTTATTGCCAACAAGGAAAGCGTCCCTCTTGCCCTTAATATCCTTTTGCCAGTCGTTGAAGTGCGTAGCGCCGGGGATGTGCTCATAGGTTGAGGGATTTCCTGGAACACATTCAATGTCGTTCCTCGGGCGCACATGTATTGCGTTACGGCGGGCGAGTCTGAACAGCCTGTCGGTCCTCCCTCGCTCGTAAGCATCCCCGAATGTCATTTTCTCATCAACTCTCATCCAAAGCAGAACGCGGCGCTGTTTCCCCACTCCCGCAGGAGAGATGCCCATGATGTAATCTCCCTTTTCCACACTAGGACGCATATTTCTCTTGCAAGGCCCGAAGAATATCATGCCTTCTTTCACCCATGGCACGGAGCCTCTTAAGTTGTACTTTGGGCCGACCGACGCAATGATGTACGCAAATACGCGGGGCAGAGCCATGTTAGTCCTCCTTGTCTCTTTGCTTCGAGAGGTCCCTTGCTTGAGAGATAGTCTTACTAGTGAACAGGGTATCTAGCATGCACCAGACCCGCCCATTCGGATAGATATTGCCCATTGGGACTTCATGAGTCGGGCGGAAAACTGGACCGAGTGTGTAGAGGAAATGAGGACCCCATCGGTCGCTTGGTATTTCGTTGAATTCCTCGTGAGGGTTCGTAAAGACCTTAGCTCCTTCGAGGTGGTGGATGGATTGGAGCTTACCTCCGTAGCGAAACGCGATATAGTTGGGTGGCTCCTTTGGCCACGTACCACCGACCGGATGGAAATAACGAGACTTTTTCTTTATGATATCGACCCAGGAGATTCTCCAGCCTTTTGGCGTGCCGCCGCCTAAGGAAACCACATATACCCAATTTGAGTCGTGCTTTTGCATTGTCATCAGGCCTCTAAGATAAGCGAGAAGTTCTCGAAGCAATCGTTTCTCTGCGTGGGACGCGCCGCCCTGAGCCTTGTTTGCGAGTGCTGCGATTGTTTTCCACGAAAGGGGAGCAACACAAACGCCTCCGACTTCTTTCATTTCTAGATAGTGCAGAGCGTATTCCCTACTACATTCGCTCAAGACAACAAGACGACGAGTTATTTTGGTCGATGACGTGAATGAGGGCCGTCGCGCATACGTCTCAAGCTGTTTGATAGTCGGCAGATTCCACCCTCGCTTAGCTTCGACAATGACAAAGAATTCTCCGGGCGATTCAATTTCGATGTCAGTAATCCCAGCGCCCCTTTCCACGTGCTGCAGGCGTATCAGGACCTTGCTAAAATCCGCTCGGGGCCCTAAGACTTCATGCAGAAATGCGGACAAAAATCGTGGCGATTGTGCCAATGCCCAAGAGACGCTGTAAGTGATGTGGTTCTCGTGCTCCCCGAGCAGGTTGAAAACGCTTTCGATCTTTCTTTTGTGAAGCAGAAGTTCCGTCATACTGCCTCGTGACGTTTCTCACAGGCGACACGGAATCGCCAAGCCATCATACTATCTGCGCCCGTGACTCTTCTTGCCAGCGGAAGCTCCCTTCCCATGAGATGAATGTGCCGCGTGCTTCGCGTGGGGCTTAGCGTGAACGGGCTTGCCCTTGGCAGCTTGTTTGGCTTCCGCTTTTGCGGCTGTGTGCTTCTTGTGAGCAGCATCGCCCATGGCCGCAGCAGCGTGGGCCTTATCGGTGCCTTTTGATGGCTTTTTTTCCTTTTCTTTTTTCTTGGGCTGTTCCTTGATGCCGGAGAGCTTGCGCAGGATTTTTTCGCGCTCTTCCTTGGTTTTGCCACGGCCGGTGAGCTGCATGGCAAAAACCTGTTCGACGATGGCATCGAACTTCGGCCCGCGGGCCATGCCAAGCGCCTCCAGTTCCGTGACCACGGCCGGAAGAGCGATTCGAATGGGGCGCCACTTGTTCAGAAAGGCGCGAATCTTGGAAAGAGCGGCGGATTTATTGGACTCCGCCATTAAATAGGCGATCTGATCGAGCGGCATTTTTTCAAGAAACCGGAAGGCATCCACGGGGGCGTTCAATTTTCGCCCCAGGAGTACTTTCTGGGCTTCCAGCGCTTCTTCCTCAAAACCGAGCGCCGCTTCAACTTCAGCCGAGCGGAATCCGGCTTTCGAGAGGACGTTCGCCAATTCGCGGTCCTTTAGCCTCCCGAGAATAGCGAGGAGCATCGGAGCTGCGAGGCGCGGACGGAAGCCCGCAGTGAAGAGATCCTCGCGCACCTTCAAGAGGCGGGCGATGGCGTCGTAGGACGGGTGTTTCTTAGCGAGCACGGGACTAACGGCTTCGAGAAGGTCGTGCTCTTCCCAGGCCTTCAGCACAACGGCCGGGCGTTCTTCACGAGCGAGCGAGCGTAGTTCATCGCCGGCATCTTCAGGAGCAATGGTTTCCTGCAAGTTGCGCTCGATGGCCAGATCAAACCATTCCTGAGTGCGCTGCTCAATTTTGAAACCCATGCGCGCGGCGTAGCGCAAAACGCGCAATAAACGGACCGGCTGGTTGGTGAAGCTGTGAATGGTAAGGGCGCGAACCTCGGCGCGCTCGATGTCGGAGAGGCCATTGGTGGGATCAAGCAGCAAGCCACGCGAAGCGGGATTCAGCGAAATGGCGATGGCGTTGAGGGAAAAATCGCGGCGGCGCAAATCTTCCATGATGGTGGACCAGCGAATCTCGGGCCGCGTTCCCGGGCGGACATAATGGTCGTCGCGGGCGGCGGAGATGCTGCCTTCGCAGTCACCGGCGAAGAGCAGCTCGACATGGCGAAGTTTGTCGTCTTCGTGAAGGATTTTGGCGCCGCCCTTTTCGAGTTCGTGGGCAATCTTCGAGGGATTCCCCTCTACGGTGAAATCGAGATCGCGCAGCGAAGCACCGGTAACGAGGTCGCGCACGGTTCCGCCCGTCAGATACACATTGAATCCCAGCGCGGCGGAAAGTTCCTGCACGCGCAACATCACGGCGCGCTGCTCCGGCGAGAGCCGGCTTTCCAGCAAAAACATGTAGTCTGGCATTGCGCTCCTTCTGCTTCAGGGTGTCCGCGCTGACCGCCGCAAAGGCACCCGCAATAAGTCTCCCGGGGCCCGCCGCGCTACGCGCGCGGGTGATGCGCTTTATAAATTTGCTTCAACCGCTCCTCGACGACATGGGTGTAAATCTGAGTAGTGGAAATGTCGGCGTGGCCGAGCATGAGCTGAACCGACCGCAGGTCCGCACCGCGCTCGAGCAAGTGCGTGGCAAAACTATGCCTCAGCATATGCGGCGTAAGCGCTACGCGCAGACCTGCCAGCCGTCCATAAGCCGAAAGAATCTTCCAGACGCCGACGCGGCTCAACGACACACCTCGGCGATTCACAAATAACGCAGGACTGCCCGGGACTTTGCCGAGCAACTTCGGCCGCGCGTCGCGGAGATACCGTTCGACAATGGCGAGCGCCTTTTTGCCAACCGGCACGATACGTTCCTTGTCGCCCTTGCCGATGCAACGAACGCAGCCAACTTTTGCATCGAGATCGCTGGTGCGAAGACCGATGAGCTCCGATACGCGCAAGCCCGTCGAGTAGAGAACTTCAAGCATGGCGCGGTCCCGCAGACCGATGGGCACTTTCACATCAGGCTGGTTGAGGAGGCGTTCGACTTCCTCGAGACGAAGATAGCCGGGCAAAGCGCGGTGGATCTTTGGCGATTCGAGGTTAACCGAGGGGTCCTCGCGAATGAGCTCGTGGATTTGAGCAAAACGGAAAAAGTTACGCAGGGTGACCAGGTGCCGGGCCACGGTCTTGCTCTCAAGCTTCTGGCGATAGAGCCCGGCGAGGAAATCCACCAGGTCGTCACGGCTGACGGCTTCGAGGGCAAGCTTGCGCTTGCGGACAAATTCATCGAATTTCAGAAGGTCGCGACGATAAGCCGACACGGTGTTGGGGGAGAGCCCTTTTTCCACCCGCACGTGGGTCAAGAACGACGCAATGGTCGCGGTGATTTCCATCAGCTCCCCATGTATCCGTCGCCGGCCCCGGCAGTACGCCGGGTGGCAATTCCGTAGACTTCCTCGATTTCGTGGCAGCGGAAGAGCCAGGCGAGGGCCAGATAAAGCGCTGTAGCCCCGAGAATCAGGCCGGCAAAAACAAGAAATTGCACCAGGAAGCGCGAGTGCAGGGCGAACCCGGTGTAGTAATTCCCGAACCAGCAGGCCACGCCCATCAGGCTGGCACAAATGGAAATTTTTGCAAACGAGCGGAGGATACCCATGGTTCCCATCGGACCATAGCGAATACGGAAAATAATGAATAATGCGAAGAAATCAAAGAAAGTTGCAAGAGCTGTAGCCAGCGCGGGACCGCCGTTTTGCACACGCTTGTATAAAAAAGTCTCCAGAAAAACTATGTTCAAAATGATGTTGATGAGAAGCGAAATGGAAGCGATGATGACCGGCGTCTTGGTATCCCGCGTGGAATAGAACGCCGGAACGACCAGTTTAACGGTGGCCAACGCCGGAAGCCCGACAGCGTAATAAAGAAGTGCGCGGGCCGTCAAGCGAGTGGATTCCGCGACAAACTGCCCGTGCTGGAAGAGCACGCGGATGATCGGCTCGCGCAGAATCATCAGCCCGAGCGCTGCGGGGATAGTAATGAAGGCCACGATGCGCACGGAAAACGACAGCGTTTTCTTGAGCGAGTCATAATCCTTGGCAGCTGCTTGGTGAGACATCATTGGCAGAATGGCCGTGGCGACGGCGATGGCGTAGCCGCCGAGCACCAACTCCATGACCCGATCAGCAACGTAGAGAGCTGCGAGACTCCCTGAGGGCATACGCGCGGCAGTGGCAAATCGCGTGTCGATCAAGAGATTGATCTGGCCGATGCCGATCCCGAAAAGCCGAGGCAGCATCAAGCGGGCCACGTCCCGAATCGCGGGATGGGAGAACGAAATGCCGAACGAAAACTTCATGCCTCGCCGGACAAGCGACGGCACTTGAATCAAGAATTGCAGTACACCCCCGACCAAAACGCCAATCGCTAGAGATTTGGCCGGGTCTCCTACGTAGTGCCAAACGATCCCGACCGAAAAGGCAATGGTGGACACGTTCAGCAATACAGGCGTGGCGGCGGGCAAACCAAAAACGTGAAAGCAGTTCAGGATGCCCATTGCTAAGGCGGCCAAAGCGATGAAAAACAGATACGGGAAGATAATGCGGTTCAGATCTACCGCCTCGGCGCGGGCGACATTTTCGCCGGAGAACAATTGAACGACCGCGGGAGAGAAAACCATTCCTAGAATCGTGATAACCGCAACGACCAGAGAAAGGGTCCAAAACAGACGGTTGGCGAAATCCCAAACCTCTTCCTTGGACTTCTCCCGCATATAAGACGTGAAGACGGGGATGAAGGAGGCGGTCATGGAACCTTCGGCGACGAGACGGCGGAAGAGATTCGGTATACGATAGGCCAGCACGTAGGCGTCGGCAGCGAGGGACGTGCCCAACAGGAGGGTAATCCGCTGGTCGCGCACATAACCTAGGACGCGGCTAGCGATGGTGACCAGGGAGATGATCGAAGCCGATTTGAGGATATGCTTTTTGTCGGTCAAAGGGCAGTGCTCCGGGGCCCTAACCCTAATGAAAACAACAACTTGACAGGAAAAACGTGCTTAACATAACATACATTTTGCCGATTGGCAAATTTCGGCCATCCGTATCGGGAAACGCGCAATTTGAAGAATAAGCCCCCAGCCTCAACGCACAAGAAGGTTATTGTTGTGCTCATCGACAAGAAACCCTTGCGCGGCTACTTGAACCCTGTCCGGCTCGGGCAGGCCGATCCCATTGACCTGCTAACGCCTGAGGGGGAACACATGGAACTCCCCCTGGCGCGCGTACGATCCGTCTATTTCGTGCGCGAGTTTTCCGACGACTTCGAACCAGAGCGCAAGGCGTTTCTGAGCCGGCCGAAATTGGATGGACTGTGGGTAAAGTTGCGTTACAGCGATGGAGAAACCTTGGAAGGAGTAGTGCCAAACGATTTGCTGTCGCTCCTGGATAACGGGCTGCAGATTACGTCGCCGGACCTGAACTCTTCCACGGACCGTATCTTTGTCCCGCGTGCCGCGCTCTCTGAAGTGACCGTTCTTGGTGTCGTAGGCGTCGCGCGCCGGAAGCCCGCCGCTGCTGCGGCCACAGCGTCGCAGCCTCGCCTTTTCAACGAGTAAGCTCCACGGCCCCGCTGTACTTCCCTCTTTGCCCTGTGCGAGACTCGCAGTCAGCCTCACCAACAATTCAGGAGCTTTTCCATGAGACTTGCCGATATCGCGCAAAAATTGGGTTGCCGCTTGGAAGGCCCGCCGGAAATCGAGATTCGCGGAGTCGCCGGCATCGAACATGCCGAAGCGGGGCAAATCACTTTCCTCGCCAATCGGCGGTATTTCCCGCTGCTTAAGACCACGCGCGCCTCCGCGGTTCTCATCGAAGAAGGAATTGCGCTCGATCGAGAGGCGTCCATGCCCGTCCTGGCCGCGCTGCGTTCATCGAATCCTTATCTCGCGTTCGCCCACGCGCTCGAGCTTTTTTATCAGCCACCGCGTTATGCCCCGGGGATTCATCCCACCGCCATCATTGCGAAAAGCGCAAAGATCGGTGACGCCGCCCACATCGGACCGTACTGCTACGTGGACGAGGAAGTCGAAATCGGCCGCAACGCCACGCTGCACAGCTTTGTGACCATCTATCGCGGCGCAAAAATCGGCGATGATTTTTTTGCCCATGCGCACGCCGTCGTGCGCGAATTCTGCCGCATCGGCAATCGCGTGATTCTGCAAAATGGCGTCGTCATCGGCGGAGACGGCCTTGGTTTCGCCAAGCAGAAAGACGGCACCTGGTACAAGATGGCGCAGTCGGGCCCGGCGGTCCTGGAAGACGACGTGGAAGTGCAAGCCAACGCATGTGTGGACCGCGCCACCGTCGGCGAAACCCGCATTGGCCGCGGCACCAAGCTCGATGATCTCGTCTTGATTGGCCACGCGTCGCAAGTTGGCGCTAATACGATGCTTTGCGGGCAGGTTGGCTTGGCTGGTTCCACTAAAGTCGGCAGCAACTGCATCCTCGCCGGCCAGGTGGGCACCGCCGGCCACCTGACGGTGGGAGAAGGCGCGGTGATCACTGCCCAGAGCGGCGTTCCCAACGATGTTCCTCCGCGTTCGCTGTATTCCGGCTACCCAGCCGTCGAAAATCGCGAATGGCTAAAAACCATGGCGGCGTTGAACCGCCTGCCTGAATTGCAGAAGCGTGTTCGGGAATTGGAATCGGAAATCGCGAGCCTGAAATCACGTTGAAGAACACGCTCTGTGGGCCTGTAAATCAGGATCCTGCCGGTTCCGCCGTCGTTGCTCCTGGAAAATCGAGGGGGCGCTGATCTGGGGGCAAGGCTGCAGCCATCGCCATGCGCACGCGCTCGTTCAAAATGTCCCTGTCTTCCAGGGAATACTTGGAAGCATCGATCGGTTCGAGAAATTCCACGACAATTTCGCCGGGATGAATCACCAGCGAGTTTTTTTCCATGATGCGGTGAGCGTCCGAGCATGCCATTGGAACAATCGGCACTCCCGCCTTGATGGCCATCATCACTGCGCCTTTTTTGAACTCCTGCAGCCGGCCGTCCGGGCTGCGCGTGCCTTCCGGGTAAATCAAGAACGATTGCCCGGCCTTGAGAGCCCCAGCGGCTTTCTCCACACTAGCAATGGCCGCGTCGCGAGCGCTTCGATTGACAGGAATAAAATGGGCCGACCGAAAAGCCTGCCCCACGATGGGCCACTTGAAGAGCGATTCTTTCAGCAGAATCGCAATCCGGCGAGGGATGGCGCCCACAACCGCGGGAGGGTCGGCGGAACTTGTATGATTCGCGGCAAACAGGCACACGCCTGCGGGGATGTGCTCCAAGCCTTTCACGCGAACTTTCACGCCAACGGCGCGGACAAAAAACATTACGCCCTTCACACCCGCCCAATAAATCGGATCGGGATTGCGCGTGATGAAGGTGTAGATGAGCAGCGGCGGCCCGACGATCAGGATATACAGGGACAGGAAAACGCCAATGAAAAGAGTGCGCAGCATAGGCAAACTTTTTCGAATCCCGCGGCGCCGGTCAAGCGAATCGTGGAGCGGCCAGCACTTTAGCGAACACCGACGGCACTGGTTTCGCCGCGAAGCATTCCCTCTCGAATGTGGCGCGCCTTCTCGTTGGCGTGGGGATCCTCGCCCACCACGTAAAGAGTCTCCTTGATTTCGCCGAGCCTGAATTCGATTGCAATCTCCTTGTCCTCGCGCCGAATCCGCAGCCTCAGCAAATCGCCCGGCTTCTGTTCTTGGAGCCAGCGATCCACCCTCCTAGGCACTTCGCCACCATTCCAGTTCACTATGACGTCACCAGCTTGCAAGCCCGCCTTGGCTCCAGCGCTTTCCGGATCAATTCTGCTCACGACGAACGGGCCGTTCGGTTCGTGCGCCACGAAAAAACCGAGCGTCGGTCTGCGGCGTTCCACGGTGCGCAAAGCCAGGCCCGCCAGCGCAAGAATTTGCTGATAAGGAAATGGCTCCGCGCCCGCCACGTATTTTTCGAAGAATTCCTCGAAAGAGCCGCCGGCGATTTTTTCCGCTGTCAGCCGAACATCCAGGCTGTCTCGATACGTTTTTCCCTGCTTTGCAAAATTCGCATTGAGCGAGCGCATCACATCGTCCAAACTTTTGTCGTTGCTGGTGCGGTCGCGAATGAGAATATCCAGCAAGTCTCCTAACACCTGCCCTTTGGTGTAATACGAAACGCTGTATTCCGGTTGATTGTAGAGCGGATATTTTTCCAGCCAGGCATCCAGGCTGGACTGCTCCGCGCTCTGCCACCGATTGGCCGCACGGCCTTCCAGTTCGCTGATTTGCTCGCTGAGGTCCGCGTAGAACTGCTCCTTGCTCCAGATGCCGCTGCGAACCAGGGTGAACGAACCGTAAGTATTCGTCACGCCTTCCGCAAACCACAAAGCGCGCGTGTATTGCTCCTTCGAATCGTCCACAGGCTCCAGCGACGCGGGGCGGATGCGCTTCACATTCCAAAGGTGAAAAAATTCATGCGCTGCGACGCTCGGCAAATATTCATCAGAATAGGCGCCGATGGCCGTCGAGTTTGCGTGTTCCATTCCACCGCCACCAGCGCCTTTGCCAATGTGCAGAATAAACGCGTAGCGTTCGAACGGCGCCCCATCCATGAGCTTTAATTCGTACTTGCAAATCCGCCTCAAATCCTCTTCGACCTGTTTCTTGCTCCAGTTTTCTCCGTGAATCACGACCCAAATCCCGGGTTTAATTCCGGATAACTGAAACATCTCGAACTTCCCTGCCTCGATGGGAGCGTCGGCGAGGGCATCGTAATTCGCCGCATCGCCACTAAAAGTTCGAGCTCTGCCCATCGATTCAGTGGATTGAATTGATGCACCAGTTGCTTGCCATTCCAAGGGGACGTCCGGCATCACAAAGTGGACAGCCTCGCCGCGCCGCTCCGGCACGTACATGAGAATCATCGCCGGATTGATGAAGGCATGCTCGGAATTCAATTGCGACGCAAAAGGACCAACCTCGTCCCAGTACGTGGCGTAAGAAATCTTGATCGTTCCGGATCCCTTAACGCGCCAGGTTTGCTTGTCCAGCTTTTCGACGAACACCTTCTGAGAACCAGCCATGGCCTCGACTTGCTGCAAGTGACTGCTGAAATCGCGGATCTGGTAAAGCGCATTCCACGCGGCCATTCGAACAGTGACTTCGCCGGTCACATCAGGAATAGCCATCGTTACATGAAAGAGGTGCCGCTCGGGATGATCCAGGAGAACCGTATATTGAATTGTTGCTCGCGCCGAAGCGCCGAACGTCAGGACAAGTAAGAAACAAAGGGCAGCGCGGATCAGCAGCCTGCCCCGGGCGGAGGAAAAGGTCACCGAGTTTTCGCCTCGCCCGCAAGTTGAGAAGCACCAAGTTTTTTCAGTACTTTTTCGCACAAGCCGTCAAAGCTGCCGTTGGACATGATGAGTAGAAGATCGCCCGGCTTGGATTCAGCCCCAAGATAGTCTGCAATGGAGTCGGAACTTGGAAGGACGCGGGCATCTTTACCGAGCGCACGCACACTTTCCGCAACGGTCTCAGGGTCCAGGCGATTCTCTCCACCAAGTTGCTGGGCCCGGAAAACGCCGCCGAGAATGACGCGGTCGCCAAGAGCAAGCGACTTCGGCAACGCATCCTGAAACACTTTGCGGCGCATGGAGTTTGACCGCGGTTCGAGAATGGCCCAGAGACGGCGCCCAGGCCAGCGGCCGCGCGCGGCTTCGATTGTGGCCTTTACCGCTGTCGGATGGTGCGCGAAATCATCGACCACCAATACTCCCCCGATTTCACCCCGCACATCCATTCGACGCTTGACACTGCGAAACGTCGCCAGAGCTTTGGCAATATCGGCAGCTGAAATGCCGCGTCCCTGGGCAACGATAAGCGCAGCCATGGCATTCAGGACGTTGTGGCGTCCCGTGGCGGTCAGCGCAAATTCGCCAAAGTGTTTTCCACGCTGGGCGATGCGAAACCGCATCATTTCGCCATCGATCGAGAAGCCGCTCGCGACCCAATCATTCGCATCGTTGAAACCGTACGTTTCCACCGGACAAAAGGCCTTCTCGGCAGCCCGCCGCAAGGCCGGGCCCGATTCTTCCACGTCGCCCCAAATGACCACGCGACCACGCCGGGGAACAAGATTCACCAGGCGGCGGAAAGCCAACTGGTAGGTTTCGAAATCAGGATAAATGTCGGCGTGATCGTATTCGAGCGACGTGATAATCAAATCATCGGGATGGTAGTGGAAAAACTTTGGCCCGCGATCCCAGAAAGCAGTTTCATACTCGTCGCCTTCCAGAATGAACTCTTCGCCGCCGCCAAGTCCGTAACTCTTACCGAAGTTCTCCGCGACGCCGCCCACAAGAAAATTAGGCCTCTTTCCCGCCGTTTGAAAAATCCAAGCGAGCATCGCAGTCGTGGTGGTCTTTCCATGGGTGCCGCTGACGACGATAGAATGCTTTTCCGGAAGAAAGACTTCTTCGAGAATCTCTGGCATCGAGCGATAGGGAATCTTGCGGTCCAGCACTTCTTCCAGTTCCGGATTTCCGCGCGCGATGATATTTCCGATTACCACCAGGTCGGGCGCCGGCTGCATGTGCGCGGCATTAAAAGTGTGAAAGAACGAAATACCGAGGCTTTCAAGCAAAGTTGAAGCTGGCGGGTAGACTCCGGAATCCGAACCAGTCACGCGAAAGCCGCGTTCGCGCAGCATTCCGGCCAGAGGGGCCATCGCCGATCCGCCAATCCCAATCACATGCACATGTTTTGATTCGCTCAAGCCACCACCGCCGATTCCAGGAATTCGAGTGTGCCTTCCCCGTCTGCATCCAGGCGCGCCCTGATACCCAGCGGAATCGTCAGCATGGGCCGCATCGTATGGCCGATGGGAGCGGCGAAGACGATGGGGACGCCGAGCGGCCGCAGAATCCGGGCACAGACCTCCTTTACCGTAGGGGCTCCGGCAACTGCCGGGTCGCTCTCCGGAAAGTCTCCCAGCAAAAACCCGCGAACTCCTTCAAATTTTCCAGCTTGCTTCAAATGCATAAGCACGCGGTCCACCTGGTAGGGCCGCATGGCGCGGTCTTCAAGAACCAGGATGGAATCCCTGGTGTCCAACTCCCACGGCGTGCCGATAGTGGCCTCGAGCAGCGTCATGCATCCGCCCAATACTCTGCCCATGGATTGACCGGCGAGGAGAGGTTCACCCTTTAACCGCAACTTCCAACCGCCTTCCGTTCTACCCACCGCTTGAAGGAAGGAGTTTTCATCATAGCCCTTGCGAGCGCCAGGACCCGCGTTGAGCCCGCCAACTACCATGGGGCCGTAAAACGTGATCCAGTTGCACCGCTGCCAGAGAAAAATCTGCAGCGTGGTGAGGTCACTGAATCCAATTACGCTCTTGAGATTGGCAAGACTTTTCTCCAGCTCGAATTCCAGCAGGTAATTCGAACCATAGCCGCCGCGCAGCGCCACAAGCCCGTCAACCTGCTCGGAATTCAGCGTCCCGAGAAAACTATTGGCACGCTCCAAGGGTGGACCGGCAAAGTAGCCCTCCGCTTTGGTGTCTTGATTCGCAACTACCTGAAAACCGTGGCGCTTCAACTCCGCAAGCCCGGCGATCATTTCGACAGACTCCGCAGGAGACGCCGGAGCAAACACTCCCAGGCGTGAACCTGCGGCCAGCGCCTTGGGTTTACGCGGAGTCCCGTTATTACTGCTCATTCGTGATGGCCCTCGACTGGAATTACTTCGGTGACCACGCCCTGGCGATTGAGCTGGGAGACAATCTTTTCCTGCTGGCTGTGGCTGACGTCGGATTCAAATTCGACAATGGAGTTCCCTCCCGCCATGGAAACGCGGAAGTGCTGCATGGGAATTTTCATGCCTGCCATCAGTCGCTGGATTTCCGTGGCGACACTCTCCGCATGGCTGGTAGTGACGCGGAAAACCATGTTTCGGCACTTCAAATGGAATCGCCGTGCAGCCCAGCCGATGCAGACTAAGCCAAAAAGCACCAGGCCAGTGGCATAACCTGCCACGGCGTAGAGTCCCCCGCCAGCGGCCATGCCGATGGCAGCCTCCACGAATACCGTCGCGGCCGTCGTCATTCCGACGCCGCCGCCCGCCTCCCTCAAGATCGCGCCCGCGCCCAGAAAACCGATGCCCTGCACAATGTTCGAAGCGATTCGCGTGCTTCCGGTATCGCCAAAACGGTGGGCGATCTCGCCTGATAAAATCGTAAAAAGCGCGGTCGCCAAACAAACAAAAAGGCTGGTACGAACACCCGCAGGCCGCCGGTTCAGATCGCGTTCAATGCCAATGACGGCACCGAGGACGGCAGCTACGGTCAGCCGCAGAAATATTTCATGAACAGAAAGCATCGCCAGCGGTACCACTGCCCGCCTGAGCAAAATATTATCTTCTTTAGAGTTTGAATTGCGTCAATTTCGCAAAATGGCGTGCCCTGGCGTGTATCTCGCTGCGTTTCAAGTGACGCAGCCGGTCCAGGCCAAATTGTTCCACCGCAAAGCTGCCGAGCACGGAGCCGAAGACCATTGCACGGCGGAGAGCCGCGTCACTCTTATCGCCGTTTCCAGCCAGGTAACCCATAAAACCGCCGGCAAAACTGTCGCCGGCGCCCGTGGGATCGTGCGGCTCTTCCAGCGGGAACGCCGGCACGCAGAAAACGCCGCGCTTGTCCACCATCATGGCGCCGTATTCTCCGCGCTTGACGATCAGCGTTGTGGGCCCCATCTTGAAGATATGTTTGGCAGCGCGCAGCAAATTATGCTCGTTGGAAAGCTCGCGCGTTTCCGAATCGTTGATCATTAAAATATCGACGTGCTTCAGCGTTTCTCGCAGCTCCGCATTCGAACGCTCGATCCAGTAGTTCATGGTATCCAGCGCGGCGATTTTGGGGCGCTTCTTCACCTGGTGAAGAACGTCCCGCTGCAAATCGGGTGCAATGTTGGCAAGAAAGACGAACTTGGAGTCGCGATATTTCTCTGGCAAACGTGGCTTGAATTCCGCGAATACGTTCAGTTCGGTTGTCAGTGTGACTCGTTCGTTGAGGTTCTGGGAATAGCGCCCCGCCCAGAAAAACGTTTTCCCTTTGGCGCGCTCTAACCCATCGATATCGATGGTTCTGCCACGAAAGATCCGCGCGTCCACTTCGGTAAAGTCGTCACCCACGATCCCCACGAGGTTTACGTGGGTAAAGAAACTGGCCGCCACGGCGAAATAGGTAGCCGCGCCGCCAAGCGCGCGCTCCACCTTTCCATAAGGGCTTTCCAGAGCGTCAAATGCGACGGAACCCACGACAAGTAAGGACACAATATGCTCCTAAGAAATATATTTTCCGATGATGGCGGCGAGCCGCTTTTTTGTTGCTTTGGGGACAATCTTCAAATCCGTGACCAGAGCATGCTGCAAAGCCGACCCGCATCTGCAGGATCTGCCCGTGGGCAGCTCTCGAACTGCAGTTCGCAGCACTCTCTGCGCATTTTCGGCGTTTTGATTCAACGTGGCGATGATCTGCGACGCGGTGACCGATTCGTGTTCCGGGTGCCAGCAGTCGTAATCGGTGATCATGGCGATCGTGGCGTAACAAATTTCCGCCTCTCGTGCCAATCGCGCTTCCGTCACGTTGGTCATGCCAATCACGTCGAAATGAAGCTGCCGGTGCGCTTCCGCTTCCGCCAGCGTGGAGAATTGCGGTCCTTCGATGCAAATGTACGTTCCGCGGCGATGAACCAAGACAGCTTCATGCACGCAGGCATCCGCCAGAACACCTGATAACTGGCCACAGGTCGGGTGCGCAAAGGCCACGTGAACAACGATTCCTTCTCCAAAGAAGGTGGATTTGCGACTCTTCGTGCGGTCAAAGAACTGGTCTGGCACGAGAAATTCCCCTGGGCGCAGATCTTCCTTCAGCGAACCGACTGCGCTCACGGAGATGATACGCTCCACGCCCAGCAGCTTCATTGCATAGATGTTCGCGCGATAGTTGATTTCGCCTGGCAGGATGCGGTGCCCGCGGCCGTGGCGTGCCAGAAACCCGACGCGCTTCCCTTCCAGAGTGCCCACCACGATGGCATCCGAAGGCTCACCGAACGGCGTCTTCACACGAATCTCACGCGCGTTCGTCAGTCCGCTCATCGCATAGAGCCCACTGCCGCCAATGATTCCTATTGTTGCCCGGGTTGCGGATTTTGCGCTCTTCGACCTACTGGCCTTTTTCGCCGCCATCTTCTTCTCCTCAGCCGTGAAGGCCGCTCTTCTTGAGGATTTCGTTCACCGCCGAGAACGGATCCTTTTTGCGGTCCGCCACCTCCGCCGCTAATTCCGCAAGCCGCGCCTTTCCACCTGCTCCGCCCAAGGCCCGTTCAAGTAAGCGAGACTCCAGCAGTTCGATCAAGCGGTTTTTCCAATGCTCGACGTGTTTCCGTTGCCGTTGGCCGCTCGATTCAAAATGCTTTTGAAATTTCGCGACAGTTTCTGCCAACTCTTCGATGCCTTTGTTCTCCGTTGCCACGGTGCGCACAATCGGAGGATGCCAGCCGTCGCGCGGCATCACCAGTGAGAGCATGGCCATCAATTGTTGCTCCAGGCGGTCCGCGCCTTCACGATCCGCTTTGTTCAAGACAAACACGTCGCCGATCTCCATCAGCCCGGCCTTCATGTTCTGGATGTCGTCGCCGAGCCCCGGCACCAGCATCACCAGCACACAATCCGCCAGCCGCACGATGTCAATTTCATCCTGGCCAACGCCAACCGTTTCGATCAACACGTGCTTTTTCCCAGCGGCATCCAGTAACAGCGCTACTTCCGCCGTCGCCCGAGCCAGGCCGCCGAGAAATCCGCGCGTGGCCATCGAGCGAATAAACGTTCCCGCATCGCCCGCGTGTCCCTGCATGCGAACGCGGTCACCGAGAATGGCGCCGCCCGAATACGGGCTCGTCGGATCGACGGCAATCACGCCCACTTCTTCTTTCCTCCTGCGGTGATACGCGGCCAGCCGGTCAACGAGCGTGCTTTTCCCGGTTCCTGGCGCCCCGGTGACCCCCGTAAGATAAGCTTTTCCCGTGTGTGGAAAAAGCAGCCGCAGCAGCGCTTCCGCTTCCGGCTGATGGTTTTCGATCGCCGTGATGGCGCGCGACACCGCACGTACGTCGCCCGCGCGCACGCTTTCCGCCCACTTCTCAACGGGCAGAGCCATACTTTTCCTGTGGGGACTTCTCGGGAGCCAGGCGCATTTCGCTATTATTTCTTGCCAAGAAGCTGGCGGGCAATCACCAATTTCTGGATTTCGCTGGTGCCTTCCCCGATGGTGCAGAGCTTCACGTCGCGGTAATACTTCTCCGCGGGATAATCCTTGATGAAGCCGTAGCCGCCGTGAATTTGAACGCACTCGTTGGCCACCTGCACGGCGATTTCGCTGGCAAAGAGTTTCGCCATGCTCGACTCCCGCGTGAAGCGCACGTCCTTTTTGTCCGCCAGCCACGCCGCTTGATAGACAAGCAGCCGCGCAGCTTCGACGTGTGTGGCCATATCCGCCAGTTTGAATTGTACCGATTGAAACTCGCTGATCGGCTGGCCAAACTGCTTTCGCTGCTTTGCGTACTTCGTGGCCGCTTCGAGCGCGCCTTGGGCCATACCGAGAGCCAGCGCCGCAATCGAAATGCGCCCTCCATCCAAAATTTTCAGGCTGCCGGTGAATCCTTCACCTTCCGCCCCCAGCAGATTCTCTTGCGGCACACGGCAGTCGTTGAAAATCACCTCGGAAGTATCGCTCGCGCGCATTCCAAGTTTGTTTTCTTTTTTCCCCGGACGAAATCCCTTCATTCCTTTTTCCAGTACGAAGGCGCTGATTCCGTGTGAGCCGTTCGATTTGTCCGTGACCGCCATGGCCACGCAATAATCGGCGTAGTGGCCGTTGGTGGTGAAGGTTTTCGCGCCGTTGAGCACCCAATGATTGCCGTCGCGCACCGCGGTCGTCCGTGTCCCGCCTGCGTCCGAACCTGCCTCCGGCTCGGTCAGCGACCATGCGCCAATGGCCTTTCCCGATGCCAGCGGCACAAGATACTTCTTCTTCTGCGCCTCGGTGCCAAACTTAAAAATATGGTTGCAGCACAGCGAATTGTGCGCGGCGACAATCAAGCCCACCGAACCATCCACTCGCGACAGCTCTTCAATCGCCAGCGCGTATTCGACATAACCGAGCCCCGCGCCGCCGTATTGTTCCGGAAAAATGACGCCAAGCAGGCCCATCTCCGCGAGCTTCGGCATGATCTCCATCGGGAAGTGAGACGCTTCATCCCACTCCATCACGTGCGGAGCGATTTCCCCTTCGGCGAATTCCCGCACACTGCGGCGTAGCTGCTGCTGTTCTTCAGTGAAACTGAATTCCACGGTCTCCTCAGCAGTCCATTGCGGTTGGCAATAAACAGACAAAACTTTTGCTTATTTTATGATTCTACACGACCGCGGCTACCAGCCCACGGCGTAATGGTTGGCTTTGTTCTGTTCGTCAAGCCAGGTTTTCAGCGGCGCGAAGTAGTCCGCCAGCGCGGAGGCATCCATCTGCTTCTCCCCTGTCAGCGCCTCCAGGGCTTCCGGCCAAGGCTTGCTCTGCCCCATTGTCAGCATCTTGTTCAACTTCTCTCCGGCGGCTTTGTTTCCGTAAATCGAGCAGCGATGCAGCGGTCCGCTGTAACCCGCCTTGCGGCAAAGTGCGCGTTGAAACTGGAATTGCAAAATACGCGCCAGGAAATACCTCATGTAAGGCGTATTCGATGGCACATGGTATTTGGCGCCGGGATCGAAGTCAGCTTCCGTGCGCTCCACGGGCGGCATATCTCCGGCGGCAGTGTGAGCTTGTCAAATTCGTGCGCCTTCTTGGACATCTCCGCGCTGAAAGTGTTCAGCTCCTGGTTGGCCTCCGCCGCGATCTGCTCCGTATCATCGGTAATGAAATTCTCCTCCACCCACGAAGCCCTCTGCGCCTTGTTTGTGCGGCCAAAGAGCCGACTTTCCGCATTTTCGAGAAACCGGCGCGCTCTGACCACGGTCGGGCTACCTTTATCCATGGAATATTGGGGTAATTGATCTTGCGCCATTACAACGCACACGACGACCGCGAACGTCAAAACGAACGGGTGCATCCAGCTTCGCTTCGAAAAGTTCACGCTCCCGCCTTTTGCGTCCTGGCAACGACTTCCTTCAACACTACGAGCGCTCGTTCGATCCCCGCCTTGTCTACGTCGCAGTGCGTAACGACGCGTACCGAGTGCAGCGCCGTATCCTGCGCCCACACGCCGTGCGGATGAAGCGCGTCGCACAACTCCACCGCCGTTTTTCCTGTCTTCGAGCAATCAAAAATCACAATGTTCGAACGGACTCTCTTCGGATCGATGCTAAGCCCCGGAATTTCCGCGATTCCTTCCGCCAGCCGTTTGGCATTTTCGTGATCGATGTGCAACCGCGCGGGAGACTTCTCCAGGGCGATCAAGCCCGCCGCTGCGATCACCCCCGCCTGCCGCATGCCCCCGCCGAACATCTTCCGGTAGATGCGTGCCTTCTCCATGAACGCTTTTGTGCCCGCAATCATCGATCCCACCGGCGCGCCCAACCCCTTCGACAGACAAAACATCACCGAATCCACTTTTCGCGTCATCACCGCTACGTGGTCCCCCAGCGCCGTCGCCGCATTAAAAATTCGCGCCCCATCCAGATGCACCTTCAACCCCATCTTATGCGCATGATCACAAATCTCTTCCACCTGCGCCGTCGGATAAACCGTCCCGCCAGCCATGTTGTTCGTATTTTCCAGGCACACCAGCGCCGTCTGCGAATCGTAATAAATCTTTGGCCGGATGACCGCTTCGATCTCCTTCCACTTCAGAATCCCATCTTCTCCTCGCGCCACTCGCGGCATGCAGCCCGCAATCGCTGACATCGACGCCAACTCATACAAATTCACATGGCTTCGCTCTTCGCAAATCACCTCGTTGCCGTGATGCGTCCACACTTTGATGGCGATGAGATTCCCCATGCACCCCGTGGGCACAAACAGCGCCGCCTCTTTCCCAAAGATCTCCGCCGCCCGCTTTTCCAACCGATTAACCGTCGGATCCTCTCCGTAAACGTCGTCGCCGACTTCCGCCTCCGCCATGGCGCGCCGCATCTCGGGCGTGGGCCGCGTCACCGTGTCGCTTCGCAGGTCCACCACTCCTTCCGGAATCTTCCCCGCCTCCGCCACTTGATCTGGATCCACTCTCTGATTCCCCTTCGCCACGGTGTAACTCATGTTCTTCTCCGCCTCTGTGCCCTCTGCGTCTCTGCGTTTAGAGCTCCTCTGTTTTCTACCTCATCAATTCCACAAAAACTTCATTTGAAACACTCAGCTTCTCCGGAGCCAGCCGTACTACGCTGCCTTCCCGCTCCACCAATCCCGCCGATGCAATGCGCTCGAATCGCGCTCCCAGCGTTACTCCATACTCCCGCTCAATCCTCGCAAGATCGATCCCATCCAACTGCCGCAACCCAAGAAACAATTCCTCTTCCAGCGCGCCATCCGCCGTCAGCTTTTCCTGCTGTTCCACCGGCAATCGCCCGCTCTGCACTGCGGCCACATAAGCCGCCGCATCGTGCGCATTCGCCCACCGCTCCGTCCCTGAAAACGAATGCGCTCCCGCCCCAAATCCCAGATAAGGTTCGCGCCGCCAATATTTCAGGTTATGCCGCGATTCAAATCCCGGCTTCGCCCAGTTCGAAATCTCGTAGTGATGGTAACCCGCCGCCTCAAGCGCCTTCTGCGCCATCTCATAAAACTCCGCCATTTCATCTTCGCTCGGCACGGCCCCTGCGCTGTACCTGCCTCCGCCCTGCAGCAATTCCTTGCCGAGCCGGCTGCCCTCATCAATCTCCAGCAAATAAACGGAGACGTGCTCCGGAGCCAGCCCCGCCAATTCGTCCAGCGATTGCCGCCAGCTTTCTTTCGTCTGGTGTGGCAACCCTGCAATCAAATCAAAGCTGACATTCCGAATCCCCGCCGCGCGCAGCATCGGCACCGCCCGGTAAATATCCGCCCGCCGGTGCAACCGGCCCGCCGCGATCAATTCCTTGTCCGCAAACGACTGCAACCCAATGCTCACGCGGTTAATTCCGGCCCGCACCCATGCCGCCGCCTTCTCAGCCTCAACCGTCTCCGAGTCCGCCTCCAGCGTCACCTCCATCAAGTCCGCGCGAGTGCTTTTGTATCGCCCGCCTTCTGAGGCGGGCCGCCGGCCAAACGATACCCGAATCGTATCCAAAATCCTTTCCAAATGAGCCGGATCAAGCAGGCTCGGCGTCCCCCCACCAACGTAAACCGTGTCCACTACGCCTTCGTGGCACAGCCACTCTTGGCTGTGCGCCTTTTCTGCCAAGTCCTCACCTATCCCAGCCGCCCGCAGCAAATCCCGATGCTTCCGTATCTCCTGGCAAACCGCTTCCACATACGGCGCAAACCTGCTGCTGGCCACGACTCCCGTATGAAAATTACAGTAGGTACACTTCGTCTGGCAGAACGGCACTTGCACGTAAATCCCAAGCTCCCTCATCGCACAAAAACTCTAGCACACCCCCGCCTCAATTCAGGCAAGTCGAATCCATGGATAAGGAATTCCTACAGCGAGACTCTCTCGGCAAAGAAGCAGACATCCCGAATACCCGTCTTGCTGATTTCGTCCAGGACCCGTTGGATGTCGCCATACCTTGCGCGAGCATCGGCACGGACATAAACCTTCCGATCCGCTCCATTCTTAATGCTCTCTCGGATCCGATCCGGCAGTTCGTCCACTGCGATCACAGTATTGCCATAAAAAATCCTGCCGTCCCGCCGAACGCTAACGATTTGCGCGTCTTCTCTTACAGCCCTGAGCATTGCGCTGGCATACCGACTTCGCGGTAGCTCCGGGCCCGAGCTTTGGCGCGGTGTAACACCAGGAACGATCATAAAAATAATAAGCAGTGCAAGGTTGACCGCTACGAAAGGATAGACGTCAATCCTCCAATAAATCTTGTTGGGCCATTTGGCCGCTGTCCTTTTCCAGCCGTGGTATCCGCTCTTCATAATGCCGCCTCGCAGACTGAAGCTCCTGTGTTGGACCTTCGCGCCTCACCAGACTACCTGGTCGTGCTCCCGGCTCTTCGCACCTTACAAGTCTTAGACACCGGCGGCAGAGGACTCGGTCACCTCCCAACGCGATCCGACCCACCAGTCAAGGGTCTTAACTCCCATTCTTTCAGTATGTTAATTCTCTGAGTAAATTCTCCTTGCTTATATCTATCAAGCGTGTATAATATCGTTAGGTAGTTTTGTGGCTTATCCGCTGCGGCAGCGCGTCTGCCGTTTTTTTATGCTCGATCGCCTCTTCTTCCCGGCTAGCTTCTCTCAAGTCCACGACCTGTAAGAAGCAGCACGATTCTGCACAATTTTAGGGCAATGTAAGTTCCTTCAGAATCAACACTTGCGAAAGTGTATCAAAAGAAAGGATTTCAACTTCCTTTAGAATGAACACTTGATGAAAAACAGGGGAGGGGGGAGGGTCTAGCTATCTGGCCAACGTGCTCCTCTAGGACTCAGCAGGCCACAACCTTCACTTGCAGCAGTCGCTCGCGGGGACCATCAAACTCGCAGAAGAAAACGCCCTGCCAGCGTCCCAGCGCCAACTTGCCGCCTTCGACGTGAATGACTTGACTCGCACCCACAAGCACGGACTTTACGTGGGAGTCCGAGTTGCCCTCGCTGTGCCGGTACGGCCCCGCCGCTGGAACCAGCCGGTCCAGCGCTCCTTCGATATCGCGCGCGACATCCGGGTCCGCACATTCATTGATGGTAATCGCCGCCGTGGTATGCGGCACGTACAAATAGCAAATGCCGTTACTCACGCCGGACGACGCGACAACTTTCTGCACTTGTGCGGTCACATCCACAAGCTGCGTGCGACGGACTGTTTTCACGCTCAGCGTTTGCAAGGAATCCTCTCCCCCGAGCGCAGGATTCTAGCATGCGGCAATTAGAAGCGCGGCGGAGGCGTTTTTTGTAGGGGCGCAGCGTGCTGCGCCCTGTCTGGCGAAAAATAGCGCAAAATGTCATTCCGAGCGCAGCGAGGAATCTGCTTTTATTTATTGCCAACGAGGATTCACAAAACTACGGAACCTGAATGATAAAGTGATGCCCGATTTTCTTTCCTGTCGAATGTTTTTGCAATTCCGTCAGCCCGCCCGCTCCCCAGCGGGCCAGGAACGGCAGCAGGCACAGTTCCCGCTCCTGTGGACCTTTGTGTGGATACAAAAGCGATTCCAGGTAGCGCTCGTGCTCCGAAAGCAATCCGGTTTTCTGGTCCTGTGCGCGGCCCGCTTTGCGGCGCAGCTTGTCGATGTGATACTCGATTCTCTTCCGCGCGCGTTCGACTGTGCCCTTTAGCGTTGGGTCGAGCTTCTGGATCTGCTTGCCAAGCTCCGTCAGCATCTTGGCGATTTGCTTCTGGTTGCGCTCAAAAGTTTTCGACAAAGAGCCTGGTACCGATTGCCGCTCCATTTTGTGCCGCAAGCCCTGCGACCCAGCCCAGACGTCTTCAACGCTCAATCCATAGCGTCTCAAGAGTTTGTCGGCTTTCGCGTCCACCAGCGTGAATCCCGCGCGCGGCAGGATCACCGGCATCCTTCCGAGCAGGTGACGGTACACCACCTCCGATTGAGCAAAATACGCGATCTCCGCCGGGCCCGCAATATACGCCGCTGTGGGCAGCAGGTAATCCTGCACCACCGGCCGAAAGAGCGCATTGGGACTGAATTTCTCCGGCTCGATGTGCGTCTTGTGCACCAGCTCCTCGCGCTCCCAAGTTTTCTCGCCGGACTGAAATTTTCCCGCGCTGGCAGTCACAACGTGCCGTCCGACTTCATCCATTCGGAAAAGCAACGTGCTCCGCGCCGTCACTTTGACCTGCGCATCAAATCCCGCACGGTCCAAATCTTTCCCGCGCTGAAGAAGTTTTTCGTTCAGCTCATCGCGTTCCGCAAGCGCGTGCTGGTAGAGCGGCGCCGCCACCTTATGCAGGCCGTCATCGAGCGGGTCCATCAAGACCAGGCCGTGCTGTGCGAAAAGGCGCGCAAAAAGCTTGCCGAAGGCGCTGCCGTACGTTTCTTCCGGCCGGTAACTCTCCACCAGGTATTGCGCGAGCAAGTCGCTGCCCTGGTTCGCCAGCAACTCCGCGGCTTCACGCACAAGAGGCTCGATCTGTGCGCCGAGCGGAATCTGTCCCACTGGCCGCGCTGTCTCCGTCATTTGGGGCAATTCAAAACGCACCAGTTTTCCCTTGTCGAACCAAGTTGTGTGTCGGACCTCGTCGAGATCGTGGTCTTCCGTGGCCATCCAAAAGATAGGCACGGCCGGAGTTCCGCCGCGCGTCAACTCCTCTGCGATCTGAATGGCGGTCAGCGCCTTATAAACGGAATACGACGGCCCGCTGAATAGTCCCACCTGCTGTCCGGACACAACGGCTACGGCGCCCTTTTCAAACCGGTCCAGGTTGGACTGCGTTTCCGGCCCTGCTCCAAGCGCGATGTTTTGTCTGCGAAGAACGGAGATCACTTCTGCTCGCCTGTCATCTGGATAGTCCAGCTTTCGCGTTGCGCGAGTCACGGCAGTCAAGGCGGGCGGATGAAAGTAGAATGACTTCACCTTTTCAAAGTGATCCAGGTATTCAAGAAAGAGCTTCGGTTGATGAGGAACCTGGCGGAAGGCAAGCGGGCGACAATCCATGAGCGGTTAGATGAACCTCGCAAGAAAACGTCTCATCAATTCAGCCTGATTGCCTGAAATTACGCCCTTACGGCGGCTGGTTCAAGCGTTTGCAGGAGTTCCGTAAGGCGTTTCTTTTGTTCAGAGTGCAGGGGGAGAAGCGGCAAACGAGGATTTCCGCCGCGGTAGCCTCGCTGGTCCATGGCATGCTTTACGCCGGCAATACTCAACTCGGAAACGATCAGTTTTGACGCGCGTGCCAAAATGGATTGCAGCTCGCGAGCTTTTTCGTGGTGACCTTGGCGGAACAAGTCGAACAGCGCAACGCACTTTTCGGGAAGCGCGCACGCCAGTGCGAGAATCGCTCCTCGCGCGCCAATCGCCAGCGAGGGATATACCGTGGCGGCTGAGCCGACCAAGACGTGAAACGCAGAAGGAGTCGCTGCGATAGTTTCTCCGACGCCCTGCACATTTCCTGAGCTGTCTTTGATGCCGATGATGTTGGGATGTTCCGCGAGCTTGGCTACCTCCCCAGCAGCCAGCGCGATACCGGTGAATTGGGGAATGGAGTAAAGCATAACGGGGATCGGGGATTCATCTGCCACACGCCGGTAATGCGCGATCAGCACTTCTGGCTTGTACGCAGGTTTGTAGTAGTAGGGCGTCTTCACCAACGCCGCGTCATAGCCAAGTTCTGCCGCGCGCTTTGTGCGTTCAATCGTTTCTGCGGTCGACTCCGCGCCGGCGCCGGCGAGCAGCGTTTTTCCTTTTGCCGCCGTCTCCTTCACCGTGACAAGAATTCCGTCCATCTCTGCCCGAGTGAGCAGCACGGATTCTCCCGTGGAACCCAGCGCGACATAACCGGCAAGATCCGTCTGGTTATAGCGGTGAACATTGTGCTTCAGGTCGGAAAGAGAGACCGATCCGTCCTGCGCGTACGGTGTGGTTAGTGCGGCAAAAACTCGGGAAACAATCACCGATTAACCTCCCGATGCGGGCACGCCGGAAGCAGCGGCCCGTCCGCGGTGCAGATCCTGCAGCGCGGCAACTTCTGTTCCTTGCTCGAGCAGTGCCCGAATGCCGCGGGCCGCGGCGTGCGCTGCGGCCAGCGTGGTGATGCACGGAATATTGTAGCGAATGGCCGCGCGCCGGATCGATTTTTCGTCGTAAAACGATTCGCGGCCAAGGGGAGTGTTGATCACCAGATCGATTTTGCCCGTTTTCACCAGGTCCACAATGTTCGGACGGCCTTCGTTCACTTTGAATACCGATTCGGCTTCGATGCCTGCGGATTCCAGCGCCGCGGCCGTTCCGCGCGTAGCCATCAGACGAAAGCCCAGTGACGAAAGTTCCTTTCCAAGAGTCGCAAGCTGTTTCTTGTCGCGATCGTTCACGCTGAGAAACACCGTGCCTTTGCGTGGCAAGCGCTGCCCCGCCGCAAGCTGAGCCTTCGCAAACGCTTGCCCGTACGAAGTCGAAATCCCCATGACTTCGCCGGTAGAACGCATTTCTGGACCAAGAATCGTATCCACGCCGCGAAACTTATTGAACGGAAAGACCGGCGACTTCACGGAATAGAATTCGTGCACTGCGATTTCCGCAACGCCGTTGTGCCGCACGATTGGAAGATTCATGTCTGCTAATTTTTTCCCGGTCATCAAACGCGCTGCGACTTTTGCTAACGGGACTCCGGTCGCCTTGCTTACGAATGGAACCGTGCGCGAAGCGCGTGGATTCACTTCCAAAACGTATACCGTATCGCGCTGAATCGCGTACTGCACGTTCATGAGCCCGACCACTTTCAAAGCCAGCGCGAGACGTTTCGTATATTCGCGGATATGTTCGAGGATTGCGGGTGACAAACTCACAGGCGGAAGCACGCAGGAAGAATCTCCGGAATGCACGCCGGCTTCTTCGATGTGTTCCATAATTCCGCCGAGAACGACGTCCGTTCCATCGGCCAGCGCATCCACATCGATTTCCGTGGCTTCCTCGAGGAATTGATCGATCAACACAGGCCGCGCTGGCCCCATCAGCGCCGCCTGCGCGACGTAGTCCTGCACTGTGTTCACGTCGTACGCGATCACCATGGCCCGCCCGCCAAGCACGTAGCTGGGCCGCACCAGCACGGGCAAGCCAATTTCTCCCGCCACGCGAGCCGCTTCCTCGGGCACCAACGCCGTGGCGTTGCGCGGCTGCGGAATTTTCAGTTCATCGAGCAGACGCCCGAAGCGGCGCCTGTCTTCCGCGAGATCGATAGATTCCGGCGCTGTGCCGATGATTGGAACGCCGTTGCGCTTCAATTCGAGCGCAAGATTCAGCGGCGTTTGCCCGCCGAATTGAACGATCACTCCCTGCGGTTTCTCGCGCTCCACAATGGCGAGTACGTCTTCCAATGTAAGCGGTTCGAAGTAGAGGCGGTCGGAAGTATCGTAGTCTGTCGAGACCGTTTCCGGGTTGCAATTCACCATGATGGTTTCGAAACCATCTTCGCGCAGCGCGAACGAAGCATGGCAGCAGCAATAATCGAATTCGATTCCCTGGCCGATGCGATTCGGGCCACTGCCCAAAATCATGACCTTGGGCCGCGCCTGGGCGTCGGATTCGTCCTCGTCCTCGTATGTGGAATACAGGTACGGCGTGAACGACTCGAATTCCGCGGCGCAGGTATCGACATGCTTGAAGACGGGAGTCACGCCGTAGCGCGCGCGCTGCAACCGCACGGAAGCGGACGTCGTTCTCCAAATTTGCGCCAATTGTTCATCACTGGTTCCGTGGCGCTTCGCCTCGCGCAACAGTTCCTTCGAAGCGGTCTCCACGGTTACAGCCGCCGCGCGCCGGTTCATGGCCGTCAATTCTTGGATCTGTTGGATGAACCAGGGATCGATCTTGGTCAGCTCGCAGATTTCTTGCGCCGGCAGCCCGTGGTCCATGGCGGTAAGCAGCCAGTGGATGCGATCCGGCCGGGGCGTTGCCAACTTTTCGCGCAGCAGCGAATGCGGCGCTTCCGAAGGGGCCCGCCACGGGGTGCTCGGCTCTAGCGAGCGAATTCCCTTCTGCAGCGCTTCTTTGAAAGTCCGGCCGATAGCCATGACTTCGCCAACTGATTTCATCTGCGTTCCGAGAGTGCTGTCCGCGCCGGGAAACTTTTCAAACTGCCACTTGGGAATTTTCACCACGACGTAATCAATGGTCGGTTCGAAGCACGCCGGCGTTTTTTTCGTGATGTCATTGGGAATTTCATCCAGCGACATTCCCACAGCCAGCCGCGCCGCGATTTTCGCGATGGGAAAGCCGGTGGCTTTGCTGGCCAGTGCAGAACTGCGCGACACGCGCGGATTCATTTCAATGACCACCATGCGGCCATTTTCCGGGTTCACGGCGAACTGCACGTTCGAGCCGCCGGTCTCAACACCGACTTCGCGGATAATCGCAGCGGAAGCGTCGCGCATGCGCTGAAATTCCTTGTCCGTCAGCGTTTGAGCGGGAGCCACGGTAATCGAATCGCCGGTGTGGACGCCCATGGGGTCGAAATTTTCGATGGTGCAGATGACCACGAAGTTGTCGCGGAAATCGCGCATCACTTCGAGCTCGTATTCCTTCCAGCCAAGCACGGACTCTTCGACCAGCGCTTCGTGCACCGGGCTCATCTCCAGAGCGTGCGCGATGGCTTCGCCAAACTCTTCCTTGTTGTAGGCGATGGAGCCGCCGGTGCCGCCGAGTGTGAAGGATGGACGAATCACCAGCGGAAATCCCAGTTGATCGCAAAGCCGCAGGGCGTCCTTTGCATTGTTCACGAGGGCGGACGCAGGCACTTCCAACCCGATCTTGCGGCAGGCGTCCTTGAACCAGAGGCGATCTTCCGCGACCTTGATCGCACGGAGTGACGCACCGATCATTTCCACTTTGTATTTCTCGAGGACGCCGCTTTCAGAAAGTTCGACGGCCAAGTTCAGCGCTGTTTGTCCGCCGACGGTCGGCAACAACGCATCGGGTTTTTCTTTCGCGATGATTTCCTCGAGATATTCCTTCGTCAGCGGCTCGATGTAGGTGCGATGCGCGAGTTCCGGGTCGGTCATGATGGTCGCGGGATTGGAATTGACCAGCACCACCTTGTATCCTTCGGCGCACAGCGCCTTGCAAGCCTGCGCGCCGGAATAGTCGAATTCGCAGGCCTGGCCGATAATGATCGGGCCTGACCCGATAATCAGAATCTTTTTGATGTCTTTTCGCTTCGGCATGTTCTCCCGCGAGACTTTCTCAACGCCGCGAACTCCCCGGCTGCGCGAATTCCTTCATCAAATCGGTGAACTGCGTGAATAAATAGTGCGAATCGTGCGGTCCGGGCGAAGCTTCGGGGTGATATTGCACGCTAAAAAGTGGGAGGGACTTGTGGCGCATGCCCTCATTGGTGTGATCGTTCAAATTGATGTGCGTAATTTCGACTTTACTGGAAGGCAGGGATTCCGGGTCGACACAAAAACCGTGATTCTGCGCGGTGATTTCGACTTGTTCCGTCAGCAGGTTTTTTACCGGATGGTTCGACCCGTGATGGCCGAATTTCAGTTTGAACGTCTTCCCGCCCAGAGCCAGTCCGCAAACTTGATGCCCAAGGCAAATCCCGAAAATCGGGACGTGGCCGACCATTTTGCGAACGTTTTCGACGGCGTATCCCATAGGTTCCGGATCGCCTGGCCCGTTCGAGAGGAAGACGCCGTCCGGCTTCATCGCCAGAACGTCTTCGGCGGAAGTTTGCGCAGGCACGACGTAGACTTCGCAATTGTGGTCCACGAGTAGCCGCAAAATGTTTTGCTTAATCCCGTAATCGTAGGCCACAACGCGGTGCTTCCGCGTTTCCGCCTGTGCGTCTGATTCGCCCATTTGCTCCGACCAGGGCGAAACGGCGACTTCGACGGAGCCTTTATCCCACCCGTACGGTTTTCCGCAAGTAACGCGGCCGGCCAATTCCTGCCCCACCATGCTCGGCAATTGTTTGGCTTCGAAAACCAACTGGTCGGCAGGCGTTCCGTCCGTCGCGACAATGCCACGGAGCGCACCCACGTTACGAATGTGGCGTACCAGCGCGCGCGTATCGATATCCCAAATGACGGGAATTTTGTGCCGGTTCAGATACAACTGCGCCGTTTCCGCCGAACGCCAGTTGGAGGAGACCTGGGAGAATTCCCGGACGATGAGCGATTCGATGCAGGGACGCGAAGATTCCTCGTCTTCGAGGTTGGCGCCGACATTTCCGATGTGCGGATACGTCAAACAGACGATTTGACCGGCGTAGCTGGGATCGGTGAAAACTTCCTGGTAACCGGTGAGGCTGGTATTGAAAACGACTTCGCCACCGCGGCGCGTAATCGCGCCCGCCGCGCGGCCGTTAAAGACGCGCCCGTCTTCCAGCGCGAGTGTCGCGGGTCGGTGCTGAACCTCGGTCAGTGGGGCCTCCCATTTTTCTCATCAAGCTGTGCCATTCACTTTGTATCGGAGTCGATCGTAGAGAGCGAGCCGAAATGATCGACGGGCCAATAGGCAAATACGGCGCGCCCGTAAATATACCGGCTCTCGACCGGTCCGAAAACGCGCGAATCGTTGGAGCTGATGCGATGATCTCCCATGACGAAGTAGCTGTCCTTCGGAACGCGCACCAGCGCAAAATCGCTCAGGTCCTCGTATTGGGCCGGAACATACGGCTCGGGAATAAGTTTCCCGTCGACGTATACAGCGCCTTGGCGGATTTCCACTGTTTCGCCCGGCAGACCGATCACGCGCTTGATGAAAGACTTCGAGCGATCGAGCGGATACCAAAACACGACCACATCGCCGCGCTCAATGGGCTCGAACCGATAAACAAATTTGTTGATGAAAATGCGTTCCTGGTCGGAGAGCAGCGGAGCCATGCTGGTGCCTTCGACTTTTACCGGCTGATACAAGAAAACGATGATCACCAATGCGAGGCCGATAGCGATCAGGAGGTCGCGCGTCCAGACGCGAATCTCGTTGCGCAAAGAGTGCGCAGGCGCGGGCCGCCCGGTGGCGTTCAATTCTGAGCGGTCACTTCTCACGCCGGGAGTCAATTGGCTAGCAGTCGCAAGGGAGGATGATGCCGGAGCTGGGGTCTCCGGTGATGTCGAGGTCGCGGGCTGTTTCTCGTCCTGTCTTTCCATTTTGAGGCGCCTTGTATTTATAGCATGGCCATTGCGACCCGCGCCAGATGCGATTTACCGCTTCGTGTCGGAGGGGGAAGCCTGCCGTGTTTCTGTCCTCTTATTGAGATTCTTTGAGCCGCCGGCTCGTTGCTCTGCGATATCGAGTACTGAGCGAACTGCGAAAAGCGTTTGGGAGGCTGGCCCTGCCTCCGTTCAGTCGTCACCAAGGGCAAAGTTCAGAGAGGCTAGCGCGGTGACGACGGCGGTTTCGGTACGCAGAATCCTGCGACCGAGGGACGCTTCGCTAAACCCCGCCTTGCAAGCGGAGGCAAACTCTGCTTCGGTCCAGCCGCCTTCTGGACCGATTCCCAGGATTGCGCTTGCCGCCCGCTGGCCTTGCAGAACTCTTCGCAAAGGCGTGGCAGTTGTCCGCTCGGAAAGCATCACGCGCAAACCTTCTTTGTGGGAAGCGAAAGCGATTTCCGGCTTCACCAGGCCATTCAGTACCGGCAAGCTGAGTCGGCGGGATTGCTGCGATGCTTCGAGCAGGATCTTCTTCCAGCGCTCTGACCGTTTTGCTGCCGCGGCGAGCAAGGCTTTCTCGGTGCGCTCCGCGGCGAGCGGCACGATCGCGTTTACTCCCAGCTCGGTGGCCTTTTCGAGCGCCCATTCGAAAGCGTCAAACTTCACTATGGCCAGTAACAGGGTGACATTCACACTAGGGTGACCGGCGGGCAACTCCTCGAGCAAGGAAAACTGCACGCGATCGCGGGTGACACTTTCGATCCGGCTGAGCCACACTTTTTGGCCATCGCTCAGCTCATAGAGCTGGCCGGCCTGGGCGCGCAACACGCGGCCCAAATGGTGCGCGGCGTCACCCTCCATGATGGCGGTGTGCCCTGCAAATTGGTCCACGAAAAATCGTCTTCGCACGCGGAGATTCTATCTTAGGTAAAGGAATGCCTGCTTGTAGACAACAGAAAAAGATGCGGAGACGCAGAGGGCGGTGTAGCTCAGGCCTTCTGGCCTGTGGATTTTCCACGACGGGGTGCCCCGATTGAGGATCGAAGGAGCCTCACCCCTAAAGCGAGCTAGAACGCTACCCGAAGATGTCTTTGACTTTGTCGAAGATGGAGGAGTTGCGGTCCGCGGGCTCATTTTCCACTTTCAGGGTAGCGCCGAGCTGCTCGATCAATTTGCGCTGGTCGCGCGTGAGCTTTGTCGGCGTCAGGACGCGCACGTGATAATACAAATCACCTTTACCGCCACCGCGCGGATCGGCCAAACCTCGGCCTTTGATGCGAAACACGGCGCCGCTCTGCGTGCCTTCTGGAATTTTCAGCTTCTCTTCCCCATTCAAACCCGGCACTTGTAACTCCGTCCCGAGAGTCGCTTGGGCGATGCTCACGGGAATCGTGCAATACAAATCCGCGCCACGCCGTTCGAAGAAGGGATGCTCTTTCACTTCCAGCACGACATACAAATCGCCGGCTGGCCCGCTGTTCGGCCCGGGTTCGCCTTCGCCGGCAACGCGGAGGCGCGTTCCGGTGTCCACGCCAGGCGGAATCCGCAGCTCGATGGTCTTTTCGCGCTCGAGGCGTCCCTGGCCTCGGCACTCCGGGCAACGCTCTTTCACAATCTGTCCCGCGCCCTGGCACGCCGGGCAGGTGCGCGTGATGGTGAAGAAACCTTGTTGATAGCCCAATTGCCCGCGGCCACCGCAGGTTTGGCAGGCTTGAACGCCGGTCCCTTTTTTCGCGCCCGTGCCGTTGCAAGCCTCGCAGTATTCCTGGCGCGGCAGCTTGATCTTGGTAGTCACTCCCGCGGAGGCTTCCTCGAACGTGAGCGACATGTCGTAGCGCAAGTCGGCTCCGCGTTGTGCTCGGCTACGCCCGCGACGGCTGCCGCTCCCTCCGAACAAATCCTCGAAGCCGAAAAAATCTCCGAAAATGTCGTGGAAATCCTGGAAGACCGTGCTGTCGAAACCCTGGCCGGCGCCTGCGCTGGAAAGTCCCGCGTGGCCGTAGGTGTCGTAGATTTGCCGCTTCTGAGCGTCGCTCAGGACGCTGTACGCTTCGGTGCACTCGCGGAACTTCACTTCCGCCTCCGCTTTGTTTTCAGGATTGCGGTCCGGATGCCACTTCAGCGCCGCCTTGCGGTAGGCAGATTTGATTTCGTCGACCGCTGCCGTTCGCGTAACGCCCAAGACTTCGTAGTAATCCCTTTGATGTCCCTTGGCCATGGAAACTCTGAATCTCCTTTAGTTCGCTGCTTCTTTCGATGCGGGACTGGGATGCACGGCTACGCGCACCATCGCCGGACGGAGAACGCGTCCATGAAACACATATCCCGGCTGAAAAACCTGCAGAATCGTGCCGTCTTTGTGGTCCGATGTTTCAGCGCGGTCCACGGCCTGGTGTAAGTGCGGATCAAAGGACTTTCCGAGGGGATCGATCCGCTCGACTCCGAGCTTCGTCACACTGTCCAACAGTTGCTTGTGGATGAGCTCAAATCCTTTGCGGTAATTTTCGTATTCGGCCTCGCGATGCGTCACGAGAGCGTGCTCAAATCCGTCGATGACCGGAATGAGCCCTTCGATCACGCGGGCCGTGGCGCGCCGGGAATCTTCAAAACGCTCCTTCTCGACTCGCTTACGGTAATTCTCAAAATCGGCTTGGCGCCGTAGCAGCGTCTGGCGCAGTTCTTCCAGGTCCGCGGTCAGCTTGGCCATCTCTGCATCGGCTTTCGCGGTATCGGCAGCGACGGCCTGAGCTTCCGCGGCCTGTTCCCCGCTCACGCCGCCCACGTCCTTGTCCTTGTCGACACTGAGATTGCTCTTCACTTCTTTGTCGCTCACTTTCTTATTTCTCCTGTGCCAAAACGTTTTCAAGTTTTGCTCAGCGCTTCGCTGAAGAGCTGCGCCACATACGCGACGGCGGTCATGGCGCGCTCATAATGCATGCGCGTCGGCCCCAGCACGCCAAGCGAGCCCTGGACCAAATCGTTCCTGGTATACGCGGCGCTGATGAGGGCCAGATTCTCGCCTGCTTCAGAAATTTCCTTCACGCCGATTTGCACGTGTACCGGTTCAGGCGTTTCAATGCAGGCATTCAACACCGTCACGAGCCGGTGCTTTTCCTCGATGGCCGCTAGCAAATCACGCAACTGCGCCTGATCCACAAATTCCGACGCGCCGATGATCTGCGCCGTGCCTTCGACGTGCACCTGCGTAGCGGCTTCATCTCCCAACACTGCCGGGTCGCACAACGTCAGAGCGCTTTGCGCCATACCTTCGTAGCGCTCGCGCTCTGTCGCCAGTTTCTGCAAAAGGTCGGCGCGAATGGCTTCCAACGTCCAGCCGGAATAGTGGCGATTCAAAAAATCCGCAGTCGCGTCGAGTTCCCCTTGGGTGAACAACCGGTTGGGCCGCAGAATCTTGTCCCGCGTATTCCCGCCGGGCGAAATGAGCACCACGACGACGCGGCCGTCAGGAAGGAGCCACATCCGCGCGTGCTCCAAAACGGTTTTGCCCAAAGGAGGCGACACAATGATGCCAAGGCCGTTGGAGACTTCCGCTAGCACGTGTCCGGCGCGTTCGGTAATTTCCGCCGCGCTGGTGGCGCCGCCCATCTCGCGCTGGATCCATTCACGATCCACCGCGGTGATGGTTGCTTGCGAAGCAATCTCTTGCGCAAAGAACCGGTATGCCGCCGCGGTTGGTACCCTGCCGGCCGAAGTATGCGGTTGGTACAGAAAGCCGGCATCCTCCAGGTCGGCCATGACGCTACGAATCGTGGCGGTGCTCAGAGATTCCTCAAAGCCTTTGGAGATCGCGCGCGAGGACACGGGTTCTCCCGTCTCGATGTACACACGCACAATGTCCGCCAGAATCTGGCGGTTGCGCCGTTCTTGGAGGGCTGAATTCCTCATAGCAGCACTCTACTCCTAGTGCTAAAGAGCGCTACCTGTATTGTAGAAAGCGTGTCAAGCGGGGTCAACGTAAACACGCTTCTCGGTTCGCGGTAAAAAATAGATGAGGCAGGACTTATCCTGCGCCTAACAGCCGCCTCTTTTGCCAATTCCTGGCAAAACTAGTTGTTATCGATTTGGGCGCGCTGGAGCTTGTCGGAATAATCGATATACACCGTTTTCCACTCGGTGAAGAAATCGATCGCGGCGATGGCTGCTTCGCGGTGACCGTTACCGGTTTGCTTCGTGCCGCCGAAAGGCAGGTGAGTCTCCGCGCCAATTGTCGGCGCGTTCACGTAGACAATGCCGGTGTACAGATCGCGCGTGGCCTGGAAGGCGCGGTTCACGTTGCGCGTGTAGATGGAAGCAGATAACCCGTAGGGCACGCCATTTGCCACGTCAATTGCGTCTTCCAAATCGTGGATGGGAATCACGCACACCACCGGCCCGAAAATCTCCTCCTGCGCGATGCGCATGTTCGGCCTGCAGTCGCCGAACACCGTCGGCTCGTGGAACCAGCCCTTCGCGTATACGCCTCCGTCCAGGCGATTTCCGCCGGTCAATAATTTCGCGCCTTCGTTCTTCCCGATCTCCACATAGGACATCACCGTTTTCAATTGCGCTTCGTTGATGCACGGCCCCATTTCCGTGGACGCATCCAGCCCGTCGCCAACCTTCAGGGACTTCACGCGTTCCACAAACCGCGAGACGAACTCGTTGTAGACGCTCTTGTGGACCGCGACGCGGCTCGCCGCGGTGCAGCGTTGACCGGTGGTGCCAAATCCTCCCCAGACCGCGCCGTCTACTGCCAGGTCCAGATTCGCATCATCCATAACGACAATGATGTTCTTTCCGCCCATTTCCAGGCTGCAATGCTTGAAATCGGGAGCGCAGGTTTTCGATATGACGCGCCCCACTTCCGTCGATCCTGTAAAACTGACTACCGGCACGTCTCGGTTCTCCGTCAGCGCCGCGCCAACCGTGGAGCCGCTGCCCCCCACGAGGTTAAGCACGCCGCGCGGCACACCCGCTTCAGTGAGCACTTGCACCAGATTGTAAACGGACAGCGGCGTATCCTGGGCGGGCTTAATCACCACGGTATTTCCGCTGATCAAAGCGGGCATAATCTTCCAGGACGGAATCGCCATCGGAAAATTCCATGGAGTGATCATGGCGCACACGCCAACCGACTGGCGCATGCTCATGGCAAACTTGTTCGGCAATTCCGATGGCGTAGTCTGGCCAAACAGCCGGCGCCCTTCGCCAGCCATGTAATAGGTCATGTCGATGGCTTCCTGGACGTCACCGCGGGTTTCCGCGAGGACCTTGCCCATCTCGCGCGTCATATCCTTCGAGAACTGCTCTTTGCGCTGAACCAGCAGCTCCGCCGCGCGAAACAGGATCTCCGCGCGCTTGGGCGCCGGCACCAGCCGCCAAGACTTGTACGCTTCCTTCGCGGCATCCACGGCCGCATCCGCGTCCTCAGCGGTGGAAGACGCAAACATGCCAACCAATTCGTCCGTGTTGGCGGGGTTGCGATTTTCGTACGCTTTGCCGCTTCGCGACTCCACCCACTCGCCGTTGATAAAATTTTTGAAAATCCGGGGCGCAACTGCCGTAGCCATACTTCCTCCTCGATCCCTGAAGCTCGCCGCTTTGCTGTTCGTTTGGTCCTCTGTGGACGTGAACGCGAGATACCACTTGCGCGGAGTCTGAATTCTACCGTTGCGTCTTAATGCGGTCAAACGCCGCCCCATCGAATCACATCACGACAAAAACCCACAGATTTGCCTGGAATCCCATTCGGCTTCCATTGTATCTAACCACTACGATGAGACGGCCCGTGTTCAACGGTTGACTTGCCTGCTTCCTCGTGGAGGGGTCCCTCTACCTCATCGCGCTTGCGACGCAGGCCCTGGCTCGTCTGTTCAAGGCCGCGTCTTAGCGCTTTAGCTCGATTCCGTTGTTTGGAACAACGGTGCCGGCTTTTTAATACAGGCTAAGGTGCGTCTCTTCAGCATCTTACAGGTACTTCACTTTTCACTTGACACAGCGATTACTAGTCTGGTAGACTTATCAGCGTAGAAAAGTGGGCCCCGACTCTGCTCGGGGCTTTTTCTTTTTAGGGGCACGCTGTAGCAGATCCCGGCCACCTACGGGAACCGTCCCCTTCTCAAACGCTTAACACAGAGGCCACAGAGAGAAGAGCACTGAGGTCACAGAGAAACCACCGGCCTCTCCATGCTCCCGAGCTTTCGCAATCCTTACACAGGTACAGAAGGGCAGAGAGATTCCTCGGCTGCGCAGGCCGACGCGTTCGTCCCGCAAAACCATCCGGGATGCAAAAAGCGCACGGGAGCGAATGCGAAAGAACAAATCTGCCTGCTCCGCCCAGAATGACAGTTTTTTCTCTCCGTGGCCTCTGCGTCCTCTGTGTTCTCTGTGTTAGGTCTTTTTCCTTTTCCTTTCCCTTCCCGGTTAGCTGTCTGTTGTCCGCCGTCAACTTCTCGATTCCCACTCAGGAAAAGCTATGAAAAATGAAAAAATCAATGCCGTACAAGTGTGGAAACAAATGGAAGACCTGCTCGCGCCGCAGCTCAACTTTTCGCTGGCTGACCGCGTGATCTACTCGCATCTTTTTCGCCACAGCCGCCTCGAAGGCAAGCAACAGTTGCAGTTCTCGATTTCCTGGTTAGCCCGTGGCGTTGGCCTCTCCAGCAAGTTCACACGCGATACGGTGCGGCGGCTGATTGCGCGAGGCGTTTTGCGCTTAGTCGAATGCAACTGCCGATCGCAACACGTAGTGCGCGTGCGGCTCCCCTTAGAGGTTAAAGGGATATGCGCCGAGAAAATCGCGGCCCATCGGCCAGCGCCTGCACTCCGCGTCGTCATCAACATCGAGGAGGCGGATTTCCTGGAGAAGCAGTTCCTGCGCCTGGCCATCCACGAACGCGAGGGCGGCCGCTGCTTCTATTGTTCGCGGCGGATCACCCGCCACAGGCGGTGCCTCGACCATGTTGTGCCGCGAGCGGAGTTGGGACAGAATTCCTATCGAAACCTGGTGTCTTGCTGTCTGGACTGCAACTCACTGAAGGCGGAGCGCCCCGCCGTCGAGTTTGTACGCTGGCTTTATCGCGAGCGGCGCTTGAGCGACGCCGAGCTGAGCGGCCGCCTCCGCGCCTTGGATCATCTGGCCGCCGGGAAGCTCATCCCGCCACTTCCCGGCTTGGCAGCCGCCGCAACTGAGAGAAAAGCGAAAGACTTGTAGGGGCGCAGCATGCTGCGCCCTTGTTTGCAGTGCCAACCCGGATTTTTTCGGATCGATCGCCTCGTTACGGCCTGCCACCCTGCGCAAAATAAACAGCGGAAAACTTCCCGTCTGTCCCGATTGTTCCGAAGGGTCATCCGGGACGCAGAATGCGCGCATAAACCAAACCCGAAAGGGTAGGCCCGCCAGAGGTGGCTTGCGGATCGACGACCGGCCACCGCCGGCAAGAAGTTTCGTCTTATGAGGGCTAGGCAATCCGGGTTATGCTTGAGCATTCAACAATGAAAGGAAATGTACGAGCATTCAGTCGTTGCTGGGGGCAGAAATAAATGAAGCTCCGAAAAGTCCGAATCGAGAATTTTCGCGCGATCAAGGAAACCGAAATTGTTTTTGCTGATGCACTAGGTGCGATTCGGCCAGTGACAGTTCTCGCCGGACCGAATGGCTCAGGCAAAACATCAGTTCTCTTCGCGATCGTTCAAGCGCTCCGGGGTGTAATGGGTTATCGAACAAGCGATGTCCCGGAGCCGGACGAGTTGGACATTCACATACCTCTCTCGGTCGGCGGTCTGTCGCCAACACCTCCGTCGATTGCCGTCACTCTCGATGTTGAATTTGGCGACGAAGAGAGAACCGCAATTCGCAGTGTTATGGCCGAAGTATGCCCTGACGAGCGGCTTCCAGACCTTCCTAGCGGGAAGGTGTCGGCAGTATGGAAATATCCACCCGAAAGAAAGCCGGACGGGACGCTTAAGCCGATTTGGTTTTTGCATCGCACGCAGCCGAGAGACGCTGTACCTTGGTTCCACGGGAGAAGGAGCGCGATCAGCGGGTGGACGAATCGAAAGCTTCGGGAGCGAACTCTTCTCGATAAAATTGGCGGGATTTACTTGTTCCCTCAAGATAGAAGTCTGCGATCTCGTGTTATGGGTGAACGGGTGGGCCAGGATGACGAGTCCACGGTCCCGGCGGAACGAAGAGGCAGAGACGTCTCCTCCGTTTGGGGCGTATTGGAGTATCTAAGCAACTACTCGCGCAGTGCACCAGAACTTGTGAAACCAGAAGAAAACTGGGAGCAACGAATTCGCGAGGGGTTTAATCGGATCTGCGCGCCCAAGGAGTACCTTGGCTTTATGTATCGAAGCGATGATCCCTTAGGTGCCCCCTATTTCAAGGACAACGGCCGCACTTATCCCCTTCACATGGCGGCATCGGGCGAGCAAGTCATCATTGAATATCTGGCCCGCCTAACTTATCCAAGCCCCATGAATCACAGTATCGTACTCATCGATGAGCCTGAAATACATTTGCATCCGGGGTGGATTCGGCAGCTGTATCTAGCCCTTCCAAAGATCGGTGAAGGCAATCAGTATATCCTTACCACGCATTCGACCGAGTTATATGCGGCTGCAGCGAGAGACCAAGCTCTCATAGAGATGGGACAGTTAATTGAGACAAATTAATGCCCTATCTCTCCGCGTATCCTCGTCCGGGCCAGATTGCCCTGCTGTGCGAAGGTGACCTAATTGGATATGAAGCGACGTTATTTCAGAAGTGGACCGGCACAGAATTAGGCACCGCACCACTCGTTGATATCTGGCCCTGCGGAACTTCAACCTCGATCCTCGGTATAAGCGATGCAATTGGTCGGAGCCGTCCTATATTCGTCATTGAAGATCGTGACTTTCGGTCCGCCGATGAATCGCACGAGGACTGTATACGGAATCAGAAGGACCGCGAACGCCGAGACGTCCAGATCATCGCCTGGTCCACGTGGAATCGAAGCGAAGTTGAGAACTACCTATTGGAACCTGATGTGCTTTTGCCGGTTTTTCGTGAGGCGTTTGCGTGCCGTGACGATGACATTATCAGTGCACTAGATGACATTTTGCCCTCGCTCGCCTTGTTTCAGGCGGGCCAGTATGCAATGTCTCGCGCGCGCCGCTTGTGGTTGTCGACTGATCCTGCGGTTGCACTGCTTTCAGGACTAAGTTCAAGGCCGCAATGGAACGACAGCACACATGGAATTGTGCCGCCAGATGACGGCGCATTTCGGGCTGGTCTGGAGCAAAACGGCAACGCATGGAGAGAGCAGATGAATACTATCCAGTGCGATGTTGTTGGCGATTTCGACGCGAAGTTCAAGGTCTGGAAAGGCTGCCGCTGGAAGGATCATTTCTGGCGCACAGATTGGGCGGGCAAGGAAATACTTCACTGGTTGCGAATAGCAATGACAAGCAGATTTGGTTGGCCAATCGACGCAGAATCTGCTAAACGTCAGACTCTTAATTGGACCATGGGTCGCGACAAAAGGGAGGCTCAGGATCGTCCAATCGAAGCCGCCCTAAGACCTAGAATGATCGATCAGTTTCTCGCTAAAATCCCTACCCTACCCAAAGAGATCCGAGATGAGTTTGATGGAATGAGGGCCATCATAAAGTCGCATCAAATCTGAACGCAAATTCTCTTCGAACTCGTTTAGAGATTTACCGGGTGCCGCTCGAAGAGCGAAGGCGTTGTCAAGAGACACTTGTTCGCCGCAATGCTTTGCGGGTGCCCCTCGTCTTTGGTTTTTTGAAAGGGCGGGGCCGTCCGCGGTTCGGTTTTTCACCAGCGAACTTGTCCCCTGGCCTGATCCACCACCACAGCGCCGCCCTTCATGACCCATTTCTCGTTGTTCAGAGCACACGGATATCCGCACTGACCCGCGAAAAGGTATAGAATGATCGAAAGGAGAATCCTTCCGTGGCAGCGCTGGATTGGTCGCAATGCCCTGCGGTGGAAAGCATCCCGGGAAAAGTAAGCGGCGCCTGGGTGCTCAGGGGCACGCGCATGCCCGTCTCCGTCATCTTTGAAAATCTGAAAGCCGGCGCCAACATTGACGAGATTATGGAATGGTTCGAAGGTCTGGACCGCGAACAAGTCGAAGCCGTCATCGAATTTGCCGCCCGCAGCCTTGACGTGACTCCCTCATCGCCTGTTACCCGCTGATGCTGGTTCCAAATGGCGAGTTTTCGTCCTGGCTGAATGATGTCTTGCGGCAGCACAGCCAGGAATGGCTGTGCCACAAAGACCAAATCTGAGAGCCAGTGGCACAGGCAATCCTGCCTGTGCAGGTTTGCCTTACTGTAAGGCCACAAGCAGCAAAACTCTACAAGATTAGCTTACAATTACCGAGCTTTCGTCCTGGCTGAGTGGTGGCTTGTGGCAGCACAGCCAGGAATGGCTGTGCCACAAAGACTAAATCTGAGAGCCAGTGACACAGACATTGTTGCCTTCGCAGGTTTGCCTTACTGTAAGCCCACAAGCGGCAAAACTCTACAAGATCAGCTTACAATTACCGAGCTTTCGTCCTGGCTGAGTGGTGGCTTGCGGCAGCACAGCCAGGAATGGCTGTGCCACAAAGACCAAATCCGAGAGCTAGTGGCACAGGCATTCTTGCCTGTGCAGGTTTACCTTACTGTAAGGCCACAAGCAGCAAAGACTCTACAAGATCAGCTTACAATTACCGAGTCTTCGTCCTGGCTGAGTGATGGCTTGCGGCAGCACAGCCAGGAATGGCTGTGCCACAAAGACTAAATCTGAGAGCCAGTGGCACAGGCAATCCTGCCTGTGTGCTTCTAGAGAACGGACGCATAGGGATGGCCACGCAGGGTTCTTGCGGATCGATGTAGACGTGGCCGTTAAGGCTGACCGACGCGCCGGGTTCGCTTGAAGTAAGCGAAGTATTCGCTGCCTGCACTGGACCATTTCCACTCCTCAGGGCGGGCGACTAGCCCGGCGCGCACGGGATTCCATTCAATGTAGTGACGGATGCGCTCGAATTCCGCGGAATTCCTAATCCAGTGATCAAAGGATTCGTCCTGCCAAAGAGGCTTGCCTGTGCGGCCGAGCCTGGCGTTTATGTCGCAAGCCGCGACTCCCTTCAGGGGGCCCGAAATCTTGCCGAGGGGCACGTGTGGGTCGAGAAGAATGTGGACGTGGTTGGGCATCACGACATAGGCGTGTAATTGGTAGCGGCCAAGCTCGGCTCCATGCACGATAGGATATTCGGCGTAAGCGGCGAACTCCGGGCTGGCCAGCCAGAGAGGACCCCGCTTGGCGGAGTCTAGAGCGGCATCGAGCCGGACGAATTCCCTTCCAGGAGAATCTTCCGGAGCAACTTCCGAAGGGTTGGTGGCACAGGCATTCCTGCCTGTGCGGTTTTTCTTCAACACGGACGCAGGCAACGATCCAAAGAGTCTCCAAGTTATAAAGATAGACTTGCCTTCGGGATGCCAGTGCGGGAGGTTGCGGCGATAGAAGGTCATGCACTCAACTCATAGGTAATCCCATCCAATCTTACCAGTGGCCCGGGCTTCTTACTAGCGGCACAGGCATTGTTGCCTGTGCAGGTTTACCTTACTGTATGGCCACAAGCAGCAAAACTCTACAAGATCAGCTTACAATTACCGAGCTTTCGTCCTGGCTGAGTCATGGCATGCGGCAGCACAGCCAGGAATGGCTGTGCCACAAGGACCTAAGGGGAGCTAATGCGGTTGAGCCTTTGTCTTGTCCGAGACTACTGCGCCAGCTTTCATGACCCAACGCACATTGTTGATGGCCACGTTGATGTCGGCGAGCGGATCGCCTTCGACGGCGACGAGGTCGGCGAAATAGCCTGGCGCAACGGCACCCAATTCGTTTTCTTTCCCCAGTAATTCCGCGGCGTTTGTGGTGGCGGTGCGCAACGCCTGCTCCGGGGTCATTCCGGCTTTCACGAACCAGCCCAGCTCGCGGGTGTTCTGCCCAAACATGGTGTAAATCGCATCCGAACCCATCGCAAATTTCACACCGGCCTTGTGCGCTTTGCGCGCCGTCTCCAGATTGCGCTCAATGAACGCCTTGGTCTTCTCCTGAAAACCGTTCGCATAACCAATCTTCTGCCAGTTGTCCAGGTAGTAGCGGTTGTGATCGATGGTTGGGACATAAAACGTGCCGCGCTTCGCCATCTCGGCAATCGTCGCGTCGTCCATGTCCGTGGCATGTTCCAACGAATCGGTCCCTGCCCGCACGGCGTCGCGCGCGCCGTCCGGGCCGTACGAATGAATGGCAATCTTCTTCCCGAACTTGTGCGCAGCGTCCACGGCGGCCTTGATTTCTTCGTAGTTGTACGTCTGAAAGCCGGTTACATCGTCATCCGTGCCGGTCGAAGCATACATTTTGATCACGTCCGCTCCCGCGGCGATCTGCTGCCGCACCACTCTCAGAACTTCGGGCACGCCGTCGGCGATGCCGCCAGCAGGAAGATTCAATCCCGGTTTGTAAGGCGCGTTCGTGATGTAAAGCCCGTATCCGCAGACAAACATACGGGGACCAATCATTTCTCCGCGATTGATCAAGTCGCGCATGGCAATGTCCATATACTGATCCGCGCCGAGGTCGCGCACCGTCGTCACGCCTGCTTCCAGTGTGCGCAAGGCGCCTTTGCGAGCGAGAAATACTTCCACAGAAGGAGGATTGCTGGTGAGCTGCTTCAGCATCGGTTCACCTGGAGTCTCATCGGTGTACATCGTCATGTGCGTGTGCACATCGATCAGCCCGGGCAATCCCGTGAATTTCGACAGATCAATCGTCTCCGCGCCTGGCGGTATCGCCGATGCATCGGTGGTGACCATGCGAATGCGGTCAGCCTCCACAATCACAATGGCATTCGTCCAGAGCTTCCCCTTGCCATCCCAGAGTTTTCCAAGGCGCACAGCCTTGATGGCTTTCCCCGTCTTGGCGTTCGCCTTCTCTTGTGCGTAAATCCCGGGCACACATGCCGCACCGAGAACCGCCGCGAGCAGAACCCTCTTCGTTTTCATGGCACACCCACTCCTTCGTCCCATAAACACACGCTGAACGATGCCAGTTTTCTAATGCAGTTGTCGATGGAATGCAATCGCGAAGAACGGCGCTTACTGCTGGCGGCGAAGCGGCTGAGTGGGTGTCGTATTTTGCAGCGAAGAAGCGCTCACAGGAGGCATGGGCGGCGCAACGCCCGCGGTTTGAGAGCCCAGGCCCAATTGCTGAAGGGTTTTCGCATCCAGCTTGCCGGTCGGATTCAGGCCATGAGTTCCCTGGAATTTTCTGGTCGCTTCAACCGTCGAAGCGTCCCACTTCCCATTCGGTTTCCCCGTGAACGAACCGTCTTTCGCGAGCGCCCGCTGAATTTCGGAAATGCGGTCAGGAGCGGGAGCCTTTTGCCCCCGTTCCCGCCGGCTCGACCTTCTGGACCTTTTCCCGTGTGAAGCGCTACTGGCTTTGGAAGGAGCAGCCTTCTTTGGCGCTGCGGCCTTTGCTTGCGCCGTACTCGCGAACACACCTAGCCCCGCCGCCAGGAACAGCGTCAGGGCCAGGTTGGTCGCTTTTCGGACTCGCATCATGATTAGTGTCTGGTTTCGCTCGGTCGTTGGCGCCGCAAACTATTGCTGAGCGTCAACCGGTACTTTGCCCGACAAGTAGAGCGTCAGCACACGGTCGCTGTCCTGCCGGCGAAGAACCTTGAAGACTACATCTTCACCGTGCTTGAGTTTTGCCACGGCCTTGCGGTAATCGGCAACGGAAGTCACCACTTCACCGTTAATCTGGGTAATCACATCACCGCGGCCGAAATTCAAATCATCCGCAAAGGACGCTGGCTCGACTTCCGTCACCAGCACGCCCTTTTGCCCTTCCATGCCAACGCGATGCCCGCGCTCCGGGGTCAACTCTTCCACGTGCAGGCCGAACTCCGGTGGCGCTGTTTCGCCAGGCTGGTCACCCAGGCGGCCCGCGGTGTTCGGGAACACTCGCGTGCGGTCTCCCACCTCGGCAGTCGCTTCTTTCTGCGCGCGGTCACGAATGTAGGTAAGTTTCACCTTGCTGCCGATAGGAGCTTGCGCAATCGGGTTCACCAGGTCATTTCCAGTCTTCACCGGTTTACCGTTCACACTGGTGATCACGTCACCGCCCTTCAATCCGGCCTTCTCCGCAGGGCTACCCGGCTCGACGCCTTCGATTACCACGCCGTAAGGAGCGCCCAGCGATTTAAGGGTGATCGGGTTTGTGCTCGGCTCCTCCTGGAAGCTGACGCCGATGGACCCGCGCGTCACGCGCCCTTGCTTGATAATCTGGTCGTAAACGTTAATGGCCGTAGTGGACGGCAACGCAAAGCCCACGCCTTCATACCCGCGCCCACCCGTGATGATTGCGGTGTTGATCCCGATGACTTCGCCGGCCAAATCCACCAGCGGCCCGCCGGAATTTCCCGGATTGATGGCCGCATCGGTCTGCAGGAATCTCTGGAACTGGTGCCCGATCCCGCCGCGGTCCTTGGCGCTGATGATGCCCGCGGTCACTGTTGCTTGCAGTCCGAAGGGGCTGCCAATCGCGAGGACCCAGTCACCCACTTGTACTCCATCCGAATTTCCAAGTTTCGCGATGGGCAATTCCTTGTTCGCGTCAATCTTGATTACGGCCAGGTCCGTGTCTTCGTCCACGCCAACAACTTTGGCCGTGTAGCGCGCGGTTTCTCCGTTCAATTGCACTTGGATCTTCGTGGCCTGCTCGACGACGTGGTTGTTCGTCAGAATGTATCCGCGCTTATCCACGATCACGCCGGAACCCAGGCTGCGCTCCGCTTGCGGAGGTCCATCCTGGCGGCCGTCGAAGAATCGGTCGAAGAAATCCTGCATCGGGTCATCCTGATCATATGGTTGCGCGCGGCGCTTCTTGGACTGCTTGCGCTCCAGCACTTGCGTCGTGGCGATGTTTACAACCGCGGGTTCCACGCGATTCACGATCCCGGCGAACGAATTGGAAGCGGGAATCGGGTCCGGCACTGTAAGCGCCGTCGCTGTAGTGCCGGAGAATCCAAAGCCCTTCGTCGCCGACACGCGGCCGGAAACGATCGAGCCAATAAGAATTCCAACTACCAGCGTGAACGCGACAAATACCGCGGCGAGTACTTTCCGGCGCCGCGCCCAATCCATGAGTTCCTTCACTTGCTCTCCCATATCAACAACCCCTTTATATTGGCCCCCGAAGCCCTGTTTCGCCAGCGGCCGTACTCGGCCTGCTGCCAAAGTATAACACTGTCAATTCCAGTGGGTTGCAGCCGAATTGCGTTGCGCTGGAGCAATCACTGTCCGATAGGCCGGGTACCTTGCGATTTTTGTTCTCCATAGTATTGGACGCAGGAACCCAGAAAATTGTTGTCAAGAGTGGCTAAGTTTTCCCCGCAGCCGTGTAACCACTTGCGAGTCAAGGGCTAACCGGCGGCTCGGAAGCTGCCTGAGCCTGGGATTTCTGTTAACACTTTCCCACGCCCAGCGTCTTGCATACCGACTTGACGTTGGCTCACCATGGCTTAAAAAGTGGGATACAGCATTGACTTTCGAGCCTCAAGCATGGAACGTCAGGCTGTGATTGCGTTGCCTGCCGGCGAATCCCGCGAGGAAGACTCGCTCGTCAGCGCCGCTCGCAATGGCGATCGAGCCGCGTTCGGGTGTCTCTACGACCGCTACGCCCGCATGGTCCACGGCATCCTGCTCGCTCGCGTTCCGCCCCGCGAAGTGGATGACCTCGTTCAGGAAGTCTTCCTGCTGGCACTGCGTCAGCTTCATGGCTTGCGTGAGGTTTCTCGTTTCGGAGCCTGGCTGGGGACGATTACGCGGAATCGCGCGAACGATTACTTCCGTAAGACGATTCCGGATGAAAAGGTCACGGAGCCCGTGGACGAGAATCACGCCGAGAGCCGGACGACCAATAGCACAGCCGATCAGGAGGCCGCCATGATTTTAGGCGTGGTTCGCGGACTACCGGAGGCATATCGCGAGCCGCTCATCCTTCGGCTCGTGGAGGGCATGACTGGGCCGGAAATCGCGGCACGCACGGGGCTGACGCACGGCTCGGTTCGCGTGAATCTTTATCGAGGCATGCAAATGCTGCGCGAGAAACTGGCGGAGTCTGCCAAAGGCGCATCGTTGGCCTAAGGGCCTAAGGAATAGTTTATGAAAGACGATTATTTGTGGGATGGTTCCGGCGAACCTGACCCGGAAGTCCAAAAACTCGAGGAAGCCCTGGGGCGATATCGCCAAAATCAACCTGCGCCTAAGTTTGACGAGATCACTCAGACTCATAAAGCGAAACGGCCCAGGAACTTTTTCAATTGGAGATGGGAATACCAGCTTAGCGCTGTCGCGGCTTCCCTTCTGCTTGCGGTGACGGTGTTTCTTTTCATGCGGCAAAGATCACGTGGAAACCCCGGACCGTCATGGGACGTTGTCCGTTTGGAGGGCGCACCGCGTGTTGGCTGGCATTCCCTGGGTGAAAAGTCGGGACCGGGAAAGCTGGGTATTGGCCAAACGCTTGTGACGGACAGCACTTCACGCGCCAGCATTACGCTTGATGAGACGGGCCGTGTGGAAGTGGACCCCGGCTCGCGCCTCCGGTTGGTCACAAATGGGCCAGGCCGCAAAAGGCTTTCTCTCGAGCGCGGAACCATTCACGCCGTTATCTGGGCGCCTCCCGGTCAATTTGTCGTGGATACGCCTTCCGCCGTCGCCGTGGACCTCGGCTGCATCTACACCCTTCACGTAGACGACTCCGGCACCGGACTTCTGCGCACAACCATGGGCTGGGTTGGCTTCAAGCTGAACGGCCACGAGTCTTTCATCCCTGCCGGCGCCATTTGCCAGACGCGCCCTAGGATTGGGCCGGGCACGCCGTATTTCGAAAGTGCCTCTGAATCATTTCGCAGCGCGTTATCTCGATTCGACTTTGAATCGCACACGCCCGCGGAACGCAATGCCCTGCTCGGGATCCTGCTTGTTGATGCGCGCAAGGACGACGCTCTTACACTCTGGCACTTGCTTTCGCGCGTCAGCGACGCGGATCGTCCCGTCGTCTATGACCGCCTTGCTTCCCTGGCTGCGCCTCCCGCAGGTGTAACCCGCGAGGGCATACTCCGCCTCGACCGTTCCATGCTCGACGCCTGGTGGAATGCCCTCGGCTTTGGTGACATCTATTTGTGGCGCACGTATGAACGCGACTGGTCTCAGCCGTCGCGCAATGCAAAGTAGTTCTTGGATTCCCTCCTCTTACGGCTCCTGCCTGGCGGGTTACGCCGGCGTTGCGCGCAACGAGCACACATCCCTGTCAAGAGAATTGCAACCCTGCCTCGCGCGGCGTATGTTTCTGGAGAGCGAGGGGAGCTACCATGCGGATTCCGAGAGTGCAGTCATTTTCATTTCTATTGGCGATCATTATCTTGGTCCCATGCGCGTCATTCGCGAGCAATACTTCGCCGGAAGTCCCCGTCGTGGATGGCGGAATCGGCCCTTGCAGGGCGGATTTCACGGTGAAGGACGAAGCGGGCAAGCCCATTTATGACGCCAAGATCAAAGTCACTCTCCGGTACGGAATATTCAACAAGCGCAAGATGGATTTGGAAATCGGCACAAACAGTGATGGCAAAGCCCGCATCATTGGCTTGCCTGACTCGCCAAAAAAGCCTCTGGAGTTCCAGATCAAGAGCGGTACCGTCTCGAAATCGGTCGAGGACGATCCTTCCGCAAATTGCACGGCCGTCTACGAAGTCACGCTGTCCGTCCACTAGGCTCTGGACAGTTGGCGGTTGTTCATTTACGTTCCTGCCGCCGTTAACATCCTTGCCGCATCTAGCGTCTTGTCTCCTGAAGTTCGAAACGATTCGAAAGGAGACTTGAAAATCCATGACGCGCTCAATGATTCGTTCCCTGCGTTTGTTCATCGCGGTGGCGGCAGCAACTCTGACACTCGCAACCGTCGTCCAGGCTGGCCCGCCGCTCATTTGTCACACCATCGAAATTGGGCAGTCCAAATCCTTGCCCTGGATCAGCCACAACTGGAACCTCAGCGGCGGCGAAACTTACGACACCAAGAACCTCGTCCGGGACACGTTGGAGATTCTCGCGCCGGACACTCCCATTCTTGTTCGCATGGAAACGCTGCGCCGCGCCACGCTTTACACCCGTAAAGACCCCGTCGTCGCGAAAGAACTCCTCACGCGTCTCGATGCCCGCGCGACTTCCGCGGAATCCTCCGGCCATCCCGACGCGCTGGCCTGGTTTGACGTGGGCTATCTCGCGGAAACCTACAAACAGTGGATCGGACAGAATCTGCCGCACATGACTGACGGCATGCGCATGGATACCAATCCAGCCGCAGGTGTCGACGGCTACGCCCTCGTGAAGAAAGCCCTTACCCTGCGTGCCTCCGCTCTCCACGGCGACGACTCACAGATGGAATTCGCGGCTGCCCTAATCACTCTCTCGGGCCCGCAAGCGGAACACCGTGAGCACGCGCAGAAAGCCATCTCTGGCGCCAAAACCGATCCCCTTCTGGCGCAAAATCTAGCTACGCGTTTCTTAGGCCCCCAAACCGAAACCGTGGCTCAACTCCTGGCCAAAAACTGAGACTCACTTGCACCCACTGGATTTGCACAACGCCGGCCCGCCTTCCGAACTACACGAACTGCAACGGAAGCGGGCCCGCCTGTGTTTCATAACTCAACAGTATTTCCGTTTGACCGTTCCTTGCCCCTTCGCTAAGATGAGCTTCCAATGAAGAAATCTCGCGCTCACTTTAACGTCGTTCTGCGGCCTGAACCTGACGGCGGATTTACAGCGATTGTTCCTGCGCTCGCGGGTTGCGTAACTTATGGCAGAACGCTGGCCGAAGCCAAGAAAATGGCCAAGGACGCCATTTCCGCGTACATCGAAAGCCTCAAGAAGCACGGAGAGCGGATTCCAAACGACGACGACTCCCTGGTCGCTTCGCTTGATCTTGAATATGCCGAAGCTTCCCGCCGTTAGGCCGCGCGAAGTCATTCGATTCTTGGAACATCACGGATTCGTTCTCGATCACGCATCGGGAAGTCATTTCGTCTATTACCATCCAAATACGAAACGGCGCGCAGTCGTTCCTCAGCACAATCGCGACTTTCCGAAAGGAACTTTGCTTTCCCTACTGCGCGAAGCGGGATCTCAAGGGATGACTTCATCGAATTTCTTCAACGAGGTTGAAGTAACCGGCAAGGAAACAAATCACGAATCGGTAATGCTGGTATTTCCCGACCTTCGTTGCTCCGGCCAAACGAAAATCCGCCCACTCAAAACTCGCGCTTGACTTCCCCCAACCCCTCCGCTATAAATAATATAGCTGCGGTTGCGGCGAGTCGACTGCTCTGCAGTCGCACAGACACGTGGCGATTTAGGGCAACTTGCTCCACGTAAAAAACTGCTAAAGAGCTTTTCGAGTTTCTTAGAAGATTTTCTGAGACCCTCCGAGCACTTTGGCACGGAGGGTTTTTCGTTTCTTCCCCTCCCTGCTGCCCTAATCGAATTCCATGCGCCCGCTGCCCGGCTATTCGGTGCGTGCCGCCTTGGTGGCTCTCACTGATTGTTGATTCTTGATGGCTTGTATAAAGGAACTTGCGTTATGACCACTAACGGGCTTTACGAACTGCGATGTCGAGAATGCGGCAAGACTTGGGGCAACGTCCCCCGCTCTTTCTGCGAAGATTGCTTCTCTCCCCTCGAAGTCGCCTACGATTACGACTCGCTGAAGAAAATTGCCCGCCGGGAAAACCTCGCCAGCCGCGACTTCAACATGTGGCGCTATTCCGAGCTTCTCCCTCTTCCCGAAGACTTCGTTGGTCCAAATGCCGTCGGCGGCACTCCGCTGGTCGCCTCGCGCAAGCTTGCCGCAAAATGGGGGCTTAAGAATCTCTATTTCAAAAATGACGCCGTTTGCTTTCCTTCGCTCTCCTTCAAAGACCGCGTTGTCGCCACGGCTCTCTCGGCGGCGCGCCGTTTTCATTTCACGACAGTCGGCTGCTCCTCCACCGGCAATCTCGCCAACGCCGTTGCCGCACAAGCCGCGCAGCAAGGATTCGACGCCTGCGTCTTCATTCCCGCCGACCTGGAGTCCGCGAAAATTCTCAACACCGCGGTCTACGGCGCGCGCATCGTGCGCATCAACGGCAACTACGACCACGTGAATCGCCTGTGCGCCCAAATCGCCGATCGCTTTCAGTGGGGCCTCGTCAACGTCAATCTGCGCCCCTACTATTCCGAAGGCTCGAAGACGCACGGCTACGAAATCGCCGAACAGCTCGGCTGGACGTTGCCCGATAACGTTGTCGTGCCCATGGCCGGCGGCTCGTTGATTACCAAAATCGCGAAGGCATTCCGCGAATTGGTTACCCTGGGCTGGGTCGAAGCCAAGCCCGTAAAATTCTTCGGCGCGCAAGCGACCGGCTGCTCGCCCATTTCCGATGGTGTGAAGCGCAATCTCTCGCGCTTCGAACCGCAAAAGCCCAACACCATCGCGCGCTCGCTTGCCATCGGCAATCCTGCCGACGGCCCCTTCGCGATCAAGCAGATTCGGGACTCCGGCGGATGGGCCGAAGATGTCTCCGACCCCGAGATCGTCGACGCCATCAAACTTCTAGCCGAAACCGAAGGCATCTTCACGGAAACGGCCGGTGGCGTTACGGCAGGCGTCACGCAAAAACTCATTGCTCAAAATCGCATCAAGCCTGATGAAACTACCGTCGTCTGCATCACCGGCAATGGCCTGAAAACCACCGACGCCATTGCCGCGGAATTTCCGGCCTCCGAGGCCATCGCGCCGCGCCTCGAAGCCTTCGAGGCTTATCTCGACGCGCAACTCGGCGTCACTGTCGCAGGCGCTAAGGCTTAATTGAAACTAGATAAGGAGAATTAAGAAATGCCCGTGACCATCGAAATCCCGACAGCGTTCCGCCGCTTCACCGACGGCGCACCAAAAGTGGACTGTAGCGCGGCCACCGTCGCCGACGCCCTCAACGAACTCACGTCCCGTTTCCCCGATCTATCGCGTCACGTTCGCGACGATCAGGGCCAGATCCGCCAGTTCCTCAACGTCTATCTCAACGAAGAAGACATTCGCTTCCTCGGCGGTGAATCCTGCTCCCTCAAGGAAGGCGATCGCGTTCTGCTGGTTCCCTCTATAGCCGGCGGCTGCTAGCAAACAGCGCCGCTTGAACCTACCTCGCCGCAACTTTTCTTGCTGCGCGGTGTTTCCATGAATATGAGGCCAAGACTTCTCATTTACGCTATCGCTTCCCTGGTACTTCTGGCCTTTCACGCGCCGGTAAGAGCTGTAGTCTCTCTTTTCTCGGACTGCCGGGAAGTCTAGAGTCATCCCCTGAAACCCGGCCGCAGACTCCGGGGTTATCGCTTACAGTAAACTTAGCTGCTTGCTTTCGAGTTCGAGAAGCAGCTTCTTGGCGGAGAGTCCGCCGCCAAAACCCGTCAGGCTGCCGTCGCTGCCGATCACGCGATGGCATGGAATGATGATCGGAATGGGATTGCTCCCATTCGCCAATCCCACAGCGCGCACGGCTTTGGGATTGCCGATGCGATCCGCGAGTTGCAAGTAGGAAATAGTCTCTCCATAAGGAATTGTGCGCAGCGCATTCCAAACGCGAAGTTGAAACTGCGTTCCTTCCAGCGCCAATGGCAGATCAAATTCTTTCAATTCGCCGCGGAAATAGGCCTGCAATTGCCGAATAACTTCAGCAAATGGAGCCTTGTCCTCTATCCAGTCCGCCTGTGGCGGCGCTGCATGATTGCTGCTCTCAAAGCTCACCAGCCGCAACCCGTTCGCGTCGCCCCCAAGCAGCAATGTTCCGACCGGACTCTCAAACGTTGTGTAAGACATCGTGTTCACTTTCTCCGCTCTTCCTTCGATGCGCCTGCAGCCGCCACAGCATACGGACTCGACGCCCGGTATCGCTTCTCGAATTCTTCGCGCGTGCACATCGTCGTTATGTCAACGATGCGGTCCACGGCCAGGATGCCGTCGAGGTGGTCGACCTCGTGTTGTAAAAGTTCCGAAAGATTCCGCTCTTCGCCAGCCTGAACTTCGTGCCACTCCGCGCGCAAATCCTGATAGCGCACTTTGATTTCGCGATGCCGTTCCACTTGCATAAAGATCGACAAGAAACTCAAGCACGCATCCCATACCACGATCTTCTCCGCGCTTCGCCAGGTGATTTCCGGGTTCACCAGCGGCCACGCGTCTTCCCCGGGCAATCTCAGGAAAATCACGCGCAAATTCGAACCAATTTGCGGCGCGGCAATGCCACGGCCGTAACCCGTCGTCTTCCTCCAATACGCGAGCGTGTCAGACAGGTCCTCGACCAGGGCGCGTATCTCCGGCGCTGCAGGATCGTCCACTTTCTTCGCGACCTCGCGTAAACCGGGATCCCCAAGTTGTAATACCGTTCGAATCGCCATGTCCGTCTTTCTTTCTCTGCGCCCTCTGTGTCTCCGCGTTAATACTCCCTACGGCCTCTCCCACCGCCCCGATTCCCCCGCCCGGAACACCGCCTCAATCACCGCCATGTTCGCAATGGCATCCTCCAGCGGCACGGGAACCTCGCTTCCCTCCCGAATCGCCCGCGAGAAAGCGTCCCCCTGCACCGTATACTGATCGCAAACCGGAATCGTTTCCATCCGGATTCCGCTTCCAAACACATCTCGCCCGTCATCAATAAAAATCTTCGTCGGCCGGTCCGGCGGCGCGTTAAACGGTATCTCTATTTCGATCCGCCCTGTCGTCCCCAGGAATTGCATGCGTTGATACGGCACCATCTGCGTGCTGCACGTGAACACCGCTTGCCCCGACGGAAATTCCAATATCGCCGACGTTAACCGGTCCGTCCTGAAATCCGGATCTCGTTCAATCAATCCCAGCACGCTTACCGGTTCCGTGCCAAAAATAAACCGCGAAGTCGTAATCGGGTAGCACCCAATGTCCATGAGCGCGCCTCCGCCCCATTCCACCTTGTTTCGCACATTCTCTGCGTCCCGGTTGAAATAGCTAAACGCGCCCACGATCGCCCGCAGCTCCCCGACCACGCCTTTGCGAATCAGTTCGCGGGTTCTCAGCCATTGCGGGTGGGTCTTCACCATGAAGGCCTCGCCGATTTTCACCCCGCACCGGTCTCGCGCTTCCAGCAGCGTCCTCGCCTCCGCCAACGACAGGCTTAGCGGCTTCTCGCACAGCACATGCTTTCCCGCTTCCGCGGCTTGGATGGACCACGGCACGTGCAAATGATTCGGCAGCGGGTTGTAGATCGCTTCAATCTCCTCATCCGCCAGGAGCTCCTCATAAGACCCGTACGCTTTCACTATGCCCAGCTTTTTCGCCGCGTCCTTCGCCTTTTTCAAATCCCGCGAAGCAATCGCGGCAATTTCGCTCCACTCTCCTTTCTGCATCCCCGGAATTACTTTCTTTGTGGCAATCGACGCCGCCCCCAGCACGCCCCACTTCACCTTCCCCAGATTCGCCACTTTTCCCTCCGCCTCAATGCCACTTCTATCACGCCGGGCTGCCCTATCCAACTCTTCCTACGCGCTGGTTTGGCTGTTATCATCGCGCCTGAGGCTTGCGCCGAGCGCGGGCCCGCGCGACCGTACTCTTAAAGGAGGATAGTTCGTATGCGCAAAGGAATCATCATCCTGTTGTTCGGGATGCTCGCTCTGAGTGCGCCGCCGGCCGCCAACCGGCTTTGGGGGCAAGCGGAGAAGAAAGACGCCATGCCCGATCCCGCCGTCAAGGTCGGAGACATGGCGCCGGATTTTACGCTGATGGACACGCACCGCAACCAGGTGTCCTTGCACGACTTCCACGGCAAGAAAAACGTCGCCCTGGCCTTTTACATTTTCGCCTTCACCGGTGGTTGAACCAAGCAGATGCAGAACTTCCAGCAGAACCTGGCAAAGCTGGAAGCTGCAGACACCCAAGTCTTGGGTGTTAGCATGGACAGCGCCTTCAGCAACGCCGCGTGGGCAGAAAAAATCGGCGTCACTTTTCCCCTGCTGAGCGACTGGGGCGGCGACGTCACCAAGCAGTACGGCCTTTACAATCCCAAGTACAAAGCGGCTCGCCGCGTCAACTACTTGATCGACAAGAGCGGCAAAGTCGTCGAAATGCAAATCGACAACGACGCCGTCGACCCAACCAAAATCGTCACTCTCTGCGAGCGCCGCAAAACCAAAGAATAACCGCTCCGAGGGGCGCGACCCAGAAGCACTTCGCCTCGAGCCAGCATGCCTGGTGACCTTACCAGTCGCGTATCATAACTTGGGCGAATCGCAGCTTGAAGGTCGGAGGTCCTTGTTGAGATGTCGCACGCAGGAAAAACCACACTTGCACTTGCCTTTTCGTTCGTAGTACTCATGTCATTCGGGCTATGGAAAGGCTGCGGTTCGTACAGAGTGAAGAGTGCGTGGGAGCTGCCACAGGGCTACACTGGCTGGGTGTTAGTCGAGGAAGCAAATCCGAAGTGTCCTCCGGCAAAGTTCACTTTTACGACGGTGACCTTCAATATCGACTCCACAGGTCACACCTGCACTTCCACGTCGCTTCCCAAATATCCTCAGTTTCTGACTTTTTGGGAAATTGATTCAAAGGGTCAAAGACATGCCCTGCCTACGGGTTCTTCCTCAGATCGTGGACAGATTTGGGGGTTCAATGACGCCCAAGCCTCAAACGAATTCGTAAAGATCCGGGAGGCAACAGAGTTTTTCGTCGGAACGGAACGAGAATTTCAGAATGCTCAACAGACGCGTCCTAAGTGGTGGCTAAACCAGCAGTCGGACGACACGAAACGGAAATGATGATTCGAGTCTAGATTTAGGTGTTTTGAAGATGTTCCGCAAGAGTTGGGCGATAGCACACTCTAAGTGCTTGCTAGAACTTATTTCCCCCCGGGCAACGCGCTTTCAAACTCATATTTCCCCGATCCCACTTCCACGACTACATCGTCGCCCGCCTGCCGCGCTCCCGAAAGATCCGCGCGCCCCGTCAAGGGCTGCCCTCCCTCACTCGCTTGTTCCAGTTTCGCTTTTGGCAGTCGTACCGTCGCCGTCGTATTCGGCGGCACCTCCACATGCAACGCCATCTTGCCATCGGCGAGTTTCCAACCCGACTCCACACGTCCATACAGGGTCTCCACCGACGCCTTTGCATACGTCAATCCGCCACCCGGCCGGGGTTGGATCAAAATGTGTTTGTAGCCCGGCTGCTTCTCATCGATCTCGATCCCTGCCACCACGCGGTACATCCAGTCGCCAATCGCTCCGTAGGCATAGTGATTGAACGAATTCATGGAAGGATTCTGAAAGCTGCCGTCGGGCTTTGTCCCATCCCATCTCTCCCAAATCGTTGTCGCGCCTTTGGTCACCGGATACAGCCACGAGGGATATTCCTTGCGGTTGAGGAGCAGGTAAGCCTCATCCAAATAGCCGTAGTCGCTCAGTGCCTGGCACAGCACTGGCGTCCCAAGAAATCCAGTGGTCAAATGTCCGAATTTTCGCACATCCGCCGCCAGTCGCGCCGCAGCCTCCGGCCTCACGGTTTCAGGCAGGAGTTCGAACGCGAGCGCCAGCGCGTACGCCGTCTGCGTGTTCGAGGAGAGCCTTCCTTTGGACGTCACGAACTCTTCCTGAAACGCTCTCTTGATCTTTTCTTCCAGGCTTTCGTATTCCGCAGCGTCTTCTGTTTTCCGCAGCACTTTTGCCGTTTTTGCCAGCAAGGCAGTCGAGTGCGCAAAGTACGCCGTTTGAATCAAGTCTTTGTCCGTGGTCGCTCCCGGATAATCCGCCCTGGTCGTCGCGAATGCCAGCCAATCCCCAAAGCTGGATCCGCTTTTCCAGAGGTAGCTCTCCCCGGCTTGGCGTCGGATGTACTCCACCCAAGCCTTCATGCTCGGATACTGTTCCTCCAGAATTCGCTTATCCCCAAACGCTTGGTACACCGTCCACGGCAGCACGACCGCTACGTCTGCCCACCCCGCTGACGCCGCTTCCCCTTTCCGCGTCTCGTGGGACAGCACATTGGGGATCACGAACGGCACCGCACCATCATCCTCCTGGTCCAGCGCCACATCCTTCAGCCACTTGGTATAAAACCCCGCGGTATCGTGATTGAACGATGCCGTCCCCGCAAACACTTGCGCGTCCCCCGTCCACCCCAGCCGTTCGTCGCGCTGCGGGCAGTCCGTCGGCACGTCCACAAAATTGCCTTTCTGTCCCCAAATAATGTTGTGTTGCAATTGATTCAGCAGCGGACTGGAGCTTTCAAAATTTCCCGTCCTTGCCATCGCGGAATGCACCACTATTCCGGTAAAATCCTCCGGCTTCAATTCGCCGGGCCAGCCGCTCACGGCCACGTACCGGAATCCCTGAAACGTGAAATGCGGCTGATAAATCTCCGGCCCTTGCCCTTTGGTCGTGTAGCGAATCTTTTCCTGCGCGGAACGCAGATTCTCTGTATAGAAATTCCCGGCACTGTCCAGCACCTCCGCGTGCCGCAGAGTAATCGTCGTCCCGGCCGGTGCCGTCACGCGGAACTTCACCCAGCCCACCATGTTCTGCCCCATGTCGATGACCGTGTCGCCTGCCGGCGTCTTCTGAACTTTCACTGGCTGAATCTCTTCGATCTCTTTCACGGCGGGCCCCGCCTGTGCCACCACTTTGGCCTTCGGCGCGTCTATCACCGTTACGCTTTTCCATTCCTTATCGTCGTATCCGGCTTCCTTCCATCCCGTTTTCTCCAGCCGCGCGTCGTACACTTCTCCGTTGTAAATGTCAGACTCCAATATCGCTCCAGTCGACGCTTTCCACTTCTCGTCGGTTCCGACAATCTCCTGCGTCCCATCGGTGTACCGAATCACCAGTTGCGCCAGCAGCGCTAGCTTTTTGCCGTAGCTGTTTCTCTTGCCACCCCAGGCAATCCTTCCGCGGAACCATCCATCCCCCAGCATGGCTCCCAAGCAGTTCGTCCCGTTCTTCAACACGCCGGTCACGTCGTAGGTCTGGTATTGGTAACGAAAATCATATGAGGTCCATCCCGGCGTGAAATACTCATCGCCCACGCGCTTCCCGTCCAATTCCATTTCATAAAGCCCCATCGCTGTGGCGTAAAGGCGCGCCCGCTCCACTTTCTTTTTCACCGAGAACTCTCTCCGCAGCATCGGCGCCGGATTCGATTTCCTCTCATCCTCCTCCAGGTTCGGCGTAATCCATTTCGCTTTCCAATCCACCGGCTCCAACAGTCCCATCTCCCAGCGCGCGGTCTTGCTCCAAGCCGTCAAATGCCCATGGTTATCCGCAACGCGCACCTGCCAGTAATAAACCTTCCCGCTTTCGAGCGCCGGCCCTCTGTATTCCACTTGGATGGATGCATCCGACGTCTGCGTTCCGCTTCCCCAAATCGGCTTTGCCTTCGCCAACTGTTCTTCCGATCCCGCCACGCGCACCTCGTAGCTGGCTTGTACTATGCCTCTTTCCGAACTCTCCAGTTGCCAGCTCAGCCGCGGTTTCCTCACGTCAATACCTACAGGGTCCGCCTGGTATTCACAGCGCAGGTTCTTCACCGCAAGTGGCGTCTGCGCGCGTCCTGCTCCGGCGGTAGCCAGCACTACTGCCATTACCCAAACCGCAGTGATCGGTTTCCAGTTCATCCCCAGCCTCCTCTAAACCCGCCATCCTACATCTTCTTCGTTCCTTGGCAATCGCCCAACTGTTCAATGGGCCCAGCTACCGTTCAACCCTCAATTTCGACCGTTCGCTGCAAAGCACTAAAGAATCTGAGTAAGACGTGCTATTCTCTGCCGTGTATATCGAATTCCATCCCCGCCGACCTCTCCGTTCCAACGTTCAGACGTTCCAATCGAAGCTCCTTTCCCCGCCTGCCCCGATCTGTCCCGTTCGGATTGGAACATCTTGGAGACTCCGGACGCCTGCTTTAAATCCTTTATCTGCAACACTTATGAATCTTCCGCGCAAATGTTGCAAACAAAAGACTTACGGTTTGTCTAAAGCCTTTGGATGCAACACTTACAAAAACCACGGGGGGTGGGGTATTCTTCCCATTCCGGAACTGCCCCTCGCCAACCCGGCAATACCAGCGACTCGTCGTTTTCACGGGACACCGGTCACGGGTCACGGAACACTCCCTGCTTTCCACGCCAGTACATTTGCCTCTCCCAACAGGAGTGCTAGAATCCGAATGGAAACGTCATGACTCCTAAAACGCTCTATCAAAAAATCTGGGACTCCCACGTCGTTCACGAGCAACCCGGCCAGCCCGCCATCATCTATATTGACCGTCACCTCATCCACGAAGGCACCTCGCCCCAGGCCTTCGCCGGGCTCCGCGCCGAAGGCCGCAAAGTCCGCCGCCCCGATCTCACCTTTGCCGTGATGGACCATTCGGTTTCTACTACTGACCGCACGCTGCCCATCCTCGATAACGACGCGAAACTCCAGTTTGACGCCCTCGAAAAAAACTGCCGCGAATCCGGCGTCCGCCTTTTTGACATGAACAGCAAGAATCAGGGCATCGTGCACATCATCGGCCCGGAACTGGGCATCACGCAGCCCGGCCAAACCATTGTTTGCGGCGACAGCCATACTTCCACGCACGGCGCGTTCGGCACTCTGGCGTTCGGCATCGGCACCAGCGAAGTCGAGCACGTCCTCGCCACGCAATGTCTTGTGCAGTCGCGCTCAAAGACGCTGCACATTCTCGTGAATGGAAAGCGCCCCAAAGGCGTCACCGCAAAAGATTTGATTCTCGCCATCATCGGAAAGATCGGCATCGGCGGCGGCAACGGCCACGTCGCGGAATACGGTGGCGAAGCCATTCGTGCCCTTTCGATGGACGGACGCATGACCGTCTGCAACATGAGCATTGAAGGCGGCGCGCGCGCCGGCATGATCGCGCCGGATGAAACCACGTTCGCTTATCTCGAGGGGCGTCCGTTTGTTCCGCGCGGCAAAGCGTTTCAGGAAGCCGTCGAGCGCTGGAGAACACTGCGGAGCGACGACGGCGCAAAGTTTGATATGACCGTCGAGCTACATGCCGAGCAAATCGCACCGCAAGTTACCTGGGGCACGAACCCGGGCATGGTCACCAGTGTCACCGCGCGCGTCCCCGACCCACATGATTTCAAGGATCTCAACGATCAAAAGGCCACGGAGAGCGCGCTGAAATACATGGGCCTTAAATCCGGCACGCCCATCGTGGATATTCCCGTGGACCGCGTGTTCATCGGCTCGTGCACCAATTCTCGCCTCGATGATCTGCGCGCCGCCGCGAATTTTGTCGCCGGCAAGCACGTGGCAAAAAACATCAAGCAGGCGCTGATTGTCCCCGGCTCCCGTGGCATCAAGTCGCAAGCCGAAAAAGAAGGCCTCGACAAAATATTCCGCGACGCCGGTTTCGAGTGGCGGGATGCCGGCTGCAGCATGTGCATCGGCATGAATGCCGACGTTCTGCCGCCGCACGAGCGCAGCGCCAGCACATCGAACCGTAATTTCGAGGGCCGCCAGGGCAAAGACAGCCGCACACATCTCGTCAGCCCGGTTATGGCCGCCGCAGCCGCAATTGCGGGTCATTTCGTGGATGTACGTTCACTCGATGGCGTCGCCCCCGTGGAGTAGCAAGAGATAAATATGCCGGTCGACACGCTAGGACTGACGCAGGACCACCTAGGCAAGCGAATGCGCGTCGAGCTTGCAGATGGAGAATCATTGGAAATTCGTCTGCATGAGTTGACCGTTTGCGCCAAGCCCGAGCCATGCTGCGGCATTACGTACATCTTGCTTTCCAGCAATCGCTCGGATGGAAAGAGAGAAAGCGGGGCAGCATACTGGACACCGTTCCGCGAAATTGAAAAGTTTAAAGTCTTGGAAGACTGAATCCCATGCAACCGTTCAGCACACATACCGGCATGGTAATGCCGCTCGATCGCGTCAACGTAGACACTGACCAGATGGTGCCCAAGCAATTTTTGAAGGCGCTGACGCGCGAAGGATTTGGGCGCATTCTTTTTTACGATTGGCGTTATCTGCCCGGCGAAAAACCGAACCCGGAATTTGTACTGAATTTTCCGCGCTACAAAGGAGCATCCGTCCTTCTGGCGCGCGCCAACTTCGGCTGCGGCTCCAGCCGCGAACACGCTCCCTGGGGCGTCAAGGACTACGGCTTCCGCGTCGTGATCGCGCCGAGCTATGCGGACATTTTCTACAACAACTGTTTCAAGAACGGCATTCTTCCTGCGACATTGTCCGAAAATGAAATCGAAGAACTCTTCAAGCGCACGGAAAAAGAAGAAGGTTATTCGCTCTCGGTAAATCTGCCGAACCAAACCATCGCGGACAAGCATGGCCTGATGTTCAAATTTGAAATTGCCCCGTCACGCAAGGAAGTCTTGCTGAAGGGCCTCGACGACATTGGCACGACGCTCCAGCACGCCGCCGAAATCGACGCCTACGAAAAAGCCCACACTGCCACCGCCACCATGTACGACCCCGTCGACGTGAAGTACTACTCCAACGGCCGCTGAGCCGGTTCTCAGTTTTCAGTTCTTAGTTTTTGGTTCTTACTCTTAGGTTTTGAATTTCAGAATCTTGAGTTTTCAGTTTTTAAAATCTTAGTCTTCAGTTTTGACTTTCCAGTTCTGAGCTCTCGTCTTTCAAATTGTTGTCGCCGCGTCGCAAATTCCGAAACAAAAAGAAAAGCGGGGTACAAAAAAGAACAGCGGGGAAAGTCCATTGGACTTTCCCCGCTGTTGATATTTCAAGTTTGCTACGCGCAGTCCATTCGAACCGCCGAAGCAAGTTTAGAACGCAAGCCGCAAGCCCAGCGACATAATGCGCGACGTCGGCGCTCCCAGCGTGGTTCCAGAGGGGTTCTGCGCTAAGCATTGCGCGGCGCCAAATGTTCCGCTGTCCAGATCGCCATCAACACAGTCGAAGCTGGGGTGGTTGAGGACGTTCTGGGCTGAGGCCCGGAAGTCGAGTTTCATCGATTCCGTGAGCTTAAAGGACTTGCCAAGGGCCAAGTCCATTTGCACGAATTTCGGTCCATGAAAAATATTTCGACCCAGGGTCCCAAAGCGTAGGTAGGGTGTATTGCCGGATGGATACGCAGGATTCCCGAAGAGCGAGTTGGGTGTGCCGATGCCGAGTTGTGCGTTGCAGTAGTCGATAGCTGCCTGGGGAACGCCTTGACTGGTTGCTCCGGGGAAGCCACAACCGATCGGGTTGTTGTCCTTGAAGATCCCATCCGCCGGGCTCTTTCCACTGTAAACTGCGTTCAGGTTCGAACCGAGAAAATTTGGATGGTCATTAAGAACGTTGTCCAGGTTGTAATCTCCGGCGATATTAAAGGGAATTCCGTTTTGATCGTTATAGAGAGTAGTAGTAGTAGACGTGCAAGTTGGAGGATTGTTACATACTACGGTTTGGGCCTGGAATCTCCCGTTGCTGCCAAGGTAAACATCAACGGGGTGGCCGGAGTACAACTGCATGAAGCTGGAAACCGTCCAGCCTCCCAGAGCGTGTCCCACAATTCCCTTCTGCTGTTTCAGGAAGGGCACCTCGTAGATTACATTGAATTTGTAGGAATGCCGGTGGTCAAATGCAGCCCGCCCATAAGAGAGAGCCGGCCTGGTATTCGAGATGTAATAGTATGGCGCTGTGAAGCTGCCAATGGTTGAACAGCCAGCAAACAGTTCTGAGTTAACGTCCAGCAACTTCGCGTACGTGTACCCGGTTTGGAACTGCAGGCCGTGCCCCATACGCTTCTGTGCTTCCGCGACGAGCGAATTATAGTTGGAGCTGACGCTGTTCGAACGATAATTGAAACCCGTGTAGAGCGCGTTAGGCCGAATGTTGGAAAAGGAAGCGTTATAAGCCTGCCCATCCGTGCGGTTGTAGTTCTCAAGCATCGGCAAGTGGCGGCCCATTGATCCTTGGTAGTTCACACGGAACAGAAAATTGCCGAGGAATTGGCGTTCGACACCCAGGTAAAAGTTCTGGCCCGAAGAATCGCGCATGTTGACGTCCATAGTGCGGACGGAGACGCGCTTCCCTGGGTAGGGAATAGGACCGTTCGGACCGTTGGGGTTATAGGCCGTACCGATGGAATTCGGGTTTGAATAATTGATGGCATCACTGCTCGAAGCATCGAAGTCAATCAAGGCATAGAAGGGTGGGTTCCACGCACCGTTGGACCAGATGTTGTCAAAAATTCGGTCGTAGTAGATACCGTAGCCGCCGCGGACGGCCATTTTGCCGTTCCCCTTCACATCCCAGGCAAAGCCGATGCGGGGCGCGAAGTCTTTATTGTTGGTGTTCCACATCCGGCCGACCGGACCTACTCGTGCGGCGCCAATACAAGCGCGATCGGTGGCGATATCGCAGCCACCGAGGTTTGTAAATTGAGCCAGGATGCCGTGATCTTCGGCCGGGGCACCGTAGCGGTCCCAGCGAACGCCGAGGTTCAGCGTCAGGCGCGGACTGAGTTTCCAATCGTCCTGAATAAACGTGTACCAGTCGTGGTACGTGTAGTGGCGATAGGCACTGGCCTTTGCACCGGTGCGCGGGTCAATCGAGGTCTCTTGAAAATAGGGGTAATCGTTCTGGAAATTAGTATGTGGTTTCTTGGCGGGAGAGATGCCGGCAATCGTACCGTCCGGTTGCAGCACTCCATCTGACGCCGGGGTGAAAGTACCGTTGAGTTCTCTGAACTCATAATAGCCCGGAAGACCCAGGTCCCAGTTGCGGTAGAGGATGCCGGATTGATTTCCGCCGCCGAACTTCAAGGAGTGGCGCCCGACGGTCCAGGTTAGATTGTCAGTCGCACCCCAGCGGTCTTGAACGAAACCTTGAACCAGACCGCCCTCAAAGGGACCGAAGGAATAACCAAGGCTGCCTTCCGCCTTATTATCAATGATAATGTGGGGAACCGCCTGCGTCCCGTTCCCCTCGATAAAGGTGTTGAAGTGCCGATTATGAGCGACGGTCACCTCGTTCAAAAGGCTTGGCTTGAAAATGTGGGTTTCGTCCAGAGTCAGATTGTGGAAATGATTGTTGGTCGTCCCATTAATTGGTCCTGCTTTGGTCAGGCCGCCGCCGCCATATTGATCCACAAACGCTTCCCTAAAGATATTTGCTGCAAAGCTGAGCCGGTCTTTCGCGGTGAAATTGTGATCGACGCGGCCGTAATAGATGTTATTTGTGTCCGTTTGTGGGTCAAAGAACGAGACGCATCCGACCTGAAAGCCCGCACCCGTGCTCGATGGTTTATTTGGGCACGGTGAATCGGACGACAACGGAGGGTAGGCTCCGAGGATTTGTTTAGCAACGGGCCCAGCATTCGCCGTCAAGGTAGCAAGAGCCGCCGTCGTTGGGACATACCAATTTGGATTGGTTGTTGCCGTGAGGGGGGAGCCGGAAAGAAGTTTGATGCGATCGTACGCAAAGGAGAAAAACGTCTTGTCCTTGCGAATGGGGCCGGACACGATGCCGCCAAACTGATTGCGGATGTACTTTGGCTTCGGTAGCCCAGCTGCGTTGGAAAAGAAGTCTGCCGCATTCAGTGAGGCATTCCGATTAAACTCGTAGACTGTGCCGTGAAGCTTGTTGGTGCCGGATACCTGATTTGCACTCACGACCGCGCCAACTCCGCGCCCGTACTCGGCGGTCATGCTGTTGGTTTTGATGGTGAAGTCTTGCACGGACTCCAGGGGCGGATGAATGTTAATTGCCCCTTCACTGAAGTTGTCATTATCGTCGCCACCGTTGAGTAAGTACGCTGTGCCGGACTCTCTCGCTCCCCCGGAAGTGGGGTTCATGTTCAGGCCGGGGGACACCTGCGGTGCGAGAAATGGGAGTGTAGAGAAGACATCGCGGTCCGCCAACGGCGCATTTTCGATGGTCGTGCGGTCAATTTGAGTCGCCAGGTCCGAAGTCGCCGTCTGCACCAGTGGCGCCTCGGAAGTTACCTCCACAAGTTGCGAGGTCTTGGCCAATTCCAGCTGGCGATTAATCGCAATAGTTTGACTTGCCTCGACGACGACGCCCGAAACTCTGACGCCGCCAAAGTTGGCAGCTTTAATCTCGAGGGTGTAGCTACCGGGTGGCACAAGAGGAAAGCGGTAGGAGCCGTCGGACCCCGTTGTAGTCGTTTGGGAAATGTTGGTGCCGACGTTGGTGATGGTCACCGTCGCGCCTGGAACAACCGCGCCGGTCGGGTCCGTAATCGTGCCGGTAATGACGCCTTGCACGGTTTGAGACCAAGCAACTCCACTCGCGGCAAGAACCAAGAAAGCTGCAAACAAGACACAAAAAGTTCGCTGCTTCACACTACACCCCCTGAATTTATGGAGCTGATTTAAGATTTTCCAGCCAACCACAGGGCCTCGTCTCTCTCGACGAAACAGGATTTCGTCACCACGGCCGCGCCGGGGATCACAGGCGAAGCCACCCATTTGCGCGTATTGAATATCCGCTGAAAGCCTTTGTCAAGAATAAAGTTAGAAAGACCTGAGATAAACTTCAGATAAACCACATTCGATTATTTCTGCTGACGGGAATCGGTCAAGGCCAGGTTTTCGTTACAGGGAAACGGTCAAAGATCATGTTGGTCTTGCGATCACAGGTGAGTGAGAGGAAGCAGATTTGTTGAGGTAAGATGCATTTCAGCCATGGCGCAGCATCGCCGCGCGGGCGGGGGAAGTGTGCTTCGAATGAGTTGGTTATGAGACGGAACCGATGCTAACGCGCAGGGATTTTGCCAAGCGGGGAATGATGTGCGCCGGAGCGTGGCTTGCCGGATTTGAGCAGGTTCTTTGGCCGTCGAGCGTTGCGGGACAGCAAGATCGTTCCAACGATCCTTTTTCGGGCGGCAAACAACTGGGCGTGGTGGATTTTATAAATCCGCGGCCTTTGGAGATGGACACGGAGCAAAGGACTGAACTGGACGGCAGGTTGTACACGGACTTGTCCAAGCTCTCACTGCAAGAGCCGGTCATCGCGACTGACAGATTTTATGTTCGCACGCGAGTTTCCGGCTTGCTCCCGGATACGAAATCGTGGCGAGTGCGCGTCGATGGGCTGGTGGAGAAACCGCGGAACCGCGCGATCGAAGAGTTACGCAGTGTGGCGACGCCGATGGGCTTGCATTTGATGGAGTGCGCGGGGAACGTGCCGCTGACGAACTTTGGAATGATCAGCGTGGCCAGTTGGGGCGGCGTGCCTCTCGCTGATATTCTGGAGAAGAGCGGAGCGAAGTCCCAGGCGTCGCGCGTGCTGGTCACAGGATTCGATCAGTACGCTACAAAATCAATGACTTCGGTTCCAGGAGCGAGCTGGGTCTTCTCCATCGGAGACCTCAATGCGGCGGGAGCGTTCCTGGCAACGGAAATGAACGGCAAGCCGCTGACGGCTGATCATGGCGCGCCGGTTCGGCTGGTGGTACCAGGCTGGTACGGCTGCGCATGCATCAAATGGGTGACTGCGATTTCCTTCGTGGACGATACCGCGGAAGCCACATCACAGATGCAGGAGTACGCGGCAAGGACCCATCAGAAGGGTGTGCCTGCACAAGCGCGCGATTTCCAGGCGGCAACCATCGATCAAGCAGCGATGCCGATTCGAATTGAGAAATGGCTGGTCGAAGAAAAAATCAAATACCGAGTAGTGGGAATCGCGTGGGGCGGACATACTCCGGTCAAGACGCTGATGATTCGCTTTAATCCGGAAGAAGATTACGTGCCCGTGGACAATTTTGTGCAAACGAAGAACGATCCCTGGACACCGTGGACGCATGCGTGGTCGCCGAAAGAACCTGGAACATATTCGATCCGGGTCGCGGTGAAAGATCCAGCGGTTCGAACCAGGCGGCTGGATTCCGGATACTATGTCCGGTCCGTCGAGATTCCGGAAGTTTAATGTTATTCGCGCCTGTTCCTGGTGCGAAAAGGTGAATGCGTGAATCGATTCGGCTGTCCAAGGATTGCGGTGGTGGCGTTGGGCCTCCTTGCGTGTGGGGCGTCGCCAGCACAGCAATCGCCGCATGAAGGACATTCGCGGACCGGCCCGGTTCCGCTGGAAATTCTGCAGCGTCCTGTAACGTTGCGCACGGGGATTGGCGAATTCCATGAAAAAGTGTCCACACGCTCGCCGGAGGCGCAATCCTTCTACGATCAGGGGCTTGCCTACGTGCACTCCTATGTTTGGATTGAGGCGGTGCGTTCGTTCCATCAAGCACTGCGGCTGGACCCCGATCTGGCTATGGCGTACCTCGGCCTGACCGACGCGTTCATCGGTCTTCAGGACGTTGGGACGGCGCGTGCCACGCTGGAGCGCGCCAAGGCGCTCGAAAAAGGAATGAACGAACGCGAGCGGGCTTGGCTTTCCATCCGCGAAGGAGAACTCCAATTCGCCGAGGACAAGCCCAATGGCTACGTCGCTTACCGCAAATCAATCAACGACGCGCTGAAAGCTAACCCAAACGATCCCTGGCTGTGGATCCAGCGCGGACTGGCGGATGAAGCCAGTCCTTTTACGCATGGGCAAGCCGGCGGCGTGGACGCGCTCGCGTTTTACAGAACGGCGCTGGCGCTGGCGCCTGGCAATCTTGCGGCTCATCACTACTGCGCGCACGCGTACGAAAACATGGGGCGATCGAAAGACGCGTTTGAAGAGAGCGCCCTCTATGCACGCATGGCTCCGGCGATTCCGCATGCGCATCACATGCACGGGCACGCATTGATGAGAACGGGGCGGACCGAGGAAGCGATTGCCGAATTTCTGAAGACGAAGGAACTGGAAGAAAATTACTATCGATCAGAGAAGATTCCGGCACGTTATGACTGGCATCATGCACACAACCTTACTTTGCTGGCGATGAGTTACCAGTCGCTAGGGCAAATGAAGTCCGCTGAAGCTCTTTTTCACGAAGCATTTTCTTCGCCGGCTTATACGGATTTTCTGGAGTACAACCGTAAGTGCTGGCCGGAGTTTCTGCTTAGCCGGCGGCGCTATCAGGAGTCGCTGGCCGCCGCGCGCGAACTTGCGCAGAGCCAGTGGCCGCTGGCGCGGCTCGCGGGACATACGTTGGCAGGTCAGGCTCTGCTCGGAGCAGGTTCGGTTGCGGAGGCCAAGGAGGAGCTGACTCTGGCGGAGAGGGAAACTGAACGGCTTCCAGCAAGAGCGGTCGCGGCACTTCCCTATCCAACGACGCTTCGAACGGATATTTTGCTGCAAGAGAAGAACACGGCCGAGGGTGAACCACTGGCCATGGATGTGGCTAAGTCCGTGCTGGCAATGCCCGGCCCGGACGCGTGGATGGCTGCCCTATTTGAGCTGGAATCGATGGCGCAGAGCGCCCGTAAAGCTGGCGATTGGGATCTGGCCGGTTTCCTGGCCCAGCAGATGATTCTGCACAACCTGAACTATGCAGGAGGCCACTTCGCGTATGGCCTCGCGGCAGAGCACGCCGGCAAATCAAGCGAGGCTCGGCAAGCCTTTGCCACCGCCGAAAAACTTTGGGGCAAAGCAGATCGAGATTTGCCGGAGCTGGAACAAATTCACAAGCAACTCGCCGCGCTCCGCTGAGCAGAAAGGCGCATCTTGCAGGAACACGGATGAATGACGTGGCACACAGTTACTTGGGGGCTGATTCGCTCAGCCGAATAATAGCTTTCCGCGCCCGATCCGCATCGCGCCCTTTTGGGTCTTCATCGAGATACAGTTGATACTCTTTCACAGCCTCAAGCGGCTGCTGCGTGGCCTCGAGCGCGAGAGCCGCAACAATATGCACCCCTGCGAGTCCCTGGTGGGGAACCGCGTGCGCCTTGCGCGCATGAGCAATCGCATCGCTGTACTTGTGAATGAGAAGCTCAGCATTCGAAGCGGAGCTGAGAGCCCAAACATTGAGAGGCTCCCCGTCTAGGGACTTGACCAGAAAGGTGTCAGCCTCTTCGTATTTTTTTTCAGCGAAAGAAATGCGCGCAAGGTTCCTGTAGGCTGCTGGGAAATCAGGATTCAGCTCGATGGCTTTCGAAAACGATTCCCGCGCGGCGTCCCTCTCATTCAATTCCGCTTCAACCATTCCGAGGCCGTTATAGGCCAGGTCGTACCGCGGATACTCGCGAATTGCCGATTCGAACAGCTCGCGGCTCTCTTGCCAGCGCTGCCGACGCATTGCTTCGCCGCCTTGCTCGAACGCCCTTCGCGCCGCGGCAGGGACGGTCAGGCGCAACGCGGCTATAGTGCCGGCCGGTAGTGTTTCGTTGGTGCGCCCATTAGGCTCTGCGCGGCGAACGCGGATGCGCTCCACGTGGGAAGTCTCGTTGCGCGCAATTTCCAGGTCGCCTTCGTACGGCTTGATATTGGGTCCCGTGATTCGAATGCGATGGACCCCCGATAATGTCCGGAAGATTACATCGCCCGCATCACCCGTGAGCTTACGATCCATTGCACCGCCAGATCCGAGGGCGTCCATGAGATCAACCGTAACGTTGGCGGCTTTTTCGGCGTCGCCATCAACGGTAACAAACACGCGTAGTACAACAGGCTGGGCGGACAATGGAGACTGCCTTTGAGCGAGGCAAACGCTGGCAACGGCCAGACTGGCCAAAAGGCCGTGTAAGACACGCCAGATGAGCACGAGAAAAGTTGCAGCAGGTGTGGTCGAGATCAATCGCAGAAGCACAGCAGACAAATAGTAATGCTCAATGGATGAAAAAAGAAAGGGGCCGGCTGTTACACGGCCCCTTGAGCATTGAGGAGGTTAGAAGATGAAGCGGATCGCCAACTGCATGTTTCGGGCGCCCTGGAACACCGTGGCCATGCCGTAGCGGCTCGCCAGCGTGCGCGGCGACTGAACGCCCGCAAATGTTGCCGTTCCGTTCAGCGCATCCACGAAGCTGAAGCCGTTCATGACTTTGCCCCAATCCGTGCGTGGATCCCCGCTGAAGCGCGATGCCCGCGTGGGGTTGATCAGGCCGGTGGCTATGACGTTTTCATTGAACGCCGTGGCGGTGTGATTGTTAAGCAGGTTAGTGATATTGGCTTCGAACTTGAGCCTCATGGCCTCGTGAGTCTTGCTCACGGGGATCTCATGCGTCAGGTTGAAATCCGTCTGGAAGTATGGGTCTGTGCGGGCATTGGTGTCGATTCCATCCAACACGATGTTGCCGGTAGGATCCCGGTGAAAAGTCGCCATGCTGCCCCGCTTGATCCACTGGCACGCCGATCCGGTACCCACAACCGAGAGGCACGTATTGATTGGCGAACCCTGGAAAGCAGACTGGCTCAGGCCGAACACGGTTGCCTGGCCCCTAAACCACTTTTGGCGGTAGTAGCCATAGATCGTGGCAGTGTGGGGGCGGTCCGTTGCAAGTGGTCCGTAATCGGGCGAACCGTCCGCATTATAGGTCATGTTGGGCAGGTCAAACGCGCGCCCATTGTTTGGCGAGTGACGTCCGCCTCCCCCATCGGTTGGATCCGTGTTGGTCAGACCCGCATAGTTTCCGCGGAGCTTGCTGTAGGTGTAGGAGATCGCGCCGAACCATTTGGCTGTCGGACGCCTGAGAAGACGAAACTCCACGCCGTCATAGTTTCGCACGGGCGGCTGAACGGGTGGGCACTCGGCACAGAACGGTGTCTTAGCTCCATAATTCTGTCACCCCTTAACGGCAACGTGAAAATGTCACCCTATGAGACAGGAGACATTCACGTTGAGTCAGAAGGAACTGCAGCGAGTGAGTGTAGTCAGCGCATGCATCAAG